>ERZ791899.3-NODE-3-length-416435-cov-12.656950_pt1 | contig 416435 bp, 349 predicted proteins | sample MGYA00510151_ERZ791899 | MGnify/ENA primary metagenome ERZ791899 (study PRJEB30046, sample SAMN00792118) | human gut metagenome | study: EMG produced TPA metagenomics assembly of the A metagenome-wide association study of gut microbiota in type 2...
CGGCTTTTTACGTGTACATCGCACTTATTTACCATGCAAAAACCGCTATTAGCACTTAAAACACGTGTTCGAAAGGAATTTCAGAACAGCCGCACTATGTACCGAACCGCTAATAGCACTGAATTACATGACACGAAAGGTGTTTTAGAACAACGAGCTATGTAAAATACCCGCTAATACTACTTTTTGCACATTAATTTCCCCGTCGAACACACTCCGCTACCCCGTAAACAGCCAAATAATGCCATCTAAGACATAGATAAAAATGTTCGGATTAATTGCTGTCCGACCTTTGTTCCCAATAAAAAAGGTGCTATCTTTATAATACGAAAAAGGAGCAGTCCTAATGTCGAGTCCGTCCATAATCGGGAGGTGTTTTTCAGCACCTCTTTTTCTTGTTTCCGAGTGTAATATTTTTTGATTCCGAAATGGACTATCTCTTTAATAATAACAATACAGGATTAAAAATAATTACAGATTTTATTTCACTAAAAACGAATTACTTATGCAAAACTGAACCATCGACGCACCCAAAGGTGCAAACTTACTTCGGGACTTTATGACCGAAATTCCCGTGAATTGTCTTTTTAACAAGAAAAAGACGGGGTGCGGGGCTACCGAATTGGCAATCCGCAACTCCATTCCCACCCTTATCGCTATGCCTTACGTGGCATTGGTGAAGAACAAGACCGTCTGCCGCACCGACGATATAGAGGTGTTGGGCGTGTACGAAGACATTACCGAGGGGGACATCACGCAATTCGCCCGTACTCATTCCCCCTTAAAGATAGCCACGACTTACGACTCCCTGCCGCGCGTCGTTTCCGCTTTACAGAGCATCGGCATAGACCCCTACAAAGAGCTGTTCCTGCTGGTGGACGAGTGGCACGTGCTGTTCAACTCCTATTCGTTCCGACATAATGCCATTAAGAATTTACTTGCAGAAGCCGCTAAATTCGATAAGGCAACATATATGACGGCGACGCCCATAGAACAGGAGTATGTTTTAGAGGAACTAAAACACCTGCCTGTTTGCGAAATCAACTGACCGCATCTAATTGAGGTCAACATCCGTTCCCGTCAGACCTCCAAACCTGCCCACTATATCGTCAAAGAGTGCCGCAAGGTGTTAGACAGCCGATTGGAACACAACCTGCATATCTTCGTCAACAGCGTGGAGTTTATCGCAAAGGTAATCGACCTTGCGAAACTCACTCCCGACAAGGTTAAGGTGGTTTGCTCTACCAGCGGAGAGAACAGCGAGAATAACCAGCGCAAGTTAGGCAAAGATTATCCCATCGGCCAGCCGTCAGACCCCGTAAGGAAGATAAACTTTTACACCTCGACCTGCTTTGAGGGTTGCGACCTTTACGACAAGAACGGCGTTACATTTATCGTCAGCGACGGCAACAAATCCCACACGCTGTTGGATATTTCGACTTTGTTTACACAGATTTGCGGACGCTTGCGGGATTCCAAATACAAGGGCGAGATTATCCATGTCTATTCCACGACCAAGTACAGCCGAGATGTTACCCTCGATGAATTTGTTGCGGCCACCAAAAAAACCTTGCAGGAAGCCGTGCAATATGCCGACGAAATAAATTCATTGAGCGATACGGCACGGGAAAAGACCTTATCGAAAATCAAATATATCAACGAGCAGTATGTACGCATAGAGGACAATCGGTTAGTGGTGGATAGGAACTTTGCCAACATGGATATAGTCAATTTCAAAATCTGCCGTCATATTTACAGAACTTATGTAAACCTTACGAATGAACTGCAACGAAACGGCTACACGATAACCCGCCATTCGTTCAGCGAGATTATGGAGAAGATAGAGAACAAGACCAACGCACGGGTTACATTTAAGGAACTGTTCGATGAATACCACCGTCTGAAAACGACACGACCGTTTTTCTCGCTGGACAATCACGAGGAACTATGTGCCCGAATAGCCCTCAAATATCCGTTGGTGAAACAGGCATACGACGAGTTGGGGACAGCCAAAGTGCAGGCATTGAAATACCATGTCGGAAACATCCGCCGCGAGTTGGTAAAGGGGCTTTCAATCGGCGACGACTATAAAATCGTGAAGATGATAAACGACGCATTTCAGAAGCAGACGCCGATTACCAAGAACAAGGCCAAAGAACGCTTGCAGGAGATTTACGACACGCTGGGTCTGCAACGAAAGGCCAAAGCGACAGACCTTGCGCAATGATACGAGATAAAGGACGCACCGACACGAATAGAGGGTAAACCGACCGCGTGTGTGACAATTATCAGGGACAAGTTCGTGAGAAGATAGAGGGCGATTACGACCTTATATAAAGAAAAACACCACACATAAGACAATTACAACTGTAAACTAATTCAATCAATAATTTCTTATATTTGTACAAAACGTACAATGATGAATAGCATAATATTTATGTGGATAACAATAATAGTTAATATTTTAGGATGGTTTATATTACATATACTATCTAAACGTCGAGATTTATCCAACAAGAAAAAAGAAATTACCATCCAATATCTAATAACAGCATGGCAATTATTAGAAAATGCATCTAACCGCAACGATAGCACTCGGAATGCTGATGTTGAAAAAGCTATTGCGAACATTCAACTATTCGGAACCCCAACACAAATACAATTAGCTCAAAAATTATCTGATGAAATTGGGGATACTCAGCAAGGAGATACTAAACCTCTTCTTATTGAATTAAGAAAAGAGTTGAGAAAAGAGTTAGAGTTAGAAGTTGTTGGAGATAAATTAAGACATTTACGTTTTAATAAAAAAGCCTTATAGTTAGGGCTTTTTTATTTTATCCATGCAGACAATCCCTATTTTTCACCCCTCCCCATTTTCGGATGGAAAACCGAATTTTTTACTTACCATTTAATAGGATTCCACATAAAACAGACCACCCCCTATTTATGCCCGAAACCATCTAACGGCATAGAATTATCGGAATTATATAGAATCGGAAAGCTATTCTTACATGGAGATATGCCGCCCTGTTTAGTTGGCTATGAATGGAGTTATCTTTTTACAAGTAATGGGGAATAACTCTAAACTTTACAGACCATGAAAACATTAAATGAAAGGGCGACAGAAATTCTGCAAGCCTTGTTAGCCGTGCGGGCTAAAAAACTGAAAATCAAAAATGCAAGCCAGACAATCCATGTGAAACTGACTGACTGCATCGGAAAGTACAACCTTATTTCGCTGACACAGCACATCGAAATAAATGGCGTTCTTTTCCGTGACCCCGAAGTGATTTTTGCTTTTAACACCATTAAACGGCAGTTTATCCCTTACCACTACATCAACGATTTTTTTGAAATCGAGAAATGTTGCGCCACACCGACGGTAGAGGGATTAATACCTCGCAACGAAATAGACCAACACAATTTAGCATGTTTCGTAAACCGTTGGCTGTTGCAACTAACCTCAAAACTGGAAATCCAATGGATGCGCAACGAATAGTACAGAATTGTGTTTTGAAGAATCAAAGCACGGTTATCGAGGAAATGATACGGGCAAACCTTATTTCCGAAGAATATCTTTATCCGTTCGTGGATGATGTCATGGAATGGTGGCTGATTGATTCTTGGCTGGCCGAACGACTGAAAGAGCAAGGCGAGGTTATCATCGAGGAATACGGTTGCTACTGGTGGGGCAGACAATCCAGCGGACAGGCGATTTACATGGACGGCGTAATACAAGAAATCTGCGGAGAAGATTAACCCAACCTACAACTAACAAAGTTTCGATTCCATACTCCCCACTATTGGATAGAAACTTTGTTTTCAAGAACTTTGCACAATTAAATACGGCAACAGCACCCGAAAGGGCAAGATGTTTTGCAATTTCCGCCGAATATGCTACTTTTGCAGTAACATATTGAATACACGGAAAGTGTAGCTTGTTCTCGTTAAGCGAATCTGACAGTTCAAAAGACAAGAGAATAGGCGAACATCTACCGCGTCATATCCTTACGGATAGGCGTGGGGCTGTTGCTTATTATATTGTCAAGGTTTTGTCAGAACCCGCTTAACTATAATAGGCTTTCAGTCCTGCGCTTTCTTTTGCACATAACCCACTATCGAGGGACGGATAGTAAGATTTGAAACACTTGTTCAACTTAAATAAATCTTACTATGAAAAAACTATTAGCCTTTGCCGCATTATTTGCGGTGGTTGCTCTCACATCGTGTAAATACGATGATGATGACCTTTGGAACAGCGTTCACGGATTAGAAAACCGTGTCGCAAAATTGGAGGAACTCTGCAAGCAGATGAACACAAATATTTCATCGTTGCAAACCATCGTAACTGCATTACAAAACAACGTCTATGTTACGGGGACTACACCCCTTATGAAAGACGGGAAAGAAATCGGCTATACAATTACTTTCAGCAAAGGCAATCCTATTACCATCTATCACGGTAAAGACGGAGAAGATGGGACAACACCCACCATCAGCGTAAAGAAAGATACTGATGGTGTCTATTATTGGACGTTGAATGGTGAATTTATCGTGGTCGATGGTGGAAAAATCCAAGCCGAGGGTAAAGACGGCACAAACGGAACCAACGGCACGACCCCGCAATTCAAAATCGAAAACGATTATTGGTTTGTTTCCTATAATAACGGAGCAAATTGGACGCAGTTAGGTAAGGCCACAGGTGAAGACGGCATTGGTGGCGATTCCATGTTTTCGGGTGTGGATTATGAAACCAGCACCGACTATGTAATTTTCACTTTATCGAACGGTACGCAAATCAAACTACCCACATGGTCAGCTTTTGAAGCCTTACAGCGTCTTTGCAACGAAACGAATACCAATCTTTCAGCATTGCAGACGATTGTAACAGCACTCCAAAACAACGATTATATTACGAGTGTAGACCCGCTGACCGAGAACGGCAAGGTAGTAGGCTATACGATTAAGTTTGCCAAGAGCAACCCGATTGTAATTTACAACGGTAAAGACGGTGCGGATGGCGTTGATGGAAACACGCCCGTTATCGGTGTGAAGAAAGACACGGACGGCATCTATTATTGGACGCTGGACGGTGAGTTTATCGTTGTGGACGGGCAGAAGATAAAAGCACAAGGGACAGACGGTAATAATGGCGCGGATGGTTCAGATGGTGTTACGCCGAAACTCGAAATTCGAGAGGGCTATTGGTGGATTTCCTATGATAACGGGGTGAATTGGACACAGTTGGGTAAAGCCACGGGAGAGGATGGCAAGGATGCAGATAGCATCATAATCACGCAGGACGAGAACAATGTTTATTTTGAACTGGCAGATGGTACGGTAATCACGATTTCCAAAACAGGACAATCAACACCTAACATTATTGAGTTTAAAGACCCTTACGTCAAAACAATTTGTGTTGCGGCTTGGGACACCGATGGAGATTCAGAATTGTCCTATGTGGAAGCAACGGCTATTACAACGCTTGGGACTAAATTTAAAGGCAATACGTTAATAGAAAGTTTTGAAGAACTTAAATATTTCACACATCTTACATCAATAGACGACGATACATTTAATGCATGTACCGCTTTAACTTCAATTCAAATACCTGCCAGTGTTGAAACAATTGGTCTTAGAGCATTTAAAAGTTGTAGCTCTCTGGCAAATATAACATTTGAAAAAGGCTCTATTTTAAGAGATATTAAAGGAGGGAGCAAAATGGCATCTGACTATATGTCGATAGACTATTATGGAGCATTTTCTGATTGTTCCGCATTAACAGCCATTGAAATTCCTGCCAGCGTTGAATCAATTGGAGTCGCAGCTTTTTCTAACTGTAAAAGATTAGCATCTGTTACTTTCGAACATAGTTCTAAACTTAAATCAATTGGAGGAGGCTGGTCGTCTCCTTATGGTGGATTTAGTTATGGCGCATTTCTATATTGTTCATCACTTACTTCTATCAAGATACCCGCCAGTGTAGAAACTATTGGGGCATCTGCTTTTAAAGGTTGCATCAAATTAACAACGGTAACTTTCGAGAAAGAATCTCGCCTTACAACCATTGAAGGCTATTATGATTATGGTTACAAAGCCGCTCATGGTACATTTACTAATTGTTTTGCATTAACAACTATCGAATTACCAGCCAGCATTAAAACCATTGAAACTTATTCATTCTCTGGATGTGGAAAACTGGCAAATATTTATAGTCGTTCAACCACTCCTCCAACTTTGGAAGCAACACTTCCCTCAGAAGCTAAAATCTATGTTCCAATAGGTTCAGAAAATGCCTATAAAATCGCAAATGAATGGCGTAATTATGCCGATAATATAATAGGATATGATTTTAACGAATAAAATATCCCAAAATAAGCTACCTCTATAAATTAAGTGACAGACTTTGTGAAAAGGTTAGTCTATAAGACCCTTTTGCAGAGTTTGTCACTTTTTCATTTTGTTTATTCCACTAATAATCTTATCTTTATAAAGATAAAAACAACATAATATTTTGCGCAATATGAACAGATACAAACAACCGAAAACAGAATGAATGACCGACACATGTGAAGATAGGCAGTTAATCCAAAAGACGGTCAGATTAAGTCAGACAGAGGGAATAGCCCTGCTCGTCGATAAACTCAAAGACAGAATATATCCCGAAACATTTATCTATGCGTTTGCCCCTAATATGGCAGACATAACAAAGCCCGTCGAAATTATCCTTACAAAGAACCGACAATATATCTTCGGATGAAAATGCGAACTTAAAGAGATGGGCGAGATAATCGGCACAATGACGGCTAACGAGGCACAAATCGAGGGAACGGGCGAAAAGGTGAATTTGTTCGACTACCACGTGAAAGCCGATACAATCCTATTCCAATACACTACACCCGACGGACGGAACGAGGTGGTGAAATTCCCGTTAGCTGGATTTTGCGAAAACTATCTGATGCAATTTGCAAAATAATTTGGTGGAGTTGAATTGCATCGTATCTATAAAGGTTAAGGAGAGAGGCCGAAAAAATGCGGCGTTTTTCCTTTGACATAAAATTTCAGATTAAAAACAAGGCAAATTTTTTCGTTCATTAGTTAGTTTGCGACAATTTTGATTATTTTCTGTACAAAGATGCGATGGAGGCCAATTCGCCCGTCGTGCGGGAGAACTGTTGGGAGTGGTACACCTCGGTCGTGAAGACCCGTATGCACAACTTCTCCGGCGAGTTGATCGTCTTCACGCGCTGGCACGAGGAGGATTTGATCGGCACGCTCTGCCGCCGGGAGCCTTTCGTCGAGTTCACCGACTGGGCGCAGCTCGATACGCTGCCGCCCGATACCTGGCTCTATTTGAACTTCGAAGCTCTCAAAACGCGTCCTCCGTCGCCGGTCGATCCCCGTGAACCGGGCGAAGCGCTCTGGGAGGAGCTTCACGGCGCGGAATTGCTGCGTGGTAAGCGGCGGCTCGATCCCGTGCGGTTCGAGTGTATGTATCAGGGGCGTCCTTCGGTGCGCGAAGGGCTGCTCTACGGGGATAATTTCCTGACTTACGAGGAGCTGCCCCGCGACATCGTGCGCCGGGCGAACTATACCGATACGGCCGATACGGGCGACGATTACCTCTGTTCGCTCTGTTATGTCGTCGATCCGGACGGGGTGATCTACGTTACCGATGCGGTTTATTCGCGCGAACCGATGGAGATGACCGAAGGACTGGTGGGAACGATGCTCCGCGAGTCGGGTACGCGTGCGGCACTGATCGAGAGTAACAACGGAGGCCGGGGATTTGCCCGCGCGGTGCAGGCTTTAGCGCCGCAGGTTCGTGTGGAGTGGTTTCACCAGTCCGCTAACAAGGAAGCCCGCATCCTCTCGAACGCAGCGACGGTGGTTCATACGGTACGTTTTCCCTGCGACTGGGCGCTGCGCTGGCCCGAATTGTATGCCCATCTGACCACTTACCGCTGGAAATTCCGTGCTAACCGCTGGCACGATGCCGCAGATGTGGTGACGGGCCTCGTCGAACGTGAAATCGCCGGGCGGGACACCCGTATTAAAAGCGTTAAATTTATGTAGGCGATAGATCGCGGTTCGTGTGTATTCGCGATTGAGGTTTGTGTGGTGCGGGAGAGAGAATCCGTTGGTGTGTCGTGGACGTGTTGATCAGTTCTGGTCTGAAATCTCTTTCGGTCCCGGTAGGGAAGGTGTTTTGGGAAGTTGAAAAACATACGAATTGTGCCGGCGACCGTCGGCCCGTCATTGCCTTTGTCACATAACGCTTTGGGTTAAAAGTCTTTGTAAAAATCGATTTTCATATAAAGGATAAGGAGGAGCAGGGCATAGAGCAGCGACCACCGATGATGATCGAGCATGTTTGCTACGGATGTATTTTGTGGTTATTGTATGCTATGACGAAGTACATCGTTGATAAAGAGATTAGTAGGACGATATTATGGAGCTTGGGGCGTGATTGTCGCTGTAAAAAAATGAGGCGATGACGAACTAAATCCTGATAAATCCTGGGGGATACACTAAATCGTATAATCAATCACCATGGCAAATATTGCCGAATAGGCGCTCTTTGAATAATTTTTTATATATTTATGTCGAATTGTTTTATTGGACGAACTGTTTTTAGGGGGATTTAATGATTTTCAGCTTATGAGAAGATTTTTATTTTGGTCTTTGTGTTTTTGCCTGTTGTTTCCTGTAGGGTTATCTTCTTGCGATGGCAGCGATTCGGCGGCGGTGATTTTTGGGGGAACGACCGGGAAGCTTACATGGACTTTGACGGAGGATGGTGTCCTGACGATTACCGGGGAGGGACCTATGCCCGATTATAGAGATGGAGGTACTTCGGAAACTCCGCCTTGGTATCCGCATGTGAACAGGATTTCCTCCTTGACGATTGGCGAAGGTGTGACCCGCATCGGAGATTATGCATTTATGTTATGCAGCTTTGTGACGAAAGTTGTTATTCCGGAAAGTGTGACAAGTATGGGAGATTGGGCTTTCTGGCATTGTCAGAGTTTGAAGCGTATCACCTTCCCTGACCGTATGGTGAGGTTCGGTGAATGGGCATTCTACGAGAATGAAAGTCTTCAGAGCGTCTGTATTCCCGAGGGGGTAACGACTATTCCGAGCAGCGCTTTTGCTCGATGTCATAATCTAACGTGTGTTATCATGCCGGGGAGTTTGCAAACTATTTGTGGCGGGGCTTTTTCGCAGTGTCATAAATTGACGGATGTAACTATTCCCGATGGCGTGACGGTGATTGAAACAGGAGCTTTTCCAAGTTATCTTGATATGGCTGTCGTTACCTGTCTGGCCGTTATTCCGCCGGAGCTAGGGAAAGATAATTTCGGCCTTCCTGCTAAAATTCTTTATGTACCTGCCGGCAGTGTGGAGGTGTACAGGAAAAATGCTGTCTGGAGAGAGGCTTTTGAAACGATTGCGGCACTACCCTGATATTCCTGCCTGTGGGCGGGCGGTGCCGAGAACGAAATATCCCCGTACCCTGCAAAAGGGTACGGGGATATTTCGTTCTCGGAGTCGGCTGTTTCTCGAAGGATTATTTTTCCTGTGGGTCTTGCACTATTTCTTCGGCACGGCGGAGCGGATTGACAGGGGCTCCGAAGGTGAAGAGGCGACTTAACTGCACGACAAACCAAAGTTCGGAAGAGCGAATCGTTATCGTAACGCTCTTCCGGACTTTGGCTTTTAATGGCTTGCTTTCGGTCTTTTGTGGCGGTTTGCCCGACAGCATAGGGAACGGGTGGTTCGGTATTAAAGTGCTTGGGGCTGCGGCAAGAAATCTCTCAGTCTGTTCCGATCGAAAAGACGGAGCGGCGGAATCCATGCTGCAGACGACATCATCCTATGGAACGACTTGCGGCTCGGTCGTAAACCAACCGTTTTTCCCTGGCCGGATACGAAAATCGCGGGATTAAAACGGAGCGATAAAACGTTCGGGACGTTTATTTACAACAGTCGCATAATTTGACGGTTTACTCGTTTTCGCTCATCGTTTTCCCGAGCTCCGTGCCGCACGTGAAATCTCCTCTGCGGAGGGGAGAGGCCGCAATCGTAAATGTTCCCTTTGGCGGAGAATAACGACCGTTCCGACCGAAAGGTTTCGGAACCCGAAACATATCCGGAGTAAATCGGATGTAGGGTTCTAATTTATTATTCGTTTTCCGGGCTTTGCGGCCGGTCCGGACTGTTTATGCCGGAAGGTTTTGTATTCCGGCGCTCCCGAAGCATACGCTTACCTTTACCGACCGAGGCGACGTTGCCTCGGTTAAAATCATTTGTATTATGATAATAGGTTATTTACGCGTCAGCACGGGAAAACAGCATCTTGCCAACCAGCAGGATGAGATCCGGCGCTTCGCCGAAAGCAGAAAGCTTGTTGTCGATCATTGGGTGACGGAAGTCGTCAGTGGCAAGAAGAGCGAGCGAGACCGCAAGCTCGGCGGCCTGTTGCGCCGTCTTAAAAAGAACGATACGTTGATCGTGACGGAGATTTCGCGCCTGAGCCGAACGCTTACGGACATTATGGCGATTATGGGCAAATGCCTGGAGCGGGGAATCAACCTTTATACGACCAAGGAGGGCTATTCGTTCGACAATACGATCAACAGCAAGGTGCTGTGCTTCGCTTTCGGACTCGTCGCGGAGATTGAGCGCAATCTTATTTCGATGCGGACGCGCGAGGCACTGGCGCTGCGGCGTGCCGAGGGGATGGTCTTGGGACGCCGTTACGGAAGTTATACCAAACTGAACGTATTGATTGAAAATCGGCAAACCGTTATCGCAATGCTCGACCGGGGAAAGTCCATCGGCGATATTTGCAGACATTTCGGCCTTTCGCGGGATACGTTTGCCAAATTCAGGATGAAATACCCGTCGGTCCAGAAAGCTTTGGATAAGAAAGAACGACTTAGAATCAGTCGTTTTAAGAGCAGACGGTGCGATGTCTGAACAATATGCGGGAACTCCGGTGATCTGTATTCGGAGTTTCCGCATATTTTGTAAAAGAGCGCGGAGTTGTTTGGCCCTCCTTTCCCGATATTGTCGGTTAATCGTTGGTTAAATCGTTGGTTTATAGCTGCAAATATACATCATCTCTGCAATTTGTACAAGAATAATTTGTAATTATATTACAATTCAGATAATTATAATTATTTCTGTTTGTCGTCCTATGGTTTTATACCATGTATTATCCGTTTGAGGCGTTCAGTGGAACGATTAAATAGGATGGACGTTAGGATAACGTCCCGGTTTATTGTTGGTTAATAGTGTTTAATCGATGATAATTGAATGTCGAATGAAGAAAATCCTATTCTTTTTATTTGCTGCCGTATTAGCCGCAGGAGGCGTGGAGGCGCAGGAAGCGGTGGATTCCATGAAAATTTTTTATCGCCGTGGGTATCGTAATGTCGATCTGTCGTTTCGGGACAATCGGGCGCAGATGGAGCGTTTCCTGAATCTCACGGAGGCGGCACTGAAAAACGACCGGGTCGAAAAGGTCGTTATCCGCTCGTATGCTTCGCCGGACGGAACGGCAGAAGCCAACGAACGACTGTCGGTCGGACGGGCGGAAGAGTTGAAGGCCTATCTGGTCCGCGAGGGAAACATACCCGCATCTTTGATCGAATATCACGCCGAAGGCATCGCGTGGGGAATGCTGCGGGAACAGGTCGCGGCTTCCGATATGGCGGGACGCGACGAAGTGTTGGATATTCTCGACCATACGCCGCTGTGGATTTACGACGACGATAATCGGATTGTCGATGGTCGGAAAAAGCAACTGATGGATTTGCAGGGCGGGAAACCGTATAATTATATGTTGGAGCACTTTTTCCCCGAACTTCGCAACAGCGTCAGCACCGTGCTCTATCTGCATATCGTGGCGCAGCAGGATAGCGAAACGGAGCCGGAGCCGATTGCGGTCGTTCCCTCCGGAGAGGAGCGGGTGCCGCAGCAGGAGCCGGTTCGGGTGCCTGCCGACGCGGCGGCGATGCCTTGTGAAACGACGGTCCCTGCGACGGTTCCTGCAAAGCCGCGTCGCTCGTATCCGGCGAATATGATCGGGGTACATGCGGGATATTGCACTTCGTGGATCACTTCTTACGGCTTGACCTCATCGACGAGGCCGGGTTACGAGGTGGGTGTCAGCGATCGGATTCGGTTGAGCCGGCAATTCCCGTTCTATCTGCGGACGGGATTGACCTTTATAAGCAAAGGGTATGAGGTCCGTGGCTTCGACGATAGCCGTACTACGATGAACTACCTGCAAATTCCTGTGGGTATCGATTATACCGTCGCCCTGGGCGAACGCTTTGCCCTGATTCCGCATGCCGGATTCTATTATGCGGTCGGTGTCGGCGGGAAGCGCAAGGTCGGTGCCGAGGAGATCCCGGTTTTCGGAGAAAAAGGCGGGTTTTCGCGTCACGACATGGGCTTTTCGTGCGGAGCCGATATTACGTTCGGTCGGTTCGGGATCGGGGTCGCTTACCAGATCGGCCTGATCAACATCGACAAAACCGATACGATGTACGGGAACGACAGCCAGATGGTCGGCTACAAGAATGTCAGGAATCGCAGTTTCATCGTGAGGGCAGGTGTCAATTTTTAATCGGAGAATACTATGAGAAAGATAATAACTTGCATGATTTTGGGCCTGCTGTCGCTGGTTTCCTGTACGGAGTATGACGAAGTGGCCATGTGGAACAAAAACGAAGATATGGGGTCGCGGCTGGCAGCGCTGGAGGAGCTGTGCAGCCGGCTGAATACCAATATCGTTTCGCTGCAACAGATTGTCGAGGCCCTGCAAGGCAACGACTATGTGACGGGAGTGGTCCCGGTCGTGGAAAACGGTGAAACGGTCGGTTATACGATCTCTTTCAGCAAAAGCGGCCCGGTGACGATCTATCACGGGAAAAAGGGAGAAAATGGACAGAACGGTACGACCCCTGTAATCGGTGTCGAACAGGATACCGACGGACTCTATTACTGGACGCTCGACGGCGAATGGCTCACGGACGACGAAGGGAGCAAGATTCTGGCTCAGGGAATGGCCGGTAAGTCGGCTTACGAACTGGCCGTGGAGAAAGGATACCGGGGAACGCTCGACGAATGGCTGGCCTCGCTCAACGGCAGCAATGGCGACGACGGCAAGTCGGCTTATGAGCTTGCCGTAGAGAACGGTTATCGGGGGACCGAGGAGGAGTGGCTGGCCTCGCTCAAGGGCAATACGGGCAACGACGGTAAATCGGCTTACGAACTGGCCGTCGAAAAAGGCTACCAGGGAACCGAAGAGGAGTGGTTGGCCTCGCTCAATGGCAGCAATGGCAACGATGGCGACGACGGTAAGTCGGCTTATGAGCTTGCCGTAGAGAACGGTTATCAGGGGACCGAGGAGGAGTGGCTGGCCTCGCTCAAGGGCAGTGCCGGCGATCAGGGCGATGACGGCGTCACGCCGAAACTGGAGGTCCGCGACGACGGTTATTGGTATATTTCCTACGACAACGGCCAAACGTGGAATAAATTGGGCCCGGCTACGGGCGATCCCGGTGAGGACGGCGATTCGATGTTCAGCGACATAGATGTTTCCGATCCGGATTATCTCGTTTTGACGCTGGCCGAAACCGGAGCATCGATCAAGCTGCCGTATTACAAGGACAAATTCGACCTTTTGTTTGTTTCGGGTTCTGACCGGGTAAAGGAGATGTCGGTATATTGCGGCCCGGGTGCGACGGCGGAGGTGGAGTACGAATTGACGAATCCTCTGAACGTGCAGGTCGCCATCGAGTGCATTTCGCACAGCGGATACGAGGTTGCCGTGGACAAGTCGGCTAAAAAGATCACGGTTTCCGCACCGGACGATCCGGCTGCGATCACCGATCCCGAGAGCGAAATTCTGGTGTTCGCTTCGGACGACGAAAGGACCGTCATGCGTAAATTGGTCGTCAAGCAGGTGAAGTATATCGACTATAAGGCTACCCGGCAACTGGATTGGGAGAAGAGTTCCGTCGATCCGCGTTTCTGGGGCGAAGATTGTAAATTCCTTGACGAACAGAGTACGTATGATTCCGCTACCGGTGAAGGGCGGTGGGCTTATACGGGTACCGTGATCTATATTACGGATGCCGCTTTTTCGGGAGAGGCGGGGCTGCAGGAAATCGTTATTCCTGCGAGCGTTGTCGAGGTGGGACGCAATCTGTGGAATGAAACCGGCGGCGGAGGTGCTTTTCAGAATTGCACGGCCCTGACCAGCGTGGTATTCGAGGGGGACAACCTGTCCAAGATCAATCTGAATACTTTCAACGGATGTTCGGCACTGTCTTCCATCGAGCTTCCGGAAAGCCTGGAAAAGATCGAGTATAATGCGTTCGACGATTGCAGCGCCCTGAAAAGTATCGTCATTCCGGACAAGGTAACCTATATCGGCGAAGGGGCCTTCAATTATTGTACGGGTTTGCAGGAGGCTTATATCGGCGATGGAGTTACCGAGATTGCCGCGAAAGCGTTTGCGGAATGCACCGCATTGAAAACGGTCGTTATCGGAAAGAGTATTCAGCGTATCGGCGATCAGGCCTTCAATACGAGGAGTTCCTGGGATCAGATGACCCTGGAGAAGATTACCGTTTTGTTCGACGATATTGCGTCCGGCTCTTTCCCGGTGTTGGAGAGCGGTTCGAGAGGCGTCTTCCCGAAACCCGGCGGTTGGGATCTGGTTTCCTATAAAATATATGTACCGAAAGGGACGAAAGCCGAATATCAGAAGAACTGGTCGGATTATAGTTCGCTGATCGTGGAGATGCAATAGGGTGCGGGCCGTTTCGACTGGTCGTACGGAATGCGGCGACTTTTCGAAGGTTGAATTTTCAATATTTTCGACTTAAGTCCGAAATCGGTCTGTATTGACACTCCTCGGCTCAATAGCCGAGGGGGGTTTTTTGTCGGATGGCATTTCTTCGTTTCCCGCTCCCTTTTTGCGGACGATCGAGGAAGCGGGCGGGATAATTCCGATTGCCGCAACAAGTATGGCGATTATATTGGGTTCGGGTTTCAGACTTGTTTCCCGAGGCTGTTTGTCATCGTTCGCCGGGGGCGTGTTCTGGGCTGTCCCTTTCTTTTGCCTCCTTGTGGAAAGGGGCTTGGGAGGGAAATGCTTGTCGGAAATCGGCCGGTACGGTACGTGATGGCTGCCTGTATTTTGAGCGTGGAGCGGAGGGTTGTGAAGACTGTTTGTCGCCTGTTTTGCCGGGGTTTCGGTAAAATGGCCCGTGTTTATGAGCTTCTTCTTCTGCGGCGGTCGCTTGGACGCTATCGGGGAAAGTCCGGTTATTCGGCGATGACGCCCGATCCGACCAGCTCATCGCCATCGTACCAGGCTGCGAACTGTCCCGGCGTGATTCCACGCTGAGGTTCGTCGAAAAGCAGGTAGGCCGCGTCCGGACGGATGAAGAGTTCCGCTCCTTGCAGCGGCTGGCGGTAGCGGATACGGACATCGAAACGACGGCTTTCGCCCGTTTTCAATTCCCGGAGCGGGTCGATCCAGTGCAGCTCGCCGGGAGCGATCCGCAAGGCCCGGCGGTAAAGTCCCGGATGGTTGTCGCCCTCGCCGACGTAGATCACGTTCTGCTCCACGTCGGTTGCCAGTACGAAAAGCGACTCCTTGCGGCCGCCGATCCCCAGCCCTTTGCGTTGGCCGATGGTATAAAAGTGGGCTCCGTTATGCTGCCCGATTTTTTTGCCGTCGCGCACGGTATAACGGTAGGGAGCAGCGAGTGCAGCCAGTTCGGTATCCGTCGGAGTGGAGGACCGCTTTGCGGCGGTTGCCGTCGGAGCTGTCGCCGGGTTCGGACATTCTGTCGAGTCCGTATTCGCCGGATTTATACCGCGTAGGGTGGCACTTTTATCCGAAGCCGTTCGTTCCGCCGTGCCCATCCCTGCATCCTCCGTTTTGCCGACGAGTGGGACGGCTTGTCCGTATTTGGGCCAATCGGCTTTGATTTCGTGGACGTTGCCGGTTTTTGCTTTGAGCTTTTGTTGAAGAAAGACCGGCAGATCGACCTTGCCGACGAAACAGATGCCTTGCGAATCCTTGCGTTTGGCCGTAGCGAGCTTCATTTGCTCGGCGATGCGTCGCACTTCGGGTTTGAGCAGGTGGCCGACCGGAAACAGCGCCCGGGAAAGCTGTTCCTGTGAAAGTTGGCAGAGAAAGTAGCTCTGGTCCTTGTTGGGATCGCTACCCGCAAGCAATTTGTAGATCGTCCGGCCGTCGGGCGCCGTCTCTTCGGCCTTGCGACAGTAGTGTCCCGTAGCCACGAAATCGGCTCCCAGCTTGAGGGCTTCCTTCAGAAAAACGTCGAACTTGATTTCGCGGTTGCAGAGCACGTCGGGATTGGGTGTGCGCCCTTTCGCGTATTCGGAGAACATATAGTCCACCACCCGGCGACGGTACTGGTCCGAGAGATCGACCGTATGGAACGGAATGTCGAGCCGTCGGGCGACAAGTTCGGCGAAGAGCCGGTCGTCGTGCCAGGGGCAGTCGCCTTCGAGCGTGCCCGTAGTGTCGTGCCAGTTGATCATGAAGAGTCCGATAACCTCATGTCCGGCCTGTTGGAGCAGGTAGGCCGCTACCGACGAATCGACGCCGCCGGAGAGTCCGATAACTACACGTGCCATACTTTTTGCGCAAATTTTACTTTTCGACCGCACCGAAAGGCGCGTTTTGCCGGAAATATCCGGTCACGGAAGCACCGGTTTTCCACCGATTCTCGTTACAGTTCGATCAGTCCCTCGGGCAGTACCATCTTCACCGTACGGCCCTCGAAATCGATGCCTGCGATGAACTCCTCGACCGCCGGAACCAGGATCCGTTTGCCGCCGATCTCCACCTCGAAGAGAGGATTGGCCTCGCTGTCGTAATAATCCGTGATTTCGCCTTTCAACGTACCGATCCGTACCCGGAATCCGATCAAATCTTCCAGGTAGAATTCATCGTTTTCGTCGTCCTCGTGCTCGAGGTACAACTCCCGCCCGATAAACTCTTCCGCCCGACGAGCGGAGTCGATATCCGCGAATGTCGCCAATGCGTTGGTCTTGCCCCTCCGTTCGAAGCGGTCGCAAAAAAGAGGAACCGCCAGTGAATCGATCTTCACGAACAGCGGTTCCTCTGTTGAGAAGTCATCGGGAAACGTCGTGTAGAGATTCAGTAAAACCCCACCTTCAACTCCGAAGAGTTTACTCACGCGCGCAACCGACAACAACATAACGGTTGTAACTATGCCTCGGCAGGAGCTTCTCCCTCTGCGGGAGCTGCTGCTTCAGCCGATTCGGCAGCGGCAGCTTCGGCGGCCTCACGTGCGGCAGCTTCGGCAGCGGCTTTCTTCTCGGCGAGAGCGGCTGCGCGCTCTTCCTTGATTTTGGTCTCGGCGGCCAGACGGCTCTTCTCGGCCGATTTAGCGTCCGACGCCAGTTTGTTGGTCTTGTTCTCGATCTTGGTCTGCTTCTCGCTCAGCCATTTGTTGAATTTGGCCTCGGCGTCCGACTCGGAGAATGCACCTTTAGCGACACCGCCCAGCAGGTGCTTCTTGTACATTACGCCTTTGTAGGAGAGGATCGCCCGACAGGTGTCGGTGGGTTGTGCGCCTTTGAGTAACCAATCCAGAGCTTTCTCGAAGTTCAGATCGATCGTAGCAGGATTCGTATTGGGATTGTAGGTACCCAATTTCTCGATGAATTTACCATCACGTGGCGCTCTGCTATCTGCGGCAACGATGTGGTAGAAAGCGAAACCTTTCTTACCGTGGCGTGCCAGACGAATTTTAACAGCCATTTGCTATAAAATTTTTAATGAAATTAATAAACGCTACCCACTTTTCGGGGCTTTCAGGGGAGCAAAGGTAGAAACAAAAAACCGAATTGCCAAATCTGCCGGGAAACAAAATGGATCAATTTGGTAAAAGATGGGGTGTCCGGCCGTATTCGGCTGCTTTGCAGAAGCGGACAGGTGCAGTGAAGGCGGTTGCGATCAGGGCGGTACGGTTTGGCGTAACCGCCGATTTGCCGTTGATAAATCCCGAGTTTGGAGCACTCTTCGGATCGCACAGATCGTCTTCGGTGAAGGTTAATTCTTCGTAGTATAATTCGCCCCAGGCGCCGCTTTCATCCTGTCCGCAATAGTAGAATCCGAATGTTTCCATTTCGGCGGGGAGGAAATAATAACCATTTTCGACATTTTTCCAGCCGAACAATGTGCCGGTTTCGAGATAGTCGAGGATCTGCATATCTGAAAGATTCAGTTGTGTTGATCGTGCGACATGCAGAAGGCCCCATGTATGGATTGTTTCAGGGCTTGTCGGGGTAACCTGGAAGATAAATACCCGATGGTCGCTTGCCCCTTTGTAAATATCTGGGTAGAGTGTTTCCAGAGCCGTCCCGTCATAGAGTTGCCATTCCGCCTGCACGGTAGCGTTCATATTGCGCGGCAGGGGTTTGCTCGTCACGCGAGCAATGAATATATTATTTGGAAAATCATTGGTGTCGAGGAATCCATAAATTACATATTCTGTTCCCGGAATACAATTTATTTGCAATATTTCTCTATCCATATATAAGCTCGGCGAGTATGAGTTCTCTGGGGTCATATCTTGGATAAATTGGCGCCAGTCGTCGTAAGAATCGAAATACGAGGCAGTGGTGATTCCCACATAATACCATGTATCATTGAAATTTGGGGTGACTTGCACGTTGAAGCTGCGCATTTCGATATCGTACGGTTCGAAAATCAGTTCAAACCTTTCTTCAAACGGATGGTCGAACCAATCATCCAGTTTGTCGATCACTCCGTTGCCGTCAATATCCAAGTACTCGTCGAACGGTGGAATTGCATAATCCGTAATGGAGAGTTCTTCATAACGTCGTTCCAAATTTCTCGTAACTCTCGCAGGTTTAATCCCCATACCGTTGCTCCGTACGGCTGCGAGCAGGGCTTCGTCTTTGATCTGTCCGTTCACCTCGATGTCTGTCGCGATTTTGGAAACGATTTCCGAGAGTTGGGCAACCGTTCGTCCGTGTTGCAGCGTGGCGGAAATAGCCAGCAGGATGGCGTTGCCGACACCCGGACGGGCGATGTCCATCTTGTCGAAGCCTTCCGGCGAGGGAAGTTCGTCTTGCGGGATGCAGAACGATCGGAGCACTTCCTGCTCGGCCGTCCGGCGTGCATCCGGAATGGTCCGGCCCTCGTTCAAAACAAGGTACTTGATGCGGGGCGTTTCCAGCGAAGTGAGCAAATTGACGTTCGACTTTCCTTCCATTGCAAGGTCGGACAGAGACCGCAGGGTCAGCGGGGCATCGGAAAGATTGCCTGTCACTTCGTTGAAATAGAAACCCTCGGCGATGATCTCTACGTAGCGGCTGTCAATATCCGATGTAAGTTCGAACGAGCCCATGTCGTCGAGAATCTGCGTTTGGTAACTTTTACCGGTCGGTTGCAGTCGTTCGTTCAGCTCCTGGATAGTGACGACAGAGCCTTGGATGAACTGCCCTTTCTGCACGCTTCCGTTGATCGAATATTCCGGAATGTCCGGTTTTTCATCCTCCGAGTCGTTACCGTCGCCGGGGTTCTCGGTGTTATCCGATCCTCCGTAGGGCGTTTCATCGATACCGCTGTCGGTACAGCCGCAGACAAGCAGTACGGCGATTGCGAATAAAAAGAGTTTTTTCATAATAAGATTATTTAATAAGTAGAAATTTGATCATTCCTGCTACTTACCGTATCGGCTCCTGCTGCGGTGGTTTGAACAAAAAAAGTGTGGAGTCGTTCGTTTATCTGACGACAGGCATTTGGCGTGGCCCGGAAACAAATAAACAATACCCCACACCGAATAGTATATCGAGAACCGATATAGCTATACACGGTGATGAGTGTCTGTATTGCCTATCCTTGTTTCCTTAAAATCGCCAAATTTTATCGTCAAGGATTAGCGAAACACTTTCACTAAACAATATGTCGCCATCCGTCGGGGACGGCACTGCAAAGTTAGTGAATGTTTCCTAATACACAACACGCTCTGGGGTATTGCCACCGCAAAGTTCCACAAAACAAAGTTTTTCTGCAACGGCCGACGGCCGGATCGAAAATTATATTCGTTGTAATTTGGGTGAAAAGTTTTTGTGTGTAAAGAGGGGGATGTTTGTAGTGTGTTGTTTTTCAGAATATTAATTGTGTGAAATTTTGATGTGCGGAAATGTTGTTTTGTCGGTGTACGGTTCGGAGATAAAAGGAAAAAGTGCTGGAATTTTGGGTGCGAACTATTTTTTCCGTTGTGTTGTATTAACTATTTGATACCTTGCTGGATAAGAGGTAAAACTTGTCGTGTTGCTTGCATAAGCGAGGATTTTGTATTACCTTTGCTGCGCTGTGCGATTATGTGCTGCAAACGATGGTTCCGTAGCTCAGTTGGATAGAGCAACAGCCTTCTAAGCTGTGGGTCGAGCGTTCGAACCGCTCCGGAATCACTTGAGAAAAACGATGAAAGATCCGCTAAACAATAACTGTTTAGCGGATCTTTCGTTGTCATGGTGTGCCGGGCTTGTGAGAGGATTCGCCAGGGACCGAAGATGAACGGAGCCGTGTAATCCGGCAGTGCGTTGTCTGAAAAAAGCTCTGGCCGATTTTCCGGTCGGCCGTCTGAATGTTGCGGGCAGTGTCTGAAGTATGTAAATATCGGTATTGTTATCGGGTTATCGTCCGTTTCCAGACGGTTTTGTTGCCACAGTTGTCCGTGACGGTCAGTTGGAGCGTGTAGCTCCGGCCTTTCGGGGTGCGGGAGTCGTCGAAGGTGTGGGTAATGGTGCCCTGCATCGGATTGCGTTCGAGCAGGATCCACTCCCCGTCGAGTGTGGCCGTATAGCTGCCTATGCCGGAGAAGTTGTCTCGCAGGCGGAAGGTGATGCTGCGCGTTCTGATCGGCTCTCCGGCTTTGAAGCGGGGCTCGATGCGTGGCGGAACGGTGTCGGCCACCACGCAGAAGTCGCCCAATGTGCGGGTCGAAAGGGTGACGGCGCCGTTTTTATATTTTCCTCCGGCATAGGAAACCTTCCCTTTGCGGACGAAACCCAGGGTGGTGTGGGGTTGTAAGTTCTGAGGAACATATGCCCGGATCGTAACCGTAGCCGCCGTATGCAGAGGCGTGTCGTAATCGAGGATCGAATAGAGGGGAGAGAGGACGGCGACCGACGGTGCGGCGGCGAATTGGGCCGGGCGGCTCGACTGACTGAAAAAGAGCGGTTCGTAGAAGACGCCGGCGGGGATGTGAACCGATGCCTCTCCCGCTGTATGCGAGAAGGGCCGGCGGTTATCGACGATGAGAGCCGTCGAATCGCATACGGCGCGAAAATCCCGCTGCGCAGGCTGTCGGATCGTCCGGAATTCGAGTATCGAACGGTTGCCGCTGTCGTCTTCGGCTTCGATGCGGATCTGCTGGCTCTGGCCTTCCGAAGGAGTCAGCAGGGCCTGGTTTTTCAAGACGGGGTAGAAATCGTCGATGCAGCCGTCGAGTCGGGTGAGGCGGATCACTTCGTTGCGCGAGGCGACCTGCATGGGGTAGTGGGTGACGGCGTTGCAGTAGCGGGTCTGGTCGAAGGCGAAGCCGTCGATACGAAGTTCGAAGATCGGATCTTCGTCTGCAAATTCACGTATGCGCCAGAGTCCGAATGTGTTGGATACGTCGTTTTTGCGGTCGGTCGTCTCCAGGATGAAGTAACCTCGGCCGCCGACGGAGAGTGCTCCTTCCTGTTTGAGCGCATAGCGTCCGGGTGTTTTTTCGACCAGCTCGACGGGGCGGGGCCGGGCGTGCACCGGGACACCGCGCACGCTGTCCACCTCGACGTAGTAGAGTTTCACCAGGCGCGGCGGAATGTCGTCGCGGGTGCGGATCACGCCGCTGGAAATGGTGTTGAGGGTCCGCTGCGTGCGGGAGTCGCGGATCTCGAAATGCAGGTGCGGGCCTGCGGACGAGCCTGTATTTCCCGACCAGGCGAACTGTTCGCCCTGCTTGAGCGGAAACCGGTCGGCCGGGGGATAGAGATTGATGCTGTTTCGCCGGGTGCGGTAACGCTCCTCGTGTACGTATTTTTCGATGTCGTCGCGGAACTTCGAGAGGTGCCCATATACGGAAGTCGTGCCGTTGGGATGGGTGATGTAGATGGCGCGTCCATAGCCGCCCGGCGTGACGGCGATGCGTGAGATATATCCGTCGGCCGTGGCGAGTACGGGTTTTCCCGTTACGCCGTCGGTTTTGATGTCTATGCCCGAATGGAAGTGGTTGGGACGCATTTCGCCGAAGTTGGCGGAGTAAAGCCCGGCCACGTCTCGCAGGGGAAAGATGTAATCTTCCGGGGCGAGGTGCTGGGCCGAAACGGGAGCGCTGCACAGCAGCAGCGCGGAGATCAGAAGTCGTCGCATGGTTCGTCGTTTGTTTGGATCAATTCGCCGGCGGCATCGAGTACGGCGTCGTAGTCGTATCCGAGCGAAAGGCCGTAGCGGATCAGTTTGGTTTTCAAATCGTAAGTATCTTTGTATCGGGTCAGTCGGAGCTTTTTTTCGAGCTGTGTCCGCAGCCGTTCGGACTGGTTCGCCGGATCCAGTCGGGCAAGAGCTTCATCGATGATCGCTGCGGCGATGCCTTTGAGCCGGAGCGAGGTGCGGATCTTGCGGGCGCCCCAGCCGCTCAGTCGGATTTTGTCGCGCACGAAGGCTTCGGCGTAGCGGTTGTCGTCGATGAATCGGTCGGCGAGGAGCTTTTGCAGCACGCCCTGCCGGGCCGAAGGCTCCACGCCCCAGCGCTGCATCAGCCGCAGGGCATCGCCCGAGGATTTTTCGCTCCGGGCACAGAGCCGGATTAAGGCCGCATAAGCCTGTTCGGGCGTTTTGTCGCGTTTTATCTTCTTTGCAGGCTGCATGTCATGCGGTTTTTGTCGTTCAGGTCGCGGCGCACGGCGGTATCCGGAAACCCTTCCCGGGTCAGCATCCGGAGCGTTTCGTCCGCGAAGTTCTCGTGGATCTCGAAATAGAGCCGTCCGCCGGGACGGAGCAGCCGCCGGGCATTGCGGGCGATGGCCCGGTAGAAAATCAGCGGATCGTCGTCCTCGACGAAGAGCGCCTCCGCCGGTTCGTAACCCGTGACATTCACGCGCATCGAGGCTTTTTCTCTGCGGGGGATATAGGGGGGATTGGAAACGATCAGGTCGAACTGTTCCCGTTGTCCGGGGAATAGCTCCCCGAGGGCGTCGCCTTGTCGGAAATCCACTTCTGCGTCGAGCCTCCGGGCATTTTCGCGGGCGATGGAGAGGGCTTTTTCGGAAATATCGACAGCTGTGACACGGGCGCCCGGAATCAGCCGGGCCAGTGTGACGGCGATGCAGCCGCTGCCGGTGCCGACGTCGAGTACGGCGGGATTGTCCGGAGCGGGGGATTCGGCGATCCAGCGGACCAGCTCTTCGGTTTCGGGACGGGGGATCAGCACCCCTTCCCGCACCTGAAAGTCGAGCCCGTAAAATTCGGTGTGTCCCAGCACGTATTGCAGGGGACGGCCGGCGGCCAGTTCGCCGATGATCCGGTCAAGCTCATTGATTCCGAGCTCTTTGTCCGGCTCGGCGACCAGGTCGGTCAGGCAGAGCCCGCCGAGTTCCATTACAATGATCCGGGCGATTTGCCGCGCTTCGCGCTCGCCGTAGAGGGCGGTGAGCGGCGTTTCGATCCGTGCGATGATTTCCCGGCGTGTCGGCATAGTCGGTCCGTTTATTCCGCAGTACGCAGGGATTCGAGCCGTTCGAAGAAGTCGGGAAAGCTCTTGGCCACGCATGCGGGATTTTCGATAACGACGGGGGTGTCGGCGTTCAGAGCCGCTACCGCGAGCGACATGGCGATGCGATGGTCGTCGTGGCTGTGCACGTGTCCGCCCCGGATTCGTCCGCCCCGGATTTTCATCGTATCCTCTTCGTCGAGATCGACCTCGATGCCGAGTTTGGCGTACTCCTCGCGGATCGACTCGGCGCGGTTGCCCTCCTTGTTCTCCAGCCGGGAGGTTCCTTTGATGACGCTCGTCCCCTCGGCTGAAGCGGCCAGGGCGGCCAGGGCCGGGAAAAGCCCCGGACATTGGGTCGCGTCGAATGAGAAGGCTTGCAGCGGACGGTGTGCGACGGTGATCGTATCGCCCTCGTCGATGACGGATGCGCCGGCCCGAACGAGGGCAGTCATAACGGCTGTGTCGGCCTGTCGGGAGAGTACCGAGAGGTTGCGGATCGTCACTTCGCCCGCGACGGCCCCCGCTACCAGCAGGAAGGCGGCCGCGCTCCAGTCGCTCTCGATTTCGAACTCCGCAGGCCGGTAGCGTTGTCCTCCGGCCACGTAGAATTCTTTATAGTCTTTATGCAGGATTTCGATGCCGAAGCGCTCGGCCGTGTCGATCGTGATGTCGATATAGGGGGTCGATATTACGTGGGGCACGTGAATCGTCGTCTCCTCTTCGGCGATCGGCAGGGCCAGCAGCAGCCCTGTGATGAACTGGGAGGAAACCAGCCCCTCTATCTGAACCTCGCCGCCCCGGATCGGACCTTGGATATGGAGGGGGAGATGGTCGTTGCGGTCGTGAACCCGGACGCCCAGTGCCCGGAGCGTGCGGATCATCGTCCGGAACGAGCGGTGTAGCAGCGGTCCTTCGCCCACCACTCCGATCGGCGTGTCGCAGAGGGATGCGATCGGGGTGAAGAGCCGGGTGGAAAGCCCCGACTGGCCGACGTAGAGTCTGTCGCCTGCGGGGGAGAGGCCGCCGTCGATTTCGAGCGTGCGCTCTCCGGTGCGCCGTACCCGGGCACCGAGCGCCTCGATGCAGCGGATGGCCGAACGGGTATCGTCGCAAAATTCGATGTTATGCAGCCGGGAAGTACCTTCGGCCAGCAGCGAGGCGGCCAGGGCGCGCTGTGCGTAACTTTTAGAACATGGGGGAATGCAAATGCCTCGAACCCTCCCCGGAGGAACGGATTGATCCATAGACGGATAATTACTGTATTTTTCGGTGCGGCAGGTCGGAGTTTACGTCCGTTGCGGCACGTGTCAAAAAGTCGTTGTTTCGCTTTCCATTTCCCGAAGCCGGAATGATTCGCGCGAACTGTACGATGCAAACCGGTGTTCGAAAATGGTTGTCTGTTCGTTTTTTTTCGGGATACGCTCCCGGAATCGGTTGTGAGTCCGCAATCCTTTCCGGACTTCGTTTCGGAGTTCCCGGTTTTGCCGGAAGGGGCGTTTGCCGCAGGCGGAAAACGGTTCCGGATTCCGGTGTGGCGCGGGGTCGCACCGTCGTAAGCCGGAGTCGGATTCCGCGAGGCCGATCCGCCGGACATTGCCCGGCAGAAGGCGGGCACGGTCTATTTCTCCTCGGACGGCTTCTCCTCGGACGGCTTCTCTTCGGCTGCGTTCGCGGGCTGTCCCTTGCGGAGTTTGTCGAGCGTCGGACTGCGCCGCAGTTCGAAGTGCTGTCCCAGATAGACCTTGCGGACCATCGGGTCGGCAGCCAGCTCCTCGGCCGAACCCGCCTTGAGGATTTTACCCTCGAACAGCAGGTAGGTACGGTCGGTGATGGCCAGCGTTTCATCGACGTTGTGGTCGGTGATGATGACGCCGATATTCTTGTTCTTCAGCGTAGCGACGATGCTCTGGATGTCTTCGACAGCGATCGGATCGACGCCTGCGAACGGTTCGTCGAGCAGGATGAAGGCCGGGTTGATCGCTACGGCACGGGCGATTTCGGTGCGTCGCCGCTCGCCGCCCGACAGCTGGATGCCGAGGCTCTTGCGTACTTTCTGAAGGCGGAACTCTTCGATCAGCGCTTCGCAGCGTGCGGCCTGTTCGTCCTTTTTCAGATCGGTCATCTCCAGAACGGCCTTGATGTTATCCTCGACGCTCAAACGGCGGAAAACCGAGGCCTCCTGCGCCAAATACCCCACACCCATTTGGGCCCGGCGATAGACGGGCTCTTTGGTGAGTTCGGCTACCTGGCCGTTGTCGTCTTCGAGAAAGATCTGGCCTTCGTTGGGTTTGATCAGGCCGACGATCATATAGAACGTCGTGGTCTTGCCGGCTCCGTTCGGGCCCAGAAGACCCACGATCTCACCCTGGTTCACGTCGATCGAAACGTGGTTCACCACGGTGCGGGCTTTGTATTTCTTGACGAGCTCGCTGGTGTAAAGACGCATTTTTTATGAAATTTTTTTACAAAGTTATGTTTTTTTCCGAATTATTTTTATCTTTACATTGAAATTTGTGTTTGAGAAGAGTTATGAAGCAAAATGAAGATTCCCTGCTGCGCGAGAAACTGAAAGAATATTTCGGCTTCTCTTCATTCAAGGGGAATCAGGAAGCCGTGATTCGCAATGTGTTGAGTGGAAAAGATACGTTCGTGCTGATGCCTACCGGCGGCGGCAAGTCCTTGTGTTACCAGTTGCCCGCCCTGCTGATGGACGGCGTGGCGATCGTCATATCGCCGCTGATCGCCCTGATGAAAAATCAGGTGGATGCCATGCGCACCTATTCTAACGATGCGGGAATCGCTCACTTCCTGAACTCTTCCCTGAACAAGAGCGCTGTCGCGCAGGTGCGCAACGATGTGTTGGAGGGGCGGACCAAGCTGCTCTACTTCGCTCCGGAGTCGCTCACCAAAGAGGACAACGTGGCGTTTCTGCGCAAGGTCAAGGTTTCGTTCTACGCCATCGACGAGGCGCACTGTATTTCGGAGTGGGGGCACGATTTCCGTCCGGAGTACCGCCGCATCCGTCCGATCATCAACGAAATCGGCACGGCGCCCCTGATCGCCCTGACGGCGACGGCTACGCCCAAGGTGCAGATGGACATCCAGAAAAACCTGGGTATGAGCGACGCTTCGGTATTCAAGTCGTCGTTCAACCGCCCCAACTTGTATTACGAAATCCGGCCCAAGCACGATGTGGACCGGGAGATTATCCGTTACATCAAGCAGCACGAGGGCAAGAGCGGCATCATCTACTGCCTGAGCCGCAAGAAGGTCGAGGAGCTTACGGAATTGCTCGTAGCCAACGGAATCCGGGCTTTGGCCTATCACGCCGGTATGGATGCCCAGACACGTGCGGCCAACCAGGACGACTTCCTGATGGAGCGGGCCGACGTGATCGTGGCCACGATCGCTTTCGGCATGGGTATCGACAAACCCGACGTGCGCTATGTGATCCATTACGATATTCCCAAGTCTCTGGAGGGATATTATCAGGAGACGGGGCGTGCGGGACGCGACGGCGGCGACGGACACTGCCTTACCTTTTATAGTTATAAGGATATTCAGAAGCTGGAGAAGTTCATGCAGGGCAAGCCGGTGGCCGAGCAGGAGATCGGCAAGCTGCTGCTGCTCGAAACCGTGTCGTACGCCGAAAGTTCGATGTGCCGTCGCAAGACGCTGCTGCACTATTTCGGGGAGGAATATCCCGAGGAGAACTGCGGCTGCTGCGACAACTGCCTCCACCCCAAACCCAAGATCGACGCCCAGGCGTCGCTTCGCATGGCGCTCGAGGCGTTGCGCGACCTGGGGGACAAGTTCAAGGCGGATTACCTGGCCAGCGTGCTGGTCGGTAAGAATACCGCGTTGATTAAGAGTTACGGACACAACAAGAGCGAATGGTTCGGGGCCGGTGCGGACCATGACATCCGTTATTGGGGAGCCGTGATCCGCCAGGCGCTGATTATGGGTCTTATCGACAAGAACATCGAAAATTACGGATTGCTGTCGATCAATGCCAAAGGAGAAGAGTTCATCGCCGCACCCCGTCCGGTCTATATAACTCTCGACCATGACTACGACGAGGAGGAGAAAGAGACCGATGCGGTGGCTCCTACGGGCAAAGGAGGGGCAGCCGACGAGGAGCTGTTCTCGATGCTCAAGGATTTGCGGAAGAAGGTGGCGCGGCAGCATGATTTGCCTCCGTTCGTCATCTTCCAGGATCCGTCGCTCGAAGATATGGCGATCCAGTACCCGATCACCATCGAGGAGATGCAGAACATCTCGGGCGTGGGTGTGGGCAAGGCCCGCAAGTTCGGCGAGGAGTTCATCCGCCTGATCCGCACCTATGTGGAGGAGAAGGAGATCGTCCGCCCGCAGGATATGATCGTCAAGTCGGTGGGCAACAAGTCCGGCAACAAGATTTTCATCATCCAGGCCATCGACCGCAAGATGGATTTCGAGGATATCGCCCGGGCCAAAGACCTCGATTTCGACGAATTGCTGACCGAGATCGAAGGGATTGTCAATTCGGGAACGAAACTGGATATTTCCTACTACATCGAACAGGTGATCGACGAGGATAAATCCAATGATATTTACCTCTATTTCAAGGAGGATGCCCAGAGCGATTCGCTCGACGAGGCGATCGAGGAGCTGGGCGGCGACTATACCGAGGAGGAGATCCGGCTGGTACGTATCAAGTTCATGTGCGAACAGGGCAACTGACGGGGCGGGCAGAAGAGTTCCTTATTATAGACAGAGTGCGGGAAATCCCGCGAACTTATGCAGATATGGGGTATAGATTGCAGCGATTCAGGGTAATACTGATGGCATCCATAGCGATCATGATCGTGGTGATGGCCGTATGTCTGTTCGTACATCCGACCTCCGGAGGCGCACTTTTGGTGCTGGCGCTCGGCGGGAGTCTGGCGGCCCTCATCCTGGATTATCGGCGCAGGGAGCGGGAGCGGAAAAAAAGCAAATGAGAATCGTTTAACCATAAATCGAGAAGCTATGAAAAAGAAGAACGCACAATTTAACAAGAAGACGGCGACCGTCGCGTTGATTTTTATGCTGGCTACGATCATGTGGCTTACGATCAATGTCGTTTGGTGCTTGCACGACGGTCATTATGCAAACCTGATTATTCCGGTGCTTTTCGTCGTCGCGGGCGTCGCAATGTTTTACAACGAATTTCACAAGAAACCTCGCAAGCATGTCGAGGATGTGAAGAAATACCTCTGATGATTGTGTCGTCCGAAAGGCCAGTCCGAAGCTTTCTGCGGCCGGTAAATCAGGGCAGAGGGGTGTCGTTGGGCGAGAGCCGGTCCGGTGAAGGAAAATATGCCGGCCGACGGATGCGGCTTCGGGCCGTTTCTGTGGTCGGAGCGGAATCGAACGGGTGCGCGTCCTGCACCCGACGGTGTTCGGAGAAAGGGTACGACGCTTCCGATAAGCGGCCGAAGAGGGCGTCCGCTCCGGGAGGTGCCGGACGGTAGGCGCGAAGCGGTCGCCGTCGGCAGAGACGGAGAAGATCGGCTCTGTGCCGGAAGAGTCCGGGATGGAGACTCCGGGAAAGATATTCAACCGAAACGAATGAGTGAAGTAAGAGCGAAGAAAGCGTTGGGCCAGCATTTTCTGGTCGATCTCAATATTGCCCGCAAAATATGCGATTCGCTGGGCGGCGGTACGTCCGAAAAACCGTGTCCGGTGTTGGAGGTGGGATGCGGCATGGGTGTTCTGACCCGATTTTTGCTGAAACGGACGGATGTCGTGACATACGGCGCCGAAATAGACTCCGAAAGCGTGGCGTATCTGCATGCGCATTATCCCGAATTTACACCCCGCCTTATGGAGGGCGATTTCCTGAAAATGGATTTGCGGACGCTGTTTCCCGAAGGACTGCGTGTGATCGGCAATTTCCCTTACAATATTTCGTCCCAGATATTTTTCAAGGTGCTCGAAAACCGGGACTTGATTCCGGAGTGCGTCGGGATGATCCAGAAAGAGGTCGCCGTGCGTCTGGCGGAGCCTCCCGGCTCGAAGGAGTACGGCATCTTGAGCGTGTTGTTGCAGGCATGGTATGACATAGAGTACCTGTTTACGGTCAATGAAACGGTGTTCAATCCGCCGCCCAAAGTCAAGAGCGCCGTCGTGCGTCTGCACCGCAACGGAGTGGACCGGCTCGACTGCGACGAACGGTTGTTCGTCCGCGTGGTCAAGGCCTCGTTCGGCCAGCGCCGCAAGATGTTGCGCAACTCCCTGCGGGCGGCTTTCGGCGATTTCGGAGGGGTGGAACATCCCTTCTTCACGCAGCGTGCCGAGCAGCTTTCGGTTGCCGATTTCGTCGAACTGACACGGTGGGTGGAGGAGCATATTTATCCGAATGATTAGAAATGATGCTATTTTCAGTATAATAACCTAAAAAAACAAAATGTTATGAAGAGAATTTTGATGGGGGGGGGTATTTGGAGCCCTTGCTTTGACACTGAGTTCGTGTTATAGCACACGAATCCTTTATGGTAATGTGGAGCGTAATGAGCCGCTTGTTCAGGTAAATCGGGAATGGAATCACCATTTGATTGCAGGATTGATCCCGGTCGGAAACGGAAAAGTTGAAGCTGCGGAGTATGTCGGCGGAGCTCCGGATTATGTCGTGAAAACGAATATGAGTTTTCTGAATTTATTGGTATCCGGTATTACTTTCGGCATTTATACGCCGACACAAACCAAGTTCTACGTTCCTTTGCGATCGGTGGATAGCACCGAGGGTAAAGAACGGATTAAAACGGATGAGTAAATAATAAATAAATTATAATCCGCTCCGACTTTTTAAGCCGGAGCGGATGCGTTTGAGGGAGAATCCATATTATAATTTTGTGAATGGATCGACCGCTCCCACGACGGCCGTGATAAGATCTTCGCGGCGGAGGTATTTGACGGCCAGCCGTTGTACCTCGGCCGGGGTGATTGCCTGTATCCGGCGGATGTTCTCTTCGATGACACCGTTGTTCGTGCCGCAGAGGAGGTTTTCGATCGTCACGTCGGCGATGCCGAACGGTCCGTCGAGGATGCGCATCACCTCGCCCGTCATGATGTTCTTCACCAGCGAAAGTTCCTCTTCGGGCATCGGCTCCCGGCGCAGCCGTTCGATTTCGTTGTAAATTTCCCGAAGTGCCGGGGCCGTCACCTCGGCTCCGACCTGGGCAGCGATTCCCAGGTAACCCTCCCGCTCGAAATTGACCATGGCGGCACCCACGCCGTACGTGTAACCGTGCTCGCCGCGCAGGTTTTGCATCAGCCGCGAGCCGAAATAGCCGCCCAGTACCGTAGCGACGACCTGCATCCCGACGAAATCGGGATGTGTGCGGGTGAAGAGCAGACGCCCTACGCGCAGCGAGGATTGCACGGCGTCGGGCCTTTCGACGAAACGATAGGCTTCGCTGCGGGGAGCCGGAAAATCGGCTGTGGCGCTGCGGTCGGCACGGGGGAGTTTTTCGGCCAGGGCGCCGATGCCTTGCAACTCCTCCTCCCCGATGCGGCCGCTGCATACGACCAGACAGTTTTCGGCCGTATAGAGTCGGCGGTAGAGTGATTCCAGGTCTGCACGCGTGAGCGTGTCGTAATCTTTCTCGGGATAGGAGATGCCGTAGGGATGTTTGTCGCCGAAGAGAGCTTCGGCGAAGATTTCACGCACGACGGTATCGACCTTGCGCCGTTCGATCGTGAGGGTCTGCTTGCGTTTTTCGCAATAGGCACGCAATTCGTCCTCCGGGAAAAGCGGTTGCAGGAGGATTTGTTCCGCGACTTCGAGGGTCGGGCCGAAAAATTTCGATAACGAACTGAAACTGATATATACGTAGTCCCGATCGACATTGACTTCGAAGTAGGAACCGTGGAAATCGAGCCGTTCGGCGATTTGCCGGGCCGTCATGTCGCGGCTGCCTTCGCTCAACATATTGGCCGTCGCGGAGGCTGCGAAAGGCGCGTGCTGCATCGACGATCCGGCGCGGAAGACGAACGTGAAGCGCAGGACTTCGAAATCGTCGGACGGAATGGCGTAGAGGGAGGCTCCGTTCGGGAGCGTATGGCGCTGGGCGCGGGGTACATCGACCTCGCGGGGAGTGATCAGGGGCGGTTGTTTCATTGTTTGGCTCGGTAGATTAGGGTGGAACGATTTTCGGGACGGAACGTGCGGCGGCTGAAGTCGGCGATCTGTTCGGCCGTTTGCGAACGGTAGATCGTCACTTCCCGGTTGATGAGGGGCAGATCGCCGAGCATCTCGTAGAAGCCGAGGTTCATCGCCTTGTTCATCACGTTAAGCTCGCCGAACAGGGTATTCGCTTCGAATTTGTTCTTGATCTTCTCCAGCTCGTATTCGTCGATCTTCTCCGTTTGCAGGATTTCGATTTCACGCAACAGGGCTGCTTCGGCCTGTTCGACGGTGGTCGAGGGCAGCAACTGGGCCGTGAAGACGAAAAGCCCCGGATCGACTTCTCCGGAAACGTAGGCATTGACGCTTCCCAGCAGCCGCTGTTCTCTGACCAGATGCTGATAGAGGCGTCCCGATTCTCCGCCTGCCAGCAGGTCGGAGGTCATATCGCCCAGGAAGAAGTCCGGAGAAGTGCGCGAGCCTATGTGGTAAGCCAGTACGATCATCGTGGCTGGTACGTTGCGTTCGACCTCCTCCCGTCGGGATTCGGTTTGCGGCGGTTCCTGCGGAAGCGATGCCGCAGGTTGCGGATTGTCCGCGATCGGGTCGAACCATTTTTCGCACAGGGCGATCGTCCGCTCTTCGGGGATATCTGCCGAGATGGAGAGAATGGCGTTCGACGGGTGGTAGAAACGGCGGTAGAAATCGCGCACTTCGTCGAGCGAGGCTCCGGCGATGTGATCGGGCGAAAGTCCGATCGTCGCCCACCGGTAGGGATGCACGCGGTAGGCCAGGGCCCGCAACAGCATCGACATATCGCCGTAGGGTTGGTTGAGGTATCGTTGTTTATACTCCTCGATGACAACCCGTTTCTCGGTTTCGAGGTTTTCCTGCGAGATGTCGAGTCCCGTCATGCGGTCGCTTTCGAGCCAGAGGGCCGTTTCGATGTTGTCCTTGGGCAGGGTGATGTAAAAGTCCGTGTAGTCGTTGTTGGTGAAGGCGTTGTTCTCCCCGCAGGCCATCTGTACCGGTGTATCGAAGTCGGGAACCGCCTTCGTGCCCCGGAACATGAGATGTTCGAACAGGTGGGCGAAGCCCGTGCGGGAGGGATTCTCGTTGCGGGCCCCGATCTTGTAGAGCAGGTTTACGGCGGCCAGTTTGGACGAGCGGTCGCGGTTCACGACGACCGTCAGCCCGTTCGGAAGCGTATGTTTCTGGTAGTTGATCACGTTGTTGCAAATTTTTTCAAAGGTACGATTTTATTTGCAAAAAGCGTGCTCCGAAATGGAATGGCCGTTTCTCCTTGTTTTTGAAGCGTTTCGATAGAAGGTGTTGATACTGTTATTTTTATAACATTGTACGTTGCGATATTTGTCCGGAAATATGGCGGAATTTTCGTTTGGAATTTTTAACTTTGTGCCGATTCAGGCAGATTTCACAGCTGAAATAGTACAATCTAATACCGATAAAAATGGCAGAAAAGAAATTTATCACATGCGACGGTAATTACGCGGCAGCCCACATAGCTTATATGTTCTCGGAGGTTGCGGCGATTTACCCCATCACTCCGTCCTCGACGATGGCGGAACTTGTCGATGAGTGGGCCGCTCAAGGTCGTAAAAATATTTTCGGAGAAACAGTCCGGGTAGTCGAGATGCAGTCGGAGGCCGGTGCCGCCGGCGCCGTGCACGGATCGCTGCAAAGCGGTGCGCTGACTACGACTTTTACGGCATCGCAGGGTCTGTTGCTGATGATTCCCAATATGTACAAGATCGCCGGCGAGTTGTTGCCCGGCGTATTCCACGTATCGGCGCGTGCGCTGGCGGCCCAGTCGCTTTCGATCTTCGGCGACCATCAGGACGTGATGGCCGCGCGTCAGACCGGCTTCGCAATGCTCGCCACCTCGTCCGTGCAGGAGGTGATGGACCTGGCAGGTATCGCGCATATCGTGTCGCTCAAGGCACGCGTTCCTTTCCTCCATTTCTTCGACGGATTCCGTACTTCGCACGAGATCCAGAAGATCGAGCTGATCGACGAAGCGGCGCTGACCGCGATGCTCGACCGCGACGCGCTGAAGGCGTTCCGTGCCGGAGCGCTCAACCCGGCTCATCCCGTTACGCGCGGCACGGCCCAGAACCCCGACATCTATTTCCAGACCCGCGAGGCGTCGAACAAGTTCTACGATGCGATTCCCGACATGGTAGCCGAGGCGATGGAGAAAATATCCGAGATCACGGGCCGCACCTACAAGCCGTTCACCTATTACGGTGCTCCGGATGCGGAGCATGTCGTCATTGCGCTGGGTTCGGTGACCGAAACGCTGAAGGAGACGGTCGATTACCTGAATGCCAAAGGCGAGAAAACGGGCGTGGTGACCGTACACCTGTTCCGTCCCTTCTCGGTAAAATATCTGACGGCTGTACTGCCCCAGACGGTCAAACGCATCTGCGTACTCGACCGCACGAAGGAGCCGGGAGCCAACGGCGATCCGCTCTATATGGATGTCGTCGAGGCGTTCGCCACCTGCAAGGAGATCCCCTGCGAGCGCAAGCCGCTCATTATCGGCGGCCGCTACGGTCTTTCGTCGAAAGATACTACGCCGGCACAAATGCTGGCCGTTTTCGCCAACCTGAAGGCGAACGAACCCAAGAATCAGTTCACGGTGGGCATCGTGGACGACGTGACGTTCCGTTCGCTGCCCGTAGGCGAGGAGATTTCGCTGGCGAAGCCCGGTACGTTCGAGGCTCTCTTCTTCGGACTGGGCGCCGACGGTACGGTGGGTGCCAACAAGAACTCGATCAAGATCATCGGTGGTACGACCGACAAATATTGCCAAGCCTATTTCGCATACGACTCGAAGAAGTCGGGCGGCTACACGGCTTCGCACCTGCGCTTTGGCGACAAGCCGATCACCTCGCCCTACCTGGTGACCACGCCCGATTTCGTGGCGTGCCACGTGCCTTCGTACGTGGATAAGTACGACGTGCTGAAGGGCCTCAAGCCGGGCGGTTCGTTCCTCTTGAACTCGGTGCACGATGCCGAAACGACCTGCCGGACGCTGCCCGATCACATGAAGGTTTTCCTGGCCAAGAATAAGATCAACTTCTATATCATCAACGCTACGAAGATCGCGGCGGAGTTGGGGCTCGGTTCGCGCACCAATACGATCATGCAGGCGGCATTCTTCAAAATCGCGAACGTGATTCCTTTCGAGAAGGCCGTCGAGGAGATGAAGAAAGCGATCTATAAGAGCTACGGCAAGAAGGGCGAGGACATCGTCAATATGAACTATGCGGCCGTCGATGCGGGCGGTAACGCAGTCGTGAAGGTCGAAGTCCCGGCCGAGTGGACGAATATCGAGCTGAAACCGGCCGATCACGGCGTGGATATGGCTCGTCCGGAGTTCGTGCGCAACATCGTCGATCCGATCAATGCCCTCAAGGGAGATCTGCTGCCCGTGTCGGCATTCAACGGACGTGAAGATGGTACGTGGGAGAACGGAACCGCTGCATGGGAGAAGCGCGGCATCGCCGTCAATGTCCCCGAATGGCAGGTCGATAAGTGTATCCAGTGCAACCAGTGCGCGTACGTTTGTCCGCACGCTGTGATCCGTCCTTTCCTGGCGACCGAGACCGAGGCGGCTGCATCGGGCACCGAATGGAAACAGGGATTGGGCGACACGAAGGAGTATAAGTTCCGCATCCAGATCTCGCCGCTCGACTGTACGGGGTGCAGCAACTGTGTGGACGTTTGTCCCGCCAAGGAGAAGGCGCTCATTATGAAGCCGCTCGAAAGTCAACTCGGACAGCAGAAGAACTGGGATTACATCACCAAACATATCGGTTACAAGAAGGTGGTCGATAAGACCAAGTCGGTCAAGAACCTGCAATTCGAGCAGCCCTTGTTCGAGTTCTCGGGCGCTTGCGGCGGCTGCGGCGAAACTCCCTATATCAAGGCGATCTCCCAGCTTTTCGGCGACCGGATGATGGTGGCCAATGCCACGGGGTGTACGTCGATTTACAGCGGTTCGGCACCTTCGACTCCTTATTGCAAGAATGCGGATGGTCGCGGTCCGGCATGGGCCAATTCGCTCTTCGAGGACAATGCCGAGTTCGGTCTGGGTATGTATGTCGGTGCGGAGAAGCTGCGCGATCGGATTCAGATGCTGATGGAAGAGGCTATCGCCCAGTGCCAGCGTTGCTCCGAAGAGCTGAAGGGCGTTATGCGCGAGTGGATCGAAGCACGGGTTTCGTCGACCCGGTCGGCCGAAGTCGCTGCCCGTCTGGTTCCGATGATGGAGGCTTGCGGCTGCGACTATTGCCGGCAGATACTGGAGTTGAAGGATTTCCTGGTGAAGCAGTCGCAATGGGTGATCGGCGGCGACGGTTGGGCTTACGACATCGGTTTCGGCGGTTTGGATCACGTGCTGGCTTCGGGGCTGGATGTGAATGTTCTGGTGCTCGATACGGAGGTTTATTCCAACACGGGCGGTCAGTCGTCCAAGGCGACTCCGGTGGGTGCCGTCGCCAAATTCGCGTCGGCAGGTAAGCGCATCCGCAAGAAGGATCTGGGTGCGATTGCGATGACGTATGGCTACGTGTATGTGGCTCAAGTGTCGATCGGTGCTTCGCAGGCCCAACTTTTTAATGTCCTCAAGGAGGCGGAAGCCTATCCCGGTCCGTCGCTCGTAATCGCTTATGCGCCGTGTATCAATCACGGTATCAAGGGCGGTATGACCCGGACACAGACGGTCGGCAAGCAGGCAGTAGAGTGCGGTTACTGGCATCTGTGGCATTATAATCCGCAGTTGGAGGAGCAGGGCAAGAATCCGTTCGTACTCGATTCGAAAGAACCCGACTGGGCGAAGTTCCGCGATTTCCTGCTCAAGGAGGTCCGTTATACGTCGCTCAAGGCCGTTTCTCCGGAGGATGCCGAAGCGCTTTTCCAGGCAGCCGAACAGAATGCCCGGTGGCGGTATGAAGGGTATGTTCGTCGGAGCAAGATCGAATACTAAACGAATAATATTCCGTAGTATAAAGGGCAGCCTCGATCGAGGCTGCCCTTTATCGTGCTTGTTGCACCGGTTCTAATCTTCCTCTTCGAGTTGGAAGATCGCTTCGACCGGTTGCCGGAAGGTACGTGCGATCTTGAGTGCGAGCAGGGTCGAGGGGATGAACTTGCCGCTTTCGATGGCATTGATCGTTTGGCGGCTGACGCCGACCTGTTCGGCCAATTGCTGTTGGGTGAGGCGGACGACGGCTCGTTGGACACGGATGTTATTTTTCATGGTGCAGGTTGCGGTTCAGTCTGTAAAGATTGAAGTGATAGACGAGCAGGAAGATGACCAGCGGAGTGGCCATGCCGCAGGCCATTACCGTAAGGTAGTTGATGTTGTAGATCGACAGAGACACGACGATCAGAAGCAGGTAGTTGATCCACATGGCAGCCATCAGAGCGTTGAGCCGAATGTGCTGAATCATTTCGTCTTCGATTTTTTCGCGCGAGAAGCCGATGAAAAGGGCGCCGACGACCGTGCCGATGATGGCGATGTTGTTCATTACCGTTTCGCGGAAAAGCCAGCGGTCGAAATTTTCGCCGAAGAAGCAGATCGAGCAGCCGAGCAGAAATGCGGGAACGAAGATCGCCCAGCCGATTTTCTTAAAACCGTTGGGCAGTAAAAGAGTTGTTTTCATAGTCGTCCTAATTTTTAGGTGATTATTATTGACAAGACAAATGTAAAGTATATTTTACAATAATGCAAGTATAGTTTACATTTATTTCTCTTTTACGGAGTAGGAGGATGTCGGCTGCCGTTTGCACGCTCCCCGACAGACGGGGGAAGGGAGAACCGGAGTTGTTGGGATTGGGAACTGAAAGATCTGTCTGCCTGTAAAATAAAAAATGCTGCGAATTTCGCAGCATTTTTTATCTATATAGCGATTCTTTTACTCGCTCAACGGAGTAACGCTTACATACGATTTGCCTTCGCGTTTTTTGCAGAAGGAAACCGTGCCGTCAACCAGTGCGAAGAGCGTGTGATCCTTGCCGATACCTACGTTCTCGCCCGGATTGTGGACAGTACCTCTCTGGCGAACGATGATGTTGCCAGCTTTAGCGAACTGACCACCGAAAAGTTTGATACCGAGTCGCTTGCTTTCCGACTCGCGGCCGTTCTTTGAACTACCTACACCTTTTTTGTGTGCCATGTTTCTCTAAATTTAAGGTTATGCGACAATTTCTTCCACGAGAATCTGGCTCAGGAACTGACGGTGTCCGTTCTGCTTCTGATAGCCTGTTCTGCGTTTCTTCTTGAACACGAGGACTTTGTCGTCCTTCAGGTGCTTAAGAATCTTACATTTTACCGAGGCGCCTTCTACTACAGGTGCACCTACCTTGACCTGACCGTCGTTGTCTGCAAGCAGGACCTTGTCGAAACTCACCGACGAATTTTCTTCGCCGGGAAGACGGTGGACATAGAGTTTCCGACCTTTTTCAGCTTTGAATTGCTGACCTGCAATCTCTACTATAACGTACATTGATTAAATTGTATGTGTTTATACATAAATTTCAACGTGCAAATATAAGGATAATTATTGAATAAACAAGGGCAGGCAATTTTTTCTTGCAGACATTTGTTTTGGCACGTTTTTCGGTGTATCTTTGATCGTGTAAACAGTATGTATATCAAATGTGTCGTATCTTAATCGTGTCGGAGGACTTCGTCTTGCGCAAGGCCGTGGCTTTTTCCTTGAATGACCTGGATGCGTGTGTGGAGTGTGCGGATACGGTCGGTGCGATGCTTGTGCTTCACCGGGAGTCGCCTTTCGACCTGGTGATCGTTATGGGTACTGCTGCCGAAATGTGCCGGCAGGAAGTGATGGACACGCTGCGGGCGGATAAAACCCGGCGTACGCGGGTCTTCGTGATCTCGTGGCCGCAATCCGAACAGATGGTACGGAGTATGTACCGGATGGGCGTGAACCAATACATGACCTTGCCGGTGAGCCTGCACCGGTTGCGGCGGAAAGTCATCAACGAGCTAATCGATCGGGAAAAATGGAAATGACGTTTTGGTGGTGCATCGGGGCCGTTTTGGTTTCAGGAGCTGTTTTGGCCGGAAGCTGGTGCGTGCAACGGTTTGCAGGTCGTTTTTGCCTCAGGCGGGATGCCGAGCGCCGCGAAAAGTATTTGAACAGCGTGTTGTGGATGCTCTTCTCCGGAACCGAAGAGTGCGCTCACTGTCCCGAGGCGATGTCTTCGCGGGATAGGCGCCTTATCGCCGAGGATATTGCCGACCTGGTGGATTCTACGTACGGGCTCGATCCGGCGCCGTTGCGTCGGATCGTCGAGCGTCAGAGGCTTGATGTTTTCCTGCTGCGTCGTATTCGCCGCAATGGAGGTTACCGCAGGGCTTATTACCTGCATCTGCTTTCCCGAATGCCCGTCGATGAAAAAACAGTTCGGGCAGTGGAACGTTATACGCATAGCAGGAACCGTTATGTCCGCTTCTGTGCGTTGAGCGTGCAGATGATGGCCGATATGTCGGCGCTTTCCTCGAAAATCGACGCCTATTCCCATCGGCTTTCGTATTTCGAACTGTCCGAGGTGCTCCGTATGTTGCGCCAGAATGTGCAGCCTGTCGATTACGAACCGTTGATCCTGTCGCCGAACCGGAATCTGCGGATGCTGGGACTCAGTGTCGTTTGGCGTTTCGGAATCGAAGATGCGGAGGAGATCCTGCTGCGGATCGTTGCCGAAAACCGGTCCGAGGAGTCCGTCGGTGCGATGTACGTTCTTTGTACGCTGCACAGTGTGATTACGCGTCCCGAAGTGGAAAAATTCGTGGGCGGAATGAATCCCGTTCAGCGCAGGGTACTGCTGCGTTATATTGCCCGGCAGGGATACTCCGCGAACGCTTTGCAGGTATTCATTCCTGAAGAGGAGAAGCGATATTATGTGTCGTTGGTCGATTCGTATAAATTGAACGTCGGATAGTATGTGGTTCATTGAGTTAGGTACGATTTGCGTGACGGTTGCCGTCGTGGTGCGTGTCTGGTGGCTGGTAGTTCAAGTGTTGAGGGCGCGTAACAAGCGTCGTTTGCTGTCCCGTATGTTCGGCGTGGTTTCCGATTCGCCCGATTTTATCGGAATTTCGGCGATTTGCCACGACATAGATTCCGTTTCCCAGGTGGCCGACCTGCTCGATGTGGAGTATGCCAGTTACGAATTGCTGGTGGTGATGGACGCCCGTCTGAAACCGGAGTTGTTTCACGAGATGCTCCGGCATTACCGGATGATGCGGGTGGATTATCATCCGTTCGAAGCCTGTTCTCAGTTGGGTGTACGGGGATTCTACCGCTCTCAGACGCGGGGTGTCAATCGTCTGACGCTGCTCGATCAGATGGAGGCGTTTTCCGCCGTTTCGTCGGATGCGGCCGTGCGAGCCGCGTCGTACGATTATATTTTGCCGATCGGCCGGAACCTGCGCCTCAAACGGGGTGCGATCGACCGTCTGGCGATGGAGTTGGCGGTTCATCCGATCCACTCTATATCGTTCGTGCGGACTGCCGTAGGACCTTCGCTGCGACTTTATGCCCGGGAGTATGTCGGCCGGTTGGGTCGTTTCGACCGGGCCGACGGGTATGAATTGTCCCGCAAGGAGAGGATCACGTTGTACGAACCGTTGTTTTATGAGTTGCGCCCGTCCCGCTATGTCTGGATTTTGACTTTGACCGGAATGGCGCTTTTGGCCGGATGTGCGATTGCGGCGTGGTCGTTCGGGTGGCTGCCGATGACTTTGTTGCTGCTCGATATTCTGTTGCTTTGGGGACTGTTTCTGTGGCTCGGGGCTGTTTCGGCACCTTTTCCCGCCGGGAAGCGGAATGCTGCGCTCGGGGCCGTGTAACGGCTGCCGGGTTTTTATTGCCGGAAATTTTACGGATCCGGGAATTATATAGTACCTTTATCCTGTCTTACCGATCAAAAATATCATTATGCTTGACAACGAGCTCAAATCATACCTTTTGCCCAACCTTTTCAATGCGGCGGTGCGGGCCGGTGCGGCCATTATGCAGGTTTACAAAAACAAGGAGGATTACGACATCAGCATTAAGAGCGACAAGACTCCGATTACCGTCGCGGACCGCCGGGCGCACGAAACGATCAAGACCTATCTGGGACCTACCCGTATTCCGATTCTGAGCGAAGAGGGGCGTGAGATGCGGTACGAAGAGCGCTGCAACTGGGAGCTGTTCTGGTTGGTGGACCCGCTGGACGGAACGGTGGAGTTTATCAAGGGAAACAACGAGTTTACGGTCAATATCGCCCTGATGGAGAATAACCGGAGCGTGGCGTCGGTGGTGTATGTTCCCTATTTGGGCAAGATGTATCTCGCGTGGCGCGGGGGCGGTGCTTTCCTGAAAGAGGGGGTGGCGGCCGATTCCGACGCGGAATACTCGTACGGGCAGATCGTCGAAAGTATGCGGCGCCTGCCTGTAGAGTCGGCGCGGCATGAACATCCCCGGGTCGCCGTGTCCCGGTCGCACAAGTCGCCCGAACTCGCGGAGTATATCGAGGAATTGCGAAAGAGCCATCCCGATCTGGAGGTCGTGGAGCAGGGCAGCTCCTATAAGTTTTGTTTGCTGGCGGAAGGCGCGGTGGATTACTATTTTCGGACTACTTCCACGTATGAATGGGATACTGCGGCGGGGGAGTTGATTCTCTCCGAAGTAGGGGGCGAAACGCTTTCGCTGCCGGATTATCGTCCGTTGCGTTACAACAAGACGGATCTGGTTAATTCTTGGTTTTTCTGTCGCGCCCGTAAAATGCCGGGTTGCAGGTCGGAGGCGGAGATGATGGTCGGGGAGTGTTCTGCGGCGGACTGACCGCCTCTCGGCATCGTGGGGTTGAAACCGAGAAAATAGAAACACGGGTAATCTGAATTCAGATTGCCCGTGTTTTCGGTTTGCGGAGAATTTGTCGCCGATTATTTTTTTGCGGAGCCGTGTACTGCGGCTGCCGCTTCGGGGGTGCAGGCGGCGCAGTTGCCCGAGCATCCGGGCTCCGATGCGCAATCTTCGAGTCCCGTCATCTGTTCGCGGGTCTCCTGAACGGCGCATTTGATACCCAGTTTGCGCATGTTTTCGTTGGTGGAAATTTCGGAGTCGATGTGGTGTCCCTTGAAAATCAGGGTGAGCGACATGGCCAGGACGAAAAGTCCGACGGCCAGAATCGCCAAAAGAATTATGATTAACCAGGTTGGCATGGTAACTGAAATTTAATAGTGGAAATTTGGGTGTTCCGATGCAAATTTATACATTTGTGTTATTAATTGCAAAAATGCTGCCCGGAATGATCCGGGCGTATGCTGACAGAGTAAATCCGGTATGAAAATCGTTATTGCGGGTGCGGGCGAAATGGGAAGCCATCTGGCGAAAATGCTCAGTGGCAACGGGCACGACATCACGGTCATAGACAGCGATCCGAAGCTGCTGGCCGATGTGGCCAGCCTGGCCGACGTGCTGACGGTCGAGGGCGACTCCACGACCTTTGCCGTGTTGCGGAAGGCTTCGGTGCGAAAGTGCGACCTGTTCATCGCTGTCAATCATGTCGAGAACGACAACGTGGTGGCAGCGGTGTTGGCCAAGCAGCTCGGGGCCAAGAAATCCATCGCCCGGATCGACAACAACGAATACCTGGAGCCCAATAACAAGGAGATTTTTATCAACATGGGTATCGACTACCTGTTCTATCCGGAAAAGGTGGCGGCTCAGGAGGTGATCAATCTGTTGGGGCACACTTCGACGACGGAGTACGTCGATTTTTCGAGCGGACGGCTTTCGCTCGTGGTTTTCCGTCTTGATCCGACCTCGTCGCTCATCGGACGCGAACTTTCGGGTTTCAAGGACGATGCGGCGCAGCTCAGCTATCGGACGGTGGCGATCGCTCGCGGCGGTCAGACCATCATCGCCCGGCAGGATGAAATATTTATGGAGGGCGACATGGTGTATGTCATCGCCCGGCAGGATGCCGTGAAGGAGGTGATGGAGTTCTCGGGGCATTCCAACGTGGAGATCAACAACATGATGATCCTCGGCGGTTCGCGCATCGGCATACGCATTGCGACCGAATTGCAGGACGAGGTCAATATCAAGTTGATCGACTACAATGCCGAGAAGGCCTATCGGTTGGCCGAATTGTTGGACAAAACTTTGATTATCAATGAGGATGGCCGCCATATCGAAGCGATGCTCGAGGAGGGGCTGGCCAATATGGACGCTTTTATCGCGGTGACGGGGCGCAGCGAAACCAATATTCTGGCGGCGATGCTCGCCAAACGCATGGGCGTCAAGAAGGTGATCGCCGAGATCGAGAACCTCGATTATATCAATCTGGCCGAGAGTATCGGTATCGATACGATCATCAACAAGAAACTGGTTACGGCGTCGAACATCTTCCGCTTCACGATGTCAACCGACGTGCAGGCGATCAAGTGTCTGACGGGCAGCGAGGCCGAGGTGCTGGAGTTCATCGTCAAGCCCAACGCCCCGGCGACGAAGGCTCCGATCAAGGAGTTGAAGCTGCCGCAGGATACGATTATCGGCGGCGTGGTGCGCGGCGACAAGGTTTTCATCGCCGTGGGAAACATGGAGTTGAGCGCCTACGATCGCGTGGTGGTTTTCGCTATGCCGGCGTCGATCTCCAAAATTGGATATTTCTTTAATTAACGATAAGGAGGAGCAGCGCAGGATGTCGATTCGGAACAGTTTGTTACGTACCTATTTCGCCCGCCGGATGAAGGCGATAGATCGTTTTCGGCGACATCCGGACCAAGTGCAGGCCGAGATGTTCCGACAGCTCATTGCGCGGGGGGCCGATACGGAGTTCGGTCGTCGGCACGGTGTTGCCAAGCATCTTACGCCCGAGGCGTTCGCCGCACGGGTCGGAGTGCAGGACTACGAGAGTTTCAAGCCTTATATCGAGCGGATGCTGGCCGGAGAGAAGAATGTCGCAGCCCCGGGGCGGGTGACGCTTTTCGCCCGTTCGTCGGGAACTACGTCCGACCGCAGCAAGTTCATTCCCGTCACGCGGGAGTCCGTGTGGTGGAATCATACGCTCGGTATGCGGGACGTGGCGGCGGTGTATGCTTCGGCCAAGCCGCAGACGAAGATCTTCGACGGCAAGACGCTGACGCTCGGCGGTTCGTATGTCCGGGAGAACGGAGCTCTCATCGGGGATCTGTCGGCTGTGCTGATCAGTCAGACTCCGTTCTGGAGCGGTTGGTTCCGGGCGCCGAAGATGGAGACGGCTCTGATTCCGGATTTCGACCGGAAGATAGAGGGGATCTGCCGGGAGTGTACCCGGGAGAAGATCACGGCCTTTGCCGGCGTGCCTTCGTGGAACCTGGTGCTGATGCGCCGGGTGTTGGAATATACGGGCAAGAGCAACCTGCTCGAAGTGTGGCCCGATCTGGAATTTTTTGCGCACGGGGGCGTGGCGTTTACGCCCTACCGCAAGTCGTTCGCCAAGCTGATCCCGTCGGAGGGGATGACCTATCTGGAAACATACAACGCTTCGGAGGGTTTTTTCGCGCTGGCCGACGATCTGACGCGGGACGATATGCTGCTGATGCTCGATTACGGGACTTATTACGAATTTCGCAGCGGCGAGCAGATCGTGCCGCTCGAAGGCGTTCGGGTCGGAGAAGTTTATGCAATGATCGTGACCTCGATCAACGGGTTGTGGCGTTATGAGATCGGCGATACGGTGGAGTTTACCTCGACGAATCCCTACCGCATCCGTTTCGCGGGCCGCACGCGTCAGTTCATCAACGCCTTCGGCGAGGAGCTGATCGTGGATAACGCCGAGCGGGCGCTCGCGGCGGCCTGCGAGCAAACCGGTGCGGTGGTCGAAGAGTACTCCGTGGCGCCCTGTTTCATGGGGCTGAATACCCGGGGAGCGCACGAATGGGTGCTGGAGTTTTCGGAGCGGCCCGATACGCCGGAGCATTTTGCCGAAGTGCTGGACCGGGAGCTTCGCAGCGTCAATTCGGATTACGACGCCAAGCGGCAGACGGCGCTCGATCCGCCCCGCATCCATGCCGTGCCGCCGGGAACGACGCTGCGCTGGTTGCAGAAGACGGGCAAGAACAAGCTGCCCCGTATGCGCAACGACCGTACGGTTGTGGAACAGTTACTGAAGATTGAACAATAAATAACGCGATGACACGCGTCGCTTTGCCGGGGGCCGGGGATTGCGGCGGGAGACGGTTTTCTGCCGTGCCGCCGCAGACGGTGGACTTGCCGGACGACGGGACCGGGAGGGGCCCCGCCGTGCGGCGTGAAGTGCGTGACGTAGCCAAAACATCCGATTTATGTACATTGCGATAGCCGGAAATATCGGCAGCGGCAAAACCACGCTGACCGAGATGCTGACCGAGCGCTACGGCGCCAAGGCCTATTACGAGCAGAGCGACAATCCCTACATCGGGGATTTCTACAACGATATGAATCGTTGGTCGTTCAACCTGCAAATGTATTTTCTGGGCAGCCGCATTCAGCAGACGATGGATATTCTGCGCAGCGGTCCGGTCGATATTTTTCAGGATCGGACGGTGTACGAGGATGCCTATATTTTCGCCGACAACCTGCATCGCATGGGGCTGATGTCGGGCCGGGACTTCGATACTTATATGAGTATCTTCGGGTTGATTACCAACCTGGTGCCCCGGCCGGATCTGTTGATTTACCTCAAGGCCAGCGTGCCGACGCTCATTTCGCAGATCCGCCGCCGGGGTCGCGCCTACGAAATGAACATCGACGAACAGTACCTGCGGCGGCTCAACGACCGTTACGACGACTGGATCGAAAATATCTACCGGGGCGAAGTGCTCGTGATCGATAAGGATCGTGAGGATTTCGTCGCGGATGCTGCGGTGATGGAGAAGATCTGCGCTCGTCTCGACCGGAAGCGGGAGGAGCTCGAAACCGCTAAAAAATAGTCCCTATGTTGCCGGAATCTTTCACGCGGCGGGTTATGGCCGAACTGGGACCGGAGGAGGGGCGTGCGCTGTGTGAGGCGCTCGAAGGCCCGGCGCCGACATCCGTCCGTCTGCATCCGCAGCGCCCCTGCCGCTGGAGCGGAGCCGAGGCGGTTCCCTGGTCGCCGGCAGGACGTTACCTGACGGAGCGGCCTTCGTTTACGCTCGATCCGGCTTTCCATGCCGGGGCTTATTACGTGCAGGAGGCTTCGTCGCAGTTCCTGGCTCACGTGCTGGCCGGGGAGGAGGTCGCCGGAAAACGGATTCTGGACCTTTGCGCCGCGCCGGGGGGAAAGACGACGCTCTATGCGTCGCTCGCGGGTAGCGACGGGTTGGTAGTGGCGAATGAAGTCAATCGCCAGCGGGCGGCTGTTCTGGCGGATAACGTCCGCAAGTGGGGGCTGGGAAACGTGGCGGTGACGGTGAACGAGCCGGCACAGATCGCGGTGCTCGAAGGGTGGTTCGACATCGTGGCGGTGGATGCCCCCTGTTCCGGCGAGGGGATGTTTCGCAAAATACCCGAGGCACGGGACGAGTGGAGCGAGAACAATGTGAAAATATGTGCCGTCCGGCAGGCGGAGATTCTGCGCGAAGCGTGGAAGACGTTGCGTCCCGGCGGATTGCTGATATACAGTACCTGCACGTTCAATCGACTGGAAAACGAAGGGTCGCTGGAGGGATTGCTGGCCGAAGCGGGTGAAGAGATCGTCGAATCGACCGCTTTCGATTGCCCGCCGGCGTGGGGTGTGGTTTGCGGTCGGGTCGGTCCTTTCCGGACGTTCCGTTTCTATCCGCACCGGACCCGGGGCGAGGGATTTTTTGCGGCGGTGGCCCGTAAGGTGTCCGATGGCGGAAGCCGTGTCCGTGTGCCCAAGTCCCGCCGAACGATTTTCGCGCCCGCCGGACGCAGGGAGTGTGCGGAACTGTCCCGTTGGGTCGCCGAACCCGAGCGGATGCGCTTTGCGGCGGTGGCGGATGTCTATTATGCGTATTACGAATCGCAGTACGAGGCGGTGAAAATGCTGGCCGAATCGCTGCGCGTGATCGCCTCGGGCGTTGCGATGGGGCAGATCTTCAAGGAGCGGCTCAAGCCCGATCATGCGCTGGCGATGTTTTGCGGATTGGATCGCGGAGCGGTGCCTGTTGCCGAGTTGTCCGAAGAGGAGGCGCTGCGGTTTCTGCGCAAGCAGGAGGCGGAGGCTGCGGCTTTCGCCGAGGGGATGAATCTGGTGACGCACGGGGGAGCGGCCCTGGGTTTCGCCAAGCGGATTCAGAACCGGGTAAACAATATGTATCCCAACTCGTTGCGGATATTCAACCTGTAATTGTACATGTTATGGCCAAGAAACTATTCTATTCGATGGGCGAGGTGTCGGAGATGTTCGACGTCAATGCTTCGCTGATCCGTTTTTGGGAGACGAAATTCGATATCCTGCGCCCGCAGAAGAACAAGAAGGGCAACCGTCTTTTTTCTCCGGCCGATGTCGAAAACCTGAAATTGATCTATCATCTGGTCAAGGAGCGGGGAATGACCCTCGACGGAGCTGCCCGTTGTCTGAAACAGAATAAAGGAACCATTTCGCGCGATGCGGAGCTGCTCGAACGTCTTCAGCGTGTCCGGGCCCTGCTCGAAGAGGTGCGGGCCGAACTCAAGGAGAGTGCGGAGGACCGGGTGGTTGTCGCGGAAAATGGGGCTGGAGAGGCGGCCGAAGTATCGGCGCTCCCGGTTCGTACCCGGAAGAAGCCTGCCGCGCAGGAGTTGGCGGACGATGCCGGAGGGGATGGAGCGGAGAGTAAAGGACCCGTGCAGGTGATCGAACCAGGTCCCCGGAGCGAAAAGCCGGCGCCGAAACGTTCGGCGGCGCGTCAGCCCCGGCGCAAGAAGGAGAAAGAGGAGGCGGAGAGCAAGGAGTTGTTCGCCTTCTATGAACAGTCGTTGTTTTAGACGGACGTTTTGAAATACGGCAGGCGGGTACATTTTGCTTTCGCCTCCGATTCGGAGGGGGCGGTGACGTTGCGGACCGCTACGGCGATAGGCCCGACCGGGTATGCGAACGAACCCGATACTTCGGTATATCTTTTGGGGCGCGTAGCGCCGCAAGTCCCTTCGAGGTGAGGATTTCGGGGTGGGGCAGCATTATGGATGGGAGCACAGGCCGCGAACAAGCGACCGTCGGATATGGTACGTTGAAAATATAATTGCCTTTTCAAATAATGTAGTAGGATTATGAAAATCAGAGATATTGCCGAAGTGATCGAACGATATGCTCCGCTCCGTTTGCAGGAGTCGTACGACAATGCCGGTCTTATCGTGGGACGGCCCGAGGACGAAGTGCATCAGGCGCTGCTGGCCGTCGATGTGACCGAGGAGGTGTTGGACGAGGCGGAGCAGACGGGGTGCGATCTGATAGTCACGCACCATCCGATCGTTTTCCATGCCCTCAAGCGGTTCAATTCGGCCTCTTATGTGGAGCGGTGCGTCGAGCGGGCGATCCGCCGGGGAATAGCGCTCTACGCCTGTCATACCAACCTGGACAGTGCGCCGGGCGGCATGAGTTGGCGGTTGGCGGAGATGCTCGGCGTGGAAGAGTTACGGGTGCTGCAACCGACCGATCCTGCGGACGGGCGGGTTGGCTTCGGGGTGGTGGGCGAACTGCCGCAGTCCATGTCGGTGCGGGATTTTATGCACCGTATCCAGGAGCGTCTGTCGGTACAGGTGATCCGCCATTCCGAGCTGGTCAGGGAGCAGGTGCGGCGGGTGGCCGTATGTACCGGAGCGGGAGCTTCGCTGCTCGGCGAAGCGCGTCGTGCGCAGGCCGATGTGTATGTCACTTCGGACCTTAAATACAATGATTTCATGACCCCCGACGGAGCCTTCGTGGTGGCCGATATCGGCCATTTCGAGAGCGAATATTGCGCAATCGACATTTTGTTTGATATTTTATCGAAAAATTTATTTACCTTTGCGGTTCGCAAGAGTGTAAATTCACGTAATCCGATCGGTTACATAGTTCCGTCTAAACAATAAAAACACGATATGGCAACACAGAAAAAGACAGCTGAAGTTGATTATTCGATGCAGGAGAAAATCCTGGCCCTCTACGATCTCCAGAAGATCGACAGCCAGATCGATTCGATCAACAAGGTGAAGGGTGAGCTGCCGCTCGAGGTGCAGGATCTCGACGACGAATTGGCCGGTTTGAAGGCGCGTGTCGAGAATATCAATGCCGAAATCGAGGAGCTCAATGCTCTCTCCAAGCAGCGTAAGCGCGAGGTGGATCAGGCCAAGATACTCATCGGCAATTACAAGGAGCAGCAGAACAACGTCCGGAACAACCGCGAGTTCGATGCGATTAGTAAGGAGATCGAGTATCAGGAGTTGGAAATCGAGCTGGCCGAAAAGCGTCTGAAAGAGTATGCTGCCGGAATCAAGGTCAAAAAGGCGCAGGTCGAGGAGACCGAGGCCCTGATGACGGAGCGCCGAAAGGACCTCGAAGCCAAGCAGACCGAATTGCAGAGCATCGAAGCGGAAACGGCCTCGCAGGTGGCGGAATTTACGGCTCAGGCGGCTAAAGCGCAGGCCAAGATCGACAAGCGGTTGCTGGAGGCTTACCAGCGGATCCGTCATAACGTGCGCAACGGACTTGCCGTGGTGACGGTGCGGCGCGATGCGTGCGGCGGCTGTTTCAACCGCATTCCGCCCCAGCGCCAGATGGAGATCCGTCAGGGCAAGAAGATCATCATTTGCGAATACTGCGGTCGTATTCTGGTGGCCGATCCCGAAGAGCAGCAATAGCAAGCGTTTGGGGTTGAACGATTTGTAGCCCGACCTTCCCACGGAAGGTCGGGCTGTATTCGTTGAGTCGAAACGGGGACGGCCTCTTTTCCGAATGAGGATTTCGAAACCCCGATTGCTTTTTTTCGATACGATCGTTGCGTTCGGATGAAACTTTTGCCGCGAAATCGTTGTTTTTTCCAAATAATAATTAATTTTGCGATGATGTAACTTTTTGAAATACCCGATAGATGAAGATAGCTCTGGCTCAATTGAATTATACGGTCGGCGACGTCGCAGGAAATACAAACAAGATCATCGAATCCGTACGTCGTGCGAAAGCCGAAGGCGCAGACCTCGTCGTTTTTGCCGAGCAGGCGATCAGCGGTGCTCCTTCGTTCGATTTGCTGCGGAAAAATCCTTTTTTGGAACAGTGCGAAGATGCGTTGATGCGGATTGCCGCCGAATGCGATACGGTGGATGCGATCGTGGGGCTTCCGATTCTCACCAAGGAGGGGACGATCAGTGCCGCAGCGTTGATTCAACAAGGAAGAGTCGTCCGCTACGTGGGAAAACAGAATATCACCGTGCGCCGCGAATTGGGATTTCTGACCCCTTCGAAAGGTTGCGAATACGTTACGATACGGGGTTGCCGCTGTGCGCTGGTCGTAGGCGACGATCTTTTTCATACCCCGGATTTCGACAAGTCGGTCGAAACCGTCATCAACATCCATGCCCGCCGCTACCGCAAGGGCGACTTGAGTCGTCGGTACGACGTAATCCGGAATATCGCCTACGTCAAGGGAAAGAATGTGGTGATGGTCAATCAGGTCGGCGGTGCTACGGAGCTGGTTTACGACGGGATGTCGGGCGTGATGGACAACCGGGGCAAGCTGGTGCGGTTGCTGAAAAGTTTCGAAGAGGACTTTCAGGTGTTCGATACCGAAAATCCCGCTTGCAGCGTCGAGTCCGTCCCTGTGTCGGTGAACGACCGTACCCGCTTCATTTACGAGGCGGCTTGTTGCGGTCTGCGGGATTTCTTCGTTAAAAATGGGTATAAAAAGGCCTGTGTCGGCGTTTCGGGCGGTATCGACTCCGCCGTGGTCGCTTGTCTGGCGGTTGCAGCGCTGGGGGCGGAGAACGTGCGGGGATTGATGATGCCCTCGCAGTTTTCGTCGGAAGGATCGGTCGAGGATGCCAAGCAACTGGCCGAAAACCTCGGTATCGAGTTCCATGTCGTGCCGATCACGGAGGCTTACCGCAGTATCGTCGATACGTTGATCCCGGTGATCGGCGGTACGGATTTCGATGCGACGGAGGAGAATATCCAGTCCCGCATCCGCACGCTGATGCTCATGGCCCTGCAGAACAAGAACGGCTATGTCCTGCTCAACTGTTCCAACAAGAGCGAGAATGCGCTCGGTATCTGTACGCTCTACGGCGATACCGGCGGCGCTTTCAGCGTGACGGGCGATCTGTATAAGACCGAGATGTATGACCTGGCCCGCTATATCAACCGGAAATTCGGTGCTCCCATTCCTGAAAACATCCTGACCAAAGAGCCTTCTTCGGAGCTTCGGCCCAACCAGAAGGACAGCGACATGCTGCCCTCTTACGAGGTGGTGGATGCCATCCTGTACCGTCTGATCGAAGATGGGCAGTCGCGTGAAGAGATCATCAATGCCGGATTCGACAGCGACGAGGTACAGAAAATCTATGCGATGGTCATGCGCAACGAAAAGAAGCGTTTTCAGTATCCGCCGGTGCTTCGACTCTCGTCCTCCTCGTTCGGGCATGAGTACCGTATGCCATTGACCCATAAATATGTAAAGTGACCCGATGGACCGTATCGAACATAGCGGGGTGGTGAAGCGCGTCGATGCGGAGAGGGTTTGTGTGGAAATTACGGCTCATGGCGCTTGTGGGAGCTGCAAGGCCCGCGAAGCCTGCGGTTTGGGTCAGACCGGGCAGAAAATCGTGGAGATACGTACTCCGGCTGCGGCGACGTATCGTCCCGGCGACAGGGTGACGGTCGCTATAACCCGACGTACGGGAGCGGTCGCGGTTTTGTTGGCTTATGTCGTGCCTTTCGTCGTCCTGATCGGCGTGGTGGCAGTCTGCTATCTGCTCGGCGCGGGCGATGGGGCGGCGGTACTTGCAGGATTGGGATCTGTCGTCCTGTACTATGGGATTCTCTGGCTTCTGCGCCGGAAGATCGATAATGCGATTCATTTCACAATATCCGAATAATATGGAGGTATTACTTTACACAGTGCTTACACTTTGCGTGTTGGGAATCCTTGCCGCGCTGATCCTCTATTTCGTGGCACAAAAGTTCAAGGTCGAGGAAGATCCCCGGATCGACGAGGTCGAAAAGATGCTGCCCGGTGCGAACTGCGGCGGCTGCGGATTCGCCGGATGTCGCGGTTTGGCCGATGCGCTAGTGAAGCGGGCCGATATCTCTTCGCTTTTCTGCCCGGTGGGCGGGGCCGAAGTGATGAAGACCGTCGCTGCCTACCTGGGCAAGGCTGCTCCGGAGAAGGAGCCCCAGGTGGCTACCGTCCGCTGCGGCGGTAGTTGCGAGAAACGTCCCCGGATCAATGCGTACGACGGTGTTACGTCCTGCGCGGTGGCTGCTTCGCTTTATGGCGGAGAAACGGGGTGTACGTACGGCTGCCTGGGATACGGGGATTGTGTGACGGTTTGTAACTTCGATGCCATAGCGATAAATCCCGAAACGAGGCTTCCAGAGGTCGATTTCGACAAATGTACGGCCTGCGGCGCGTGTGTCAAGGCTTGTCCCAAGTCGATTATCGAGTTGCGGAAGAAGTGGCCCAAGCAGCGGGCGGTTTACGTCGCGTGCGTGTCGAAAGACAAAGGGGCGGTGGTGATGAAAGCCTGCAAAGCCGGCTGTATCGGCTGCGGAAAGTGTGAGAAAGTGTGTCCGTTCGGAGCCATTACGATCCAGAACAACCTGGCTTTCATCGACTCCTGGAAATGCAAGCTCTGCCGCAAGTGCGTGAACGAATGCCCCACCGGTGCCATCCGTCTGGTCGGTATGGAGCCGCTGCCCAAGGAGCCTAAAGCCGCTCCTGCATCGAAGCAAACGTCGGCAGCGGGAGAGAAGCCGGCTTCGGAGGAGAAGAAGACTGAAAAAACCGAATCCTGATCCGAACGATAAAACCGAAAACAAACGCTATGAAGACATTTCCGAGAGGCGGAGTACATCCGTCGGATAACAAGTTGAGTCGGGCGGAGGCCGTCGAGGTACTGGCGTTGCCCGATGTGGTGAATGTTCCTTTGTCGCAGCATATCGGTGCGCCGGCGGTTGCGAAGGTGGCCAAGGGCGACAAGGTGAAGGTGGGAGAGTTGATCGCCGAAGCCGCCGGTTTCGTGTCGGCCAATATCCATGCGCCCGTGTCGGGCACCGTGACGGGGGTGGATATGCTGCCCAACGGGCAGGGAATCCGCCAGATGATGATTACGATCCGTCGCGAGGGGGATGAATGGGCCGAAGGGATCGACACTTCGAAGGAGCTCGTGCGCGAATGTACGCTTTCGGCTCCGGAGATTCTTGCCAGGATCAAGGAGGCGGGTATCGTCGGTATGGGCGGTGCGGCGTTCCCCACGCAGGTCAAACTGACGGTGCCTGCCGGGAAAAAGGTCGAGCACTTGATTATCAATGGTGTCGAGTGCGAACCTTACCTGACGTCCGACCATCGGGTGATGCTCGAACGGAGTGAAGAGCTGCTCGTGGGCGTCACGATCCTGATGCGGGCGCTCGGCGTGAGCGGCGCTTCGATCGGAATCGAGAACAACAAACCGGATGCGATCGCCCGATTGAGCCGGCTGGCTCCGTCGTACCCCGGAATCCGGGTCGTTCCGCTTCGGGTCCGTTATCCGCAGGGGGGCGAAAAACAGTTGATCGCGGCCGTTACGGGTCGGGAGGTTCCGCCGCCGCCGGGACTGCCGATCGACGTGGGGGCCGTCGTCTGCAATGTTTCGACGACGGTGGCCGTGTACGATGCGGTGCAGAAGAACAAACCTTTGATCGAGCGGGTGGTGACTGTTACGGGCCGCCAGATGGAGGCTCCGAAAAATCTGCTCGTCCGTTTCGGAACGCCGGTGGCTGTCCTGTTGGAGGCTGCGGGAGGCGTGCCGGCCGGGGATGTGAAAGTGCTCAACGGCGGGCCGATGATGGGACGGGCGATGAGCAACCTCGCCTCACCGGTGGTCAAAGGCTGTTCGGGTATTACGGTGCTCGGGGGGGCGGCAGCCCTGCGTGGTCGGGAGAGCTCCTGTATCAAATGCGCCAAATGCGTGTCGGCCTGCCCGATGGGATTGGAGCCTTATCTGATGGCCAAACTCTCGCGCCGCAAGCTGTGGGAGCGGCTCGAAGCGGAGTGGGTGACCAACTGCATCGAGTGCGGCTGCTGTCAGTTTACCTGTCCGGCGGATATTCCGCTGCTGGACTTTATCCGAATGGGAAAACAGGAGGTCGGGGCGTTGATCCGTGCCCGCGCCGCCGCCCATGCAACCAAGAAATAAGAAAAAAGAGATAGCGTATGGCAAATAAATTGATCGTAGCACCCGCTCCGCACGTGCATGGTTCGGAATCGACGCAAAAGATCATGCGGGACGTTCTGCTGGCGCTGACGCCCGCGCTGGTGTTTTCGGTGGTGGCGTTCGGCTGGAGCGCCCTGGCGGTGACCTGTATTTCGGTGGCCAGTTGCGTGCTGTTCGAATACCTGATTCAGAAATTTCTGCTTAAGGGGCCTTGTACGGTGAGCGACCTGTCGGCCGTGGTGACCGGCGTCCTGCTGGCTTTCAACCTGCCGGCGTCGCTGCCCTGGTGGATCGTCGTGATCGGCGCTTTCGTGTCGATCGCCATTGCCAAGATGACTTTCGGGGGGCTGGGCAAGAATCCGTTCAATCCGGCGTTGGTGGGTCGTGTGTTCCTGTTGTTCGCCTACCCGGTGCAGATGACGACTTTTCCCCGTCCGGTCGGACAGTTGGCCGACGCTTTTTCGGGAGCGACGCCGCTGGCAGCCGTCAAAGCGGAGCTGGTGTCGCATACGTCGGTCAATTATCAGGATGTCCTTTTCGGTTCGATCCCCGGTTCGCTGGGTGAGGTCTCGGCCCTGCTGTTGCTGGTGGGAGCCGTCTATCTGCTGTGGAGAAAAGTCATTACGTGGCATATTCCGGTGGCGGTCCTGGGAACGATGGCCGTGTTCGTCTTTCTGGTCGGCCTCGGACAGGGTATGCACGGTGAAGCGTTGTGGGAGTTCCCGCTGTTCCATCTGCTTGCAGGCGGAGCCATTCTGGGTGCCGTTTACATGGCTACCGACTATTCGACTTCGCCGATGACGCATACCGGTATGCTGATTTACGGAGTCGGCATCGGCATCATTACGGTACTGATCCGTTTGTGGGGCGCCTATCCCGAGGGTATGTCGTTCGCGATCCTGATCATGAATTCGGTCGTGCCCCTGATCAACAAATATGTCAAACCCCGGCGTTTCGGGTTAAAATAGGAGGAGCGGAGGATGAAGAGTACACTATTCAATATGGTTATGGTGCTGTTCGTGATCACACTGCTCGCTTCCGCAGGCGTGGGAGCGGTCCATATGATTACCGAGGAGCCGATTGCCGAGGCACGGGTCAAGGCGACCCGCGAGGCGCTCAAACAGGTGCTGCCCGAGTTCGACGAAACGGAGGATACGGCATTGACCGTCGAGAACTTGCCGGTGACGGTCCATACGGCTTCCGAGGGAGGCCGTGTGGTGGGTTATGCCGTAGAATCGATGACTAAAAACGGGTTCAGCGGGGTGATCCGGCTGATGGTCGGCTTTGCCCCCGATGGTCAGATCCTCAATATCCGGGTGCTCGAACAGGCGGAAACTCCGGGGCTGGGTACCAAGATGGTCGATGCGGGCAATTCGCTGGAAAAGAGTTTTGTCGGCCGGAATCCGGCCCAAATGAAACTGGGCGTGAAGAAGGACGGCGGCGACGTGGATGCCCTGACGGCGGCGACGATTTCGTCGCGGGCTTATGTCGATGCCGTGAGTCGGGCTTATAAGGCCTATTGCGAAAAGGCAGGCGTCGAAGCTGCCGTGAACACCGTTTCGGGTGCTTCGAATACTCAAAATGCGGGTGCGGACGGTACTTCGGGCGCTTCGGCTACCCGAGATGCGGGAGCGGATGGTGCGTCCGGTGCTTCGAACAATCAAGAAACGGGAACGGAAGCCGCGACGGGCGCGACGGCTGCTCGGCCGAATGCAGAGGCCGGGACGCGAGCTGCGGGTGAAGAGCGGTATCGAGAGCGGGGATTGGAGCGTGAAGGCCGTTCCAACCGCCTCCAGCGAGGAAGTCAGACCGTGAACAATGCACAGGAAGGAGGTCGAAATGAATAATTTGAAAGTACTTGCGAGCGGCATTATCAAGAATAATCCGACGTTCGTTCTGGTACTCGGCATGTGTCCCACGCTGGGTACGACGACTTCGGCGGAGAACGGTTTCGGTATGGGCGTGGCGACGATGGCCGTGCTGATTCTGTCGAACCTGGTCATCTCATTGATTAAGAACCTGATTCCGGACAAGGTGCGCATCCCGGCTTTTATCGTGGTGATCGCATCGTTCGTGACCATTATCTCTATGCTGATGCAGGCGTATGTCCCGGCGTTGTATGCCAGTCTGGGCGTATTCATTCCGCTGATCGTGGTGAACTGCATCATCCTGGGACGTGCGGAGGCATTCGCCTCGAAGAACGGACCGGTGGCTTCGATCTTCGACGGTATCGGGATTGGTCTGGGCTTCACGCTGTCCCTGACGTTGGTGGGGGCCGTCCGCGAAGTGTTGGGCAGCGGGGCCATCTTCGGTTATTCGTTCGGTATTACGGACTACATGCCGTTGGTGTTCGTGCTGGCTCCGGGTGCTTTTATCGTACTGGGGTATCTGATGGCATTGTTTAATAAATTTCTCAAGAAATAGGTATGGAGCTCTCTTATTTTGCCATTATCATCGGCGCGATCTTCGTCAATAACGTCGTGCTGGCTCAATTCCTCGGCATCTGCCCGTTCCTGGGCGTGTCGTCGAAAGTCGAAACTTCGCTCGGTATGGGAGCTGCCGTGACCTTCGTTATGGCCCTTACTTCGGTGGTTGCATGGTCTATTCAGACTTACGTATTGGTGCCGCTGGGGATCGAATACATGCAGACGATCGTCTTTATTCTGGTGATCGCGGCTCTGGTGCAGATGGTGGAAATCATGTTGAAGAAGGTGTCTCCGTCGCTCTATCAGGCGCTTGGAATTTTCCTGCCGCTCATTACGACGAACTGTGCCGTGCTGGGCGTGGCGATTCTGATGATCTCCAAGGAGTTCAACCTGTTGCAGAGCATCGTTTATTCCGTGGCGACGGCCATCGGCTTCGCATTGGCGCTGGTGCTGTTCGCCGGTATTCGCGAGCGGCTCGAACTGGAGGATGTCCCCAAGGCCGTGCAGGGGGTTCCCGTGGCGCTGATTACGGCCGGTATTTTGGCAATGGCCTTCATGGGTTTCTCCGGGCTGGTATAACGGTTATTGGTACGAAAAGGGATTTATGAAAGAGCTATTATTTCTATTTAAGGGATTTGCCCCGTTGATTATCAGGCTATTTTATCGGAGGGGGACTTCTATCGTTCTTGTCAAATCCGTCCGTCTAAACTGAAATGATATTTGTGGCAGGTTAATTTGCTGCTATATGGGGCATACATTGGATTTGATGTCCGGATTAAATCCAAAATTACTTTTCCTCACGATTTATTTGGAGTTTTTATTTCGGAGAGGGCGGTTATCGGTGAAAATTGCGTGATTTTTCAACAGGTGACGATCGGATCGAATACATTGCCGGATAGTCAGAGACCGGGAGCCCCCGTCATCGGAGATAATGTATATATCGGAGCCGGTGTGAAGATAATCGGAGGGGTAAAGGTTGGGAATAATGTCCGCATTGGCGCCAATGCCGTAATTTTTACGGATGTGCCGGACAACTGTGTGGCTGTCGTTAATGGAGTGCGCACAATCCATAAGTCGGAACCATTGGACAACCGGTTTATGCCGATTTCGAAGTTAAAGGAATCGGAATAGTGCTTCGGAGGATATATTTTACTTCCATTTAGCATCTTGCTGAATGGGGATGGGTAAAATAAAGGCTTTAAAAATCAGGAGTATAGGTTTTTTTGCTCCTGATTTTTTGCATGTTGCGTTTCTCGGCTTTTCAGCCAAAAAAAGGTTGAGGCAGAAGTTGAAAGTCATGTCGGAAATTTTGTCTGTTCCCGCCAGTAGGAACAACTTTGCGAAAAAAGATCGTATCGATTACTCCTGCGGTGGGGCAGCCTGTTTTTGGTGTTGTGTAATCTGTCCCGAAGACGCCGATCTGGCTTTTATCCCTGCCGAGGTTCGGTTGGCGATCACGATCAAGAGCATGATGATGGATACGATCATCAGGATTTCCTGGACGGAACAACATTTGATCCTGCGGATGAGTTTTGCAAGCATAGAATTTTTCTTCCGGATTGTGTAACTTTGTGGCTCAAATTATTTACTTTTGTAAAAATAACAATAAAATCCGTATCCCGATGAAAGAAAACGTCATAAAATTGCATGATAAAAAATTCAAGGTGATGATTCCGGCTGCAAAGATAGAAGAAGCCGTGGCTGCGGTAGCGGCGAAGATCAACGAGGATTACCGGGAGAAACGGAATCCGCTGTTTCTGGGGGTGCTCAACGGCTCGTTTATGTTCATGAGCGACCTGCTGAAGAAGATCGATTTCAACTGCGAAATATCGTTCGTGAAACTCTCTTCGTACTGCGGTACCTCCTCGTCGGGGGATGTCAAGTGTCTGATAGGACTGGGCAACAACATCGAAGGCCGGGACGTGATTATCGTCGAGGACATTGTGGATACGGGCGCCAGCATCGAACACATGGTCGAGGAGTTGAAGACGAAGAAGCCCGCCAGTATCCGCGTGTGTACGCTTTTCTTCAAACCGAAAGCATACCAGCGCCAGATTCCGATCGATTATCCGGCCATGCACATCGGCAACGAGTTTATCGTGGGATACGGGCTGGACTACGACCAGTTGGGCCGGAATTACAAGGATGTTTACGTGGTGACCGAATAGTCCGATGAAGGAAGCGACGAATTACGACTTGTTGGACGGAGGGCGGAAATTGCCTCTGGTGGAGGATTTCTATACGATTCAAGGCGAAGGATTCCATACGGGCAAACCGGCCTATTTCATCCGCCTGGGCGGATGCGACGTAGGCTGCCGCTGGTGCGATGCCAAATATACGTGGAATCCGAAACTCTATCCTCCGACCGATATTTCGGAGGTGGTGCGGCGAGCGACTTCGTGCCAGGCGCAGGCTATCGTCATCACGGGCGGAGAGCCGTTGCTTTACCCGTTGGGGCCTTTGACTTCGGCGCTCAAGGGGCACGGACTCAAGATATTTCTCGAAACTTCGGGGTCGCACCCTTTCAGCGGGTATTTCGACTGGGTTTGCCTTTCGCCCAAGCGTCAGCAGCCGCCTCTGCCGGAGGCGTTCTGGCGGGCGCACGAGCTGAAGGTCATCGTCGAGCGGGAGGCCGATTTGCAATGGGCCGAGCGGAACGCCGAACAGGTCGGACGGGAGTGCAAGCTCTTCCTGCAGCCCGAATGGAGCGTGTCGGAGGAGATCATGCCCCTGCTGGTCGAGTACGTCAAGGCGCATCCTGCGTGGAATATTTCGATCCAGACGCATAAATACATGCATATTCCTTAAAGGATTCGGAAGATGCAGTTGAAATTGGACAAGCGGTTTTGGGTGGTGATTACTTGTATCATCGTGGTTTTCACGATTTTCATCGTGGGACGAAATCTGCTGCACGCCATAGAGATCAGAAAAGATATCGCTATCCTGGAGCAGGAAAGGGCGATCTATCGCGCTCGGATCGAGCAGGACAGTACGCTGCTCGAAGAGCTCAAGTACGACGATAATCTGGAGCAATTCGCCCGCGAGCGCTATCGCATGCAGCGGCGGGGGGAGAAAGTCTATATCGTGGAATGAAGCGGCTTTCGATGCGTGTGGATAGAGTTTTTGGAGATACGGCGATGTGTTATAAAGCGCACTGCTGCGTCATTATCGGGATGCGGGCTAAATCTTTACGGCAGTAAATTCCTGTCGCCCTTACCCTCAATGCCTTGCATCCATTCTGACATCCCTTAGAGGTTGTGTCTGAAATTTTCATTTCGACACAGCCCCTTTATTTTTTGCGGCGGACCGTGCCGATGTCGTACGGCAGAAGTCGGCTTCGTTTTGGAGAGAGCTTGCGGTGAATCGCCGGGATTTCGAGCGCTTGCAGCGGGAATATTGCGGCGGGCGATGCGGACCGGATTTGCAACGGCTCCTTTCTGCGGAGAAGCAGAAGGTATGAGGAGCGGTATGGAGGATGACCTTCGGATATTTCGGAGGACGGTATGTGCCGGGTTGTTGCAACCTTTTCGGAACGCCGGTCAATAGTGGCGGAATCCCTGCCAATCGACCGGCAGAGGGGTGCCGTTTCGGAGCCATTCGAGATGATTGCCGCCCGTGATGCGGCCGATGAAGTGGAACTCATCGCCGAAACGGAGCCGGTAGTTGGACAGAAGTGTGTTGGCGCTCTCCGGAGCGACGGTGAAGAGAAGTTTGTAGTCTTCGCCGCCGGATACGGCGGTTTCGAGATCGACGGGAGTCGGGATGCACTCGGTATCGACTTCGGCACCTACGCCGGACTGGTGCAGGATATGCCGCAGGTCGGAGGCGATGCCGTCCGAGATGTCCATCATGGCGTGCACTTCCGGACGTTCGCCGAGCCAGATGCCTTCGGCGACTTGCGGGGCGGGGTTGCGGTGGATCTGTGCCAGCGGGGTGTCGTACCGTCCGGCCAGGATATCGCGCAGTCCGGCGCCCGACTCTCCCAGCGAACCGCCGACGGCGATCAAGTCGCCGGGGCGTGCGTCGCTGCGCCGTTTGATATGGCTGTCGGCGATACGCCCGATGGCCGTTACATTGACGACCAGTCCCGAATCCGAGGCTGTGGTGTCGCCCCCGACCAGGCCGACGTCGTATTGGGCCGAGAGGTCGCGGTAGCCTTCCATGAAATCTTCGATCCATCCTTCGGGCAGGTCGTGCGGGATAGCCAGCGAGAGCAGGGTTGCGATCGGGCGGGCGCCCATCGCCGCGACATCGCTCAGATTGACGGCCAGGGATTTACGGCCCAATTCACGCGCCGAGGTCGCCCGGCGCAGGAAGTGGATGTTTTCGGCCAGCAGGTCGGCGGTGAAGACCAGCGATTCGCCGCTGCCCAGCGGGAAGACCGTGCAGTCGTCCCCGATGCCGTCGAATCCGTTGCGGGGAATTGCGGCGAACATGTCGCGGATCGTGTCGATAAGTCCGAATTCAGTCATGTCGAATGGCGGTTTGTGCGGAGCGGCGGCGTTCGGGTAAATTGAACGGACGCGGCCGAAGTCCGGAATGTAGCAAAGATACGAATAAGCCGAGCGCAAAAGCAAATTTTATTTGTATTTTGCCGAGGCGCGTCTTATCTTCTACAAAGATAGCGAAAGCCGAGAGCAATTATGAGAACTTGTTCTTGAAAATTGCCGAACCGCATCCTGTCTTCTGCAAAGATAGCCAAAGCCGGGAGGATACGAAAATTTATTTTCGGCGCCCGGGTCGTCCCGACTTTCGGACGGGTGTGAAATGTGTGTGAATTCGATGCGAATCGGAGGATCTTGCGGCGTATATCCGGGTTTTTCACTATTTTTGTAAGCAGGAATGACGAAGGCGTGCCCTTCGTGCCGTTTGTCTGGCTGGGGATAGTCGGAGCGCTGCCTGTGCTGTGGATGTTTTCGGGATTTTCGGCTCGTCGAAGTGTCCGTTTTCGGATTACGACGGAAGATATTCGGAACGATGCGAGTTCTGTCTGTCGGGTGCTCGTGCGTAAAGGATTGGTGCGCGATCGAATGGCGGAAAAGCTTCGGATAGAGGCGGATTCCGGATTCCAGGTGTAATTTTGATTTGAAACGATATAATTTAACAAGAAGCTGTATGTGGGGAGAGAAGAAAACCAAGATCGTAGCCACGTTGTCGGATTTCCGCGCCAACGAAGAATTTGTACGCGGCCTTTTCGAGGCCGGAATGGACGTAGTACGCATCAATTCGGCGCATGTGACCGAAGAGGGGGCCGCGAAGATCGTCGAGGCGGTGCGCCGGGTCAATCCGGCGATTCCGGTCATTCTGGATACCAAAGGACCTGAAATCCGTGTGACGGCCGTGGCCGACGAGTACGGCGGTGCGATCGGCTTTCAGACCGGGGAGCGCGTGAAGGTGCGCGGGACGGCCGATGGCGAACCTTCGACCCGCGATACGATCTACTTCAACGTGGCGACGGTGGTACGCGATATCGCGGTCGGTGCGCGGTTGTTGATTGCCGACGGGGAGTTGGAACTCCGCGTGACGGACAAGACCGACGAGGAGCTGATGTGCGAGTTCGTGCGGGGCGGCACGCTGCGGTCGCGCAAGAGCGTCAATGTGCCGGGGATGAAGATCGACCTGCCGTCGGTGACGGAAAAAGACCGCCGCTTCATCGAATGGGCCGTGAAGAACGACGTCGATTTCATCGCTCACTCCTTCGTGCGGAGCGCCGGGGACGTGCATGCCGTGCAGGAGATTCTCGACCGTTACGACAGTCCGATCAAGATCATCTCCAAGATCGAGAACCAGCAGGGGATCGACAACCTGGACGAAATCGTCGAGGCTTCGTACGGGGTGATGGTCGCCCGGGGCGATCTGGGGGTCGAACTTCCGGCCGAGGCGATTCCCAACGCGCAGCGGCGTATCGTGGAGCGTTGCATAGCCGCCAAACGACCGGTGATCATCGCTACGCAGATGCTCTATTCGATGGTGCGCTCGCCCCGTCCGACTCGGGCCGAGGTGAGCGACGTGGCCAGTGCCATTTACGAGCGCGTGGATGCCGTGATGTTGAGCGACGAAACGGCTATGGGCGACTATCCGGTGGAGGCCGTGAGTACGATGTCGCGCGTGGCCCGCGAGATCGAGAAGGACGAAACGCATTTTACGCCGATGATCGATATGAACATGGTTTCCGTGAACCACGAGATCACGGCGCAGTTGGCGCGTTCGGCGGTGCGGGCCAGTACGAACTTGCCGATTCGCTATGTGGTGCTCGATACCGCGACCGGACGCACGGGCCGTTATCTGGCCGCTTTCCGGGGCCGGTGTCAGGTCCTGGCGGTTTGTTATACCCGTCATGCGCAGCGTATTCTGGCTCTTTCGTACGGCGTCGTGCCGATCCTGCGTGAACAGCAGTCGCACGAACGCTATCAGGATCGTTACCACTTCGTGATCGACGCCCTGGATTTTATCCAGCGCAAGCATGCGATCGAACCGACCGATCTGCTGGCTGTGGTGGGCGGCAGCTTCGATTCGAAATACGGCGCTTCGTACCTCGAGATTTCGAGCGCCGAACGGTTCCGCGAGCGGGATGCCGTGTGCGACGGCTGCTAAATCCGAAGGGTCGTGGGAGGTGAATTGCGGGACAAGGTCGCAAGCGGTGTAGCGTGGAGCATTGCCGAAAAGGTAGGCTCCATGTTGCTGCAAATGGGGGTGAGTATCGTCATCCTCCGGTTGCTGACGCCCGAGCAGATGGGTATTATGGCTATTCCCGTGGTTTTTTCGTCCCTGGCACTGGTGATGGTGGACAGCGGTTTCTCGCAGACCCTGATCCGAAAGGCGGTGCCGTCGGAGGAGGACTACAAGTCGGTATTCGTCTTCAATATCGCGGTTTCGGTGCTGCTGTACCTGCTGTTGGTGGGGGCGATGCCCTGGATCGCCCGTTTTTACGGGATGCCCGAGTTGGTGCGGATCGCTCCGGTGTTGTTCCTGCTTGTGCCTCTCAATGCCCTGTGCGTGATTCAGAATACGATTTTCACCCGGCAGTTCCGTTTCGCCCGGCTTTCGAAGGTCGTTTTTACTTCGTCGCTCGTAAGCGGACTGGTGGCTATCGGTATGGCTTGGGCCGGATGCGGTATCTGGAGCCTGGTGGGGCAACGGGTAGTGGCGATGGGTGTACGGGCCATGTTGCTGTGGGGGTTGAGCGACTGGCGCCCTCGGGCGGCTTTCGACGCGGGCCGTCTGCGTGCGATGGCTCCGTATAGCTTCCGGTTGCTGGCGACCGATCTGATTTCTTCCGTTTACAACAATGTTTCCCAGCTTTTCGTCGGGAAGCTCTATGCTGCGGATGTGCTGGGCTTTTTCAACCAGGCGCAGAAACTCAAGGAGCTGCCCGTGACATCGACCATGCAGGCCGTTCAGAGCGTGACTTTTCCCGCGCTTTCCAAGATCGCGGACGACGAGCGTAAATTCGCCGAGAGCTACCGGCAGGTAGTAATGATCGTCGCTTTCGTGATGCTGCCGATGATGGCCGGTCTGATTGTCGTCGCTCCTGAAATGGTGGACAGTCTGCTCGGGGAGAAGTGGATGCCGATGGTTCCCTATTTTCAGGTTATTTCGCTGGCCGGAATGTTCGCTCCGATCGCTACGGTTTCGAATAATGTGCTGAAGGTGAAGAGCAACGGTCGGATCATCGTGCGGCTGGAAGTGGTCAAGAAGGTAGTGATGACCCTGGTCCTGATCCTGACGATCCCGCACAGCGTGCTCGCCGTGACGTGGGGCCTGTCGGCGATGGCTTTTTTCGAAATGATCCTCAATTTTGGCGCGACGACCCGGTATGCGGGGCTGACGGCAGGTCGTTTTCTGCGGACGTTGCTGCCTATAGCTTCTGCGACGGCGGCGATGTTCGGTGTGGTTTGGGCTTTCGGACACTTCACCAGCTTCGCACCTCTGCCTACGTTCCTATTGAAAGTGGCGGTCGGCGTGGTCTGTTACGCTGGGTTCGGAGCGTTGTTCCGGCTCGAAGCGATGCGGGTCGCGTGGGAATTAGTAAAAAAGCTCTTCCGGTAAAGGAAGAGCTTTTTTATATCCGGTTTAACCGTTTTCGATCAATGCGAAACCATGTCGAATTTGTTCGGGTATCGCCGGGTACCGGAAACGGAGAAGGCTATTATGCGTAAACCTTCGGGGTTCTTTCGCCGCGCAGTACACTCAGGGCGTTGAGCATCAACGCACCCATTTCGTCTTCGCCCGGATAGATGAAGATCGGGGCGAGGAACGAACAGTGTTCGCGGATTACGTCGTTCACCGGTTCGTTGTACGCCACGCCGCCCGTAAGCAGGATGGCATCCACCTGACCTTTGAGAACCGCAGCCATCGCGCCGATCTCCTTGGCGATGCTGTAACTCATCGCGTCGAGCACGGCTTTGGATTTCTGGTCGCCCTTTTCGATGTCGATGCAGATCTGTTGCACGGAGTTCTGGTTCAGGTGAGCTACCAGACCGCCTTTGCCGGCGAGCATCTTCAGCACGTCGCGCTGGCTGTACTTGCCCGAAAAGCAGAGGTTCACGAGCGCTCCGGCAGGCACCGTGCCTGCACGTTCGGGTGCGATCGGGCCGTCGCCGTCGAGGGCGTTGTTGGTGTCGATCACCCGTCCCTTGCAGTGGGCCGAAACCGAAATGCCGCCGCCCATGTGGGCAACGACCAGGTTCAGGTCTTCGTAACGCTTGCCTACCTTCTCGGCATGGCGGCGTGCGATGGCTTTCTGGTTCAGGGCGTGGAAGATCGAAATGCGGGGGCATTCCGGAATACCGCTCAGGCGGGCGATGTCGTCCAGCTCATCGACCACGACCGGGTCGGCGATGTAAGCCTTCACGCCGGCAGCCTGGGCGATCTGCTCGGCGATCAGGCCGCCGAGATTGGAGGCGTGTTCGCGCTGGGCGTTCACCAGGTCGTTCTTCAGAGCTGCGTTTACTTCATATACGCCCGATTCGATCGGCTTGATCAGACCGCCGCGACCGATCACGGCCGAGAGGGACTTCACGTCGAAGTTGTTCTTTGCGAGTGCTTCGAGTACCATCTCCTTGCGCCAGTCGAGCTGGTCGATGATGCGCGGGAAACGTGCGATCTCCTCGGCCGAATGGCGCAGGGTGAGCGCCAGCGTAGGCTGCTCGTCGTCATACAGGGCGATCTTCGTCGAAGTCGAGCCCGGGTTGATTGCTAAAATCTTGAATCCCATAAATCCGATACCTGAATTATTTAGCGGCCAGACAAGCCAGTGCGATCGAGTAGAGTTTGGTGAGGCTGGAGTCGCCGCGCGAAGTCAGCACGCAGGGAACTTTGGTTCCCATGACCATCGCTGCGATCTCGCCGCCGCCCATGTGCGTGGAAGCCTTGAAGAAGACGTTGCCCGATTCGATGTTGGGGAAGAGCAGGCAGTCCGCATCGCCTGCGACGGAAGAACCCTTGACCTTCTTGATCTCGGCGGCTTCCTTGTAAAGCGCTACGTCGAGCGACAGCGGACCGTCGATGACGACGTTACCCAGCTGTCCGCGATCGCCCATCTTGGCGAGCAGAGCGGCTTCGGTCGAGGAGAGCACGCTCGGCAACAGCTGCTCCGAAGGTGCGATGCAGGCGATCTTCGGCGTCTTGATACCGATCAGGTTGGCGATGCGCGTCAGGTAGCCGATCAGGATGGTTTTCTGTTTGAAGTCGGGCTGCGGAATCACCGCTACGTCCGAGATGACCAGCAACTTGGGATAGTTCGGCATTTCGACTACCGCTACGTGGCTCAACGTGCCTTTCGGGGGGAACAGACCTGCGTCCTTGTTCAGGATGCCGCGCATGTACTTGTCCGTGGAAACCAGACCCTTCATCAGTACGTCGGCCTCGCCCGTAACGACGGCATTGACAGCCAGATTGACGCACTTCACGTCGTTGCTCTCGGGGATTATTTTGAAAATGTTGCAATCGATATTCTCTTCCTTGCAAACCTGCTCGATGATCTTGGGATCGCCGAACAGAATCGGCTCTACCAGACCTTCCTTATAAGCTGCATAGACGGCTGCCAGCGTGTGGGCGTCCTGACCGTAAGCGACTGCAAGGCGCTTCTTACCTTTTTTTCTTGCCTCTTCGACAATTTCACTCAAATGTTGCATGGGTTGTGTGTTTTTAATATAATTGTTTGGTTATTTATTGACGATTTCGTAAGTGTCGGTGGCGATGACCAGCTCCTCGTTGGTCGGAACGACGGCCACCTTGACCTTCGAATCCGCTGCGGAAATGATCTTGTTTTCGCCGCGAAGACCTTCGTTGATCTTCCGGTCGAAGTGCACGCCCATAAATTCGAGGCCTTCGCAGACCTCCTTGCGGGTTTCGGGTGAGTTCTCTCCGACGCCGCCCGTGAAAACGATCAGATCGACGCCGCCCATTTCGGCCGCGTATTCGCCGACGAATTTCTTGATGCGCAGGCAGTACATGTCGCGGGCGAGGATCGCACGCGGATTACCCTCTTCATAGGCTTTGTCGATGTCGCGCATGTCGCTCGATACGCCCGATACGCCGAAGACGCCCGATTGCTTGTTGAGCATGTTGTTCACTTCGGCATAGCTCATTTGCTCCTTTTCGCCGATGAAGGTGACCGCGCTCGGATCGACGTTGCCGCAGCGGGTGCCCATGACCAGACCATCGACCGGCGAGAAGCCCATCGAGGTATCGTAGGACTTGCCGTTCAGCACGGCCGTGATCGAACCGCCGTTGCCGATATGACAGGTAATAATCTTGGAGTTATTGATATCCAGACCGGCGAGTTTGGCGCCTTCGCGGGCGACGAACTTGTGGCTCGTGCCGTGGAAGCCGTACTTGCGGATGCCGTATTTCTGGTAGTACTCGTAGGGCAGGGCGTACATGAAGTTGGTTGCGGGAAGCGTCTGGTGGAACGAGGTGTCGAATACGGCTACCTGTTTCACGCCGGGAAGGACTTTTTCGATGGAAAGAATACCTTCCAAGTTGGCCGGATTGTGCAGTGGAGCGATCTGGAACAGTGAGCGGATCTTCTCCTGGACCTGTTTGGTTACCAGACAGCTCTCCGGGAAAAATTCGCCGCCGTGCGCTACGCGGTGACCGACGGCCTTCACTTCGTCGAGCGACCGGATTACGCCGTGCACGGGGTCGGTCAGGGCCTGAAGCACCAGGCTGATGCCCGTCGTGTGGTCGGGAATCGGCTGGTGGAGTTCGAACTTCTCCTTGCCGACGGGTTTGTGCGTGAGATCGCCTTCAGGAAGGCCGATGCGCTCGACCAGACCTTTGGCGAGCAGTTTGCTGGACTGGGCTTCCATGTCGATCACCTGGTATTTGATCGAAGAACTGCCGCAGTTGAGTACTAAAATGACCATTTCAGTTGTTTTGTAAAAATTATTTTGTTGTTTCCTTGTTCGTTGTCAGCGTTTCAGCAACCGTCCCAATGCGGCGCCCAACAGGATGCAGCACACGCATGCCGCAAAATTGAGCGCGATGCAAAGTCCGGCCGCCGTGTAGTCGCCGCTTTTAAGCATCCGCACCACGTCGGAAGAAAAAGTGGAAAAGGTAGTGAATCCTCCGCAGAATCCTACGCTCAACAGCCACGACGCAGTTCCTGCGCCCAGCATCTCCAGCAAAAAGCCCATCAGCAACGATCCGGCGGCATTGACCGTGAAAGTGCCGGCCGGGAAGCCCAACAGGGACTGTTCGGCCAGCCATACGTAGGATACCAAGTACCTCGACATACTGCCCAGGGCCCCTCCGATTCCTACTGCCACGATCTCGCGGATCATTTCGTCGAAAATGCGTTTTTACTTAAGACTTTGCAAATTTACGCAAAATTTAATTACGGATCGTAAGGTTTTCCGGAATTTTTGTGATAAATTTTGGACTATCTGTGGTTAATTTTCGTATTTGTACCCCATACCCTTTACGGTCGAGATGTGTCCGTCTCCGATTTTTTGTCGGATTTTGCGGACGTGGACGTCGATCGTGCGGTCGCCGACGACCACGCTGTCGCCCCAGATGCGGGAGTAGATCTCTTCCCGGGAGAAGAGTTTTCCGGGAGAGGAGGCGAGCAGGGCGAGCAGGGCGAACTCCTTGCGGGGCAGTTCGATACGTTCTCCGTTGCGGATTACCAGATGTCGTTCCCGGTCGATGACCAGCGAAGCCGGTTTGTCGGCGGCTACCCGTTTGAGGATCGCCTGGATGCGGCTTATCAGAAGTTTGGGCTTGATCGGCTTGGAAATATAGTCGTCGGCTCCGGCTCCGAACCCTGCGAGCTGTTGCTCCTCTTCGCCGAGGGCCGAGAGAAAGACGACCATCGTCTCCTTCAGCGCCGGGTCGCAGCGCAGGGCCCGGCAGGTTTCGATGCCGTCCATCGTGGGCATCATCACGTCGAGCAGGATCAGGTGCGGCCGATGTGCCGCAGCCTGTTGCAAACCTTCGGCTCCGTTGCGGGCCGTATATACTTCGTAGCCCGCCTTGGTCAGGTTGTAACGGATGAATTCGAGGATGTCGTCTTCGTCGTCGATGAGCAGGATGCGATGACTCATAAGAGCGTGCGTAATTTTTGCGAAGATAATAAATTTATCGGCAAATCCTGTGCGGGGGCCGGAAAAATGGTTATATTTGCAAGGTTTATATGGTTTTGCAAACCGTAAGATTAAAATCAGACAAGATGGCTACTGAAAATTCTACTCTTCCTGTTTCCGGGGAACATCTCGACTCTTCCGTAGTTGAGGATACGCAGAACAATTCCGTGCCCGCAGATGGCGGGGAAACGAATGCCGCAGTTGCGGACGATACCGACGTGCCGACACAGAGTCGGGTGGACTTCGCCGACGAAGATGCAGCACTGGCTGCCGAAAACGCAGGGCTCGACCTGGGCGAGGCTTCGCCCGAGGAGGAGGCCGCAGGCGGGGACGCGGCCGGCAGCGACCTGGCGGGCAAGTCGAAGGAGGAGTTGCTGGCGATTTTCGCCAGGATGCTCGAAGAGCGCCCGGTGCAGTCCCTGCGCCGGGATGTGGAGGCCCTCAAGATAGCGTTTTACAAATTGCGTCGGGCGGAGTCCGATGCCGCACGAAGGGCTTTTGTCGAAGCCGGCGGTGCGGAGGGTGAATTCGTTTCCGAGCCGGATCCGGCGGAGTTGCGTTTCAAGGATCTTTTCCGGGAGTACCGCCGTCTGCGGGACGAGTTCGTCGCCGGACTCGAAGCGGCCAAGGAGGAGAACCTCAAGATAAAGTTGCAGATCATCGAGGAACTCAAGGAGCTGGCTTCGTCGGACGAAATGCTCAACCAGACTTTCAACAAGTTCCGGGAGTTGCAGCATCGTTGGAAAGAGACCGGGGTGGTGCCCCAGCAGAATGTGAAGGATCTGTGGGAGACCTACAACCTGCACGTGGAGAATTTCTACAATTTCATCAAGATCAACAAGGAGTTGCGCGATCTCGACCTGAAGAAGAATTACGAGCAGAAGCTGGCCTTGTGCGAACAGGCCGAAGCGCTGGTGCTCGAACCGTCGATCGTCGAAGCGTTCCACAAACTGCAGAAGTTGCACGACGAATGGCGTGAAATCGGCCCTGTGGCCAATGAATATAAAGAGGTGCTGTGGAATCGTTTCAAGGAGGCTTCGAGCCGTATCAACAAGCAGCATCAGGAGTTTTTCGAGAATATCAAGCAGGAGCAGCTCCGCAATCTGGAGCTCAAGAGCGAGCTTTGCGTCAAAGCCGAAGAGCTGGCGCAGCAGCCGCTGACTTCGCGCAAAGAGTGGAACAAGGCGAGCGAGAAGCTCTTCGAGATACAGAAAGTCTGGAAAACGATCGGATTCGCTCCCAAGAAAGATAACAATGCCATCTACGAGCGGTTTCGCAATGCCTGCGACAAGTTCTTCGAGGCCAAGCGTGCCTATTATGCCGGGTTGAAGGGCGAGATGGAGCACAACCTCCAGCTCAAGACCGAGTTGTGCGAGGCGGCCGAAGCGCTGCGCGACAGCGAGGAGTGGAAGAAGACGACCGACGAGCTGATCGCTTTGCAGGCCAAGTGGAAGCAGACGGGGGCCGTGTCGCGCCGCTATTCCGACCAGATATGGAAACGGTTCCGTGCGGCGTGCGACGCTTTCTTCGAGCGCAAGTCCCGACATTTCGCTGCAGTGGACGATCAGTACGGGGAGAACCTCCGTCGCAAAGAGGCTCTGTTGGAGGAGATGGCTGCGGCCGATATTCTGGCGGGCGGCTTCGAGATGATTCGTGATTTCCAGCGTCGCTGGGGCGAAATCGGGTTCGTGCCCATCAAGCAGAAGGAGGCGATTCAAAAACGTTACAAGGAGGTGGTCGATAAGATGTTCGATACCCTGCGCGGTTCGGAGCGCGACCGTTCGATGGACCGTTTCAAGGAGAAGGTCTCCTCGCTCAAGGCCTCGGGCGACCGGCGTCTGCGCACGGAGCGCGACCGGCTCTACAACAAAGTCCGCCAGTTGGAGCAGGATATCGCCTTGTTGGAGAACAACATCGGATTCTTCTCCAAGTCGAAGAACGCCGAGGCGATGATCGCCGAGGTGCGGGCCAAGATCGAGCGGGCCAAACAGGAAATGCAGGCCGCTATCGAAAAAGTGAAACTCATCGATCAGGAGGAGAATAAGGAATAACCCGCCGAAGACGGTGTGTCATAACAGGCAAATTACTTCGTTATTATCGGTATTACGGCTCGATCATGTACGTCGGGTACACGTTCTTCGCCGTGAACCTCGATGCTTGGTATTTTTACCTGTTCTTATACATGTGAAAGGGGATGCGCCGAATTTCTCAATTTGACACATCCCTTTCCGGTGAGGAAACTTCTTTGTGGGGATAGCGGTGTATTTTATGTGAGTCCGGCCCTCGGAGCGGGAAGGTTTCCGGAGCGGTCTTCGAAAGCGGTTCCGGAACGATGTTTTAATAGGCAAGTGGAGAACCGGGCGTTCCGGCTTAAGGGTTGAAACGGAGCCGGATAAACGACGGTGCAAACAAAATAATTCGAAACAGATAATGAAACTCAGCAAACCCAAGTACATTTTCGTGACGGGCGGCGTGGCTTCGTCGCTCGGTAAAGGCATTATTTCGGCGTCGATCGCCCGCTTGCTGCAGGCACGCGGCTATTCGGTGACGATTCAGAAACTGGATCCCTATATCAATATCGACCCCGGAACCCTGAATCCTTACGAGCACGGAGAGTGTTACGTGACCGAAGACGGTGCGGAAACCGACCTCGACCTGGGCCATTACGAGCGTTTCACTTCGATTACGACCAGCCATGCCAACAACGTGACCACCGGTAAGATTTATCAGTGCGTGATTGACAAGGAGCGCAAGGGCGAGTACCTGGGCAAGACCGTGCAGGTCATTCCTCATATCACGGACGAAATCAAGCGCCGCATTCAACTGTTGGCGCAGCGCAAGGAGTACGACGTAATCATCACCGAGATCGGCGGTACGGTGGGCGACATCGAGTCGCTGCCCTTCATCGAATCGGTGCGTCAGTTGCGTTACCAGCTTGGAGCCCGCAATACGGCGCTGGTTCATCTGACGCTCATTCCTTACCTGGCCGCTTCCGGCGAGTTGAAGACCAAGCCGACCCAACATTCGGTCAAGACCTTGCTCGAGAACGGTTTGCAGCCCGATATTCTGGTGCTGCGCACCGAGCATCCGCTCTCTGCGGAGCTCAGGCGCAAGGTGGCGCTCTTCTGCAACGTGGATGCCAACGCGGTGATGGAGTCGATCGACGTACCGACGATCTACGAAGTGCCGCTGGTGATGCACCGTCAGCATCTGGACGAGGTGGTGCTCAGCAAGCTCGACCTTCCGTCGGAGCAGGAACCCGACTTGAGTTCGTTGCAGGCTTTCGTCGATAAGGTGAAGAATCCCAAGCGGACGATCGACATCGCCCTGGTGGGTAAATATACGGAACTTCCCGATGCTTACAAGTCGATCTGCGAGTCCTTTATTCAAGCCGGTGCGGTGAACGACTGCAAGGTGAAGTTGCATTACGTGAATTCGGAGAAGATAGACGCTTCGAACGTCGGGGAGAAGCTCGGCAAAATGGCCGGTATTCTCGTGGCTCCGGGGTTCGGCAACCGGGGAATCGAGGGGAAGATCGAAGCGGTGCACTTTGCGCGGACTCACCGTATTCCGTTCCTGGGAATCTGTCTGGGTATGCAGTGCGCCGTGATCGAATTCGCTCGCAACGTACTGGGCTTCAAGGATGCCACCTCGACAGAAATGGACCCGGCGACGAAGCATCCGGTCATCGACCTGATGGAGGAACAGAAGGGCATTACCGCCAAAGGCGGCACGATGCGTCTGGGAGCTTACCCCTGCTCGCTGGTGCCGGGATCGAAAGCTGCGCAGGCTTACGGTACGACTCAGATTCAGGAGCGTCATCGCCACCGCTACGAATTCAACAGCGAATACCTGAAGGATTTCGAGAGCCACGGAATGAAAGCCGTCGGTGCGAACCCCGATACGGGGCTGGTCGAAGTGGTCGAAATTCCCGACCATCCCTGGTTCGTCGGTACGCAATACCATCCCGAATACAAGAGCACCGTACAGCGGCCTCATCCGCTTTTCGTCGCGTTCGTAGCTGCGGCGCTGGCGGGAAAAGACGATAAGAAAAAATAGTTTGCAACCTTGCTTCGGGGTATCCTCAAAGAATTTAGATTACGCATGGATAAAAAATCAATCGCCGGAATTGTCATCGTGGCCCTGATCTTCCTGGGTTTCACGTTCTATAATTCGCATCAACAGAAAAAGTATCAGGAACAGCTCATGGCGTACAACGCCGAACAGGCGCGTATCCAAGCCGAGCAGGATTCGCTCTTGGCGCTCAACGCTCCGCTGCCGACTGCGGATTCCGCAGCTATTGCGGCTGCGGGAGAGCGGTTGTCCGGGGACAGCCTGCAGGCGCAGCGTCGGATCATGCAGTTCGGAGAGCTGCTGGCTGCGGCGCAGCAGGCCGAAGCCGAGGAGTTCACCGTGGAGAACGAGGTATTGAAGATCGATTTCTCGACGCGTGGCGGCCAGGTCAAGGATGTTACGCTGAAGGATTACACCAAGTATGCACCTCGTGACGAGCGGAATCAGCCGGTGCGGCTTTTCGATCCGGCAACGGCCAATTTCGCCCTGACGTTCTATGTGAAGAATGGTCATAACAACGTGTTGGTCAATACGGCGGATTACACCTTCAATCTGGTGTCGATGGAGAAGGATGCCGACGGTGCGCAGCGCATCACGATGGATCTGCCGGTGGCGCGTGACGCCGTGTTACGGTACGAGTATGTCGTTTATAACATACAGTCGCCGGCGCGGGATTATCTGGTCGATCTGAATGTCTATCTGAAAAATATGGCGCCGCAGATGGCCAGCCAGACGACTATCGGCATCGACTGGAGCAACCGGTCCTATCAGAATGAGAAAGGGTTTCAGAACGAGAATACCTATACGACCATCTATTACCGGGCTCCCGGCGAGTCGTCGGCCGACGACCTGGGGATAAGCGACGGGGAGAAGCAGAAGACGGTTTCGTCGTCGCTCAACTGGGTGGCTTTCAAGCAGCAGTTCTTCTCGTCGGTGATGATCGCCCCGGAGAACTTCTCCTACGCTGATATGAAGTTTACGACGGCGGAAAAAGGTTCGGGTTACATAAAGGATTTTTCGGCTAAATTGACGGTTCCCTATACGGCGCAAACTGACCATTACAACTTCGCCTTCTATTTCGGTCCGAACAAATACGCCATTCTCAAGCATGTGGCGACGACCGAGGGGGACGACGAACTGCATCTGGAGCGGTTGATTCCGCTCGGCTGGGGTATTTTCGGCTGGGTGAACCGCTGGTTCGTGATTCCGGTGTTCGATTTCCTGCGTCAGTTTATCCCGAGTTTCGGCCTGATTATCCTGATCTTGGCCGTGCTGGTGAAGGTCATCATCTCGCCGCTGACCTATAAGAGTTACATATCGACGGCCAAGATGCGCGTCATCAAGCCCGAGGTTGATGAGCTGGCCAAGAAATATCCGCGCCAGGAGGATGCCATGAAGCGCCAGCAGGCGACGATGGAGCTCTACAAGAAGGCCGGTATCAACCCGATGGGCGGTTGTATCCCGCTGTTGATCCAGATGCCGATCATCATTGCGATGTTCCGCTTCTTCCCCGCTTCGATCGAGCTGCGCGGCCAGCATTTCCTTTGGGCCGACGACCTTTCGTCGTACGACAGCGTGTTGTCGCTGCCGTTCAACATTCCCTTCTACGGAGATCACGTGAGCCTGTTCGCCCTGTTGATGACCGTTGCGCTGTTCGCCTTCTCGTATATCAATTACCAGCAGACGGCTTCGTCGCAGCCCCAGATGGCCGGCATGAAGTTTATGATGGTTTATCTGATGCCGGTGATGATGCTCCTGTGGTTCAACAGTTATTCGAGCGGTCTGACTTACTACTACTTCCTGGCCAACATTCTCACGATCGGACAGACGCTCGTGATCCGCCGGATGATCGACGACGAGAAAATTCATGCCGTGATGCAGGCCAATGCCGCGAAAAACAAGAACAGGAAGAAATCCAAGTTCCAGTTGCGTTACGAAGAGTTGCTGCGTCAGCAGGAGGAGGCGCAAAGGAACGCTTCCCGACGGAAATAACCGAAAGGTGCGAAGAGTTCCCTAACAAGTTTTCGAAATTGAAAATCACCCCTGTCAGAGTTCATCCTGACAGGGGTGATAACTTATTCGGACTGTTAGAGAGCCCCTTCATTCGCACGGCGCTGTGGATTTCAGGCGTGTCAGTCGTAGAGGTCGAGGTATTCGTACGTATTTCCGACCAGGGAGAGGTAGCGTTCGAATTCGGGGCGGGAAATGACCACCGTGGCTCGGCAATCGTTGGGGTGGAAACTCAAACTGTCGCACGTTTGCAGATGACGGTCTAAAAAGAGATGTACGTGGTGTTCCGCATCGTTGATAAGGCCGAACGGCGACACGGAACCCGGTTCGAGCCCTAGGTAGCGTTCCATGCGCTGCGGCGAGGCGAAGGTGAGTTTGCCCTGCCGCAGTCGGTGTTCCAGATCGTGAATCGCCAGCGAGCGGTCGCAGTCGAAACAGACCAAATAATGACGGTCGCCCTTGTGGTTGCGGAAGAAGAGGTTTTTGCAATGTTTCGACCCGTCCTCGCGCCAATGTGCCTTGGCCTCTTCGATGGTCGGGGAAGCCGGGTGGTGATAGATGTCGTACCGGATTTTGTGTCTGTCGAGAAATTCCCGGACGATCGTTTCGCGTTCCATATCGACTATTTGGATTCGGTTCGAGAGCGGATTTATTCGACGTAAAGTACCAATCCCTTGAGGTATTCGCCTTCGGGATGATAGATGTTGATCGGATGGTCGGCGGGCTGGGTCAGTTGGTGCAGGATGCGGACCTTGCGTCCGGCGATGGCTGCGGCCGAGAAGACCGTGGTGCGGAACAACTCCTTGCTGACCGCCTGCGAACAGGAGAAAGTGAAGAGGAGCCCTCCGCTTTTGATCTGCGCCAGCGCCCGGGCATTGAGCCGCTTGTAGCCCTGCATGGCATTGCCCAGCACTTTGTGGTGCTTGGCGAAGGCCGGCGGGTCGAGGATGATCATGTCGTACCGGTCGCCGATGTCCTTGAGGTATTCGACGGCATCGACGGCCAGCGAAGTGTGGGGAGCCTCTTCTCCGAAGTTGAGCCGAACGTTGGCGTCGGCCAGGGCGACGGCCCGCTCCGAGGAGTCGATCGAGCATACTTCGCGTGCCCCGCCCGCAAGAGCATATACCGAAAATCCGCCCGTGTAGCAGAAGGTATTGAGGACCGTGCGTCCTCGGGCGTAGCGGCGTACCAGTTCGCGGTTGAAGCGCTGGTCGATAAAGAAGCCCGTTTTCTGCCCCTCTTCCCAATTGACCAGGAATTTTTCGCCGTTTTCGAGCACGGTGCGGGGCATTCCTCCCGTTTTGCCGTAAAGGTACCCGTCCACGGGATTCAGGCCGGCCTTGAACGGTACGGTTTGGGAACTTTTGTCGTAGATGGCGGTAATCCGGTCGCCGTAAACCGTTCGGATCGCATCGGCGATTGTCAGGCGGGCGTGGTACATGCCCACCGAGTGACATTGAATCACGGCGGTCGTGTCGTAAATATCGACGACGAGTCCCGGCAGGGAGTCCCCCTCGCCGTGAACCAGACGGTAGCAGGTGGTGTCGGGGGCATCCGTGAGCCCGAGCGTGCGGCGCACGTCGAGTGCGGTGGAGATCATCCGCTGCCACCAGGCCGTGTCGATCGGTTCCTGTTCGAAGGTGAGCACCCGCACGGCGATCGAACCGATCTGGTAATGTCCCCGGGCGATGAAGTCGCCCGAACGGGTATAGACATCGACGAGGGCACCTTCGGGGATTTCGTTTCCGTCGTAACGGACGGATTCGATCGCGCCCGAGAAAATCCAGGGATGGCGGCGCAGCAACGACTCTTCCTTGCCGCGTCGGAGGTGTATTTGCGGGATCATTTCTTCGTTTTCTTTGGTTTGGGTGTGTGCAGCAGCCGGTCGTAGATACGCGTGCAGACCCAGGCGTCCGTTGCGGCGTAGAACTGCTGCTTGTCGGTGAGTTGTGCGGCTTCCCAGTTGCTCAGGCGCTGGGCTTTGGATACCCGCTGGCCGAGTACGATCGCCGAAAGTTTGCGCAGGCTTTTCTCTTCGATGCCCCACTCTCCGGCGAGCTCCTGAAGATCCACGAAGCCCGCTTCCTGAAAGTGCCGGATGTTGTGCAGTGCCCGCAGGTCGCCCTTTACATCGGCGCCGATTTTCAGGATCTCCTTGTTTTCGAGGATTTTGACGATGGCTTTGTCGAGAGGAATCTTGCAGAGCCGGAACAGGAAGCTCTGTTCCGGCGAGGAGAGTTGCAGCAGTGCGACCCGATTGACGACGCCCGCCCGGAACGAAGGCCGGGTTTCGGTGTCGAACCCGATGACGGGCTGTGCCGCCAGGTAGCGGCAGGCCTCCCTGAGCCTCGGTTCCGAGTCCACGACGACGATCGGGCCCCGGAATTCGATGGCCGGAAGCAGAGCGGCCTCCTCGTTGCTGATGCTATTTTGAAATGTGATCGGTTTGTTCATGAAATCGCGCAAAGTTACCGATTAATCGTGACTTTTCCATCCGGGAGTATGGAAATTTTGCCTTCGCCGCTCAATTTGCGCAGGAGCTCGGCGATTTGTGCCGGATCGGATCGGAGTGCAGCGACGATTTCCCGGGGATCGAGAGCGTCGTTGCGGAGCAGCTCCAGAACGGTCTTTTTCGAGGCTTCCGCCTGCGGAGCGCGGGCGGCGCGTTTGCGGGCGAGGCAGAGGTCGCAGATGCCGCACTCCCGGGGCTCCGGCACTCCGAAATAGGCTTCCAGGAAGGAGCTGCGGCAGCCGGTTTCCGCCGTGGCGTAGGCGAGCATCCGCTCGAATCGTTCGCGGGTCTGTTTCCGGCGCTGCTGGTACGATTCGGGGGAGATGTAGAGATCGGCGGTGGGGAGCCGTTCTTCGTCCATGTAGAGGAGCGGCGAGCGGTTCGAGGGGATGTAGCGGATCACGCGCAGTTGCCAGAGCCGTTTCAGCAGGTCGTGCACCTTTTCGGGCGTATAGCCGCTCCAGGTCGCTATTTCCGTTTCGTCGATGGGGCGGAAGTCGGTGAAAACCCCTTCGTACAGACGCAGCAGAACACGGATGATGTGGTCCAGATCGTCGCGGATCACCCGCAGGCGGTAGAGATCGTCGCGGCTGACGCAGAAGAGGATGCGCGCGGGGTTGGCCGCTTCGTCCAGGAGGGTCATGTAGCCGTTCTGACTCAGGATCTTCAGGGCGTTCTGTACCAGACCCGTATAGAGGTGTTCCCGGGTGCAGAAATCGCGCAGGTTGAATAGAAAGGAACTTTGCGCTCCGTCGCCGATGGCGATCTGGAGGTAGCTGCAGATTTTTTCGTAGATCGAACGGATCTTTTCGAGCGGCGGGTAGTCTGCTTCGAAGCGTTTGGCGATGCGTCCCGCATCGTCGGAAGAAATCAGCAATACGGCATAGCTGCGCCGCCCGTCGCGTCCGGCACGTCCGGCCTCCTGATAGTAGCTTTCGAGCGAGTCGCACATCGTATAATGTACCACGTAGCGGACGTCGGGCTTGTCGATCCCCATCCCGAAGGCATTGGTAGCGACCATGACGGGGGTACGCCCCGAAATCCAGGCTTCCTGCCGCATCGAGCGCTCGGCGTGTCCCAGCCCGCCGTGATAATATTCTGCGGAGATACCTTCGTCGCGCAGGAAAGCCGCGACCTGTTCGGCTCCTTCGCGGGTGCGGACATAGACGATGCCGGAACCGCCGACGTTGCGGATGATCCGCAGGAGCTGTTCGTTTTTGTCGTCGGTATGGCGCACGGCATAAGAGAGGTTGGGACGCGAAAAATCGCTGCGCAGCAGATGGGGTTCCGCGAAGCGCAGCTTTTCCATGATGTCGTCCGCGACGCGCGGTGTGGCCGAGGCCGTGAGAGCCAGCACGGGGACGCCGGGAATCCGCTCGCGCAGCTCGGCGATCCGCAGGTAGGAGGGCCGGAAATCGTAGCCCCATTGGGAGATGCAGTGGGCCTCATCGACGGCGAGAAGCGATACGTTCATTCGCTGCACCCGCAGGCGGAAGGCCTCGGATGCGAGCCGTTCGGGAGCGACGTAGAGGAATTTCACGTCGCCATAGACGCAGTTGTCCAGGTCGATGTCGATCTGCCGGGCCGACAGGCCCGAATGGATCGCCAGAGCACGGATGCCCAGCTTGCGGAGCCGATCGACCTGGTCTTTCATCAGGGCGATCAGCGGGGTGACCACGATGCATACGCCCTCCGAAGCCAGTCCCGGAATTTGATAGGTGAGCGACTTGCCGCCGCCCGTGGGCATCAGGGCCAGCGTATCGCGTCCGGCGAGCACCGAGAGGATGACCTGTTCCTGCACGGGGCGGAACGTGTCGAACCCCCAGTAGCGCTTGAGCAGCGCTGCGATCTGTTGCCGTCTGTTCGGTGCTGTCGATTCCATATACACAAAGGTAGTGTTTTTGGCTTTTACCCGAGCCCGGAGGGGATAAAAAGTGCGTCATATTAGGTTTCTCGAAATATTTTCCTATATTTGCACGTTGAAGAAGAAAACCGACCGATGAGAATCAAAGAGGAATATAAGGTCCGTGAAATGGCAGGCGAGCATATCGTGGTGATGCAGGGCCGTTACGGAGTGGATATGACCAAAGTGATTGCATTGAACGAAACCTCGCTCTGGTTGTGGAACCGGTTGCAGGGACGTGAGTTCGGTACCGACGATGTCCGCGATTTGCTCCTCGGCGAGTACGACGTGGATGCGGAAACCGCCGAGCGCGACGCCCAGGCGTGGGTCGCCCGGCTCAAAACGTGTAATTTAGTCGAAGAATGAGCGTAAAGCTGCGCAGATATATGTCCGTGTGGATGCTGCTGGTCGCCTACTGTTTCTCGGTAGGAGCAGCGGCATACGCCGTACTTTCGTGCCACTGTATGGGGCAGGAGAAAGGCGAGGTGCATATATGCTGCCGGGGTTGCGACATCCATACCGAATGCGATTCGCATTCGGCCGGTTTTAAGGCCGTTTGCTGCGGAGTGGATCACTCCAAGGTGTCGGAGCTATATACTTCCGTATCGTCTTCCCAATGGGAGCGTGATACGAAGGTCATGATCGTCGATCTTCCTGCCATATTGGCAGCGGAGATGACGGCGATTCCGTTCGATTCCGTTCATTGGGCGACGGTTTCTGAACGTCTCTGTCTGGCCCATAGCACGGTCCATCTTCTCTCTTCCGGACTGCGTGCTCCTCCCGTTTTCGTGTAACGACGCATGAAAAAGTGCAGTGCCTGCGTGTACTGTGTTTTTCCTGCAACAGGCCGGTTGCCCGATTTGCAACCGGATTGCAAGAATGGAATATTATTTTTGCATCATGTTTACACAATCAACGGAAAATCAAATGAAATTCAAGTATTTAGCAGTATTAGTCTTTTTTGTTGCATCGGCATTCGGCGCGGCTCGGGCTCAGAATGTCAAAGGTGTCGTATATGGAGCCGACACGGACGAGCCGCTGATCGGTGCATCGGTGTACTGGGCCGGAACGACGGTGGGAACCGGTGCCGATGCCGAAGGAAATTATACCATACACCGGGTTAAGGGATACGATATGCTGGTCGCCGGCTTCGTCGGATATACCAGCGATACGATTCGCGTCGAGAGCGGCGTGGAGCGGGTCGATTTTCGTCTGTCGAACGACGGGGTGGAACTCGAGGAGGTCGTGGTGAACAGTACGCTGGGCGGTAACTACGTGAAGCGGGACGGCATTCTCAAAGGGGAGATGATCTCCTTCGCGGGCCTCTGCAAGATGGCTTGTTGCAACCTGGCCGAGAGTTTCGAGAACTCCGCTTCGGTGACAGTCGGTTACAGCGACGCCATTTCGGGTGCGCGTCAGATCAAGATGCTCGGTTTGGCCGGCACTTACACGCAAATATTGGACGAAAACCGTCCGATCATGCGCGGTTTGAGTGCTCCCTACGGCCTGAGCTATACGCCGGGCATGTGGCTCAATTCGATCCAGGTGTCGAAGGGTATTTCGTCCGTGACTGCCGGACATGAGGCCATCACCGGACAGATCAACCTCGAGCACCGCAAACCGACCGACGACGAGCGGCTGTTCATCAACTTCTACCTTGACGACGAACTGCGTCCCGAGCTGAACCTTTCGACGGCGCTTCCTGTAACCAAGGATAAGAAATTATCGACGATCCTCCTGTTGCACGGATCGTTGGATACTCATTTGCTGGGCGACATGGACGACAACGGCGACGGATTTATGGATCTGCCGAAAACCCGCCTGGGAGCGGTTGCAAACCGCTGGCTTTATACGGCTGACAACGGAGCGCAGGTGCGGTGGGGCTTCAAGTATCTGGCGGAAAATCGCTTGAGCGGTCAGAAGCACTACAAGGCTTCGATGCGTGAAGAGATGGATACCGACTGGGACAAGGGGGCCATGTACGGCTCGCAGATCAAGAACCGCGAGCTGAACGCCTACTTCAAATTCGGTATGCCGGTCGGTCCCGGTGTCTATGACGAGGACCAGCAGGACGAGCTTCGTTCGAACATCGCTTTCGTGGCCGATTACGACCGCTTCCGCGAACGGGCCTACTTCGGGCTCAACGATTACGACGGTACGGACAACATGGTTTCGCTGAACATGATGTACAACCACTATTTCTCCTTCCGTCATTCGCTGATCGTCGGCGTGCAGTCGCATCTGCAATTCCTTGACGAGTCGCTGCTCAACCCGACGCCGTGGCTGGATGCCGCCGGAGCCTGGAATCTCGACCGTCAGGAGAACGAGGTAGGCGCCTATGCCGAATATACCTACACGATCAAGGACAAGCTCTCCGTAGTTGCGGGCATACGCGGGGACTACAACGGTTATTACGATAAGTTCTACGTTACTCCGCGCGGTCATATCAAGTGGAACATCACCCCGACGACGATCCTGCGCGGTTCGGCCGGGCTGGGTTATCGTTCGACCAACGTCATCACCGATAATATCGGCGTTTTGGCTACGGGACGGCATATTACGTTCGAAAGACCGACGGCTCTTTCGGCGGGAGCCGCCGCTGTGCGCGGACCTCTCAATCCCGGCTCTGCTTACGGGGGATATACGACCTGGATGGTCGCAGACGGCGGTGCGGGCAATTTCAAAGCGCTCAACCGGATGGAGAAAGCCCTCACCGCAGGCGGTAGCCTGACGCAGATTTTCACGCTCGTGAAAGAGGAGGACGCGACGTTGAGTTTCGACTACTTCCGCACGCAATTTTATAATTCGGTGATTGCCGATCAGGAGTATTCGCCGAACGACATTTATATTTACAGCTCGGACAAACGCTCCTTTACCGATACTTATCAGGTCGATTTTTCGTGGACTCCGGTGGAGCGGTTCGATATTTTCGCTACGTACCGCTATACGAACAGCCGTATGACGATCGATCGTCCGGACGGCAGTACGGCGCTCGTGGAGCGTCCGCTGGTAAGCCGTTACAAGGCGCTGCTCAACTTGCAGTATTCGACCCGCTACAACCGCTGGGTGTTCGATGTGACGGCTCAGCTCAACGGTCCTTCGCGCCTGCCGACCCAGACGGGCGACCTGGCCGATTCCGAGATGTCGCCGACGTATCCGATGTTCTTCGCGCAGGTGACCCGCAAAGTCGGCAAGTTCGATATTTACGTGGGCTGCGAGAACATTCTCGATTATAAGCAGAAGCACCCGATTCTGAATGCGGACGATCCTTTCTCGGCGGGTTTCAACTCGTCGGTGATCTGGGGACCTCTGATGGGGCGCAAGTTTTATGCGGGATTGCGTATCAATTTTTATTGATTGAAAGAACGAATTAAATTAGTTATACGACGATGAAAAAAATGATTTTGTGCTGCCTCGTGGCAGTATTGGGATGCGGGGTGTTCGCCGTGGAAGCGAAGACGCCGCAGAAGAAGGGCGAGATCGTTACTACGGTGTTCACGGTCGATATCGATTGCGAAAGCTGTGCGGCCCGCATTATGAACAACGTGCCGGTAATCGGCAAGGGGATCAAGGATATTCAGGTCGATGTTCCCTCGAAAGAGGTGACCGTGACCTATGACAGTGCCAAGACCTCGCCCGAGGAGCTGATCAAAGGATTCGGAAAGATCCGGGTCAAGGCGGAAGAAAAACCTGTCAAATAGTTATATATGGGTTAGTTAATTTGGATGGAGAGCCGGGGTTCCGAAAGGAATCCCGGCTTTTTTCGATCGGCGAATGTCCCCTCAGGGAAGAGGTATCCGATCGGAGCAAAACGGACGGGATGCATCCGTAATAAAGGAAGAGCACGCGTCGTACCATTGGTATTTTAGAACTTTTCCACGATCTTTGCGGCGGCAATACTCCACAGTGTGTTGTGTATTGGAAAACATTCACTAACTTTGCGGTGCCGTCCCCGCGGATGGCGACATATTGTTTAGTGAAAGTGTTTCGCTAATCCTTATCAAGAAAATTTGGCGATTTTTAGGAAACAAGGATGGCAATACGAACACTCATCACCGTGTATAGCTATATCGGTTCTCGATATACTGGGGTATTGTTTATTTGTTTCCGGGCCACGCCGAATGCCTCTTGATGGATAAACGAACGACTCCACGCTTTTCTTTTTTGTAAATGGGTTGAATCGGCGCCTGTCAGCAAGAAATTCGATTGTATGATAGAAGATCGCTGGAAGTGTCAAAACTGCGGAAATTCCGTGCCGGACGGATTGACTGTATGTCCGAAATGCGGGCTGGTTAAAGGTGGATTCGACGAGTTGCCGAAACATACGGCAGACGGTTTGGAGATAGCTCGGGTCGAACAGAAAGTCAAAGTAGAAATTCCGTTTATTTTGTATCTGGGGACTGTCTGTTCTATTATTTTATTGGCCATTGTAGTTTATATTTATGTGGCAATAAAATTATGAAATCTTTTATCTATAGGTATATTTTATATTTAACCGTCGTTCCTTTCATCTCTTGTAATTCGGATTTGCGTATCGAAGGAACGTATGATTTTGCCGATTCAAATGATCCGATGAAAAGCATCATTATCTCCGAAGCGGATCAAACAGGATTTGTTTCCATCTATTACGTAATGGAATCTCCGTATTCATCAAATGCCGAGCAAATAATTTTCGCACAAGATAGAAGTAAACCTGACAGAACATCCGATGGCGGGTTATTGCTCGAAAGTGAATGGGGACAATTGATCTTTGAAAAACCTCAATCCTTCGTATTTGTTATTTCGTCCGGGACGGAAATAAATTTCGGAAATGCATTCAGCATAACCGCACTATATGGAGAGCAAGCGCCTCGAGTCCCGCAAAACGTTACGTTCCGGGGCGGATAAACTGGCTGGGACGATGATTTCCAACTTTAAGAATACGCTCGAATTGACTCAACGGCGCGAATTGGAAGAGCTGAAACGACGCGAATCGCAACCGATCGTTGTCGAACCTTACCTGTGTAAATTCGAACTCGATCGTTGGGATCAAGTTATATTCACTTTCAAAGCCGACCTCCGGAATGTGTCGCAAAGCACATTTATCGACGCTGAATTTTATGAAGAATATATCGCAGGAGAAGATTGGGTTGGGGAACCTTACATCCGCGACCGATTGGCTGCATGGGTTTCCTTTTACTTTAATAAAGAGTACGTTTTGAGAAGAGACGAGGGGATGTTTTCCAGATACGAATGTATGTTTCCTAATGTTTCTTTCGATAATCCGTGGAAACCGCAAGAAACGAAGTCCTTTGAGGTTGTCATGTCGATTTATGACGACGATGCCGTAACCAAAGGTTTTACTGCATTCGATGTCAAAAGTTGTATCCTTCATTTCAATTTGACGGTCGAAGACCCTGACGGGCGGAAAATTCCGATGAAAATGAAATTCGATCTGGCGGATGTTTGGAAGGATTTTATTGACAAGTAGTTATTGGTTGATGATATTTTATTGAAGAAATTGCTCGTGGATTTTCAGAATATTAACGAGGTATAAGGCCCGGTAAACTGGTAAAAAGAATATCAGTGAAGTATTTATTTTGCTTTGTGCTCGATACGACAGGGGATTAGTGCCGTTCGAGGTGGAAAAGTATATGACCAAATTAAATAGCGATTGACAATGAAAAAACTGTTTTTTGCCAGCCTGTGGGTTTTGGCTTGTTTGACCGCAGCCTGTTCCGATGAAAAAGACGAACCGAACGGCGAGTCCGGATCGGTCGTCGGAGAATGGGTGTTTCAGAAGAACGAGTATTATCGGAATGGAAAAATGATCGACAGTTTTACGGCTGTGGAGGACGAGGATAAGATGATCGCTGTATTTCGGGAAGACGGGACTTTTCGTTATTACGATTTCCCGCCCGAAGAGTATTATGACGGGACTTATTCTTATGATGAAGCGTCGGGAGTGTTGGTGACGGACGACGGGATCGAAAAACAGAGCTGCCGGGCCGAAATAACCGTTTCGGAGATGAAATGGATTTATGATGAAGGCAATGATGAGATGCTTGTCGAATATTATACGCGCAAGTAACGGTTTTTGTTGGTGCGCTTAAAAAAAGAGGCGTTGTTTATTGTTGTTCTCCGATGTAAAAAAGATGCGGGGACCGGATTTATCCGGTCCCCGCATCTTAACATGTCCCTTGCCGATACCAATCGATACGGTATTTTTGTTTTGCACTCGCTTTGCGGAGCCTGGGTAGATTTGTTTTGCGGGAAAGCTATTTCTCTTTCGGTTCGACAACCAGTTCTTTGGCCCGTCGGAGCGCCGCATTGATATTCGGGCAGATGTTTTCCTCGCCCAGCAGGGAGTAGAATCCCGCTTTGTGCAGGACTTCGTGTACTTTGGGATTGACGCCCGAAAGGATGATGCGGGTATTTTCCTGTTGCGATATGCGGCAGAGGTTCGTGAGGTTATGGATGCCCGTCGAGTCGATGAAGGGGACCTTTCGCATACGGATGATCCGCACCTGTGCGTGGTCGCCGAGCTGCACCATCTGTTCCTCGAATTTGTTGGCGATGCCGAAGAAGTAGGGACCGTCGATTTCATATACTTCGACGCCTCGGGGGATGATGAGGTGCTCTTCGTGCGACTCGAGGTCCGACTCCTTACCGGGGTCTATTTCGTTGCGGATGACCGAGATGTCGGTAGTTTCCATCACGCGCCGCATGAAGAGCAGGCAGGCGAGTACCAGTCCGACTTCGATGGCCACCGTCAGGTCGATGATGACCGTCAGCAGGAAGGTGACCAACAGCACCGCGACATCCGAGCGGGGATTCTTCATCAGAGCCCGGAACGTGCGCCATTCGCTCATGTTGTACGATACCACTACCAGCACGCCTGCCAGGCAGGCCATTGGGATATATTGCGCCAGCGGCATCAGGAACAGGAAGATCAGCAGCAGTACGACGGCATGGATGACGCCTGCGACCGGCGTGCGGCCGCCGTTGTTGATATTGGTCATCGTGCGGGCGATGGCTCCGGTGGCGGGAATGCCGCCGAACAGAGGCGTCACCACGTTGGCGATACCTTGGGCCACGAGTTCCTGGTTGGAGTTGTGCTTGTCCCCCGTCACGCCGTCGGCGACCGTTGCCGACAGCAGCGATTCGATGGCGCCCAGTACGGCGATGGTGATAGCTGCGGGCAGCAGTCCTTTCATCCCTTCCCATGAGAGGGCGGGGATGACCGCGTCGGGCAGTTGGGAGTTGATCGTGAATCGGTCGCCGATGGTTTCGACGGAGTCGATTCCGGCGTAGCGTTTCAGCAGATAGACGGCCAGCGTCATAACGACGATAGCGATCAGCGAACCGGGTATCTTTTTCGAGAAGCGGGGCGTGAGGGCGATGATGGCGACGCTGATAACGCCTACGGCCGTTGCCCAGAGGTCGATCGTCCCGAAATTCTGGAAGTAGACCATCCACTTCCCGGCGAAGTCGCCCGGCATTTCGGGGGTCGTGAGGCCGAACAGATCCTTGATCTGCGTGGTGAAGATCGTCACGGCGATACCGCTGGTGAAACCGACGACGATCGGGTAGGGAATGAATTTGATGATCGTCCCCAGGCGGAAGAGTCCCAGCAGGATCAGGAATACGCCCGCCATGATCGTGGCGACGGTCAGTCCCTCGATGCCGTACTGTTGGATGATGCCATAGACGATCACGATGAATGCACCTGTGGGGCCGCCGATCTGTACGCGACTGCCGCCGAGCGCCGATGTGAGGAAGCCGGCGATGATGGCCGTGATGATGCCTTTTTCCGGTGAAACGCCCGATGCGATGCCGAAGGCGATCGCCAGCGGCAGGGCCACGATGCCGACGATGATGCCGGCCATGAGGTCGGCGGTGAATTTCTCCCGGGAGTAGTGCTTCAGGGATGTGAGAAGTGCGGGTCTGAATTCGATCATCTCCGAATTTTTATTTTAAGGTTAATTTTAAGGTTGAAAAATGGTGGCGCAAAGGTAGTGAAAATGAGGGGAGGATAAAACAAACGGCTTCGTTTTTTATACCGCATGTATTCTGTTCATTGCGGAAATAAAAGACTATTATTCATATTTTCATTGTGTTACGTCTTTTTAGATTGGATTGGGAGCAGATCGATTCGTGTGTCTGCGCCGTATAAAAAGCCGGGGCGGACGATTTCCGTTTAAGAGTCTGTTTTGAATTTTATAAATGAGTTAGACATTGGCCGAGAGAAAATGTTTCGGCTTTTTTGAACCTCTTTTCTGCATCTTCTTTCAGCAGGTGCTGAAAATAGTTCGCTATTTACGCAACCTCCCCAAAAGAATCTACTCGAAAACAGCTTTCAAATAATCTCTACATAAAATTCGAGCAGGTTCTAAAAATTGAGATAGGGGAAAATGAGCACCTTTCGGCATGCAATACCGGAAGGTGTCATACGGATTTTGTACTTTTATCGAACGTTATTTTTTCAGTTTCGCCAACTGTTTTTTCAGGCTGAAACGGTCGAATTCGTCGATAAGGTTCGTCATCAGCTCTTTCACGCTCTCGATCTTTTCGGCTCGCCAGGCATTGACGCCGGCGAAAGCGTATCCTGCCGACAGGTTGCCTTTGAAGGCGTTGTAGAGGGCCATGATGATGCAGTAGGGGCTGTGGGTTACGTCGCAGGTCTTGATACAGTTGAACGGACAGCTTTTGGGCTGTTTCAACCCTTGTTTCACCCGTTCCAGGAAAGAGTTGTGGATGGCCCGCCCCGGCATACCCACCGGACTTTGGATGATCTCTATGTCCTGTTGAGAGGCTTCGATGTAACTCCGCTTGAACTCCGTCGAGGCGTCGCACTCCTCCGTGGTGACGAAGCGCGTGCCCATCTGGACACCGTCGGCGCCCAGCTCCATGATGCGATAAATGTCTTCGCCCGTGTAGATGCCGCCTGCTGCGATGACCGGGATGTGCGTGTCGTGCGCCGTGCCGAAACGACGGACTTCCGAAACGATTTCGGGCAGCAGCCGCTCCAGCGAGAAGTGTTCGTCGGTGATCTGTTCCGGCTTGTAGCCCAGGTGTCCGCCGGCCTTGGGTCCCTCGACCACGATCGCGTCGGGAACGTATTTGTAGTTGGCGAGCCATTTCTCGCAGATGAGCTTGGCGGCTCGGGCCGACGAAACGATCGGAGCCAACTTCGTCTTGCTGCCTTTGGTCAGGAACGACGGCAGGTTGAGGGGCATACCGGCCCCCGAGAAGATGATGTCGGCCTTCTCTGCGATGGCCGTTCTGACCATGTCTGCGAAGTTGGACATGGCCACCATGACATTGACGCCGATGATACCTTTGGTCTTTTCACGGGCTTTGCGCAGCTCTTCGCGCAGGCCCCAGATGCTTGCCGTATTGTAGTCTTTGGAGTGTTCCCGGTAGATGACGCCCAGTCCGGCCGAGGAGATCACTCCCACACCGCCTTGGTTGGCTACGGCCGATGCGAGTCCCGAGAGGGAGATGCCTACGCCCATACCGCCCTGAATGATGGGAAGACGGGCCAGCAGATCGCCGATTTTCAATGTTTTCATAGTTAAAGTTGCTTTGAATTTATATTTTTCCTTTCTCTCCGTACGTCGTGCCCGCCGATCGTGTCGTATCGTTTGTCGATTCGGCTTTTTCGTAAGTTTCTCCTTGAGCGGATGTTTCGATCGGTTTCAGGTTTTCCCGAAAGGCGGCTCTGTGCGGGGAGAGTGGAGCTTTTTGTAAGTTTTGGATCCCGGGTGCCCGTAAAAATATTGTATGTAGGGTCGGGACAGTTTGTATTTCTGTTATTGTTCCGCTGTCGGTGCGACGGTCAGTTCGAGCTCCTCGAGCCGTGCCACGGGTGCGATGTCCAGGGTTGCGATATTGCCGTTCATGTAGCGGTAGTATCCTGCCAGGGCGATCATCGCGGCGTTGTCGGTCGTGAACTTGAATTCGGGCAGGAAGGTGCGCCATCCCCGTTTCCTTCCCTCCTCCGTGATGCCGTTGCGGAGCCCTGAATTGGCCGATACGCCGCCTGCGATGGCGATGTCGCGGATCCCGTACTCCTTGGAGGCTTTTACGAGCTTGTCGAGCAGAATTTCCACGATGGTCGTCTGCAGCGAGGCGCAGAGGTCGGCTTTGTTTTTCTCGATGAAATTCGGATCTTCGGCCATTTCGTCCCGCAACGTATAGAGGAACGAGGTTTTGAGTCCCGAGAACGAGTAGTCGAAACCCTCGATGCGGGGTTTGGCGAAGCGGAACGCGTGCGGATCGCCCTCCTTGGCCAGTTTGTCGATCACCGGCCCGCCCGGATAGGGCAGCCCCATGACTTTGGCGCACTTGTCGAACGCTTCGCCCGCCGCGTCGTCGATCGTCGTGCCGACGATCTGCATGTCGAGCGGACCGTCCACTTTTACGATTTGGGTATGTCCTCCGCTGACCAGCAGGCAGAGGAACGGAAAGTCGGGGTGCGGAAGCTGTCGGTCGGGCAGGTCCAGAAAGTGGGAGAGGATGTGCCCCTGCAGATGATTGACCTCCACCAGCGGAATGTCGTGGGAGATCGAGAGTCCTTTGGCGAACGATACGCCCACCAGAAGCGATCCCAGCAGACCGGGGCCGCGCGTGAAAGCGATCGCGTCGATCTTGTCGATCGTCACGCCGGCCTCTTTCAGGGCCGTATCGACTACCGGGACGATATTTTGCTGGTGGGCCCGGGATGCTAGTTCCGGGATCACGCCGCCGTATTTTTGGTGCACGGCCTGCGAGGCGATTACGTTCGAGAGGAGCGTCCGGTCGCGGATGACTGCGGCCGAAGTGTCGTCGCAGGAGGATTCTATGCCTAAAATGGTAATGTCCATGTGATTTTTGTGTGGCAAAAAACTTTACAAAGATAGTGAAAGCCGAGAGAAAATGGGAACTTGTTCCCATTTTTCCGAGGTACATCCTATCCAAGACTATGTCAAAGATACGAATAAGCCGAGCGCAAAAGCAAATTTATTTGTGTTTTTCCGAGGCGGAATTATCCGAATAAAAATCAAAGATACGGAATAAAATCCGAAATGATTCGCCGATGTCCGTATTTATTTCGGGCGGCAGCCGATACCGGGTCTCTGTCCGGGTTTCGGAAAAACTCCGAAATGCGATTGGCAACAGGTTTGCGGTTCTGTATTGTACCGGGCACAGATTTTTACCGGTCGTTGCGGGAGGGCTTCGCGGCAAGTTCTTCGAACGGTGATTTTTAACGATAAATATCCGGTCTGCCGGATGTTAAATCCCGAAATTTGCTTAAATTTGCAATTTATTAAAAACGGTTTTGTCGGATAATGCGCAGGATAGTGAACATACTGGCCAAGATGGTGTCGGCGATCGTGCTGGCGCTGATCTTTCTGCCTCTGTTGGTCGCCTTGTTGTTCGAGATTCCTGCCGTTCAGAATTTCGTCGCTCGGGAGGCGACGGAAATAATCTCCCGCAAGCTCGGCACCCGCATCAGTATCGACCGGGTGGATATAGGCTTGTTTTACCGCGTTTCGCTCGACGGATTCTATGTCGATGATTTCCAACGGGATACGTTGCTTTATGCCGGCCGTCTGGATGCCCGGATCAAGAGCCTCGGCCTGTTCGGGGGAGGGCTCGTTTTCAGCCGGGCCGAATTGTCGGACGCCCGTTTTTGCCTGCGCGAAACTCCCGACGGGGAGATGAACATCAAGCAGGTGGTCGATAAACTTTCCAAAAAGGACAAGGCCCGGGCGGAGGGAAAATTCAGGCTGGAGATCGAGCGTCTGGAAACGGATGGGCTGGATTTCAGCATGGAACGGCTGGAGCACCGCAATCCGTCGTACGGGGTGGATTTCGCCGATATGCACCTGATCGACATCCGGGCCGAACTGAAGAATTTCACCATCGACGGTCCGGTGATCCATACCGACATCGGGCGTTTGGCGATGCGCGAGCGCAGCGGATTTGTCGTCGAAGACCTGGCGGGCTGTCTTTGCATCGCCAACGGCTGTATCGATATCCGGGAGGGACACATTCGGACGGCGAAGTCGAATATCGAGTTGCCTTCGCTTTCATTGATCGGATTGGACTGGGCCCTTTACAAAAATTTCGTCGAGGAGGTGGACATCACGGCGCAGGTCGTCAATACGACGCTGTCGTCCGACGACATCGCCTATTTCTCGCCCAAAATGAAGGATTGGCACCTGACGCTGACCGACGTGAACGCTGATGTGAGCGGCCCTGTGGCCGATATGTCGGGATCGCTGCGCTCGGTCCGCACGGGAGCCGACACGAAACTGTCGGTCGATTTTGCGGCGCAGGGACTGCCCGATGTCGGAAAGGGGCATTTTAAGGCCGACATTTCCGAACTGACGACTTCGGCGGCGGATGTCGATCGGCTGGCGGCTGCCCTCACAGGCAAGAATTTGCCCGACGAGGTGCTGCGTATTGCAAAAAATGCGGGCAAAATCGGTCTTACCGGCAAATTCGACGGAACGCTCACGGCCTTTGCTGCGGATGCTGCGCTGGCGACCGAGATCGGCGGTGCGACCTGCCTGTTGCAGGTGAGCTCGCTGCGCGACGGCTGTCGCGGTGTGCTGGGCGATGTGAAAACGTCCAGTCTGCAACTGGGCGAGTTGCTGGAAAACGATCTGCTCGGTCCCCTCTCTCTGAATGTGCATGTAAACGGCGAACTCAGCTCGGAACACTCCGACGCCGAAGTGTCGGGCGAGATCCTGCGATTGGGGATCAACGGATATGATTACGATTCGCTCCGTATGAAGGGGCACCTGGTGAACCGGGAGTTCAACGGATTGATCGAAGCCCGGGACAGGAATCTGCGGTTCGATTTTAGAGGGCTGCTCGACCTGAACGATGAGCAGAGGCCCCGCTACGATTTTGCGCTGGACCTTGAGGAGGCGAACCTGGCGGCTCTGGGGGTGAATCGCCGCGATTCGGTGTCGGTGCTTGCCGCCCGGATTGCTGCGCGTGCCGTCGGCCGTACGCTCGACGACCTGAACGGAATAATCTTCGTCCGTGATGTATCCTATCGTTATAACGACCGCGAGCTTGCGGCCGACAGCGTTGTGATCGTGGGTCGGAACAGCTTGTCGGACAAGTTTATTCGTCTGCGTTCCGATTTTGTCGATGCCGACTACGAGGGGAAAACCTCCTACAAGGAGGTGTTCGCCTACCTGCAACAGCGTTTCCGAGATTATGTCCCGACGCTTGACGGCGGTCCCGGCTGGCAGGCGCAGCATCCCGATACGGTAGAGTTGGCTGACGGATATTCCCAACTTACGGTCAATGTCCGGAAGATCAATCCGCTGGTCAATGCCGTTTCTCCCGGGTTACAGATCGCGGACGGATCGCGGTTGCTGTTGCGGATCAACCCGGCGAACGACAAACTTTCGTTCGAAGCGGCCTCGGATTACATCGAGCGGGGCCGGATGCTGGTGACACGTCTGAATCTGGATGCCCATAACCGGGGCGACTCGCTCGTTTTCGCGGCTTCGACCGAGGACCTTTATCTGAACAGTTTTCACATGAGCCGTGTCGGAATGAGCGGAGGGGCCAAGGATAACAAGCTGGAGCTGATTACCGATTTCGCGGATACTATCGGCGATGTTTCCGGACGGATCGGATTCCGTTCGGAATTTGCCCGGGGACGAGGTCCTGCGGGCCGGCAGATCGATCTGCGGCTGACGCCGTCGTACATCAGCCGGGGAGAGAAGACTTGGAATATCTATACGGACGGTATTACGGCAGATACTTCCCGGATACGAATCGACCGTTTTCGAATGGTCAATGCCGGGCAGCAACTGCTGCTCGACGGCGTCGTATCGCGTCGTTTGCAGGATTCGGTGCAATTGACGCTGCATAATTTCGAGTTGGCGCCCTTCTCGCAGTTCACCTCGTCGATGGGCTACCGTGTGGACGGTCGTACCAACGGTTCGGCGACGATGAAAGCGGTGCTCGGGGCCGGCGAGGTGCAGGCCGATATCGTTGTGGACAGCATTTCGATCAACGATCTCGCCGTTCCGTCGATCTGGCTGCGGTCCCGATGGGATTTCATACAGAACCGCGCGGGTATTCTGGTGCAGCAGCGGGAAAATCTCGATACTCTCGTTCGTGGTTTTTACGCCCCTTCGCAAAAGCGTTATTACGCCCGGGCTACCCTCGACGCAGTCGAACTTTCGGCGCTCGATCCCCTGCTGAAGGGGGTGGTCGAGCGGACCGGCGGCAATGCCGATGTCGATATCGCCCTGCGCGGCAGCGGTAAGGAGGCGAACCTTTCCGGGCAGATCGCCGTGCGCGATTTCACCACGACGGTGGATTTTACGCAGGTGACCTACACGATGCCCCGGACCGTGATCGAGGTTAAAAACAATCATTTGATTGCCGAAGGCGTGCCGCTGTACGATCCGGAGAAGAACGAGGGCCTTTTCTCGATCGACCTCAATCTGGAACATTTGTCCAATATCTCCTATTCGGTGAAAGTGCTGCCGAAAGAGTTGATGGTGCTCAATACCACTTCGAAGGATAACGACCTGTTCTACGGCCGGATTTTCGCTTCGGGTTCGGCGACGATCGCGGGCAGCAAGGGCGGTGTGAAAATGGACATCGTGGCTACCACCGAAGGCGATTCCGAATTTTATATGCCTCTGTCGGGACAGTCGAATGCGAAAACGGCCGATTTCGTTACGTTCGTCACCCCTGAACAGATCGATACGACCGACTATCTGGTGCGCAAGAAGCTGCTCTTCCAGCAGCAGGGGCGTAAAAAGGAAGCCGCAGGCAGCACGATGGATATTACGATGGCTCTCAATGTGCAGGACAATACCGCTTTCCAACTGGTGATCGACCCGACGGTCGGCAGTGCCCTGAAAGGTCGTGGCAACGGTATGCTCAACCTGCATATCAATCCGGGTAACGGTATCTTCAATATGTACGGCGACTATACGCTCATCGAAGGCAGTTTTCTTTTCTCATTGCAGAATATCATTACTAAAAAATTCATCATCGAGAGCGGTTCGATGATTCAGTGGACGGGCGAGCCTGTCGATGCGCGGCTCGACATCAATGCCGTCTATAAGCTCAAAACGTCGTTGCAGCCTCTGTTGAACACTGTAACCGCCTCTTCGGACGACGACCAGAGCGGTTCCCGGATTTCGGACCGTTCGGTGCCGGTTGATTGTAAGATCCATATCGGCGGTCGTTTGAGCAACCCGCAGTTGGATTTCAGCGTGGTCGTGCCCGTTACAGATATAGAAACGCAGGCTGCGGTGGCCAGCGTGCTCAATACGCAGGAAGCCCAGGCGCAGCAGTTCATTTCGCTGGTCGCACTGGGTACTTTCAGCAATTCCGGCAGTGCCAATATCGGTGCTTCTTCCGGTGTGGCAACGGGTCTGGAGATGCTTACCAACCAGCTTACCAACTGGTTTTCGACAGATGATTACCGGATCATCCTGAACTACCGGGCAGGCTCCGAAATGACCGGTGACGAGGTGGATTTCGGCTTCTCCACCAATTTGATCAACAACCGTCTGCTGGTCGAGGTCGAAGGCAACTACATCATCGACAACAAACAGGCCGTAAGCAACAATGTTTCCAACTTCATGGGCGAAGCGCATGTGACGTGGCTGATCGACAAGTCGGGCAACCTGCGTCTGAAGGCGTTCACGCAGACCATCGATCGTTTCGACGAGAACCAGGGCCTGCAGGAAACCGGTATCGGGATCTCCTATAAGGAGGATTTCAATAATTTCAAGGATCTGAAACAGCGTATTCGGGACCGCTTCACCAACAAGAAACGTCAGAAAAAGCGTCAGGCCCGCCGCGAGGAGCAGGCCCGGCGTGCGGCGGAAGAGGCCCAACGGCAGGAATTGCTTCTGCCGGAAGATCCGCCGGAGCCTGAATACGACTTGGAGCGGGATTGATACGGAAAAAGTAAAACTCGAATAAAATAAATTTAATTCACTCAAAAAGATTATGATTAGTTTGTTGCAGACCGCAGATGCGGTCGTTGTCGCGGAGCAGACCCGCATGGGACTTTGGCAGTTGTTTATGAGCGGCGGATGGCTGATGTGGGTTTTGTTGATTCTGGGAGGACTCACGATCTTTATCTTCGTGGAGCGCTTCATGGCGATCCGTAAGGCGTCGGAGTTCGATATGAATTTCATGAACCGCATCCGAGATTATATTTTGGACGGCAAGGTCGCTGCTGCGGTCGATCTTTGCCGCAAGACCAATACGCCGATCGCCCGTATGATCGAAAAGGGTATCGGCCGGATCGGTCGTCCGATGAGTGACGTGCAGTCGGCCATCGAGAACGTGGCGAACCTCGAAGTGTCGAAGCTCGAAACCAACCTGCCGATCCTGGCGACCATCGCCGGCGGCGCCCCGATGATCGGTTTTCTCGGTACGGTGGTCGGCATGGTGCAGACTTTTATGGATATGGCCGCTGCGGGCGGTACGGTCGATATGTCGCTCCTTTCGAGCGGTATGTACGTGGCGATGATCACGACGGTCGGCGGTCTGCTGGTCGGTATTCCGGCCTACTTCGGTTATAACTACCTGGTGGCCCGCATCGAGAAGCTCGTTTTCCGGATGGAGGCCAACTCGATCGCCTTTATGGATATTCTGAATCAACCCGTTCAAAAGTAATCTGTTATGGCAATCAAACGCGGATCCAAGGTCGATAAGTCGTTTTCGTCGGCTTCGATGACCGATCTGATCTTCCTGTTGCTGCTGTTCATGCTGATCGCTACGACGCTCATCAACCCCAATGCCATCAAGCTGATTCTGCCGAAAAGTTCGAATCAGTTGAAGGACAAGGCGATGACGACGATTTCGATCCAGGATACGGGACATGGATACAGGTATTATGTCGAGACGGAAAACGTCGGCTCGCGCGAGGGCGTGGAGAAAGCCCTCAAGTCCCGGCTGGCGGGACAGGAGAACCCTACCGTTTCGCTGCATTGCGACAAGTCGGTGGCTTTCGACGAAGTGGTGGCCATGATGCGCATGGCCAAGGCCAACAATTTTACGCTCATCGCGGCTACCTCGCCCGAATAGAGTGAAACCCGGGGAATGCCGCCCTGCGGTGTTTTCCTTGTGAGAATTGACCGATGTATTATTACGATCCGAATAACGATAAATCGAACGCGCGTCGTTGGGCGAGCCTCGCAGCTTTGCTTTATGCGCTGTCGATCGCGGCGGCTTTCCTGTTCGTGTCGTTCGATATGGGGCGGGACGAGCTGCTTCCCGGCGAAGGGTTGCTGATCGATTTCGGGACGACCGAAACCGGTCTGGGCGACCGGGACCTGTCGGCTACCGATGTGCAGGCACCGCCGCAGCAGGCAGCGGCCGAAGCGTCGCGGCAGCAGGTCGAGTACGTGACCAGCGAGCGGGAGGAGATCGCCGTGCAGACACCGCAGCCGGAGAAGAAACCCCGCGAGCGGGAGACTCCGGGACAAACTCCGCAGCGCAGCGACGCGCAGCAGCCTGCCGAACAACCCCGCACGGTAAACCGTCGGGCGCTCTTCCCGGGCCGCACGGCGGGGAGCACTTCCACGTCGGAGGGGCCTGCTGCGGGCGAGGGTAACGCCGGGGACCTTTCGGGGGCGCCGGAAGGCAGTCACGACGGCACGGGCCAGAGCGATTCGGGCATTGCCTACGACCTTTCGGGGCGCTCGGTGGTGGGAAAGCTGCCCAAGCCTTCCTATCCGGGCAATGAGTCCGGCAAGGTCGTCGTCGATGTGACTGTCGATGCTTCCGGTCGGGTGACATACGCCTCCTATCGGGCGCAGGGATCGACGACCAACAGCAAGCGGCTGGTCGATGCGGCGGTCGAAGCGGCCCGCAAAGCTCGGTTTTCATCCAGCGAGAGTTTGATGCAGACCGGAACGATTACCTATGTCTTTACGTTGGAATAGATTGGAATGCGCTGCCAATCCGGTTTGTCGTGCGACGTTGCACCGCATCGACTGAAGGCGCGATAACAGCAGCGGACGATGGCTGCGAAAACGACACGAATGATACGTACGATATTATTGATTGCGGCTTCGTGCCTTGCATGGCTCGGGGCCGGCGCCCAGCAATACGAGGGAGCGCACCTGAAATTCGAGAGTTCGTTCCATAATTTCGGGAGCGTACCCCGTTGGGGCGGCGATCTGGTTTGGGAGTTCGAATATACGAACGACGGCTCTGCTCCGTTAGTAATAGTAAGGGCGCAGACTACCTGCTCGTGCCTGAAGGTGAGCCACTCCAAGCGCCCTCTCGCACCGGGCGAAACTGCTGTGATCCGTGTGGTCTATGAACCGCATAAGAACGAACCGGGCACTTTCAGCAAGGTGATCCAGATCTATTCCAATTCGGTTTCGGGGCGGGAGCTGATTACCGTTTGCGGGAACTCTCTGGATACCGAATGATCCGGTGCCGGAAAGGGGTACGTCCCGGAAGCGATCGATAGAAGGGGCGCTTTGATAGGGGCGGTTTCGAGAAGATGTCAAAATGGGATCGGATGTTCGCGTGAACACCGTAAAATAGTTCGACGTATGCCGTTTTGACGATAACCGCCCGGTTTGTAATTCCGATTGCGTCGAACCTGTATTGCTTATGGAACTGTTATTTACGAACTGTACGATTCTGCCCATGACGGCAGAGAAGGAGCCCCGGACTTTCACGGGGGCGGTCGGCGTGGCGGATCGCCGTCTGGCGCTGGTCAGCGACGATCCCCGGCGGATCGAAGCGTTCCGGCGGGAGCATCCCGGGGTGCGGGAGATCGACGGCACGGGCAAGGTGCTCATGCCGGGACTGATCAATACCCACTGCCACGTGGCGATGACCCTCCAGCGGGGCTATGCCGACGACATCGCCCTGATGAAGTGGCTGCACGAATATATCTGGCCTTTCGAGGCACAGCAAACCCCGGACGAAATCGTACTGGGAGCCGAAATGGGTATTGTCGAAATGTTGCTGGGCGGCGTCACGACGTTCGTCGATATGTACTGGCACGAAAACCGTATCGCCGAGGCCGTGCGGCGGCTCGGCATCCGGGCCATGCTCGGAGCGAGCTACTTGGATACGAGTTGGGAGGCTTTTGCCGACGATGTGGAGCGGATGATCGCCACCACGGGCGACTGCGACCGCATCCGGTTGGCCGTGGCGCCCCATTCGCCCTATACCTGTTCGCCGGAGTCGTTGCAGCGGGGCAAGGAGCTGGCACGCCGCCACGGACTCTGGTTCATGACCCATATTTCCGAAACCGAAGACGAGGTGCGTATCGTGCGGGAGCGTTACGGTACTACTTCTGTCCGGCATCTCGATACCCTCGGTATTCTCGACGACCGGACGATCGGTGCGCATTGCGTTCACGTCGATGACGGGGATATCCGCATCCTGCGGGAGCGCGGAGTGGCCGTGTCGCACAACCCCCAGAGCAACATGAAAATTTCGAGCGGTATCGCCCCGATCGCCCGGATGCATAGCGAAGGGGTGCTTTGCACGATTGGCACGGACGGTACCTGTTCGAACAACGACCTGGATATGTGGGACGAGATGCGTACCGCATCGTTCTTGCAGAAAGTAGCGACGATGGATCCCTGCGTGCTGCCTGCCTATGAAATTCTGAAAATGGCGACCGTCAATGCGGCCCGTGCGATCGGTCATGCCGGCGAGTTGGGCGTTATTAAGGAGGGTGCGCTGGCGGATTTCATTCTGATCGATGCGGTGAAGCCGCACCTTATGCCGGTATATAATATGGTGGCGAACCTGATCTACTGCGGCAAGGCTGCCGACGTGGATACCGTCGTGGTGAACGGCGAGATCGTCGTCGAGGGCCGCCGGATCGAGGGCGTCGATCTGTCGAACCTTTGCTTCCAGGTGCAGCATACGGCCGAGGACATTGCCCGCCGTACGGCCGCAGCGAAAAAGTAGGCTTTCAAGGTTGCCCGCAACTGAATGAAAGGGCTGTTCGATAACTTCCCGAAATTGAAAATCACCCCTGCCGGAGTTTATTCCGACGGGGGTGAAAACGTTAAAATAGGACTTGTCAGACAATCCCTCTGTTTCCCGGTATTTCGTCCGTTTATTCGAGCAGCAGCTCTTCCAGGTCGGGAATTGCGGGGAGGATGTAATCGGCTCCGGCCGCTTCCAGTTCCGCCCGGTCGCCGTAGCCGTAGAGAACTCCGGCGGAGTCGATGCCGACGGTTTTTGCACCGAGAATGTCGTATTTGCGGTCGCCGATCATTAAGGCGGTTCCGCGATCGGTGATGTTGCTCCCGGCCAGCACGTGAGCGATCACATCGGCCTTCGTCGGCAGCGAGCCGTCCAGTCCTGTGCCGCCGACGAAGGAGAAATAGGGGGCGATGCCGAAGTGGTCGAGGATCCGCTCGGCGAATACCCGGGGCTTCGACGTGGCGACGCAGAGCGTATATCCGCTGCTTGTGAGCGTGTCGAGCAGCTCGTCCATCCCGTCGTAGAGCCGGTTTTCGAAGATGCCTTTTTCGGTGAAATACTCCCGTGATACGGCTACGGCTTCGCTGGTCTGGCGGTCGTCGAAGCCGTAAAATGTCCGGAAGGACTCCGCGAACGGCGGTCCGATGAAGGGGCAGAGCTCGCGCAGGTCGCTCACTTCGATACCGAAATGCCGCAGGGCGTGTTGCACCGAACGGGTGATGCCCTCCATCGGGTCTGTGAGCGTGCCATCGAGGTCGAACAGGAGATGTCTGTATTTTTTCGTCATTGTATTGAATTTGTTGTCCGAAATCCCGCTCGGCAGCGGTGTATTGTCTGTCTTTTTGCGATTTTTTCTGTTTTCCGGGCATTATCCGGTATTTTTGGCCCCGTGCACGGCGCAGGGAGTGTGTCCGGATCACTCTTCGCGAAGGAAGACCGTCGCCGTGCGCGAGGTGTTGTAGATGCGGATGCGGGGCAGCTCGTCCCCCTGCACGGGGTAGGAGAAATGCTGCCCCCGCATGTCGGTCCGCTCCGTGCCGCCGAAACGGCGCTCGTCGGTCGAGAGGATCGGGCGGTAACGGCCCGGAACCCGTACCCGTACTTCGTAATTGGGTATCGAGGCCGACGGATGCCAGTTGAATACGAACAGCAGGTCGCCGTGCGAAAAGGCCATCGTCTGATTCTGGGTGTCCATCTGTAAATTGTAAGGGTAGCCGTCGCGGAGTATGCCGTATTTTTTCACCAGGGCGATCATCGCCCGGTCGAACTCCCCGAGCTGGGCATAGCGCAGCAGCCCGTTGTCCGCGAGCGACCATTGGCGCCGGGCGTAGGCGTAGCTCCAGCCGTTGCCCTCGCGCGGAAAGTCGATCCATTCGGGATGTCCGAATTCGTTGCCCATGAAGTTGAGGTAGGCGTCCCCGCCCGCCGAGATCGTGACGAGCCGGATCATCTTGTGCAGTGCCATGCCTCGATCGATGACCGGACTTTGCGAGGCGCGGTCCATGTGTTCGTACATCTCCTTTCCCATCAGCCGGAACGCGAGGGTCTGGTCGCCCACCAGCGCCTGGTCGTGCGATTCGGCATAGGCGACCGTCTTGATGCCGGGCAGACGGTCGGTCAGGACGTGCCAAATGGCGTGTATGTCCCACTTTTCGTCGGGTACCTCCTTGAGCTGTCGGATCCAGAAATCCGGAATGGCCATGCCCAGGCGGTAGTCGAAACCGACGCCTCCGTCTGCAGTCGGAACCGCGATGCCCGGCATGCCGCTCACCTCCTCGGCGATCGTAACGGCTCGGGGACGGAAGTCGTGTACCAGCGTATTGGCCAACGTAAGGTAGGTGAGGGCGGCTTCGTCCACCTCCTCATCGAAATATTGCTCCCTCCGGACGAAGTCGGTGTGCCCGTGATGGCGGTAGAGCATCGAGGTCACTCCGTCGAACCGATAGCCGTCGAAGTGAAATTCGTCGAGCCAGTATTTGACGTTCGAGAGCAGAAAGTGCCGCACCTGTTCCTTGCCGTAATCGAAAGTTTTGGAGTCCCAGTAGGGCTGTTCGCCCGCCGTACCCGGTAGGGAGTATAGATGATCCGTACCGTCGAGCTCGTTGATCCCCTCGTTGAGGTTCTTCACGTAGTGGGCGTGCACCAGATCCATCACCACCGCAAGTCCCAGTTCGTGAGCCGTGCGCACGAGCGTCTTGAGCGCTTCGGGCGTGCCGAAGCGCGACGAAGGGGCGAAGAAGTTCGACACGTGGTAGCCGAACGATCCGTAATAGGGATGTTCGGCGATGCCCATCAACTGCACCGTATCGTAGCCCTCCTCCCGGATCCGGGGCAGGATCTTTTCGGTGAATTCCGCATAGCTGCCCACGCCTTCGCGTTCCTGGGCCATACCTACGTGGGCTTCGTAGATGAGTAACTCCTCGCTGCGGGCCGCAATGGGGCGGTCGCCCTGCCAGTCGAACGGGACCGGATTCCAGAACTGGGCGGTGAAATTCTTGGTTTTCTCATCCTGTACCACGCGGGTCGCATAGGCGGGGATGCGGTCGTGCCAGCCGTTGTCGCCGTGCACGTGGATTTTGTAGAGTGAGCCGTGCGTGAGCCGTTCGGCATACATCGCATCGGGCAGGAAAATACTCCACACCCCTTCCGGGTTTCTGTCGAGCCGCAGCGAAGTGCGCTGCCAGCCGTTGAAGTCGCCCAGCAGATAAACGTCCTGCGCCCCGGGAAGCCATTCGCGGAACCACCAGCCTTCGAGCGCCTCGTCCCGCTGCCATCCGAAATAGCGATAGCCGTTGGCGTAATCGACGATCGATCCGGCCGATTTTTCTATTTCCCGAAGTGCCCGCAGGTAGCTCTCGTGCCGGGCGGTCAGCTCTTTCTCGACCGGAAGCAGCCAGCCGTCCCGCTCGATCATCGGGAGCTTTTTCGTCGGATTTCCCATAAACTGGTTCATTATTATAACAAAAATACGAAAAATAATTCTATCTTTGTCCGCGAAACAAAAAACAGAAAAAATTCTAATTCAATCGCGTATGTTTAAAAATCAACCCAAAGGATTGATCCCGGCAGCATTGAGCAACATGGGCGAGCGTTTCGGATATTATATCATGAACGCGGTGCTTGTGCTGTTTCTATGTTCCAAATTCGGCCTGTCTGAAGAGACCAGTGCTTTAGTCTATTCTTTCTTCTACGCCGGTATCTATGTGCTTAGCCTCGTAGGCGGTATCATTGCCGACAGAACGCAGAACTACAAAGGAACCATCATTTCCGGTCTTATTGTCATGACTATCGGTTATGTCGTATTGGCATTCCCCATTTTCGCGACTCCTGAGAATCAGACATGGCTTCTTACGCTTACTTGCGGTGCGCTGTTCCTCATCGCATTCGGCAACGGCCTTTTCAAGGGCAACCTTCAGGCCATTGTCGGACAGTTGTACGACAATCCTCGCTATGCTTCGCAGCGTGATGCCGGTTTCCAGATTTTCTATGTCTTTATCAATCTTGGTGGCGTTGTGGCTCCCTTCGTAGCTCCTTTGCTCCGCAGCTGGTGGCTCAGTGAGAACGGTTTGATGTATAATGCCGAGCTTCCGGCTCTTTGCCATGGATTTTTGGCGGGTGCGGAAGTAAACCTTGCCAATCTTCAGGAGCTGATTACAAAGGTGGGTGGCTCTGTGGTTGCAGGTGATGCCGGCTCCGTATCGGCATTCTGTTCGAATTATCTTAATGTCTTCAACACCGGCATCCACTATTCGTTTATCGCCTCCGTTGCCGCAATGCTTATTTCTCTCTCGATATTCCTTTTCACCAAAAGACAGCTTCCTTCTCCCGCAAAGAAAGCAAAAGAGGAAACCGTTACATATTCTGCAGAGGAAAAAGCTGCAATGGCTACGGAAATCAAGCAGCGTATGGCAGCCCTCTTCGCTGTGCTCGGTATTGCTATCTTCTTTTGGTTTTCATTCCATCAAAACGGAACTTCACTCTCGCTCTTTGCCCGCGATTTCGTAAAGACCGACTCCATACAGCCGGAAATATGGCAGGCTCTCAACCCGTTCTATGTCATTATCCTCACTCCTGTTGTGATGTGGGTATTTGCCGCTCTTGCACGCCGTGGAAAAGCGATTTCCACACCTCGCAAGATCGCTATCGGTATGGGTTTGGCCGGATTGGCATTCCTTTTCATGACTGTATTCTCGATCATCAACGGTTATCCTTCGGCCGAGGCGTTCAAGGATCTCCCGGCTGCAGAGGCGGCCGCTCTCAAGACAGGACCGTGGGTGCTCTTCGTACTCTACTTCTTCCTGACTGTGGCAGAGCTGTTCATTTCTCCTCTCGGTCTGTCGTTCGTTTCTAAAGTTGCTCCCAAGCATCTCCAGGGCCTTTGCCAAGGTCTGTGGCTCTGTGCAACGGCCGTAGGCAATCTGCTGCTCTGGATTGGTCCGCTCATCTACAATGCTTATCCTATTTGGGTGGCTTGGACTGTATTCTTCTCGGTCTGCATCATCTCGATGGGCGTTATGCTCGGTATGGTGAAATGGCTCGAGCGGGTTACCGAATAAGACCTGTATTTCGATTGATACGGCGGCGCTTCCGAAAAGGGGGCGCCGCTTTCATTTGACTGCCGGGAAGTACCGTATTTTTGTGATTATATACTTCGGTGTCCCTTTGGGGTGTGTCGTAGCCCAAGTTTCCTCCGAGCGAAGGGATTTAGGGCGACAAGTATTACAACACGGTCACGGGTCGTGAATAAACGACCGTCGAATAAGGTATATTGGCGGTATATGACTGCCGATGTTTTACGGCGAGGCGTGTCCGTTTCCGGCGGGATCGAAGCGGTGCTCTTCTTTTGCGTCCGAGCCCGTGCCGGCCGCAGAATTCACCGCTGGGGTGTATGGAGCGTAGGCTTTTGTCCGGGGGCCGGGTGCTTTCCGGATTGCGGATTCGTTACCCCGGCACATAGGAATTGCGACCTTGTCCGGGGCTTTTTACTTCTGGCGACCGTAAGAGATAACCGGCCGGCGGCTTCTTGACGGGTGTTCGGGCATTCGGGGCGTGCGGCGCAGGATCCGGCTCATGGGGCGGTTTATTCGGCGATGAACTTTATCCGGGGCTGGCTCTTCGATGCCGGCTATCGTTGAAGAAGATCGGATGGCATCCCTGACGGGTGTTTCCGGATTACGGGTTCGACGCTCGGAGAGCGGAGAGCAGAGAGCAGAGAGCAGAGAGCAGGCTTTTGTCCTAAAAGGAAATAGGACCGTATCCTTGAGCCGTCCATTGTAAATGAATCGGAGCGGCAAATTGATTTGCGACTTCGGTACGCTTGTTCAATGTTGCGAACGATGCCTTACGGACACTCTTCCTGAAGTCCGGTTATTTCCCGTAAACCGTTGTCTTCCCCCCCCCTTGTCCGGGATTTTCTAATGGACTCCTGCCATTGTTGCGGGGCCATGCCTTTTTCTTTGGCGAAGGCGCGGTAGAAAGTCGCCGTGCTCCCGAATCCGGATAACAGGGCCACTTCTTCGATTTTATGGCCGGCCTCCTCGTCTTCGAGCAGCGGCAAGGCGGCATATTGAATGCGGCAGTGGTTGATGTAGTCGCGGAACGACAAGCCCAATTCCTTGTTGAGCAGCAGGGAGAGTTGCGTGCGGTTAGTGCCGCATTCGCAGGCCAAGTCGATGATCGTAAGTCCGGGGTTGAGGTATAGTTTGCGCTGTACGATGGCTTCCTGCAACTGTTCCCGCAGCGATGCGGCGCGTCCTTTTCCTTCGGCGAGGTTTATTTCCGGATTTTCTTCGATGGGTTCTTCTTCCGGGAGCGGTTGCCAGTAATCCCGGATAATGTCCGGGATGCGGTATTGCAGGATGCAGCCGTAGAGGATACCCCAGACGGTAAGTGTCAGGATATAGATGAGAATGGTGAACCAGATATTGCTGAAAAATAGAATGATGATGATGTATGAAAGCAGGTAGAAGGCCAGCAGTGCCGACATCCACCGCAGCCATTGCAGGTGGATGCGCTCCGTGAACGAGTAGGCCTGGGCGATCTCCCGGGAGTAACGGATGGAGTAGAGGACGATGCGAGTCAGGGCGAAGAGGCAGTAACCGACGGTGTATAGGGTGTAGAGCAGAAGTACCGTCGGCAGGAAGGACGGCAGGTCCTTTAGCAACTCCGGCAGGGAAGCATATACCGTGCGGGGTTCGAAAGCCGTTCCGAGCCAGTAGGCGCCGCCGAGCAGAACGAAGGGGCTCAGCAGTTTGAGGCTGTATCGTGCCGTGATGCGGCCGGGCATCACCAGTTCGAAAAAGAAGAGCGACAGCAGAGCCAGGGTAAACAGGTCCGGAAAGGTGAAGCCCGGGCCGAGAATTTCGTAGTTGTAGGCGGCATCGTGGCTCAGGAAAAACTCTTTGAGTTCGATCAATGCCATCCATATCAGGCAGATTGTGAAGAGATAATGGGGCCGGGATTTGCTCTGTCGGGCATAAATCGCCATATGGAAGGCGCCCATAGCGAAAAATGACAGGGAAGCTCCGTTAAGGAAATATGTGAGGTTTTCCAACATTCTGAATACTAAGATAGTAAAAATAAGTACTAAAAATGTCTTTTTGCGCTATTATTTCGGCTTTCGCCGGGAAATCGCCCCGTGCGACTCTTCCGTCCTGCATTTTTTCGATGGATGGAGGTCGGTGAAATTTATGGACGGTAGAGTCGGGTGGGATATACGGGGCTTGAAATTCCTTGTTTTTCGGGGTAAAAAATCCGGGTGTCCGGGAATGGTTTTTCCGGTTTGACCCGAATCTGAAAAATAATTATACAAAATTATCCGGATTGAAGGATGTTTCGTTCTCAAATTATACAAATCGAATCGCAAAACGTACATCGGATTTTCTGGACGCCTCCGAGCGGAATGTGATGAATGTCGTATGTGCGCCGGGAACGGCGGCGATCGTTAGCAGTTGCCGGCCCGCCTTCTGTTTGCGGTGGAGGAAACTGTTTCGCAGGGCGTGTTCCGGTTGTCTTGCGGTAGCGTTTTCGGGAGGGGCGAGAGGGCGGCCGGTTCCGGGAGATTATCGGATCTGTAGGAGGAGAGGTATAGGATTGTGGCGGTATGGTTTTAGAATTTTTCCGACAGATACCGAATTGTTCGGGTGTGCACCGCCGGAGTTCCCCGGGGTATCGTGGATCGTTTTCGCCGCCCGTTTCGAATGATACCGACAGTCGCTCCAGCCTATCCGAGCGTACGGTAAAACGCGTTGCTTCCCGTTATCTGGAGCGTGCGAGAAAAAGCGGCGATTTCTCTTTTCTGCGGTGTTTTTTTTGTATTTTTGTTCCCGTCGCCGGGAAAAACAGAAACTCCGACGTTTTTTGCGATGGGTATGAAACTTACGATTCTTGGCTCGGGAACTTCTCAGGGAGTGCCGGTGATCGGCTGCCGGTGTGCCGTCTGCACCTCGAAAGATCCCCGCGATAACCGTCTGCGGACTTCGGCCATGCTCGAGTGGGACGACATACGGCTGGTGATCGACGCTGGGCCCGATTTCCGTTACCAGATGCTCCGGACCGGGGTCCGGCATATCGACGCGATTCTGCTGACGCACGAACACAAAGACCATATCGGAGGATTGGACGACGTGCGGGCCTTCAATTTCGTCGATTATCCCACGATCCATCGGATCGACGTATTCGGAACACGGCAGACGCTCAAATGCGTCCGCAAGGACTTCGACTATGCCTTCAGTGTGGACAAGTATCGGGGGGTGCCCGAAATCGAGCTGTGCGAAATAGATCCTGCCGTTCCCTTTTGCGTTAAGGACAAGGAGGTGATTCCCGTGTCGGGACACCATTCGCCCCGATTCGAGGTGACAGGGTTCCGGTTCGGCGAACTGGCCTACCTTACGGATTTCAAGACCATCGCCCCGGCCGAAGAGCGGAAGCTGTACGGTGTCGAAGTGCTGGTGGTCAATGCGCTCCGGCCCCAGCCCCATGATTCGCATTTTTCACTGGACGAAGCATTGGCGCTGATCCGCCGTGTGGCGCCCCGCCGGGCGTATCTGACGCATATGTCGCATGAAATGGGTCTTTACGCCGAGCGTTCCGCGTTGTTGCCCGAAGGGGTATATTTGGCTTACGACGGATTGGAAATAAATGTAAACGATTGATAGGATGAAAGGTTTGAAAGGAAAGACCGTCGTGGTCACCGGAGCTTCGTCGGGGATCGGCGAGGCATTGGCCCGCGAATGTGCGGTGCAGGGTGCCAACGTGGTGCTCGGCGCCCGGAGCCTGCAAAAATTGCAGCTCATCGTCGGAGATATCCGATCCAAAGGCGGCGAAGCGACCTACTGCGCGGTGGATGTGACCAAGCCGGAGGAGTGCCGCAATCTGATCGACACGGCCGTCGGGGAGTACGGCGGGTTGGATGTGCTCATCTGCAATGCGGGCCTTTCGATGCGGGCACTGTTCGATGACGTGGATCTGGAGGTGCTGCACCGTCTGATGGACGTTAATTTCTGGGGCACGGTCTATTGTACCAAATACGCGTTGCCGTACTTGCAGGCTTCGCACGGGTCGCTGGTCGGCATCTCGTCGGTGGCCGGTTTGCACGGCCTGCCGGGGCGTACGGGCTATTCGGCTTCGAAATATGCGATGACGGGATTTCTGGAAACCGTGCGGATCGAAAACCTGAAGAAGGGGTTGCACGTGATGGTCGCCTGCCCGGGGTTCACGGCTTCGAATGTCCGCTTTTCGGCGCTCACGGCCGACGGTTCGAGCCAGGGCGAGACACCGCGCGACGAGGCGAAGATGATGACGCCCGAACAGGTCGCCCGTATCGTTATTCGGGGAATCGAAAAGCGCAAACGCCTTTGCCTGATGGAGGCTGAGGGGCGTGCTACACACTTTATCAAGAAATTCGCCCCTGGCTTCCTCGACCGTATGTTCTATATGGTTATGGCCCGGGAACCGGATTCGCCGCTGAAATGACGGAGCAAAATGAAAAAAACAGAATTGCAGAAATAACAACCCTTGTACTGACCGGGTTGCTACTGCTCGACATAATCGTATTTTTTGTTGGTATGATATGCGATGGGGCAGGCGGAAACGGGCTGGTTTACGTGGTGTATTGCGGGATTGTTTCTTTGGTTTTACTGGGGTTATATCTTTTATGTTGCGCTGGGTTTTATTTCTTGTGGAAGGTGTCTTTCTGCAATAATCGCATTATACGCTTTTGTTTCTGTATTTTTGCGGCGTTGGCGGTCGGACTGTTGTTGCTTTTGTGAGATGCACCGGATAGCGAAACATTAAATACGACAAAGGGGATGCTCGAAAAAGCATCCCCTTTGTCGTATTGTAAACTCCTCCTACTTGAAGAAAATCGACGAAATCTCCTTGTAGTTGTGTACGCGCTCGATGACGTTGGCGAAGATGTCCGCTACGGTCATCACCTTGAATTTGCTCAGGTCCTTTTCCGGGTTGAGCGGTATGGTGTCCGTGACGATCACCTCCTGCAAGGCACTGGCATTGATTTTTTCGTAAGCCTGCCCCGAAAGGATCGGGTGGGTGATGGCTGCCCGGACGCTCTTGGCACCTTTTTCCATTAGCATATCGGCTGCCATGCAGATCGTGCCGGCCGTATCGATCATATCGTCCACGATGATTACGTTGCGACCCTTCACGTCGCCGATGGCCGTCATTTTACCCACGACATTGGCTTTCGCACGCTCCTTGTGCGAGATGATGATCGGGGCGCTCAGGTGCTTGGCATAGGTGTTGGCCCGTTTGGCGCCGCCCATGTCGGGTGCCGCGATCGAGAGGTCCTCGATGTTCAGGCTTTTGATGTACGGTACGAAGATGCCGCTGGCATAGAGTGCATCCACCGGTACGTCGAAGAAGCCCTGGATCTGGTCCGCATGCAGGTCCATGGTCATAATGCGGTCCACGCCTGCCGCGACGAGCATGTTGGCTACCAGTTTCGCGCCGATCGGTACGCGGGGACGGTCTTTGCGGTCCTGACGCGCCCAGCCGAAGTAGGGCATCACGGCGATCACCTTGTAGGCCGATGCGCGGCGTGCGGCATCGATCATCATAAGGAGTTCCATCAGGTTGTCCAGCGGCGGGAAGGTCGATTGGATGATGAACACGGTGCAGCCGCGGATCGACTCGTTGAAGCAGGGCTGGAACTCTCCGTCGCTGAACTGTTGCACCTCCGAGTTTCCGAGCGTGGTGCCGTAGCTTGCGACGATTTTCTCCGCGAGGTACCGCGAGCCCCTGCCTGCGAAGAATTTGATTTTGTGGATAGCCATAGTATGTGATTGTGTTTTTGAATGGTGCAAAGATAGGATGTAAAGACCGAATTATCGGGTATTTCTAAAATCTTTTTTTAACATTCTGTTAAACATTTGCCGATGAAGTCCAGGATCTCTTCGCGGCCCGTCCGTTTTTCGCTCGAGGAGCGGAACATCGGAGGCAACCCCTCCCACTGTTCACCGAGCACTTGTTTGTAGCGTTCGACGCTGCGTGCGAGCTGTGCGGCCGACAGTTTGTCGGTTTTGGTAAAGACGATGCCGAAAGGGATGCCCTCCCGGCCGAGCATTTCGATAAAGCGCAGGTCGATCTTCTGGGGCTCCAGTCGGGAATCGACCAGCACGAACAGGAAGTGCATCCGTTCGCATCGGAGTACGTAGTCGGTGATGATTTTGGCGAACTCGTCGCGTTGGGTTTTCGATGTGCGGGCGTAACCGTAACCGGGCAGATCGACCAGATACCAACTGTCGTTGATGCGGAAATGGTTGATAAGCCGCGTCTTGCCCGGGGTGCCGGAAACTTTGGCCAGGCCGCTGCGACCTGTGAGCATATTGACCAGCGACGACTTGCCGACGTTGCTGCGGCCGATGAAGGCGAACTCCGGGAGCGAGTCTTTCGGCAGTTGCGAAAGACGCTCGGAGCTGCATACGAATTGTGCCTTGTTGATCTGCATGACAAGCGGTAGCAAAAGAGGTACGGCGAGGGTGTTCCCGGGTTCGATCCGATCGTTTCGCAGGCGGCGGCAGCAATCGTCTGTCCGGCCAATTTATCTTTCTGCAAAAATAGTGGAAGGCGAACGGTAAGCCAAATCTGTCTGAACTTGTCCGGGCCACGCATCCGATTTTTTGCAAAGATAGGAAAAGTTGAGAGAAAACGGGAACTTGTTCCCGGTTTTCCGAGGTGCCTCCTATCCAAGGCTATGTCAAAGATAGTAAAAGACAAGGACAGAACCAAATTTGTTCAAGTCCCTTTTGCGCCTCCTTGCAGGGCATTATACGTAAGCGTAGCTGCCCTCCCCCTCCGAGCGTCGTTTGAGCTATGCCGAACCGTATCCTATTTTTCCAGAAAAGTGAAGTGCGGACGGTAAACCAAACGTCGTTGCCGAAGCCGACTTTTTCTTGAGAGCAGAGTTCACAGATATCTTCTGTTTCGTCCTTTTGACCGTCGGTTGTCCGAGGCTGTTCGGATCATATTCTCGTTTTGTAAAAAGATACAAAAAAAGGTGTTCGTGGTTTTCGGTCGATGTTTGTACGATCGAAAATGCGGGCATTCCGCTCTTTTGCCAAAAGGCACCCGGAAAAAGAGGTTCGAAACTCCTGCCGGGACGTGTCTTGTGAAAATTAATTCGTACCTTTATGGCTGTTTTAGAATTTTGAGTGTTATGAAGAAAGAGTGGAACGACGTGCGTGAATTTCACGAAAAGTTCGGTCATCCGTGTCCGGATGCACCCCGTATGCTGGATAAAAAACGCTCGCTCAGCCGGGCGAAATGGATGAACGAGGAGGTTGCTGAATTTCTGGTCGCCGAGGATATCTACGAGCAGGCCGACGCGATGATCGACCTGATGTACTTCGCGCTGGGTACGATGGTCGAGATGGGACTCGAGCCGGACGAACTGTTCGAAATCGTTCAGCAGGCTAACATGGCCAAGTTGTGGCCCGACGGCAAGCCGCACTACAATCCCAAGGACGGCAAGGTCATCAAGCCCGATACGTGGGAGGACCCTGCACCGAAAATCCGGGCCTGCATCGATGCCGTGATCGCCCGTAAGGGGAAATAACCTCCGTTTCGTATCGTGTAAATATACCCTTTCGTGCCGGTAATTCGGTGCGAAAGGGTAATTTTGTTTGTCGAAGGGGTGTTTTTCCAAAAAATAATCGTAACTTCATTCATCGAAAATTAACTTTTTGTTGTCATGAAAAGACTTTTTGGAATATTGCTATGGGCGTTGTTTTGTCTGTTCGGCACACAACTGTCATTCGGACAGAACAACCGCGAGCAGGTGCTCGCATTGCAGCGGCAGGCTATTGAATTGATGGATAACGGTGATCCCGATCAGGGTATCGTGTTGCTCCGGCAGGCACTGACACTCGATCCGGACTATTGGCCTTTGACGTACGAGATGGCTTACGCCTATATGGTCAAACGGGATTATCAGAAAGCGATCAAACTCGCCAAAACACTTTATAAGTACGAGGATTGCAACGATCTGGTTTATCAGTTGGTCGGAAATTGCTACGATTATCTGAAGAATCCGAAAAAAGCCTTGAAAGTTTATGCGCAGGGGCTCAAACGCTTTCCCGATTCGGGCGCTCTTTATCTGGAGCAGGGGGTCGTTTCGGGAATGCAGGGGCATTACGACGAAGCGGTCGCTTCTTTCGAAAAAGGCATCAGCGTAGCTCCGATGTTCCCGTCGAACTATTACCGGGCGGCCCAGTTTTATGCTTATTCCACCAGCAAGGTCTGGAGCCAGATTTATGGCGAGATAATGATGAACCTGCTACCCAGCGGCGACCGGAATAAGGAGATGAGCGAGCTTTTGTTCCGTAACTATAAAACTGGCATCGTTTTTTCCACCGATTCCGTGTCGGTCGATTTTTACGAGAACCGTCCGATCGCCATAACGATCGATATGCTTCTGGCCGGGGATGTGCGGGAGCCTTACGGTGCCGTGTACGAGGCGGCGATGCAGGCTGCGGCCGGGGGCGAACGGTCCGTCGATCTGGAATCCCTGAACCGGATCCGGAGCCGGTGGATCGACGAAGGCCTGAAGAAGTTGGACGAAGGGGCGAATACGGTGCTGAAGTATGACAATCAAATCGTCGTTCCTTTTTTGGAATATCTGCGTTCGGTGCGGGATGCCGGTCATCTGGAAGCCTACAACTATTGGGTGCTCCGGGAAGGGAATAAGACTGCATTCGGCTTGTGGGTCAACGACAACCGGCAGAAATTCAATGATTTTATGAAGTGGTTCGAACACAACAGGTTGAAAATCGCGGATGCCCCGATTCCGATATCGTACTTATAATAAATAGGGGCTGCGGTAATCGATATACCAATATATGGGGATTCGGCGGTGTGTCCGAATTTGCATATCTTTGCAGAAGATAGGATGCGCCTCGGAAAACAGGGAACAAGTTCCCGTTTTCTCTCGGCTTTCACTATCTTTGTAACATAATCCTTGCATTATGAAACAGACGGAACATTCTTTCGATAATACGGAGCGGGGGCGTCTCCTCTTTTCGCCGGGTATGAAGCTGGCCGACCTGGTCGAGTCCAACTACGAGTTGCTCGTGGTGCTTGCCCGCATGGGTATTCCCCTCGGCTTCGGCGAGTCGAGTGTCGGCGAAGTCTGTCGCCAACGCGGAATTTCGGCGGAGCTTTTTCTGATGATTTGCCGAATTTATTCGTCGGAGGTCCCGGTTCTGCCTTATGAGCAACTGACTTCGGACGATTTGGGCGGTGTCCTCGATTACCTGCATACTTCGCATCTGTATTATCTGGAGGTTACTCTTCCGCATCTGGATGCGAAGATGGCCGCGATGACAGCGACTTGCGACGGAGTACACAGTAAAATCTTGAGTACGTTTTTCGCCGATTACCGCCGGGAAGTGGATAATCATTTCGATTACGAGGAGCGAACCGTGTTTCCTTACGTGCAGGCTCTGCTCGAAAAACGTCGGGTGGACGGTTACAATATCCTCTGTTTCGAAGATAATCATAGCGATATCGACGGGAAGCTGTGCGATCTGAAGAATATCATTATCAAGTACCTTCCTGAAAATTGTTCCGCCAAGCTGCGCTACGAAGTGCTCTCCGATATTTTCCGCTTCGAGGAGGACCTCAGCCGACATACCGTCATCGAGAATCAGATCTTGATTCCGTTGGTCGAAAAATTGGAGAAAAATGGATAACGGTCGTATTTATAAAGTGTTGATTATCGAGCCTTCCGCAATCGTGGGGGCCGGTATTCGGACATTGTTGGACGGTTTTTCCGAATTCAGGGCCCTCGATGCCGAGACTACCGGCGACCCGGCGACCTGTTTCGAACGGGTGGCGACGACGGGACCCGACCTGGTGCTGATCAATCCCGCGCTGTTTCCCGTGATGCGCCGCACTCCGATACGAAACGCCTTTCCGATGTTGCAGGACGTTCCGATTATCGCTCTCTGTCACGGAGCTGTGGACGATGAGCTGCTGCACGAGTTCGACGGAGTAATCAATCTTTACGACTCACCGGGACGGGTGCATCACAAACTTCGGCAGGCTCTCGAGCAGACGCGTACGACGGCACAGCCTGAAGGCTATGAGCTTTCGGAGCGCGAGCGCGAGATCCTCGTTGCCGTCGCCCGGGGCCTGACTAACCGGGAGATCGCCGACCAGTATTTCATATCGATCCATACGGTTATTTCCCACCGCAAGAACATCACCCGCAAGACGGGCATCAAGACCATCGCCGGTCTCACGGTCTATGCTCTGCTGAATAATATGATTTCCGAAGCCGACCTGGGTAATTGATCTTTTGCCGATGGCACCAGGCGAGTTTTTCAATTTATTTCCTAGCTTTGTAGAAGGTAGAATGCACCTGGAAAACTGTGAGCAAGCTCCCGTTTTCTTTTCGGCTTTCGCTATCTTTGTTTAATCCGAATCGTAGCGCGTTTCCTGATGGGAAGTCTTGCGGTTGCCGATTATTTTATTTGTTTGTTATGCGGTATTTAACGGTGGATGGATACTTCGATGGAACGGGCATTCGGGATGCGGCCAATGGAGGTTACTTGGAGCACGATGAAGTCGGCATAAGTCCGGATCTTTCGAAACGGATCGATGTGTGGCTGGAGCAATATTGGAAGGAGTTCATAAAGGGATTCCCCGATCGGGATAAAGTGGTCGAACTGGACGAGGAAGGAATCCGTATTGCTCGTCGATTAAAAAAAGAATTTCCTGAAGATAAAATCGGATACTTCTCCGATGCCCGAATGGTTGCATTGTATGATGAGAAAGTACATGGCGGTTTTTGAAATGGTAACCGATTGTTGGTCGAAAGGTAAAAGCGAAGGTGGATGATAATCTGTACGGAGTGAGGTGAAGGGCCCGTATCGAAATAAAGAGCTGTGAAAAAGTTTGAAATTACGATTTCTACATCATAACCGGATTTGATTTTCTCTCGAAATGAAACGAAAAAGATTGATCTTGACAATTTTGTCATTAGTAGTTCTCCTGTCTTTGAGCAGTTCGGTATTGTGGTGTTGTTTGAGTGGCAAGTATGTCGAGACGGCAGAAAGTATTAGGGATTACTTTATGTGGCCGACTTATCAACGACTGCCATTAGAGTATTATAATTCATTCGGGTATTATCCCCGTTCGATGGATGAAGCCGTCGATTTTTATCAGCAAACTTATTGGCCTAATATGGCGAAAAAAGATTTAAGAGCCCAGCAATTTCTGACGGATCCGTTTGCCAGGGACGGAGGTGAGTTTTTGTATATTCCTCTTTATGATTATTATAAAAAGGTTCCGGTATCCTTCATTTTGTTAAGCGCCGGTGTCGATGGCAAGATGGATAACAAAATAACACCGAGCGATACCCTGTATCTGAATAACTGGTGGGCAAAGCTCGACGTGTATAATTATGAAGAGGCAATTCTCTTGCAGGATTTTTGTGAGAGATGGGATGAAACATCGAACGTATTCGGTGAGGTTGAATCCCTTGATTATTATCCTCCTTATCCCGATATTCCTCGGTTCAGGATGACGGATTACCTGTGGGGAAAGAAAGATTGGATCGTGCAGTTGGGTCCGCTTACGGGGTTGTATTAGAACCGGCATTAAAATAGCACCGGCTTCCCTTTAGGAAGCCGGTGCTTTCGTATCGGTGTCGTACATTCCGGAATTTTCGGTCCGAGAATCCGTTTCCGTCAATATCCCAAGATGCGGAGCATCGAACGGTAGGACTGTTCTTTGGTGAACAGGCGGGTGTAGTATTCGTTGTCGTCCTTGTCCCGGTCGATGATGACGTGTTTCGGGACGGGAGTCGTGATGCGAACGGTCGCCGGGAATAGTTATATTATGATAACCGAATGAAAATCTGAAAGGAACGGAATCCGAGTTCTGCGGAAAGACAACCCCTGCAACCATATTGGTTGCAGGGGTTGTCTTATTTGAAGGAAATACTGGAGATATTATTCTAAAAGGCCCAATTGTATGATCCAATCTTTCTTTCCCCACAGATAGTTTCTCATGGTAAAATGTAATGCAAGTTCGGGATAAGGCGGGTTATATTTTAGGAGTGTTTCTATATCTTCTCCATATGCACGACACAGATCTTCCCATTTAATCCAATAGTCTTGCAGCAAAACAGCTTCTTCGTAATTATATACATCGAGTTTTGCCCACCAGTTATTCAGATACAGGGTATCGCTCGGTGTTATTTTGTTATCCATCTTGCCATCGACACCAGCACTCAATAGAATGAAGGATACAGGTTTCTTTGTTTCGTAATCATAAAGGGGGACGTATTGTATTTCACAACTATCTCTTGAAAACGGATCTTGCAATCTCTGTTGTGCTCTGATATGCTCTTTTGGCACATCCGGTCGAACCTCCCGATGATAGAAATCGAGGGCTTCGTCCATCGAGCGAGGAAAATAACCGAACGTTAGGTAAAATGAAAGAGGGAGCTGCTGCTGGTTTGGAATATCTTTATAATCAGTTCTCATACGTTCCGCTATTTTTTTATATTTAGACGAAAGATAACATCTCGTGGTCCCAAATCCCAGCAACAATAATATGGTTATTACTGAAAGCGTTATCAGAATAAATTTTTTCTTTTGTTTCATGGGTTTCTTCGGAAATGATGAATTTTTCGTATTCGGAGCATGTACTCGGAATCTTCTGTCCGAGAATCCGTTTCCGTCAATATCCCAGGATGCGGAGCATCGAGCGGTAGGACTGTTCTTTGGCGAACAGGCGGGTGTAGTATTCGTTGTCGTCCTTGTCCCGGTCGATGATGACGTGTTTGGGGGCCGGAATCAGACAGTGCTGGATGCCGCCGAAGCCGCCGATCGACTCCTGATAGGCTCCCGTATGGAAGAAGCCGATATATTGCGGATTCCCCGGTTCGAGCTTGGGCAGGAAGATCGCGTTGATGTGCGATTCCGAGTTGTAGAAATCTTCGCTGTCGCAGGTCAGGCCGCCCAGCAGCACACGCTGGTATTCTTTGTCCCAGTTGTTGATCGCCAGCATGATGTAGCGCTGGTTGATGCCCCACGTATCGGGCAAAGTCGTGATGAAGGAGCTGTCGATCATGTACCAGTTCTCGCGGTCGTTCTGCTGTTTCTGATTGACGATCGAGTAGAGGGTCGCGCCGCTTTCGCCGACGGTAAACGATCCGAATTCAGTGAATATGTGCGGTTCGTCGATTCCGTTGCGGGTACAGATGTTCTTGATCTGCGCGATGATCTCTTCGGTCAGGTACTCGTAGTCGTACGAGAAGTCGAGCGAGTTTTTGATCGGAAAGCCGCCTCCGATGTTGAGGCTGTCCAGATCGGGGCAAATGGCCTTCAATTCGCAGTAGATGTTCAGGCACTTCGACAGTTCGTTCCAGTAGTAGGCCGTGTCCTTGATACCGGTATTGATGAAGAAGTGCAGCATTTTGAGCTTGAACTTCTTGTTTTTCTGGATCTTGGTTTTGTAGAAGTTGATGATGTCGTTGTAGCGGATCCCCAAGCGCGAGGTGTAGAATTCGAATTTGGGTTCTTCCTCGCTGGCGATCCGGATGCCGATTTTGCATTTTTGGGTAATGGCATCGTCGTAGAGGTCGATCTCCTCCTTGTTGTCGATCACGGGGATCGTGTTTTCGAATCCGTCGTTGATCAACTGGGCGATGTTTTCGACGTATTGCGGGCGTTTGAAGCCGTTGCAGATGATATAGCGGTCCTTGTCGATCACGCCGCTGTCGTACAGGGCGTTGATGATGTGAATGTCGTAAGCGGATGAGGTTTCGAGGTGGATGTCGTTTTTCATCGCCTCTTCCAGCACGAACGAGAAGTGACTCGACTTGGTACAGTAGCAGTAGTTGTATGTCCCCTTGTAATCGACCTTCGCCATCGCTACGTTGAACATGCGCTTGGCCCGGTTGATCTGCTGGGAGATCTTCGGCAGGTAGGTTATCTTGAGCGGAGTGCCGTACTGCTTGATTAATTCCATCAGGGGAATGTCGTGGAAGTTCAATTCGTTGTCCTCGACGGTAAATTCATCCTGCGGGAAATCGAACGTCTGTTCGATCAGGTCGATGTACTTGTCTTTCATGGCTCGTTTGTGTTTTTTGCGGTATAATCCGAGCGAGCTACATTGTAAATTCCGGAGTAAAGTAGCTCGTGCGGATTGTTTTTTATTTTGGGATGCAAAGTAGGTAATTATTTTCGAGATCGGCAATGGTTTATCCGTATATTTTGAAAAAACAGGTGAATTTTTTCGTTTTTGTCCGATGAAAATTGTATTTTTGGGTCGAATTTTAATCGGGACAGAACGGTGTTGACTGGAATCATAACGAATTACCTGACCCAGCACAGGAGGCTGGTCGTGCCGCAACTGGGAACTTTTGTCGTGAAGGTTCCCGAAGGCGGTGTGGTCTTTTCGGAGTTGCTTAAGCGCGACGACGGCATCTTGCGCGGGTTGCTGGTGCAGCAGGGTGGAATGAACGATCTGGAGGCTGCCGGTGCGATCGACCGCTTCGTGTTTGAAGTGCGTCATGCCCTCGAGCATGAGGGGGCCTATGCAATCGAGGGCTTCGGTCGTCTGACCCTTTCACCGGGCGGTGCAATCGTCTTTCAGGCGGTTCTGGCTACGCCTGTAGCTGCTGCGGGACCTGTTGTCGGGGAATCGGCTCCGGAGGAAGGAAATAAAATTTCCTCGGCCGCAGCTCTTCATCCCGCTTCCGTCGCTGCGTCTGCGGAGTCCGTTGCACCCCGTGTGCGATCCCGTTCCGAAGCGAAGGCTTCTCCTGTAATCGACGGCGGTATTTCCGAACCTCGGATTTCCGTTTCTGCCAAGCGCAAACCCGCACCTTATGTAAAGGGATTGCAATACGGCAAACCGCTTAAAACCACCGAGGGATATACCTATGTGGGTTCCAAGCCCCGCCGGAGGATCGATAAATTTATGGTCATCGCCATCGTGGTCGCTGTGTTGGCCGTAGGCGTCATCGTTTACGGTTATCTACGCCGGGCGAAGATCGAGCGTCTGGAGCGCGAATACCTCGAACAACTCGCACCTGCCGTGCCGGAGCCCGTGGCTGCCGGAACGGACGGGGGTGTGGAGTCCGTTCCGGATACGACTCAGGAATAGTTTGCCTGTATTGGCTGTAAAACAGGATTGATAGAGTAGGAATGACAGATCTGACATCCATAAAAAACCGTTTCGGGATCATCGGTAACTCCGAGGCGCTCAACCGTGCGCTGGAGGTTGCCCTGCGTGTGGCGCCGACCGATCTTTCGGTACTCGTTACGGGTGAAAGCGGCGTCGGCAAGGAGTTTTTCCCGCAGGTGATCCATGCCTATTCGGCACGTAAACACAATAAATATATCGCCGTGAACTGCGGCGCCATTCCCGAAGGAACGATCGATTCCGAATTGTTCGGACACGAGAAGGGGGCCTTCACCGGAGCAGTCGAAGCCCGCAAGGGTTATTTCGAGGAGGCGGACGGCGGGACGATCTTTCTGGACGAGGTGGCCGAGCTGCCTCATTCGACCCAGGTGCGGTTGTTGCGTGTGTTGCAGACCGGCGAGTTCATCCGCGTCGGTTCGGCCAAGGTGCAGAAGACCAACGTGCGCGTGGTGGCGGCGACGAATACGAATTTGCAGGATGCGATCCAGGCGGGGCGTTTCCGCGAGGATCTCTATTACCGGCTCAATACGGTGCCGATCCAGGTGCCTCCTCTGCGGGAACGGAAGGAGGATATTTTCTTGCTTTTCCGCAAGTTCGCGGCCGATGTAGCGGCCCAGTACCGTATGCCGGCTATTTCTCTGGACCCCGAGGCCCGGCAGATGCTGGAGAATTACTATTGGCGGGGCAATATCCGTCAGTTGAAAAATGTCGCCGAACAGATTTCGGCCATCGAGGAGGCGCGGCTCATTACGCCTGCCATCCTGACGAAGTACCTGCCCGCACAATCTCAAAGCGGAGCATCTACGTCGATGAGTACGGCCTTGCATAGCGGTCCGGGCGACGGCGTGTCTTTCGAACGGGAGTTGCTTTACAAAGTGCTTTTCGACCTGCGGGCCGACGTCAATGACCTGAAGCGGATGCTTACCGAGCTGATGCAGCGTGCCGAGCGTCCTGCCGAGCCGACCAAAGACCTGGCGGGGTTGTTGCCGGCTTCCGCCCACAGTATCGCTTCTCCGGACTATACGGAGAGCGAGGAGGTGGTCGATGAACAGCCTTCGCGGGAACTGACCAAAGCCGATGTGCTGCGGGAGCAGATCCTTCGGGCCCTGCGGCGCAACAACGGCCGCCGCCGGGAAGCCGCTGCCGAGCTGTTTATGTCGGAGAGAACTCTTTACCGTAAAATCAAGGAGCTCGGCATCGACGAGAACTCCTGAAAAATATCGTTTATAATCGAATGAAAGCTGTACTCAAATATGCGATCGTCGTCGCAGCGGGCCTCTTGCTGGCCGGTTGCGGGTACAAGGTGAACTATTCGTTGTCGGGCGCTTCGATTCCGCCCGATGCCAAGACCTTCAGTGTGGCCTACTTCCCGAACAACGCCCCGATGGTGGCTCCGATCCTGAGCTCGACGCTGACGGATGCCTTGCGGGACAAGTTTACGCGCCAGACGCGTTTGACGCAGGTGGACGAAGGCGGCGATTTCGCTTTCGAAGGCGAGATCACCGGTTATACTTCGACGACGGCTTCGGTTTCGGGTTCGTCCGAAACGGCCCTGTTGAACCGATTGACCATTACCGTCAATGTGCGCTTCACCAATGCGGTGGACGAGAGCATGTCGTGGAAAAAGACGTTTTCGGCGTTCGAGGATTTCGATTCTTCGAAACTGCTGAATGAAATCGAGGGCGAACTGATCCCCCAAATCGTCGATAAACTGGTGACGGACATTTTCCAGGCATCGGCGGCAAACTGGTAGCGGATGGCGGATTTCAAGGAATATACGATGTCCGGAGGCACGGTAGGCCCGGTCGATGAAGCGCAGCTCGATGCGCTCGTCGGGCGTTACGAGTGGTTTGCTCCCGCCCGTATCCTGCGCGTGCTTCAAACCGGGCGTTCCGACCGTCGGGTGTCGATCGCGGCGGTGTCGCGTCTGCTGCCGCTCGGACGGTTCACGGTCGATCGGGAGGCGCTTTGTGCGCTTTCGCCTGCCGACCTGATCGACCGTTTCCTGAAGGAGGGGGGGCATCGGATCGTGGCCGAGGAGGGCGAAGTCGTTGAAGAGGTCCGCACCGAGGCCGAATTGAGCGGTGACGACGACCTCGTTACGGAGGATCTGGCGGAAATCTACCTGGCCCAAGGGCTTTACGACGAAGCAATCGCCATTTATCGCAAATTAAGTTTGTTAAATCCGGAAAAAAGTGTTTACTTTGCGTCGCTTATTGACAAAATCGCAAATAAATAATTAAAACGATAGGAACATGTTATACACTCTTTGTATCATTCTGATTCTGGTTGCAAGTATTCTCATCATTCTGGCTGTACTCGTTCAGAATCCCAAAAGCGGCATGGCTGCCAATTTCGGTGCTTCGAACCAGGTGATGGGCGTTCGCCAGACTTCGGATTTCCTGGAGAAATTTACGTGGACGATGGCCGTCGTGATCGTCGTGTTGAGTCTGTTGGCTACGCTGGCTATGGATCGCGGTCTGGTGGCTCGCAGCAACGTGGAACTCGAGAAAGATGCCAATGCGCTGATGGAGAAGATGATCGTCGAAGATCCCGCTCCTGCGGTTCCGCAGGCGGAACTTCCGGCTTCCGATCAGCAGCCTGCGCCGGCCGCTGCTCCTGCCGAATAAGCGGGCGATTCATTCCGATATAAAAGGCTGTGGATTTTTCCACGGCCTTTTTTTTGCAGCTTCGAACGGTCTGGTTGGCCATAAGGTCAGAACTTCGGCCGGGCCGGTTTTTAGGCGGGAGGACAAGATTCGGATACGAAGGGCTGTTCGCACGGTCGAATTTTCGATAAGGTTCCGGTTCATAGTTTGGGCCGGGAGGCCGGGACAGGGACCCGTTTGCGATCTTGACCGATGGAATATTCGGTGACGACAGTTGTTGGAATATTCGAAAGGTTCCCTGTGCGGTGCTCCGGTCCTGGTCTAACGTTTTCGGGTATTGTAGGGCGAGCCGCTGCCGGGAAATTTTGCCGGCGGCGGCTCGCAGATTAGAGGGCGTCGTGGGTTTTATCGAAGGTTTTCCGGCCGGGTTTCCGGTTCTGTCTCTGCGTATCCGTTCGTCCGGATCATGTACAGGACGTGCCGTCGCAGAGGATGTCCCGTTGGTAGTGCGGGGTGGTCGAATTCCTGTAATCGTGTCATACCGAGCCGTTGCATGACCCGTTGTGAGCGCAGATTGCTCAAGGCGGTGAAAGAGATAATGGATTCCATTTTCGACAGGCTGGCGTAATGAAGACAGCTTCGGGCCGCTTCCGTGGCATACCCGTTGCCCCACATGTCGCTGCGCAGTCGCCAGCCGATTTCCACCCGGCCGTACAACGGTCCGTCGAACGTGACCCGGTGAAGTCCCGTATAACCCAGCAGCTCCCCGTCCGTGCGACGTTCGAGGGCGTAGAGTCCGAACCTTTCCGTTTCGAATTCCCGGCGGATGCGGTCGAAGAAAGCGGCGGATTCCGGGAGGGAGAGCGGAGCGGGAAAATACTCCATCACCCGGGAATCGGCGTTCATCCGGGCGAATGCGGGAAAATCTTCATCCTGCCAACAGCGCAGAATAAGACGGTCCGTCGGGGAGGGGAGCAGCATGGTATGGTGATGTGAAGAGTGTCTAACTACCCATCGTCGCGTGACGGTCTTTTTGCCGGTTGGCTCCGAAATGACGTTGTAATAGATTGGCCAGCTGATCGGGAGCGATGTCGCGGTGGATCGTCCCGCCGTGTGCGATCGAGATGCCGCCGGTTTCTTCGGAAACGACCAGAATGATCGCATCCGAAATTTCGCTCATGCCGATCGCGGCCCGGTGACGCGTACCGTAGGATTTGGGAACGTCGCTCTGCGTTACGGGGAGGATGCATTTGGCTGCGACGATGCGGTCGCCTTCGATGACGACGGCGCCGTCGTGCAGCGGTGCGTTCTTGAAGAAGATATTTTCGAGAAGCGGCGTCGAGATTTTGGCATCGATGGCGATACCGCCTTCGGTGATGAGCCGCAGGTCGCTCTGGCGGCCGATCACGATGAGCGCACCCGTTTTGTGGGCGGACATCTCCCGGCAGGCCTGGACGATCGGTGCGATGATCGTTACCGAGGTATTGTCGTTTCGGTTGAAGATGCGGGCGATGAAGTTGAACCGTTTCTGGCGCATGCCGATCATCTGCAAAAACCGCCTGATTTCAGGCTGGAAGACGATGATAAGGGCGATGACGCCGACGCTGACGAACTGCCCCAGGATGTTGGAGAGCAGCTCCATGTTGAGCGTGCGTACGACAACCCACATCAGGTAGATCATGATGATCCCGGAGATGATGTAGGGGGCGTTTGTTCCCCGGGTAGCGCGGTAGATCCAGAACATGATCGCCGCTACCAGGATGATATCTATGAAATCGATGAATGTGAACGGAACAAATCCCATGGTGTATTTCGTTAAGGCAATTATATCTTTCAATGTGTCGCTGTCCGACGGTCGCGGCATCGTATCCGAGAATCGTTCGTCCGCGATCCGTGTCCGCGTTTGTACTTCGCTCTATCTCTAAATCTTCTCCTCGACGGGAAAATGGGTCGCTGCGCCCAGGAGGGGTACTAAAAGCATATAATCACGTTTTTTAATTAAAAACAAAATTATAAAAAATCTCTGGAATAACCTCGAAAAACGGGAGAAATGACGCTAAACGACTTAATATCAGAGTTGTTACGGCGTCAAATGATGACAAGCCGAAAAATTGGAAAACGCAAAGAAAAGCGGATTTAAGAAGAATGGTTGCAAAGTCATTACCTCAAAATCGAGTAATTCTCCTAAAGTCTTTTGTATAAAGCACTAACAGAAGTTTTCCAGAATTACGGAAAAATTTTTTTCAAAGGGAGAAAAAACGGATTGACAAAGCCTATGAGGAAAAGGATGAGCGCTTACTGCGAACTTTGGACAAAGAAATGATGGCAGGAATCAACGAATATCCGTTGGAATATCGTCGTATGATCTATAAACGTATTGAGGCAGCGACCGGAGAAAGTGCCGAAAAGATCGAGAAGGCTTATTTCAAGAAGTTGGAAAAGATTCTCAAACGCGGGGTAATAAAGGATAGAGAAGAATATGAGTTGGTGCATAGTCGCATCGACGAATTGGTCCATAATACACCAGAAGACGACCCAGCCCGAAAAGACCTCCCGGAGTTGGAACGGATCTTTATGAATTATGCCATTGGAGAATAGCCAAATCGAATCGCCCGTAATGCTACGGGCGATTTTTTATATCGATATTTTTGTTTGTAATTTGTCTGATCCAAGAAATTCGTATTACGTTGAATAAGGAGGCTGTGCGTCCGACGGGTTTTATTTGGCTGATTGTCCTGTGGTTGTATGTGGTGGCTGACACAGCCGCAGCCGCAACCTTTGTTGCTGTCGCCCGGTTTTGGATAACCGGCTCTGTTTCCGGAGATATTCGGCGGCGTATTTGCCTTATTCGGTCCTATGGGAGTTTTGCATAGAATTTGTGGAATTTATAAAAATGTGTAACGATAATCGGATGATTATGAAAACAAAAAATGTATTGCTGGGTATGGCTGCGGTTTGCGGCTGCGCTTTTCAGGCGATCGCTTGTACCGGCATCGCGCTTACGGCTGCGGATGGCAGCTATGTACAATCCCGCACTATCGAATGGGCGCGTGGCGTCTTGCAGAGCGAGTATGTCGTCATCCCACGAGGTCAGCGTCTGCGATCTTTTACTCCTTCCGGAGCTGATGGCATGGTTTTCACATCCAAATACGGCGTGGTGGGATTGGCCGTCGTGCAGAAAGAGTTCATCGCCGAAGGAATCAACGAAGCGGGACTGTCGGCCGGACTTTTCTTCTTTCCGCAGTACGGAGGCTATGAACAGTACGATCCGGCGCAGAGCGACCGCACGCTGGCCGATCTGCAACTCGTGGCCTGGATACTGACGCAGTTCTCGACCATCGACCAGGTGAAAGCGGCCATCGCTTCGGTTCGGGTCGTCGGACTGGAGCCCTCGTCGGTCGTGCATTGGCGTATCGGAGAGCCTTCCGGACGGCAGGTGGTGCTGGAAATCGTCGGCGGGGTGCCGCATTTCTACGAGAACGAAGTCGGCGTACTCACCAATGCCCCCGGTTTCGAGTGGCAGCTCACCAATCTGAACAACTATGTGAACCTTTATCCCGGTGACGCTCCTGCCCGGCGGTTGAGCGGCATCACGCTGCGTCCTATCGGCGGCAATTCCGGATTTCTCGGTCTTCCGGGCGACGCCACGCCGCCGTCGCGCTTCGTGAGAGCGGCTTTTTATCGGGCGACGGCTCCGCAGCGTGCTACCGGATTCGAAACCGTGCAGCAATGTTTTCACCTGCTCAACAATTTCGATGTGCCCATCGGCATCGAGCATCCCGAAGGGGAGTGTCCGGACATCCCGAGCGCTACGCAGTGGACTTCGGCCATCGATCTGACCAATCGCCGGGTCTATTACAAAACGGCCTATAACAATACGATCCGCTGCATAGACCTTGCGCAGATCGACTTCGGTAAAAGCTCCTACCAGTCCCATCCGTTGGACCGGATCCAGGAACAGCCCGTGGAAATGGTCGTCCTTCCGGAGTAGGTTCGGTTACACTTCGAGCATCTCTTCGACGCTGTCTTCGTCGGTATCGCCCAGACTGAACTCCTTGTCGGCGAAGAGGTCGGCAAGGCCCGTGATTTGTTTGAGCCGCAGCAGTTCGTCGCGGTCCATACCGATATGACGCATGATCCACTGGTCGGACATGTTCGCCCGGGTCAGTTCGGCGACGATTTCGCTCATCAGTTCGACGTTGTGCGTGCCGCGTGCCCGGTTGTGGCGGATGGTCGAGGCCATGCGGTTCGAGAGATCCTTTTCGATCACGGCGACGGGGAGCAGGCCCCGTTCGCGTTCGTAGATCCGCTTCGAGGTTTTGAGGACCAGGTAGCGGTGATAGCCGTCCACGAGTTCGTAGCGGTCCCGCTCCGCATCGTAGTAGCAGACGCACGGCATCGTGTAGCCGTCTTCCCAGATCGACAGTTCGAGCAGCTTCATTTCGGGCGGCGCAACCACGTTGGGATTGTAGCTGTTCGCCACGACCTTCTCTACCGGCACGGCGCGGACGTTATAGACCGGGCTCCGGTAGGCGCTCTTCGTTTGAGATTCAGAGTAACGATTCATATTTTTCCATGATTTTCTTGCGGCGCTGCGTTTCGTTCTTGTTCGGCGCGAAGCCCATGTATTTGCAGGCGTGGTCGTTTTTCAAAATACAGATACAGATGCGCTTGAAGGTAGGCAGATGGCTGAATTCGGGCAGGCTTATGTCGTCGAGGTACTCCATACGTACCGGCCGCTTGTCCGTGCGATAGGCGCTGCGGTCGCCGACTTCGATCCGAATGCCGGCCTTTTGCAGCTTCGTGATGGTTTCGTCGGAGAGGCATCCGCCCTTGTCGCGCCAGAAGCGGATGCTTACGGAGAGTTTTTCCAGATAATTGCGTCGTATCGGTTCCGGAAGGGTCGAGAGCAGGAAATGCATGTAGCTCTCCCAGGTCATTCCTTGCGGCAAATGAACCGACTGCCAGCCTGCGGCGGTTGTCCGACCGTACAGCGCTGCGAAATTGGCTCCGTTTACCCGGCCCACCATACGGCCCCATGTGTTCGGATCGATGGCTTTGTAGAGATGCAGGCTTGCGATGGCCGGCGAGATGAAGGGACTGGCGACACGCTGGCTGTCCAGCGGTACGCCTGCGCGGTAAAACAGGTCGTACAGCCGGTTGTACGACCACCCGAACCGTCCGTTCGCCGTCCATACGTCGGTTGTCAGCCAGTCGTAAAGCGGATAGGCGTTGCAGATGCCGCTGCCGACCCATTGGCGGATCCATCGTTTGCCGGCGAACCGGTAGTGGTTGCGGTCGCTGTAAATCGTGCGCCAGCGGTTGAAGCTCTCCTGCGTGCGGATGCCGATCAGACAGCAGGTGCGCTTCGCACCGCTGCGTCTGTGGAGCCACTCGGCGAAACGGTTCTGAAACTCGTAGTCCCACATTTCGTCGGTGAAGAACGGAAAATCGTGCTGTGTCAGGCTTCCTTCCGGCATTTCCCGTACCCAAATGTCCCGCATGGAGCCGTCCCACGGCCGCCAGTATTGCTGGAACATCGAAGTACAGGTCTGTACTTTGAACGGGATGCAGACCCGATAGACGTCGAGAATATCGGCGTTCGCGGCCAGCGTCCGGTTCACGTAGTCGAGCGTATCGCGGTACTGGATTTCGTAATCCATATGGAACACTCCGATTCGGCGTTGCAATCCGTGTTGCCGGATGTAGTCGATGCAGAGGTTGAGCAGCACACCGCTGTCCTTGCCGCCGGAAAAGGAGACGTAGATATTGTCGAAAAGGTCGAAAACCGTTTTCAACCGTTGCTGTGTCCGCTCATAAACATTCATGGCTACCGGTTTTTGCTGTACTCCATCGTTACGTACTGCGTCCACTCTTTCATCGGGACGAACCCTTCGGAGCGGAATATCTCCGCATGGCGGATCAGCGTCATGGAGCGTATCGTATAGTCGCGGCGGTAATATTGGATTATTTCGCGTAAAAAGCGCGACAGCAAATGCGGATCGTCGCCCGAAACGTAGTAGTTGTTGATCTTGGCCACACCGCCGTCGGTGATCTCTACGGGTATGAACCCGAAAACGGTTTCGCCCTCCCAGGCCACGAACCAGGTATGCGAGCGCGAAGTCCAGAACGGGTAGTTGTTGTTCTGGCGCAGTACGCTGCGCCGCATGACCAACGGTGCGACGAGTGTGTAGAGGCGAGGCGAAGTTCCGTCCAGTTTTTCGATTGTCATATCCGAAAGGTTATAAAGTGACCGAATGTTATATATTTGGAACCGAATGTGTTAAAAATGCATTCCAGAGCCACAAATATAAAAAATAACGGTCGTTTTCTCAAATTTCCGGGTCTGTACGATAATCGATATTTTACTATTTTATTCCTGATTATATGTCCCGGTGCACCGATCGGCTCCGATCGGTATGCCTTGACTTTTCTCTTCGAATCCTTTTTCGAAGAGGAGGGGATGGGGCACGTTGAATAATGTGCAGGGTACCGGACTATCGCCGAAATAAGCAAGAAAACGATCGTGGTATATCTATTATGGCGGATTTTTTCTCCACCTAAGACTGTTTTGTATTTGGGAATATTAGCTTCGATTTATGAACCGTGCCGATCACTTCGGTTGATGCGATATTCGTTTGATGGGTGTGGATAATGGACTATTGTTCCGCAGACAGGAAGCGACTTGCCGAGCTCTGTAGTTCGTGACGGGATGATCCGCCGGTAGACTTTCGTAGGACAAGTTTTCGCCGCTTTCGTCACCGAAAAGAGGGTCTTTGTCCGTCTCTTCGAAGAGTCTTTTTCCTTTTTGTTGTAAACATAAAAGATTATTTAGACGAATCGATGTATTCCGCCCGTGATATATTTACAATGAGTCTGTTACTTGCGGACTTTGATCGTGCCGCTCTCCGTGTCGAAGGTGACGAACGAATTGCTGAACAGCCGTTCGATGTAGCCGCTGCACGCCATATCCGGGGTCGGAAGGTAGCGCAGCACGGGTGGGTCGATCAGGGCGATCGAGTCGCAGAGCGAAAGGGCGATGTCCAGTTCGTGCGTCGAGAAGAGGATGCACTTGCGGTGGTCGTGTGCCAGCCGTCGCAGCAGCGTGCAGAGTTCGTAACGGTTCGGCAGGTCGAGGAACGAGGTCGGTTCGTCGAGCAGGATGATCGGGGTGTCCTGGGCCAGGGCCCGGGCGATCATTACCCGCTGGCATTCGCCGTCGGACATGCGGTCCATCGTTTTTCCGGCGAAAGCTGCCATGCCGACTAGTTCCAGCGAGCGTTCCACGATGGCTTTGTCCTGTTCCTGTACGCGTCCGATCCAGTTGGTGTAGGGGGCTCGTCCGAGGGCTACGACATCTTCGCACCGTAGGTTGGGAATGCGGACCCGTTCCGTGGTGACGAAGCTGACGGTGGTGGCCAGTTGCTGGGGTGAGAGCGTTTCCAGAGAGTGTCCGTCGAGCCGGATTTCGCCCCCCAGCCGTTCGCCGAGGCCGGCGATAGCCCGCAGCAGGGTCGATTTTCCCGTACCGTTGCGGCCTACGAGGGCGACCAGTTCCCCGGCGGGAATCGTCGCCGAGGCGTGTTGCAGCAGAATGCGGTGGCCGTAACCGATAGTAAGGTCGTTCAGTCGGATCATACGATGCTTTTGTTACGGATGACGACCCAGATGACGATGGGGATGCCCAATAGCGCCGTGATCGTGTTGATGGGGAAGGTGAGGAGTTTGGCCAGCACGTCGCAAAGGAGCATCACCACGATGCCCGTAAGGATCGAGGCCGGGACCAGAATCCGATGGTCGGCATCGGCGAAGAGAATGCGGGCGACGTGCGGGACGGCCAGGCCGATGAATCCGATCGGGCCGCAGAAAGCGGTGACCGTACCGGCCAGCAGGGTGGTGGAGAGGAAGATCAACTGCCGCGAACGGCGGATGTCGAGTCCCATCGTGCGGGCGTAGTTTTCGCCCAGCAGGAGCAGGTTCAGAGGTTTGATGACCGCGACGGCCAGCACGAGTCCGAGAACGACGGCAGGAAGCAGCAGACCGAGCTGTCCGAGCGTAACGTCGCCGAGCGATCCCATCGTCCAGACGACGAAAGATTTGAGGGCGGCTTCGTTGCTCAGGTATTGCAGGATCTGCACGACGGCTCCGACACCCGACGAAAACATCATGCCCAGGATGAGAATGACCATGATGTCTTTGATTCGGCGGCTGACCGCAGCGATCAGCATCAGGATCAGCGCCGAGCCGATCCAGGCAGCGCCCGCAATGCCGAGGGTGGAGATTAGCGGGTGTCCCGTGAGGCCCAGAAGCGGAGCGCCCAGCAGGAAGATCGCTACGCCGAGGCTCGCGCCGGAGCTGATGCCCAGCACGTATGGTCCGGCCAGCGGATTGCGGAAGAGGGTCTGCATTTGCAGGCCGCTCACGGCGAGGGCGGCGCCGGCCAGCAGAGCGACTACGGCTTTCAGCAGGCGGATGTTCAGGATAATCTTCGTTGTGACGGGGTCGTTTCCGCTGCCCGTCAGTGCGGCGAGGACTTCGCGGATCGGGATGGGTACGGCTCCGACCGAGAGATCGACGACGAAAAGTACCGCCGCCAGAACTCCGAACAGGAGAAAGAGGATGCGCTGCCGTCGTTGCATCGGTTTAGTTCAGTTTTCGGTAATAGGTCGGTTCGGCATCCGTCAATTCCGGGTGGAAGATGCGGATCAGATCTTGCAGAATCAGGTCCGGGTGTATGACGCCCGATTCCCAGTAGTCGTTGCCGCCCGAGGGGTTGGTGCGCCGGTTGTTGTTATAGACCCTCCCTTCCCGCACGGGGCGCGTATCCATGAATTTGGGGACGATCTCCGCTAGTTCCTTGAGCGATGCGGCGGAGCCGACGTTGATCCAGCAGTCGGACATTTCGGCCAGCCGGTATGCCTCCTCCGTGTCGATGGGGCGCGACTGATTGCCCGTGTCCTGGGTATAGACGTATTGTCCTCCTGCGTCGGCGATCAGCCGGGCGACATAGCTCGAAGGCGGAGCCATCAGCCAGGAGTCGCCGTAGGGAGTGTTCAGCATGACGACGGGTTTTCGTTCGGCTTTCGCCGCGAGGGTTTTCAGGCTGTCGTAACGGAGGGGTATTTCGCGGAACACCTCTTCGCCCCGTTCGCGCATTCCGGCGATTTCCGCTACGGCCACGAGCCATTCGGCCTTGCCCAGCGGCGACTGTTCGAGGTACTCGCCCATATAGGCGTAGGGAATACCCAGTTCGCGGAGCTTGGGTTCCATGGCGCTGGCGCCGCTGACGCCGAACAGCAGCACGATGTCCGGGGAGAGCGAAAGCAGCCGCTCGTAGTTCATGTTGCCGTCGTAGCCCACGTCGCCGATCTGTTCCTTGTGCGAGGCGACGTAGGGGTTGCTGATGTAGTCGATGCCCGATACGCCGACTACCCGCTGCGGTTCGCCCAGGGCGTCGAGCATGGCGATGTAGGTCGAGGACATGCAGACGATGCGCCGGGCGTCGCCGTCGAGTACCTGTCCCGGAAAATCCGCCGGAGCCTGTTCGCCGTTGCGGGCGATGAAGAGCTGCGTTTCCTCGCCTTCGGCTCCCTGCCACGGGGCGTATGTCTTCAGTATCGTGCTTTTCATCCCTTCCGCTCCGAAAATTTCGAAGCCCGAGGAGTAGGCGGGGGCGTAGAGGCTGATGTCGAAATCCCCGAGCGAGGCGGCGGATCGGTGGTGACAGGCGGTTGCGGCCGCGAGGATCGCCGACAACAGGATATAAAGTAGTTTTTTCATTGTCAGAGTTTCGTTTTCAGCCCGGTCGGAGTTTCGAGGGGCGGTGCAAAGTTACTGTTTTTTATTCCGTTTTCCCCATTTAGGGCGGATGTCGAGGAAAATCTCGTAGTTCAGCCGGGGCATCGGGCGCGAAAGCACCGATTGATACTCTTCGTTGAAGAGGTTGTTGATGACTCCTTTAAGCGAGAGGTCGGCCCAGCGGAACGAGAAGGCTTTTTCGAGCGAAATGTCGCTCATGAAGTAAGGCTTCACACGTCCGATCTTGGTCTTCATATCGTTGTCCGAGGTGGTGAAACGCTCGCTGTAATAGCACCATTTGTAGGTGAACCGCCACGAACGGTAGGTCAGGTGCCCCGTTACCGAAGCCGAAAATTCGGGGATGTAAACGAGCTGTTTGCCGATCGCCTTGTCGTACCAGTCCACCGGGTCGCCGTGGTTGATCGAGGGGGTCCACGAGAAGTTGCCGTCGGCGCTCAACTGCCAGTCTTTGGCCAACTGTACGTCCAGCCCCGCTTTCACCTCCACGCCGTAGGCATGCACCTCCTTGACGTTTTTGGGCGTCCAGAATCCTTTGGCCGTAGGCAGCCAGACGATCCAGTTGTCGATGTAGGAGTCGAACCAAGTGGCTTCGCCCCGCAGGGTGTAAACTCCGTCGCGGCCCGTAGCGAACGACAGACCGGCGTCGTAGGTGAAGCCGTGCTCCTTTTTCAGGTCGGGGTTGCCGCCCGGCAGGAAGTAGAGGTCGTTCAGCGACGGGAAGCGGTAGTTGCGCGAAATGGAGGCCTTGGCGACGAGGTTGCCGCGTTTCGAGATCAGATAGTCGGTGAAGAAGGCCGGAATGATCGGTGTCCACTCCGAGCCGAACATCTCTTCGCGCAGGCCTATCGAAAGGCCCAGGCGCTCGGTGGGGCGGTAGCGGATCGACACGTATCCCGACAGTTCGATGCGTCCTTTGTCATAACCGACGGGCACTTTGGTTTTGTTGCCGTTGGGATCGGTCGGCTGCTGGTTATCCATCGGGATAATGTTTTTGTCGATGCTTCGTACCAGATGCTGGTGTGCCGAAACGGTTGCCGTGAAGAGCCACTTCTCCCCGAGGTAGTATTCTCCGTCCACCTGGCCGAAGAAGGTGTTGATCGTGCTGCGCGAGCGGATCATCTTCTCCATTTTTCCGTTGCCGAGTTCCCGTTCGTAGTCGTAGGCCATCCAGGTATGGATATAACCGGCTTTGACGCCCACTTTCCACTTTTTGCGCAGGTGATCCCACGAAAGGATGCTGCGCAGGGTTTGTTCGCGCTGTTGGTTCAGGTAGTCGTCGTTCTCCTTGTGATCGACCGACAGCATCGGAAGTCCCCGCTTCGAATTGACATACCAGGCCTGCAATCCGAAACGGTCGCCGTGTCCGGTATTGTAATAGACTTCCTGCAACGCGTGGAAATCGTGGTATGCACCGCTTTTGTTGCGTTCGATCGGGTAGTAGGAGCCGATGATGTTGTGGTCGTCGTCCAGGATAAGCACGTTTTTATCGTAGTTTCTGTACTTGAAGTCGTTTGGCGAGGAGGAATAGACGACGCGTGTCGAAGTTTGCCAGCGGTCGTTGCCGTAGGTGAGGCGCAAAAACTCGTCGAAAGTCGAAAACGAGCCGACACCCTGCGTGTATTGCAGGTTGAAACCGTCCGCATCGGCAGGGCGCGTGGAGAGCTTGACCGCCCCGCCCAGGCCGCCGCCCGCCTCATTGACCGAAGAGGTGCCGTGCAGCAGCGAGGCGTCGTCGATGAAGTAGGAGGGGATCATCGAGAAGTCCGTCATGCCCAGCATCGGGGAGTTGATTCGCATACCGTTCCACGTCACCTGCGTATGCGAGGGCGACGTACCGCGGAACGCCACGGTCGAAAGGGTGGCGCGGCCGTACTGTTTGACGAAAATCGACGTGTTGAAAGTCAGGATGTCCGCCATCGAGAGTGCGATGTTTTCATGCAATATCGTAGTGTCGAGCTGGGTTTTCTGGATGCCGATCTCCTTCATCGGCCGCCGTGCCGTGACATTGACTTCGCGGATGGGAACGGCATACGAAGGATTGCCGTTCCACCACTCGCTTTTTTTGATTTTCTCCTCCTGTGCAAGCCCGGTGAGCGTTGTGAGGCACAGTACGATTGTCAATAGGTGTTTCATCATTTGGATTCGGCTCCGGTTTCGCCGTCGAGCATTTGTTGATATGTAGGGTTATAGCTGCAGTCTGTCACGCTCCAGGTCTGTTCGGAGAGTCGGGGAAGGACCTGCGTGAAGGTCGAGAAATCCGTTACCGACGAGAGGTTGCCGATGCGGATCGCCCCGGCAGCGGTCAGGGCGGAGAAATCGAGCGTTGCGACCGACCTGTTTTTGTAGGCCGTGTGTCCGACGCTGATTTCTCCCGCGACGCTCTGCAGGGAGGGGAAGCGGAACGCGACGGCCCGGTCGGTCGATGTGTTCCAGGTGGATACCAGCATGCTGCCGTTTACCCGTTGCAGGCTCGGCAGGATGAATTCACCCGCGCAACCCGAAGGCATCGTGTAGAGGGCGTAGTCGTCTGCCGGATCATCCGAAACGGGCTCTCCGTTGCCGACGGTTTCCAGCAGCGGAAATTCGAGGACGGTGAACGACGAGGCACCTACGTAGAACGAGAGCTGCCGGCCGACGTTTTTCAGCCGGGGAAACGAAGCCGAATTCGCTTCGCCTGCCTTGCCGCAGTTGCGGCAGAGAAGCGTTCCCCGCACTTCGACGAGATTCGGCAGCGAGAGCGTGAACGGGGCTTGCGATCCGCAATTTTCGATCGTGAGGTCATCGCAGCTTTCCGTCGGCAAAGAGAGTTCGGAAACATGCGTGAATCCGGCGATCCGCAGGGTATCGAGGTTTTTGAACCCGGTGATTCCGAAAGGCATCGCTTCCGGTTGCGGCGTCAGCGACGAGGCGTCGATCCGCAGCGAGCCGCCGAAATCGCCGCCCCGGAGCTCCGTCAGTCGCGTCGCGGCGACCAGACGCAGGTCGAGCGTACTGTTCGGAGAAAAAGTGCATCCCGAGAGATCCAGTACGCCTTCGAGCGACGACAGGTCGTCGATCGACAGGTCGCCTGAAATGGCTTTGAGCGCCGGAAGGAATTCCCCGAAATCCTTGATCGCGGGGAGCGTTGCCAGGCTAACGTCGCCGTCGAAACGCTCCGCTTTCGGGAAGGATAATGTTTCGATGGCCGGACACCCCGTAATTTCGAGCGATCCGGCGTCGGTGAGTGCCGGCAGCAGGACCGATCGCAAAATAGGGCAGTCGGTGACGGTGATGTTCCCGGTGGTTTCGATCAGCGGAAATTCGAACGTATTGGCCAGAGCGAGATGTTCGTAGCGAAGCGCTCCGGCCTGGGTCAGAACACCGAACGTGGTGCCCAGTCCCGATAACCGGTCGAAGCGGGAGAGGGTAAGCGTCCCGTCGATGCGTTGCAGTTTCGGAAAATACATCTGTTCGCACGGGGCTTTGGCTTCGTCTGCGGTCGTTCCGATCAGCGTCATATTCCCGGCAACGGTGGTCAGCTCGTCGGCCGTCAGTTGGAGCAGGGCGTCCGACTGGAGGACGAAGTGCCCGGCGACGCTTTGCAGGGATTTGAAATCCGCCGTTTGCAGAGCCGTGCCGTAGACGCACAGGTCGCCTTTGATCTCTTTCAGGGCCGGGAGTGAAAGCTGCCTGAGCGTTTCGTTGGGATGGGCCGCGCTGCCGATCCGCAGCGATTCGCAGGCGGTCAGGTTTTCCAGTCCGGCCAATGTTTCACCCGTATAGGCGGCGGTGATCGTCAGGTCGCAGCGGACCGAAACGAGGTTTTTCAACCCGTCCAGATTCGTGACGGGGTTTTCTTCGTCCTCGCCTCCGATGGTGAGGTTGCCTTCGACGGTGTTGATTCCGCTCCGGGCGAAAGCGTCCACTTCGGCCTGCGTCCGAAGTGTCAGACTGCCATCGGTCGCAATGTCGGTGCGCTCTACCGTATAGAGGTAGGTGCGGTCGTTTTGATTGTCGTAGGAGCTGACCAGAAACTGCCACTCCTGGTCCCAGTCGGCGACAGTCGCCGGGTCGGGGTAGATCGAGGCGTGCTCGCATAATTCGTAGGATACCTGCGCGTCTTCCAACGATACGTTGTAGGGGATGCTTACCGTAATCCGGCCGTCGCGGATGACGGCCGGGTAGGTGTCGGCGCCGGTAGTCAGCGAAAACGATACTATGTAGTTGTCGCTGCCCCAGGGCAGTTCGGTCTTCTCTTCGCTGCATGCCGTGCACAGTAGTGCGAGGCAGCAGATTATACCTGTTATTTTCATATTCCCGCCTATTTGCCCTGGTTGATGTTTTCGTCCGTAAATCCGAATACCTCCGTGGAGTTCTCGCCCAGCCAGCCGGCTTTGGCATTGACGCCGGTCTGTACCCGGATGAAGTCGATGTATTTGAGGTTGGCGGGCTGTCCGTTCTTATCGACCGCGTTCGAGATTTTGAAATAGACCTTCATGGCGCCTGCTGCGGCATTGTCGTCCTCCGAAAGACGGTCGTTGCCGAAATTGTCGGCGTAGCCCCAGTCGTATTCGCCATTGACCCAGTAGGAGCCGTTGCCCGACTGGTCGTAGGTGCGGCTCTTCAGGCAGGGACCGTAAAGCGTATAGCTGTCCGTGCCGATCCACGCCGGGTAGTAGCTGGGCTGGTCGTGGTACTGTTTCAGGTAGTCGATCTTGCCCTTGACGCCCTGGTTGTCCTTCCATTGTACGTCGGCTCCCGAGTAGGTCGGCCGGTAATAGGTGACCGCGTAATCCTGAACGGTCTCCTCTTTGCCGTATTCCGATCCTTTGAGTTCATACCATTCGTCGTCGGGCAGGGTGTTGCCGTTGGTGTCCTGCATCACATAGACGATACCCGGTTCGGACGAACCCTTGAAGGCGTTGCCCGTGATCGAGAAGTTGTAGCCTCCCTTGTATCCGGACGAGGAGTTGTCGATGCTGTGGTCGAAGCCCACGACGATGTAGCCGCCCCAGCCGCCGAGCGATACCCAGGTATTTTTCTTCATCCGTTCTTCGGCGTAGGCGACTGCCGCTTCGGGACTGGTTTCCGTACCGGTGAATCCGCCCGAAACCAGTTCGTTGATGAACTGTCCCGGGGCCGGCGTATATTCGTACACCCGGTCCCACGTCGCGCTGCTGGCTCCCGAAGCCGGGCGGCGGTGCGACTCTTCTTCGCTGTGGCATTCGACGGTGAACTCCAGCGTAGCCCGGGTTTCATTGGTGCGCGTGATGCACTTCGAGAGGGTCATTTCGGGTTCGTCGGTGGTATCCGTTACGGTGAAAACGATCTTTTTGATTCCCGTTTCGGTCGGGGTATAGGTGTACGAAAGCTCGGTCCCGACCTCTTGTCCGTCGATCGTCCAACTGAACTTGGGGTTGGTGCCGTTCCAGATGAATGGCCGCAGAGTGATCGTGCGGTCGAGCGATACGGTGCGGGTCAGACCGTCGTATTTGCGTCCGATAGGTACCGCCGTAACCGATACCGCCAGTGCATCGACCACCTCCACCTCGATTGTCATTTCGTCCGAGCCGTCCTCGTTTTCCGTGCGCAGGGAGACTTCGTATGTTCCGGCGATCTCCTCGCAGAATTCATAGACGGCCTCATCGCCGACCGGTTCGGCTTCGGCGGCACCCGGACGGCGCAGCGTCCAGAGAAAAGTGCTGTTCTCGGCCGACTGTACGGTGGGCGCGAATTCGTATTTGCGTCCTTTCACGACCTCCAGCCCGTCGGTCTGCATGGGGAAAGAGATCAGGGGCGGCAGCAGCTCCTGTACCTCGACGAGAACCGTTTCGACGGTCGTGCCGTTCGGGGTGGTTACCTCCAGGTCGATGTAGTAGCCGTTGACGCCTTCCGAAATTTCATTGCCGGAATCGAACCGGTAGGTGAGCTGCGGTTCGGTCGAGATGATTTTGCCCGTTTCTTCCAGTTTCCATGAGTAAACGGCCCGATCGACGAACTGGTAGGAGGGCGTAATGGTGAACTCCCGGCCGACCTTGACGGGATAGACGGCCGGGTCGGTGTCGAACGTGATGATCGGCACCTGTTCGACATCGGTGGTGATGAGCTCGTCCTTGTTGCAGGCGACCGCCGTCAGAGCGAGCAATATGAAATAGATCCGTATTTTGTTCATGGATGATGATTCTTATTATATGATTAGCGCCAGCAGAAGGCGCCGGGGATGATCCCGACATAGAATTCGTCGAGCAGTTCGCCGTCGGGCGAATAGCGCAGTACGACACCGTTCTGCACGTAATCGATCGCGTCGGCGATATAGACTTCCGAATTGACAGGGTTGATCGTCAGTCCGTAGTAGAGCGTATTGTTGTAGGGAAGGAATGGTTTTACCGGAAACTTGTCGGCCGTTACCGGCAGGCGCCAGACCGCCTTGTTGATGAAGTAGAGCGTGTCGCGTGTGCCGTTGAGCTGCACTTCGGAGGGCCAGTCGCCGAATTTGAACTTGAACTGTTTCTCGATCTTGCGGGTTGCGGCGTCGATGCAGTAGAGCGATGGCGCCTCGTGTCCGTAGGGCGAACCTTCGTAGCCGCCGTCGGTCACCGTCCAGATCTTGTTGTACTTGTCCATGACCAGCGAGGTGGGCTGGATGCCCACGGTGATCTGGTCGCAGACCTTGTCGGTTTCGGTGTCGATCACCAGGATTCGGTTCTGGTACGACCAGCAGTTGGTGAAGACGTATTTGTCGTATTGCACCATCTGTTCAGTCGAACCGGTTTCGAAATCCATATCCGTTTCGACATAGCCGGTGATCTGGTAGGTCTTGGGATTGACGATGTAGATGCGCGGATCCCAGATTTGGGTGACGTAGGCTTTTTCGTCGCTCAGGAAATGGATGTAGCGGGGCGAAGTGAAGCCCGTGATGCGTCCCACCTCCTTGAAGGTGTTGATGTCGATCGCATAGATCACGCCCGAGTTGTTCACTACGATCCAACCGATACCGTTGCGGATGACCATCGACTGCGCGACGTCGCCCAGCTTGATGGCGTTGGCTCTGGCGAAAACTTCATTCTCGACATGTTTTTTCTCCGGATCGTAATAGGAGAGCGAGGCATTGCCGTACATGAAATTCCCTTCGTTGGTGATGAAGAGCCCCTTGCCGGTCACTTCGTCGCCCGAACCTATGTTGTCGATTTCGAAATCCTCTTTCTCTATCGGTCCGTAATCCATGCACGACACGGCCAGCGCCGCGCATGCACAGATTACGATTCCTCTTTTCAACCCATTGAACATAAGTCTATCTGTTTATCCATTCGTCCGAGAAACGGTAGGCGAAATCCACGCCTGCCGGACTCGCTTTCTTCTGGTAGAAGCTCGAAAACTCCAGGGCATCGCTCCGCGATACGTCATAGACATGGACGGCGCTCTGCGTATAGGTCGATTTGCCGACCCATAACTGTTCGGTCGTCGGGTGTACGCCCATGTAGCCGTAGATGATGTCGCCGCCCGAATGATCCGCATCGAGGTCTGCCGTGATGTAGTCCCAATTGACCTTGCCGGTTTCGTAGTTGTAACGCATCGCTTCATAGGCGCTGAAGTCCTGTTTGCCGATGAAATAGAGGTGCGGCTGCGTGAAGCTCGCACACATCTGCACTGTCGGCGAAGCCGTGCCCGTGCGCAGTTCGATCTGTTCGGGCAGGTTCGTTTCCGAAACGACCTCGCCGTTCGCGTCCAACGCTACGATCATAGCCGGTTTGGTGAAGCTCGCCGCACCGGTCATGCCCGAGTTTCCGGTAAATTCGCCCGTAAAGATAGCATAAATTTTCCCATCGTAACCCTTTGCGAGGTCTTTCACCTGGCGGTTTTCGTAGGTGACGGTTTTGATTACGGCATCCGTCGCGGGATCGAGGACGATCACCGAATTGCCGCGTCCGGCGAAGACCTTGCCGCGCGAGAAGATCATGCGGGCCTTGGTCGCCCCCGTTTTCGTGAAGACGCCGAATGTACCCGGGATGTCGCTCGTACGGATGATATTGGTCTGAAGGTCCACGATACGGATGCCCGAATGGGATTCGTTGTCGGCCGTGGAATATTGGATGTAGGCTTTTTCGGGACTTACGACCACGATGTGCTGCGGCCAGCAGAGGGTCGATTTTGAACTTTGGGTGGCACCCGTAGAGGTATCGATGTTTGCGTAGAACGGCATGTCGCGTGCCACGAGGCGTTTCATCGTGTGGGCATCGCAGACGACGAAGCGTCCGTCGCCGTTGAATGTAGTTCCCATGCTGCTTGTCTTGCCGTTTTGGGTAATGAAGTAGATCTTGCCGTTGGCCAGGTACATATCCTGAAGGACGTTGCCGATTTCGTTGTCGTTGATCTCCTCGTAAACCTTTTCATGATAGCGCATGTGTTGGTCGAAATAGACGATCGTGCCGTTCTCCGAGGTCATGTTGCCCTCTATGAGGACGAACGTGCCTTCGGGATGGGTGAAGTCGAGCACGTAGTACTCCTGCGAGAGGATCGGTTTGTCGTCGGACTGGATCGTTACGGTGTTTTCCAAATCCATTCCGTCGGTGTATTCCGCAGGAGGAGCGATCAGGAGCGAACGCCGTGCGATATCGAAATCGGCCGTCCAGCCTGCCGGTGCCGATGTCATTTCGACCGTGGGAATCCATCCTCCGGCCGTCAGTGCATACGCTTCCGAAGCGCCGTATTTCATACAAACGGGTTCGTCCGAATCCTCCAGCCCCTGAATTTCGAGGCTGCCTCCGTCGCGCTTGGTAATCTCGGTCGTCAGGCGGTAGATACGGCCCGCTTCGAAATTGCGTCCGGTTTTGGTCTCGGTATAGACGCTGCCGTCGGCGAAGGTGTAGGTTACGTGTATTTCCTCTGCGCTGCAATCCGCCGGATAGACGACCGCTGCGGCGAATACGCTCGCGGTGCTGCTCGTCGCGGGCAGTTCGACACCCTCCTTGCCGAACGAAAGCGTTACGGCGTTGTTCGCATCGGTCGCATCGCTGAATCCGGTGCCGTCGAAGGTGCGCGTACCGGTCAGTACGGTCGAGGCGTCGGTCGCTGCCAGCGTGACGGAAACGAGCTTCTCCTTCACGTCCTGCGACCAGGGGTTGAACCAGACGTAAGCGGTGGCGTGCGAGAGGGTGAATCGTCCTTCGGAGTCGGTCGTGGCATAGCCGAAATCGCCGTTCGGTCCGAGTTGCAGTTTGCCCGGCTCCGCCTGGCGTTGTTCGGTCGGAACGACGGCTTCGGCGTCGGTGCCGGTCATGTTGTAATAAATCCGGTAGGGTGCAGCCCCCGGGAGGTTCGTGAATCCGAAGTCGGCGACATTGCCGTCCGTTCCCGCTTCGGCGCTCTGTACGCCGCCTGCCCAGATTCGGTCGCCGGTGCTCCATTGAAATTGAATTTCGGTCCCGTCGCCAGGCACGAATTGAGTGCGGCTCGCGGTGCCGGAAATACCCGTGAGGGCTACCTCCCGTCCGGGTTGGGGACCGACTTCGGGAAGTTCCTCGATGTCCGAGGTGCAGGCCGCCAGGCCGAGTCCTGCGAGGATGTATAGTAATTTTTTCATGGCGATTCGATTAAATGCGGATGAAAATGCCTGCAATCCGGGGAGGATTGCCGACATTTTCACCGCGCGATCATTCTATTTTAGTGTTAGCCTTCCACATCGTATTTGAAGGCGAATCCATAAGTTGAGGAGGTCAATTTAACCCACGAAGAGTCGGCGTAGGCTCCCGTACCGCCGACCAGATCGGCCGATTTCGGAAGGTGGATGATCCGGTTCTCAGCAGGGACGTCTTTGCCTGCAACGGGACTCCAACCGCCGCCGAAGGGACCGGTACCGTAGTCGTCCTTCAGGGTCGGCGGGGTAGTTGCCCGACAGATGATGTCACCCAGCAAGGGGCAGCCTTTCGAGTAGCCGACGAAACAGTATGCTTCGAGTGTTTTCATATTCTTGCCTAACGAAATCTTAGCCAGTTTTGGACAATCTCCGAAGGCATTCTGCCCGAGTGTTTCCGTGGCATCCGGGAGGATGATCTCGGTCAGCTCTCCGCAATTTTGGAATGCGGAATTCTCGATCGTTTTTACACCCTGACCGAAGTTGATCGTTGTCAGCGAGCAGCCGTTGAATGCGCTTGCTCCGATCTTCGTGACGGAATTGGGCAGGGTTACGGAGGTCAGTTTGGTGTTCTGGAACATGTAGTTGCCGATTTCGGTCACACCCTCCTCGACAGTCACGCTGACGAGCGATGCGCAGGAGTCGAAAGCGTTCGATCCGTAGCTGATGTCTTTCAGTACCGTTACCGAAGTCATGCCCGTTTTTTGGAAGGCCGCCGAAGCGGTCGCCGTGACGTTCTGCGGGAATACGATGCCTGCGAGGTTCGCATTCGACTTGAACGAATTCGGGAAAGTTGTCGATTCATAGACGACTTCGGAGAAATCCACCGTGGCAGGGGCTGCGAGAGCCAGAACTGCATCGGCTACGGATTTCATTTGAGCGGTCGTCATCACCGTATTGTCACCGGCCGTCTTGACGTACAGCGTAGTGAAGGTTTGCGGAATTTCCGATTTCCAGGGATCTTCGCCGGAAGCGCGGTAGTAAAGGCCTTCGCTCAGGTAGTCGGGACCGAGCGCCTCCATCGTATAGCCGCTGGCGGCTGTGGTCCAGGAGGAGTAGGCTTCGACCGACGCAACGTGGAACGTTTTGGAGCCTTGGACCGAAGTACCCGCGCCGGAGAAACTGTCGGCCTGTACCGCAGGGGCCGTTGTCGGTTCCGCATAGACGTCTGCGAGCAGTGCGGCGTTTTCGAAGGCCTTGCTGCCGATCGAGGTCAGCGTGTTGCCCGAGATGGTCAATTTGGTCAGTTTCGACCAGTTCGCGAAAGAACCGGCGCCGATCGTGGCGATTGTTTTCGGGATGGTTAGGCTCTCGATCGCGTTGTTTGTTGCGAAAGCATTGTCGCTGATGGCGGTGAGGCCTGCACCGAATTGGAGCGTAGCGATATTGGGGTTGTTGCTGAAGGCTCCGTCACCCAGCGTGGTAACGTTGTCGGGCAGGGCGAGTGCCGTCAGGCCGCAGTCGGCGAAAGCACGATCGCCGAGGGTCGTCACACCGGTGCCCAATGTCAGGGTCGCCAGTTTGGAGCAGCCGTCGAAAGCGCTCGTACCGATCGTTTCGATCGACTTGGGGATGGTGACGGTCGTGATCGAAGTACAGCCTGCGAACATTTCGGCCGGGATGGTCGTTGCCGAACCGAGGGTAATGGCCGTGAGTTCGGTACAGTCGCGGAAGCTCTTTTCGCCGAGTGTCGTGGCAGAAATTTTTGCCGAGGTAAGACCGGTACCGGCGAATGCCTCGGTTCCGATGTTTTCGATCGCAGATAGGCTTGTTTCGACGAGTGCGCTACACCCTTTGAACGCTTTGTCGCCGACGGTTTTAACGCTCGACGGCAGGGTGAGGGATGCCAGCGCTGTACATCCTTCGAACGTGCTTTCGCCGATGATTTCGACACCGGTCGGAACGGTCGCCTTGGTCAGGGCCGTACAGCCTTTGAAGGCTCCGGCTGCGATCGAGGTCGTATTTTCGAAGAATTTGATCGTACCCAGTTTCGCATTGCCGGCCAGTGAGACGGGGAATTCCGTTGCTTCGAATTTCGCCATGCTCAAGTCGAGCGTCACGGGAGCGGACTGTGCCGAGATTTTGGTGACGAGGGTATTGAACTGGCTGGCGGTAAGGGCTGCATCGTCGCCTACGGTGCGTACATACAGTGCGGTGAACGTCGCAGGCAGGGTCGGAACCCAGTCGGCCTCGCGCGAAGCACGATAGTAGATGCCGTCCGTCAGTTGCTGGTCGTTGATGTCCTGCAGCGCATATCCTTGTGAGGTTACGTCCGTCCAGGCCGTTTCATAGGCATCGTAGGACGCTGCCGGAACATAGAGGATTTTCTTTCCCTCCACCTTGCTGCCGGCGCTGCCGAAGGCGGTGCTTCCCAGCGAGGGCGCATTCTTGGCCCGGCAGGTGATCGTTTGCAGATTGTTAGCCATGATGAACGTATTGCGTCCGATCGAGGTGACCTTCTCGCCCAAGTCGATCGAGGTGACGTTGGCGCAGTTCCAGAAGGCGTAGTTGGCGATCTCGGGGATGTCGATGACGATGCGGGTGAAGGCGCTGCAGCCGCCGAACGAGCGCTCGTCGAGCGATTTCAGCGTTTCGGGGAAGGTTACGTCCTGCAACTTGCCGCAGTTGTAGAAGGCGTCGTTGCCGACAGTCTCCAGCTTGGAGGGCATATTGATTGTCGTGAGGGCCGAACATGCGTTGCACAGGTTGGCCGGAATTGCAGTCAGTGCATCGGGAAACTGTATGCGTTCCAGTGATTTGCAGTTCTTGAATACGGATGATTCTATTGTAGTCACGCTTTCCGGGATCGTGATCTCTTCGAGTCCGGTCGCTTCGAATGCTTCGGCTCCGATGCTCTTCAGTGTCGAGGGCAGGGTTACATCGGTCAGAGCTGTGCAACTGTCGAATAAGAATCGTGGAATTGCTTCCACACCTTCGGGAATTACGACCGATGTCAGCAATTTGCAGCCGTAGAACGCATAGATGTCCAATGTGCGCACCGAGGAAGGAAGCTCGATGGATTCCAGTTTGGCACAGTTGCGGAAGCAGTTCTGCCCGATGGCAGTCAGGCCTTCCGGAAAGGTTATCCGCGTCAGGTTCTTACAGCCGTAGAAAGCCCCGGAATTGTAGGTGCTGGGAGTGAAAGTCTGGATATTACGGGGCAGTGCGATCTCCTGAAGATTGGTCTTGCGGGTGAAGTCCATCGGAAATTCGGTCGTGGCGAAGGTAGCTTCACCCAGGTCGATGACCGCACCGTTTGCGAGGTTGCCTGCAATCGAGGTGAGCTCTTCGGCCGAGAGGGTCGATTCGCCCAGGGTAACGACTTTCAGGTAGCCGATCGGCTCGGTCGGCAGCTCTTCCGCAACACCGGCTTCGGTCATGAAGAATGCGCCGGAGCTTTTGCAGTCGGACTTGGCGATCTGTGTCGAGAGGCGCAGCGTGTGGCCTGGGGTAAGCGTTTTGCCTGATTTGGTTTGCAGATAAACCGAACCGTCGGCGAATTTATAGACGATCGAAACCGTTGCCGTCGAAAGATCGGCGGGGTAGAGCACCATGGCGGCGAACACGTCGGTATCGTTGCTCTGCGAAGGCAGGGCGACACCCTCTTCGCCGAACGACAGGGTGACGGACGAAGAGCCTTTGCAGTCGCCCAGCTTTCCGTCGGCGAAAGCGGCTTCGCCGGCGATGGTCTGACCGCCCGATACGCTCAAGGTGATCGAGAGCAGGTTCGAGGTGACATCGCTCGAATAGGTGTCGAACCAGACGTAGGAGGTCGCATGCTCGAGCGTAAAGGTTCCGTTTTGCGCCGTTGCATAACCGAAGTCACCGTTTTGGCCCAGGTTCAACTCTCCGGCTGCCTGCTGTGTCTGCTCGGCCGGAATCAGGGCTGTTGCGGCTGCCGGGCCGGTCAGGTTGTAGAATACGTCGTACGTGTCGGCCGTTTCGAGGGATTCGAAAACGAATGTCGCCTGGCTGCCGCCTTCGGCGATGGCTTCGCTTCGGGTATTGCGTGCCCAGATGTAGTCGCCGGCGCTCCAGAGGAACGGAACGGCTCCGTCTTCGGCTCCGCCGAAACCGGTGCGGGTGCCCCGGCCGGAGAATCCGGTCAGTACGACCTGCGTATTTCCGTCAGGAGCAGGGGCGATAGGTTCTACGTCCGCATCTTTCGTGCATCCTGCGAATGCGAGCAGGAATGCGCACAATATGTATAAGTAGTTTTTCATCGGTAATCTCCTTTTTATCCGTTAGTTCCACTCTTCCCATTCGCTCGATCCGGCGCCTGCGCCGCCGAGGATTTCATCGGTGGCGAGTACCTGAACCTTGGCTATGACCGTTGCGGTAGCGCCTACGGCTACGACGGATACTTCACCCGAGGTTTCGGCATATACGTTCTCCTTGGCAGGGGCTGTGATGGTCAGCACATCGCCTTCGAGCCAGGCGCGCCAGCCGTCGGGTTTGGCGATGGCGAGGTTTTCAACGCCTTTTTGGGTAACGGCGAGGTTCTGCGAAGCGCCGAATTTCAGCGTCAGCGATGTGCGCTCGATGACGAAATTCACCTCCTTGGCTTTGGGCAGAACGATCTGATCGCCGTTGGTGAGCGTGAAGGTTACGTTTTCATCGTCCTGTACGACGCTTTTGAAGAAAGAGTCGCCGTCTTCTCCCTTATCGCCGTTCGCACCGTCCTTACCGACCGCTTTGATCGGCTGTCCGTCTTCGCCTTTGATGGTTTCGCCGTCGATCTCCCAATAGCCGTCCTTGTTGATGGTCGGGGTTTTACCGTTTTGGCCCGCAACCGGAATCTTGTTCTGGTTATCGTCGAGCAACCACTGGTCATCGCCGCCCAGCGTCCAGTAGTAGATGCCTTCGAATTGCGCGATGCCGATGGCCGGCGCCGCTGCGCCGTCTTTGCCGTTGTGCAACGTGATGGTCTTGCCGTCGTTGAAAGTGATCGTGCAGCTTCCGTCCGCCGCTTCGGTGTAGTTGGTGATGAATTTGTTTTCGTTCAGGGCGTCGATGATCGTCTTGAGCGAATTGACCTGTTCCTTCATCGAAGCGATCTCCTGTTTTAGGTTTTCGATCTCCTGGCGGATTTCGGTGTCGTCGTACTTGTCGTCCGAACAGCCCCAGGTCATTGCTGCGCAGCAGGCAGCGAGAACTAACAGCGTAAAGAATTTTTTCATAATTTAAGAATTTGATTTATTGGTTGAATTTTGTTTTCCATGTTCCGCAGAATAGGCAGGCTGTATCGGAACCCGTCGGTTCGGAGGAGGGGATTGTGCTGCGCCGAAACGACGAAGGCGTCCGCCGGAGGAAACGAATGTCCGTTCCGGAGAACGCCTGAAGCGCAGCCCGGCGAAGGCCGGGTAGAGTGAGCGCATGTCACGCCCGTTGAAATGTCAGCCGTAAAATAGCCGTAAGTCATCGATACTCCTGTCGTTTAGTCCTGTTCGGAACTTACACGCGAGGGTACAGAAGAAATACATGGAAAAATAGCGCGCCGAAGACTATCTTGCACGATTTCGACCCGAAACCCGCGGGTGTAAATCCTGATTGTCAAGGCAGGTCTTCTGACTCGTTTCCTCCGCAACGCCTTCCCAGCGATATAGCCAGTGGCAAAGAGTGCGCGAAGTTGCCCGGTCGGGGGCTGAAACTCACAGCAGCAGGTACTGTCGCCGATTTTCACGGCATTCCCTATTAATCGGCTTGGAAAAGTGATTCCAAGTCCGAACCTTGCGGGTGCAAAGGTATTGCTTTTCCGGGATTATTCGCAAACGAAATCGGAAATAAATTTCAATGAATTTTGTAATTCATTGAAAAACATGGTTTTGTTAAACGACTATTTGCGGAAGATGAAATAGACGGCCAGAATCAGGCAGACGAAACCCGCCAGGTGGTTCCACCGCAGGGTGTCCGATTTCATGAAGACGACGGCGAAGACCGTGAAGACCAGCAGGGAGATGACTTCTTGGATCACTTTGAGCTCCCAGATCGAGAAGGGGCCTCCCAGTTGGGAGCTGCCGATGCGGTTGGCCGGGACTTGGAAACAGTATTCGAACAGGGCGATCCCCCAGCTGAGCAGGATGATGGACAGCATCCCGAAGCGCTCTATTTTGGATTTGAAAGCGATATGCCCGTACCAAGCCAATGTCATAAAGGTATTGGAAAGGATCAGCAGGGCGATGGTGGCGAGGGCACGGCTCATAATAGCAGAGTATTGAGATCGGTTATCGAGGCGAAATCGTCGATGACGACATCGGCTTCCGTTTGGGTTGCGAGCGTATGACGGGGTAGAGTCGTTGCCAGGGCCACGATGCGGCCTGCTCCGGCCCGGCGGGCAGCAGTGATGCCGACCCGGGCATCCTCGAATACAAGGCATTCGGCCGAAGGCAGGTGCAGTCCTTCGGCTGCCAGCAGGTATATTTCCGGGTCGGGCTTGCAGCGGGTCACCCGGTCGCCGCTGACGATGCAGGAGAAGTAGTCGGTGATACCGCAGTTGCTGAGGACGAAATCGACGTTCTCGCGGCAGCCTGAAGAACCGACGGCGCAGCGGATTCCGCGACGGCGCAGCTCTTCGAGCAGTTCCACGAGCCCCCGTACGGGGCGGATTTCCGGAGCATAGACTTCGCGGTAGATGGCTTCTTTCTCCTCGCCGAGCGCTTTCATTCCCTTTTCGCGGATGATTTCTTCGGGCAGGATCAGGCGCATGATGTCGTCGTTACCCATGCCGAAAGCGGTCTGGAGCTTGTGCTGCCAATCTTCGACGCCGTAACGCTCGCAGAATATCTCGAATGCCTTGACGTGTGCCTGGGTATTGTTTACCAGTACGCCGTCCATATCGAACAGGACTCCCCGTATCATTTTGTTGTTTTTTGAGTCGCAAAAGTAATCATATTTCCGGGAGTTGCCGCCGAAACGACCGGGAAATTGCAGCGTAGCACTTCGAGGCGGGGCCGTAGTCTAAAATGGCGATTGTAGTTTTTTAGTACCCTTTCCGACGATCGCGGCATCGAACTCGAGGTCCGTTTATTGCGGCCTGTGGCCGCATCCGTAATTCCGATCCTCTCCTGAATCCCCTCTTCGGAGAGGATTTGGACGCTGCGTACCTGAAGAGGTACCTAATATATACTCACGCTTAAAATTTGAGGTTAAGACTGAAATTGACCGTGAAGGTCGGGATCGACAGTCCGGGGACGGCGCGGTGATGCGTCAGACGCCAGATGCAATCCACGCGCAGCAAACGGAAGATGTTTTCGATGCCGAAGCCGGTTTCGAGGTAAGGATGTTCGACCGATGACATTCCTACCGGAAAGAGCATAACAGCTTTCGTATTCGGAAGACTGCCGTCGTTGCGGGCCGAGAGAGTGCCGTAAACTCCTTTGAAAACAAAGACTTCGCGCCAGTTGAGTTTTTTGAGGAGCGGTACGCGGCCCAACAGGAACCCGTTGAAGTGGTGTTCGTAGAAGAACGAAATCCAGGCGTCCGACGAGAATTCGTAGAAATTCATGCACGAGAAGGCGTAGCGGTCGTAAAAATAGGTGCCGTTTCCTTCGTGCAGCTTCAGCAGCAGGTAGGGAACCTTGCCGAAGATCTTGCCGCCTTCGAGCATGAGTTGCGAGTAACCGATCGGAGGCAGATTGAGCCGGTATTGCATACGCCCTTCGAGCCGCAGGTAGTCGTAGCTGGCGGGTAAGACTCCTCTTTTTGCCCCCGTGAAGTCGAAGGAGAAAATCGGGTATTTCGAACCCATGTGTCGTACCTCGAACGGCATGCGGACGATCGTTTCGTCTTTGGACAGCCGCAGCCCGATCCGTATCGAAGCGTCGTTGATGCCATGCAGCGAACGCCCGTCCGGCAGGATCATCGGTACGTAGCGGTTCGAGGAGATGTGACGGCCCCGCAGCTCGAACGAACTGCTGATCCCGTGCAGCCACTCGTGTTCGTAGAGGGCGATCCCTTCCTCGATAGTCGAAAGCCGCGAGGTGCCGCCTCGGGAGAAGATCGAGCTTAGGATGTTGTTTTCCGAGAGGGCGCTGACACCCGAGCTGAGCTGTATCGCGTCGTTGCGGTAGGTGACCGTCAGTTTGCGCAGCAGTTGTCGGCGCAGCATCAACTCTACCTCCGCAGCTCCCTTGAAGTCCTCGTCGCGGGTGCCGTAGGCCAGGTAGGTCGAGAGCCGTACGCGGCGGCTGAACTCTTTGGTCGTGCGTGCGCCTATCTGGAAACGGGCGCCCTCCAGTCGGTTGAAGCTGATTACTTTGGAGTAGGGACCTATGCCGACGTATTTGGTGTTGTAGTAGCCTCCGATGATAGTATTGAGGACGGTGTATATGTTTTTATAGAGGGGGACCTGCTGGATCGAATCGACCATTTGATAGATGGCCTTTTCCTTTTGGGTGAGGGTGTAGGGACGCAGCGAGTCCCATTCGACCTGCTTGCCCGAAATGGCATCGTCCGAGAGGATCACGCTGGCTGACGTACCCAGAACCTGTTTGGGGATCGGCGTGTCGAACTTTACGTCGGAATAGGTTACCTCGTGGCTGCCCAGGAAAGCGATCATCTTCGAGGAGTCGGATTTGGTCAGCGTAAAATCGGCGGTCATCTTCTCCCGCTGCGGGAACCACAGCGAGTCGGCCGTCAATCGGTTGTCGGCTTCGATCGCCAGGTGGCGAATCCAGTTTACATTGACTCCTTTGGCCATTTTTACGCGGGCCGAACGCAGCGCATAGCTTGCCGAGTCGATATTGACCTCGCCGTCGAGTACCGGGGTGGCGACACTTTTGGGGTGAAACCGGATTTTGTAGGTCTTGCGCCCTTCCACGTTCGTACTGTCCACCAGAAAGTATTTGTAGAATGAGCGTCCCGAGTTGGAGAGGGGGCTGGCGAACTTCACGCCGAACAGGTCGATGAAGTTTTCGTAAAGATTCACGTCGGCGTGCAGGTGTCCGGTGAATTGCGCCAGCACGCTGTTGTCTTCGATACCGGATATCTGGCTGGCGCGAATTACCTCGCGGGCGACGGACGGCGTGCGGCTGTGGTAGTAATCCGCCGCTGTTTCGGAGATCATCACGGGCAGGTAGGGCTGTCCCGTGACGGACGAGGTGTCTAGGTGCTCGAAGATGAAACCGAAATTCTGTTGGAGTTTTTTGCTCCGGAATTCCCGGATATTGGCCAGTCCGAGTTCCATTTTCGTATAGGTGCGGCAGATGTAGCGGTCGTACTCCTTGGAGTCGTTGTATTTTTTGTTGCGGATAATGCCTTCAAGGATCGGATGGGCCGGATTGTCCCCAGGGGTAATTACGACGCTTTCGATTTCCAGATGCGAAGGAGTGAGCCGGAAGTCGATTTGGTTGTAGCCCCCGACGTGGACCGGACGTATCTGAGGTTCATAACTGACCATTTCCGCCCGGATGTAGCTCGACGTGTCGCGGCTTTCGAGCGAGTAGAACCCTTCGTCGTCGGTGGTGATGCCGGTGGTCGTACCCGGGAACAGGACGACGGCGTAGGGAATCGGCTCGCCCGTCTGTGCGTCCGTGACCGTACCGCGCACCCGGGTGTTCTGGGCGGCGCAGGGGGCGTACAGAAATAGTCCCGCAAGAGCGAGGAGTATGCCGCAGAGTCGTTTCATCGAAGCCTTTCCGGAATGTCGTTTCGGATTTTCCTAAAATATAAATATACCCAAAAATACAAAGATTTTACCGGACTGTCAAAAATTATTATTTTTGCCGATCCGGATGGAACTACTTTCTGCGGAATGAAACATGGGAACGTCAAAATAGAAAAGACCAATGCGGCCCGTCTGCTCGACCGAGCCAAAATCGCCTACGAATTGATCCCGTATCGGGTGGATGAGGAGCATCTGGCCGCGACTCACGTGGCCGAACAGCTCGGCGAAGATGTTGCTGCGGTTTTCAAGACGCTCGTGCTTCGTGGTGACCGGACGGGCCATTTCGTCTGTGTCGTCCCTGGAGATCACGAGGTCGATCTGAAAGCTGCCGCCCGCATTTCGGGCAACAAGAAAGCCGATCTGATTCCCGTCCGGGAGTTGCTTCCGACGACCGGATACATCCGGGGCGGCTGTTCCCCGATCGGGATGAAAAAACCGTTCCCGACCTTTTTCCATATTTCCGTTTTGCAACACTCCGTCATTTATATCAGTGCGGGAGTTCGGGGATTGCAGATCCGGATCGCTCCGCAGGATCTGCTTCGCTTCGTCGGGGGCGAAACGGCCGAAATCAGCCGTCCGTCGTCTGTGGCGGCGGAATAAGATCCGTAATTCTTTTTTGCTATTCGATCCCTTTCTGCAGGTCGGCGGAATTGTCGTGTTGTCGAAGCGACCGCCGGACCGGTATTTCGGAAACGATTCGTTATTTCTCTTTGGGTGCCGGTCTGGTTTCGCCCTTGAGTGCCGGAAGGGAGATGCCGTACCGTACCGCCAGAATCCGAATGAGGATCACCGAGCAGGCGGCGATGAACTGCGTGGGGGCCGCCGGCAGGTCGAGATACATACAGAGATAGTAGATCAGTCCGCCGCAGATGCAGGCGATGGCGTAGATGTCTTTGCGGAAAATAAGGGGTACTTCGTTCAGCAGCACGTCGCGCAGCATACCGCCCGCCGCACCGGTCAGCGTACCCATGATGATACCCACCCACATCGGATAGCCGACGGCTATGCTTTTCTGAATGCCGACGACGGTGAAAAGTCCCAGTCCGACGGCATCGAAAATGAAGAAGGTGTTGTTGAGCCGGATCACGTATTTGCGCAGCCCGACTACGAACAGGAAGGCGAATCCCGATACGACCAGGTAGGAAACGTTCTGCATCCAGAAAGGGGGCAGGCCCAGCAGCAGGTCGCGCAGCGTACCGCCGCCGACGGCCGTGACGAATCCGACCACATAGGCTCCGAACCAGTCGAAATGTTTGGCCGAAGCGAGCCGGATGCCGCTGATGGCGAATGCGAAGGTACCGACATAGTCGAGAAGGGTGATGAAATTCATGATGTTTCGATTTTTCGGCCGCAAAGGTAGTAATTATCTCGCCGGATTATCGATAACGACGAAATAAATTCGATAGCTGCGATCGGGCTGCCGATTTCTGTTTTCTGTTTTCTGTTACCGGCCGTATGATACGGGGCGGAGGCGTTTCCTGCGGGTCTTTGCGGAATTTTCCGGCAAGGAGTGTTCGGGTTTCGTTTTTTTTCGTACTTTTATGCGGCGTAAATTCGGCTCGGAACGATGGTTTTACTTCTTCATTCCGGTTCATTGGTTTGCTTTTTCATGTTACTTAAATATTTCCCACTATGAAATTTTTTATCGATACAGCTAACCTGGCCCAGATCCGGGAAGCTAACGAAATGGGTGTGCTCGACGGGGTGACGACCAATCCTTCGCTGATGGCCAAGGAGAACATTCGCGGTGAGGAGGCCTGCCGTCGCCATTACCTCGAAATCTGCTCCATCGTCGATGGCGATGTGAGCGCCGAGGTGATCGCCACCGATTTCGACGGTATGGTCCGCGAAGGGGAAGCGTTGGCGGCCTTGCACAAGAATATCGTGGTCAAACTCCCGTGTACGGCCGACGGTATTCGTGCCGTGAAGTATTTCGCGGGCAAGAATATCCGCACCAACTGCACGCTGGTCTTTTCCGTCGGTCAGGCTCTGCTGGCAGCCAAGGCCGGTGCGACGTATGTGTCGCCGTTCGTAGGCCGTCTGGACGATATTTGCGAGAACGGGGTGGCTCTCGTCGCCGAGATCGTGCGTATGTATCGTTACTACGGTTATGATACGCAGGTGCTGGCGGCTTCGATTCGGCATACGCAGCACATCGTCCAGTGTGTCGAGGCGGGGGCCGACGTGGCGACCTGCCCGCTTGCGGCGATCAAGGGTTTGCTGAAACACCCGCTGACCGACATCGGTTTGGCGCAGTTCCTGGCAGACCACGCCAAGGTGAATTCGTAGGGAGGCGGCGTTTCCCGTAATGGAAAAGCGATGCCGATGATCGAAAAATCATCGGCATCGTCGTTTCGTATTCGGGCCGGAATCCGATCAGATTTCCAGCCCCATGATATAGTCGTTCATGTAGAATCCGCCTCCGATTTCGAAATCGCCTTCGCGCAATTTGCGCATACCCATCCGTTCGTAGAATTTTACGGCTTTGTTATGGCGATTTACGTGGAGCTCCATCCGGCAGGGAGCCGGGTGGAGCTGTTTGATGTGTTCGATAGCCTTGCGGAAGAGGAAGCTCCCCGCGTGCACACCCTGGAATCGTGGCAGGATGTAGATTTTTTGCAGGATGTAGAGGTCCTCCGCTTCGGGCTGGACAGAGAGATAGCCGCAGGGAGTGCCGTCCTTGTAGGCGATGTAATATACGTGCCCTTCGGCCATCTGCCGCCGGAGGTTTTCGGGGGAGTACATCCACTCCATCATGTAGTCCAACTGTTCGGGCGAAAGGATGGTTTTATAGGTGTCGGGAAATGCGACGCAGGCCATCTCGCGTATCAGTCCACAATCTTCGACGGAGGCTTTTCTGGCAGTAAACATAAGGTGTTCGATTCGGTTTCGCTCTTGCAAATATATTGAAAGCCAGGAGAAACCGGGAACTTGTTCCCGGTTTTCTGAGGTGCATTCTATCTAGAATATGTTCAAAGATGGTGATTCTGGTAGTCGGAGAGTTCTGTTTTTGTCGCGATAATTTGTCGGGCTGTATGAGACGGATGCCTGGGCAATAACAAATTAGGCCAATATTGTAGCCACAAAATTTCTATAGTCCCTCCTCGACGGTTTTCCGTACAGGTTCCTGGTACTGTTTACCTTTTCCGAAACGGAAGTTGATTTTCAACATTACTCTGTTCCAGGCATTTTTTACATAAGAAGTCCCTTGTGTTCTGACGATACTGTTCTCGATGGAATGGTAATGGCTTTCCGGATTGGTGAGGAAATTGTCGCAGGAGAGTTGAAATGCCCAGTCTTTGTATTTATATCTCACACCTATCGCAGAGGATAATTCACTGTCGTATATCATCGGAATAGACAATCCTTTACAAGGTATCGCACCCTGATAATATGCGGAAAAGTTTTTGTAGTTGAAAGTCAGCTCATAGTACATCGGAGCCTGAAAATGAGTCACCCTCCCCAATACTTTCGAATCGACTTTTGTATAACTGAATCCTCCGCCTAATTTCAATGCCAGCAAGTCGTTTTTGAATGGGCTGAGTCTCAAATCATAATGTACGGAGTGCACATCTGCCCAGTTGTCATTAATCGGTGAGTATGCGATATACGGCTGTTCATACTGATAATAGTAGTCGATTGGATTCTTGTAATATAAGTAGCTGTATGAAACATTTATATTGAGCCATTTGTTATGATATACGACATTGAAAGTCGTCTGGTTCGCACGGCCGCCGACCAGCTCGGGATTCCCGTGTACGATAATATTTTGATTATAAAACGAAGTGGCTTCGCTGAGTTGTCCCAGTCCTGGCTGCATATTGGCTTGGACGAATCCGGCTTTCAGCATAAAAGAGGGTGAAATACGATAACCGATATCTACCCGAGGCGCAAAGACCCATTGCCAAATATCGTTGTCGTTTGTTTTTGTTCGTGTCCCTGTTACTCCCAAAGAAAAACGATAAGTAAACCGAGGCCCGATCTTTCCGGTGATCTCTCCGGCAAAATAATTTTTCAGAATGCTGTTAGTTTCCCGGGAATAGCCCGACGTGTTGTCTATTCGATATTTGCTAATATCATAGTAAAAATAATCTCCGAATGAAAGCGTCAGCTTGTCGAAAGTCTTGGTATAGAGAGCTTGGCCGTTCATCTGATAGCCGTCTCCGTCCATATTAAGAAAATCTTCAAATACAGGCGTATCGTCCGATAATGCGTATTGGTTCTTATAGGTATCGGAAACAGAATTTATGTAATCGCCTCGAAGTGTTATCATTAGTTCATGCCGGTTGCGGAATTGCCTCCAGAAGTACAGGTCGAGCGTCGGATTGAATGAGTGGGACTCGCTTTCCTTCACTCCGTAACGGTCCGAACCTATGCCATCCTGAATAAAGGCAAGCCGGGAATCGGTCTGTTGAGAATGCTTATCATAACTTGGGAAAAAGCGGGCTTGAAATACATATTTTCCGGGGAGTTGATTCGTGTATTTGAGACTAAATTGAGGACTTAAGAAGTTGTTTTCACTCTGCCGTTCTTCCTCCTGCCGGAAATCCACCCCGTCGAGCGTATATTCCATTTCATCCGAGGCATATTGATCATCCCATGATCCGTAGCCTATGTTTGCAGTAAATGCCAACTGATGCCGTCCCCGGTTGTATTGCAGGAAAAAACTATCGTTCAACCAGGGCGAAGTCAGATGTTGGTTCAGCTCCACACTTCCGTATATTCCGTCTTCCCGAATTTTCGTGATAATGTTGATGACTTTATTGCCGTTGCTGAGGCCGAATTTGATGGGCGGCAGATCGTAGTATTCGATCTTTCGGACATCTTCGGGCCGCAGAGTCGTCAATTCCTGTTCCGAAGAGGCGATACCGTTTACCAAGACCGTCACACTGCCATCGGACGCGGTGATTTGATTGGTCTGGCGGTTGATTCTGATCTGCGGAATCTTGTTGGTCAGATCGAGACTCGTGACCGCCGCCTTCCGGTCTTCATTGGTGATGGTATATACCGTCCGGTCGAAATAGCTGGCTGTGTTGTTGGCCGTGACGACCACCGCATCGATCTCTGCGACATCTTCGGACAGGACGTAATCCCGGACGACCTCCGTCATGCCTATCGAAGGTTTGCGAAGAAGCACCGTATCGTAAAGAGTCTTGTACCCGATTGTCCGAACCGATAGCAGGTAGCGGCCCGCACGGTGTTTTCCGAACCGGTAATTGCCGGCCATATCGGTTATCACGCCTTCCGTGTAGCGGGTCGTATCCGGCAGTTGCTGGAGAATGACCGGGGCGAAGGCGACCGGTTCGTTTTTCTCGGTGGTAATTTTACCTTTCAGGACGATTTGCGCCTGGAGCGGTGTCGCCAGGCTCGTTATGATGATCAGAAGAAGAACGGGGATAAGTCGGGGGTGTCTCATAGTTGCGGAGTTTGAAAAGAATATAAAATAGAGTAGTGAAGACGGGGCGGGAAGGGAGCGGATTATAGTTCGCAACCGGGGGAAGGCGTCAGTTGTTCCTTAATGGAGGGGGCATTGAAATTCACTCCGACAGTTACGAAATTCAATACCCCGTCGTAATACGGCTCTTCCAGGTTGTCCAGTCTGTAATATTCGATACGCTCGATGTTGTCTGCGGTCAGATTTGTCAAAATAGCTGCATATCCAGCCTCATCCGGAATAATACCGCTGAACATAAGACATACCGTGGCGCCGTTTTCATCGGTCAAATAACCATCTTCGTAGGTTATGCCCGGAATATGGCTGTAAAGATCCTCGATCGTCCGGGCATCGGGGGCAATCTGTTTGGGACGATACGTTTCCACGGGTCGGAAAGCTACGGTATCGGCAGAGCGCTCGACAGGAATGTAGTAATCGATGTTGCCTATTCTGCCGGGAACGTATTTGATCTCGATCTCCTTGCTTCTCGTTCGGATACCCGGACCCGATATTTTAAGCTGATAGGTCTGATCGGTTGCGACGTTTCCGAAATCATACCAACCGTTCATTGCCGTAATAGTCCCGTATTCGGGTTCTCCGGTCGCCGGATCGCATAACCATACCGATGCGAAAGGAACGGGGGTAGGTGTTTCCGATACATACACAAAACCTGTGATCTCCTGCTCTTGTCCTGCCGCAGAACTTATGAAGCCTGCCAAAGCGAAAAATAATAAAACGAATCTTTTCATAGCCGTTGAATGTTTCTTAATTAAAAATAAGCATTTTATCGGGAATCAGACAAATAATTTTCGGATAAAATAGTTGCGAAATCGAAGAATGGTAATTTTATTTGTGTGATATTGAACTTTTTCTATATCTTATTTGAATATATATTTACGATGGACGGAGTTGCGGAGCAATAAAAATATCGAGGTATGACGCGAAATTGCATTTTGACCGTTGTTTTGAACAAAATGCAGACTTTGTAAAAATGAATTAAAATCGGAGAAAGAAAAATGCCTGATTTTTTTCGGCTGCAGATTTCGATAGGATAGGGTAAAGACAAAGGCAGCCGATAATCGATCGATTATCGGCTATTTTTTTGTTATCCTGCTGGACCTAAAAGTGATCCAGTCGGAATCACTCAATGAGCCGTCGGAGTCTTCCTGAAAATGCCGCTTATATGATATTACAAGCTATATTTTCGGATCGTGGTTTATTTCAGTCTGTTTCAATTTGTAACTTATCTTGAGCGTACTTCATAACGTGGTTATGTAATTTTTCGTTTCTTGTGGTAGGATTTGATTCTATTATTTCCGGTTATAATCTTGAAATACATTACGGAATGTTTTGCCGCGATATTTTTAAACAATCTTGATATTGCTGCTTGGAATATAAACAGGATGGTTGTATAAAGTCCCAAGTGGATTTTTCAAGAAGGTTACCGATCGACTCGTTTTTATGGTTTGATATATTAATAAACATTATTGTTGCATAGTATGTGTCATAAGACAACTTCTAGCTATGAAAAGAGATAAATTGTCGAATTGTGTTTGCAATATTTATAATTATTATTAAATTTGATCAGGAATTGTTTGGTATTTACATCTTTATAATTTTTCAAACTTATAAGCAATACAGAATGGTCATATATCTTACTTAAAATTATCTTTCTAATATTTATTGCTTATGAAAAACATTAAACTTTTTGTAACATTCGTTGCTTCTTTATTTTTTCTTTTCTCTTGCGAGAAAGAAAAAGTTGAAACTTGTGGATTTGACACGATCAGACTCACAGAGTCTTTCTTGACAGAATATGCAAAGGGAGACGGAGTGGACAACTATATGATAGCTCTTGCAAGTGGTCCGACAGTCTTCGATCCAACAAATCAGCAATGGCATACTGAAAATGACGGATGGGTAATGCTTATTAGTCTGTTCGCAGAACCTGTTGCCAATCTTGGGGCGCCGGAAATTCCTGAAGGAAAATATACGCTTGGAAGTGCTCCGGGTGCGGGTGTTTGGAGTTCTGAAGAAGATGTCAATCAACTATACTATACCGGAAAAGACGGTGTTAGCACCTTGGTACCGGTAAGCGGAGAGCTTACTTTTGCCAAAACGGCAGATGGATACATAATGACTGGAAAGTTTTTGGCTGCTGACCAGAAAGAATATTGCGTAACCTATACCGGAACTCTTAAATTCCAGCCGCAAGGAGAAACTTCGGTTATTGATCAGCCTGTGAATACAAAATTCATAGGTGGACAGGCAATATATAAAGGTCCGGATCCATCCTTCGGCGATTTGGGCTGGGTACAACTTGAACTTTATGATGCAGAGCCGGATCCGGAGATGGGGACGATTTTGGGTAATTTCTTAAAAATCAAGATGTTTATTCCTATTCAGACAGAAAAATTCACGTCCATGCCATCTGGCACTTGGAAATTGAATGCTTCTGCTGATGAAAATACGGCAGAACCTGGATATGATAGCGGAGAAGACCTTCCTACCGGATCATACGTAGTCCAGACAAGTTCGGACGGTTCGACAATGAAACTCGGTATGTTGAACCAAGGGACAATAACAGTAACGGAAGACCAGCATGTTGTAATAGATGCTTACACAACCGAAGGAATTAGTGTAAAAGGAAACTTAAACAAACCTCTCGAAATACTGGATCTTGGAGGTGGGGAAGTCGATGATTCTCAATATTCTACTCTTACAACAGACAAAGTAATAGATCTTAGTGGCGCAGAAACAGCGTACTTTCTTGATTATGAAGATTATTATGAGAACGGCACACGAAATGTAGTGCTTCAGATCTTGGATAGTCAGTCAATGACAGGTATGTTTCTTGATCTGGCATTGTCGAAAGCAGATAATAGATACGATCCCCTTCCCAACTGTACATGCACCCTCGATCCGGGAGATAACAGGGCGTTTACGTTTGCAGGAGGAAGTATTTGGCAGTCAAATGCCGTAGGAACCTGGGGATTCCTCAAGCTTCAAACCAATGGCGAGACTATAATGCCTGATTTCTCAGAAGCAGGAAATGCAGCCGGGGGATCGCTTACCATTACCAGAAACGGAGATGAATATACTATAACAGTAAATTTCATTGATGACGCAGAAACTCCGCATCGTATCACAGGAACTTGGACTGGCACTCTGACTCCTTATTCATACACGGCATCCGTAAGTGGTTTGTTAGAGCAATCGATGAAACCAGTTAAATAATCGGACAAGGGATGTTTTTTATAGTTAGAAAGATTATATAATATTTCTTATTGAGATAAATAAAAGAGTCTTTCAGGTAGGCGAATGAAAGGAGGGTAACTAATTTTTTAGTTACCCTCCTTGTTTTTACCTGTATTCTGTCTCTATCGTAATTGTGATACTTGTGTAGATAAAAAGATAGCTTCATTTTATAACGGCTATGGATTCCGATTACCAATATTCGACAAATGAGAGCGACTTATTTATAAATTCGTTACGGCTTTTATAGTAACGAATTGACAGCGATTCATTTTCACAGGGTGACTTTTTGAGGCCTTTTTCTGTCGCAGGTAGGTGGAAAACATCTTTAAACCACTGGTTTAAAGATGTTTGTCTTGGTTTGTCAGAGTTTTTCATTTCTCTGAAGTGATCTCGCTGGGATCCGTTTGTGAACTCGATGGAATCATCCTATGATCCGTCTGGGGCCTTCCTGAAAATGCCGCTTACATATTGCTATAAGCTATATTTTCGAGAGGTTGGCTTCTTTGATTCGGCTTCCACTTGTTGCTTGTTTCTAACGTAGGTCACAACGTGGTTACACAACTCTGTCGCTTCTTGTCATAGAACTTAATAGGGGTATTTCCTGTTATAATCTTGAAAAAGCGATCTAATTTTCTTGCATCAACAATTACCTTTCATTAATAGTAAATTTCCGATTTGGGGGCAGATTTTCCGGGTTGGGTAAATCCATCCGGCGAAAGAGGGGGTGGATCGGTAATTTTATATCAAATATCCGAAATAGGTGGCTCTGCTTATACGCATCATGCCATTGGTATATCGCTCTTTGGATTTTGCCGTGCATGGAGGTACTGCAATCAACCTTTTTCACAAGAATATGCCCCGGTATTCGGTTGATATCGATCTGCCCCTCCCATACAGAATAGGGAAGAAAGTCTGAGGGCAATAAACAGGCACTTTGAAGATCTGAAAGGGTACATTGAAAAATCCATACCCGGAATCAGGATTGTACCCAAATATAATGTCTGGAAATTACAATGTAAATTGGATGGGGCTACTGTAAAAATAGAAGTGAACGGACCAAGAGGGGCTTGATAGGAGAAACGGCCGACATGATGCTTTGTGATAAAGCGCAGAAGGAGTTCAATATGGCTTGTAAGGCCCGGACTGTTTCTTATTCCTTGCTATACGGAGGTAAGATGGCGGCTGCACTAAGCCGGCAGCATCCGAGAGATTTATTTGACTGCAAGTATATGGAAAAAAGTAACGACTCTGAAACAAAGCCGTTACTTTTTTGTCGAGATACGGACCCCGGGTGAGCGGAGCGCTCTTCTATTTCTTGTCCTTGTCTTTCTTTTCCAGGGCATAGAGACGATTCACCTCCTGAAGCACGGCGGGCGTGATGTCGAGCGTCGAATCGGCGTCGAGCAGGGCATTGGCATTGACGATGAGTTTGTAACGACCATCGGCATTAAGGTTCTCGATGGCGCGGTGCAGCAGGTCCTGAGCCCGGTTCGAGAAGACGAAATTCTCTTCGTCGAGCGCTTTGGCTTCCTTCTGTGCCGCAGCCTGGTACGAAGCTATGCGGCGCTCGATGTTCTCCTGTGTGGATTGCGCGTCGTTGGTGGTGATAAGCCCCTTTTGGTATTTCTCCTGGAGCTGGGCTACTTCGTACTGGAAGTTCTGCTCCTTCTGTGCCCAGCTCTTCTGTGCCTTTTCGGTCTTGTCTTTCAGGGCGATGCCTTCTGCATTGTAAAGATCGGACTGCGCGAGCACGGCTTCGACCTGCACGTATGCGATGTCACCGCCGCCTACTTCCCGTTGCTCGGTTGCTTCGGTAGCTGCCGTTTCGACGTTTTTGGTGCCGCAGGCGGTAAATCCTGCCAGGGCGATCAATGCCGCGAAGAAGAGTTTTTTCATGTGTTATCCGTTGTTTTGGTTAAAAATATCGCTTTGAAAGGCAAAGGTAGAAAAAAATCTTTACTTTTGTCAAGCCACATTCAAAATTAGAAACTCATGTACGAATATCTCTCCGGTACCATTTCCGAACTCGCTCCCACCCATGCCGTGTTGGATGTCGGCGGAGTGGGGTACTTTCTTCAGATATCGTTGCAGACATATTCCGAAATCGAGCACTCCGACCGAGTGAAACTGTTCGTTCATTACGTGGTTCGGGAAGACGCCCAGTTGCTTTACGGCTTCGCGTCGAAGGCCGAACGGGAACTGTTCCGCCACCTGATAAGTGTCTCCGGCGTAGGCGGCAATACCGCCCGGATGATTCTCTCGACCTATTCGCCGAGGGAGTTGCAGGGGATCATCGCTACCGAAAACGCCGTCCTTCTCAAAAATGTCAAGGGATTGGGGCTGAAAACGGCGCAGAAGATCATCGTCGAGTTGAGCGGCAAGATGGCCGGCCTGGGACTGACGGGGGATACTGTTACAGCCCCTGTCGCCGGCGGGGATTACGAGGAGGCGCTTGCGGCGCTGGTCATGCTCGGGTTCGGGAAAGCGGCGGCGGATAAAGTCGTAAAAATCGTTGCTCGGGAAAATCCCGGAGCTTCGGTGGAGGATCTGGTCCGTATGTCCCTTAAACGATTGTAGCATATAATCGTACATTTCTATTTCGCAGGTTACTCATATCTTTCGATGTATCTTTTTTTGACGGTTGCAGCATCGAATCCGAGGGTCGCTTATTCGCGGTATGTGTCTGCGTCTGTAACGCGGACCTTTCCCTAAATATCCTTCTCGAAAGGGGCGTGGGGCGCTACGTTCCCGATTAATTATTACGTTTTTGTAACGGCCTTCTTGTTTTTGTCGATTTAATATTTTTGAAACTTTTTTTTATATTTTTCATTTGGGGGGGGAAATTTTTTTATATTAGTTTTGCGCCGAAAAGAGTAAACGAACCCCCAAAATGTTTATCGTAAAAATGGAAGGATTTGCAGGCTTTGTCGGCCTTATGTTTGGTCTTGTTGTTTTATCGGTCATCATAACCCTGGTCGTATGTGCCGTTAAGAGGCATCGCAGGGAGTGGCTTCAGGACGGACAGCGTAGAGTCTGATTTTGTTTTGTAAAGTTATTGGAGCTGCCGGAGCGATTCTTTCGCTCCGGCAGTCGATTTTTTTGTTCGGTTCGTTTCCGGACGTTTCGGATGGTCCGAACATTCGGAAGGTCGGACTCCATATCGTTTTGTCGTGACGCGGGCTTTCGTGTGCAACTCCGGTTCTGTGTCGGGAGCGCAGGAAAACCGGCCGCCGGACCGTCGGGTTTCTTTGCCAGAGAGGGAAACATTGTTTTTCGGGGGGTGGCCTGACTGCGGCGTCTGCGTTGGCAGTATCCGGCCTCGCAGTCGCTGCAGCGGATTTGCAATCACGGTTCGCGGGGTGTGTGGGCGTGGTATCGCCGCCGTAAGCGATGCAGTGTATAGCCGAGCCGCGATACGTTCGGGGTGTAATCGTCGTTTTTTATCCCTGTACGAATACTAAAATCGCCCGGTCTGCCGTATTGTTAAGAAGAGCACTGGCGGGCGAGGCGGGCTTCGGTGTGTGGAGTTGCCGGGCCGGGGACGCGATGCGAATGATTCCGGGTTTCCGGACTTCGGGACTGTCCGAGCGATGTCGGTCGGGAAAACGAAGAATGAAGCCCGGTAAATTTTGCAAGTCCCGCAGGATTTGTTAAATTTGCGCGATTGTATGTCGAAAATCCGTTTCCATATTTTGCTTGCTGCGCTGTTGGTTGTCACCGGCTGCGGCGAGGATGACAAGGTTCTTCCCGAACAGCAGCAGCAGTTCGAGAGTTTCCTTTCCGGTAGCCACCAGCCTCGTCTGGTGACCGAGCAGGAGGCTATGAGTTCGGATGAAGATCTCGATTTTTACTCCACGTTCGGGCGCTGGTCGTATCGATATATTTACCATTATTACGATTCGGAACGTCAGACGCGTCCTGAAGCGGAGATCGGCGATGAGGTGGATCTTGTTTTCTGGGTCTATCTGTTCGAGAATCGGGCAATCACTGCGAGTACGATGCCGATCTACACCAATGACAGAAAGTGGGCCGAAAAACTTCAGGAGCAGGGACTCGATACGAAATACTGGAGTTTCGAACCCCGTCCCGTCCGTGTCGGCGGCGGCTCTTTCGTCGAAGGGGTCGAATTGTCGCTGCCGGGCTGCCGCGAGAAAGATACGGTCGAAGTATATATGACATACAATATGGCTTACGGCGATGCGCTGATCAATTTCATTCCGGAGCAGAGTCCGATCGCCGTTTTTTATACGATTGATTCGGTTCGTAAATAAGAAAACAATGAATAGTATGGGACGTTGGTTGCCTGCGATACTCCTTTTCGGTCTGACGACGCTCTGCTCCTGCGCTGAGGAGCCTGACAATGCTTATCCGGGGAATACCCAGAACAAAGCTCTGAAAGCCTGGATGACGCAGAATCGTCCCGATCTGCTGGAGAATTACCAGGAGGAAGGGGAGTATTACGTGGATGTCGTTTCGCTGGGCGATCTGGCGGACAGTGCGATTCTGGAGACGGAGAGCTGGGTGTGGTACGATATCACGGGGCGGGATTTGCAGGGGAATATCAGTGTGGCCCGGGATTCCGTTTATGCGCTTCAGCAGGGAACTTTTACTCCTTATACACATTACGTTCCTTACTATCAGTTCTACGGTGAGCTGGCGAGCGGAACTTTTAAGGAGGGGACTTATCTGGCTATGCGGAACCCGTTGAAGCTGGGTGAAACGTATGCCGCGCAGAAGGGATTTCCCCGTGAGGTCGAATTGCGCGTGGGGGCCGAGGTCGTGCTGTATATGCCTGCGACGATCATATCCACCGAAGCCAATGGCGACGGAGGTTACGAGGGGCAGTATGCATTGAGTGCCAACCACCCGATGATCGCCCGGATCAAGCTGGTCGGAAGATCGAGTCAGCCGATTGAAACGGAGAGCGTCGCGGTCGATGATTTTGCGGCGGCGAACGGCGGACTGGACCCGACGGTTCCTCCGCAGGACGACGATTCCGAAACGGCTTCGGTCAAAGCCGGAGAGCCGGCCCCGTCGTATCGTTGGAAAATCGCCACGTCGGAGGCGCCTCAAATCTATGTGAACGAGAGTTTCAATCCTGCGGACGATGCGACCGGACTTTTCACCTATTCGAATGTTTATGTGGGATCGCAGCAAAAGGCGGACGAGATCGATCGTAAGATTAACAAAGCTTTGGTCGAGCGCTTCGGTACGGACGAACCGGGCGAACTGATCGATCCCGAGAAGAATGTCCGGGTCTGGTACATCGCCCGATTCCTGGACGGGTTCGTACAGAGTACCAATATCGACGAGGTGAAACGAATCGTTTACGGCGAGGTGGAATCCACCGGTACGTACATGAGCTACACCCCTTCGCTGAATAAGGACAAACAGATTCTGGCCTGGTATTACGCCTTGCCGCACTTCCGCTACGGAAGCTGGGGCGCTTTGCTGACCGTTTCGAGCAATGCGTACGGTGTGGTCGGCATTACCGGGACAACCCAGACCAGTTCTTCTACGAATTACGCCGCTACGTACGCTATGATGAATTATTACGGCATGATGAACAATTACTACGGTAATAATTACATGGGCAACTATTACGACGATTATTATGGCAGCTATATGAACGGTCTTTACGGCGGTTCGGTCTATAATCCTTACTATGTAGACAACTCCACATCGACCAGTACGACGATCACCGAGGTTTTGCCCTATACGCCGCTGTTGATCGAATTTTATATCGAGCCGGCTCAATAGTCCGTTGCCGGTTTTGTTTTCTGGCCGTCTGCAGGATTCCTGCGGGCGGCTTCGGTTTTTATTCTTTGGGCTGCGGGGCTTTTCATTCCCGACTCATTCCCGGCATTGGATTTGGAACATTTCGATTGTAAGACGGATTCTGTCGGTAAATTGGGTGTAATTGACGATTTTTTCAACTTTTTGTTCCGGAAAATTTTGAAATTATCGGAAAAGGATTTAATTTAGAGGAAAGAAAAAGAGGCCATCTCCGGTCTGCCGACAAATGGGTGCCGAACAGGGTCGGACTTTGTCGGAAGCGGAGAAGACGAAAAATAAATTCAACCTAAATAATTAGCAGTATGATTATCACATTTAATGAGTTGCGTCGTATCAAGGACAGACTGCCCAGCGGCAGCTCGCAACGGATTGCAGACGAATTGGGAATCTCGGTCGATTCGGTTCGTAATTATTTCGGCGGACGGCACCCCGAGGCGAAGGAAGGCGTAGGCATTCATATCGAACAAGGGCCCGACGGCGGCGTTGTGACGTTGGACGATACGACGATCCTGGATGCGGCGATGCGTATTCTGAATGAAAAATAGGATCGGAATCCCCGATTATGGTACCCCGGCTCCAGAGGCCGGGGTTTTCTGTTGCATTCCGTATCGTCGTGCGGATCGGGGGCAGGCAGGCTGCGAAATGACAGCGATGTCCGAAAGGGAGTTTCGGGCTGACATTGTGACAGTCGGAATGTCAGTCCTTCCGGCGGTTTGTCAGATTTTACGCTCCGGAAAAGCAGGATGGTGCGAAAAGAACATTTGGTACAACCTTTGTTCACTAAACGATCGTCCGCACGGCAGCGGCAGGGCTGTGGAGGCGGAGTTGAAAAAGAAATTATTAAACTATAAAGCAACGATATTATGGCAAAGATTATTGGTATTGATTTAGGTACGACGAACTCGTGCGTCGCAGTAATGGAGGGTAACGAACCTATCGTAATCCCCAATTCCGAAGGACACCGGACTACTCCTTCGATCGTCGCGTTCACCGACAACGGCGAGCGTAAGGTCGGCGATCCGGCCAAACGTCAGGCGATTACGAACCCCAAGCGTACGATCTTCTCGATCAAACGTTTTATGGGCGAAACTTACGATCAGGTGGCACAAGAGGTCGAGCGTGCGCCTTATAAGGTGGTTCGCGGCGATAACAATACGCCGCGTGTGGATATCGACGGCCGCCAGTATTCGCCGCAGGAGATTTCGGCGATCATTTTACAGAAAATGAAGAAGACGGCCGAGGATTACCTGGGGCAGGAGGTTTCGGAAGCGGTAATCACCGTTCCGGCCTATTTCTCCGATTCGCAGCGTCAGGCTACGAAGGAGGCCGGTGAGATCGCGGGCCTGAAGGTGCGGCGTATCATCAACGAGCCGACGGCCGCTGCGCTGGCTTACGGTCTGGATAAGAAAGGCAAGGATATGAAGGTCGCCGTCTTCGACTTGGGCGGCGGTACGTTCGATATTTCGATCCTGGAGCTGGGCGACGGCGTGTTCGAAGTGAAATCGACCAACGGCGATACGCACCTGGGCGGCGATGATTTCGACCATGTGCTGATCGATTATATGGCCGAGGCATTCAAAGCCGAGCACAACGTGGATCTGCGCAAGGACCCGATGGCCATGCAGCGTCTGAAGGAAGCTGCCGAGAAGGCGAAGATCGAACTGTCGTCCTCGACTACTACGGAGATCAACCTTCCGTACATCATGCCGATCGACGGCATTCCGCAGCACCTGGTTATGACGCTTACGCGTGCCAAATTCGAACAGTTGTGCGATCACTTGATCCACAAGACCATCGAGCCTTGCAAGGTGGCCCTGCGCGATGCCGGTCTCGATGCCAAGCAGATCGACGAGGTGATCCTCGTGGGCGGTTCGACCCGTATTCCCGCGATCCAGAAGGTCGTCGAGGATTTCTTCGGCAAGGTGCCCAGCAAGGGTGTGAACCCCGATGAGGTCGTTGCCATCGGCGCTGCGATCCAGGGCGGTGTCCTGACCGGTGAGGTGAAGGACGTGCTGCTGCTCGACGTTACTCCGCTGTCGTTGGGTATCGAGACGCTGGGCGGCGTGATGACCAAGTTGATCGAGGCCAACACGACGATCCCGACCCGGAAGAGCGAGGTCTTCTCGACGGCGGCCGACAACCAGCCTTCGGTGGAGATCAACGTCTGCCAGGGTGAGCGTCCGCTGGCCCGCGACAACAAGTCGATCGGCCGCTTCCACTTGGACGGCATTCCGGCTGCTCCGCGCGGTGTGCCGCAGATCGAGGTAACCTTCGATATCGACGCCAACGGCATCCTGAACGTATCGGCTAAAGATAAGGGTACGGGTAAGGAGCAGAAGATCCGCATCGAGGCTTCGTCGGGTCTTACCGAGCAGGAGATCCAGCGTATGCGCGACGAAGCCAAGGCTAACGAGGCGAAGGACAAAGAGGAGAAGGAGCGTATTGACAAGATCAACGCCGCCGATTCGAACATCTTCGCTACCGAGAAACAGCTCAAAGAGTACGGCGACAAGTTGCCGGCCGACAAGAAGGCTGCCATCGAAACGGCGCTGGGCAAGTTGAAGGAAGCGCATAAGAACGCTGACGTAGCCGCTATCGATACGGCTTTGGCCGAGCTCAATGCAGCATGGCAGGCTGCTTCGCAGGATATCTATGCCGCGCAACAGCAGCAGGGCGGTGCCCAGCAGGGTGCTCCCCATGCCGATGCAGGAGCCGGTACGAACGGTCAGCAGCAGGGTGGATCCAATCAGCCCGAAGATGTAGAGTTCGAAGAGGTTAAATAAAAAGTTGGAGGGAAGGTTCGGTTTGCGGACTTTCCGGTAGAAGAGCCAGGGTCGGCAGTATGTCGGCCCTGGCTTTTTTGTCTGTAGGGCGGATTGCGGGCTGCGGTTTCGGGGAACAGGTGCTTCGATACCGCTTTTCAGCGCCCTTGTTGCCGGTCGGGACGGTCGGACTCCTTCGGTGTTTTCCCGCGCGTCCGGTGTGCGGTCTTTGCTGTCGGGGTGCCGCCCGGAAATGAAATCGCACTCCTTCGATTTTCGGTTTCAACGGTGAAATCGGATGGTTTCCAGCGTTTTTTTGTCTATTCCTTTTTTGTTTCCCGCAATTTTTTCTATTTTTGTGCGTTTATTGGGATTTCTGAAATCCCGTTTCGGGTAACGGAAAAGAAACAAACAAATTATAACAAACTAATTTATACCCAATGCAAAGTAAAGGCGTAATCAAGTTACTTGCAATCCTGCTGGCGATTGCTTGTATCTACCAGCTCTCCTTCTCACTGAAAGCGAGAAGCGTGGAGAAAAAGGCGGCCGAGTATGCCGCGAAAGTTTCGGAGTCGGATTCGCTCCGTCAGGCGGCGGAGATCTATTACCTGGACTCCGTGCAGAACAGGCCCGTTTATGATCTCGGATTCATTTCATTCACCTACAAGGAGGTCAAGGAGAAGGAGATCAACTTGGGTCTCGACCTGAAGGGCGGTATGAATGTCATGCTCGAGGTGCAGGTGGAGGACGTGCTGAAAGCCCTGGCAGGTGACAGCGCACACGATCCGATGTTCGAGGAGGCCATCGCCCGTGCCAACAAGGCGCTTAAAGAGGGTACCAACAACTACATCGGCGAGTTCGCCAAGGCTTATCGTGAGGTTTCCGGCGGTGCTCCGCTGGCTGCGCTTTTCGTAAGTCCGGATCGTAAGGATATCACGCCGAACAGCTCGGACAGCGAGGTCGAGAAGATCTTGCAGGAGGAAACCGACGCTGCGATCGACGCTTCGTTCAACATCCTGCGCAGTCGTATCGACCATTTCGGCGTTACGCAGCCCAACATCCAGCGCCTGCCCAATTCGCACCGTATTCTGGTCGAGCTGCCGGGCGTGAAGGAGCCGGAGCGCGTACGCAAGCTGTTGCAGGGTACCGCTTCGCTCGAGTTCTGGACGACTTATAATAACACCGAGTTGGTGCGTGCCCTGGAGCAGGCCGATCAGCTTTTGCGCGACGAATTGGCTGCCGGGGCGACCGATGCGGCCGTGGAGGAAACGCTTACTGAGGAGCAGCCGACTGCTGCCGGTACCGAAGATACGACCGAAAGCCTGATCGCAGAGGTGCAGAACAATGCTCCGGCTGCGGAGGAGGCTGCCTCGGCTTCGGGGGCATCCCGCTATACCCGCGAGGAAAATCCGCTCTTCTCGCTGCTCAATCCCTATGATGGCGGAGGCGCTGTCGTGGGTTCCGTAGCCGTTGCCGATACGGCGACCGTTGCCGGCTACCTGCGTATGGATGCCGTGCGCGAGTTGCTGCCTTCGGACGTTCGTTTCGAGTGGGGTATCAAGGGCGAACCGCAGAACAACGGGCGTTTCTCTCTTTATGCGCTCAAGGTCAGCACGCCCGACGGCAAGGCTCCGCTGGACGGCAGCGTGATCGTGGATGCGCGTGAAACCTATGCCGAGCGCGGTGCCGAAGCCAAGGTTTCGATGTCGATGAACTCGGAAGGTATTCAGGACTGGGCGCGTCTGACGGGCGACAATATCGGCCGCTGCATCGCCATCGTGCTCGACGGTTATGTCTATTCCGCTCCGGTCGTTCGCCAGAAGATCGAAGGCGGAAGTTCGGAAATCTCGGGTAACTTCACCATTCAGGAGGCGAAAGACCTCGCCAACGTGCTCAAGTCGGGTAAGGTGCCCGCTCCGGCACGTATTATTCAGGATACCGTCGTAGGTCCGTCGCTGGGGCAGGAGTCGATCAATGCGGGTATTCTTTCGTTTGTACTCGCGTTCGTGCTGGTGCTTCTCTATATGGGCCTCTACTATAAGACAGCCGGCTGGTTGTCCGATATCGCCTTGTTGTGCAACGTATTCCTGCTGCTCGGTGTTCTGGTTTCGTTCGGTGCCGTGCTGACGCTGCCCGGTATCGCGGGTATCGTGCTGACGATGGGTATGGCCGTGGATGCCAACGTGATTATTTACGAACGCATCAAGGAGGAGCTTCGCGGCGGTAAGGGTTTGAGCCTGGCTATCAAGGACGGTTTCTCGAAAGCATACTCCGCGATCATCGACGGTAACCTTACCACGATCATCACCGGTATCGTTCTGTTCATCTTCGGAAACGGTCCGGTGCAGGGTTTCGCCACTACGTTGATTATCGGTATTCTGACCTCGCTCTTCTGTTCGATCTTCATTACCCGCCTGCTGATCGAGGGCGTAGTCAATAAATGGGGAAAGATCTCCTTCTCGCGCAAGTGGTCGGAGAATCTTATGGGCAACGCTCATTTCGACTTCCTGGGCAAGAGTAAGATCTCTTACATCGTTATGATCGTCGTTTTGGCCGTTTCGTGCGTTTCGTTCGCGGTACGCGGTCTGAACATGGGTGCTGAGTTCACCGGCGGCCGTGCATACGTGATTCGTTTCGACCGCCCGGTACAGGCAGAGGAGGTACGTATGAAGTTGCAGGATGTCTTCTCCGGTTACGAGGATGCCGCTAATGTCAGCTTCGAGGTGAAGCAGTACGGCAATGAGAACCAGATGCGTATCGTGACGCAGTACAAGTACGACGACACTTCGGACGAGGCTACTTCGGAAGTGGATCGGATTCTGTACGACGCGCTGCACGGTCTGTACGGTTATCCCATCACCTTCGAGAATTTCCGCAATACGCAAAACGATATCAACGGTATTCTTACGGCAGACAAGATCGGTCCTTCGATCGCCAAGGATATGACTTGGGGCGCTATTTGGTCGGTGCTCTTCTCGCTGATCGCCATCGGCCTCTACATTTCGCTCCGCTTCAAGAAATGGCAGTATGCGACCGGCGCTACGACCGCGCTGGCATTCAATGCCCTGGTGGTGATCGGCGTCTTCTCGCTCTGCTACGGCTGGCTGCCCTTCAACCTGGAGGTGAACCAGGCCTTCATCGCGGCGATCCTGACGATCATCGGTTATACGATCAACGATACGGTGGTGGTTTTCGACCGTATCCGTGAATATCTGGTGCTCTATCCCAAGCGCGATCTGCGCGAGAACGTGAACAATGCGCTCAATGCGACCCTGTCGCGTACGATCAATACGTCGGGTACGACATTGGTTACTCTGCTCGCCATCCTCTTCTTCGGCGGCGAGACGATTCGCGGGTTTATCTTCGCATTGGCTTTGGGTGTGGTTGTCGGTACGCTTTCGACCCTGTTCGTGGCGACTCCGATCGCTTACGGTCTGATGAAGCGCGAGGGCCTCGGCAAGAAATAAAGGTCCGCTTTTTGAATAAAATAGGCTGCAACGTATTGTTGCGGCCTATTTTATTTTTAACTTTGCCTGACTTAAAAATTGTCTGTCATGGAGCGTTTCGGTTGGCTGCGTCGTTATGTATCTCCGGTCTTTCTGGCTTTGCTCGTCGCTTCGTTCATCCTGTGGTATATCGCCAAGTTGAACTATACTTATACGACCGAGCAGCCCTTCACCGTGAATGTGGACGGCGAGCGTTTCAAAGTTTCCTGTGTGGTGGAAGGAGTCGGTACCAACTTGTTCGGCTATCGAGTCTATATGAGTAAGCGGCTCCGGATTCCCCTGTCGGAGTTGAAATTCCGTTCCGTGAAGGCCGAAGACGGAGAGAAATTCCTGAAGATAGATTCTCTCTCTCTGCACAACGCCATTTCCGTCCGGTTGAGCGATATCAAGGTCATCTCCGTCGGATCGGTTCCCGAAATTCCGGATCCCCGTCAGCAAGAAAAATGATTAAGGTAGGTATAACAGGAGGTATCGGCAGCGGTAAATCGACCGTCTGCCGGCTTTTTGCCGCTTGCGGCGCCCCTGTCTATGATTCCGATACGCAGGCCAAACGCCTTATGGAGGAGGATGGGCCGTTACGGAGGCGGCTCGCCGCACGCTTCGGGGAGGAGATCTATGCGGGCGGACGTCTGAATCGCAAGTTGCTGGCCGGCCGTGTCTTTTCCGATCCTGCGGAGCTTTCGGCGCTCAACGCGCTGGTGCACCCCGCCGTGATGGAGGATTTCGAACGGTGGTGCGGGCGGCAGTCCGGCGCCGACTATGTGGTTTTGGAGAGCGCCATCCTTTTCGAGGCCGGATTGGAGGGGTATGTGGACCGTACGATCGCGGTCACGGCTCCTATCGACGTGCGTATTGCACGCACCTGCCTGCGTGACGGGGCTTCGGCCGAGGAGGTACGACGCCGTATCGCGGTCCAGCTCGACGAAGAGGAGTTGCGCCGGCGGGCCGACTATACCCTTGTCAATATAAATCTCGGGGAGCTCGAATACGAGGTTGCCCGCCTGGATAAATTGTTACGCGATGAAAACCGAAAACATTCTGCCTGATTTGACCACGCCGCGCGTTATGGCGATCGTCAATGTCACGCCCGACTCCTTTTTCGCCGGCAGCCGCACACCGGATGCCGAGGCTATCGAACGGCGTGTCCGCGAAGCGGCCGATGCCGGTTGCGATCTGTTCGACGTCGGAGGCTACTCCTCCCGGTCCGGAGCCGCCGAGGTGACGTCCGAGGAGGAGTGGCGTCGTGTGGAAGCGGGGGTGGCCGCCGTGCGGCGGATCGCTCCCACACTGCCCGTTTCGGTCGATACGTTCCGTGCCGAGGTAGCCCGGCGGGTGCTCGAAACATTCGGCCCGGTGATCGTCAATGACATCTCGGCCGGAGAGATGGATCCGGCCATCGTCGATGTGGTCGCCGAGTACGACGCTCCCTATATCGCTATGCACATGCGGGGTACTCCTGCGACGATGCAGGGGATGACCTCTTACCGCGATGTGGTGGAGGAGGTCGTTTCCTATTTCCGGCTCCGTGCCGAGCAGTTGCGTCGCTGCGGCGTGCGTCGGTTGATTCTCGATCCGGGCTTCGGGTTCGCCAAAACCCTCGAACAGAACTACGATCTGCTTCGGGGGCTGCACAACCTTTGCTCGCTGGGCTATCCCGTACTGGCCGGAGTGTCGCGCAAGTCCATGATCTATAAAGTGCTCGATACGACGCCCGACCGGGCGCTCGCCGGGACGATCGCTCTGGGCTGGGAGTGCCTGCGGCAGGGGGCTGCGATTCTGCGCGTGCACGACGTGCGGGAAGCGGTCGATACGGTACGTATTTTCAAAGCATTCCGCCCATGATAAAAGCTACGGATATCCATAAGAGTTACGGTGCGCTGGAGGTGCTCCGGGGAGTATCGCTCGAGGTGTCGCGCGGCGAGGTGGTTTCGATCGTCGGTGCCAGCGGCGCCGGCAAGACGACCTTGCTTCAGATACTGGGTACGCTTTCCAAAGCGGATCGCGGCAGCGTCGAGATCGACGGACAGGATGTTTCATCGCTCGGTGATCGGGCTTTGTCGCGGTTCCGTAACGAGAAGATCGGATTCGTTTTCCAGTTCCACCACCTGCTGCCCGAATTTACGGCTTTCGAGAATGTCTGTATCCCTGGCCTGATCGGACGGCGTCCGAAAGCCGAAGTGGAGCGGCGTGCCGGAGAGCTGCTGGCGCTCGTGGGGCTGACCCAACGCCGCGATCATAAGCCCGGCGAGCTGTCGGGCGGCGAGCAGCAGCGGGTCGCCATTGCCCGGGCGCTGGTGAATTCTCCCGCCGTGCTGTTGGCCGACGAACCTTCGGGCAACCTCGATACCCGCAACAAGGAGGAGGTGCACCGCCTGTTCTTCGATCTGCGTGAACGCTTGGGGCAGACGATCGTGCTGGTGACTCACGACGAGTCGCTGGCTCTCCGGGCCGACCGTCGGATCGTAATGAGCGACGGTCTGATCCTTCCTGAGTGACGGGAGTGACTGTTCTGAAATTAGTAGATCCCATTTACACGATTCTTATGGAGTTCGAACCGCTGCGCGAGTTGCTCGAAACCCTGTACGACCGCTACAACCGGACGGAGTTCATCGCTCCCGATCCGATCAGCGTGCCGCATCGTTTCGAGGGGCGTGAAGACCGTGAAATCGCGGGCTTTCTCTCGGCGACTATCGCCTGGGGCAACCGTCGTGCGATCGTCGGCAATGCCTGCCGGATGATGTCGTATATGGACAACGCCCCTGCGGATTTCGTGAAAAATGCTTCGGAGGAGGAGCTTCGCAAGCTGACAGTCTGCGTGCATCGGACCTTCAACGGCGAGGACCTGATCGCTTATGTACGGGCGCTGCGTTCGCTTTTCCGTCGTTACGGCAGTCTGGGCGAGTTCTTCGAGGGGCGTTATGCGGCCACGGGGTCGATCCCGTCCGTTCTCTCCGATTTTCGCCGCGAGTTTTTCGCCGAGCCGCACCCGATCCGTTCGGAGAAGCACCTTTCGTCGATCGACAAAGGCTCGGCTTGCAAGCGGCTGAATATGTTTCTGCGCTGGATGGTGCGCCGCGATGATCGGGGCGTGGATTTCGGGCTCTGGCGCTCGATCCCCATGTCGGCGCTCTATCTGCCGCTCGACCTTCATTCGGGCGACGTGGCACGGACTTTGGGATTGCTTGTCCGGCGGCAGAACGACTGGCGGGCCGTCGAGGAGGTTACCGCCGTGCTTCGCACGTTCGACCCGGAGGATCCCGTGCGTTATGATTTCGCGCTGTTCGGCGCCGGTATGGACGGTTTTCTAAAAGGATAGCCATGTTCCGGTTCAAACAGTTTGCCGTGCGGCAGGATCGCTGCCCGATGAAGGTCGGAACCGATGGGGTGCTGCTCGGTGCCTGGGCCGAAGTGCGTCCCGGGGACCGGCGGATGCTCGACGTAGGTACGGGTACGGGCCTGATCGCCCTGATGCTGGCCCAACGGAGTGCTGCTTGGATTACGGCGGTGGATATCGATGTGGAGTGTGCGACGCAGGCGGCTGAAAATTTTGCCGCGTCGCCCTGGGCGGACCGTTTGGATGCAGTGTCTGTCGCGGTGCAGCGATACGATCCGGTTGAAAAATTCGATCTGATTGTTTCGAATCCGCCTTATTACGTCGATTCGCTGCTTTCGCCCGATGAAGGGCGCAACACCGCCCGCCATGCGGCGGGACTGCCGTTCGGAGAGCTTGCGGCGGCTGTCGTCCGCCTGCTTTCGCCCGGCGGACGCTTTGCGTTGGTGTTGCCGCCCGTCGAGATGCAGCGATTCCGTTCGGCGGCTCTCGGGCGGCTCTATCCTGTTCGCTGGACGGAGGTTTGTTCCACGCCCCGGCGCGGGGTGCGGCGTATCCTTGCGGAGTTCTGCACGACGCCCGTACCGGCTCCGGAGCCTGCACGTCTGATTATCGAACTCGGCGGCCCGGACTCCTATACGGAGGATTACCGCCGTCTGACGGGGGATTTCTACCTTAAATTTTGATTATACGGGCAATTCGTATAAATTTGCATAAATTAAAATTTTCTGTGAATATGAAGAGATTGTTATGGATGCTTCCGCTGCTTTTCGCAGGGATGACGGCTGCGGCCCAGAATCAGGATATGGCCCGATTGGGAACCTATATGAGCAACGGCGAATTCGTGGTCGGCACGGCCGAAACCGTTCTTGCGGCCGATATTACGGTGCGTTGCGAGAAGATCGTCTGCGGTCCTTATGCCCGCTATGCCCAGAAGTTCCTCGGTCTGCGTGCGCCGCTTACCGATAAGACCGTCTATACGGTCGCCGATGCCGCCATTGCGTTGATGCCGGGCGAGCGATACGTGACCGCCGGGGAATTGCCCGCTTCGACCTGTCGGGTGGAGAGTTACGAGGCTCAGGGAGCCGATTTCGCCCGGTTGCAGACCGACCGCCTCGACATGACCGAAACCGATCTGCAAACCGCAGCCCGGAATGCCGCTGCCGCGATTTTTTCGTTGCGTAAACACCGTCTCGACCTGATTAGCGGCGAGGCTGGAGAGAATGTCTTCGGCGCGGGACTTCCTGTGGCGTTGGAGCGTCTCGACCGGCTGGAGCAGGAGTATCTGGAACTTTTCCTCGGCCGGCGTGTGGTGACGACCGAAACCCGCCGTTTCCGCGTGACGCCCGCCGAGGGCAAATTGCAGCAGATCGTCTGCCGTTTCAGCCCCGATGCGGGGTTGTTGCCGGCCAACGACCTGACGGGAGATATCGTGCTGTTGCAGTACGAGCCGCAGGGTATGGCTGTCGATGAAGCCGGCGTGCGTCCCACTTCCTCTACGATTCCGTACCGTATTGCCGCTCTCACGCGCTGTTCGCTCATCGCTGCCGGGCAGGAGCAGGCCGCGCAGGTGCTGCCCGTTTTCCAGTTCGGCCGTACGATCGCCCTTCAAGTTCCCAGAAACCGCTAAACTATGGACTATACGTCGCGGATGGCTGCCCTGCTGGGGCGTTTTCGCCGGGAGCGGAACGGCGTGGTGGCCGATACGATGCAGTATCGGGGGAAAGCGTATGGACTAAATTACGGTGTGAGCCTGCCGACGATCCGTGCTGTCGCGCGAGCCGAGCGCCCCGATTCCGACTTTGCCCGTTTCCTCTACCGGCAGGATGTGCGGGAGCTGAAATTGGCCACTTTCTGGATCGCCGATCCCGTGCAGGTGACTTCCGTCGAATTTTCCGACTGGGGCGAAGGTATTGCCAATTCGGAGATGGCCGAAGAGTGCGCCTTCGCGCTGATGTCCCGGTCGCCGCGCGGCGACGAGTGGGGCAGAGCCTGGTGCGATACGGGGAACGAATTGCTCGGGTATGCCGGCTTGTTGGCTCTTTCCCGTATTCCGCATCCCGATTTCAGTTCCTTGGTCCCGGTGCTCCGGCGGCTGGTCGTGACGTATCCCGAATCGAATTTGGTCGCGCAGGGTGTCGTGGCGCTGCTGGCGGCGATCATGACGAATCCCGCCGTACAACGGCGGGACATCGAAATATTCCTCTCTTCGCTCGGGCCGGGAAAAACGGCCCGTTACATCGAGGAGGAGATGACCTGGCGGCTGGAGTACTAATTCAGGCAGACGTGTTCGACTGTTTCGACCTGTTCCTGGAGCGCCAGCAATTCCTTATAGGTCAGCGGGCCTTCGCAGCGTCGGATCTCATCCCCTTTGCGGAAGTAGATCAGCGTCGGCGTCGTGCGGATCATATAACGGTAGAGCAGGTAGGCATTCTCGTCCGCGTCGGTGTTGATCCGGTAGATGTCCACGCGTCCGGCCATGCGGCGTTCGAATTGGTCGAGCACAGGCTCCATGGCTTCGCACGGAACGCATTGACTGGTGAAAAAATAGATCATCGTGATCGCGTTGCGACCTATTATCTTATCGAAATCTTTCATATTTAAGCGGTGTTTTTTGTTTTTGTCGATTTTTGAATCCTTTTCTGAATGACAGGTGCCGTATCTGTTTCTCGAAGAACTCTTCCTTTTTGAGGGAAGTACCAAAAATAGTGCCCCGATGAGTTATCATCGGGGCTTCTCGTGCAAGTTTTCAAAAGATACCGGGAATTCTGCCTATCCTTCTGCGAACAGGGCACGCGGCAGTTGGTCGATGCTGTTGATCGTGACGATTTCGATACCTTTGGGTTTTTTGATCGAACGGCCCAGGTAGCCCGACACGACGATCCGTCTGAACCCGAGCCGGGCAGCTTCGCTGATACGCTGTTCCGTACGGGGGGCGGGGCGCACTTCGCCCGACAAGCCGATTTCTCCCGCCAGGCAGATCCCTTCGCCGATCGGACGATCGTAGTAGGAGGAGATCACCGCTGCCGTGACCGCGAGGTCCAGTCCCGGATCGGCGACCTTGAATCCGCCGGCGAAGTTGAGGAATACGTCCTTCGAGAACATCTTCATTCCCACGCGTTTTTCGAGCACGGCGAGCAGCATGTTCATACGTTTGTTGTCGTAACCGGTCGCCGTGCGCTGCGGAGTGCCGTAAGCCGCGTTGCTTACCAGTGCCTGCACTTCGATCAGGTAGGGGCGGATGCCGTCCACCGAAGCTCCTACGGCGATGCCGCTGAGCGGGGTTTCGTAGTGCGAAAGCAGGATTTCCGACGGATTGTCCACCTCGCGCAACCCTGCGTCGAGCATCTCGAAAACGCCGATTTCGAACGTAGCTCCGAAACGGTTCTTGATTCCTCGCAGAATACGGTATATCAGGTTGTTGTCCCCTTCGAACTGAAGTACGACATCGACGATGTGCTCCAGGATTTTCGGGCCGGCGATCGTGCCGTCCTTGGTGATGTGACCGATGATGAAGATCGATGTTCCGGTCGCTTTGGCGTATTTGAGCAGCGATGCCGCACATTCGCGGATCTGCGAAACGCTCCCGGCCGACGATTCGATGATGTCGGTATAGATGGTTTGGATAGAGTCTATGACCACCAGGTCGGGCCGTTGCTCTTCGATCTGGGCCAGAATATTTTCCAACAGGGTTTCGGCATAGATCAGACACCCTTCGTTGCCGATGCCCAGACGCAGGGCCCGCATCTTGATCTGCTCGGCCGACTCTTCGCCCGAAACATAGAGGGTTTTCAGGCCGTTGTCCGCCAGGGCGATTTGCAGGCTGAGGGTCGATTTGCCGATACCCGGCTCGCCGCCGAGCAGCACGAGGGAGCCGGGCACGAGCCCTCCGCCCAACACGCGGTTCACCTCCCGGTTTCCCAGGTCGATGCGGCGGTGTTCGCTTTCGTGGATGTCGGCGATTCGCTGCGGACGGGCTTTGGGCAGGTTGGCGACAGTCGCAGGTCCGCCGCCGCTTTCACGGGCGATCACCTCTTCGGTGAATGTGTTCCATTCCCCGCAGGAGGGGCAGCGTCCCAACCATTTGGGGGCTTCGAAGCCGCAGTTGCGGCAGAAGAATGCTTTCTTGACCTTTGCCATGTCGTATCGTTTTTCCGGGGAGTGCCGATGCTGCCGCGACGGGCATCCGCATTCCTTGTTATAATCCCATTTCCTCGTCGATCAGAATCACGGTAATCCGCTTGCGGGGAAAGCAGCGCTCCATCCGCAGATGCGTGTTGCAGATGCGCCCTTCCGAGTCGCAGTCGGCGCAAACGCCCGTCACTGCACAAGGGGTTTTCTGTCCCAGCCGGGCGACGTTCCGGGGTGCCGCGATGTCGCGGATGCGTGCCTCGGCCGCAGCGCGTGTCGCCACGATCTTGTTGCGCCCTGCGACCAGCAGCACCTTGCGGGGGCCGAAGGCGATCGCCGCTACCCGGTTGCCGATCCCGTCGAGCCAATAGAGCGCTCCCTCTTCCGTGATGGCATTGATTCCCGAAATGTACAGATCGGCCAGCAAACCCTGTCGCCGGATCTCGATCCGCTCTTCGGGCGGTAAGGTGTAATCCACTCCGTCGAACAGGCGGTAACGCCCCTTCCGGCGAAGTTCATCGACGATGCCCGTCGCCTCCATCGTCATGGAGCCTCCGAAAGAGATCGTTTCCGGGGCGGCGGCCCGAATCTCCTCCCGCAGGATCTGCCGGGCCTCTTCGGTCGTTGCGGCGATCCGGACTTCGAATCCTCTGCGGAGGAGGTTCTTGCGGCACTGTTCGAATGTTTCGTTCATATCGTCAGTAGAAAATCGTAATCTTCGGTTTCGTTCTCTTCAGGGGCCTTTACAAGCCGAGGTCTTCGTCGATCAACACTACGGTAATCCGCTTGCGGGGAAAACAGCGTTCCATCCGCAGGTGCGTGTTGCAGATACGGTCTTCCGAGTAGCAGTCGGCGCAGACACCCGTTACGGCGCAGGGCGTGCGGAATCCCGGATGCCGGGCTATGTTCTGCGGGGCCGCGATGGTGCGGATCCGTTCTTCGGCCGCTTCGCGGGTCGGTGTAATCTTGTTGCGTCCCACGACCAGCAGTACTTTGCGCGGCCCGAAGGCGATCGGGGCGATGCGGTTGCCGATCATGTCGAGCCACAGCAGGGCACCGTCTTCCGTGACGGCGTTTATACCGGTAATGAAGAGATCGGCCAGCAAGCCCTGGCGCCGGATTTCCAGCTTCTGCGGCCGAGGCATCGCAGGGTCGAAACCGTCGAACAGGCGGTAGTGGCCGTCCCGATGCAGGTCATCGACGATACCCGTGGCTTTCATCGTCATCGAATCCCCGAAACAGATCGTTTCCGGGGCGGCGGCCCGAATTTCTTCCCACAGAATTTGCCGGGCCTCTTCGGTCGTTGCGGCGATCCGGGCTTCGAATCCGCGCCGGACGAGATTCCGGCGGCAGCGTTCCAATGTTTCGTTCATGGCGGCGTTATTTGATGAAGAATCGGTAAATGTCGTTTCCGTTGGCATAGACCAGCAGCGCCAGAATAATCATCAGGCCGACGTATTGGGCCACCTCGAGGAACTTTTCGCTCGGCTTGCGGCGCGTGATGATCTCCCACAGGGTGAACAGGGCGTGTCCGCCGTCCAGTCCCGGGATCGGGAGCAGGTTCATCACCGCGAGGATGATGGACAGGAAGGCGGTCTTGAGCCAGAAGTCATGCCAGTCCCAGCTACCGGGGAAGATGCTGCCGATAGCCACGAATCCGCCCAGTTCCTCGTACATTTTGGTTTTGGGCTGCACGATCAGCTTCAGTTGGTCCCAGTAGCTCGAAATCGTCTTTCCGGCCTTGTGGATGCCTGCCGGGATGGACTCCCAGAATGTGTAATATTGTGTTCGAAGCGAATAGGGATTCGTGACCGTCACGCCGATCCGTCCTTCGGCATCGACGGGCAGTGCGAGCGAATCGATGAGCGCACCGTCGCGGCGGACGGTCAGCAGAACCTTGTCGTTCTTGTGCTTTTGCAGGTAGTCGCGGTATCGGGGGTAGTCCGCATCGCGCAGATCGTCGATCGCTACCACTTCGTCGCCGGACTGGAGGCCCGCTTCGACTGCCGAGGTGTAGGATACGCTGTCCACGATGAAGGGGAGCCGCAGGGTGAAGAGGTCTTCGTAAGCCTTTTCCTGCCGCATACGGAGCAGGGATTCGAAGGGAATGTCGAGCGTTACCGGCTCTCCGCCCCGTTCGACTACCACGCGGCGGCCGCCGTCGGTAATCAGCAGGTCGTTTTGTACCCGCATGACGTTGTCGATCTCCTCGCCGTCGATCGACACGAAACGGTCGCCGTCCCGGAAGCCCATTTCGTGAGCCGTCGGGTTGAAATTATAGCCCCATTTCGCGTCCTGGTTCGAAAAGTAGGAGTCGCCCCAGGTGTAGCAAACGGCGCAGTAGATGACGATGGCCAGCAGGACGTTCATCATGACGCCGGCCACCATTACCAGGAGCCGCTGCCAGGCGGGTTTGGCCCGGAATTCGTCGGGTTTGACCGGCTGTTTCATCTGTTCCTTGTCCATCGATTCGTCGATCATGCCGGCGATCTTGACGTAGCCGCCCAGCGGCAGCCAGCCCAGACCGTACTCCGTGTCGCCCCGCTTGAACTTGAAGAGCGAAAACCACGGGTCGAAGAAGATGTAGAATTTTTCGACGCGGATCTTGAAAGCCCGGGCCATCAGGAAGTGCCCGAGTTCGTGAATGCCCACGAGGATCGTGAAGCAGAGAAAAAGTTGAGCGATTTTGATAAGAATATCCATTGCTTAAGCGTTCGTTTTTCAGTTTGTTTTCTATGTCAGGTACGGCGGTAACCCCGTTCTGTCTTTACCTGTCGAAAACATTTATTGTAAGAATGTTCTTTGCCGATAATCAGAGCCGCAGGTATTCGGCGGCCAGACACCGGGCTTCGGCGTTCGTTTCGCCCAGGTCCCCGAGGGACGGCACGGCTGCGAACGAGGATTTGCCCAGTGCGTATTCGATGCTGCGCACGATCTCCAGATAACCGCACCGGCGGGCGAGGAAGGCTGCCACGGCCACTTCGTTGGCGCCGTTCATCGTACAGCCGGCCGTGCCGCCGCGCCGCAGACAGTCGTAGGCGAGGTCGAGGGCCGGGTATTTGATCCGATCGACCTCGGCGAAGGTGAGGGTGGGGTGCTCTGCGAAGCTGAAAGGCGCCACCGGACGGTCGAGGCGCTGCGGAAAACTGAGCGCATAGGCGATCGGTGTCCGCATGTCGGGCGATCCCAGCTGGGCCTTGATCGCTCCGTCGCCGAATTCGACCATCGAATGAACGATCGACTGGGGGTGTATCAGCACCGATATCCGTTCGGCCGGTACGCCGAACAGCCAGTGCGCCTCGATCACCTCGAATCCTTTATTGACCAGCGTGGCGCTGTCGATCGTGATCTTGTCGCCCATCCGCCATTGGGGATGCTTCAGTGCCTGTTCCACCGTTACGTGAGCCAGCTCCTCGCGGCTGCGGTCGCGGAAAGCTCCGCCGCTGCAAGTGACGATCAGCCGTCGCACGGGCGACTTTTCTCCCGCCAGGCACTGGAAGATCGCCGAGTGTTCCGAGTCGATCGGGACGATCGGGGCTTTGTGCCGGGCCGCCAGCGGCATCACGTAACAGCCGCCCGCCACCAGCGTTTCTTTGTTGGCCAGCGCCACCTTTTTGCCCGCTTCGACCGCCGCTATCGTCGGCATTAGGCCGACGTAGCCCACCAGGGCGTTCACGACTACATCGACCTGCCCGCTCTGTACGACTTGCCGCAGGGCTTCCTCGCCGGCATATACCTTGATCGACGTGCCGTCGAGTGCCTGCCGCAGGGCGTCGTATTGCCGTTCGTCGGCGATCACCACGCTGTCGGCGTCGAACTCCACGGCCTGCCGGGCGAGCCGCTCCCAGTTGCGATGGGCCGTAAGGGTCGTGATCTCGAACAGTCCGGGATTTTCCCGAACGATGTCGAGGGTCTGTATTCCGATGGATCCGGTCGATCCGAGCAAGGCGATTCTTTGTTTCATAACGAAGGTCAGAAGACGATATAACTCTCCGGATCGACGGGCTTGCCGTTGCTCCAAAGTTCGAATTCGAAAATTTTGGCGTCGCCGCCGTCGGCCAGCACTTCCGTATTGGATCCGATGACACCGCCCCGTTTTATTCGCTGTCCTTTGGCTACTAACGATTTGGACAGGTTTTTATAAATCGATATCAGGTTGTTGGAGTGCTGTATTTCGATCAGGTAACCCGTTTCGGGGGTCCAGAGATTCATCACCACCACGCCGTCGTCCGCCGCGACGATCTGGGTGTCGGGCGATGCGGCGATGCGGATGCCGAAATTCTCGCGTTTGATGTCGAACCGCTCGATGACGATGCCTTCGATCGGGGCGACCATTTCGATGGGCTTGCGTGCGGCACCGCCGCCTGTGCTCTGCCCGAGGCTGTAAGGACCTTCTCCCTCCAGTTCGGCCCGCAGCAGCGAATCTTCGCGGCTGGGCACCACGAGTGTCTTGTTCGTGCGGATGCTGTCTTCCTTGCCTACGGTTCGCACCACCGGAGTCTTGCCCTCCATGATGAGGGCGATGTTGTTGTTATAGGTAATCATGTCGTTCATCATCCGCTCCATGGAATCCAGACGGATGACGCTTTGCATCAGATTTTCGCGCGAGCGGGCCGCTTCGACGCGGTAGCCGGGCAGGAGTTCCAGCACCGGCGTATAGGCCACGATCGACAGAATGAGGATGAAAAGCAGCAGCGCGAAAGCCAGAAACGCGGCGAGCAGACCTGCCGGGGAGATGTGGGTGTACCACTCCTCGACGTTGTCGGTCGCATTGAGCATGCTCAGGCGGCGTTTGCGGGAGAAGCGTTTCCACCACGAGGATATGGAATGAAATGCGTTCATGGTTCTGTTTTTGATCGTTGTTTGCGATTGGACCGAAATCCGCAGGGGTTTCTGCCGGTCGAAAAGCCGGGGCTGTCCGTTTCGTCTTTCCGGTCCGGCATATCGAACGGGGCCGATGGTATTCCTGCCTTTTCGCGCCGGAAAGTTGAATTGTACAAAGGTAACAATAAATCTTTGAATTTAATGCCGGTTTCCTTACCTTTGTACGTTTCTTTGAAACGAGTAAAAACTGAATATAGTATGATAAAACCGACATTATTGGTGTTGGCTGCCGGCATGGGATCCCGTTACGGATCGCTCAAGCAGATGGACGGGGTAGGTCCCGGCAACGAAGCCATCATCGACTATTCCGTATATGACGCCATTCGTGCTGGCTTCGGCAAGGTGGTATTCGTGATCCGCCACAGTTTTGCTTCCGACTTCCAGGAGGTTTTCACCGAAGAGCGTTTCGGTGGCAGGATCCGCGTGGAGTATGTCTATCAGGAGCTGGATTGTCTGCCCGAGGGGTTCACCGTACCCGAAGGGCGTGTGAAACCCTGGGGAACGAACCATGCGATTCTGGTGGCGAGGGATGCCGTTCACGAGCCTTTCGCCGTAATCAATGCCGATGATTTTTATGGAGCGGAAGCGTTCCGTACCATCGCCGAATACCTTCGCGGATTGAATGGAGCGTCGGGACGCTATTGCATGGTGGCGTACGAGTTGAGCCGGACGCTTTCCGAAAACGGGACGGTGTCGCGCGGCGTCTGTTCGGTAAACGCTGCCGGCGACCTTACGGGAATGGTCGAGCATACGCAGATCGAACGCACGGCGGCCGGGATCGTCGATCACGGTGCGAACGGGGATGAACCGTTGGCCGAAGATACGCCCGTGTCGATGAACCTTTTCGGCTTTACTCCCGATTACTTCGCCCACTCCGAGGCTTTTTTTCGGTCGTTTCTGCAGGAGAGTGCCGGGAATTTGAAAGCCGAGTGCTATATCCCGTCGATGGTCAATAAGTTGATCGCCGACGGCACGGCTTCCGTTCGGGTCCTCCGTTCTCCGGCGCAGTGGTTCGGCGTGACCTATAAGGAGGATAAACCGTTGCTGGTCGCCAATTTGAAGAAGATGATCCGGGCGGGGATTTATCCCGAATACTTGTGGCGATAGACAAATCGTCGTCGGTCCGGTAATGGAAAATCGCCGATCCAAACGGATCGGCGATTTTGATTGGTTTTCCTGCACTCGACGAAGTCGGTTTGCGAGTAGAAGGCTTTTACAAGTTTGGGTGTCGTCCCATGTCCTGATCGAAAGACCAGGCTATTCCGTTCGTCTTTCGCTTTCTATGCCCGATGCCCCTGAAAGGCCGCTCGTTGTTGTTACCAGCCACCTGTCAGCCTCTCTAAAACGAGGTTTAGGCTCTCGACCACCTGTCCGCCGGCTCCGATTCGGAGGTATTCGTGATTCCGGGACAGGTGAAATACCCGGGCTTAATCCAGGTAACCGGCTTCTACCAGTTGTTGGCGGATTTTCACCCAGTCGGCTACCGGACGGGCTACGCCGTCCATAAAGCGGATCGGACATCCCAGTGCACTGTCGTCGATATAAAGGTCGGCGTGGACTTTCGGCGACGAAGTCCAGGACTTCTGTCCGGGATTCTCATTGATGGCGTACAGCGGAATTTTCTGTTCCTTGAACCATTGGACGGCTTTTTCGAGTAGTTGTCCGCTGCGCATGGTGTACAGGATGAGTTTGCAGTCGTTCGCCACGAGCTCCTTGAGTACGGGAACCGCACCTGCGTCCATCCCCATATGCGGATAGGCGTGTGTCACGACGGTTCCGTCGAAATCGATCGCTATGATTGCTCCTTTAACGGCCATATCGGTTATTTCTTTTGAAATTTATTACGTGTCCATTCGCATAATTTGCCCCAGAAACCCTTCTTTGTCGTGGTTTCCTCTTCGTCGAGGCCGTACCCGTAACCATAGCCGTAGCCATAACCGTACCCGTGACGTTTTGTCGAGCTGGCTCCGTTGAGGATGATGGCCATGTTATGGAATTTCTTTTCGCGGTACAGCCGTTCGATATCCGGCAACTGACGACGGTCGAGCAGGCCTTCCCGTACTACGTAAATGCTGAGGTCTGCCAGGCGGTCGGTGATGATGGCGTCCGCTACGGCCATCGCCGGGGTGCTGTCGATAATTATGTAGTCGTAGTGGAGTTTCAGTTCCGCGATCAACTCTTCCATCCGCTGGCTCAACAGCATTTCGCTCGGGTTGGGCGGCTGGATGCCGGCGTAGATGATGTCGAGTTTTTCCGACAGTTTGGATTTGCGGATGATTGCCTGAAGCTCCGTGCTTCCGGACAGGTAGCTCGAAACCCCGTTGGTATCTCCGCCGTGCCCCATCTGTTTGGAGAAGGTGCGGCGCCGCAGGTCCAGATCCATGATGACGACCTTCTTGCCCGTCGTGGCGAACGTCATGGCCAGGTTGGTCGAAACGAACGTCTTTCCGGCGTGGGGATTCGACGAGGTGACCATAATGACTTTTATCTCGCCCTTGCCCAGGTTCATGAAGTTCATGTTCGAGCGGATCATGCGGAAAGCTTCCGACACCGGATCGCGGCCGTTTTCGCGTACGACGAAGCTGCCCTGTTGCTTTTCTCCCGAATATTGCGGAATATCCCCCAGGAACGGAGCCGAAAGGTTGTCCTCGATGTCCTTCCTCCCCCGGATCGTGGTGTCGAGTATCTGGATCAGGTAGATGATCAGGAAGGGGATGCCCAGTCCGAACAGGAAGGCGATTCCCGCAATCAGCACGGTATTGGGCGACACGGGGCGCGGGGAACCGTATGCACTGTCGATCGTGCGCGAGTTGCTTTCCGTGATGACCATGGTGATGGCGTTCTCCTCGCGTTTGTTGAGCAGGTAGAGGTAAAGTTCCTCCTTGATTTTCTGCTGACGGACGATGTCCAGAATCTGTTTTTCCTGCGTCGGTACCGAGGATATTCGTTGATTGGTCAGCGCCTCTTCCTTTCGTAAAGCGGCCAGTTGGATCTGCAACGTGGAGATATAGGAATCGAGCGTCGCGATGATCGACCGGCGTGTGGAAGCCAGTCCGTTGCCGAGATTCTGAATGATCGGGTTGTTCTCCGAACTCTCGGAGTTGAGCTTCATATAGCGTTGCAACTCGGTATTGTAGCCCTCTATCTGGGAGTTGATCGCGGGGCTGTTGATCGAGAGCGTTCCGGGAATCAGTTCATTGGTTTTGGTCGGGTCCAGCAGGTATTCTTTGAGGAATTCCGTCATTCGGATCTGGTTTTCCAGCGAGAGGCCGTCGGTTTTATATTGGGCGCTTTCGGTAATCGTCTGCTCGGCTTCCGATACGATATCGTATATTTTGTTGTCTTTTTTGAATTTTTCGATGTTGCGGTCCACTTCGCTCAGTTCTTCGGAGATGATCTCCAACCGATTGTCGATGAATTGTCCCGTGCTTTCTGCGATCCCCCGTTTGTCGTCGATCGCATCTTTTTCGTAAACCGCGATCAGCGTATTGATGACATCTTCCGCTTTTTTGGGAACGGAACTTTTCATAGAAATGGTGATGATCGAGGCCTGTTTGTTGGCTACGAAACTTTTGACTTCATGCTGGTAGAACTGCGTTACTACGCCCAAGTTGCCTTTGGTGACCCGGATCGGAGCCTTTTCGTAGTAATCGGGGGACATATAGAGAGTCGGCCGGATAATCATTTGGCCGACAGGCGTGGAGATCGTATCGCCGAATACGGCCGAAATTTCCTGCTTGAATTTCTGTTTGTCGGGACCGAATATTTCGAAGTAGTTGAGTTTTACGATGCTGTCGGGGCGCAGCGAAACTTCGAACCGGAATCCCTGCCGGTCGTTATCGTTGATGAACTCCACTGCGATCGGACTTTGCCCGTAGAGATCCTGGGGACGTAATCCGTCCTTCGTTTCGTATTGAACGGTCAAACCCAGCTGTTTGACCACTTCCGTCATCAGGCGGCGCGATTGGAGAATATAAATTTCGTTGTCCACATTGCGGCGCTGTGACAGGCCCGCCAGGTCGCTCAGGGTCGCCAGGTCGGTATCCCCTCCCTTGCGGCTGTCTTTCACGAGGATGTTGGCCGTGCGGCTGTATATTTTCGGGGTGCGTAAAATGTAGATGTAACCGCATCCGACGCAAACGAATACCGAGATGACGAACCAGTACCAGTTGGCGATTACCGTCTGGATCAGATCGTGCACCGAGAAAGTAATGTGTTCCTCCTGCTTTGTATCGCTGTTCGCGGAGTTCGGGTTGATATTGTTAGGTGTCATGCCTTGTTGTGAAAATTAACGGGTGAGTGTGACGATCAGAGTCGCTACGGACACGGCGGTACTGATCAGCGAGATATAGAAACTGCGGTTCTGGCTGATTTCGCCGGCCTGGGCCCGGTACTTGTTCGGCTTCACGTAAATTACGTCGTTCTGCTGGAGATAGAAATAGGGCGAATCGTAAATGTCCTGCGAAGTCAGATCGAGAGATGCCGTGGTGCGGACGCCGTTTTCCTCCCGGATTACCTTGACGTCGGAGCGCACGCCGTAGATGGTCAGATCACCTGCCAGCGACAGGGCGTCCAACAGGGAGATGCGGTCGTTGGTGATGTCGTACTGTCCGGGACGGGCGACCTCTCCGATGACCGAGATTTTCATGTCGGCGAACTGTATATTGACCGTCGGGTCGCTGATGTATCCGCCTTCCCGGATTTTGTCCGCGATTTCCTGGGCCAGTTCACTACGGGTCTTGCCCTTGCATTGAATGGGGCCGATGATCGGCATATCGAGGTCGCCGTTTTCATCGACGGTCCTGATCTGTAACGACGCACTGTTCGACGAATAGGTCGAAAGAGGGGTTCCGGTCAGGGAGTTGAGAGAGGTCGATGTATTGAACGGCGCAGCCAGTTCCGGGTCCCGGCTGTTGACCACGACGGTCAGACGGTCCAGCGGCTTGATGCGTATTTGATAATCCTGGGCGATTTTGACCTGCTCGTCGGCTTGAGTGTCTTGCAGGTAGATCACGCGCTTCTGGGAGGCGCATGACGCAAGAACGACGACCCCGAGCAGGAGGGCGAAGGCCTTTATTCGTTTCATTTCGAAATAGTTTTGTAGTACACGTGTAATTTTGGTATGCAAAGGTAGAAAAAATATATGAATGGGAAGGTTTTTGTTTGCTATATTTGCGATTACTGTATTTTATAACGCTAAAAGAGACGATTGATTATATGATGAATGCTGTGTGGAGCCGGAATGCCGTGTTGTACGAGATGAATCTGCGGCAGGCGACGCCCGAAGGAACGCTTGCCGCCGCTGCGGAGCGGCTCGGTTTTTTGCGGGATTTGGGCATCGATGCCGTTTGGCTGATGCCTCATTATCCCATCGGGGAGGTCGGTCGCAAGGGATCGCTGGGCTCCTATTATTCGATTCGGGATTACCGGGCCGTCGATCCCGAACTGGGGACGCTGGCCGATTTCGACGCTTTTGTTCGGAGGGCTCACGCCCTGGGAATGAAGGTCTTGATCGATTGGGTGGCCAACCATACTTCGCGCGATGCCCGCTGGCTCGCGGAATGTCCGGCCGACTGGTACGAGCGGGACGCTTCGGGCCGGCCCGTCGTTCCTAACGGGTGGGATGACACGGCCAAGCTTGATTACACCAATCGGGCCGTCTGGCAGGGACAGATCGACGCCATGCGTTTTTGGCTTGCGGAACACGGGGTGGACGGTTTTCGCTGCGATATGGCGATGCTGGTTCCCATCGAATTTTGGCAGGAGGCGGCACGGCGGTTGCGGGCGGTGAAACCCGACCTGTTCCTGCTGGCCGAAGCCGAGGAAGATTACCTGTTCGACCGGGCTTTCGACGCGTCGTATGCCTGGCGGCTTTATCACCTGATGAACGACGTGGCGCAGCAGAAGTGCCGGGTCGATCGTATTCGGGAGTATCTTTATGCCGATCGGAAGCACGTCCCGGCTTGGGCTTTGCGGCTGATGTTCACTTCGAATCACGACGAGAACTCCTGGAGCGGTAGCGAATTCGTCCGCCTGGGGCCTGCCGTGCGGGTCATGACGGCCCTGACGTTTCTGCTGCCGCAGTCGCTGCCGTTGGTTTACACGGGGCAGGAGTTCGGTTACGACCACTCTTTCGCCTTTTTCGACCGGGACCCGCTGCCTGCTTGCGAGCCGAACGAAACGACGGAGTTCTACCGGCGGCTGATCGCTTTGCGGCACGATGCTCCGGCTCTCGCTTCCGGGGAGCGGGGCGGCTCCTTCGTCGAAATCCGCAACAATGCCGAGGATTGCCTGCTGACTTTCGTGAGGGAAACTCCGGAAAATCGGGTAGTCGCCCTGTTGAACGTGTCGCCTTATGAAGTCCATGCCGATTTCGATACGGGAATCTACGCCGGAGGCTATGCGGACGCCCTGACGGGCGAACGCGTACAGCTCTGCTCGCATGTCGATGAGCGGATGCCGGGCTGGAGCTTCCGGATTTTGACACGGCCGATGTAGATAGGCCGGATTTTTTCGTACATTTGCCGGCGACGGGGAGGCCGTTTTGCGAAGCGGCAACGGCTTCCCGGTTTCGGAAATGCGCATATAATATAAGTTGCATTAGGTAGGTTTAGTAGGACGATGAAAAAAATAATTCTGACGATATTTTGCTTCGGAATGCTGTTCCCGCTTCTGGGTTCGGCTGCCCGGCCGTACGGTGTGGAGGAGATTCCCAACGTGCAGGTCGGCAACCGTTATCGGTTCACGTCGAATCCCGACGGGGTTCTTTCCCCTTCGGCAGTCGCCGAGATAGACTCGCTTTGCTATTCGCTCAGGCATCGGGCGCTGGCCCAGGTCGCCGTGGTCGCTGTGGAGGATATTCGCGGAGATGATCTTTTCTCCTTCGCCCATACGCTTTTTTCCCAATGGGGTGTCGGCCGCGCCGATTCGGACAACGGACTGGGCATTCTCTTGGTCGTCGATCGCCGGGAAGTGCGGTTCGTGACCGGACCGGGACTGGAAGGCGTCTTGCCCGATGCACTTTGCAAGCGGATCCAGATGCGTTACATGCTGCCGTATTTCCGGGAGGGAGATTACAGCGCCGGTATGGTGGCGGGGTTGCGTGCCGTGGCATCGGTGCTCGAGGGCAGCGAGCTCGATTCGGGCGGCAACGACGATTTCCGGGCTGCGGACGATTTGCCGGTGTGGGCGGTTTTCCTGATCGTCTTTCTGGTCGTCCTCGTGCCGCTGGGCATCATGCTGGTCGGATTCTACCATTCCAGGCGTTGTCCCCGGTGTCGTGCTTTCGCATTGGTGTTGCAATCGCGGAATCTCGTCGGGCAGACGGACCATTACAACCTGTTCGAAGACACTTACCGTTGCGGCAAATGCGGTTTCGTCGTGAAGCGGCAGTCCCGAAGTGCACGCAGCGATAACAACAACCATCGCGGGGGCGGGGGTATGTGGATCGGAGGTTTCGGCGGCGGACACGGTTCGGGCGGCGGCTTCGGTGGAGGTTTCGGCGGCGGCAGCTTCGGTGGCGGCGGTGCCGGTTCCCGTTGGTAAATTTGGAAATTCACTAAAAAACGATAGAAAAAATGAAAAAAGTTATCTGGATCGTAGTGGTCGTACTTGTGGTGCTGTTCATCAGCGGCTCCTGTTCGGCCTATAACAGAATGGTCACGGCCGAAGAGACCGTCAATACGACTTGGGCCGATGTCGAGGCGCAGTACCAGCGTCGTTCCGACCTGATTCCCAATCTGGTCAATACCGTCAAGGGCTATGCTGCGCACGAGCAGTCCACTTTTACCGAGGTGGTCGAGGCCCGTGCCCAGGCCATGTCGTTCAAACTGGATGCAGCGGACCTGACGCCCGAGAAGCTGGCCGAGTTCCAGCAGGCGCAGCAGAAGGTGGGATCGGCTCTGGGGCGCCTGATCGCCGTTGCGGAGCAATATCCCGACCTGAAGGCCAACCAGAATTTCCTGGAGCTGCAAGCCCAACTGGAAGGAACGGAAAACCGGATCGCCGTGGCCCGCACACGCTTCAACGATGCGACCCGGCAGTATAACGTGACGATCCGCCGCTTCCCTGCCAACCTGATCGCCGGCATGTTCGGCTTCGATCAGAAAGCCTATTTTGCGGCCGAGGAAGGTGCGCAGACCGTACCGGAGGTGAAGTTTTGAGATTCCGGCCTGTGAACGGCGGTGCGGCGATCCTGAAAGGTCGCCGCACCGCGTTATGTGTCGAGGTCGTAAATGGGATTTCGCCGGTCCTCCGAAGGCTTCGGCCGTGGTGCGAACCCTTTTTTGCCGCAAGGAGGTATTGATAAAAATTTCGGGGATCGCGGTTAAAATACCCGATAAATTTTTGTACTTTTGTTCCTTGAATTATCATGGATAATTGTGACCATACCTTATGTTAAGCGTTTTATTCTACCTTTTCCTGTTCGTTATCTGCACTTTTTTTCTGGTATTGTCCGCCGTGGCGTTGCTTTTGACGTGGCCTTTCGACAAATCCCGGAGGATCGTGCACGAACTGTCCCGGATACTGGTCCGTATTTTCTATGCAGTTCCGCCTCTGTGGAAGTTCCGGGTTACCGGCAGGGAGTATATCGACCGTCGCAAACCGTACGTTATCGTGGTCAATCACCAGGCCGGCCTGGATATTCCGACCCTCTATTTCGTACCGCTCAACTTCCGGTGGGTTTCCAAGCGGGAAGTTTTCAAGGTGCCGTTTTTCGGCCAGTTCCTTTTGCTGCACGGGGATATCTGCATCAACCGGGGACATGCTACGGCCGCGATGGAGAAGGTGATCCGCGACGGAAAGCTGTGGCTTTCGCGCGGGGCTTCGGTGGCGATCTTTCCGGAGGGCACGCGTTCGCACGACGGCGAAATCTATCGTTTCAAGGCGGGGGCTTTCACGCTGGCGCGCGAGGCGGGCGTCGAAATTCTGCCTGTGGTGCTCGACGGTACGACCACGATGATCGGCCGCAACGGGATGTTCAACTGGCGCAATAAATTGACGGTAAGTATTCTGCCGCCGGTGAGCGCCGAACGGGTCGCCGCTGCCGATCCGAAGGAGCTGATGGAGCAGGTGCGGGCTTCGATGTGCGTAAGGCTCGCCGAAATCAGGAAACAGAAATAAACGATTATGTTCGATAAAAAGATAGATAACACCAGCAACAGCTATGGCGACGATGCCATTGTGACCCTCTCGCCGAGGGAGCATATCCGGTTGCGGCCGGGTATGTATATCGGCAAGCTGGGCGACGGCTCGCAGGCCGACGACGGCATTTACGTCCTGATCAAGGAGGTGGTGGACAACTCTGTCGATGAGTTCATCATGGGCGCCGGCAAGCAGATCGACGTGACGGTCGAGGACGACATCGTGACTGTCCGCGACTACGGGCGCGGCATTCCGCTCAAGTCCCTCGCTGCGGCCGTCAGCGAGATGAATACCGGCGGCAAGTACGGCGGTTCGGCCTTCAAGAAGACCGTCGGACTGAACGGAGTCGGCGTCAAGGCCGTCAATATGCTTTCGAGCGAATTTACCGCCCGTTCGGTGCGCGACGGCGAGGCCCGCACGGTGACTTTCGCGCAGGGGCTCGAACAGAGCGACCGCTGGGAGAGCGGCGTGCAGGAGAAAAACGGTACGTTTATCAGTTTCCGTGTGGACCGGGAGGTGTTCGGTGACTATTCCTACAATCTGGAGTATGTCGAGCAGATGATTCGCAACTATACTTACCTCAATCTGGGGCTGACCTTCCGTTTCAACGGCCAGAGCTATGTTTCGAAGAACGGCTTGCTGGACCTCCTGGGCGAGAACATGACCGAAGAGCCGCTCTATGCGCCGATCCACCTTTCGGGCGAGGATATCGAAGTGGCCATCGCACACGGTACGGGCTACGGCGAGAGTTACTATTCGTTCGTCAATGGACAATACACCTCGCAGGGCGGTACGCATCAGGCGGCTTTCCGTGAAGCGATCGCCAAGACCATCAAGGAGTTTTATCACAAGGATTACGATCCTTCGGACATCCGCACGTCGATCATCGCCGCCATTTCGGTCCGTGTGACCGATCCGGTGTTCGAGTCGCAGACCAAGATCAAACTGGGCTCGAAGGAGATCGAACCGGGGGTTCCGCTGCGCAACTTCATCGTCGATTTTCTGGCCAAGCACTTGGACGACTACCTGCACAAGCACTCCGAGACGGCGCAGATTCTGCAAAAGAAGATCGTCGAGAACGAGAAGGAGCGCAAGGCGATCTCCGGTATTCAGAAGAAAGCCCGCGAAACGGCCAAGAAGGTGTCGCTCAACAACAAGAAGCTGCGCGACTGCAAGATACATCTGACGGACAAGAACGAGCTGGCCGAGGAGTCGATGATCTTCATCACGGAGGGTAATTCGGCATCCGGTTCGATCACCAAGAGCCGCGACGTGCGTACGCAGGCGGTTTTTTCGCTGCGGGGCAAGCCGCTCAACTGCTTCGGCCTCACGAAGAAGGTCGTATATGAGAACGAGGAGTTCAACCTGTTGCAGGCGGCGCTCAACATCGAGGAGGATATGGACAACCTGCGGTACAACAAGGTCGTGATCGCCACCGATGCCGATGTCGATGGCATGCACATCCGTCTGTTGCTGATGACCTTCTTCCTGCAATTCTTTCCTGACGTGATCCGCGGCGGACACCTGTACGTGTTGCAGACACCGTTGTTCCGGGTGCGTAACAAGAAGGAGACGCATTACTGTTACAGCGAGGAGGAGAAAAACCGGGCGGTTGCACGATGCGGCGCCAACGCCGAAATCACCCGTTTCAAAGGTCTGGGTGAGATTTCTCCCGACGAGTTCCGGGGATTCATCGGCCAGGATATCCGCTTGGACAAGGTGCGGCTTACGAAGGACGACCCGATCCACGATATGCTGGAGTTCTACATGGGTAAGAACACCTATGAGCGGCAGGGCTTCATTATCGGTAACCTGCGTATCGAGGAGGATATCGTGGAGAGCGACCTGGCGATCGGGTAACCGCCGTTTCTTGTCGGCCGGTGCGGTTTTCTTGTGCGGTGCCGGTGCGAAACCGAAAACAGAACATAGACTATGAGCGAACAAAGAGAAGATATGACGGAACGGGACGATCTGCCCGGCGAGGTTCTTGCGGCGGCGGATGACGCTGCACGGAGTGTCGGGGCCGAAGAGTCCGCCGCTCCGACGGGCAAATACGGCAAGTTGCTCTCCGAGGAGGGCGGCGTGCGCAAGCTGACGGGTATGTACCGCAACTGGTTCCTCGATTACGCTTCGTATGTCATCCTGGAGCGAGCCGTTCCGCACGTGCAGGACGGACTCAAGCCGGTGCAGCGGCGTATTCTGCACGCCATGAAAGCCGTCGATGACGGTCGTTACAACAAGGTGGCCAATATCGTGGGCCAGACCATGCAGTATCACCCGCACGGCGACGCTTCGATCAAGGATGCGCTGGTGCAGTTGGGACAGAAGGACCTGCTGATCGACTGTCAGGGCAACTGGGGCAACATCCTCACGGGCGACGAAGCAGCTGCGGGCCGTTACATCGAAGCCCGCCTGTCGAAATTCGCCCTCGACGTGGTTTTCAACAAGAAGACGACCGAGTGGATGCGCTCCTACGACGGCCGTAACGAGGAGCCGGTGACGCTTCCCGTGAAATTCCCGCTGCTGCTGGCGCAGGGTGCCGACGGTATCGCGGTCGGTCTGGCGTCGAAGATTCTGCCGCACAACTTCATCGAGCTGATCAATGCGGCGATCGCGCATTTGCAGGGGAGGGATTTCGTGCTGTACCCCGATTTCCCGACGGCCGGCATGATCGACGTGAGCCGTTACAACGACGGACTGCGGGGCGGTACGGTCAAGGTGCGTGCCCGCATTTCGAAGATCGACAAGCGGACGCTGGCCATCACCGAGATTCCCTACACCACGACCACCGAGTCTATCAAGGATTCGATCGTCAAGGCCAACGAGAAGGGAAAGATCAAGATCCGCAAGGTGGACGACAATACGGCCGAGAAGGTCGAAATCATCGTGCAGGTCGCGCCCGACGAGTCGTCGGACAAGACCATCGACGCGCTCTACGCTTTTACGGACTGCGAAGTGTCGATCGCCCCGAATGCCTGCGTGATCTGCGATGACAAACCCCATTTCCTGGGGGTGAGCGAGATCCTGCGCCGTTCGGCGGAGCATACCCGCGAGCTGCTGAAAATGGAGCTTGAAATCCGCCTGAACGAACTCAACGAAGCATGGCATGCGGCTTCTCTGGAGCGGATTTTCATCGTTAATAAATTGTATCAGCTCATCGAGGGCTGCAAAACCCGCGAGGAGGCTTACGCAGCCGTCGGCAAGGGGCTGGAACCGTTTACCAAGGTGCTGCGCCGTGCGGTCACGACCGAGGACATCCAGCGTCTGACGGAGCTGAAGTTCATCCGTATTTCGCGTTACGACAGCGACAAGGCCGACAACGAGATCCGGCAGATCGAGGAGGATATCGCCCAGACGCAGCACCATCTGGCGCATCTGACCGACTATACGATTGCTTATTACGAACGTATCCGCGACAAATACGGCAAGGGCCGCGAGCGGCGTACCGAGTTGCGCGAGTTCGACTCGATCGAAGCGACGAAGGTCGCTGTCACCAATGCCAAACTGTACGTCGATCGTGTGGAGGGCTTCTTCGGAATCGGCAAGTCGATGAAGGATTCCGAGTTCGTGTGCGACTGTTCGGACATCGACGACGTGATCGTGTTCACCAAAGACGGCCGCTATGTGATTACGAAGGTGAGCGACAAAGCCTTTTTCGACAAGAATATCTATTATATCGGGGTGTTCAAGCGCAACGACGAGCGGACGATCTATAACGTCCTCTACCGCGACGGCAAGAACGGCCCGATCCTGATGAAGCGCTGCGCCATCAAGGGTATCACGCGCGACAAGGAGTACAACATCACCAAAGGCGATCCGAAGAGTGAAATCCTCTATATGTCTGTCAATCCGAACGGTGAGGCCGAAGTGTTGAAGATTTACTTCAAGCCGCGTCCGCGTTTGAAGAAGGTGATCGTCGATCTCGATTTCTCGACCGTGGCGATCAAGGGGCGGCAGAGCCAGGGCAACCTTTTCTCGCGTTACGGCATCCATAAGATCGTCCTCAAGGAGCGGGGTACTTCGACCCTCGGAGGACAGCAGATCTGGTACGACGAAGACGTGCACCGGCTCAATACGGACGGCCGGGGCGTATTGCTCGGCGAGTTCCAGGGGGATGACAAACTCATTGTCCGCACGGCCAAGAACGTCTATTACACGACGAATTTCGACATTACGCAGCACTTTCCCGACGATACGGTTCACGTGTCGAAATATTCGCCCGACACGGTCTATGCGGTGGCCTATTTCGACCGCTCGCAGAATTACTACTATCTGAAGCGCTTTACGGCCGAGCAGGGTGAAAAGATGCAGTCGTTCCTGGACGAAGATGCCGATCTGGTGGCCGTGACGTCCTGCCCGGGGGCTGTGCTGGTGCTGACCTTCCAGGGGGCACAGGCTTCGCGTCCGGCGGAGGAGATCGACGTGGACGGTTTCGTCGGCGTGAAGAGCCACCGGGCCAAGGGCAAGCGCCTTACGACCTACGACGTGGCGACGCTCGCTTTCGTGGAGCCGGAGCGACCCGAGCGGCCGGAGCCTTCCGGGGAGGATGCTCCGAATGGTTCGGAGGGGGATTTCGACCTGCCCGAAACGATGACCGTCGAGGGTACGGACGCCGAGTTCGAAATCGAACGTCCGAAAGGCGACACGGAGGAGGTGATCGTCGATACCGAGCAGTTGAATTTATTTTAGGAGTTAGGATATGATCGTTTTTCTGGTCGGATACATGGGGTGCGGAAAAACCACCATCGGCCGTCGGCTCGCCCGGCGGTTGGGTTACGACTTCGCCGATACCGACGACCGGATCGAGAAACAGGAGGGTGCCGACGTGTGCGACATCTTCCATTATGCCGGTGAGGAGTATTTCCGCAAGGCGGAGCGCGGGATGCTCGAACAGCTGATCGCTTCGGGCGACGACCTGGTGGTTTCCACGGGCGGCGGGCTTCCCGTCTGGGCGGACAACATGGTCCGTATGAACGGAGCCGGTCTGACGGTCTATATCCGCCGTTCGGCAGAGCAGATCGCAGCGCGTTTGAGTCCTCACGGACGTTGGAAGCGCCCCAAGTTGAGGGGACTCGACGACCGGGAGCTGGTCGAATTCATGTCGCGCAACATGGCCGAGCGGGAGCCGTTTTACGGCCAGGCTGCGCTGACGATCGACGGCGGCGCGATGAGCGACGACGAAATCCTCGAATTTATCACTGAAAAACTGAAGGAACGAAATGGATAACCGGCCTGTCGGCGTATATGATTCGGGGTTGGGCGGCCTGACGGTCTGGCGCGAAATCCGCCGCCAGTTGCCGGAGGAGTCGCTCGTCTATCTGGGCGACGGTAAGAATTGTCCCTATGGTGCGCGTCCGGCCGATGAGATCTGCCGTCTGGCGGACGAGGCGGTCGGACGGCTGGTCGGTGCCGGTTGCAAAATGGTCGTCGTCGCCTGCAATACGGCTACGGCTGCGGCCATCGATTTTCTGCGCCGCAAATACCGGCAGATGCCTATCGTGGGGATGGAACCCGCCGTGAAGCCCGCCTGCCTGAATACCCGCAGCGGGGTGGTAGGTGTGCTGGCTACGGCCCGGAGTCTGGACGGCGATCTGTTCCGCCGCACGGCGGCCCGTTACGGGGAGAATATCCGGGTGCTGACCGCCGTAGGCGAAGGGTTCGTCGAACTGGTCGAGGAAGACCGCGAACAGTCGCCCGAAGCCGTTGAGACTGTGCGCCGCGTGCTGGAGCCGATGATCCGCGAGGGTGCCGACCAGATCGTGCTGGGTTGTACGCACTATCCGTTCCTGCTCCCGGTTTTCCGGCAGGTGATCGGTGAACGCGGGGTTGCCGTGGTCGATCCTTCGCCTGCCGTAGGACGCAGGGTGGGGCAGTTGCTCGACCAGTATGACCTGCGGGCCGAAAAAGGCGCCACCGCGAATTACGGATTTCTTACCTTTGCGGATGAAGCGTACCGGTCGCGGCTGGAATGCAAGGCTTTCGGTTAGCGGCTCCGCACCGGCTGCGGTCCGAAAACGGAATCGGGGGGGGGCGGCCCTTTCGAAACCGATCCTGCATTTGAACTTTCCGAAAAAAATCCCTACCTTCGCTCGATAAATATACGATATGGCTACCAAGAAAAACAGTTCGGCAAAAAGCCCGCAGGCTACCTCCCGTTCCAACCGTGACAGCATGCGTTGGATACTGGGCTTGCTGCTGCTTTTCGCGGGGCTTTTCCTGACGGCTTCGGTGCTGTTTTACTATTTCGACTGGCGGGCCGACATGAGCCTTGTGTCCGGTGTCGAACAGGAGGATCCCCGCCTGGCAGACCTGTCGGATGCGATCGAGAATCCCTGCGGTTACGCCGGGGCTTGGTTGGCCGAGCGTCTGGTGGGGCGTTCGTTCGGCCTGTTCGGTATCATTTTGCCCCTGATCGTCACGATGGTCGGAGTGCGGATCATCCGCCAGCGTCCGCTGCTTTTCAACCATTCGGTGCTCGGAGCTTTGTTGATTCTGATTCTGGGTTCCCTTACGTTGGGCTTCGCCTTCGGCGAGAAGTGGGCCGTTTTCGGCAGCGGGTGGGGCGGTGCCTTCGGGGTCGAGGTCGCCCGGAGGCTGACGAGCGTGATCGGCGTGCTGGGAAATATCATCCTGTTGCTGGGCGCCTGGATTCTGACGGGCGTGTTCATCAACCGCAACTTCATCAATACGGTCAATACGGCAGGCAATGCAATGGTGGACAAGGGCGGCAAGATCGTCGATCTGGTCAAACAGTCGGTCGTGAATGTCGCCGACCATCGTTCGAAATCCGGGGAGGAGAAGACCGATCCCGAGCCTGAACCCGATTCTAAACCCGAATCCGAACGGCCCCAGCCCGAACCCGTGCCTGCTCCCGTCGATGCGTCGGCCCGCACTTCCGCTGCGGATGGAGCGGCCGAGGTGACGATTCAGCGGCCTGCGCCGGTTGCGGCTCCCGTTCCCGATGAGCCGGACGAGAGTCCCTTCCTCGAAATTCCCCTTACGGAAGAGGTTCCTGCAACGGTTGCCGAGCCGGCTCCGTCCCGTTCTGCCGGACCCCGTATCGTGGGGGGCGACGATGTATTTACCGAGGTCGATCTTTCGGGAGGCGAAGCCGACGCTGCCTTTACCGCACCCCGGGAACCCGAGCAACCGCAGTATGCGTCGGAGCCCGCGCCGGTCGTGGACGGAATTACGGAATATACGCTTACGGCGGAGCCGGAAATTCCGGCCGAAGGCGTCGTGGTGACCGTTGAAGCACGCGAGGCCAAGGTCGTGGACGAGAAAAGCATCGAGAGCAGTCTCTACGACCCGTTGAAGGATCTGAACAACTACCAGCGTCCGCCCGTGACGCTGCTCGAGGATTATACGTCCGATTCGCAGGTGAGCGACGAGGAGATTTACGAGAACAAGTCCAAGATCGAACAGACGCTCAAGGATTTCGGGATTCCGATCCAGCGGATCAAAGCTACGGTGGGACCTACGGTGACGCTCTATGAGATCGTGCAGGCCCAGGGCGTCAAGATCTCCAAGATACAGGGATTGGAGAACGATATCGCCCAGAGCCTCAAGGCGCTCGGTATCCGCATCATCGCTCCGATTCCGGGCAAGGGTACCATCGGTATTGAGGTGCCGAACCGCGACAAGCAGGTCGTGTCGATGTATTCGGCCGTGCGTTCGCTGCGGTTCCAGGAGTCGAAGGCCGAACTTCCGGTGGTGATCGGTCGCACGATCCAGAACGAGAACTATGTCTTCGACCTGGCGAAGATGCCTCACCTGCTCGTGGCCGGTGCTACGGGGCAGGGTAAGTCGGTCGGTTTGAATGCCATCATCACCTCGCTGCTTTACAAGAAACACCCCTCGCAGCTCAAGTTCGTGATGATCGATCCCAAGATGGTCGAGTTCTCGCTCTATTCCAAGATCGAGAAGCACTTCCTGGCCAAGATGGAGTCCGAGGACGAAGCGATCGTCACCGACCCCCGCAAGGCGGTCTATACGCTCAACTCCCTCTGTACGGAGATGGACAACCGGCTGGAACTTTGCAAGATGGCGGGAGCCCGCAACATCGCCGAATACAACGATAAATTCACGGCGCGGCGGCTCAATCCCGAAAAGGGACACCGCTACCTGCCCTATATCGTAGTTGTGGTCGATGAGTTCGCCGACCTGATTATGACGGCCCGCGAGGTCGAAGGTCCCGTGATGCGTCTGGCGCAGAAAGCCCGTGCCATCGGTATTCACCTGATTATCGCCACGCAGCGCCCCGACGTGAAGGTCATCACGGGCGGTATCAAGGCCAATTTCCCGGCCCGTATCGCCTTCCGCGTGATGCAGATGATCGACTCGCGCACGATCATCGATCAGCCGGGCGCCAACCAGCTTATCGGCCGGGGCGACATGCTCTTCTCGAAGGACGGGGAGCTGATCCGTATCCAGTGTGCGCTGGTCGAAACCCGCGAAGTGGAGCGGATCGTGGATTTCATCGGCCGCCAACAGGGATATTCCGAAGCCTACCGGCTGCCCGATTACGTGCCGGAATCGAGTGGCGGAGAATCCTCGTCGCTGGGCAGCGAGAGCGGGGCTCCGGTGCGCTACGACACGCTGTTCGCCGACATTGCCCGTGCAGCCGTGTCGCAGGGACAGATTTCGACCTCTTCGATTCAGCGCAATTACGAGGTGGGCTTCAACCGTGCCGGTCGGATCATGATGCAGCTCGAGCGGGCCGGCATCGTCGGCCGTCAGGAGGGAGCCAAGCCGCGCGATATTCTCTTCCACGACCTGCCTTCGCTGGAGGCCCGCCTGCAGGAGTTGGGAGTATTTTGATGCGATGATCGCTCCGGACGAGGCTTGAATGTGTTTGGGTATTATGAAATAGGGATTGCCGTTGTCTTGTCGTACGAAAGCGGGGTGCGGAACACTCTTCGGATTGGTAATTCGGAATAAAAACGAGGGAGAAAACGATGAATTGGATCGTATTGTTTATCGCGGGAGTTTTCGAGGTGGCCATGACTTTCTGTTTAGGGAAGACCAAGGGGGCCCAGGGTACGGAGCTTTATCTTTGGATCGGAGGGTTCGTCCTGGCGACAGTGTTGAGTATGGGTTTGCTGGCCAAAGCCGTGCAGACGCTCCCGATCGGTACCGCGTACGCTATTTGGACCGGCGTGGGAGCTCTCGGTACGGTGTTGCTGGGGATTTTCGTCTTCGGCGAATCGGCGGGTTTCGCCCGGATTTTTTTTATCGTTACCTTGTTCGGTTCTATCGTCGGACTAAAATTGGTTTCGCATTGAATATATTGAATAAGGATGGTCGAAACATTCGTGATGTCGATTGTCGTTTTTCGGATTTTTGAATTCGACCGTTGTCGGAGCGGTTTCGGAGTACATTTGCAGATTCGGCCGATGTATTCGGGCGAAAATCGACGGAATGACGACGGTTCGGTCTATCGGAGTATAATCGGAAAAAATATCTTATGAAACGATCTGTTTTGTTGTTGGCGGCACTGTTTGCCGTGTTCTCTGTCCAGGCCGATAACCGGCCGCAGGCCGTGTTGAAGCAACTGACCGCTGCGCTCGGAGCGCTGGAGGGGTACAGCGTAGTCTTCGAGGTGCATACCGACGGGGATGTCGTGCCGGGCTATTATGAGGTGAGCGGCGACAACTACTATATGCATGTCAATGGGCAGGAGGTTTACGGCGATGCGGAGTTCCGTTACGAAATCGACCCCGATCGTAAAGAGGTGGTTATCGACCGTGTGGATCTCACGTCCCATAATCTGCTCAATAATCCCACCCGGGCGTTCGATTTCATCGACGGCGAATATGCCGCCTCGCTTTTGAGCGAGAAGGGAAGCACGGCCGTAATCCGGCTTACTCCGCTGCGTATCCAGTCGGCCGTCGGGCAGATCGACGTCGAAGTGGACACGGCCCGTTCGCTGCCGACGGCAGTGATCTACGAAATCGACGGCGACCGGGTTCGGATCGACATCCGTTCCGTCACCGTTCACGAGGCGTCGCCCCGCACTTTCGATGCGGAGAATTACGCCGGGTACGAGTGGATCGATTTCCGGTAGTGTATTTTTCCCGATCGTGCTGGCGGTCGTAAATAGGGCGTGATGTATAAAATTTGTCCGAACGGCTTTGAAATTCCCCGACACTTTGCCGGGGGATTTTTTTGATGTTGTCAAAACGGCTGAAAAGGGCTGAAAATGGTGTGTGCGGTGAAAAAACTTGCGGAAACGGGTGATTTTATTGGGTCCAAAGTTGCTTATTCGACGAATAAATGCTATTTTTGTGTGTTTATAGAATGTATTTTCGGATGTTTTCGATAAGCGGGAACCGACGAATAGACTCGTCGGACCGAGCGAAGAGAACAAAGAACGTAAGTCCGCTGTTTTCGATCGGGCGAAGAAGTAGTCCGAATGTAGAAAATAAGGGGTAAAGTTCGATGTTTTCGACCGGCGAAGGGCGGCGCGGGATGCGTTCGGGCCATGCCGGGCAGAGAAAACGAAGAGAGAAACTCAAAGAATAACATGCTGACAGAAGAAGAAAAGAATGCCGGATTGGAGGGAAAAATCATTCCCATCAATATCGAAGAGCAGATGAAGTCCGCTTACATCGACTATTCGATGTCCGTTATCGTATCGCGTGCGCTGCCGGACGTGCGGGACGGTTTGAAGCCCGTACACCGTCGTATTCTTTACGATATGAGTGCGGAACTGAACCTCTACTCCGACAAACCCACGCGTAAATCCGCCCGTATCGTCGGCGACGTGCTGGGTAAGTTCCACCCGCACGGCGACAGTTCGGTCTATGAAGCGATGGTGCGTATGGCCCAGGATTGGTCGATGCGCTACCCGCTGGTGGACGGTCAGGGTAACTTCGGTTCGATGGACGGCGATTCGCCTGCGGCGATGCGTTATACCGAGGCCCGCATGCAGAAGATCACCGATGAGGTGATGGCCGATATCGACAAGGATACGATCGATTGGACGCTCAACTTCGACGATACGATCCCCGAACCTACGGTGCTTCCGACGAAGATCCCCTTGTTGCTGGTGAACGGCGCGAGCGGTATCGCCGTCGGTATGGCGACCAATATGGCGCCGCACAATCTGGGCGAGGTGATCGATGCCTGCTGTGCTTTCGTGGACAATCCGGAGATAGCATGTGAGGAACTGCTCAAGTACGTCAAGGGCCCCGATTTCCCGACCGGAGGAATTATTTACGGCTACGAAGGGGTTCGGGAAGCGTTGCTGACAGGCCGGGGCCGTGTGGTCATGCGTGCCCGCACGGAGATCGAGCATACGGCCAGCGGCCGCGAGTGCATCGTCATCACCGAAATTCCCTATATGGTCAACAAGGCGGAGATGATCAAGAAGATCGCCGACCTTATCAACGAAAAGAAGATCGAGGGCATTTCCTATATCAACGACGAGTCCGACCGGAACGGCATGCGTATCATCGTCATCCTGAAACACGATGCCGTGGCGAGCGTGGTGCTCAATACGCTGTATAAGAATACGCCGCTGCAAACCTCGTTCGCGGTGAACAACATCGCGCTGGTGAACGGTCGTCCGATGATGCTCAATCTGCTGGATCTGGTGCAGCATTTCGTCGAGCACCGCCACGACGTGATCGTGCGGCGCACGCGCTTCGATTTGGCCAAGGCCGAGAAGAGGCTGCATATCGTGTTGGGTCTGCTCATCGCGCAGGACAACATCGACGAGATCATCCACATCATCCGGGCAGCCAAGAACCCCGACTTGGCCAAGCAGGCCATGATGGAGCGCTTCAGCTTGAGCGACGCACAGGCTTCGGCCATTATCGAGATGCGTCTACGCGCTCTGACGGGACTCGAACACGACAAGCTGGTTGCCGAGCGCAACGAGCTGGAGGCGCAGATCGCTTATTTCAACGATGTGCTGGGCAGCCGCGAATTGCAGATGAAGATCGTTAAGGACGAATTGTTGGAGGTGAAGGCCAAATACGGCGACGAACGGCGCTCGGAGATCGTTTACGCTTCCGAAGAGTTCAACCCGGAGGATTTCTACGCCGACGACGAGATGGTCATCACCATTTCGCACCTGGGCTATATCAAACGTACGCCGCTGGCCGAATACCGTACCCAGAACCGGGGCGGCGTCGGCGCCAAGGGCAGCGCGACGCGCGACGAGGATTTCATCGAGCATATCTATATGGCCACGATGCACAATACGATGCTCTTCTTCACGGAGAAAGGCCGTTGCTATTGGCTCAAGGTTTACGAGATTCCCGAAGGGACGCGCTCCTCGAAAGGACGGGCGATTCAGAACGTCATCCAGATCGAGCCGGACGACAAGGTGCGTGCCTATATCAACGTGAAGCGTCTGGACGATGCGGAATACGTGAACAACAACTATATCATCATGTGTACCAAGGACGGCACGATCAAGAAGACCAAACTGGAAGCGTACTCGCGTCCCCGTCAGAACGGCGTCAATGCCATCGTGATCCGCGAGGGCGACCAGTTGATCGAGGCCAAACTCACCAGCGGCAGCGCCGAGGTAATGATCGCGGCCCGGGAAGGCAAGGCGATCCGCTTCAACGAGAACACGGTGCGTCCGATCGGACGTGTCGGGGCCGGTGTGCGCGGTATTTCGCTCGACGAAGGCGACGAGGTGGTCGGCATGATCTGCATCGAACCCAATAGCTCGCAGGACGTGCTGGTACTCAGCGAGAACGGTTACGGCAAGCGTACCGATCTGGACGAATACCGCATTACCAACCGCGGCGGCAAGGGTGTGAAGACGATCAACATTACGGAAAAAACCGGCAAGCTGATTTCGATCCAGGCTGTGACCGACGAGAACGACCTGATGATTATTAACCGTTCGGGGCTGACGATCCGTACGGCGGTAGATCAGATCCGTGTGGCGGGACGTGCTACGCAGGGCGTGCGTATCATCAACCTGCGTGAGGGAGATGCCATCGCTTCGGTAATTGCCGTTCCCGCCAACGAAGAGGAGGAGCCGGCGGTCCTCGATGGGGCGGGCGCTCCGGAATCCGAGTCCGAAGAGAACGTTAGTAAAGAACAATAGAAGATAATACCTATAAATTAAAAACCCCGTTCATTATGAAAAAACTTATTTTGGCCCTGGCCGCCGTTGCCTTGTTGGGAACTGCTGCCCAGGCACAGAAAATCAACAAGGAGGCCTTGTTGCAGAAGATCGAAAAGAACGAAACGGCGAGTGCCGATGCGAAGAAGGGAGCGAAAGCCGCTACCTGGCTCAATTTGGGTAAGAGCTATGTCGAGGCCATACTCGCTCCTACCAAAGACCTCTATGTCGGAGAACTCGGCCTGCAGCTGGATATGACATTCGGCAGCCCGAAGTCGATCGACGAAGTGACGATCAACGGGATGTCGGTGGCCGCACAGAATTACGATTATTTGACCGTTTATGTTTCCAATGGACAGGTCATCGGCTGGAAGGAGATAGAACCTGTAAAGGAAGGTGCTATCGATAAGGCGATCGCTGCTTTGAACAAGGCTTACGAACTCGATTCCAAGCAGGGTCCGAAAGTCAAGGAGCAGCTTATGGCGATCAGCAACTACTGTTCGCAATTGGGCGATGCTTGCAATAATATCGGTGAATACAAACTCGGTTCGGAGGCTTTCGAAACCGCTTTCCGCGCGGAGATGAGTCCGGCTTGCGGTACTCCCGACGCTTCGCGCCTTTACTATGCGGGCTATCTGGCCGCTGCTGCCGGCGAGAAGGACGCTGCTGAATATGCTCGCGGCGTGGAATTGTTGAATAAGGCGCTTGAAATGGGATATACGGATGACAACGGTATGATCTATTACTACCTGTTCCATAATTATTATGGCCAGCGTGAGGCGGACCGTGCCAATGTCCTGAAAGCCAAAGACGCCCTGATGACCGGTATTACTAAATTCCCGAAGAATCAGGATATTCTCAAGAGTTTGATTATGTTGTATTCGATGGAAGAGGGATTGGGCGATTCGTCGGAACTGGTTACGATGCTCGACGATGCGATTGCCGGTGATCCCCAGAACATCGAACTGTGGTTCAGCCGTGCCCAGATCTTCGTTTCGTTGGAGGATTACGATGAGGCGATTGCCTCCCTGGAGAAGGCGATCGAACTGAATCCTCAGTCTTATGAAGCGCAGTTCTTTACGGGTTACTACATCATTATGAAGGCCGATGCACTGAATCAGGAGGCCAATGAGAAAGAATATACCAATGCGGGCGAGTATGAAGCCGACCAGAAGGAGATTCTTTCGATCTATTCGCAGGCTGTTCCCTATCTGGAAGTTGCCCATGAGATTATGCCGCAAAATCCCGATCCCGTACAGCTGCTCAAGACTCTTTGCTATCGTCTGCGCGACGAACCCGGCATGATGGAGAAATACGAGAAATACAACGAGCTTTACAAACAGATGTAATTCGAACGTTGGTTTCCAAATAAAGCCCGGAGCAAGACGCTCCGGGCTTTTTGTTTTTCAACCGATCACTTTGTTTACAGACACGTTTGTTCCCTGTACCGAAATGGCGGCAGCGGTGCGAAGAGGAAAGTTCCGTATAATCTTTTCGTTACTGTTGAAAAATTTATTGCAGTACGGTGTATGCAGTAGTTGAAGAGGAAGGGATCTGCCGGACGAAGAACCCCGGTTATTTGGATCGGCGGAGAGGAAGGGCCGTCCTTTGCAGGGCGAAGATACGTCGGGAAATTTATGCCGCAGCTTTTCGATAGATGAGCCGCAGGCGCCGGGTCATCAGGAGTTGCAGCGTGCCGCGCAGGAACATATAGAGCGTGAAGGCCAGCCAAAGGGCGTTGTTTCCGATGACGGGATAGAGCGAGTAGAAGATACCGAAATAGGCGACGGTCGAGAGCAGCATCGAATTGCGCATCACTTTGGTTTCGGTCGCACCCACCATGATACCGTCCATGATGAAGGGCATGGCGCTGGCCAGCGGGATGAGGATGATCCAGACGATGTAATTACCCGCCGTCGAAACGACCTGTGCTGCGTCCGGAGTTCCGGCCTTGATGAAAATGCCTAACAGGTCGCGCCACCAGATGAGGTATATGCCGACGAACAGCACCGAGATCAGTGTGCCCCAGCCCAGACAACGTCCCAGGCAGCGACGCAGCGATTGTTCGTCCCGGGCTCCGATGAAGCGTCCCGTGAGGGCTTCGGCGGCATAGGCGAAGCCGTCGTTCATGTAGGAGAAAAGGGTGAATATCTGGAGCAGAAGCGTATTGACCGTCAGCAGGATCGGGTCCTCCATACGGGCCGATGCCGCCGTGAAGAAGGTATATACGGCTACGATACAGAGCGTACGGACGATGATGTCGCGGTTGATGAGGAAAAATTTCCGCACCGGTTCCCAGTCCACCACTTCACGCCACGTAAACCGTGTGAGAATTTTGCGGTATCGCAGGATAAGCAGCAGGACCGCCAGCAGGACCCCCGTATTTTGGGCCACGACCGAGCCATAGGCGATGCCCGTGATGCCCATGCCGTGTCCGAATACGAGCCACAGGCTCGTGGAAACGTGTACGATATTCACCGTGACGGCGATACACATCGGGATCACGGCATTCTGCATGCCTGTGTACCAGCCGTTGAATCCGAAGAGCATGATACCGGCGGGTACCGCCCAGATGCGGGCGTAGAAATAGTCGTGTACGATTTCGTTGCCGTTCATGGCCCATAGTGCCAGTCGCCCCAGAGGGTTTTGGAAGCAAATAACCAGCAGGCCGAGGATCGCTGCGACCAGGATGCCCCGGACGAGCATGTTGGTGCATTCGTGGAAATTTCCTGCACCGAAAGCCTGCGCCGTGAGTCCGCTGGTACCCATGCGCACGAAGCTGCAGTTCCAGTAGATGAAGTTGAAGATGGATACGCCGATGGCGAGTGCCCCGATCGTCGCTGCGGAGTTGTCCAGGTGTCTTGCGACGGCGGAACTCACGATACCCATAAGGGGGACCGTGATGTTGGAGATGATGTTCGGAACGGCTAATCGGAGGATTTCTCGGTTCATGTCCTGGGTTTTGATGCGCAAATATACGGCTTTTACGGGTAAGGGGAAATATTTTGGCACGGTATTTCGATCGGATTTCCGCAGGGATAATCCTCTTTTTCCGGAAAATAGCGGCTGTCGGTGCCGTTATCCCGAAAATTCGATTACCTTTGCTGCCTGCACCGGTATTTTCGGCCGGTGCGGAATGCCGGGGTTTTCCCTGTTATGCAGGGGAAATCGAGTGAAATTGCCGATTTGGGACCTGGCGTCGTAAAACGCCGTAGCGTGAGTTTTGCGGGTTCCATCGACGATTGCGATTTCCGGGAATACGACTTATTAAATTCGCAAAACTCACAGAATCGATTATGAAAGATTTCAAAAACGACTCGGATACGACGTTGGCCCGCTTCGGGCGCGATAAGCGGGCGCGTATTTCCTCTGCGGAGCGTATCGAGCGTCGCCCGCGTTTGCAGCGTGATGCCGCCGATTCGGAGCACTCTTCGGACAGCCGTCCGCGCGCATCTTACAACCCTAATTTTACGAGCGACAACCGTCCCGTGCGGGAAGACCGTGCGCACCGTGACGATTCCCGTCGTTTCGGGAACCGGTCGTTCGGTTCGGACGACCGACGTAGGAACGATGCTGCAGATCGGGAGTTCAAGCCTCGTTTTTCGGAGCGGAAAGACGGGTACGCTTCCCGCCCGTACGAGGATAACAAACCGGGCGGTTTCAAGAAGTTCGGCAAACCTTACGGTGAGCAGAAGGAGGGGCGCGACCGGTCATTCGGCGATCGGAAATCCGGCGGTTATAGCCGTTCGGACAAACCTTACGGCGAACGTCGGTACGACGACCGCAAACAGGACGGTTACAAGACATTCGATAAGCCTTACGGTGAACGCCGTTCCGACGATCGGAAATCCGGTGGGTTCCGGGGCGGCGACCGCTCGTTCGGCCGCCGGGACGATAAGTTCCGAAGTTATCCCAGATACAATCCCAACAAACCAACGGGCGAGATACGCCTGAACCGTTTCATCGCCCAGTCGGGGATCTGTTCGCGCCGCGAAGCGGACGATTTCATCCAGGCGGGGCTGGTGACCGTCAATGGGGTGGTCGTGACGACGCTGGGAACGAAAGTCCAGCCTACGGACGAGGTGAAATTCAACGACAGCCGTGTCGAGGGCGAGAAGAAGGTCTATCTGGTGCTCAACAAGCCCAAGGGTTACGTGACTTCGCTCGACGATCCCCACGCCGACAAGACGGTCATGGAGTTGGTGAAGGACGCCTGTACGGAGCGTATCTATCCTGTGGGACGCCTCGATAAGAATAGTGTCGGGCTGTTACTTTTCACCAACGACGGCGATCTGACCCGCCAACTCACGCACCCTTCGTTCCAGAAGAAGAAGATTTACCAGGTGTCGTTGGACAAGCCCCTCACCAAAGCGGATATGGAGCAGATCGCTCAAGGCATTACGCTGGAGGACGGCGAGATCTATGCCGATGAGATCGCCTATGTCAAGGAGGACAAGACGGAGGTGGGGATCGAGATCCATTCGGGCCGCAACCGCATCGTGCGCCGTATTTTCGAGCATCTGGGTTATGCGGTCAAGAAACTTGACCGTGTTTACTACGCCGGGCTTTCGAAGAAAAATCTCAAGCGGGGACAGTGGCGCTTCCTGACCCGCGAGGAGGTGCAGCGCCTCAAGTCGGGGCAGTATGAATAGGAGTGACGCCCAAGCGATGTATAAAGAAAGCCGAAATCCAAAGATTTCGGCTTTCTTGTCGGATGTTCCATCGAGGATTTCCGTTCTGATCCGTCGGATCAGTGGGTCGCCCGGTACCAGGAGGTCTGTGCCCATTCCGGGGCGAATCGTTCGCACGGGGCGCTGGTCGTTACGCCGGAATATTTTCCGTCTTCGATCGTATGCATCCCGTTCGGAGCGTCGCCCAATCCATATACCGAGTAGAACGAAGGCGTATGCAGCCGGCTTTCCGTCGGGAAGGCCTTTCCCATTTGTGCTCTGAACTTATCGAGCAGCGGATCCTTTTCGTCGCAGATCGCCTCGATGTATCCCTGCAAGTCGTAGAATACATGCTCGTCGAGCCCTTCGTAGGTTTGCAGCGATGCCCGGTCGTACGTTTTCCCCGGATACTTCGTTTCGATCTCCTTGACGATAGCCGCCAGCGGCTCCAGTTCGCCGGTGACCGTCAGGGCGATGCAGCCTGATTTCGTGGTCGCGCGGTTCATGTAATAGTCATAGTATTCGCTGCAGACACCCGGCAGGTCGTAACTTGTGCCTGCATCGGCGAGCAGGTGCGGCAGAATATCGGTGTAGTTGAAACCGGCGGCCATCACTTCACACGGTGAAGCGATGATGCGATCGGCACAACCGCGAAGATCGTACAATGCCTCGATCGAAGACATGAAGCAGGCGTCGAAGAGAAGGTAGTCGAAATGCAGCCCCGTGTTGCCGAAGGCCGCTGCCAGTTGCGGAATTTCAGCCCGCTTGCCGGAATCGCCCATCCAGCGGGTCGGCAGGGCATTCGGCATCGGGCTCCAGAAATCCTGGAATGCGGAGAACCGGATGGCATTGACCGACGTACCGTCCGGGACCCAACCCAGCCCGTGTCCGCCGAGGATCAGACCGTATCGACGTGCCGGAGCCTGTTCGGCCATGTAGGAGATAACTTCGGTGATCGTACCTCTGTCCATCGAGTTGAAGTCGGCGTCCGCCCAGCGGCGCAGGGTATCGACCTTGCAGTGTTCGTACGAGAACTGTGCTCCGGGTACGTAATCGTCGTTGCGGGGCGTATAGTAGAGTTCCAATACCATCGAAAGGCCTCTTTGAGGCTGGATGAAAACCAGTACGCGACTGTTGTGGAGTATGTTCCGGTCGATGGCGTTCATCGCGTCATCGACATTTTTCCTGAAGTAAGACCCCAGGTTGGTTCCTGTCAGATAGAACATAATGGTCTGGTCCGCCGTTTCGGGGACCGGCGGGCGGGGAGTGACCCCTTCGTCCTTGTTGCAGCCCGTGAAAAGGGTCGCTGCGAGTGCAAGGACAAGCACTATATGATGTAATTTTTTCATTTGGATCTCGTTCGGGGTGTTTCGTGCCCGTTTTGTGAAGGTTAGAAATACTCCCCCCCCCGCGTAGAGAGGAGGGTGCCTTTGCAGGATGATTCGGAGAAAAGAGTTGTTTTCATCTTATACTTTTATAATAAATTAGGCCGTTGAATTATGCCGGGGCTTCAAGAGCGGTTTTCGTTATTTGTATTCTCTCGGACGCAGGTTGTTGAATTGCCAGGTTCGGGGCCGTTTGAATACGTAGTCGTCGGGTTTGTTCCGGTAGATGCGGCTGTAATCGAAGTAATATCCCTTGATCCGCCCCTCTTCGGTCCGTACCGGCTCGAGCAGGGGGACGTATTCCACCGAGCGGCTGACGACGCGTGCTTTGCCGTAGTGACGGTCGTGTGCGGCCAGCAGATCGAGAGCATGTCCGAACATCAGGATATGCCAGGCGCTCCCTTCCTTGAGGCCGTTGCCGGAATCCTCGATCGTCGCCAGGATGGAGTTCATCCGGTTGTAGTTGATCTGTTCGTTCTTCGAGTCGCCGAGCGCTCCGTAAGCGAATGCCAGCAGGTTCAGCAGTTTGGGGCTGAACGGATCCTGCACCAAGGCATCGTTCACCGCTGCGATCAGTTTCTCGAGGCTTTCGTGCGTCGGATTCTCGAAATCGACCGTTTGGGCGATCAGTATGGCTTTGTCCATGTCCGAATTGGCATTCAAAGGCTTGTAGGCGTCCTGATAGGCATATCCGTAGTAGAGGTAGTGGTAGTCCTCCTCGGTCATCGAGTCGTCGCCCGACTGATACCGCAGCATCAGGTTCGGGTAGTAGTAGGGGGATTCGGAATCCAGCGTCTGCCGGATAATATCCTCTTCGACAGGTATTTTGGCCGTTGCCATCAGAGGCAGAAACAGCAGCAGGACAAGCAATTTTCTCATAGCCTTTTGTGTGCGGCGGTTCAGTGTGCGAATACGGTGCGGAACCCGTTTCGTGCCGCATTGTTATATAAACGTGCGATCAATTCAAATCGTATTTGGCGATCAGTTCTTTGAAGCGGGCTTCGAGCTGCGGGGTTCCGGGAACGAGGGGCAGCCGCAGCGTGTTGCCGATGAGTCCCAGTACCGACATGGCGCATTTCACGCCCGTCGGGTTGCCTTCGGCGAAGAGGGCGGTCACGGCCTCCTCCAGACATTCGTAAGCCTTGTGTGCTCCTTCGAAGTCGCCCTTCTTTGCCAGGTCGATGCAAGTCATCATCTTGCGCGGGAAGGCATTGACCGCTACCGAGATCACGCCGTCGGCGCCCCGGCTCATCAGGTCGAGCGTCAGGGCGTCATCTCCCGAGAGCACCAGAAAATCCCTGCTCCGCCAGTCGAGTATCTCCTGAATCTGGTCGATCTTGCCCGAAGCCTCCTTGATGCCGATGACATTCGGGAAGTCGCCCGCAATGCGGATCGTGGTCGCTGCGGTCATATTGACCCCCGTACGGCCGGGAACGTTGTAGAGAATGATCGGCAGGGGCGAATGTTCCGATACGGTTTTGAAGTGCTGGTACAACCCCTCCTGCGACGGTTTGTTGTAGTAGGGTGTGACGCTCAGGATCGCATCCGCCCCCCGCAGGTCGAATTCGCGCAACTGGTCGAGCACTTCCGAGGTCGAGTTGCCGCCTACGCCGATCACCAGCGGCACGCGCCCTGCGATGTGGTTTTTGATGAACATGGCGACCACGGCCCGTTCGTGCAGGTAGAGGGTCGGGGTTTCTGCCGTCGTGCCGAGTGCGACGATGAAATCCACACCGCCGTCGATGATGTAGTCGATCGTGCGGGCCAAAGCCGGATAATCCACCCGTCCGTCGGGTGTGAAAGGGGTGGGGATGGCTGCGCCGGCGCCGCTGAGTTTGTGTCGTGTCATATCGTTGATAATGTTATATTTGATAATTATATCCTTGAACGCTTCCGAGGCTTCGTCCTGTTTTTCGAATCCGTTCGCGGCCGTTCGTGGCCGCTGTCTGCGTATTTGCATCCCGTTTCCTTTGAATTTCCTTTTCGGAAGGAGTCGGAAACTGCCCGGCCGGAGCCTGGCGAGCGTAGGAGCGAGAAAGGAGTTCGTTCGTATTATTCTGATTTTTTACATCATTATTTTCGGTGTCAGGGCATGCGCCCGAAATAATATTGTGCGTTTTCTCGGCCCGGGGAGTGCCGTTTCCCGCCTAAAACAGCGACCCCTGTTCCGTGTTGCCGCCGTCGGTTTTGTCGGTCGTTTCCTGAGCCGACGGGGGTGCCGCAGACGTGTTCCCGTCCGAAGCGTTCTCTGTCACGGGCAGCGTTCCGCCGGAAGCGATCATCGCCAGCAGTTCCTCTTCGGAGATGAGACGTACGCCCAGTTTGGTCGCCTTTTGGAGTTTCGCCGGTCCGATCTTTTCTCCTGCGACCAAAAAATCGACGTTGGCCGATACCGCCGCGAGGTTTTTACCGCCGTGCGCTTCGATCAGTTCCTTCAGTTCGTCGCGGCTGTGACCGGAGAATCTGCCCGTGATGACGAAATTTTTGCCCGCCAGACTTTCCGATTCGAGGGCTTTGTGCGCGGCTTCGGTTTGCAGCCCCGCTTTGCGCAGCCGCTCGATGATCCGCAGGTTCTCCGCGTCGGCGAAGTAGTCGATGATGGCATCGGCGATCTTGCCGCCCACCTCGTCGGCTTCGATCAACTCTTCGCGCGTGGCGTGCATCACGGCATCCAACGTGCGGAAGTGTGCCGCCAGGTATTTGGCCGTGGTTTCCCCGACGAATCGGATGCCCAGGGCGAACAATACCCGCTGAAAAGGAACCTCGACCGAGCCCCGGATGCTCCGGATGATGTTCTCGGCTGATTTTTCGCCCAGCCGGGGCAGACAGGCGAGCTGTTCGGCCCGCAGGTCGTACAGGTCGGCGATGTCGTGCAGCAGTCCGTTTTCGAAGAGCAGTTCGACGGTCTCTTCGCCCAATCCCTCGATGTCCATCGCCTTGCGGCGGATAAAGTGGATGATGCGGCCCAGTATCTGAGGCCGGCAGTGGCTCTGATTGGGACAGTAGTGCTTGCTTTCGCCCTCGTATTTCACCAGCGGAGTGCCGCATTCCGGACAGCGGGTGATGTACTGGAAGGGACGGCTGTCCGCCGGACGGGCCGCAAGATCGACGCCCGTGATCTTGGGGATGATCTCGCCGCCTTTTTCGACATATACCATATCGCCTACGCGAATGTCCAGCAGGGCGATCTGTTCGGCGTTGTGCAGCGTGGCCCGCTTGACGGTCGTTCCGGCCAACTGCACCGGATCGAGGTTGGCGACGGGGGTGATGGCTCCGGTGCGTCCCACTTGGAAATCGACGCTTTCGAGCCGCGTGAGCGCTTGTTCGGCCTTGAACTTGAAAGCCACGGCCCATCGGGGCGCCTTGGCCGTGAAGCCCAGCTCGCGCCGCAGGGTGTAACTATTGACCTTGATGACCACGCCGTCCGTAGCGAACGGCAGTTTCCTGCGCTCTTCGTCCCAGAAGGCGATGTAGTCGTCGATCTCCGCCTGGCTGCGGCAGATCCGCATCTTGTCCGATACGTTGAATCCCCATTCGCTGGCTTTCCGCATACACTCCCAATGGGTCGTGCAGGGCAGGTCGTCGCCAGCCAGTTGGTAGAGCGTGCAGTCCAGCCCCCGCTGGGCGACTACGGCCGAGGATTGCTGCTTGAGCGTGCCCGCTGCGGCATTGCGCGGATTGGCCAGCAGCGGTTCGCCGTTCTCCTCGCGTTCGCGGTTGAGGCGGTCGAACGAGGCATAGGGCATCAGCACTTCGCCCCGTATTTCGAAGAAATCGGGGTAGTCGCCCCCTTGCAGGTGCAGCGGAATGGTGCGAATCGTGCGGATATTGGCCGTTACGTCATCGCCCCGTGTGCCGTCGCCCCGCGTCACGGCACGGAGCAAAGCTCCGTGTTCGTAGGTGAGCGAGATGGCCGTGCCGTCGAATTTGAGCTCGCAGACGAACTCCGTCTGTCCGAGCTCTTTCTCGATGCGTCCGATGAATTCGTGCAGCTCGTCGAGCGAATAGGTATTGCCCAGCGAAAGCATCGGAAAGCGATGTTCGACGCTTTGGAATTCGGTTGTGAGATCGCTGCCGACGCGGGCCGTCGGGGAGTTCGGGTCGGCGTATTCCGGATGTGCCGCCTCCAGCTCCTGCAGTTCGCGCATCAGGACGTCGAATTCCCGATCGGATATTTCCGGACTGTTTTCGACGTAGTATTTATGGTTGTGGTAGTCGAGTGTGCGACGTAATTCTTCTATTTTTTCGCGTATCATACCTTTGTTATTCCGTACGTAAAAGTACATAATTTGTGCGGAAAGACCGCAAAAAATAAAAAAAATGCAAAAAAAAATTCGACCTTGATTCCGATCGCCAAATTTTGTTTATACTTGCACAAAATTTTCAGACGTTTCCGGTTCGCGGAGACGGCGACGCCCTTTTTCGGGCTTCGCCGGACGCAGGAAAACGACGGATGAAACTCCACACGATCGACCGGCGACGGCAGGTACGGAATCCTGCCGGGCTTGGATATGACAAAGAAAATTCCGCATTTTCGACAAGTGGGAACGGAGCGGAGGAACCCGCTCTGCCGAACGAAACGACTATTGAAAACGAACATCGAAATATGGCAAACTCTACAACACCGAAAAAACGCCTTGTCGCCAGCTTCCGTAATCTGCCTTCGGAACTTCAGGAGGCAATAAAGCAAAAATATCCCCTCGGATTCTCCGAGGCGATGATGCGCATCGACAAACCTAACGGAGAGTTTTTTTACGCTGTGCCTTTCGAAACGGACGAGATCAATTATCTGGTGAAGATTGACGTGAAGATCGACGACCGTGCGGACGATGACGAAGATAAGGACTATTACGACGACGATATCAAAGGCGCCGACGATTTGCAGGACGACGACAATTCGGGCGACGACGAGGACCGGGACGACATGTAGTTTTCGGAACGGAAATTGTTTTCCCATTCATCAATAATATTATTATCGGGGATATTCGGACATTTTTCGAAAGGTGGGGCGGACCGAATTTATTCGAGGTCCGGTGTGTTCGGAGCCTGGATGACATTCGGTTCTGACGAGCGCGGTTCCACCCTGGCGGGTGCGAAAGACGGCGGAAAGGTCGATCTTTCCGCTCCTCCGGCCGAGCCGAATGTTTCCGGACGACCCGATATGGAAAACGATCGCTGAAAATGAATCCTTTCATCCGAAAAATAGGTTTTGGAGTTCTGCTTGCGACTCTCTTCCTGCCGCTGCACTCCTGCGGGCTGGGAGAGGATTCGCGCGATGAAGATAACCGGTACGTTTATCTTCGGTTTGCGGATCCGGCCTTCGAAGCATACTGTTTGGAGCATTGGGATCTGAACGGCGACGGTCGTATTTCCCGTTATGAGGCCCAGCGGGTCTGGGATATGGACTGTTCGTCGCTCGGGGTCAAGACGCTGGCGGGGATTGAGGAATTCACGGCTCTGCGCAAGCTCGATTGCAGTGGCAACGAGATCGTCGCGCTCGACGTGCGCAAATGTATTTTCATGGAGCAGCTGAATTGCAGCGGAAATGCGCTTATCAGTCTTGACATCAAAGGATTGCGCTTTCTAAACCGGCTCGATTGCAGCAATAACGACCTGACTTATATCAATTTGGCTACCAATGCGGCTTTGGAGAATCTCTGGTGTGGCGGCAACCGCTTCGCATCGCTCGACATCAGCCATTGTGCTACGGACATGATCCGTGTCGATACGGTCCCTAACGAGAGCCTTTCGGTGCTCTACAAACGGGCGGGACAGCGTATCCTGAACCTGAACGTGGACGGCGGTACGAAAGTGGAGGATTTGTAGCTCGGAATATTCTGACGGTTAAACCATAAGCAAGTGTCTTCGAAGGGGACACTTGTTTTTTGTGTCGGAATTTTGAGATTTCGACAGCCCCGAAGGGGTTTTTAACGAAAAATTAGTACCTTTGAAGGCAAAATCGTTTTTTTGCGATTAAATTTTTCAAAAAGATCATGAATAAAGTTGACGTCATACTCGGCCTGCAGTGGGGCGATGAGGGCAAAGGCAAGGTTGTCGATGTGCTGACTCCCCGTTATCAGGCGGTTGCGCGTTTTCAAGGCGGTCCCAATGCGGGCCATACGCTGGAATTCAACGGCGAAAAGTACGTCCTGCGCTCGATTCCTTCGGGCATATTTCAGGGCGGTAAAACCAACATCATCGGCAACGGGGTGGTCCTCGACCCGATTCTTTTCCGCGAGGAGGCTACGGCGCTGGCCAAGAGCGGCCACGACCTGAAGGGGCGTTTGCAAATTTCCAAGAAGGCCCACCTGATCCTGCCGACTCACCGGATGCTCGACGCCGCGCAGGAGGCGGCCAAAGGCAGCGCCCGTATCGGTACGACCGGCAAGGGGATCGGCCCGACCTATACGGACAAGGTAAGCCGTACGGGTATGCGTGTCGGCGACGTGCTGGGTCCTGAATTCCGGGCCGTTTACGACCGGGTGAAAGCCCGTCACGAGGCGACGCTCCGCAGTCTGGGATATGTTTACGATATCGCGGAACTCGAGCGCCAGTGGTTCGATGCGGTCGAGTATCTCAAGGAGTTCCGGTTGATCGACAGTGAATACGAAATCAACCGGCTGCTCGCCGAAGGGCAGCCCGTCCTGGCCGAAGGGGCCCAGGGTACGCTGCTGGACATCGATTTCGGCTCCTATCCTTTCGTCACCTCCTCCAATACGGTTTGTGCCGGTGCCTGCACGGGTCTCGGCATCGCTCCTTCGCGTATCGGCGAGGTGTTCGGTATCTTCAAGGCTTATTGTACCCGCGTGGGGGCTGGGCCGTTCCCGACCGAGCTGTTCGATGAAACGGGCGCCCGTCTGCGGGATCTGGGCCATGAATACGGAGCCGTTACGGGGCGCGAACGCCGCTGCGGTTGGCTGGATATGGTGGCGCTCAAGTACGCCATTATGATCGACGGGGTGACGCAGTTGATTATGATGAAGAGCGACGTGATGAACGATTTCGACACGATCCGTGTGGCTACGGCCTACGAGATCGGCGGTGAGCGTACGGACCGTTTCCCTTATGCAGTAGATGCTCCGATCGTGCCTGTTTATAAAGAGTTCAAGGGGTGGAAATGCGATCTTCGCAAATTCCGCCGCTACGAGGATTTCCCGGCCGAATTCAAGGCTTATGTGGAGTTCATCGAGTGGGAAACGGGCGTGCCCGTGCGGATTATTTCGGTAGGCCCCGACCGCGATGAAACGATCGTGCGGTAAATACAGATACGAGTAAAATTTATTCATTTAAAATAGTACAAATGAAAAAACAGTTGAAAATTGTTGTCCTGGCAAAGCAGGTTCCCGATACCCGCAACGTGGGTAAGGATGCCATGACCCCCGAAGGGACGGTCAACCGCGCTGCGCTGCCTGCAATCTTCAATCCCGAAGATTTGAATGCACTCGAGGCTGCCCTGTTTCTCAAGGACGAAACGGAAGGCAGTACGGTACATATCCTGACCATGGGTCCTCCGCGTGCCGCCGACATCATCCGCGACGCCATTTTCCGGGGGGCCGACGGAGGTTATCTGCTGACCGACCGTAAATTCGCCGGCTCGGATACGCTGGCTACTTCATACGCTCTTTCGTGTGCGCTGCGCAAGATTCAGCCCGACGTGATCGTCGCAGGCCGCCAGGCCATCGACGGCGATACGGCCCAGGTAGGTCCGCAGGTGGCCGAAAAGCTCGGTTTGCCGCAGGTGACCTATGCCGAGGAGATTCTCGAGATCAAAGATAAGTCGCTGGTCATCAAACGTCGCCTGGAGCACGGAACCGAAGTGGTCGAATGTCCGATTCCCGCCGTGGTGACCGTAAATGCTTCGGCTGCCGAGTGCCGCCCGAAGAACGCCCGCCGCGTGATGAAGTTCAAGAATGCCATGACGGCCTCCGAGATCGCTGCGGAACCGACGTCGGAAGCTGCCAAGATGGCCGCGTCGAAGCCCTACCTGCAGATTTTCGAGTGGAGTGCCGCCGATGTCGATCCGGACGATAACCAGTTGGGCCTGACCGGTTCCCCGACGAAGGTGAAGAAGATCGAGAATGTGGTGTTCCAGGCCAAGGAAGCCAAGAAACTGACTGCCGACGACAAGCAGATCGAGGAATTGATGGTTGAACTTATCGCGAGCCACACGCTCGGTTAATCAGGGAGGAAACGAGATATGAATAATGTATTTGTATATATAGAACTCGAAAACGGGGTACCTGCGGACGTGAGTCTGGAGTTGCTGACCAAAGGCCGTGAGCTGGCCACGACGCTCGGCGTGAAGCTCGAAGCCGTCGTACTGGGTCATAATCTGGGCGACATCGCTCAGGAGTTGGCCAAATACGGCGCCGATACCGTGTGGACGGCCGACGACAAGGAGTTCGCTCCGTTCCGCACGTTGCCCCATACGGCTGTGATGTGCGGTCTGATCGAGCAGGAGAAGCCCCAGATCGCCCTTTTCGGTGCGACTTCCATCGGCCGCGATTTCGCTCCGCGCGTATCGTCGGCGCTGTTCAGTGGTCTGACGGCCGACTGTACGCAACTGGTGATCGGCGACCATAAGGACGCGAAAACCGGTACGGAGTATGAGAATCTGTTGTACCAGATTCGCCCGGCCTTCGGCGGCAACATCATTGCGACGATCGTGAACCCCGACCACCGTCCCCAGATGGCGACCGTCCGCGAGGGCGTGATGCGCAAGGAGTACGCAGCCAAACCGGGTGCCGGCGAGGTGAAGCCGATCGACTGGAAGAAGTTCCTGAAAGAGAGCGACCTGGTGGTCAAGATCCTCGACCGCCAGATCGAAGAACGCAAGATCAATATCAAAGGCGCGAGCGTGGTGGTTGCCGGCGGTTACGGCGTAGGCTCGAAGGAGAATTTCAAGCTGATTTACGAACTGGCTGAGGTGCTGGGCGGCGAAGTCGGCGCGAGCCGTGCTGCGGTGGACGCAGGTTTCACGGAGCATGCCCGCCAGATCGGTCAGACGGGCGTTACGATCCGTCCCAAACTCTACATCGCGTGCGGTATTTCGGGCCAGATCCAGCATACGGCCGGTATGGACCAGTCGTCGATGATCATCTCGATCAACACCGATCCCGATGCGCCGATCAACAAGATCGCCGACTTTGCGATCACGGGCGACCTGAACGAGGTGATCCCGAAAATGATTAAGTATTACAAACAAAACTCGAAGTAATGGCTAATTTCTTTTTAGATAATAAGGATTTGCAGTTCCACCTTCAGCATCCGCTGATGCGCAAGATCGTGGCGCTGAAAGAGCGTAACTATACGCTGAAAGACCACCACGAGCTTGCTCCGCAGAATTTTGAGGACGCGATGGACAACTACCGCCGCGTGCTGGAGATCGCCGGCGAAGTGTGCGGCGAGGTGATCGCCCCCAATGCCGAGGGCGTCGATCACGAAGGTCCCAGAGTCGAGAACGACCATGTCGTTTACGCCGAGGGTACGGCCCGCAACATCGACGCCATTACCAAGGCCGGCTTGAGCGGCATGACCCTGCCTTACGAGTACGACGGCCTGAATTTCCCGCTGGTCTGCTTCGTCGTCGCCAACGAAATGGTGGCACGCGGCGATGCCGGTTTCGAGAATATCTGGGGTTTGCAGGACTGTGCCGAAACGCTCAATGAATTCGCTTCGGAAGAGCTTAAGCGGATGTTCCTGCCCCGTGTTTCTGCGGGCGAGACCTGCGCGATGGACCTTACCGAGCCGGATGCAGGTTCGGACTTGGGTGCCGTGATGCTCAAGGCCACTTACGACGAGAAGAGCGGCCGTTGGCTGCTGAACGGCGTGAAGCGCTTCATCACCAACGGCGACGGTCATATTTCGCTGGTGCTGGCCCGCACCGAAGAGGGAACTTCGGACGCACGCGGTCTTTCGATGCTCGTGCACGACAAGCGTGACGGCGGCGTCAAGGTGCGCCGTATCGAGAACAAACTCGGTATCAAGGGTTCGCCCACCTGCGAGCTGGTCTTCACCAACGCTCCGGCCCGTCTGGTCGGCGACCGTAAGATGGGTCTGATCAAATACGTGATGTCGCTCATGAACGCTGCCCGTCTGGGTATCGGCGCACAGTCGGTAGGCCTTTGCGAGGCCGCTTACCGCGAGGCGCTCAAGTATGCGCAGGAGCGTGCCCAGTTCGGCAAGCCGATCATTCAGTTCGCCGCCGTTGCGGAGATGCTCTCCAATATGAAGGCAAAGTTGCAGGGGGCCCGTGCGCTGCTCTATGAAACGACCCGTTTCGTCGAGATTTACAAGCAGTACGGCCACATCGCGCAGGAGCGTTCGCTCGAACCGGAGGAGCGCCAGGAGATGAAGTTCTACAATCGTCTGGCCGACGGTTTCACGCCGCTGGTAAAGCTCTTCGCTTCGGAGTATGCCAACCAGCTCGCTTACGATGCGGTACAGATTCACGGCGGTTCGGGCTTCATGAAGGACTATCCCTGCGAACGCCTCTACCGTGATGCCCGTATCATGAATATCTACGAGGGTACTTCGCAGTTGCAGGTCGTTGCGGCGATCAATGCCGTGACCAAAGGTACGTTCCTGGAGCAGATCAAGACCTACGAGGCTGCGGACTATGCCCCCGAAATGTGCGCCGTGAAGAGCAAACTGACCGACTTGCGCGTGAGGTTCGAGGAGATGGTCGCCCGTGTCGAAACTCTCGAGAAGGAGCGCAGCGGTTACAAGGATTTCCATGCCCGCCGTCTGGTGGAAACTGCCGGTCATATCATCATTACTTACCTGTTGGCTCGTCAGGCCGGAGAATCGGCCGAATACATCGATTCCGCGCGGATCTATTGTAAACTGGCAGAAAGCAAAGTCGCCGAAGCCTACAATTACCTGATGCATTCGGATGTCGAGGATGTCGATCTGTTCAAAAAGGTCGGACAGGAGGAGACGATCGGTTAATTGCCGTCGGATGTTTTGAAAGGGAAGCGGTGCGTTGTACCGGCGAAACTTTCGAATTCGATATATGTTGAGAAGGGAAGCGAACGACCGCTTCCCTTCTCATTGATTTTGGCGGGAATTTTGTACCGTGACGAAAGGGCGGGTTATTTATTAAAAATTATTTTTGTATTATCCTATAATCCTGACAGTGACAGTTATGTTGAAAAAAGTGCTTCTGATGGCGGCCGTTGTGTTGCTCGGCCTGCCCGGTCTGGCTCATGCCCAGTTGGGGCGCGGTGAAATTTCGGTGGGGTACGGAGTCGCTCCCGTGACCGACTGGATCGACGCTTACAGCGATAAGTTGCTCGACGTGCTCGATATGAAGGATGCGTCGATGGACAGCTGGGGCGGTGTGTCGGTCAATTACACCTTCCGTATCGTCGGCGGGTTGGGTGTGGGCGCTACTTTCGTCTATTCGGGTAACAATCAGCGGTTGGCCGGTAAGAAAATCTCGACCGACTATTATTCGATCATGCCGCACCTGAAGATGCGCTGGCTCAACCTGCGCATCCTGTCGCTCTATTCCCGCATCGGTGTGGGCCTGACTTTCACCGAATCTTCGGGCGAGGGGCAGAGCGAATCGGCCCGGCAGTGGGCTTTTCAGGTTTCACCGATCGGTGTCGAAATCGGGGGCAAGGTCGCGGCCTATGCCGAAGCGGGGATCGGTACGATGGGATCGCTTGTTGCCGGTCTTCGCTTCCGCTTTTAACGGATCGGTCCAGTGTAGGGGACATCGCCACGGACCGGCTGTCCGGTCGGTTCGAGAAGGAGAGGTGCTGTGTCGCTTTCGCAAGGATTTTGCGCCTGGCATGCGATGCCGGCGATTTGCCTGCGAAAGAGCGATCGTATTCGAACGAGAGGGAGAGGAAGATGTGGCTGACGTTTCGATTTGCCAGAATCTTCGGAAAGAACGAAAAAAACAGGATCTCGAAATTGCATTGCTTCGAGGTCCTGTTTTTTCAGTGCCGATCGCGGGGGCGATTGGCTGTTCTTTAAGCCGCATTCCCGGCCGCTTCGTATTCGGCCTTGATTTCAAGGTAAAAATTCGCGAAGACAGTTTGGTAATAGGGGACTATCCACAGCATAGCGATACCGAGCGTGAGCAGGCTGAGAAGCGACCAGCCGATCATGCCGAGCTGCATGAGAAATAATCGCATCTTGTGTCCGCGCATCATTGCCATACTGCGTTCGATCGCCTCGTCGCAGCCGATTTCCGGATTGTCGGATACGATGTACAGCGCCATTGCATACGACAGTCCCTTGATGATGCCGGGGACGATGAGCAGCAACGTCCAAAGGAACGTGTAGATTCCAGATAACAGGCCCGTTCCGATGGCTTTCCAGTAATAGGTATTGTTGAATGCGCAGAACAGTCCTTCGATGGTCAGGGGGCGCTTGTCGCGGGCGAATGCGAGGAATGTTCGCAGAAGCCCGAAGTTGATGGGCAGATAGACGAAGATCAGGAGCAGGACCGCAAGACCTGCAATGGCTCCTCCTCTGTTGAGGATGCCGTAAGGGACATAGAGTACGCAAGATACGACGTAGAGCAGGATCGCCGATCCCCAGTTCCCCTTCATTGCTGCGAGGGACGATTGTCTGATTTGGGAATTTGTTTGCATAGTGGAGGTTTTTATGGTTTCTTTTGCAAAAGTACAAAATCCCCCCCCCGTGCAAGTTTTCGGGCAGAAATGTTACTTCGGAATGAAAAAAAGCGTTTTTTCGGCAGCGTACCCTTGCTGTTATTCGCGCCCGTGTAGTCGGGTGATGACGATCGCTTTTGGCCTGTCAGCGGTCTATCCCGTCGCGGGAAAGGACGCCCTGCGTGTAGTAATGTTTGATTTCCCGCATTTCGGTCACCAGGTCGGCCGCGTCGATAAGTTCCTGCGGGGCATAACGTCCCGTGACGACGACTTCTACCGCCGGATGGCGGCGGTTCAGGGCATCCAGTACGGCGTCGATCGTCAGCAGTCCGAAATGCAGGGCGATGGTCAGTTCGTCGAGGATGACTACGTCGTATTCGCCGCTCTCCAGCAGGGCGGCGCAGCGGGTCAGACCGTCGCGTGCCATCCGGATATCGATCGCTTCGGGATCCTTGCCGATAAAACATCCCCGACCCAACTGTTCGATCTTCACTTGGTCGAAGAGTTGCCCGATTTTCGTTTCGTTGTATCGCATCGACTTGACGAACTGTCCGATGTAAACGCTTTTGCCGGCGCACAAAGCTCGCACGGCCAGTCCGAACGCGGCCGTCGTCTTGCCTTTGCCGTTTCCGGTATAGACGTGAATATATCCTTTCGTTGAGTCCATGCGGCAAAGATAGTGCAGGTTTGTGGCAGAGCCAAATAAATTTGGGCGGAACCGAGGGCGACCGCTGTCCGGAAAGACGATATAAATCCGAATCGAAGCGGGGTATATTTGCTCTCATGAGCAAGGCCGGTTGCGAGGTGACAGCCGGTTGTGGAAATTCTTTCCAGCGGATTTTTTGCAAAGGCGGAAAAGGTCGGAGCAAATTCGTGCCGGAAAAAATTTGAAAATAGAATCCCTTTCGTTTTTTCGGGAATACGTCGTTTCAGAGGTTGATCCGGTTGGCTTGCGTGAAGATGGCATCGAGCAGCCGGAATAACTCCGCTTCCAGCTCTTCGCCTCCCGGATCGCCGCAGAGTGTGAAGATTTTTCCCGGAGGAGCCCCGTAGCATATCGTGCCGGCCGCACCGCAGGTTTCGGACCCGCAGATGATGACTGCATCGATCGCATCCTCGTGACGCATCAAGGCGTTGTAAAGAGCCAGCAACTGCCGGGGTGCGGTTATTTTCGGGACGGGGAGCAACGCTCCGCAGGTTCCGATTTCTTCGATCGAATGAATGAGTTCCAGGTCGTAACGTCCGGCAATCAGCTCGGCTGTATCGGCCGGTATTCCATAGAGTATGATATTCATCGTTATCGGTTAAAAAAAAGTGCGGCGACATCCTAATCTCTTGAATGTTATGGCAGTAACAATGGTTATCGCCGCACTTTCGTTTGTCGTTCATTACTGGAAATACCGCTGTGGCAGACGAGGAAATCTCTTGTACCGGAACGGTACAACGATCCCTGTGTCGGGACGGTTTTCCTAAAATTTATCAAGCGAAACACAACCGAAATCAAACGCCTAACCCACGAGCGCCTTTGACATCGAATCGATCTGGCAGGTCTTCTGACTCACTCCTGTTCCGAAGCCTTCCCGGTCCGTGCGGACCAGTGGCAGAGATGTTCGAAACGTCGCGGAGCTTCACAGCAGCGGGACTGTCCGGGATTCACACCCGATTCCCTTTTCATTCCTCTCCTTGCATAAGGAGCCGGAAACCAAATCTGCCGCAAATATAACGGTATTTTTCAGGAAACAAAAACTCTTTCCGGGAATTTTTCTTTTCGCCGGTTGTTTCCGATTTGGCGGGAATACACTACTTTTGTGCCGTCATGAAAACAAAACAGGAACTCACCGACATTCTCGATTTCGTTGCGGAATACGCTTCCTATCTGTTAGGATCGGGAGTGCACACTTCGCGTGTGATCCGCAACGCACAGCGCATCGGAACCTCGCAGGGAGTGGATATTCAGTTGTCGAGTTTTCAGAAAAGCATAATCATCACCGTACACGACGAACGGAGCGGCGAAGTCGTTACCCGTGTGGTAAAGATCCCTGCGCTGCCGATCAGCTTCGAACGGAATTCGGATCTGAGCGCTTTGAGTTGGGATGCCGTCGATGAACACCTGTCGCTGACCGACCTGCGCGACCGTTACGGAGAGTTGATCGCCAAGCCGCGTATGGACCCGATTTTCGTCCTGCTGACGGTCGGCCTGGCGAATGCCTCCTTTTGTCGTCTGTTCGGCGGGGACTGGACGGCCGTGGGCATCGTCTTCACCTCGACGCTCGTCGGTTTTTCCGCTCGGCAGCGGATGCAGGCGCATGCCGTGAATCACTTCCTGGTTTTTATCCTTTCCGCCTTTCTGGCTTCGCTCTGCGCCTCGTCGGCATTGGGCTTCGACTGTACGGCCGAGGTGGCGATAGCCACCAGCCCGCTCTTTCTTGTTCCGGGCGTTCCGCTCATCAACGGGGTGATCGACATCGTCGAAGGGCATATCCTGATCGGTTGCAGCCGTCTGATCAACGCCCTGCTGCTGATCGTCTGCATTGCCGTAGGTCTTTCGGCGACGTTGATGATCGTTAAAAACAGTTTGCTATGATTGCAGTGGATATTCTGTTCGACGGGGTGTTCGCGGCCGTGGCCGCTATCGGATTCGGGGCGATTTCCGATCCTCCGGTGCGGGCATTTCCCTACATCGCCCTGCTGGCGGCCGTCGGACACGCCTTGCGTTTCTGCCTGATGAGTTATGCGGGGATCGACATCGCTACGGCTTCGCTCTGTGCTGCCGTCGTCATCGGTTTCGGCAGCCTTTGGCTGGGACGGGGTATTCGTTGTCCGATGACCGTGCTTTACATTCCGGCCCTGCTGCCGATGGTCCCGGGTATCTATGCCTACAAGACGGTCTTTGCCCTCATCATGTTTCTGCAATCGCTCAACGATCCCGGGCAGGGCCTGGAATATATGCAGCAGTTTTTTCTGAATGCCACCGTGTCGTTCAGCGTGATTATCCTGTTGGCTGCGGGCGCCACGCTGCCGATATTCATCTTCAACCGCCGGGCTTTCTCGCTCACACGGCGCAGACGGAGCCGTGAATAAACTCTTTTCGTATGGATGTTTTCTGGAATACGATCGCCGCATACAACGCCGCCACGTGGCCCGTACAGCTCCTGCTGGTTGCGGTCGCTGCGGTGCTGACCCTTTTGCTTTATCTGCGTCCGACGCGTGCCGTGCGTGTGGCGATGAAGGTTTTTATGGCCGCATTGAATTTCTGGATCGCGGGTGTATATTATTTTATCTATTGCGCTCCGCGCGAACATTACGATATTCTGGCCCTGTTCTGGGCGGTCATGGGTTGTATCTGGATCTATGACCTGGCGGCCGGACACGATTCGCTCGGGCGCACGGGACGACACCCCCGGTTTGCTTTGGTGCTGTTCTGTATGCCGCTCGTTTATCCGCTCTTCTCGCTGGCCCTGGGGCGTACTTTTCCGATGATGACCTCGCCCGTGATGCCCTGCTCGGTCGCAGTCTTCACCGTCGCGTTGATGCTGGCTTTCTCCGAGCGGGCGAATATCGTGTTGGCGACCTTTCTCTGCCATTGGGCGCTGATCGGGTTTTCGAAGGTCTATTTTTTCGGGATTCCCGAGGATTTTCTGCTGGCGTGCAGCGTCGTACCCGCTCTCTTCCTCTTTTTCCGACGTTATATCCGGAATCGGGCCTGCGAATCCACCAAACCCTCCCCGCGTGTGCTGAATGCACTGCTTGCCGTCCTGTGTGCCGTCATCGGGGTTTTCTTTACTTTTACGTTTCTGCATCAATTCGATCTCTTTACCGAAATATGATCCCATACCGAGCCGAAGATTTCAGCGTGACGATTCCCGTCGCCGATTATATCGCCCGTTTCCGCGATGCCGAGCGTTTCGAGGGTTGCTGCCGCACCTGTCCGAACTATGGACGCAGTTGGGGATGTCCTCCCTTCGATTTCGATGTCGAGGAGTACCTGACCCGGTATTCCAGGGCATTGCTTATTGCGACGAAGATCGTTCCGGAACAGGGCGGTCTTCCCATTGCGGAGGCAAAGCGGTTGATCCACCCCGAACGGCAGCGGCTCGAGAGGCGTCTGCTCGAAATGGAGCGGCGGTATGGAGGACGTTCGTTCGCCTACGTCGGCAGTTGCCTCTATTGTCCCGATGGTACCTGTACACGTCCCGAAGGGAACCCGTGCCGCCATCCCGAATTGGTGCGTCCGTCGCTCGAAGCCTGCGGCTTCGACATAGGCCGCACGACTTCCGAGCTGTTCGGAATCGAACTCAAGTGGGGAGCCGACGGAAAAATGCCCGAGTACCTGACCCTCGTGTGCGGTTTTTTCCACGATGGGGACGGTGTCGTGTGGTAATCGCAAGATACAAAAAGGCTCGCTGTACAGCGAGCCTTTTTCATTCCGGAACGATCCTCCTATGCCTGTTCTGCCAGGATGCTTTTACGCGGATGGAAGATGTTGAGGTTGAGCCGTCCGACGATGTCGCTCAAGGCAGCCTGGGCCTTGACCGAGTTGCCGGCGTCATCCAGTGGGGGTGCGAAGGCCGCTACGCCCATCACGCCCGGAACGACGCCCATGATGCCGCCGCCCACGCCGGTCTTGGCCGGAAGGCCCGTGTTGAAGAGCCAGTCGCCCGTATGCTCGTAAAAACCGACGGTGGCCATCATCGAGGCGATGCGCGTACCCAGATCGGGCTTGAAGACCGTCTGTTTGGTTACGGGGTTCACGCCGTCGAATGCGATGGTCGCAGCCGCGACCGCCAGTTGGCGGGCCGTTACGCCGATCGAACACTGGCGGGTGTAGAGGTCGAGCGCCATATCGGGATCGTCGTAGATGCGCGAATAGTTTTTCAGCAGCCACGCGATCGACTTGTTGTTGAAGTTGGTCGCGGTTTCCGATTTGTAAAGTTCGTCGATGACCTCCACGCTCGAGCCGCAGAGTCCTTCGATGAATCCCTGGATCGCCTCCCATTTCGCGTCCGGCTTCCCGATGGGTTTTATCATCGAGCAGGCGGCGATCGCACCGGCGTTTACCAGCGGTGTCGAAGGGTGATCCTTTTCGAGCAGGATCGCCATGATCGAGTTGAAAGGCAGTCCCGTAGCGTCGGCACCGATCTTCGTCAGCACCTCTTCGGGGCTGTATTGGTTCATCGTTAGAATGGCCGTCGGCACTTTCGATACCGATTCGATGCCGAACTTGTATTCCGTGTCGCCTGCGGCGATAATCTCTCCGTCGGGCAGACAGACGGCGATGCCGAACAGGTCGGACGGTACGTTGGCCAGATAGGGTATATAGTCGGCGTTTTTACCTCCTGTGACCGCTTTGGTCTGTTCGAAGGCGTGCTGTACGGCGTCCCGAACGTCTTGTTTCGTGAGTTTTTGTCCCATGACGATTGCTTTTATTGTTTGTTTTCAGGAGCCGTATTACCCGTATTTTGCGGGTTGTTTTGCGGAATGTTCTGTGTTTCCGGGGCTGCTTTTACTTCCCAATGGAAGGGTGCGAATTCCGCAGCCGCCTGCGGGTCTTTCCACGAGGGCTTGCGCATGGCGTAGATGACGAACGGAGCGCCTACCACTACCACGCAGCCGATAATGAGTACGGAGAACCATACGGTGTTGCTGCCGACCGAGATCTGGCTGGGCGGAACGAAGCTGAGGATGAAGGCGAGCAGTGCGCCGCAGAAGCCGACCGTACCGATCGTCCACATCAGACCGTTACCCTTTTTGCCCAGGCGGAACGGACGCGCGGTGCCTTTCATCTTGTAGCGCAGCACGATCGCCGCCGAGAACATCAGCATGTACATGATCAGGTAGAGCAGTACGGTGAGCTGCGAGAGGATCTGGTAGAACGACTGTACCGAAGGCATTACGACGAACAGCAGCGCCAGCAGCGTTACCACGCCGCCCTGAATGAGCAGGATATTGCGCTGTACGCCGTTCTTGTTGCTCTTCTGAAAGAACGGAGGCAGGTAACCGGCTCTGCCCACGGCGAAAATACCTTTCGACGGACCCGATACCCAGGTCAGTACGCCTGCCAGTACGCCGAACATCAGGGCGACGGCGATAATCGGCGAAGCCCACGAGATGCGCAGATAATGGAAGTAGTTGTCGAAGCCGATCAACAGCGACTGGGTCAGGTTGATGTCTTTGGCCGGAATGATGAAGCCCAGCGAGAACGTGCCCAGCACGAAGATCAGCACGGTCACCAGCGAGCCGATGACGATGGCTTTCGGATAGTTGCGCGAAGGATTCTTCACGTCCATCACGTGAATACCCATCATCTCCATACCGGCATAGAAGAGGAAGATGCTGCTGGCCAATACCAGGTTGTCGAAATTCGTCAGGTCGGGGAAGAAGCCCTGCGACATATCCATGTAGTTATGGCCGCCGGTCGAAATGTAAATGATGCCCAGAAGAATGAGCAGACCTGCCGGTATGATCGTACCGATCATACCTCCCCATTTGCTGATTTTGCCGACCCAGTCCATGCCTTTCAGAGAAACGAGTGTTGCGACCCAGTAAATAGCCAATACGACTATTAGCGTGAAGACCTTGTTCGACGCAAGTGACATGTCGTACGTTTCGTTCATGCCGATAAAGGCGATCGATACGGCGCCGAAGGTCAGTACCGTCGGGTACCAGATCGTCGATTCGATCCACTGAAGCCAGATGGCGAGAAATCCCGTGCGTGCGCCGTACGCTTCGCCGACCCAGCGGAATACACCGCCCTGTTTGTCGGAGAACATGGCCGCCAGCTCCGCAGCCACCATGGCCGTCGGGATCAGGAAGACGACTGCGGCGAACAGGTAGTAGAATGCCGACGATAAGCCATAAACCGCTTCTGCGGGAAGACCTCGCAGACTTACTACGGCAGTGATGTTCATAATTGCAAGTGTCATCACACTCAATTTGAACCCTGTGCTGGTTGTAGCTTTTTTCACATCCATAATAATTGAATTTAAAAATTGTTTGAACTTTATTCTTCATTTTCCCGGTTCGGCAGCGTCCGGGAGAAATCCGGCGTTGCGCTTATACCTTGAAAATGTCGTTTTATCCGTCTGTTTGAAGCTCGTTTTTTCGTGACGATTTGTAAAATTGCAAGTACCGTGCAAATCGGTCGGATGTTTCCGATTTTTGTTGTGGACCGCCGTATCGCTTCGTGAAAAATGGTTATATTTGTGCTGTATGAAATGTTATCCCGGCAGGTCGAAGCGCGTGTTTGTTATCGGGCCTTTCCGTTTGCCGTCTATGATTAAGGTATTTCCCGATATAGCTTCATAGATTTGGCACTGTCTCGGGTTTCCGTATGATTGAAGTTGTGCGTTATGTTGCGATATTTTTTCTGTTTGCTGGCGCTCCTGGTGCTGTTGTCTTGTTCCGGCCGCAAATCCGCACCGGCGACGGCTCCGGAAAAGGTCCCGCCGCGTCTTTTCCGGGTTGAGGCTCCGCCCGGACCGATGGATGACGCCCAGCGGTATGCCTATCTGCGCGAGCATTTTTGGGACGATCTGGATTTTGCGGATACCGTTTTTATCGTTTCGACCGACACGATACATATGTTGCGTGCGTTCGATACGTATATCCGGAATTTCGTTACGGAAAGCGACCCATCGCCTGTCGCGGAGCTGATGCGCAAGGCTTCCGGATCGAAAATCATGCTGGAGTATTTCGCTATGCTGGCCGAGCGGGTGCTGCACGATCCCAACTCTCCGCTGCACAGCGACGAACTCTATATTCCCGTGTTGGAGGCTCTCGTGGCGAGTCCATGGCTCGACGAGTGGGAGAAGATCGCTCCGGAGCACGACCTGCGTATGGCGCTGCAAAACAGGGTGGGGCTGCCTGCCAACGACTTCCGCTATACGCTCGCTTCGGGCCGTACGGGGACGCTTTACGGGATTCGGGCCAACTATACGCTCGTGTTTTTCAATAACCCCGACTGCGGCATGTGCGAACGGATCCGGGCGGAAATCGTCGCCTCTCCGTTGTTGTCGGAGATGATTCGTGCGGGACGGCTCGAGGTACTGGCGCTCTATCCCGACGAAGATCTCACGGCGTGGCGTGCTCATGCTCCGCAGGTACCGTCGTCGTGGATCAATGCCTACGATGCAGGAGCCCGAATCAGCAAAGAGGAACTTTACGACCTGAAAGCCATTCCTTCGATGTATCTGCTGGACCGAGATAAGCGGGTGCTGGCTAAAGATGCCTTCGAGGTGGGGTATATCGAATGGCTGCTCGACCGGCAGCCGCAGTGATGGGCGTATAGGTTTGTTTTATCGCTCTATCAGTAAAAGTGATCGTATTTTTGCGGGACGTGACCCCGATAATTCCTATCTTTGCTTCGCAAACGAAATAACACACAGTCTAACAAAATAAAGAGAAGAATTATGGCTAAGAAATGGCGTTGTACCGTTTGTGGATATATCCACGAAAGTCCCGAGGCACCCGATCAGTGCCCGATGTGCAAAGTAGGCAAGGAGAAGTTCGTAGAGGTCGAGGAGAAGGCCGGTGGTTTGGATTTCGTGACGGAGCATAAGCTCGGCGACGGCAAAGGCGCCAGCCAGGAGTTGTGGGAAGGTTTGAACAATCACTTTATGGGCGAATGTTCCGAGGTGGGACAATACCTGGCGATGGCTCGTCAGGCGGATCGCGAGGGTTACCCCGAAATCGCCGAGGCTTTCAAGCGCTATGCCTGGGAGGAGGCCGAGCACGCTTCGAAGTTCGCCGAACTGATCGGCGACATCGTTTGGGATACCAAGACCAACCTGTTCAAACGTATGAATGCCGAGTGCGGCGCCTGCGAGGACAAGATGCGTCTGGCGCGTCTGGCCAAGGAGCAGAACCTGGACGCCGTGCACGACACCGTACACGAGATGGCCAAGGACGAGGCCCGTCACGGGTCTGGTTTCCAGGGTCTTTATAATCGCTATTTCAAGGCGTAATTTGGATGTAGTATAAAAGGAGAAGGGGTCGCTCGATTCGAGCGACCCCTTCTCCTTCGGATTTTATTCTTGCGGTACTTTTTGTCAGAGTTTCCGCAGAAGACTTTCGAGAACGGAGCACAGGATGCTGTTCAACTTGTCGGTGATCCAGTTGTAACCCGAGCGTACGATCTGTGCCATTTCGGCGATGTTGTCGAGCTGGTCGCTGATGTATTGAACGGCAGGACGTACCGAAACCAGATAGACGATCAGGGCGATCAGGGCGAAAACACCGCCCAGAATCAACGTAGCCCAGATCATCGAGCCGGTCAGTTGTGCGAGCCAGATGACGAGGGCCCATAACAGCATCACCACGGCGATCAGGGCGGTGATTCCGAATACGACGATCGGAGTGATCAGATGCCTGCGGGGTTGGTTCTCGTTCATTGTCGTAGAAAGTTGGGCCGACCCGGGCGGACTATTCGTCGCACTCGCTGCACTTGCCGGTTACTTCCTGGTATTTGTTGCGTGCCTTGTCGATTCCTTTGTTGGCGAGATCGCGGAGCGATTCGCGGACTTCCTGACCCGTGCGGGGCGTTACCAAGGCAGTGATAGCGGCACCCAGTACCAGACCGCCGATGAATGTTGCGATACAAGTTGTATTTTTCATAATCGTGAAATTTTAGTTCATTCGAAAGAGTTGCAAATTTCGGACCGTTCTTGTGGGCTGTGAAGCGCTATTATTGGCCGTTAGGTTGGAAAATGGCGGCAGATTGGTTACTTTTGGGCGTGGAAGCAGAAAGAAATCGTTCCGTGGCCTTTACCGGCCATCAGGATTACGACGGCAGTGCCGACGGAATCCTGCGTGCTGCGGTGTATCGATTATGGTCGGAGGGCTTCCGCTTCTTCCTGAGCGGGATGGCCTGCGGTTTCGACTTAGCGGCCGCCGAAGCGGTCCTCGCTCTGCGCGGGGAGTGTGCGGGAATGGAGCTCGTCGCCGTCGTCCCGTTCGCCGGGCAGCCGGATAGTTTCTCCGACGCCGATAAGCGGCGTTATGCGGACGTCCTGGCAGCGGCCGATCGGACGGTGGTGCTGGCCGACAGTTACAGCCGGGGATGTTATTACCGGCGTAACGATTATCTGGTGGATCATGCCGTGCGCGTGGTCGCGTGGTACATTCGCAGAAACAGCGGCACGGGTTATACCGTGCGTCGGGCCCGGCATCAGGGGATCGAAGTCCTGAATCTCTACGAGGATAAGATGAACCCGACGCTTTTCTGAACGGATTCGCTTTCCAATGCTCCGAACGGGTTGTTCTCTCTATCCGGCGGTCGGGGACGATCCTTGGACCTGCCGAAATCGGGGAAAGGCCGCGACTTCGGAGCGATCTTGTTTCGGCGGTATTCGCCGGATCTGTGGGACGTGTGTACCGTGCCATCCTGTTTTGTATTGTCTTATCTTATCTTATCTTATCTTATCCCGTGCCGTCCTATCCCGTTTTGTCTTGTACTGTGCTCTCCCGTGCTTTGAGGCGGATAGTCGTTCGAAACTTTTGTTTTCCGAAGCGCCGGGATTCTCTTTCTTGGCTGCGTGAAAAATAATCCCTAACTTTACGCGTTTTATAATTCATCGCTGCGGCAGAGAGCCGCGCTTTTATTCGTCGTGGAAGAAAACAACATCAAAATACTCGGTGCGCGGGTGCATAACCTGCAAAACGTCGATCTGGAAATTCCTTGCGGGAAACTGGTCGTCATCACAGGACTTTCGGGTTCCGGCAAGTCGTCCCTGGCTTTCGATACGATCTATGCCGAAGGGCAGCGCCGCTATATGGAGACGCTTTCGACCTATGCCCGGCAGTTCGTCGGAACGATGGAACGGCCCGACGTCGATAAGATCACGGGCCTCAGCCCTGTGGTGGCCATCGAGCAGAAGACCACCAACAAGAATCCCCGTTCGACGGTCGGTACCGTAACCGAGATCAGCGATTTCCTGCGCCTGCTCTATGCGCGGGCTTCGCGGGCTTACTCTCCGGTCACGGGCGAGGAGATGGTCCACTATACGGACGAACAGATCGTCGAGCTGATTCTCAAAGAGTTCGACGGACGCAAGATCGCTGTGACGGCCCCGATCGTCAAGGGGCGCAAGGGTCACTACCGGGAGTTGTTCGAAAGCCTGATCAAGAAGGGTTATCTCTATGCCCGTATCGACGGCGAGATCCGGGAGTTCACCCCCGGTATGAAGCTCGACCGGTACAAGATCCATACGATCGACCTGGTGATCGACCGTATGGCCGTCGGGGATTCCCTGCGCGAGCGTCTGCTCACCTCGCTGTGCGAAGCGATGCGGCAGGGCAAAGGAACGATGGCCGTCTATGACTACGAAACGGGGAAGATGCGTTACTATTCGCGCCATCTGATGTGTCCTACGACGGGTGTGGCGTTCGAAGATCCGGCGCCGCACACTTTCTCCTTCAACTCTCCGAAGGGAGCCTGCCCTCATTGCAACGGTCTGGGGGAAGAGGCGGTCTTCGACCGGGAGAAGATTCTGCCCGATCCGGCGTTGTCCCTGCGTGATGGCGGCGTGGAGCCGCTCGGCAAGTATCGCAACAACATGCTTTTCGCCATTCTCGAAATGCTGGGGCGGCGTTACGATTTCACGCTCGACGATCCGGTGGGGACGATTTCCGAGGAGGGTATGAATGCCATTCTGTACGGGGATTCCGAGCCGCTGACGATCAATCTCGCCGAGTTCTGCTCGACGGGCGGCAACAACCTGGTCTCCTGGGAAGGCGTGGCCGAATACATCGGCCGCACCGAGGACGAGGACTCCGCCCGGAGCCGCAAGTGGCGCGAGCAGTTCCTGGTTTATAAGAAATGCAGCGTCTGCGGCGGTACGCGCTTGCGGGACGAGGCGCTTCATTTCCGCATCGGGGGGCTGAACATCGCCGAAGTGTCCGCGATGTCGATCGCCCGTTTTTCGGAGTGGATCGCCGACATCGAAAAATATTTCTCGCCCAAGGAGCGGAAGATCGCCCAGGAGATCGTCAAGGAGATCCGCGAGCGGCTCCGCTTCCTCGTCGAAGTCGGACTGGGCTATCTCTCCCTGGCCCGTTCCTCGCGTTCGCTGTCGGGCGGCGAGAGCCAGCGCATCCGCCTGGCGACCCAGATCGGCTCGAAGTTGGTGCACGTGCTTTATATTCTCGACGAGCCTTCCATCGGTCTGCACCAGCGCGACAACGAGCGGTTGATCCGCAGCCTCAAGGAGCTGCGCGATGCGGGCAATTCGGTCATCGTGGTCGAGCACGACGAGGATATGATGCGGGCGGCGGACTATATCGTCGATGTGGGACCGCTGGCCGGACGCAAGGGCGGCCGGATCGTCGCGGCCGGTTCGTTCGACGATATCCTGCATGCGAATTCCATTACGGCGGATTACCTCACCGGTCGTCGCCGGATCGAAATTCCCGAAAAACTGCGTCCCGGCAACGGCAAGAGTCTTATTATAAGAGGAGCACGGGGCAATAACCTGAAGAATGTCGATGTCGAGTTCCCGCTCGGCAAGCTGATCTGCGTGACGGGCGTCAGCGGTTCGGGCAAATCCACGCTGGTCAATGAAACCCTGCGTCCGATCCTGAGCAAACTGCTGTACCGCTCCTACGACCAGCCTCTCGATTACGATTCGGTGGAGGGTACGGAACACATCGACAAGCTCGTGGTGGTCGATCAGGCTCCTATCGGTCGCTCGCCGCGGAGCAATCCGGCGACCTATTCGAACGTCTTTTCCGACATCCGCAAGCTGTTCGAATCGACGCCCGACGCCCAGATCCGAGGGTTCAAGGCGGGGCGCTTCTCCTTCAACGTGAAGGGCGGCCGCTGCGAGGAGTGCCGGGGTGCCGGAGTGCAGACTATCGAGATGAATTTCCTGCCCGATGTCTATGTCACCTGCAAGGCCTGCGGAGGCCACCGTTATAATCGGGAGACGCTCGAAGTCAAATACAAAGGGAAGAACATCGACGACGTGCTGAACATGACGGTCAATATGGCGGTCGAGTTTTTTGCCAACATTCCCTCGATCCATCAGAAACTCAAGGCTATTCAGGACGTGGGACTGGGTTATCTGACGCTCGGCCAGCCCTGTACGACTCTGTCGGGCGGCGAGAGCCAGCGGATCAAACTTTCGAGCGAACTCTCCAAGCGCGATACGGGTCGCACGCTTTATATTTTGGACGAACCCACGACGGGACTCCATTTCGAGGATATCCGCCAGTTGCTCGACGTATTGGCCAAACTTGTCGATCGGGGCAATACGGTGATCGTCATCGAGCACAATCTCGACGTCATCAAGGTCGCCGACCATCTGATCGACATCGGACCCGAAGGGGGCGAGGAGGGCGGCCGGATCGTCGCTACCGGTACACCGGCCGAAGTGGCACGCTGTCCGGAGAGTTATACGGGCAGGTTTTTACAGAAATTGGGACTTTAGGCAAGGATTTTGCAATTTCATGATGCAAAACCTCTTTGCATTATGAAAAAGATTTTCGCATTGGCACTCGTTGCCGTTTTTTGCCTCGCAGGTTACGGGGTAAGCGCACAGACACAGAGTAAGAACCAGAAATTGAGTCCCAAGCAGGAGAAGCGGGAGGCGCGCGAGCAGCGGCGTGCGCAGCGTCAGGCTGAATACGAACGCTATATCGATTCTCTGGTTACATCGGGCAATTTTCAGTTCATACCCAACAGTATGCGTGTTATGCCGGCCGGATCGGAGCACCTGATTACCAATCCGAATTTCGGATTGCAGTATTGGGACGGAGAATTCGATATTTTCCTGCCTTACGTCAAGGGTGCGGTGATGCCGTATTATCTGACGGTACTCAACTACACGATTTCCAATCCCGAGGAGACCCTCAAGGAGCAGAGCCCCAACGGTTGGGAGGTCACTTTCGTCACTTCGCTCTTCTCTGCGACCAGGTATGTCTTTACGCTGGATATTTATGCCAAGACCGGCGGTGCGACGCTGACCATCACCAATTCCTGGAACATTACGGTGCAGTATTCGGGTACGATCACTTCGCTGTAACGGCGGTTTTCGGATGAGTTTTCCGAAATATTCGAAAGGAAGGCTGTGGATTTCGATCCACGGCCTTTTTCCGTTCGTCGAAGGTGTCTTTCTTTCGAAATAGGCGAAAAATAGTATCTTTGCAGAAGATCGGATACGCCTCGGAAAACTGTGAGCAAGCTCCCGTTTTCTTCTCGGCTTTCGCTATCTTTGACTTCGTCTTAGATACTCCGCCTCGGCAAAATGCAAATGGATTTGCTTTTGCGTTCGGCTTATTCGTATCTTTGTGAATCTTAACGCGTGCATGTTATGCAGGATATTATAAACGGACGCTGCGGCTGGTGCGGAACCGACGAGCTGTATGTGAAATACCACGACGAGGAGTGGGGCCGGTTGGTGACCGATGAGAGAAAACTTTTCGAGTTTCTCGTCCTGGAGAGTGCACAGGCCGGCTTGAGCTGGATCACGATCCTCCGAAAACGGGAGGGGTACCGCAAGGCCTTTTGCGATTTCGACCCCGAGCGGGTGGCTCGCATGACCGGAGAAGACGTGGAGCGGCTGATGCGGTTCGACGGTATCGTGAAAAACCGGCTGAAGATCGAAGCGACGATCACTAATGCAAGGCTGTTCCTGGCTGTCCGGGAGGAGTTCGGCAGTTTTTACGACTACACCCTGTCGTTCTTTCCCGACGGTAAGCCGATTACCAACTCTTTCCGGTCGTTGAGCGAAATTCCGGCTTCGTCGCCTCAGTCCGATGCCATGAGCCGGGATATGAAAAAGCGGGGATTCAAGTTTTTCGGAACCACGATTTGCTATGCCCACTTGCAGGCTGCGGGGTTTATTGACGATCATCTGGCCGATTGCATTTGCCGAAAAGGTAAATAACGGTATAATTTGAAAATGAACGACTTCTGTTCCGCCTTCCGTGTCGTGCGCTGGAAATTCCGGAACCGGGATATTTCGCAGAAGCTGCGAATCTGACGGAGCGAGCGGGAGAGAGGATATTAACTTATTGAATTTACGATGAAATACGCGATTATTTCGACTGAAAAAGGCGACATGAAGGCGGAGCTCTATGAGAAAGAAACGCCTGTCACGGTGGAGAATTTTGTGAATTTGGCCGGGAAGCGGTTTTATGACGGACTGACGTTCCATCGCGTCATTCCCGATTTCGTCATTCAGGGCGGCTGCCCTCGGGGTGACGGTACGGGTGGACCGGGATATACCATTCCCTGCGAAACATCCGCCGGACGACAATACCACGACCGGGGTGTGCTCTCTATGGCCCATCGGGGCAAGGATACGGGCGGCTCGCAGTTCTTTATCTGCATGAACCGTGAAAATACGCAGCATTTGGACGGCGTACATACCTGTTTCGGTCGTGTGATCGAAGGGGTGGATGTGATCGACGACATCCGTCCCGGCGATCTGATTCTCTCGATTCGGATCGTCGAGGAGTAGATTTGCGAACCGCCCCGAGGCTGTTTGTCCCGACCCGCTCTGTTCCGGCCGCTTCATTGCAAGAGCCTGCCGGAAAGTCGGTATTCGCATCAACGGACCGAATCCGGCGAAGATGTTGTGGGGTCGCACCGGAGGTTCAGAAGGTCGTAACGATAATCGCCGCAGCCCAACTTGGGCTGCGGCGATTATTTCGGATCGGTCGGAAGCAGAAACTCTGCCGCCGGCCGGTGCTTCGGTATCGGGGAATGACGCAGGTCGGGTGATTCGGCCCGCTTCCCGTAGAAATCATTTTCCCGACGACGGATTTGCAAAAGCAGCCCGGGAAAGCGTCCATGTCGGAAGCGGGGTAGTCGGGGGCTGCATCTATTCCCTGTAAATCAGGGCGACCGCCGCGACGGAAACGCCCTCTTCGCGCCCTTCGAAACCGAGCCGCTCAGTCGTGGTCGCTTTGACGGAAACCGCGTCGGTGTCGATTCCGATCGTGCGGGCGATCGTTTCGCGCATCCGGTCGATATGGGGGCGCAGTTTGGGCCGCTGCATCGAGATCGTGCAATCTACGTTGCCCACAGCGTAACCTTTCTCCCGGAGCAGTTCCACACAGCGTGCCAGCAGGAGCTTGGAGTCGGCTCCTTTGAATTCGTCCGAGGTGTCGGGAAAGTGCAGGCCGATGTCACCCAGGGCCGCAGCACCCAATAGGGCGTCGCTGATCGCGTGCAGTACCACATCCCCGTCCGAATGGGCGATGCAGCCTTTCGCATGCTCGATTTCTACCCCGCCGAGGATCAGGGGCAGCCCTTCGCCGAGGGCGTGTACGTCGTAGCCGTAGCCGATTCTGAATTTCATCATTCCCGAACTCATTTTGTGGTGGAACGTCCCGGATCGCACGAGGGCCTTCCTGTTCTATTCATCCGTACGTTCCGTATTGCATTAACGGAACGTGCGGATTTTTTTACAGACCGCCGAGTTGCCCGGATATGTTGCAAAAATAGTCATAAAACCGGATTTCTCCCAAGCCGAATGCAATTCGATCCGATATGGGGCCGCGTGCCGTTTCCGAAAGGGGTGACCCCGCTTGACGGTTCCGGATTGTTTTCGTACTTTTGCAGATGTCGCACAGCGGACCTGTGATGATATTTTCACCGTCTTATGAAGGATTTCGTCGCGATCGATTTTGAAACGGCCAACAGAGAACGCACCAGTATTTGCAGCGTGGGGCTGGTCCGGGTGGAGAACGGGGACATCAGGGAGAAGATCTATCGCCTGATCCGGCCTTATCCCGACTATTACAGCTCCTGGAATACCCGCATACACGGTCTGACGTATCGGGATACGGCGCACGCGGCTCCCTTTCCGGAGGTTTGGGCCGACATCTCTCCGGAGTTGGCGGGTTTGCCGTTGGTAGCCCATAACAGTCCTTTCGATGAAGGTTGTCTGAAAGCAGCCTTCCGGCAATACGGCATGGCTTATCCCGATTATCGTTTTTTCTGCACGTGCCGGGCGTCTCGTCGGGTTTTCGGCCGGGAATTACCGAATCATCAGCTTCAAACCGTCGCAGCCCGCTGCGGTTTCGATTTGCGGGATCACCATCATGCGCTGGCCGATGCCGAAGCCTGTGCCTGGATCGCCCGCCTGATTCTGTAAAAGGGAGAGAGGGTAGGGCATTCGCTCATATCGTCCTCGTTCGGCATGGGCGCCTGATTCTTTCGATCATTTTCTTCGGAAAAACCCTTCGAAAGCGGCTTCGGCTCGCTGTTTTTTCGTATATTTGACTTCATCCAATATACTCGCGCTCGGTCGAGTTAAAATAAATTTTGCTCGGCACTCGACTTATTCGTATATTTGCAAAAGGCGAATTTGCGTGCGGACAGGTTACATGCCGTAAAACGATGTTTTGTTGGCGGCCGGATGTCTTTTCGCCGGATATTCGAAGCTGCCGGTATCGGCTCGAACCCGAATCGCGTTCGTTCTCGACTTTTGCCGGCAGGAAGAACAAGACCGATATAAAACCTTATAAGAAATGTCAGAGATTACAAAATTAGAACCGAAGCTCGTCTGGGAGCTGTTCGATGCCATTACGCGGGTGCCGCGTCCCTCCAAGAAAGAGGAAAAGATCCGGGAGTTCCTCGTGGATTTCGCAAAAAAACACAACATCGACTATCAGACCGACCAAACGGGTAATGTCGTGATGCGCGTGCCCGGTACGAAAGGGTATGAGAACCGTCCCTGCGTCATTCTTCAGTCCCATATGGATATGGTGTGCGAGAAAAATTCGGACACGGCGTTCGACTTCGACAAGGATCCCATCCGCACGAAGATCGTCGATGGCTGGGTGAAGGCCGAAGGTACGACGCTCGGTGCCGACGACGGTATCGGTATGGCGGCAGCCCTTGCCGCGCTGCTCGATCCTGCATTGGAACACGGTCCTCTGGAGGCGCTGTTCACGGTGGACGAAGAAACCGGTCTTACCGGTGCTTTCGGATTGGGTAAAGGAATGCTTACGGGCCGTTACCTGGTGAACCTCGATTCCGAGGACGAAGGCGAAATTTTCATCGGCTGCGCCGGCGGCGTTGATACGCTGGCTATGTTCCGTTATAAGACGGAGGCCGCACCTGAAGGCCACGTCTTTTTCCGGGTTCGGGTATCCGACCTTTCGGGCGGACACTCCGGCGACGATATCGATAAGGGCCGTATGAATTCCAATAAACTGGTCGCACGGTTGTTGTGGAACGGCGCCCAGCGTTTCGGATTGCGCCTGAGCCGTTTCGACGGCGGCAACCTGCGCAATGCCATTCCGCGCGAGGCGTATGCGGTTTTCGCCGTGCCGAGCGGTTCGAAAGCCGGCTTCGAGGCTTTCTATAAGGAGTTTGCCGGGGAACTTGCAGCCGAAGCCAAGTTCCGGGAACCGAATTTCAAGATCGGAATCGAAGAGGTGCCGGCCGCATCGGTGATCGATGCGGCGACCCAGCGCAACCTGCTTTACGCGCTCGTAGGACTCCCCAACGGAGTGATCGAGATGTCGCTGGCCATGCCGGGACTTGTCGAGACATCGACCAACCTCGCTTCGGTGAAATTCGAAGGGGACGATCGGATCGTCGTGACCACTTCGCAGCGCTCCTCGGTGGAGAGTGCCAAGGTCTATGCGTCGCAGATGATCGAATCGGTGTTCGCTTTGGCGGGTGCCGAGGTGTCGCATTCGGAGGGGTATCCCGGCTGGGCGCCCAATCCCCAGTCCAAACTGTTGGAAATCACGGTTGCCAGCTATGAGAAACTTTTCGGTGTGAAGCCCAAGGTGCGTGCGATCCATGCCGGATTGGAGTGCGGCTTGTTCCTCGAGAAATATCCGCATCTGGAGATGGTTTCGTTCGGTCCGACGCTGCGCGGCGTCCATTCGCCCGATGAGCGGCTCGAAATCGCAACGGTTCCCAAGTTCTGGGATCTGTTGGCCGATATTCTGAAAAAAGTCGAGTAAGTTTCTGCGTGGAATATTGATTTCCGAATCATATCGTCTGGTCGATCAAGTCATTCATTATCAAATGAATGACTTGATTTTTTGATTATACGGATCGTAGGAAGATGGTTTACACGGGTAATTCTCGGGATGATATTCTCGATCTTTTTTATTGTCAGAGGTGCAACGAAGGCAGAAGCTCGGAGAACGGAGCCTTGCGGGATACGTAATTAAAATTGCTCGCCGCTATCGAACGGGATAGAATGGACCGGTTGCGAAAAAAAATTAGGAAAGATAATTTCGGGGGATCGGTATCCGAACCGATCCTTAATCACAAAATGAATCAATATCGGTATTATGTTAAATTATATGAGAATTTTATTGCATCGGCCAATATGTCGGTATTTACGCCGATGATTATATAATGATTTATAAAACAGGTATTATCCGTGATTTCTTTGTGTTTTGCCGGAGACAAATATGCTCGATGCAGGAAAGTTTTGTAATGTTGCAGACCGATCGATCTTTGATATGGATGTGGACAATTCGTGCGGATGTCGTTAATTTTAGTAAATTTGCAGGTAAATATATTTGTCTATGTTTCGAAAAATCGCCATATTTTCGCTGATAATACCGTGGTTGCTTTTCAGCGGCTGTGCGTCCCGACCCGCCGACGAGCGGCCGACGATCTTCGTATCGATTCTTCCTTTGCGCGGGATCGTTTCCGAAATCGTCGGCGATGACTTTCGGGTCGAAGTGCTCGTTCCGCCCGGTATGAACCCGGAAAGTTTCGAGCCGACACCCCGGCAGATGATCGATCTGAATCGTTCGCAGTTGATATTCAATATCGGTTGGATCGATTTCGAGCAGAATATGCTGTCCAAGATCGAGGACCGTCGAAAAGTAATCGACCTGCATCGTGGTATAGAGCCGATTGCGGGCAGTTGCTCCCATGCGGACGCGGAGAAAGAGCACCGACACGGCGTCGATCCCCACATTTGGACCTCTCCGCGCGAATTGCGCACTATGGCCGATAATGCTTATCGGGCGATTCACGAGTTGTATCCTGATTCTACCGTATATGCGGTTAATTATCAGTGTCTTGCCGATAAATTGCAGGCTCTCGATGATTCTGTTGCCGAACGGCTGAAGCAGAGCGGAGTACCCTATTTCATGATTTACCATCCGGCCCTGACCTACTATGCCCGTGCCTATGGAATCGAGCAGGTTGCCATCGAGCAGGATGGCAAGGAGCCTTCGGCCAAACGGCTGGCCCGGCTTATCGAGCAGGCTCGCCGGGACAGTATTCGTGTCGTATTCTACCAGAGCCAGTTCCCGGCTTCCACCGTCGAAGTGATCGCCGAAGATATCGGGGCGCAGAGCGTCCGGATCGATCCGCTGGCCGAAGATGTCGTCGGCAATATTTCCTATATTACGGATCTCATAACTGCCGAACGTCTATGAAAACTCCGCTCGTTTCGCTTCGCCGCGTCAGCGTGTCGTACGATGGTCACGACGCGCTCAAAGAGGTCGATTTGGATATTTATCCCGATGATTTTCTCGGTATCATAGGCCCTAACGGCGGAGGTAAAACTACGCTTGTCAAGGCCATCGTGGGAACGATCCCCTATCGCGGTACGATCTCCTATTCGCCGCAGTTGTTTCGGGGAAAGGAGCGGTTGATCGGCTATATGCCCCAGCAATCGATCTTCGACCGGAGTTTTCCGATTTCGGTGCTCGAAGTGGTGATGTCGGGGCTTCAGGGGCAAAGGGGTTTCCATGCCCGCTATGCGTCCGGGGATCGAGCGAAGGCACAGGAGCTGCTGCGGACGGCCGGTATCGACGGGATCGCCCGCAAACCTATCGGCGAGATTTCCGGCGGTCAGATGCAGCGGGCGTTATTGTGTCGGGCGGTGATTTCGGATCCTAAATTGTTGATTCTGGACGAGCCGGCCAATTTTGTGGACAATCGTTTCGAAAACGAGCTCTATCGGATGCTCGCCGAGCTGCACGGACGAATGGCGATCGTAATGATTTCGCACGATCTGGGGACGATTACGAGTGTCGTGCGGAATATCGTTTGTGTGAATCGTTATGTTCACCGGCACGATTCGAACATCATTACCGAGGAGCAGCTTCGTAATTACGACTGCCCTATTCAGCTTATTTCCCACGGCAAGGTGCCGCATACGGTGCTTGCATTGCACCCGCACGACTGTTGTCCACATACCCGTACGGAGGAATAGCCCGGCTTTTCCGGTATCTATCTTCACCGATGAAGATTACGACCGGGCCAAAGCCATGTACGACGAACGCATGGCCAACTACGGAAGCGGTGAAAAGTAACTCCCGGATTCTCTGAACGAATAGAGCCGCAATAGCTATTGCGGCTCTATTCGCTTCCTCCCCTCTCGCTGTCCGGCAGACAGAGTACCTCGTTCCGGAAAAAGTGTTGCGCCGGATCAACAAAATGTATTCCGGCATATATGCGTCCGTTGGCTTGCCGCCATTGTTTGTTGTCGTACCTGTTGCCTGCACATTGGGCGGCGATGCCGGCCGCAGGATCCCGATCGTTTGTGGACATAAAAAATACTTACGGAGTTGCCCCCGTAAGTATTCGAGTATGATTCGGGATAATTCTCTATTTGTTGATCTCGCTCAACTTTTCGAACAATTTGCCGAACGAAGCCTCGATTTCGCGGCGCAGCGCTGCAAAGTGCTTGCGCACCAGCGAAGGATTATGTGCATCGGCCGGATTGTTGGCCTTGACGAAAAGCGCGTTGCGAAGAGCCACACCCTCCTGCATCACTTCGAAAATCTCTTTCTCTTTGGTCGGCTGGAAGCAGATCGCCATGTCGCAGTCGAACACGAGTTCCTCCAGACGGTAGTCGATCTCTTTTTTCAGCATTCTTAAATTTGCCATATCTCTATTCGGTTTTAATATAATTATTCCTGTAAAAAATCATACACGGATCCACGTACCTCTCCCCGACTTGTCGGAAGCGTTCGCCGCACTCTGTCCGATGCAAAAATTAAAAGAGTGCGAGCAGTCGCCAACCCTGTGATTTTTGTTTCCCTTTGCCGGACAGATCCGCACCCGAATACCTCCTATTCGTTTTTCAGTCGTCGGCTGTCCAAATCAATCCGAGCCGGCTTACCTGCCGCAAAGAAGAACTGCATCCTATCCTCTGCAAAGATAGTGAAAGCCGAGAAGAAAACGGGAGCTCGTTCACAGTTTTCCGAGGCATATCCTATCTTCTTGCAAAGATAAAAAAATCTTCCGGAAATCGAGTGCAGTCAGATCACAAAATTCAATTACATCCGCTCCGGTACGTCGATTCCGAGCAGCGCCATGGCCAGACGGATCGTGCGGGCCACCTGTTCGGCCAGGCGCAGCCGCATGTCGCGGGTCGTCGTACACTCCTCTTTGAGGATCGAATGGTCGTGGTAGTAGCCGTTGAACGATTTGGCCAGTTCGTAGGCGTAAGCGCCGACGATCGACGGAGCGAAATTCGCGGCGGCGGCCTGTACGGTCGCCGGATATTCGGTCAGCGCCTTGATCAGTTCGATCTCTTCGGGCAGGAGCGCCGCAGCTTCGTCCTGGGTGCGGAAATCGATCCCTGCCTCCTCTGCTTTGCGCAGGATCGAGCGGATGCGTGCATGCGTGTACTGGATGAAAGGACCTGTATTGCCGTTGAAGTCGATCGATTCGCGGGGGTCGAACAGCATCGTCTTCTTGGGATCGACCTTCAGGATGAAATACTTGAGGGCTCCTAACCCGACCATCGATGCGATGGCGTCGGCTTCCTGCGCGGTGCAGCCGTCCAGTTTGCCCAATTCGTCCGACATCTCGCGGGCGGTCGATACCATGTCGGCGATCAGATCGTCTGCATCGACGACCGTTCCCTCGCGGGATTTCATCTTGCCTTCGGGCAGCTCGACCATGCCGTAGGAAAGGTGGTAGATGTGGTCGCTCCATTCGTCGTATCCCAACTTCTTGAGGATCAGCTTGAGCACCTGGAAATGGTAGTTCTGTTCGTTGCCCACTACGTAGATCATTTCGTCCAGCCGGTTCTCCTCGAACCGGCGGAACGCCGTGCCGAGATCCTGCGTCATATAGACCGATGTGCCGTCGCCGCGCAGCAATAACTTCTGGTCGAGTCCGTCGGCCGTGAGGTCGATCCAGACAGAACCGTCCTCCTTGCGGAAGAAGATACCCCGGGCGAGTCCCTCTTCCACCAGGCTCTTGCCCAGCAGGTAGGTTTGCGATTCGTAATAGACCTTGTCGAAATCGACGCCCAATGCCTTGTACGTCACGTCGAAGCCTTCATAGACCCACCCGTTCATGGTTTCCCACAGCGAATATATTTCCGGATCTTTGGCCTCCCAGCGGCGCAGCCACTCCTGCGCCTGTCGCATGATCGGAGCGTTTTTCTTGGCCTCCTCCTCGCTTTGCCCGGCGGCGACGAGCTCCTTGATCTGGGCTTTGTAGTGCTTGTCGAATTCGACGTAATATTTACCGACCAGGTGGTCGCCTTTCATCCCCGACGAGGCGGGCGTTTCGCCGCCGCCGTAGAGTTTCCAGGCCAGCATCGACTTGCAGATGTGAATACCGCGGTCGTTCACGAGGTTTACCTTGATGACCTTGTTGCCGTTGGCTTTCAGGATCTGCGCGACGGAGTATCCCAGCAGGTTGTTGCGGATGTGTCCCAGGTGAAGGGGCTTGTTGGTGTTGGGCGAGGAGTATTCGATCATTACGGTACGGCCCGTCGGTGCGGCCTGCCCGAAGGTGTCGTTTGCCGCGACCTCCCGGAAGCGTGCGGCCCAGAATGCACTGTCGAGCGAGAGATTCAGGAATCCCTTGATTACGTTGAACGCCTTGATTTCCGGCGTATTGGCCACCAGGTATTCGCCGATCTCCGTCGCCGTGGCTTCGGGCGACTTGCGGCTGGCTTTGAGCAGGGGGAACACCACGAGCGTATAGTCGCCCTCGAACTCTTTGCGGGTTTTCTGAATCTGCAACGGAGCTCCGGCATTCCCGTAGAGGGTGCTTACCGCCGCTGCGACTTTATCCGTAAGAAACTGTTCAATATTCATCGTATGTCGAATTTGGGTGCGAATTTACGCTTTTTATCCGAATAATCCGCGTCGTCGCCTCTCAATAATGCGTCGGATAGCGAATTGCATCCGTCGATTTTCGGAAAATTGCAAACTATTGTTATATTTGCAAACCGTATAGGCTGTCCCCGCAGCGTCCGAATGGTTCGGCGTTGTTGCGTCGTGCGATTCCCTGTCCGAAAACAATCCGGGCCGGATTCGTCCGCCGGGGTCGAAGGCCGGAGCCATCCGGCCCGGCTTTCGGTATGGACCGCCTTTCGTTTTTTTATTTTTTCATAGCATGGAAATATTCATAATCCTCCTGCTGATCCTGCTCAACGGTCTGTTCGCCATGTCGGAGATCGCCCTGATCTCGGCTCGCAAATCGAACCTCACGGCGCAGGCCAAGCAGGGCAACAAACGGGCTCGCCAGGCCCTCAAGCTGGCGGAAGATCCCAACAAATTTCTTTCGACCGTCCAGATCGGTATTACTCTGATCGGTATTTTGACCGGTATTTATTCGGGGGCGGCCATCGCCGACGACCTGCGGGAAGTCTTCGTCCGCTGGGGAGTTCCCTATGCGGCTCCCGTAGCGCAGACGCTCATCGTGATCGTGGTGACCTATCTGACTATCGTGTTCGGAGAGTTGATTCCCAAGCGTATCGGTATGACGGCCGCCGAGCCGGTCGCCAAACTCGTGGCCGGCCCTATGAAGGTGCTGTCGGTCGTCGCCTCCCCTTTCGTATGGCTCCTTTCGAAGAGCATCGAGGGCATTTCCCGTCTGTTCGGGCTGCGCGATACCGACAGTCCCGTAACGGAGGCCGAGATCAAGTCGATCGTGCAGGAAGGCGCCGAGGACGGAGCTGTGCAGGCTGTCGAGCAGAAGATCGTCGGCCGTGTCTTCTCGTTGGGTGACCGCAGCGTGGAGTCGATCATGACCCACCGCAGCGACATCGCATGGCTCGATGTGAATATGTCTGTGGATGAGATCCGCGACCTCGTTCGTCGGGAGCCTCACGGACGCTATCCCGTCGGTGAAGGATCGCTCGACCGGCTGGTCGGCGTCGTCTATCTGAAGGATCTTTTCTCGCATATCGGGGACCCTGGATTCTCGCTGCGGCAGATTCTCTCTCCTGTCAAGCTGTTCCACGAGGGAGCGGAGGTGTATATGGCGCTGGAACAGTTGCGGACCGAGCAACTGGGTTATGGCATCGTTTGCGACGAGTTCGGCGTCACGCAGGGTATCGTGACTCTGAAAGATATTTTCGAAGCCCTTGTGGGCGAGCTGCTCGAAGATCGTGAAGAGCCGGATATCGTCGTGCGCGAGGACGGCAGCGTGCTGGTGGACGGACAGTGTTCGTTTTACGATTTTCTGGCCCATTTCGGATTGGAGGATGTCTATTCTTCGGCCGAATACAATACGATCAGCGGTTTGATTCTGGATGAGTTGGAACATATTCCGCACAGCGGGGAATACCTTCAATGGGAGTGTTTCCGGCTCGAAGTCGTGGATATGGACGGAGCACGTATAGACAAGGTACTGGCGACGATGATCGACACGTCCGATAATAAAACTAAATAAGGTCTTTCCGTGCGGAGTTTGTTTTTGATGCCATGAAGATTGCCGACATAGAATTGGGTGACCGCCCGCTGTTCCTGGCTCCGATGGAGGATGTGACCGATCCTTCGTTCCGCTATATGTGCAAGCGGTTCGGTGCCGACGTGGTATATACCGAGTTTATCTCTTCGGACGGGTTGATCCGCGATGCGGGCAAGTCGCTTGCCAAATTGCGCATCGCCGAATCCGAACGGCCCGTGGGTATCCAGCTTTACGGTCATCTGGTGGAACCGATGGTCGAGGCGGCTCGGATCGCCGAGGCGGCCGATCCCGATATCATCGATATCAACTTCGGTTGTCCGGTGAAGAAGATCGCCGGTCGGGGCGCCGGATCGGGTATGATGCGCGATGTCCCCCTGATGGTCGAGATGACCCGCCGCATCGTCGAAGCCGTGAAGAAACCCGTGACGGTCAAAACCCGTCTGGGATGGGATGAAGAGTCGAAGAACATCGAAGAGATCGCTCTGCGCCTGCAGGACGTGGGTATCGCCGCACTGACGATCCACGGCCGCACGCGGGCCCAAATGTATCGCGGCGAAGCGGATTGGACGCTCATCGGCAAGGTGAAGAACAATCCGGCGATCCGGATTCCGATCATCGGTAACGGAGATATCGACTCCGGTCCCAAGGCCCGCGAAATGTTCGACCGCTACGGAGTGGACGGGGTGATGATCGGGCGGGCGACCTACGGGCGGCCCTGGATCTTCCGCGAAGTGAAACACTTTCTTGAAACCGGCGAGGTGATGCCGCAGCCGTCGGTGGCGGAGCGGGTCGAAATCGCTAAAGAACATCTGGCCAAATCCTTGGAGATCAAAGGTGACCGGGTTGGAATCCTGGAGATGCGCCGCCACCTGTCGAACTATTTCAAGGGGCTTCCCAATTTCAAGGAAACCCGCCTGAAGCTGGTGACTCTGTTCGATCCGAACGAACTGTATGCCACGCTCGATTCGATCGCCGATCGTTGGGGCGATTTCGACGTGAGCGGGGTCATCCCTGCTCCGCTTTCGCATGATGTGTAGCTTAGTTCCGCACGAGAATCGCTTGCCTGTCGATTCCTAAGCGTATATTTTCAACAAGGGCGACCAAATCTTTCTGCCCGCCCGAAAAGTCCCGGCAGCGTACCGGTGCCGAATTTCGTGGAGCCGGAAAATTGTCGCTTCGTGCGTAAGGATCTCCTTTTATTCGTTATTCGATTCCCCGTCATTTGTTTATTCGATAACTCTGTAAAAACGAAGCGCCGCGAGAGAAGTCGCGGCACTTTTTATTATCAACGTCCGGGGTTATTTCAGGCTGCGTTGGATATAGTCGGTGTAATCCTTGACTACGGGCGTGTAATCTTCCTCTTCGAACAGCGGGGAGGAGATCAGGAAGTCGGCCGTTGAGCGGTTTACAGCCGTGGGTACGTTGTAAAGCGTTGCCAGGCGCAACAGCGCTTTCACATCCACGTCGTGCGGTTGCGCCGACATGGGGTCCCAGAAGAAAATCAGGGCACTGATCCGTTCGTCCGCGATCAGGGCGCCCAGTTGCTGGTCGCCGCCCAGAGGACCCGATTTCAGCCGCGTGATGTCGAGTGCCGGTTGCTCGTAGTGGTGGGATGCCGAGTGATTGAGCAGGGTTTCTTCGACGATCTTGCCTGTCGTACCCGTACAGACGATCCGGTGTTTGCTCAATTTTTCACAGTTCCAGTCCACCCATTCCGCCAGGTCGTGTTTCATGTTGTCGTGCGCGACGAGCGCCATCATTTTCTGTCTGTTCATTTCTTTCATCCGTTTTTTTGAAAGCCGCGTTTCGGCTTTCGGTTGTTTTATACTCGATTTACGGCCCCAAGATGCGAATAAGCCGAGTACAAAAGCAAATTTATTTGCATTTTGCCGAGGCGAAGTATTTAAGACGAAGTCAAAGATACGAAAAGGAGGGAGCAATCGTGCGGGTTTGTACGCAAGAATTGCCGAACCGCTTCCTATTTTCTGCAAAGATAATATGCAGCGGCATCTTCCGACCACTCCCGGCGCAGGTTTCATCGAATTGTAATGTCGGGAAAGTTCGGTATTCCGCCCGGAAACCGTTACCCGTTGTTGCTTGCCTTGAGCCCTCGGATCACCGCCGAAGTGAATCCGGCGTGTTCCATTTCGTTCAGCCCTTTGATCGTGATTCCTCCGGCTGTGGTTACCCTATCCACCTCCTGTTCGGGGTGCGAGCCGTTGGATTCGAGCAAGGCGATCGCCCCGCGCAGGGTTTGCAGAACGCCTTCTTGAGCCTTTTGCGGGTAAAGGCCCAGCTCTACCCCGCCCTCCATCGCTGCCCGGATATAACGGAAGGCGAAGGCGATACCGCAGGAGCAGAGCGTCGTGGCCGGACCGAGTAGCCGCTCTTCCACCAATTCCGCTTTGCCCAATGCACCGAAAATATTCAAAACCAGTCTGTTCTGATCTTCGGTCGCATTCAGCCCCGTGATGAACGTCATGCTTTGCTTTACTTCGATGGCCGTATTGGGAATTGCGCAATAAAGGGCTCTGTCTTTTCCGGCCCATGTTTGCAGCTGTTCCAGGGAAATGCCCGCCGCTACCGAAATGACGATCTGTCTATCGGGCCGCTTCCCTGTCAGATGCTCTTTTATCAGTGCCTCCACCATCCAGGGTTTCACGGCGATTACCACGATGTCGGCCGTAGCCAGAGAGCTGTAGTCGCCCGTAACGGCCTGCAATTCCGGATTGAACCCCTGTATTTCGGCGGTTTTGCTCGCGCGGCGGTTGATGACCGTAATGTCCTGTGGTCGGAACAGGTCGCAGGTGGATAGTCCGCGAGCGATTGCTCCGCCCATATTGCCTCCTCCGACAATCGATATTTTCATGGGTCGCATGGTTTTTTATTTATAAAAATGCTCCGTCCGTCAGGTGCGGAATCGGAGCTGTATTGTCTATTCGGGCAAAGGTTTGGCAGCGGTGCATACCTGTCGAAAGGGAGCACCGGCGAATCTTTATGCTTCCTGCTCTGCGGGCAGTTTGAATTCGGTGAACCCGGCACCCACGAGGGTATTGAACCAGGAGAAAACCTTCTTCATGTCCGATACGTGGACCCGGTCGCGGTCGTATTCGGGCAATACTTCTGCGAAATATGCTTTGAGTTTTTCCGGAGCCTCCTTGTGGCTGATGGCTGGCTGTCCCTGCGTATGTTCGTAAATTTTGGTGAAAACCTCTGCGAGCGGGATGTCCTCGCCCTCGGTGAAGATGGATATTTCGGTCAGTGCGCTCACTTTGGAGTTGCTTGCGGCATTCATGCGTTTGCCGTCCGACAACGACTCGACGATGACGCCGCGCGACGATTGTGCGACGTATTTGTACAAACCGGGTTGGCCGGAAATGGCCAGAATCTCTTTCAATTCCATAATTTTTTCTGTTCGATAATATGTTTGAGTTTGGTTCTTCACTGTCCGTGCGGGCCGTGCGGGGTGAATCCGCTCCGGCTCGTACCGTTCGAAAATGCGGTTTCAGATGGCATATACGCTGTATTGCTGGGCTTCGGTTACGGAAGAAAGGCCGTTCTCGTTGGTCACGACGATCAGCCAATATACCGTACTGCCGGCTTTCTGTGCAGGAATGATTGCTTCGTAAAAGACCGTGTCGGAAGTCGCCTTGAAATAGTAGGCATTGGTCGATTTCTGCTCCGTGTGCTCTACTCCGTTCTTATCGGTCCATTTGACGTCGTATTTCACCTGAGCGTAGAATGCACCGTACTGGTTCGATATATTGGCCTGCACATAAACTTTCTGAACCGAAGATACCCGGCCTCCGTCTTCGATGGTGGCTCCTTCGTCCGTGATGACCGGGAACGTCGTTTGTTCGGGTCCTACTTCTTTCAGTTCGCACGAAGGAATCGCGCAGGCGATGAAAATCAGAAATAAAAACCACTTTTTCATAATGGATGCGGATTGGCTGTGTGTGGTTACTCTTTGGTCAGGTGAACGTCCATCTGCGGGAACGGGAAGTTGATTCCCTTTTCAGGTAATGTTTTGTAATACAGCTCGTTCATTGCGAAGAAAACGTCCCAGTAATCTTCGTTTTTCGTCCAGGCCCGAACGGTCAGATTGACCGAATTATCGGCCAGGGCAGCGATATATACCGCAGGCGCCGGATCCTGAAGCACCCGTGCGTCTTTGGACAGCAGTTCCAGGATAGCCTCCCGTGCCGTTGCGAAATCGTCGCCGTAAGAGATGCCGATCACCCACTCCACGCGACGTGTTTCGGAGGTGGAATAGTTGTTGATGATCGCGGTAGCGATCGAGCTGTTCGGGATATAGATGGTCTGCTTGTCGGCTGTGGTGATCTTGGTCGAGAAGAGCATGATCTCCTGCACGGTACCCGACTGTCCCTGGGCCGAGATGTAATCGCCTATGCGGTAGGGCTTGAGCAGCAGGATCATCACGCCACCGGCGAAATTCTGCAATGTGCCGCTCAGGGCCATACCGATAGCCAGACCGGCCGAAGCGAGCAGCGCGACGATCGAAGTGGTGTTGATACCCATGACTTGAATGATCAGGAGAATCAGCACGATGTAGGAGATGGTCTTGATCAGGTTGCGCAGGAAGATTTGCAGCGAACGATCCACCTTGCGCTTTTCGAAAGCCGTCGAAAGCAGTTTTATGAGGCGGCCGATAAGCCAACGCCCCGCCATGTATATCGCCAGGGCGAGGACGATTTTCAGGCCGACCCAGATACTTTCCGAAACCAGATTCGTCAGGACTTTTTCCAAATCCATATTAGCGATTTTTTCGACCGTTTCCGCGAATTTGGCTTTTTGTATGCTGTCCGGAACGATGAGTTTTTCGGTTTGCTGTGCTGTGATGAAAAGAAATCCCATGAAAGAATTAAATTTGATAGGTTGAGTTGCAAATTTAATCAAAAAAACCGGAAATAATAGTAACTTTGCTCTATAATGTGTTTAACGGATTTTGCTATGGAAAGTAAGATAGAGATAATCCAAATCAATATTTCGGGCGAAGACAAGCCCGGCATGACCTCTTCGCTGACCGATATTCTGGCCCGGTACGACGCGTTCATCCTCGATATCGGCCAGGCGAATATCCACCAGTCGCTGACTTTGGGCATCCTGTTCATGACCACCTCCGACAAATCGGGCGCCATCCTCAAGGAGTTGCTTTTCAAGGCCTCGGAACTGGGCGTGATGATCCGCTTCACCCCCATCACCGAGGAACATTACCAGGCCTGGGTCGGTCGTCAGGGCAAGAACCGCTATATTATCACTCTTTTGGGACGTCAGGTTACGGCGCGCCATATCGCAGGGGTCACCAAAGCGGTCGCCGAACAGGGACTCAACATCGACGCGATCAAGCGACTTACGGGCCGTATGCCGCTCGAGGAGGAGAACCGTGCCACCCGCGCCTGCATCGAGCTTTCGGTGCGCGGTACGCTCGGCGATAAGGCCGTATTGCAGAAACGCTTCATGGAGCTGTCCAACGAGGGGGTCGATATTTCGTTCCAGAAGGACGACATCTTCCGCCGCAGCCGACGCCTGATCTGTTTCGATATGGATTCCACGCTGATCGAAACCGAGGTGATCGACGAGTTGGCCGACCGTGCCGGCGTGGGTCCCGAAGTGCGGGCCGTTACCGAGAGCGCCATGCGGGGCGAGATCGACTTTACCGAGAGTTTCACGCGCCGCATCGCCCTGCTTCGGGGACTCGACGTTTCGGTGATGGAGGAGATCGCCCGCAACCTGCCGATCACCGAGGGGTTGGAGCGCCTGATGACCATTCTCAAGCGTGTGGGATACAAGACGGCCATTCTGTCCGGAGGTTTCACTTATTTCGGCAACTACCTGAAACAGAAATACGGCTTCGATTACGTTTATGCCAATGAGCTGGAGGTCGAGGAGGGCCGTTTGACGGGCCGTCACGTCGGCGAGATCGTGGACGGCCGCCGCAAGGCCGAGCTGCTGCGTCTGCTGTGTCAGGTTGAAAATATCAACATCGCTCAGTCGATCGCCGTCGGCGACGGAGCCAATGACCTTCCGATGCTCGACCTGGCCGGGTTGGGCATCGCGTTCCACGCCAAGCCCAAGGTGAAAGCTACGGCCAGCCAGTCGATATCGACGATCGGTCTGGACGGCGTACTCTATTTCCTCGGTCTGAAAGATTCCTGGATCGAATAAACCGCGATGCTGCGCCTTTCCCTTCTTCTCTTCGCCCTGCTCGCCGCCGGATGTTACGACGATGCCGGGGTTCCGGCTCCGAAGAACGATCCGCTTCCGGAGGCGAACCTCTCCCTGCCGGACCTCTCCGCGCGGTGCGGGGATACGCCCGTGCGTATCGTCCAGGACATCGTAGTCGCGGGGCGGGTCACTACGTCCGACGAAGCGGGGAACTTCTTCCGCTCGGTCGTGTTGCAGGAAGACGGAACGGGCGTGGAGCTGATGGCCGGCCTGGACGACCTGTTTCGGGTCTATCCTCCGGGATGCCGCATCGCGGTGCGTCTTCAGGGGCTAGCTATGTGCCGTCGCTTCGGAGTGGTGCAGATCGGTACGATGCCTGCGGCGGGAGATTATGCCGTGGAAGCCATCGGTGTCCGTGCCCTGCTCGACCGGTACGTCGCTTGCGAAACCGTCGATGTTCTCCGTCCCGTTCCCCGGATCGTCGCTTTCGACGAACTTGCGCCCGACATGTGCGGCTGCCTGGTGCAGATCGAGGATCTGACGCCGCTTCCGTCGGAAGAGGATCCGACGGATTGGAAATGGGAAGGTTATCGGCTGTTCGAGGACCGGGCCGGAAACAGGATCGCCACCTATACGAGCACCTATGCCCGGTATGCGGCTTCGGAAATTCCGAAGGGGCCGGTTACGCTGGTCGGCGTTTTGCAGTACGGCAATGCCGGGTCGATCGGAAAATCCTATATGATTAAAATGCGCGATGAGAACGATTGTTTTCGGTAGCCTGCTGCTCTTCGTGCTGCAAGCCTGCGGCAATGCTTCGTCGCCGGAGTACGAATCCGGGGACGGGACTGCGCGGCATGTTTCTATTGCGTATCTGAAATCGCTGTGCCGGGGCGTTTTGCATCCCGTTACCGAGGATCTGTGGATCGAAGGCTGTGTCGTGGGCAACGATCTGTACGGCGAATTTCCCGATGCGCTCGTCGTGGAGGACGAAAGCGGCGGAATCGAAGTATTGATCGACGCGAAGCGTCTCTATCGGACTTTCGACTCTGGAAGTACGGTGCGCGTTTATTGCAATGGGCTGGCGCTGGGTGATTACGGGGGCAAGGTACAGTTGGGGCTTCCGCCCACCGCAGAATATATTCTGGACCGTATTTCGGCAGAGTCGCTCGGACGTCATGTTCGCCGCATCGGGGACGGGTCGGTCGATTTCGTGCCTCGGGAACTCTCCTTCGGGGAGGTGGCTGCAAGCCGTATCGCCACTTACGTACGATTCCGCAGGGTCCGGTTCGCGCACGAAGAGGTCGGTCTGCCCTTCTGCCTGCGGGATTCGGAAACCGGCCGATTGCTGGCTACCGACCGCCATTTGGTCGATGAGCGGAACGATACGCTGATCGTCCGATTCGCAGCTTCCTGCACGTATGCCGAGGAGCCGGCCCCGGCTGGAATGGGAACGGTCAGCGGTGTGCTCGACTATTTCAACGGCAATTATATGTTGCGAATTACCAATCGTCTGATGGAATTCCCTTGATTTCCGCGTTTCGATGCGAGGGTTTGCGACGCACCCGATAGAGTTTATGCCTAAATTGTTGCTCATACTCCGTTTTTATCGCTCGGCGATGCTGTTTTTCTGCGGGGCCGTGAGCGTGGCGTTGGCCTGGCTCGTGACCGGATACGGTCCGTCGGTCGTGCCGTTGTGCCTTGCGGGGAAAATGGTCATCTATCCGGTCTATCTGTATGTTTGGATCATACCGCGTTATAACGATGAGTTCGACTATTACCGCAATCTGGGGGTTCGACGACGTATGCTGTTGGGTGCGAGTTGCGGCATAGACTTGCTGGCGTGTTATATGCTGCTGATATTCGTATCCCTTGTACTGTATGAACCCCTCTGAAAAACATATTCTTGAAATAGATTCGGTCGAGTTGTCGTTCGGTGATCGGGTGATTCTTTCGAGTGTATATCTTGCCGTCGAAACCGGCGGAGCAACGGCATTGCTGGGACGCAATGGCAGTGGAAAAAGCTGCCTGATGAAGATACTCTGCGGAGCGTTGCGCCCCGGATTCCGATCGATGCGCATCGACGGCAAATGGTACGATCGTTTCGGAAGCAGCCAGGTGCGTTATCTTCCGCAGCAGGGGTTTACCCCCGGGTGGCTGACTGTGGAGGCGGTTTTGCGGGACTTCGGTCTGGAGTGGGATGACCTGACGGTCTGGTTTCCGATATTCGGGAAGTTGCGGAAGGCGAAAATCCGAACCCTTTCCGGCGGGGAGCGGCGTATTTTGGAGTGTTTCGTTATTCTGCGCAGCCGGAGCCTTTTCGCAGTGCTCGACGAACCTTTTTCACAAGTCGCGCCATTGCATGTTGTAACTTTGAAAGCTTTGATTCGGGCGGAAAAACGAAATAAAGGCATCCTGCTTACCGATCACATGTATCGCCATGTAACCGACGTGGCGGACCGGCTCTATGTGTTGGCAAACGGACAGACCTATCTGACACAGGATGCCGAAGACCTTGTGCGTTACGGTTATTTGAACCATTTGTAGTATTGACAGGAAGGTTTTCTGCCGCCGGAGTTTTCGATAAACCGGCCTTGTTTCCGGTTTTCAACTGCATTTTGAAGGGATTCTGCTTCGGACGTGTCCAAATAAATTTGGCACTCCTCCCGGCTTGCACTATCTTTGCAGCGGTAAATTCCGGTTCGGAAAAGGTCGTGTCGCGTATCGCCGCTGCCGGCCGAAAATTTCCGCACCTTAAATAACAAGACTTATGGCAGGATCGAACTTTGTAGATTACGTGAAAATATTCGCCCGTTCCGGACATGGCGGCAGCGGGTCGGCGCATTTCCGTCGCGAGAAATTCGTCGAATTCGGCGGACCGGACGGCGGCGACGGCGGTCGCGGAGGACATATCATCCTGCGCGGCGACAGCCAGTATTGGACGCTGATCCACCTTAAGTACCAGCGTCACCAGTTCGCGGAGGACGGCGAAGGCGGTTCCGGAGCCCGCTCCTCGGGTAAGAACGGTAAGGACATCGTCATTCCCGTACCGTTGGGAACGGTCGCCAGACGGGTGCTTGAGGACGGTACGACGGAATATGCCGGAGAGGTGACCGCCGACGGCGAAGAGCTCGTCCTGCTCAAGGGCGGCCGGGGCGGACTGGGAAACTGGCATTTCAAGACCTCGACCAACCAGGCTCCGCGTTACGCGCAGCCTGGCGAGGATCGTCAGGAGGGAACTTTCATTCTCGAACTGAAGGTGTTGGCTGACGTGGGATTGGTGGGGTTCCCGAACGCGGGCAAAAGCACGCTCCTTTCGGTCGTTTCCGCTGCAAAGCCCAAGATCGCCAACTATGCCTTCACGACGCTCGAACCCAACCTGGGTATCGTCGAGTGCCGCGATCACCATTCGTTCGTCATGGCCGATATACCGGGCATCATCGAAGGAGCTCACGAAGGCAAGGGATTGGGAACCCGTTTCCTGCGCCATATCGAACGCAATTCGGTGCTCCTCTTTATGATTCCTGCCGACAGCGACGACATCCGCAAGGATTACGCGGTCCTGTTGGGCGAATTGACCCAGTATAATCCGGAATTGCTCGACAAGGAGCGCCTGCTGGCCATCACCAAATGCGATATGCTCGACGAGGACCTGATCGAAGAGATGAAAAGCCATCTGCCCGAGGGGGTTCCTTCGGTCTTCATTTCCTCGATATCGGGTATGAACATTCCCCGGCTCAAGGATATGCTCTGGGAGGCGTTGCAAAAATAAGATAAAGTATAAAAGCCCGCTTGGGGGACATATAATTATACAAAAGCCTCGTATTCCGAAAAGAATACGAGGCTTTGTCTTTCGGTCCGAAACGACGGGGACCAGAGTGTCGGAAGCGCGGCTATCGCCGGATTTTCCGACTGTATCGTTTGCGGGGTCGGCTTTACAGGGCCAGCGGTTCGTATTTCAGTCCCCAGGCATCCGCTACTTGTTTGTAAACGACCTTTCCTTCGACGACGTTCAATCCTAACTCCAGTTCGTGATTCTCCTTGCAGGCGCGACGCCAACCCTTGTCCGCCAGTTGGATGGCGTACGGCAGCGTTGCGTTCGTAAGTCCGAGCGTCGAGGTGTAGGGCACCGCACCGGGGATGTTGGCGACACAGTAGTGCAGAATGCCATCGACGAAGTAGGTCGGCTCCTCATGGGTCGTCGGCCGCGAGGTTTCGAAGCAGCCGCCCTGATCGATGGCCACATCGACCAGAACCGATCCAGGCTCCATATCCTTAAGCATGTCGCGCGTCACGAGTTTCGGGGCTTTCGCACCGGGAATCAGCACCGAGCCGATCACCAGGTCGGCGGTCTTGAGCTCTTCGCGGATGTTGTATTCCGACGACATAAGCGTTTTTACGTTTTGGGGCATCACGTCCGTCAGGTAGGCCAGACGCTTGAGGGAGATGTCGCAGATCGTCACGTCGGCACCCAGGCCGGCCGCCATACGTGCCGCCGCCGTGCCTACGACACCGGCTCCGATCACGAATACCTTGGCGGGCTTCACGCCCGGCATGCCGCCCAGCAGCTTCCCTTTTCCGCCGTGCGGTTTTTCGAGGAAGTAACAACCCTCCTGCGTCGCCATACGCCCTGCGACTTCCGACATGGGAATCAGCAGAGGCAGCGAACGGTCGGATGCTTCGACGGTTTCGTAAGCGCAGCAGATCGCACCACTTTCGACCATTGCCCGGGTCAGCGGTTCGCTGCTGGCGAAGTGAAAATAGGTGAATACCAGTTGTCCTTGGCGGATGAGTTTGTATTCAGGCTCTATCGGCTCCTTGACCTTGATGATCATTTCGGCTTTGGCATAGACCTCTTCGATGGTAGGCAGCAGTTCGGCGCCTGCGGCGACGTAGTCTTTGTCCGGGAATCCGCTGTTTGCACCGGCAGTCGCCTGCACATACACTTTATGCCCACGTTTGGTAAGCTCTTTGGCTCCGGACGGGGTGAGCGAAACCCGGTTTTCGTTGTTTTTAATCTCTTTTGGAATACCGATAATCATAAGTCGAGTCGTTTTTAAATTTTTCGGACTCAATTTATGGAAAATCCGTTGAATTGCCAAATTATTTCCGAAAAAATCGAACCGATATTAAAATTTGTAAGATATGGAGGCGTAAAAGGTCCGGGGATACGCATACAGATAACGGGTGTCCAGCGGTCGGTAAACATACGTGTCTGCGGTCCGGATGCGGCGTACACGGGGAGATTCGTAGCCGCTGAAGAGTTGGTCTCTGTCGTTGAGAAGGTTGCGCACCGAGAGCATCAGAGTCAGACGCGAGGCGTTGAAATAAAACGATTTGAAAAGCGTGACATTCAACGTAAACGCATCCCCGAGCCGTTCCTGGCGGGTAAACAGTTCGAAGGCTTCCGGCGATTCGGCCAGTTGCCGGGCGATGCGCGACGTGCGTCGTACCAGCGACGGTTCGACGAACCGATTCCCGGTCCATGCGGCCTCCGCCTGTACGCCCCAGCCTTTCGGACCGTAATAGTTGAGTCCCGCGAAACCCGTCAGTTGGGGCGTGTTGCCGACCGAGCAGTCGCCCATGTAGCTCGTGGCGTTGCGGTCCAACACCTCGTTGTTCGCGTCGGCATAGACCGTGACGACGGGATTGTCCGCATAGCGGTAACGTCCGGCGCTGGCTGCCAGCGTGAGGTTCCAGCGGTATGCCAGCCGGATCAGGGCGGTCGCTTCCGCGCCGTAACGGAGCGTTCCGATGCCGGCGGCCGCCATGTCGCTGTATGTTGCGTAGAAATCGTCGTAGTAGTGCCGTACCTGCATGCCGTCCGCAGTGCGGACGACGAAGAGCGTAGCCCGAAAGCGCACGTTGCGCCCGGACCAGGTGTAGTTCAGTTCGGCCCCGTACCGTTTCTCCTCGGTGGGATCCTCTACCGGTCGGTTGTTGTATTCGAGGTTCAGGAAAAGGTCGTCTCCGTCGGGTGTCCGTGATGAGGCGTAAACCGTCATTTCCAGATGATGCCGTACCGAGAAGGAGTAGCCTGCCGAGGCGCGGAACAGGTAGGGCGCGAAATGCAGCGCCCGCGATTTTCCGAAGGATTTATTGCCGGCGAAAAGCTCTTTTTCGTAGTGTCCCCGGCGGAATACGGAGGCGGCTCCGACCTCGGCTGCGATAAAAGCCCGCAGGCGGTCGGCACGGTATTCGAGTGAACCTCCGGCGCCGATTTCATTGCGCCGCAAGTCGTAGTCGTAGCCGAAGCGATCGCCTTCGCGGATGATCCGATCGGGATGACGCAGATCGTTCTGGAGTTTGTTGCCATAGACGCCGTCGTCGATCAGGTAATAGTCGCGATCGACGAAATAACTGCGCCCCATCAAATCCCTCATCTGTTTGTAGAATCGGGAGTCCGTCCGGGCCGCCCGGATGCCGTAGCGTACCGTCAGTCGTTCGCTGATTCGGGTGATGCCCTCCGCGAGGAGCTGCATATTGGCGATGCGCTCCACACGGTCCTCCATGAGATAGGTCGCGCTGCCGTCCTTGCTGTTTCTGTTTTGCCGGTAAAATTCGTCCCAGTCGATTTGGGTGTAGCGGACATCGTTCGCCCGCCAGATATTTTCCATTTCGAGCCGGGTTACGGGGTCCGTCTGGTAGCCGGGCATCCAGCGGTAGTAGTCCGGCATCGGGCTCGGAGCGTCGTACCATGCCAGCGAACTGTAACGCCTGATGCCCGTTTCCGCCGTGAAGGTCGCTGCGAGCGAAGTCGCATCCGTCAGGCGGATCCGGTATGCGGCTGCGGCCAGAGGAACCGCTTCGCGTCGGATGCGCCCGCTGCGCACTTTTCCGTCCTGATAGCCCCACGAAGGGTTGTAGAGGGGATTTCCCGTCAGGTCGAAGGCTTCCCGGGTCGATGAGGTGCGCAGGCTTCGCATCGAAACCGGTACGACGGTCAGCAACGAGAAGAGATGCCTGTCTCCGAATCTTTTGGATAGAAGTATCGCTGCATTCAGCGAATTGCTGAATACGCCGTCGGCATAAAGGTCCCGTCCCGTGCGGCCCTGTACGGTCGCCGCAAGGTCCCAGTTCCGGCCGAGGTTTTCGGCGATGGTCAGGCGGAGCCCCATCAGGTAGTTGCGGCCGGAGAATTGGAGTGCCGCATTGCGCTCCGGGAGCAGTGGCTCTTCGGAGGTTCGGTATTCGGCGTCCAGAGTCGTCGGTAAATGCCATCCGTTCATCGGCTCTCCGTACTTTTGGGGATACAAGGCATTCATCGACGGAATGTAGCGCGACGGCAGCCGGATGCCGTTCAGCGACATCCGGTCGGGCCGGTACGGTTCTCCGCGGCGGTTGTAGGCCACGAATGAGAATTTGAAGTCCGTGGCGTCCCGGAACAGGTCGCCCGTACTTTGGATCGCTCGGTAGAAGAGCGACGAATCGGTGTCGATCATCGGGCTGTAAGGCTCTTCGTAACCGTTCTGAAAGGGATAATACTCTTCGTCCCGCAGATTGTCTTCCGGGGTTTGGGCCCGGAGCGGGAAACAACCGATCAGGCCGATGACAACGAAGAGTAAATATCTCATTTGGGTCATGGTATGATACAAATATACCCAAATAATAAAAAAATCGGACGCTTGGGTCCGATTTATCTTCAATTCCGTCCGAGATATGGCTCCCGTTTTGATTCCGATCACCTCTGTATCCCTGGCAGAACAGCGGATTCCGGCGAGCGCCCCTGCGATATGGCACGCCGCGACCTGACGTTCCATAAAGAGGATGATACGAAGGCTCTACCTTCATTTCGCATCATAGCGATCGAGCGAAGGCCGCTTTATCCGGGGTGATTATACATTCGGAGTGCATCGCTGCATTCCCGGCAAGACGTTTCTGTATTTTGGTTTATGCTTAATTCTGCAGACTTCATTCCATGGGGTGCAATGCAGCAGAAATGCCGTCGTAGGCCCTGGAGCGGCCTGAAACGGAGTTTGATAAAAGAGCGCCGACTTGTTGGAAAATAACGACGCCGTCTTTCAATGATTGCGCAGATGGGATCCTCCTTCTTGGCCGTTCGCTTGAAACGAAATATGGAAATTTTTTCGAAGTCCGCTTTTGGACCGATTTATATAATAGACTGCCGGGTTACGGCTTATGTAGTGTCAGGGCCTCAAATGAGCGATCGGCATAGACCAGAATAACGCGCACGACGGGATTCCGGTCATTGCCGGCGAGGGTTTGAAGAACCGTATCGGTTTGCTTCGACAGCTCGTTGTCGTTCTCGGCCGTTTGTGTCGATGGAGCGACCGAACCGGCGGTGTTCGATCTCTGTTCCAGTTCCGTCCCGAACAGTCCGGTGTCAGTCCGACCATTTCCAGCGTCTGTTCCGTTCGTTGAAGAGGAACTTTTCGGATTGCCGGTTCGATACATCTGTTCGGAGTCGAGCAGCAACCAGTCCGGATTGACGCGCGGAAACCTCCGGAGAATCTTCTGCAGCAAATCGAATCCCGGTTTGTTCCGTCCGGCGAGAATGTGGGAGATTCCCGAAGGCTGGATTCCGAGGATCTCGGCCATCCGGCTGGAGGTTAAACCTTCGCTTTTCATCAATTGTTGCAATTTCTCCTTCATTTCCGGTATTTTTTACAAAAATAAATATTTTTCTTTTGTAAAACAACTATTTTGTACGATTGTAAAATGTTAATTGTTGTCGATAATGTTTACAAATGTAATTATTCGAATATGGTTAAATATCTTCGAATCTTGTGTGTGAATTATTTGTATATATAATTTTATGTAATTTATTGATTATAAGTATATAATGCTTTTATATTTTTATGAAATTCGATGTGGACTGCAAAACGGCTCTAAATACGGTTGGATTCTTCTTGTTTTTATTTAGTTAGTTGTCATAAATATATGGTTTATAGTATATTTATATTGATAATTCAATATTTTGATTCTAATAATGCAGGGGATTTTTGACTGTTGCGAGGGTTTGCTTAGTATTTTACATTTGTTGAATATCAACAGCATGTTTACAGAGTGTGTATTTACAAATGGATAAAATTAGGCAAGTTTAAGAAGAAAGATGTGATTACATTTGTAACATACTACCCTATTTTGCTGGATTTTGCAATAATTTCGGGATATTGAAATTCGCTCTCCGTCGTTTTTTTAACATTATTTTCCTTTTGATTATATTATGTTAAAAAATAAGGCCGGATAGTGTAATCAATACACTACCCGGCTGGTAATTAATGGTTTGTATGTTCTGCCGTATGTCCTATTCCCGAATCATTCTGGCTGTTTCTTCGAACTCTTCCGGAGTGAATTTGGGCTTGACTTTGCGGAAATCAACGTCGTATTCGTTTTCCATCGGGATCAGGTGAATGTGCGCATGGGGAACTTCGAGGCCGAAAACCACTACTGCCACTCTTTTGCAAGCGATTTTCGCCTGGATTTTTTTCGCCACCCTTTTGGCGAAGACGATCATCCCTTGCAGGGTTTCGTCGTCCAGGTCGAAAATATAATCGATCTCTTTCTTGGGGACGACCAGCGTATGACCTTTCTCGAGGGGATTGATGTCGAGGAATGCCAGAAAATTTTCATCCTCCGCCACCTTGTAGCTCGGGATTTCGCCGTTGATGATGCGAGTGAATATGGATGCCATATGAAAATATGTTTATTGATTGCGTCGTTGCTTGTTGTGGCTTATCGCCTCTTTGAGGTCCCGTAATAAGCGAAGGGAGTTTTAATTTAATTCGGAGAGAAGAATCCTTCTCATCCTTCTATTTTGCATCGTGTCGGCTTCCGAAAAATACGGGAATCGATGCCGATGAGCGTATGTGCCTGTCTTTGGCTACTCCTCCTTGAATTTTGGAGCCATTATCTCCGAATAAAGGACCGCTTTTCGCACGTCGAATTCTTCGGCGATACCGGGGCTATGAGGTTGCTGTTCGGCGTCCGCTCGGGATATGCCGATCTGGTTGCGTAACGGAGATTCCGCTTTTTCAGTTTTTGGGGACTTGCCGGCCGTTTTTCGGAATCCGGACACCGGGGCGGATGTGTCCGCCTCCGCCTGACGGACGGGCTGTGCCGCCGATGCGGAGCGCAACTCTTTTCTTTGCATCTCCTTGAACTTCTTGACCAGCGGGACGATCGTGACTATGACGATCAACAGTGCGCTCCACAGTATTTGGATGATATCTTTGTCCATAGTGCCGATGGTTTAATCCTGATTACGTTTTACGGTGTCTATGCCCTTTATCTTGCGGATTTTGTCCATGATTGCATGCAGGCCCTCCGCATCCTTGACATAAAGGCTGATCGTGCCCTCGAAAATGTTGTCGTGCGTCTGGATATTGATCTGCCGGATATTGATGCTGAAGTCCTCGCTGACCGTTTTTGCCAGGTCGAGCAGTATGCCGGTGCGGTCGATGCCGCGCAGTTCGATGGTCGATAGGTACGACATGGCCTTGTGTTGCGACCATTTGATTTCGTCCTTGAGGATATTGCGTCCGAATTGAGCGGCCAGCCGGTCGAGCTCCTTGCAGTTGGATTTATGCACGATGATACGGTGCGACGCAGGGTCTTTATACCCTACCACGCTGTCTCCCGGAATCGGTTTGCAACATTCGGCCATGACGAATTGCGGTTCGCCTGCCGTTGCCGATTCTTCGGCTTTCGCGCTGTTCGGTTCCGGATTTTCGGCATCGTCGCCCTCCTCGTCCTCCTTTTTGTTGATAAAAAGCGTCCAGAACTTGAGTATCTTGCTGGTGGCATTGACTTTCAGGACCTTGTCCAAGTCTTTTAGATCGACGATCCCCGCCCCGATTTTGCTGTAAAGCTCCTCTTTGTTGTTGGATTCGTAAATCGGGACGATTTTGCGCAGCACACGACCGCTGAGCGGGGTATTGAGTTGCTGCATTCGCTCCTCGAGCATCTTCATGCCCCGTTCGATGTTGTTTTGCCGCTCGCGTTTGAGAAAACTCTTGATCGCCTGCTTAGCTTTGGTCGTGGTGACGATGTCGAGCCATTCGGCTTTGGGGCGTGCGTTGTCGGCGGTGATGATTTCGATCTGGTCGCCGCTGTTGATCTGTGTGGTGATCGGCTCGATCTTGTGGTTGATCTTGGCGCCGATGGCACTGTTTCCGATCTTCGAGTGTATGTCGTACGCGAAGTCCAGTGCGGTGGCTCCGTACGGCATTTTCCGAGCCTCTCCTTTGGGTGTAAATACCGCTATTTCAGATGTGTATAGCGATAATTTGAAGTTATCCAGGAAGTCAACGGCGTTTTCCGTCGGACCATTCAGTGCATCGCGTATCTTTTTGAGCCAGCGGTCGAGTTCGTCCTCGTTGTTCGACAGCGAGGCGTTTTTGTATTTCCAATGAGCGGCGAATCCCCTTTCGGCGATCTCCTCCATGCGTTGCGTGCGGATCTGCACCTCTACCCATACTCCGTCGGGACCCATAACAGTCGAGTGCAACGCTTCGTAGCCGTTGGCCTTGGGCATCGAAATCCAGTCGCGCAGGCGATCCGGTTTCGGCGTATAGATGTCGGTGATAGTCGAGAATATCTGCCAGCACTGTGTCTTTTCCGAGGGGAACGGCAGCGGCTGGAAGACGATCCGGATGGCGAACAGGTCGTAAACCTCCTCGAAGGGAATCTGTTTGCGCTGCATCTTGCTCCAGATCGAGTAAAGGCTTTTGACACGTCCCGAAATTTCGAAGTTGATATGGTCCCGCTTGAGCGCTTCGATGATCGGGGCGTTGAATTTGCTGATGAAGGCTTCGCGCTGTTCTTCGGTCGCTTTGAGTTTTTCCGACAGCTCGGCATATTGTACCGGGAAGCGATATTTCATGCAGAGGTCTTCGAGTTCGCTCTTAATAGTGTACAGGCCGAGCCGATACGCCAGCGGTGCGAACAGGTAAAGCGTTTCACCCGTGATTTTGATCTGCTTGTTGGTAGGCATCGACCCCAGCGTACGCATGTTGTGCAGGCGGTCGGCGATTTTGATCAGGATCACCCGCACGTCGTCCGAAAGCGTGAGCAGGACTTTGCGGAAATACTCCGCCTGCTCCGAAGTATCGGCATTGAATACGCCCGACATCTTCGTAAGCCCATCGACCATCTTGGCGATCTTGGGCCCGAAGATGCGCTCCATATCTTCGACCGTGTACTCCGTATCCTCCACAACGTCGTGCAGCAGGGCGGCGACGACCGATTTGACGCCGAGCCCGATCTCGTCCACGACGATCTTGGCTACGGCGATGGGATGCAGCAGGTACGGCTCGCCCGAGCGACGACGCACTCCGCCATGCGCCTCTTTCGCCAGGAAAAAAGCGCGTTTGATGAACTCCCAGTCTTCGTCGTTTTTACAGATTTTGGTGCACGACTGAAGCAGTTCCTCCCACTTCTCCTTGATTAATCGTTCGTCTTCCGGCGTAAAATCCATACCATCCAATGCTGTTTTAGGGTCCAACTACGAATTTCGACGGATTTCGTACCGACGATCTCGTTTTCTATCGTAAAATATCGTTTTTCGCTTCGTTTCCGGGGTGCCGTTTTATAACTGTCCCGGCTATACCGTGCGTCGCTGCCTGTATTTGTCCGAAGAGAGAAGACTCCGACCGGTCTTTTGGGCGTTTCCTGCCTTTGTTACAGGCCCCGGTCGGCTCTTCATTCGCTTTTTATGCTTTGCGGGCGGCAATCATCGCTTCGCGGACTTTGGCTTCGACTTCGTTGCGGAGCGCTTCATCGTTCTTGAGAAGCTCTTTCACGCTGTCGCGGCCCTGGCCGATTTTGCGGTCGCCGTAAGAGAACCACGAACCCGATTTCTTGATGATTCCGTAGTCCACACCCAGGTCGATGATTTCGCCGATCTTCGAGATGCCCTCGCCGAACATGATGTCGAATTCGGCCTTCTTGAACGGGGGCGCCACCTTGTTTTTGACCACTTTGACGCGGGTGCGGGTGCCGAGCTGTTCCTCGCCGTCCTTGATGACCGACACCCGGCGGATGTCGATGCGGACGCTGGCATAGAATTTCAGTGCATTACCGCCCGTCGTGGTTTCGGGGTTGCCGTACACTACGCCGATCTTGTCGCGCAACTGGTTGATGAAGATGCAGACCGTTTTGGTTTTGGAGATGCTCGAGGTGAGCTTGCGCAGTGCCTGCGACATCAGGCGGGCCTGCAATCCCATCTTGGCATCGCCCATCTCCCCTTCGATTTCCGCCTTGGGCGTCAGAGCCGCCACGGAGTCGATGACGATGATGTCGATGGCGCTCGAGCGGATCAGCGAGTCGGCGATTTCGAGCGCCTGTTCGCCGTTGTCCGGCTGCGAAATCAGCAGGTTATCGACATCCACGCCGAGTTGCTGGGCGTAGGAGCTGTCGAAAGCGTGTTCCGCGTCGATGAAAGCGGCGATACCGCCGGCCTTCTGGGCTTCGGCGATGGCGTGGATCGCCAGGGTCGTCTTGCCCGAGGATTCGGGACCGTAAATCTCGATGACGCGTCCTTTGGGGTAACCGCCTACGCCGAGCGCCATGTCCAGGGTGATCGAACCCGTGGGGATTACCTGTACGTCGGCGACCTCTGCGCTCGACATGCGCATGATCGAGCCTTTGCCGAAATCCTTCTCGATCTTCTCCATCACCGCGTTAAGTACCTTTAACTTGTCGGGATTTGCTTGTGTTTTCTCTGCCATATAGTCGAATTGTTTTTATTTTTTCGTATTTCGTATCCGGTGTCCGGTGCGTAAACCCGGGATTTTCCCGCCTGCCGAACTTTGCTGTTCTGTCGTCGCTGCCCGGCGACCGACGGATCTTCCGACACTGTTCCTGAAAGTCGGAATCGCCGTTTCGCTCCGGGTGTTTTACACAACGGGATTTATTTTTCAAAGTTACGAAATAAAATGCAATTATCGCCATTTCCGGCCGGATTTATGGCTGTTTGCGGATGTAATTCTGTGGGTGAAGGGGAAATTTGCGGCTGCGTGTCGGGGTGGGTCGTATTTTGGGGAAACAGGGTCGTTCGTTGCCGACGGCCTGAAGAATCCGGGATTTTCGGAGGCGGAGGATATGGTCGGCGAATCGACTGCCTCCGGTGTGGTTCAATGTCCGGGTGCAACCGGATTGGAGAAGTGTATGCGTGCCGGTGTCGGGGATGGTTTTGTCCGGAGTGACAACAAGCGGAAGGCGACGGAGTTTGCGGGCTTGTATGGCATCGGAAATATCGAGTCGTCGGTAAGTTTTTCGCAAATTTGTGATTCGGGAGGAGATGAAAAAAGTCCCGGCGGGTTATGCCAGGACCAGTTTTTCGAGCTCTTCCATCTGTCGCTGAAAAGCCTTGTCCGTTTCGATCTGGTTCGATACCGCCTTGCAGGAGTGCAACACCGTGGCGTGGTTGCGTCCTCCGATAGCCGAACCGATGGCGATCAGCGGGGATTTGGTGTGCTGCTTGGCCAGGTACATGGCGATCTGACGCGCCTGAGCCACTTCGCGGGTTCGTTCGGGCGAATTGAGGCGCTGGATGTCGATATGCAGGAAGTCGCAGACGACTTCGATGATGTGCTCGATTGTGATCTCTTTTTGGCATACCCGGACATAGACCTTCAGAATCTCCTTGACGAGCGACAGGGAAACTTTCTTGCCCATATAGACGGTATTGGCTACCAGGGCCGACAGAGCGCCCTCGATTTCCCGGACGTTGGCGGAGATATTGTCCGCCAGGTAGCGGACGATTTCGTCCGTAAGCTGGAGGCCGAGTTTCTGAGCCTTGATTCTGATGATCTTGACTTTGGTGTCGTAGTCGGGCGTGTTGAGCTGGGTCGAAAGTCCCCACTTGAAGCGGGTCAGCAGTCGCTGTTCGATGTCCTTCAGCTCCACGGGCGGTTTATCCGAGGTAAGGATCAACTGTTTGCCTGCCAGTTGCAAGTGGTTGAATATGTTGAAGAAGGCGTTCTGGGTGCCGGTTTTTCCCGTGAGCTCCTGGATGTCGTCGATAATCAATACGTCGATCATCTGGTAGAAATGGATGAAATCCGGAATTTCGCCGTTCTTGTAGGCGGTCTGGAATTGCGCCTGGAACTTGTTCATCGAGACGTAAAGCACCTGCAGTTCGGGGTGGCGCTGCCGCACTTCGTGGCCGATCGACTGCACGATGTGGGTCTTGCCCAGTCCGGAGTTACCGTATATATACAGCGGGTTGAAAGGCGTATGGCCCGGATCGACCGCGACGGCCATACCCGCCGAACGGGCCAGGCGGTTGCACTCCCCTTCGATGAAGGTTGCGAACGTGTAGTTCGGGTTGAGCTGCGGGTCGATGACGATCTTCTTGAGACCCGGAATGACGAACGGATTTTTTATATTTGCCGTGTTGGTCTGGGTGCTGAACTGCGAAATCGCCGTCGTATCGGCTTCTTTCGACACTGGCACGCTCTGTGCGTCGTTTTTGGGAACGGCGTAGTGCAGGCGGATCTCCTGTCCGTAGAGCTGGGAGATGATCGGCCGCAGGAACGGAATGTAGTGCTTCTCGATCTGATAGACGTAGCTCATGTTGGGCACGCACAGACGAAGCGTCTTGCCGTCGAATTCGAGCGGCACGATGGGTTTGAACCACTTCACGAACTCCTCTTCGGTCGTTCGGGACTTGATCTGGTCCAAACAAGTTTGCCATTTTTCGCAATATGTCTGTGCGGGAGCTAACATCGATGGAGGGTGTATCCGTTTTTTTTGGTAGCACAAAGTTGTAAATAAATTTGTGAAAATGGAGCGGCAAAATGCTTGCAAAAGTCGATACTTTTACTATAGAAAAAAGGATGTGGCAGGCTCCTCTTTTTTAACTTGCTGATAGTGAATATTGGAAATAAAATATGTATATTTGCGTATAAAATTTTTGGAGGATAACAGCTTTAAGCTATAAATAAAACCAATGTAGTTATGGAAAACGGATTAGAACAACAAGTGCTGGCGAAAGCCCAAAAATGGCTCGACGGCAATTATGATGCAGAGACTAAAAAACAGGTTAAATACCTGATGGATAATGATATGAAAGAACTTGTAGAGAGTTTTTACAAGGACCTCGAGTTCGGTACGGGCGGTCTTCGCGGGGTCATGGGAGTGGGCACCAATCGTATGAATATCTATACGGTAGGTGCTGCGACGCAGGGTCTTTCGAACTACCTGAAGCGCAATTTCGCGGGCGAGGAAATCCGGGTCGTCGTAGGGCACGACAGCCGCAACAATTCGCGGATGTTCGCCGAGCGTGTGGCCGACATCTTCGCCTCGAACGGATTCACCGTATTTCTGTTCGACGCGCTGCGTCCGACACCCGAGTTGAGCTTCGCGATCCGGGAGCTGAAATGTCAGTCGGGCGTGGTCGTCACGGCTTCGCACAACCCCAAAGAATACAACGGCTACAAAGCCTACTGGTCCGATGGATCGCAGGTTACGGCACCGCACGACAAGAACATCATCGACGAGGTGGAGAAAATCACCGAGGTCGATCAGGTGCTTACCGGCCGGAACCCGCAGAACATTCATGCTCTGGGCAAGGATTTCGACGAGTTATACCTTAATAAAATATACGAGTTGTCGCTTTCGTCCGAGAGCGTGAAACGTTTCCACGACATGAAGATCGTCTATTCGCCCATGCACGGTGCCGGCGTGCGGCTGGTTCCCGAGTCGCTCAAGCGCTTCGGCTTTACCAACGTGCAAATGGTTCCCGAGCAGGCGGTGATCGACGGTAATTTCCCGACGGTGGAATCTCCCAATCCGGAGGAGCGCAAGACGATGTCGATGGCTATCGACCTGGCGAAGAAGGTGAAGGCGGATCTGGTGTTGGCTACCGATCCCGATTCGGACCGTATCGGCGTGGCGCTGCCTGATGAAAACGGCGAATACGTGCTGTTGAACGGCAACCAGACATTGGTGCTGCTGATGACTTATCAACTGACCCGCTGGGCCGAGTTGGGCCGCCTGAACGGACACCAGTACGTGATCAAAACGATCGTTACGACCGAAATGGTGGATGCCGTAGCCGACTATTTCAAGGTGAAATGCTACGAGTGTCTCACCGGCTTCAAATACATCGCCAAGATCATTCGGGGGCACGAAGGTACCGATATGCAGTACATCGGCGGCGGCGAGGAGAGCTTCGGCTACCTGGCCGGGGACTACGTCCGCGACAAGGACGGCGTGTCGGCCTGCTCGCTGGCGGCCGAGGCCGCAGCCTGGGTGCGCGATACGATGGGTATCTCGCTGTACGAGTGGCTCAAGCAGCTTTATGTCAAGTACGGATTTTACCAGGAAGGCCTCGTTTCGGTAGTCCGTACCGGTAAGGAGGGTGCCGAATTGATCCAGCGGATGATGGTCGATTACCGTGCCAATCCTCCGAAAGAGATTCTCGGCTCGCTCGTGGTGAAGATCAACGATATTCAGACTTTGGAGTCGTTCGATGTCCGCACCGGAAAGAAGACGCATCTGGAGCAGGATAAGAGCAACGTACTTCAGTGGTATACCGAGGACGGCACCCGTGTCTGTGTCCGTCCGTCGGGTACGGAGCCCAAGATCAAGTTCTACTTCGGGGTGAAGGCTACCCTGCCGTCCGTCGCCGATTACGAAAAGGTACGGGCCGAACTGAACGACAAGATCGAACGGATCAAGAAGGAGCTGAAATTGGTGTAAAATATTCATATAATTTTATGGAATGCGGATATTTCCCGATTATAGGTTGGGGATTTTCACTCCGGAATCAAAAAAGAGAGCCTTAAAAAGGCTCTCTTTTCGTTAAATTCAATAATTGTAATTACCCTACTACTTTTCGGATGCGTTCCAGCCCTTCGGCGAGCGTCTTGCGGGGGCAGGCGATGTTGATGCGCAGGAACCCTTCTCCGGCGTACATTTCGCCTTCGTTGATCCATACGTGCCCCTCCTCCAGTAACTGCCGGGCTATTTCCGTCGTGGGGCGTTTCAACGTCCGACAATCCACCCACACCAGGTAGGTGGCCTCGAGCGGAGTGACCGGCAGAGCCGGCAGGTGCCGGGTGAAGAAGTCGCGCAGGTATTCGTAGTATAATCGCAAAATTCATTTGTACCGATTGTAAAATTCAAATGTGCATTTTTTCGTGATTTTTGCACTCCGAACGAAAAGCGTTTAACTCGTGTTCAAACTACCTTTGTACAAAGGAATTAAACGATCGGAATGTTTATGCGGCAACCTTGTCGAGTAACATTATGATGTTTTCTTTTATCTTCCGTTTGTCTCGGTTCCACTCGACCGGTTCGATTCCTTTCTCATATTGCGGATAAGGTTTTTCCGGCTTTATGAATCGAAAATGCTTGCAAAGCGGGTAAATGTAGCGATATGTTTTTATCTGCAGCACTTCCAAATCGCCAATCAAATACGCGATATTCGAGCGTAAATAAGTGGATAACGACGTCGTATCTGTAAGGTTTTGTTCGTGTATGATTTCTCGGTTCGTTTATTCCGCAGGAACCGCGTATAATGGAATCCGTAATACCGGAAATTCGACGCCTTGTATATCGTTCCGCAGCCGAGGCGACCGTCGGCGAAGCTCTGAACGGCGACGATGTTCGGATCAGCTTTGCGCAGCAGTTTGAGTGATGCGGCAATCAACACGCTTTCGGCGTTCTTCCCCAGCGTGTCGTCGATCCACATGCGATTGAGCTCGCAAACCCACGCTTTCGGGTTCGGGTGCGTAAATATCTTTGCGGCGGGGTTTTTCATGTACCCGTAAACGGCAACGCCGAGGCATTTGTCGGGTTCTTCCGCCCGGAACACTCCGAAATTGTACTTTCCGAAGCCGCCTTCGTTCCACTTGTGCGAGTAGTGGTTCTCTACGATCATACGCTTTGCCTCCTCTTTGGGTACGCCCTTGATAATCAATTTCCCGAGCGTGGAGGTCTCTTTCACGATTGCCAGCCCGTCGATCGGCTGGGCTTCTGCTTGTTTCTTACATGTCATTCAGCATAAAGCAATGTTTTTAGGGATTTATAAAATGGTGTTCAAAATGTTTTCCTATCTTTGTAGTCTCTTACCTCTGCACACCAGCAGGACATAGAACTACAAATGCGAAAACGCCGATACGCGACCAAAGGATTGCCCTCGGTTGTGCGTATCGGCGCATTTATGTTAGTGCAGAGGTAAGAGACTCACTAACGGCCGGGGGCTTTTTCATGCCCCCATGTTATGGATCAGTTTTTCATCATCGGCGGTCGTTTTTCAGGTGGGATGTATGGATATTTGCGGTTAGGGATGTAGGTGATCCACGCGAACAGATGCCGCCACCATCGACGGGTATAAGAGGGATCGTGCTGGTTGTAGATCGCCTCGGTTTCAAAACAACTGTTCCCATAGGCGCGGTTGTAGGGCGGCAGGAGAACTTCTATTGCGACCGAAAGGCCGTAAATCAATAAGGGCGCCGGAACGGCCGCCAGCATCCACCATGCGGAAACCCCGAACAGGAGGTGTGCCGCCACCGTACCCAGCAGACAAACGGCGACGATCTCCAGTTGCTGCCGCATGTGGATTTTCTCGTGATTGAGTAGTCGGGCCGTCAATGCGACGCCCTCTTTCACGAACAGCCAGACCAGCACGGTCAATGCCGTGAAGCGGCCGAACGGAATAAAACGATTATATACGATTTTCATCATATTACGGAAACTCTATAACAGGAATATTTATCGATATGGCCGTTCAACATCATAAAGCTCAAAGTAATCAGTTTCGAGCCTTTGGGGATGGCGATGCTCGAATTGGCGGCATCGCCTGCCAGCAAAAGAGAAATGGTCAGGTTATTCTCCAGTCCCGCTATGCATCTCAATACCAATTCGATAATTTGAAGCGGAGCGGATCCTGCCGGAATCGTACTGTCGATCGCAAACGAGGTTTGGGTTCGTCCTATCTCTCGTATATACGAAACATATCCTCGGCCTTCGAGGTAGCTTACATTGGAACTTAATTTCAATGTACTGCCGAGGGTCATTGTTGAAGATGAAATTAGACCTTGCGTTGGAATGACATCCAATTTCTTTTTGTCGGCTGCCGACATCAGGCCGTTTGCCGACCGGGTGGCTACGGCCGTCGATGCTTTGCCGTTCCAGGTCGTTTTCTCCGCGTCGCTTACGAAGCGGTGGTTCGCGTCTTGTGTGATGTTCGAGGCCGAAACAGGCCCCTCAAAATTCCCCCCCCCGGCATATGAGAGGGCGTTCCAGGCAGTGGCGCCATCTCCGATTTTGTGTTTGCGCGTGTCGGATTCATAGACGACCTCTCCTTTCAGCAGGACGGGATTTTTGGCCGTGAGAGTCGCTGCGGTATGTACCGGATGCTGGATCCGGCTCTGTATGGTTTTGTTCATATCGATCAGGTTTCAAAAAAGGTGACGAGTCCGTATATCCGCATCCCCAAAATGAGTGCGCTGTATCATATTTCCCCCCGTAGGAGCTCATACTTTCTGCGTCCCCGTCACCAGAATATTCAGATATGCAAGACTGACGGTGTCAAACCGCAGTTGCTTGCAGCAACTTTGAAATAACTGCGCGGTCCTTCGATGCGTCTTTGGGCATCGCCGACGAAAAGGACTACGCCGGAGTAGAATGATACGTACATTTTTAGTTTTCCGAACTCGTCCTGCCCGGCCCCTCGCCCGCAGATGTTGATTCCTCTGTGCAGATCGAACTTGACCTTCCCGCAATAAGACGTATCGCTGATCCGTGTCACCCACCTGCCGAACAGGGCCTCGACGGAGATCACCGGAAGCCAGCCGCTCTTGTCCGCTTTGTCGGACTCGAACGGGATCGGATCGATGCGTGTCGATGTCCACGACAACTCGTCGCGTGAAAATCTGTCCTGCACGAGTTTGAACCCGCTGCTGGTCGGGCGCAGCTTCGCAGCGCTCGACTTTCGGACTCGTGCATTCTTGTAGTGGAGTATTCCGACGCTGCAGCGTTTAAGAATCGGATCCGCAGGGTCGGTCGCGGGTTTGACGTAAAGCATTCCCCCTTGCACCTTCCACCGCAATGCGGGTACTTTTTCGATATCGGAGGCATAGGCCAGTGTGTTCCAGGCCGTCGTGCCGTCGCCGAGTTTGTGGCGTCCGGTATCGGATTCATAGACGATTTCGCCCTTGAGCAGGACGGGATTCTTGGCGGCAAGTGCCTCCGCCGTATAGACCGGAAGTTGTGTCCGGGTTTGGATTGTCATTTTTGCTGCCATAGCGTCAATTCATTCCGGGGATTGAACATTGGATAATCACCTCGCCGTCCGTCAGGTCGTCGAGTTTCTTCTTGTCGGCCGACGACATCAGACCGTTTGCTGACTGGGTGGCGACGGCCGTCGATGCCTTGCCGTTCCAGGTCGATCGCTCCGTATCGGTTATGAAGCGGTGCGTGGCGTCCTGCTCGATCATCGAAGCCGGATGGGAGGCCGGGTGCCGGTAGTTGTTCGCCCCCGATGAGATTCCCGCCAGCTTGGCCTTCTCCTCGGAGGTGTAGTCCTCGGTGGAAAGGCCCTTGCCCGCGACCTTATCGACCTTTCGGCCGATCTGCGTGGCGACGGTCGTAGCGAAATTCGGATCGTTGCCCAGGGCGGCCGACAGCTCCTTGAGCGTGTCGAGCGCCGCAGGGCTGCCATCGACCAGTTCGGCGATGGCCTTGTCCACATAATCTTTGGCCGACTGGAGCGTCGCGCGGTCGCCGCTCTCGCGGGCGGAGGCCTCCTCAGCGACGGCCGCATCGGTGTGTTCATTGGCTGCTCGAAGGGTCGCGGCATCGCCCTGCCCGCGCTTCTGGGCCTCGTCCGCCACGGCGGTATCGGTATAGGTCTTGGCCGAAGAAAGGGTCGCGGCGTCGCCTTGTGTCCGCTCCTCGGCTTCCGCTGCGACAGATGTGTCGGTATAGGATTTGGCCGAGGAGAGTGTCGCGGCATCGCCCGCGGCCAGCTCCCTGCGGATCGCGGCCTCTTCACCTTTGGCACGTTCGATCTCGGTGTCGAGTCTGCCGTCGAGCGCCTCGATGTCATTTTGGACCTCATTGAACGCCTTCTCGGAGGAGGCTACATGGACGGAGAGGTCGTCGGTTACTTTCTGCACTTTCTTCTCCAGCTCCCGTCCCTCGGCCGTATTGTATTTCCCGTTAAGCTGATCGGTAAGCCCCTCGACCCCACTCATCGGGATTTTGTCCTCGGTCTTATGGAAGAAGCTGTCGAAGAGGTCCGAGAACTGCTCGGCCGTCGGGTACATTCCCCGGCCGAACCATTTGCGCAGCTGCGCACGTACTCTGATTGCCATTCTGTAATCGCGTGATAAGAGTTTTACTTCGTCCGCATGACATAGGCCAGCGTATAATAGGGCGGGCGGTTCTCGTGCGAACCGCCGCCGCCCGTGCGGTCCGTTGTTCCGAAAGGCGTCGTGCGGTCATGCCACGATACGGCTTCGGGATAAGAGTTGCTGCCGCCGCTGCGCCAGCTGCCGTTACCTCCGGTCCAAAGATTCTCCCCGTGTGCGTGCGAAGGTATCTCATCGACGGTGAGCGTGTGTTTCTTCTCGCCGCCCACCTTGCCGTAGCTGCCGTAGTCGGCATCGCTGACGTTGTAACCCACCACGAAGCGGCCGCGCAGGTCGGGCAGGCGGAAATAGCCGCTCGTGGTCGAGAGTTTCCGGCCGTTGCAGTCGTAGGCGTTGTTGTAGGTGCTGCCGATGGCCTTGTAGAGTTCGGGGTACTCCGACTGCTTGAGCTGCTGCCCTTCGCAAAGGGCGTAGCCGTCGGGAATGCGGGATCCTGCCCAGATTTCGACCATGCCCAGCGGCGTGCGTTGAATCTTGGCCAGGGCGGTCTGCAACGCCACGATCTGCGCTTCGAGCTCGGGCAGCGACTGCGCCTCGCGGAAGTCCGCCCATTTGTAGTTCTCCTCGCCGACGCCCGGAGCCAGCGACCGCTCGACGTAGGCCTGCGGATATTCGTACCCCTGGGCCTGTACCGGGATCGCGGCTTGTTTGAGGCACATACCGCCCGAAATGGAGCCGCCCTCCCAGTAAATGACCTCACCCTCTGGAAAGTCCTTTGTTTTCAGAAAAACATAACCCGCCTTGCGGCGCGTGCCGTTCTGCTCCTCCTCGCAGCCCAGCAAAATAGTCTTGTCTCCGGCAAGGTTGCCGAGTACTTGCAAGAGCGCGATGTTGGTCTGCAAGGCGTCCAGCGTCTCGCAATCGACCGGGAAATTCTTGTTCGGTTGCAAAAGGAATCGTCCTACCGTCTGTTTCATTCTCAAATGTAGTTTATCGAAAACCGTTTCGACGCCAGTTTGTACGTGCCGACAATAGCCCGCAGGCGGGAGGCGTCCACCGTGTCGTATAGCGAAATCGGGATGTTCACCCAAAAATCGAATCCGTTGATCCCGCCGAAGCCCCGGCGGTTGATAATAAAAGCCCTGCCCGTGTCGCGGGTCGGCAGCAGGAAGGCCTGCTCCTCCTCTCGCTTGTGAAGCATCAAAACACCCGCGCTCGCTGCCTCCTCCGTGATCGTGATACGCCGCTCGATCGGGTCGAACTGGTCATTCAATACCGCCCGTAGGTAGCACACCTGCCCGTTGTGGGTAAGGCGGTAAACGGTATCGCGGCGGAACAGCACGAAACGGGTATGCAGGTACCCCAGCGGCGAGACCATTGCATAGGCGAGCGTCGCAAGGAGCGGTTTGCGCCAGAACGTCGGCAGCAGGAGCAACGCGAAACGCTTGATATTTACCTCGTACTTACTCATACACGTACCTGTTTATCGTTATCGTCCCCGCCTTGAAATAGCCCGCGACGGGAACATGCCGGGCGTTGATCGGAACGACTGCCGTTTCCCCGTTCGCCGAGGTCGTCGCGCCCCGGAACTCGACGATCTTCACCCCCTCGACTTTCTGCAACTCATCCACGAGTGCCATGTTCGTATATTCGCCGTTGAACGGGAGGTCCTCGATATATGCCCGCACCGTCTCCCGGCACGCGCCCTCGACCTCCTCGGGCAACAGCATCGGATCGTAATAAATATCGACCTCGCAGTTGAACGTGTCGGCGTCGATATTTACCAAGTTGATGCGCACCCCCGCGTCCTTGAACTCGGCGATATATGCCGCGAGTTGCGTTTCGGTCTCCCCGTCCAACCTCTGACGTACCCCGCCGTTTTCTCCGGCAACCTTGATCGTCAACAGCGAAGCGTCGCTGCTTTCGGTGGCCGCCGCATATTTCACCACACGCGCCGCCTCTATGTCGGCATCGCTCATGCCCGCCGTGTCGTAATAGTCCGTATCAGCCACGAGGATTTTATCTTTCATAAAGGCCAGCACTTTGTCACGATACCATTTGGGGCGGTGCGGCAAAATCTCCTCGATACACGAGTTCACCTCCCGCCTGTGCTCGTCGAAAAGGCTCTCCACGATCCACGCGGCGCAGGCGAAAATGTAGAACAACACGCTTTCCACCGACGCCTTGCTGAAATGCGCCGTAAAGCTGTCGCCAGCCTCGAAGCCGTAGGCACGCGCCACGTCCTCGTTGCGCATGAAATCCCCGGCGATGCCGTCTTTTATCTCTGCAATAGTCCTCGCCATTAGCTCACTATAAAATCAATTTCAATTCCCATAAAACCGATACCCCCGTAGGGCACACACGCCAAGTCCTCCGCCGAAATGTCGGTCGCCGGGCGGACGCCCCGCGCCTCGTAACGCCCGAGAACCAGTTTATCGACCACCGGGGCGGTCTCGAGCTCCACGTCCGGGGCAAGCTCGCCCGATACCGGGATGTCGTTTTTGATCGACATGCCGAGGGCACCTTCCACGCTGCCGCTCGTTTGCAGCGCGACGTCGATAAGGCTCTGTCTGTCGAGGGGTTTTATCTTGTTCATTACTCTATCGTTATGCGGTTGTCGTCGATCGAAACGCGCGAAACCGGAACCCCGCACGTTTGGAGCATCTGTTTCGCGTTGTTGCTCCAAAGCGGATCGCCATTGCCGTTTGCCAGTTTGGTAATCTCGGCACCCACGAGCGGGTGTTCTTTCAACTCGCCCCGGGCTGCCAAAAGCACGCATTCGGCAACCTGTTCGGTATTGTCACCGAGTGCCAGCGCGCCGTCCTTGACCTGCAAATCGCCCGTGTCCGGGTCTATTAACATTCCAACCATTCGATCAATGTTTCACTTTTTCATCCTCGTAGTCCGATACCGCGACGCTCGGGTGTTGGCTCGTGATTGCCGGAACCATGACCGGAGCGGGGTTTGACTGCGCCGTTGCGCTGCCCGCCACCGCAACGACACCCGTCGGAATCTCGTGCGTGTGGCTGTTGAACGCCGAGATAAACTCGTTGAGCTTCTGCGTGAGCTGCTCGATCTTTACCATGCCGCCCAAACCGCCGCCGTTGATGACAACCCCCTCGGGACTGATCTTTGCCGTCGTGTCTCGGACGGCAATATCGACCTGCCCGTCCATTATCTCCGCCGAGGTGTCTCCGATTTTGAGGTCGATTTTATCGACTTTCTCCGCAAGGACGACCACCGCCACCGATGCCCCGAGAAACGACACGACGACGTAGCTGCCGACCGCAGGAAACAGCACGACGCCCTCCCCGCACTCTTGGTTGGCTTGCAGGTTCACGCCCACGAGCGGCGCACCCTCGTCGAGCGGGGTGCAGTCCACCGTGCGGGCGTCCTCGTCCACCGCATCGACCGTGCAGACCTTGCAGTACGGTTCTGTGCCTGCCGCCGCCATTTTCCGGATTGCTTCCTGTATCGTCATTCTGCCACTCTCGCCCCGAGGGTGATTTCCTGTCGGAAACCGCTCGGGGAGTATTTTATTACGTTTTTCTGTACTTGATAGACGCCTTTGCGCTCGCCGTCGATCTTGATACCCACGTTGTCGAGCTTATCGACCAGCTCCGCGCCAAACGTCGTAAACGACCCTACGAGACCGTCACGTTTCAGCCGTTCGAGTTCCTGTTTCGCCCATGCCTTTAACTCCGCCTCCTGCTTGTTGTAGGTGTGCAGCGTCCGGGTTTCCCCGTCCGTGTCGCCCACCTCGACCCGGATTTTCTTGTTGTTCGGCATAAGCGAAACCGCCTTGACCTTGATTTTCACGTCGGCGGCATTCTGTACTTTGAGCTGCGTGTCGTCGATAAGGTTCAGACCCGTCGCAAAGACCTGTTTAGGACTCTTGCCCCGTTCGAACAGCACACCCGAGTACAACACAGGTTCGTCGTCCTCGATGCGGATAAACGACCGCACCCCAGCGTGATCTTTCAACTGTCCCAAAAGTGCGCTCAACGTGTCAGCCGTAACGCGGTACTGCCCGATCGACTGCTCCCCGAAAACCTTGTACCCGATGCCGAGTTTTTGATCTTTGAGGATTTGCCCGATCGTGGCGTCCTTGTACGTGAGCTTCTTCGCCTCTCGCTGTTTGAGACGGAACATGTAATCCTCGCAGGTGATCGTCGTCGGGGTTTTCAGCCCGAGAGTCGTTATGAAACCTCGGAAAGCGAATTGCAGGTCGCCGTCGTACCCCAGCCATACCGTCACCTCATCGCCGCGCTTGATCGGAAGCGTACTTTCACCCTGCCATTTCACTTTTTTAGGCAACTGCAAAACGCACGTGTCCGTGAGCGTCTCGATGTCGCGGGTGATCTCCACCGAAGCGACCTTATCGAAAACCCACGTTTTCGCGCTTCTGATCTCTATTTTTGCCGTTAGCCTAAACATTATTTAACCGCTTTTCAAATGCCGTTTAATATTCGGTACTCTTGATTACATAATCCTCGTCCGAGAGTGCCCGCACCTCGATCGTCTGACGATTCGACGCCGTTTCCTGTTTGAGTGAAAACCGCGTGACGACCATACGCCCGATGCCGAAGATCGATAGGAACACGCTCGTCACATCGACCGCCTTGTTTTCGTCCAAGAACTCCCGTATCTTGCGGATGCCCTCCTTCGGGTATTCGTCCACGATCTGCCCGTTGGAATCCACTGCGACAATACCGACACTTATGCTGATGTCATAGTCGCCGTTGCAGATGTACTCCTTGATCGTACCGTTCAGACCGACGAGCGTCGTGCGGACGATGTGTTTCTCCTGCGTGACGGTGACGACCGCATCATTCACGACCAGCGTTTCGCCGTTTTCCTTGCACAAGGTCAGCTCCGTGAGCACGTAACGGCTCTCCCAAAACGTCCGGTCGGTGATCGGCGTTGCGACCTCTGCCCCCTCGATTGTTCCGTCGTGTCCTTTCCACGAGGGAACCTCCTTGTTTACCTGCGAGGGGACAAGGTGCGCAAGGGCAACACGAGCGCGACGGGCGACACCCGCCGCCACGAACTCAAAACTTATAGGGGACAATCCGCTCATTACATTGCATAGTTTACGTCGTTCACCGCCCCGGTCAGAGCCTCCGCGACCATTTCCTTTACCTTGCCGATGTCCTCGTGCATGTTGGTCGTGTGTATCTCGAACTTGTCGATCACCTTCTCGATCGTGACGTTGATGTTTTTGATTTTATCCGCCTTGTCCGGACTGCCGCCGATGCCCGCCAATCCTGTCGAAATAGCCCCACCGCCCGAATCCGGAGCGACGACGACTGGATCGTCCGTGTCGCCCGCCTCCGCTTTCTTCTTGGCTTCCTGCTCCGCCTTGCTGCGTGCCATTTCACCCTCGTAAGCGTCATTGAATGCCTTGCCGACGCTGCTGCCGAACTCCGAGAACCCGCCTTTCAGCCGATTGATCGCCTCCTTGATCCCTTTACCGTCGAGCGAAAACGCCGCTTTGATAAGGTCGCCGATAGACCCGAACACGTTTTTTGCCAAATTCCAAATACCCTTGAACGTGGCGACAAACGCGGCACCGAGACCTTTAAGCACGGCACGGAACTTTGCCGAGGTATTCCAAAAATAGACGCCCAATGCGATAAGTCCCGCGATTGCGGCGGCAATCCAGCCGATGATCGGGATGTTCATAATAGCGATACCCACAGCCCGGCACGCCGATACCGCCGCGACCTTGAACGTGGCAAAAGCTCCCGAAGCGATGCCCGCGAACGTCGCCGACGCCGTGCCGCCCGTGACAAGGGAGAGCACCCACGCCCCGAGAGCCTTTATACCCGAGAGCAGCCCCACCGTTGCAAAACGAACGACGGCGGCGGTCGCCCGGGTGATGTTCCCGAGGAATCCGATAGATACCATTTGCCCGGTACGGAGTTCGGCGTTCATGAAAAGCAACTGGTAACGCGCTGCCGTCACCACACGCGAAAGAGACGAGAACACACCCGCGAAATTGATACTCTTTACCAGCGTCATAGCCTTGCCGACGCCCATAATAAGCGGCATAAGCTGCGAGAGCGGAACGAGCGAACCCGCGACCGTTTCGACCCAAATGCCGAAATCTCCCGTCGCGTTGAATATCGAAATGCGGAAATCATCGAACCGGGCTTGTATCCGGGCTTTCTTCTCGTTGTACGATTCCATGATGATCCCCGCCTGCTCGAATGCCGTATTCGTTCCGGAAATGACGTCCGTGTAACGATTCACCTCGTCGATGCCCTGCACCAGAGCCATTGCCGCGTTGCTGTTCTCACGCCCGAACAGTTTCGTAAACAAAGCCGTATCGTCGAGCACGGTTTTGAGGGGCTGCAACCGCTCCGTGAGGGTTTTCGACTTGTCCGTGAGTGCGTTTATATCCACACCCGCCGCCGTGAGCTCCTCCTGCACGTCTTTCGGCAGAAAGCGCCCGGTGGCGAGTATCGACATGACGTTTCGCAGGGCGACACCGCCCTCGGCTCCCTTTTTGCCCGCTTTGTCGAGTACCTGTATCGCGGCATTCGTCTCCTCGAACGATACGCCCGCCGCCTTTGCAGCCATACCGCATTGCTCGAGCGCGACTTTGATCGTCGGCAGCTCGGCGGAACCCGCCTGTCCCGCCGCCGCCATGACGTTCATCATCTGCGCCATTTTGCGGCTCGCCTCCATAGGATCGGCAAGCGATACCCCGTACTGGTTCATCGCCGTTGTGAGCACCTCGGCGGCAGCTTTCGCGTCTCCGCCCATCGTCTTGCTCAATACGGCGATATTGTCCCCCATAGCTTTGAGGGCGTCCGGAGTTTTGGCAAGTTCCGGGGAGAGCTGCGAGAGCAGCAGTTTGTACGATTCGACGCTCTGCGCTGCCGAACCGCCGAACGTCTTTGCCGCATCACGCGCGTAGCGCTCGATCGTTTTGAGGCTTTCGCCCGTCTCGCCCGAAATTGCCGACAGGTCGGCGAGCGAAGCGTTGAGCGCGGCACCCGGGGCGAGCGTTTCGTCCACCGTGCGCGAGAACCCCTCGACAAACTGCGATAGCTGGTTGAACGCGACAACCTTGCCGGCAAACGAGTCCCATATCCCGGTAGCCTGCTTTACGGTATTGTTCAATGCGGTAACATCCCCCGTAATCTGCTGCGCAGCGGTGGAGGCGTTTCCGGTGATGTTGAACGAATAGTTAAAAGCGTAGTCACTCATTCTCTGGAGTCTCGAATAATTTTGCTAAAATCTTGGCAAGGTTGGTCAGTCGCCTCCCCTCGATCCATACAGCCTCGGAGAAACGCTGCGCCCACTCCTCCTCGGAGAGTTGGCGCGGGTCTATGTGGAAATTCGCCCGGATCAAGGCGCACCCTTTGGCGATGTACTGCTCCCCGTCGTTATCGCTCAGTTGGTACGCCTCTACACGTTTTTTAAGGTACCCACAACACGGTCGAACATCGCCCCGAGCTGTTTAATAGCCGCCATGCGTACCAGCGTGTCGGTTTTCATTACCGGATCACCGCCGAGCCAGCAGTTCTCGAACATGACCGAGGTACTTTTCACCTCGTCCTTTTTGGTCAGTTGGTTTACCGCCGACATGGTTTCCATGCTCGGGCGGCGGAAATAACCGACAAACAGGTCGCCGTCATCCTCGACCTCGATCATGTGTACCTTGCGGTGTTCGCCTTTCCACACCTTGACCTGCTCGTCCGACACACCGCCGTTGCAGATGTTGAGCGTCTTTACAGTCTCTCCGGTGTCCTTGTCCTTGTAGGTTCTCACCCCGTCCTTGTCCGTGAACACGAGCGTGCGGACTACTTCGCCTTTGGCGTCCTTGATCTCCTCGGTGTTGTTGTTCTTGTTCATAAATTACTCGATAAAAAGGGGCAGGCAGTCACGCCCGCCCCGGTTAAACTTGCTGTTACTTGTTGTGCCACTTGATATGCGAGGGCACCAGCTCGAGATCGACGAGCTGCCGCGTGTCCCCCTCTTTCCAGTTGCGGGCGTTCTTCTTGAAACGGCAGTTCATAATCTTGTCGGTTACGATCTGCCCGTCCTCGGGGATGTACGCCACAACGATAGGGAACGGTGCGAGGTCTTGCAACCGCCCGGTCGGGCTTTTCGCCTGCCAGCCGATCACCTCGCCCATTGCGACGGTGATCTTGGCGCTCGGGGTTACTCTGCCTTTGGAGTACGAGACCGGGAAACGCCCCGCCCCGTAGTGGTTCTCGACAACTTGGTCGTCGCCGTACTCGATCGCCGTAATTCCGACGACAGGCACGCCCCCGACGGTCGCCGTGATGTCGCCCCACGAGTATTCGATACCGTTGATAAGAGGGATTAAATCCGTTGCTTCTGCCATTCAGCCGATTGGTTTATGCTTTTTTTGCAAAGCCGATTTTACATCTGATCCTGCGCAATACCCCGACGCCTACCTGCTTGATGACGAACTCCAGCTCGGAGGTCGATAACACGTCTTGATCGGGGTCGATTTCTACCAACATGCCGCTCAACTCGCCCGCTTTCTGCATGTCCTCGAGCGGCTTGTTCGCAAGCTCGGTGAGGTATTCCACCTCGTAGGAGGCGAGTTGCCCGGTCTCCGCGTTCACGTAGAGCTCGCCGCCGAGTTTCGGGAGCAGGGCTTTACGGATGCCGCGAACCGCCTTGTCCATAGTACGGACGTTCTCGATATAGGCGTAATCGCTCACCGCATCGTCCATTGTGTGCGAATCGTTGAAATACGAATCGGCAAAGCCGTCGTAAGTCACGAAAAACAGGTAACGCGAGACGTCGAGGTTCTCAACGATCGCCGTGTCGAGGTCGCGCAGCAGCGTTCCGTCGCCGAACGCAGGCAGGTCGATACCCGTCGGGAATTTCTCGACCGAGGCGATCGACTGGTGTACCGCCGCTTTGGAGGTGATGCCCAGCCACACGCCGAGCCCGGAAACCGAGGCTTTCCCCGTGTTGCCCTTGTCGGCGTACAACTGCGCCCCGACACCCTTGCCTGCCTGTCCGATGATGACCGAGACATTGCATTTCCCGGCTCCCGCAAGGCTCGACGGTAGCGACGTGACGGAGGCGACTTTCGGAGCGTAACCGATTGAGAGCGGACGGTCGTATTCCTGCAAATAGGTGGCGATGCCCTGCAACGCCGTGAGGTCGCCCGCATCGAGCTCCTTGTGCCCGCACCACACCGCAACCTGCCGCAGAGAGCCGCCCGCGTAGTTTTGCAGGCTCTTGACCTCCGAAAAGGTGTAGGTGCCGCCCGTAGGCTTGGCGAAAAGACCGACATACAGGCTGATGCCCGGGTTGAGACGGTAAATTTCGCTCAAATGGTAGTGCAGCATCCGGATTTCCCACGCCGCGCCCTCGTCGCTGGTGATGCCGAGTTTCTCGGCGGTCTCGATCGAGGAGCACGCCTGTATGCGGTTCTCCTCCGAGAACCCCTCCGGCAGAGCCGTCACGTAGGCGAGGAACCCGCTGACGTGATCCTGTCCCGCCGCCGTCTTGGGGATGTTGCCGTTGGTGCGTTCAAATTTGATACTCTGCATTCGGCTATCTCTTTACGGGCGTTACCGCCTTGTTGTTGAGCGTGCGGGCATGGTTGTCCGCGTCGTTTTTCTCGTAGAACCCGCGACCGTCTGCCGTCATGTACACGACCGACATATCGGGGTTGCTTTTGAGCAGGGCTTTGCCGACCTTCTGCACGGCGTCCGAAACTTTCGGCTCCGATTTTTTGGTCGGGGTTTTCGCTGCGGGTTCTGCATTGTCGGCAGCACCGCCCGGGGTCGGCTGCTTGCCTCCCGCCTGCGGCTGATCCGTCATGCCCTCCCCGGTGTTGTCCTGCGGGGGTTCCTGTCCGGTCGGAACAGGTGCCCCGGTCTTGTTTTGCGGGTTCTCCGCCTTATCTTCTTTTTTTGCCATAGTCAAATGGTGTTTGAATGGTTTATAAATGCCGTTTAAGTTTCCACACCAGCCACACGACCCCCGCAGCGACGGCAATCCCCCCGAGGGTGCAGAGCAGACGTTGCAGGGGATTCAACCCCCGCCGTTCGTGGGTTTCGGTGTCCGTGTCGGTATGCGTACTCTCCCCGCTGGTTGTCTGTAATTCCGTTTTGGCAGCTTCGCGGCTGCTTGATTCGCCGGATAGTTCCCTGTGTTCGTCGATCGTCTGCCCGGTGGTCTGCGTCTGCCGCCCCGCATCCGTCTTGCGCCGCGTTTGGGTGGTTTCCCGTTTGAGCGGCGGCGTCCCCGTGACGGGATCGGTCGGTTTGTCCGTGTCGTACTCCCGCACGGTGGTCGTTACCTCCTCGTTGCTCGTCAGCTCGGTTGTCGTTTCGGTATCGGTCTGTTCGTGCCGATCGCCGACCGCTTCCAAACTTTCGGTGTTGCTCGTTTCTGTTTCCTCCCCGTAATCGGCAGCATGTTCGAGGTTACTTGTCGTCGTGCTCCGGATCGTCGCATTCTTTGTGCTTGCGCAACTCGTGAGAAACAGGGCAGTCAGCAGCGTGAGGGCAAAGAGAAATTTTGCCGACGGCTTTTTCCAGTCTTGAAACATTCGTATTCAGTCGTTTTACCTGCACCTCCAAAGGGTGCACGATGTTCTGCATGATAATCTCGTTTCCGACACGCACGTTCTCCAGTTCCTTGCGGTTGGCATCCGCACGGGCAGCGGCAACCTCGGCGCGCAGCCTTGCGATTTCGGTATTGTATTTCTGCCGCGTGAGTTTCGAGGCAAGCCACGAGGTGACAGGTGCCGCAGTAATGCCGATAATCGCTAACAACAACTCCGTACTCATTGCACAATACCGATAGATTTCAACCACGCGGGAACGTCGAACGAGGGGCACGCCTTATGCACGCCCGGCAGGTCGCGGTGCCCGACGATCTTCACCCGGGGATGCCGGGCGTGGAACGCCAGCACGTACCGCTTCAAGGCTTCGAGCTGCTGCGGGGTGCGCGTGTCCGCCGGGGTGAGTGCCTTGTTGTTCTCACAACCGCCAGCATACACGATATGCCGCGACACGCCGTTATATCCGGCGGCTCCGTTCGTGATCTCCCAATCATCAACCCACGCATCCTCGTTGTTAGCGACAAGCCGCTCGACACTACCGTCCAAATGAAAAAGGTCGGTATATCCCACTTGCCGCCACCCTCTGCCTCGCGGTTGGGGAGCCGTGTGCCACGCCCGGATTTCGTCGGCTGTTACCTCGCGTCCTCGGGGTGTGGCGGTGCAATGGATAACCAAGTATTTAAGCTCCTTTTTCATTTGTCGGGTAGTTTTGGGATTACTTGTTGTCGCCCGCGCTGGCGGTCACCTTGGCACTCACGATCGCGCCCATAGCCTCGTTTTTGAGGGGCAGGCAGATCGAGTAAGTGCGGAAACTGATAAGGTTTTCCTGCGTGGTCGGGTTGTTCTTCGCCTCCGATGCGTAGGTCTTGACGCTGCCGTTGGCTTTCATCATGCGCGTAGGCGAGAAAGCGATCGACGCCTGCATGTCCGTATCCGCCGGAACAGAACCGTATGCGACCTTTTTCAGCGTGGTAGCGTTGTAGTACGGGCAGTCGTCATACTCGTAGATTTCAAAGCCCAGCACCTTGTTGATCTTTCCGCTCTCGGCGTTATAATACTGGTTGTAGAACTTCTGGTCGTTTTCGAGCAGGTCGGCGACATGGTCGCTGCACAACACGAGGCAACGCCCCGCCTTGGGCACCTTGTTCTTGTCGAACAGCTTTTTGAGGCGCACGATGTCCTTGCGCGTCATAATCTTGCGACCCTCGGACGCCTCGCCGCTCGTGAGGATCACGGGAGTTGCCGTGCTGTTTTCGTTCGGGGCGATCGCGTGAATGGCTCGGGAGTATTTCTTCTCCGAAATAGCCTCCTTGTGGCGTTCGATAACCGTCGCCTTTTTGTCGTAAGAGAGCGAATACAGCTCGTCGTCGGTGATGCGCGTCGGCTTGGTCTGATACTTGTCGAGCGTCACAGCCTTGTCGCCGTCCTCCAGTTCCTCGATCTCCAGCGGGTACGAGGTATTGTTCACCAGTACGGTAGGATCGCCGCCGATATTCACGAAATGGATCACGTCTTTTTCGACATACTGGTCGAACGAGCGGATTTTGCTGTACCAGCCCAGCCCCTCGGGATCGGTGCGGAACGCTTTAATCATAAAGCCCGTCCACGCCTCGGTGTAAAGTCCGGCGCAGGCAGCCCCCGAGGGCATGAAACCGCCGCACAGCCCGGACAGGAAAGAGACGCCGTTCACCGCCAGCACACCGTACACGGGCTGAACCCCGAGCGCGGAGGCTCCGACAGCTCCGGCGGCGCAATTCACGGAAATCGCGCAGATAAAGCCCATAAGGGCAAAAAGAAACTTTTTCATTCTGTTAGAAAGGTTTTGAGTGTTACTTGTCGATCTTGGGGACATAGCCGAACTCGGCTTTGAAAAGTTGCATGAACTTCTCCGGGTTCTCTTTTTCGAGCTTACGGAGCTGCTCGTCGGACATTTCCGAGTATGCCAGCTCGACGCTCGCGCTCGAAGCCGCTCCGCCCGCCGGGTTGATAAGCTGTGTCGGCTTCTGTACCGGGGTCAGCATGGCGATAGTCGATTGCAGGACGTCGAAACCTGCCTTTTTACCCAGCGTGATAAGGTGGTCGCGCTTGTCGGCGGTCGTCTTTCTTGCCTCGATAGCAGCATCGACCGCCGCCTCGATGCGGGAGAGTTCGAGCGTCTCGATACGGGCGACGTCGCCCTGCAACTTGGTGATCGCGTTTACCGCGTCGTCCTCGGTAGCCGTTGCGGGCAACCCGAGGGTCAGTAGGATTTTGTTCATCGAAAAAAGGGTTTGATTGTTACCGTTGTTCTCTTCCGGGGCAGGCTCCGCCGCCGGGGAGTGTGCGTTTTTGAGGAGCGGGACGATCTCGCTGTCCGCGCCCGATGCCAGCCGCAGGATTTTACCGCTCGGCTCGTATAATTGCAGGGCGTCGTCGTTGGAACCGATGTCCGCAATGGAGACCTCGACGAGCTTCGAGCGCACGACCGTTGCACGGGATTGTCCCGGCAACAGGTACTCGGTCGCCGTGCTCAACTCGACGGGCTCCAGCCCCGCCGAACACATGCGGATAAAATCCTCCTCCCACTTGCGGGCGATCTCCGCCGCAAACGGGTCTTTCATGTCGAACACGGGGGTACCCCGCAACTCGTCGCCCTCGACGCGGATATTCTCGACGCGCCCGATCGGAGTGCTCTTGCCGTCGAAACCGCGCGTGTGCATGTAGAGGAGTACCGGGTTGCGCTTGTACTGCGTGAGGTCGATTCCCGGGGTAAGGACACGGGTGCCGTAGCTGTTAAGTCCGCTCGTGTTGATGATAAAGTCTTTTGCCATTCGTCAAAAAATAGGGGACGGCATTTTTCTTTTAAGGGCTCCACCGTCCCCGTCGGTCATACTTCTAAAAAGGGTTTTTGTAGCGGGAGGCGGACTCGAACCGCCGACCTCGAGGGAATGAACCTCGCGAGCTGCCAACTGCTCTATCCCGCGATATTGTTGCGGAGGCAGGAATCGAACCTGCGACCTTGAGGGAATGAACCTCACGAGCTGCCAACTGCTCTACTCCGCGATGTTGAACGATGCAAATTTGCGGGGTTTGCAACGCCCTAACAAAAAGAGTGTAAATAGTTTGCAACCTTTTTTATTTTCACGGGGCAGTCACCGAATTTTGCATCGTGGAAAACTCCCGTTCGGGAGCACGAACCAATTAAACCGCATCTTATGAATGGCAAATAAGGTCTCCGAGGAGAAAAAGGAATTTGCCCGCGTGCTCTACATGTCGGGCGAACAGCAGAACATCATCGCCGAGAAAGTCGGCGTTTCAAAACAGACCATAAACAGGTGGGTGGCAGAGGAAGCGTGGGACAAACGCAGAGCTGCCCAAAGCGTCACACGCCCCGAAATCGTAAACAACCTGCTGCGGGCAATAAGCAACGAGGTTGAAAAGCTCAACGAAGAACGGGATGCCGAGAAAGTAGCCGGAGCCTGTGATAAACTTTCCAAACTGGCGGCGACAATAGAGAAGCTCGACAAAAAGGCGAGCGTCGTCGATGCGATCGAGGTGTTCATCGGTTTCGGCAAGTGGCTACAACACAGGGCGACCAATGACGAGGAACTCACCCCCGAACTGATAAAGGCGATCAATCGGTTTCAAGACCTGTATGTCTCGGAACTTTTAAGCACGAAAGGGCAATAATGTCAGTCGCAGGAGTAAATGACGCCACCAAACGGTGGAAAGAGTGGTGCGACAACGTACAGGCGCAGACCACCGTAAACCGGGCTGAAAGCGAGGCGGACAAGCAGGCACGCATCAAACGGGCACGGGCGGATTATGCCTTTTTCGTGAATTACTATTTCCCGCACTACACCGACGACCCGGCAACAGGAAAACATACCGAGAGCGCGCCGTTCCACATCGAAGCGGCGAATAAAATACGCAAGAACCGCAACCTCAAAGCTGCGTTCAAATGGGCGCGAGGACACGCCAAGAGTACCCACATGGATATAATGATCCCCATGTGGTTGAAGTGCCAAAAGGTGCGGGATATAAACGTAATGGTGCTCGTCGGCAAGTCGCAGGAGAACGCAAATACCCTGCTGGCGGACTTGCAGGCGGAGTTGCAGTATAACCAACGCTATATAAACGATTTCGGCGTTCAGTACAATTCCGGAAGCTGGGAAGAGGGCGAATTTGTTACCGCCGACGGGTGCGCATTTTTCGCCCGGGGACGCGGGCAGTCGCCCCGAGGCTTGCGGTACCGGAACCACCGCCCTGACTACATCGTGATCGACGACCTCGACGACGACGAATTATGCGGCAACGAAACCCGGGTAAACAAACTTACCGACTGGGTAAAAGAGGCGTTGTTCGGTGCCCTCGACGGCGGGCGCGGGCGGTTTATCATGGTCGGCAACCTTATAAGCAAGTGCAGCGTGCTCGCCAATATCTGCGCAACCGACGGCGTGCTGGTCTCGCAGGTGAACGCGATCGACAAGCAGGGGCGCGTGGCGTGGGCGTCGAAATGGTCGATCGACGAGCTCCGCGACATGGAGCGTTTCATGGGGTACCGCTCTTTCCAAAAGGAAATGATGAACAACCCGATTACCGAGGGCGCGGTGTTCAAACACACGTGGATCAAGTGGAAGAAGCTGCCGAAGCTCTGCAAGTACGATTACCTCGTGGCGTATTGCGACCCCTCGTTCAAAGGCACCAGCAAAAACGACTACAAGGCAATCAAGCTGTGGGGAAAGATCGGGACGGAACTGCACCAAATCGAGGCGTTCGTGCGGCAATGCTCGGTCGCCGAAATGGTGCGCTGGTGGTACGACCTGCACGAGCGGATGATCGTCGCCGGGGTGATATGCTATTACTACATCGAGGCGAATTTCCTGCAAGACATCATCCTCGACGAATTTACCCGAGAGGGGAATTTACGCGGGTACCAGCTACCCATACGGGCGGACAAACGCAAGAAGCCGGACAAGTTCCAGCGCATCGAGGGAATCTCCCCGCTGTGGGAGCGCGGGTTCGTGTTCTACAACGCCGACAGGCAGAACGACCCCGACACGCTCGCGGGACTGGAACAGACCCTCGCGTTTGAAAAAGGAACCAGCAGCCACGACGACGCGCCCGACGCCGACGAGGGGGCGATCTACATCCTGCAACAGCAAACAAGAATAAAAACTTTCGCCCCCAAGTTCGGGCGGCGACCAACCTCTAAAAACTCATGGTAAAGATTTTCAGAAAGTGCGTAAAGGCATACAAGAGCTATGTGCTTTACATCCGATGCAAGCGGGCAATCAAACGAGCCGACCGAAACGCCGTAGTGACGGGCAAAAAGTGGCTCGTGCTCATGTACGGCGGCAAACCCCTCGTCGTGAGCAAACAGCACCTCAAAGCCAAGATTAAGGAGGGCGCGTTCTGCAAGGGTTTCACGCCCGAAAAGGCGGAATCGCTCGCAATCTACAAAACCCGGTAACAATGTTTCTCACCGAGGACGATTACAGGGTGGTATGCGACGAAGACGAACTCGACATACTCACCCGCAGCGAACCCGAGACCCGGCAGAAAGCCGAGCGGGTCGCTATGGAGGAGGTCGCAAGCTACCTCCGTCCGCGCTATGATACTGAAAAAGCGTTTGCCGCCGAGGGAGACCAGCGCAACGCGATGCTCGTGCAGGTGACGGTAAATATCGCCCTGTACTATCTCGTGCACTGGCTCCCGCAGAACTTGGCTCTCGACGGACGGCAGGAGCTTTACGACAACGCGATCGCATGGCTTACCCGCGTGAGCAAAGGCGGTTCAATGCCGAATCTACCGACGTACACCGGAGAGGACGGGGAAACCGATACCTCGAACCCGATACGTTACGGCGGCATGTCCGCCAGCAAATACGATTATTAAACAGCGGTTAAACGCCGCTTAAATTGTGATTTTATGCTGAATGCGTTTTTTTGATAATTTCCTTTCAATGATGCCCGGAACCTCGGCTCGGCACAGGCGCGACGTGCTCAATCTCGCCGCGCAGGTAAAGAAGAAAAGGGACGTCCTTATCGAACTGAACCAGCAGACCGAGAGCCTCACCAAAAAGGACATCGCCACGTGGCGGCAGGCATGGCAGGCGGCGATCAATTACGAGCAGCCGAACCGCTGCGCCCTGCTCGACGTGTACAACGACGCGCTGGTCGATCTGCACCTCTCCGGCTGTATCGCCCAGCGCAAGGGAAAGACCCTGCAAAAACCGTTCGTCCTCACCGGGAAGAACGGCAAGGAGGACGACAAAGCCCGCCTTATGTTCGAGCGCGAGTGGTTCAACGATTTCCTCGACCTCGCACTCGATAGTCCTTATTTCGGGCATTCGTTGATCCAGTTCGGAGACATCACCAACGAGAACGGCGTAATGTCCTTTACGGGCGTCGAACTGGTGCCCCGCAAGCACGTCGTACCCGAATACGGCGTTATTACCCGGGAGGCGGGCGACGACTGGAAAAACGGCATATCGTACCGCGAGGGCGACATCGCCGTGTGGTGCATCGAGGTCGGGAAAGCTCGAGACCTCGGCGTGCTGCTTAAATGCGCCCCGCAGTCGCTCTCCAAGAAAAACATGCTCGCCTACTGGGACACGTTCGGCGAGGTGTTCGGCATGCCGATCCGTATCGGCAAAACCATGTCACAGGACACGAAAGACATCGCGCGGATCGAAACCATGCTCGCCGAAATGGGTGCCGCATCGTGGGGGTTGTTCCCGGAGGGCACCGAGATCGAAATCAAGGAGACCAGCCGGGGCGACGCATACAACGTGTACGACAAACGGATCGACCGATGCAACTCCGAAATTTCCAAAGGCATACTCGGGCAGACTATGACGATCGACAACGGCAGCTCTTTGTCGCAGTCGGAAACGCACCTCGAGGTGTTCGAGAACATCTGCCGTGCGGACGCCACGATGATAAAGTACCTCGTGAACGACCGACTTATCCCGCTGATGATCCGGCACGGGTTCCCGCTCGCGGGGGTGACGTTCGACTGGAACGAGGCGACGAGCTACACCCCGGCAGAGCAGCGCGAGATCGAACGCCTGCTCCTGCAGGAGTACGACATCGACCCGAATTATTTTGCCGACAAGTACAAAATCCCGATCACCGGGGTTAAGAAAACCAGCGCAAACAGTTTTTTCGAGTAGGGGCTGACGCCAGCAAAGGCAAGGACGCCAGCCCCCGGGAGGTGCCGACAAAGAATTTCCGGGCGTTTTACCGGGGTCTCGACGATGCGGTCGAGGGTTTATACCGCGACGAGCTTTTAACGCTTGCAGACGACGGGAAAACGCCCGGTTTCGGGTTTGACAGCCGCATATTTGAACGCGCCGCAGAGTGGGTGCGCGAAAGGGGCGGGTTTACTCCCTCCATGTTGCAGGAACAGCCCGCCCGCGACGTGATCGACGAGACGTTCCGCATCCTCGGAGGTGCCGTGTCATCGTCAATAGACGAGGAAATGCCCGCAGAGCTTACCGGGCTGCTGGAAAACAACGCCTTTATTTTCTCCGGGCTGAAAACATACCACTCGTTGAACGAGGTCGGCTTGTCGCTGATCGGGGACGACGGAGGGATAAAACCGTTCGAGAAATTCCACGAGGACGTCGCAAAAATCGACGCCAAGTATAACCGCAACTATTTGTATGCGGAATACAATCATGCGGTAACGTCGTCACAAATGGCGGCGAAATGGCACGATTTCCAACAGGACGGCGATCGGTACAATTTGCAGTACCGGACGGCGAATGACGAACGGGTGCGGGAGGAACACCAACGGCTGCACAACATCACCCTGCCCGTGAGCGATCCGTTTTGGGAGCAGTTCATGCCGCCCAACGGCTGGAACTGCCGTTGCGTCGTCGTACAGGTGCGCAAAGGCAGGTACCCCGAGAGCGACAGCCAGCAGGCGGTCGGGATCGGTGAGGAGATCACCGAGGAACCCAAAAAGCGGATTTTCCGGTTCAACCCCGGAAAGGAGCTAAAAGTGTTCCCGGACAAACACCCGTACAACAAGGCTCCCAAAAAGGCAAAAGAGCAGATTTTACAACTCGCAAAAGAGCGATTCTCCGCCAAGACCATAGAGGAGGCGGAGCAGCAGTTCCGGGATATTCTCGGGATCAACTGCCGCCTCGACGGGTTCAAGAAAAAGGACATCGCACAAGTCAAAGATATTTTCGACTGCGTAGAGCGGCATTTCAGAGATTTCCCCGAATTGAAAAGCAAGATAAAATTTGTCGGTTCTATGACGGGGCGGGTCAATCTTTTAGCCGAGGCGAAATACAAGGAACTTAAACCGCTGTACCCGAATGCTCTCGATTCCGCCGTAAGGGACGCCGCGAAAAAATGGGCGCGCAAGGTCGCATACCTCAAAGATTGTTACGCCTATTCGAGCGAGGGATGCGAGCAGTACGGAGCTAACGGGCTGGTGTTTAATACGGCATGGGCTGGGGACAAGATTGCCGAATCGCTGAAAAGGGACGTGCAATATAAATTTCACCCGATTGCCTGTGACACGGTTAAGGCGGTTTTCGACCATGAACTCGGGCACAAGATTGATGCCCTCCTCGGGTTGCGTAAAGATGCGGAGTTTCTGAAAATATTTCGGGAGGCGGTCGTTCATGGCGAGCAATACATCATCGACAACCTTTCGCATTATGCGTATGATTCGCGCCTCATGAGGAAATCCAACTATACCCCCGAGGCGGAATTTATCGCCGAGGCATGGAGTGAGTACCTAAACAACCCGCAGGCACGCGAAATTGCGACGGCAGTCGGAAAGTTGATTGAGAAAAAATGCGGGGAATTGAAACGATGAAAATGTCAGTCCGCAGCGTAAACACGGGTTTTCGGCGCATCTTCCGCAGCCTCGAAAACAAAGTCGCCCACCTGTTCCGGCAGGGGCTTGTCGTGTCGTGTCGCATCCGTGAAAAAGTCGAGCGGTATATGATTGAACGCACGGCATTTGCAACCACCCAAATAGTGCTTGCATTCCGCACACTCGCGGACTTGTACCGTTGTTTCGTAGTCAATCATTACGATATGAATAGCATTTTCGCAAAAGTAGCACATTTTCAATTACCAACCAAAGAAAAATGCCAAAACCTGACGAACTGATCCAAAACATACTCTCCGACATGAAAGTCGAGCTTACCGAAATGTTCGACCGGAATTTCGAGCGCAAAGGCTTTTTCGGCTCCAAATGGAAGCCCCGGAAGAACAAAAAGGCGAAAGGGTCGCTCCTGCATGTCACGGGAAAAATGCGCCGTTCGATCCGGGCGTCCGTTCGTGGGAAAGGGGTACACTATTCCTCCCCGCTGCCGTACACCGCACTCCACAACGAGGGCGGAAAGTTCACACAGAACGTCCGTACCCATACCCGGACAAACAGGCGCACGGGCAAGACCTATACCGTGCGGTCGCACACCCGGCAGATAACGATGCCGAAACGCCAGTTTATCGGCGACCACAAGGAGGTGCGGCAGGCGATCAAACAGATCGTCCACGAGAATATAACCGAGTTTTTCGATAACCTCGCAAAAGAGTTGAGAAAATGAGAAAGGCAATCTACAAAGCCGTTGCCGACAGGCTGAAAAATTCAAAGGTCGGCGTCAAGTTCGTAAGCCTGTGGAACCGGAACACCGAGCAGCTCTCCAAACAAAAGGCATTCCGGCTCCCTGCCGTGTTCGTAGAGTTCGAGCCGATCGAGTGGTCGCAGCTCTCACGGGGCGCACGATCGGCAGACGTTCGGGTGCGGCTCCATGTCGTGACCGAAACGCTGGCGTCGCCCGAGGAGGGCGGGAAATACCAAGACCGGGCACTCGAACACCTCGACCTTATCGAGCGGATCGACGCGGAGGTACAAGGTCTCTCCGGCGAGGGGTTCAACTGCTTTATGCTGGTCGAATCCGTGACGGATCACGACCACGAGCGCGTGCAGCATGACGAGGAGTGCTTCGTGACACGAGCGACCGACACCTCGGCGGTCAAGCCCCAAGCGGTCGCCGTCGGCGTCACGCTGGTAAGAGGATAAAACAAGCCCCGGCAACCTTTCACGGTTCCGGGGCTTGCGTCCTTATTTGTCGGGGATTTCGTCGTAGCGTTCTTGCAGTTCTTCGTCCAGTCTCTTGTCTGTTTTACGAAGCCGGGAAAACAAATCGGCAAAGTCGCTGAAACCGCCCACCGGATCGCCTCGCATGGCATTACGGATATACAGCTCGTAGGCGTCGGCAATTATTTCGCGCTGCTTCTTATTCATCCCGTGTTTGTTTTTGGATATTTTCGAGATACTCAACACCGTAGCGGGTGACTATGGCACCGAAATACGGGTGCGGGTCAATCGCTTTATAAACACCCATAGGATGCCCGATTTCGATCAATTCCGGGGCGATAACCTCGATTTCGCGGAGTAGTTTTGCAGTATGGCAACTGAATACGTCCGCGCCTCCGACTACCTCCTGTAAGGCGGCGATCTGCTCATTATTCAGTTTGGTTCTTTCGCTCATAAATCAAATAAAGTAAGTTGTTTGTTTTTGGGTTCTTTCGGTAATGGCTCGTTTATGTAGTTCAAGAAAGTGCGGTAACAAATACCGTATTTCGGCTCGATGAAATTTCGCCATACAGCCCGGTAGCACTTGGACTGATTGCCAGCCTCGTAGTGCTCCCTCGTTATCGCGCAAACCTCCCGGATGCGCTTTAACGTGCTTTTATAACGAACTCCCTTTGCCATGTGCCGAAAACTTACTATCTTTGCAAAGCGTCCCCACGCTTTGCTCGTTAGTCGGTTTCCGGTTGGCGGGCTTCTTTTTTATACTCCGGACTTGCCGGGGTAAGGTTCGATTGTGATCTTGATGTTCAGCGTCTTTTTTACCCGTCCGCTGCCTTGACAAACGGGACATTCATACGGCTGCGGATCATCTTCTTTCCCGTATGGGTGAAACTCCGGTTCCGTGTAAGCTACTCCGGTGCCCTTGCAGTTGCGGCACACCTCGATACTCTCTTTGTCATAATTGCGCACTTTCTCTGACATTCAGCCTTATTCTTCTTTTTTAGGTTCAACAAAAAACGTTTCGTCCTGCTCGACCTTGATGCCGACTTTTTGCATCAATTCGGGCATGTCCTCACTCTCACGATCGGCGAGGAGCTTATCTTTGGCGACCTCCTCGCTGGTACGGACATACGCCGGATTGAACTCTTTGAGCAGCTCCAGCACCGCCGCCCACGTGAAGCCCTTGCGGGTTTTGAGTTTCGGTGTTCCGGTGCGGAACCCGAGGACGCCGTGCGCCGTCTCCATGCTTTTCTTTTTGGAGAAAAGCTCGTCCCGGTTCTCGGTGGCGAACGTCTGCATCACCTCGAGGGCGTCGTCCTTTTGCTGCTGGAACTTGGCGATCTCCTCGGCATTGCGCTCTCTAATCTTGGTAATCTCCGCATCCATTGCCGCGTTGATACCCTGCAATTTGGCGTCGGCAAAGGCGAATGCGCCGAAAGCCTCCTCCATTTGGTCGCGCGTAACTCCCGAAACCACGACCTTTTTAACTCTTGTTTTTGCCATTGTTATAAAAATGAAAGTTGGTTATTTCTTCTTGTTGGCGCCGTCGAATATCCGGTGAAACATAGCCTCGATCGAGGCGCATTTCACGATTTCGAGGACTTGGGGGTTCTTGGAACACACCGAAGCGATAGCCTCCGACACCCGACTACCTCGACCGCCGAGAAACCCGACGCACGTCGATGTTTTATCGTTCCCGTCATCCGAAACCGCAAAGAATGCAACACCGCATTTGTCGGAAATTCCCTCCCCCGCAGAGTTGAACATAGATTTGAGTTCCTCGGCGATCTGCCCGGCACGGGTAGCGAAATCGACAGGTTCCCCGGGCTGGTCGGTTTTGGATTCCGACGTTGGGTGGACGAGGTTCGCGGGTTCGTACTCGACGGCATACGTTAAACCTGTGTATTCATCAACTACGTCTACTGCCATACGTTTACATTCTTTAGGTGTTAAATCAAAAAGATTCTTGCGAACAAATACACGTTCATAAGGAGCCGTAATGATTTTATACACAATATCACCAAGATTGGTATTCATGTTGGTTTTGAGGCACACTGCCTGCATTTCAAGCGGAATATATCCGCAACCGATGATTGATTTCTGATTGCTCATAATTTTTTGTTTTTAAGTGGTTTAATTTGTCTTTTTTCGCCTGCGTTGCAAGCAGGTTAATCTCTTTGTTTTTCGGGTTCTGTTGCCTTGTAGCGGCTTGTACCTTTGTTTTGGCATAACAGCCGAATACCTCCGTAAAGCGGAATTACAGGATCGCATTGCCTCGGTAAACCGCAACAGGGCTCCGGCGAGCTGCTCACATGCGGCTCTCATAGGTCGCATATTCCGGCTGGTGAACGATCTGCAAGCCGCACTCCTCGGCGATATTCGCCTCGATGCGCGATCCCCGGCTGTCGCCCCAGTCTTTGAGCAGATAGATCGCATCGCATTCGAGCAACAGGGCAACGTCTGCGACGAGGTGCTCGTTCCAGCTCGCCTCCGAGCCGAGCCCGTTGTTGGTCGGGTTCACGGGTTCGTGCCCGAACGCCCGGATTTACTGCTCCGCCTGCTTGAACTTGGCGGTTACTTGGTCGGTCGGCAAGCCCGAAATTTTGCCGCTGATGTACCATTTCATCGTCTCGCCCTCCATTTGCAGTAAATCCACAACTTGCACAGCCCGACGATTACCACAACAAGCAGCACGAGGGCAAGAGGCATCCACATAGGAGCGAGAACCCACCACCACGACCACGCGATGCACTTTGTCAGTTTCAGCACGATAAAGGCGATTGTGAGCAAGCCCAAAAAGCCGATACCTGCACCCGAAGAATTGTTGTTTGAACTCATAATTTTTTGTTTTTGAAAGGTGAATAAATCCGTTAATTCAATATCGCCGGGGAGGTTTTCCCCGCCGTGTAGCTTTGAGCCAAGAGCTCCATTGCGATACGCTCCGCCGCATCCATGTCCTTTTGTTTGTTGCGGAATGTATTGTACAGGTTCCGCAGACGCTCGGCGGGTATTTTGTTGAAAGACTGGTACCCGGTGGAACGGCAGGCAATTCCTTTGATTATTTCGGCGTTGCTTTCCTTGTCGATTTTACGCAGGTAGCCGCCGATCGCAGCCATAGCACGCTTACGCAGTTTATCCATTTGGTCGCCTTTGTCGCCCTCCAACTGCTTGGAAAGCGAGGCACAAACGTCGATAAGGGCGTGCGTGTCTATGTCGGCACTACTCTCGACGCCGAAGCTCTCGACGATCGCCCGTTTTTCCGCCTCCGTCAGTCCCAAACGCGAGCAAAGGGTGTGGAACTTGCGGAGTACCCCGTTGTGAATTTTATCCATTGTGTGCATAATTGTGTATCATTAAAGTTTATCAATCCAATACTCATTTGCGCCCTGTTCCCATATCACGAAATCGGCACCTCCCTCACCTTTTTCGCCTTTGAATCGGGTCGTTACGAATCCTTTGTACCCCTCGACCCGGATTTTCACCTCCGACAGCTTTCGCACGTGCTGCGCGATAGCCGGATAGGGCTTGTTGTTTTCTTCGTGTGCTATGAAAATGAATAACTTGTCGGGAAACTCGTTTATCAATTCCATGAACACCGTCCGCGTGAACCCGACCAACGCCGTAATCGAATCAATCACGATCACGTTAGGGCTTTTGCGCTTCCGCAGGCGTTCCCGCAACTCCTTGATCGGTTCTTTCGCCAGCACGATAACCCGGGAGCCGACCTCCTGCATTGCGGCGTCTTTCCATGCGTTCTGAAACGACAGCGATAAACCTTGCTCCAACGTGTCGTAAGCCGCCCGATCCACGAACCCGCACAGGTATTTGAGCAGCTCCAAAGCAAGGTGCGTTTTGCCGCCGCCACTCTCCCCGTAGATGATCCATGCGCCCCGGAGTTCGGGTTTACCGAATGACGCGAGCCATTTGCCCGTGAAATCGGCAACCTTGAACTTGGCATTTACCACGTTTTTATTGCTTATCGCTTTTGCCATTTGAACACCGTTTATTTGGAGATTGAACGCTGTTTAACCGCATGGACTTTGCGTTTTACTCGACGCAAATCACTCTCGCAGTCGTCGATAATCTCGTTTATTGTTTCCGGATCGGTCACACCGTTTGCGATGCACACGGCGGCAACGTCCTCGCTGTTTACGACCTGTATCGGGATGAACTTGCGCCCGACACGGCTGTAAATCTCCTTGTAGCCTTTCCGGTTAGTTCGCACACCTTTTTTGATGCGTTTCTCGAGGTAGTCCGTCGCGCACAGGATGATCCCGACACGATCCTCGAGTTTGTTGTACAGGCTGATGAAAAAGTAGAGCACTTGATCGCTCAACTTGTCGGCTTCATCGAGTACCACGAGCGGCGTTTCTTTCTTTTTGAGGGCGAGAATAATGTCCGACATCATTTCCGGAACGGTGCAGCCCGTCGAATCAATCCCCATACATTGCAGGAGTTCCGCCATAAAGTGCTTGCGGTTCCAGTACTCGGAGCACGAGAGGTTATACACGTTGCGGTTGCTTGCGGCATAACTCTTGATCGCCTCGCTTTTACCGCATCCGGCATCACCCGTGACTGCGAACACGAGGGAATTGTCCTGCGCGTCCTGCAAAAGTCCGTACATGCGTTTGTAGCCGCGTGTCTCCACGACAACCCACGCACGCGGATCGTAGCCGATTTGCGAGGCGATCGTGCGCCACATTTCCTCGCTGATTAAATCCCAGTTGTTATTGAGCACTTGGGAAATGGTCGCCGGGCTGACGCCGCGCATGGAGTTTGCGGCTTTGTTCTGTCCGCCTTTGATCTCGCAAAACTCCGCGAGTTTGGTTCTGATTTGCTCTTTCTCGATCGTTTTCATATTATCTCTATTTCTGATTATTAGTACAGGTTGAAAGTTTCCTCGTCCTCGATTTGAGGAGCTGGTCGGCGCACCGTTGCAATTTCGATCGCCTCTATGTCCTCGATCTCGTGGGCTTGCAGGCGGCGCGTCTGCTTGTGGTTCTTATTTTGCCCCCGGTTATCACACAACAGCAGACGGGTTGCAACGTCGAGCTGCGGGTTGTCATTGAATAATTGCTCGACTTTGTTGCTGGCGAGGGCGAGACGTTCGGTTATGTCGTTCTCGAGCTGCTTGTTGAACTCCCGTACTCGGGTGAGCTGCTCCGCATCCCCCTCGCGGCGGTCGGCGAGAGCCATAGGCTGCACGTGTTTCCGTTCGAGCATGAAGCGCAGGGAACCGTCCTCGTTCACCGCGAGCACATGGTCGAGGTTGTCCGGGTCGTATTTCACCGCCCAGCGGACATGCGCGTACTCCCGGAACTTGGGGTCGAAACAATCGTAATCCCGTTTTATGCCGCCGATCGTCGGGCGCAAGCCCACGCCCTCGAGTGCGTTGCGGTACCCCGTATCGGCTCCGAACGTGAGGAGGTATTGTTCATCGGAAAGCGGCAAGCGTCGCTCCTCGGGTAGCTTGTCGAACAATCTCACGTACTCGGCACGTTTTTCGGCGCGCTCCCGCTCAATAAAAGCCGTAAGCTGCTGGCGGCACTCCTCCTCGGTCGGGAAGCTGTGGCGGTGTTTGTTCAAAAACTCGCTATTCGGTTGCAAATCCTTGTTCGAGGTTATGCCGAACCCGCCCCAGTTCGTACAGAGCTGGCAATATTTCCTGTTGAAATAATTGAAGAACGGCTCGATCACTTTCGATTTGGCGTTGTGCGCACGGGCGGGAGTGTATATGTCGCCCATGATCTGATAAATCGGTTTGAGGTTCCCTCGTCCGTAGTTGTCACTCTGTATTTGATTCGAGTAGTAACGGCGTCCGAAAAGCTCGGCGGTGTGGTTCGCAGCATTCCGGAGGGCTGCTTTGATAAGTTCGGGGGTCTCCCGTTCGCCGATCGCATAGCCGACCGGATAATTGATACAAGGGTCGAGAACAATAACAACCGTGAGGCGATGCGTGTAGGTGGTGGTAGTACGCCCGTTCTTTTCCTCTGTCTTTTGGTAAAGCAACTCGGACACCCAGCCGTCCATTGTCCAGTATAAGAGCGGAGCTGTGGGGCGCGAACGCTTCACCTGCATACTCCGCTGGTTGCGGAACCGCGTCTCGCCGAGGCGTCCTCCGGCTGTCACGAGGTCGTGTTTCTCGCGCCATACGCCGACCGCCGCCCCGGTAATCGTTTTCCAGCCCTGCGTTTCTGCAACTATGTTGTAAATCCGCGCGATCTGCGCGTTGTCGAGGTTACGGGCGTCGGAAATAAGCCGGATAAGGAGGCTTTCTTTGGTATCGTCGTCGATCTTGGCAGCGTTGCGGGTGCCGTATTTGCCCGTTATCAACGCCCCGTACCCCTCACGCACGTACTGGTTGAATTTCTCTTGCAGGCGGCGCGGGTTCTCCGGCAGGGTGTGCGGGAACGTGTCCGCGATACGCGGCAACGCCTGCGCCGCTTTGCGCCAAAATTCCGCCTTGCTGATACACCGCTTACTCTGTTTCCGGTGCTGACTGTCCGATCGCTCCAGCACCAGCCGGAAAGCGTTTAGGACTGCCGCATTGTTGGCATATTCGGTCTGTTTGTCCGTCGGCAAATACTTTCCGTCGCCGAACTGGTGACGCTGGTAAAAATCCAACGCCGCGCCGTCCGGTTCGATGCTCTCGACAAAAGGTTTGCTCTCTGCCTGCGCTTTCAAATCCGGATAGCGACGATAAACCTCCGTCTTGTATTTTAATGGGAGACTATCAACGGCATACAAGGCTGGCAATCCCACACTTGGACGACGCACCCGTTCTGCCTCACCTCGCAACACCATTTTTTTAAGTGTCTCGTAATTAACGATAACACTCAAATCGTCGCGGGTTGCACATAGTTTATTGTTGTAGTATTCCATGTTTCACATCTTTATTTTTGCTCCCGTGCCGGTATCGCTCCGGGTAACGCCTTCACGTTCACGGGAAATCGCTATCTTTGTGCGTTCAACTACAAATGTTTAGCGATTATGGAAAACTATATCTGTTTCACTTTTCACCTTCGAAATCGAGTGATGCTCGAAACTGTTCGCGGGAAATTCGGAGCTCTTCTAAGGTCGTTACACCTTCGATACAGAAGTGAATCCGAGTTCCTGCCTTATCGAGACTTATCGAACCCACGTGTCCGGCCATGGCGCCTCGACTTCTCCATGTTGCCACCAGAATACCAGCAAGACAATCATTTGGAAATACTCCGACATCTGAAAGAATCATATTTGCCACGGTTAAAGGCTGCTCATCCTGAATGGGGAGACGTAGCCATTTATAGGAATCTTCACCTGTATCCAAATCTGATTCACTCAATGTCGGATTGGTGGCGATGAGATTCTCCACGGCGTCCCGGTATGCGCGGGCGCACCTCTGTACCCTTTCGAGGGCATCTTCCTTGTGTCGCTTCATCGTCTTACGCGTTTAACTGATTGTAAATCTTTTGCAGGGAATACAGAACATCGCCCCACGTCGCCACTGTCATGTCATTGAATGTCACCACAGGCTCGTGGTCGATGATGATCGTCGCGGCGTTGGTCTCCCGGTTCACCTGCAACTCCACTCGATCGCCGAAGTTTTGATACATCATTCCTCGCACGTGGTCGTGTCGCGTTTCCACATTCGGGCAATAGCCTTTCGGGGCGTGTTCCCCGGTATAAATCAAACCGCCACGTTCCAGCGCAGCGGCGCGGAGGGCTTTTGCTCGATCGCTATTGCGTTCGTAATTGAGGGCGCGGCGTAAAACATTGCGTCCGACTTTGAAAGTTTCCCGCATTTCCCGCAGAACCGAAGCGGGTAAAAGGATTTGCCTTGTCATAATTGCCTATTATTTGTTATTTTGAGTATCTTTGTTTCGTGGTTACATTGAAACCACACCGCAAATATACAAAGTAGTTTGTAATTATACAAAGAAAAAGGTAATTATTTTTATGCCCAGTACGAATAATAGTGTATCTGAACGTTTTGACGCCCTCGTCAAAGCATTAGGGCACAACATATCATCTTTCGCTCGTGCATTAGGTTACGAGCGCAGCGATAAGTTATACAACATACAAAAGGGAAAATATTATCCGAGTTTTGAAATTCTCGACGACATTACAAAGAACTTTGTATCTGTCAATGCGGATTGGTTAATTACAGGTCGAGGCGACATGTTTTTGACCTCAAATCAAAACATGGAGAGTGGAGACGTCGAAAAAAAATCAATCGAGGAGCATCTATTGGAACTAATAAAGGAAAAAGATGCCAAGATCGAAGAGCAAGCAAAACAAATTGGACGGCTGGAAGCGGAGAACGAAATTCTAAAAGCAGAGAATAATATATTAAAAAAGGACGCTCGTTCAACGGATGCCGGGGATGCCACCTCTGTCGCTGCCGTCGGGTAGGAATATATTTTGTCGAGCCAAAATATTAGCAATGCACTGTAATATAGCTATATACACAAAATAAAACCCCTATTCAAATGTGCATTTTGGGGGTGTTTATCTTTGAAAATAGCCTCTTTTTGCATTATGATTTATTCGTTTGTGGGTTGATATGTATTTGTTTTGTCCCCTATATTGTCCCTCTGTGCGTCCCTCCGTTCCGCATTTTTGATATTTTGAGCAAAAATTCAAATGTACATTTTCGGGTGAATCCGTCTTTTTTCAAATCTCTATTAAACGGTGTTTAATCTCTTGATCCGACGACACACCGTTCCTGCCTCATATACCGCAAATCCTCCGTATATCGGTACTACGAGCCGTTAGGCACAAAAAAGGGCGTAAATCGCCCCGTTTTGCCTGTAAATACAAGCGCAATTCAAATCGAGTTCAACCAACCGCCGCCGGAATTAACACGAAATTCAAGCAAATGCACATTTGAATTTCGCGCCGAAATTTTGTCGTTCTCTCGTAAGTTGTTGTATTATTGCCGCTTGTCCCTCTTTTCTCCCTGCTCTATTGTGTACATCTCAATTTCATGCCCGTAGTAGTTCTCCCACAGGTATTTTTTCAGTTCGTCCAGCCATTCGCCGCCTTCGTTGTAAGCTGCGATCAGGGCTTCGACTGCAAAGGCATTCAGTGCGTGGAGTTCGTTATCGACGAGTTGCCGGTCGATTTTCCGGCGTATCTCGGGATCGGCGGCGATGATGTTGGCTGCTTGCAGACCGGCGATGTTGAAGGTCTTGCTCGGGGCGGTGCAGGTGACCGAATGCCGCAGAAACTCTTCGTTCAGCGAGGCGAACGGAATGTGGCGATGGCCGTCGAGCGTCAGGTCGCAGTGGATTTCGTCCGATATGACCGTTACCCCGTGCCGCAGGCAGATCTCCCCGAGGCGGGTAAGCTCTTCGGCGGTCCAGGCCCGGCCCGCCGGGTTGTGGGGATTGCACAGGAAGATCAGCTTGGCCTGCGGGTCCGCCGCCTTGCGTTCCAGATCTTCGAAGTCCATGCGGTAGGCGCCGCCTTCGTCGATGAGCGGATTGGCGAGCGGCTGACGGCCGGTACGCTCCAGCACGGCGAAGAAACAGTTGTAAACGGGCGTCTGAAGGATTACCTTGTCGCCCGGTTCGGTCAGGGCCTTCAGGATGACCGAAAGGGCGGGAATGACGCCCGTAGTCGGGAGGATCCACTCGTTTTCGATGCGGAATCCGTGCCGTTTGCCGAACCACCCTTTCACGGCTTCGAAATAGGCGTCGGGGACCTTCGTATAGCCGAAAACGCCGTGGCGGAGCCGTCGTTCCAGGGCGTCGAGTACGGGCGGGGCCGCGCGGAAATCCATGTCGGCTACCCACATAGGCAGCACCCGTTCGTCTGTGGCCAGATCCCATTTGACGGAGTTGGTACCCCGTCGCGGAATAATCTCATCGAAATCGTATTTCATAACTCTAAAGTATTTGATTACAGGTAACAGTTCCGTATTTTATCGCGGTATCGCCCCTTGTTCGGGGGATTACGGGCTTTTCGTATCCGATCCCGCTTTTATCGGGCGGTTTGCCGGAAGATGGTTTGTCGGAAGGGCCGTATTTTGTCGATAATGACTTCCGTCGTACATAACCTGCCGGAACGATTCGGGAACGTAATCGCCCGGAATACCTATCAGGCAATTATTATATTTTTCAATGTTCCAGCCATCGTCCGACGGTCGCTTATTCACAGCCTGTGTCCGCGTTTGTGATTCTCATCCTCTCCCGAACCCCCTTCTCGGATAAGTTATTATCCCCGCTTTTCGGGGTTTCGGTTCATAGCTTGGGATTGTTGCGGTGCCGCTCCTTGTCGCGGGCCGTTTTCTTGGCGAAGTTGGCTTCGAGGGCTTCGGTGAGGTTTACTCCCGTCTGGTTCGCCAGGCAGACCAATACCCACAGTACGTCGGCCATTTCGTCCGCCAGGTTCTCCTTTTCTCCCGCTTTGAAGGATTGGTCGCCGTATTTGCGGGCCATGACGCGGGCCAGCTCCCCCACCTCCTCGGTCAGGATGGCCATGTTGGTCAGTTCGCTGAAATAGCGGACGCCGTATTCGCGGATCCATGCGTCCACTCGTTTTTGCAATTCACTCAATTCCATATCGGTCGATTTTTCAAATTTCGTCGTTACAGAGCCGTTTTTTCCCGTTGTCTGTCGGCCGTTCGCTTGCTTGCCGGGTTTTCTTTCCTGCCCTTTCCAGCCCTGCCTTTATCGGCAGACGGCTGTCCTATTTTACCCGGATCAGATTCAATCCGTCCCGGATCGGGACGATCACGTTTTCCACCCGCTCGTCCTCCCGTATCATGCGGTTGAATTCCAGCAGCGCCTGCGTATGGCGGTCGTTGTGTGCTACCGGTTCCACGATCTTGCCCGACCAGAGGATGTTGTCTGCGATCAATATCGATCCGCTGTGCACCAACACTTTGCTTCCTCCGTCACCCATTAGCATCCGGTAGTAGTCTGGGTATTCGCGCTTGTCGCCGTCGATGAATACGAGGTCGAACGTATATCCGAGTGTCGGGACGATATCGAGTGCCGAACCGATATGCTGACGGATTTTTTGTCCGTGCGGGCTGCGGCGGAAAAACGAGGCGGCGAACTCCTCCAGCTCGTCGTCCACCTCCACCGTGTCGAGCACGCCATCCTCTTCCAGCCCGGCGGCCATGCAGAGGGCCGAATAACCCGTAAAGGTCCCTATTTCCAGGATGTTGCGGGGCCGTAACATCCGCACGAGCAGCTCCAGCAACTTACCCTGGATATGCCCCGAGAGCATGCGCGGCTGTACGACCTGCAGATGCGTCTGGCGGTCGAGTTCGTGCAGAAGTTCCTCTTCCGGCGACGAAAAATCGTGAATATATCGTTCGAGTGCGTCCATAATATATAATTGTGTGTCGGGTCGTTGAAAACCGTTATTTATAGATGAGCCGCGATGGTGAGGAGAAGACCGACGAAGCTACGGCGGTCAGGTCTTCGGCCGTGAGAGCCTGTATTTTGCGATAAACCTCCTCCATCGTATCGACCTCGCGGTGCGCCAGGAAACTCTTGCCCGCACCGAGCATGTAACCTTCGTTGCTCTCCATCGAGATCGCCAGCTGGGCGATGAACTGCTTCTTGGCCATCGAAAGCCGTCGGGCCGAGAGCGGCGTGGTTTGGAGCCGTCCCAGCTCTCCCTCGATCAGCTCGATGCAGTGATCCGTGTTGTCGTGGTCGCAACTGAAATAGATGGCCACGATGCCGCTGTCGCTGTAAGGCGTGTAAGAGGCTTCGATGTTGTACGAAAGCCCGTTTTTCTCCCGCACCAGCACGTTCAGCAGGGAGTTGGCCGAAGGGCCGCCGAGCAGATTGACGAGCAGCGCCAGCGGCAGCCGCTCCGCGTCGTTGATCCCCTGCGCCCGAGCACCGATGATGCAGTGCGTCTGGTGCGTATGTTTGGTAACGATTCGGGAGAACGGTTCGACGGCGGCGGGTTGCCGGCGCGAGAAATCCCGTGCGGAACTTTTGATGTCGTTCAGGTAGCGGGCGACGGTCGTTTCGACGCTCTTGGCCGAGAGGTTCCCGATCGACGAGAAAACCATCTGGTCGGTGGTGTGCGTGCGTGCGACGAACTCCCGGATCGACTCTCCGCTGAAGCGTGCCAGGCTCGATTTCCGGCCTAAAATATTGTGTCCCAGCTCCGACCCGGCGAAAAGCATCTCTTCGAACGTATCGTAGATCATGTCGGCCGGAGAGTCCTTGTAGGTATTGATTTCGTCGTAGATGATCTCCTTCTCTTTTTCCAGTTCCCGGTCGGGAAAAGTCGAATGGAAGGCGACGTCGGCGATCAGCTCCACAGCCTTCGAAAAGTCGCTTCGCAGGGTCGTGGCGTGGATCGTCGTATCCTCCTTGGTGGTGAAGGCGTTGAGTTCGCCGCCGAGGTTTTCGAGCCGGCAGTTCACCTGGTAAGCCTTGCGGTGCTCCGTGCCTTTGAACAGGGCGTGTTCGGTGAAATGGGCCAGTCCGAATTGATTCTTCAGCTCGTCGCGGCTTCCGGCGTTTACCAGCAGGGCGCAGTGCGTGACGTTGCCTTTGATCCGACGGTGAATGCCCCGGATGCCGTTGGGAAGCGTATAGGTAGTAAATTCCATCGTTGTCTTATTCGTTTTTCTCGCGGAGCGCCAGGTAGCGGCCCGTGTAACTCTCCTTGCATCCGGCCAGCCCGTCCGGAGTGCCTTCGAAGACGATGCTGCCGCCCCGGTCGCCCGCTTCGGGGCCGAGATCCACGACCCAGTCGGCGCACTTGATAACGTCCATGTTGTGTTCGACGATCACGATCGTATGACCCCGGGCGATCAGGGCGTTGAAGGCGTCGAGCAGCTTGTTGATGTCGTGGAAATGGAGACCCGTCGTAGGCTCGTCGAAGATGAACATCACGTTGCCTTCGGTGCTCTCCTTCGACAGGAACGAAGCGAGCTTTACGCGCTGGCTCTCGCCGCCCGAGAGCGTCGAGGAGGACTGTCCGAGTCTGATATACCCCAGCCCGACCTCCTGCAGGGGGCGGAGCCGTTCGATGATCCGTTTGCAGGTGGCGTTTTTCTTATCATCGCCGAAGAAGGCGATCGCGTCGTCCACCGTCATCTCCAGTATGTCGTAGATCGATTTCTCGCGGTAGCGGACTTCGAGAATTTCATCCTTGAAGCGCTTGCCGCCGCAGGCTTCGCACACCAGCTCCACGTCGGCCATGAATTGCATGCCGACCTTGATGAATCCCTCGCCCTGACACTCCTCGCAACGGCCGCCGGCGATGTTGAACGAGAAGTGCGAGGGGTTGAATCCCGACCGCTGGGCGTAGGGCTGGTCGGCGTAGAGTTTGCGGATCTCGTCGTAGGCCTTGATGTAGGTCACGGGGTTCGACCGCGAGGATTTGCCGATCGGGTTCTGATCGACCATTTCGACCGAACGAAGCGTCGAAAGGTCGCCTTCGATGGCGTCGAAATCGCCCGGTTTGAGCCCCGTATCGAACAGCAGGCGCCGCAATGCGGGATAGAGGATGCCTTTGGCCAGCGACGATTTGCCGCTGCCGCTCACGCCCGTGATGCAGGTCATCACCCCGAGCGGAATCCGCACGTCGATATTCTTCAGGTTGTTCTGCCGGGCACCTTTCACGGTGATCCACGCTGCCGGGCTTCGCCGCGAGGTGGGCACTGCGATTTTGCGGCGTCCCGTAAGGTAGTCGGCCGTCAGGCTTTTTTCCTCTTTCAATAAGGCTTTCAGCGGTCCGCTGAAGACGACCTCTCCGCCGTTGTAGCCCGCCTCCGGACCGATATCGACGATCCAGTCGGCGGCGCGGATCACCTCCTCTTCGTGCTCGACGACGATCACCGTGTTGCCGATGTCGCGCAATTGTTCGAGCACACCGACCAGACGGTTCGTGTCGCGCGGGTGCAGGCCGATCGACGGCTCGTCGAGAATGTAGAGCGAGCCCACGAGGTTGCTGCCCAGCGAGGTCGAAAGATTGATGCGCTGGCTCTCGCCGCCCGAAAGCGTCGAGGAGAGCCGGTCGAGGGTCAGGTAGCCCAGCCCCACGTCGGTGAGGTATTGCAGGCGGTTGCGTATCTCGGTGAGAATGCGTGCGGCGGTTTTAGTGTCGTGAGCATCCAGTTCGAGCGAGGCGAAGAAATCGGCGAGCGTCTCCACCGGCATCACGACCAGGTCGGCGATGGTTTTGCCGCCGATTCTGACGTAAAGGGCCTCTTTGCGCAGGCGCGAGCCGCCGCAGTCCGGACAGACGGTCTTGCCCGTGTAGCGGGCTTTCATCACCCGGAACTGGATCTTGCGCCGTTCGCTGTCGATGTAGGCGAAGAAATCGTTCAAGCCGTGAAAATACTCGTTGCCGCGCCACAGGAGCCGTTTCTGTTCGGCCGTAAGCTGGTAGAACGGCGTATGGATCGGAAAATCGAACTTGTAGGCATTGGCTACGAGCTGGTCTTTCCACGCCCGCATGGTCTCTCCGCGCCAGCAGGCCACGGCGTCCTCGTAGATGGTTTTGCGTTTGTCGGGGATCACCAGGTCCTCGTCGATGCCGATGATCTTGCCGTAACCTTCGCACGTCGGGCAGGCGCCCAGCGGGTTGTTGAAGCTGAACAGATGTTCGGTCGGAGGCTCGAATTCGATGCCGTCGGCCTCGAAACGGGCCGAGAACTCTTTGACGCCTTCGGGCGTGACGATTCGGCAAACCCCGTTTCCATAGGAGAAAGCACGGGCTACGGAATCCCGCAGGCGGGTCGGCAGGTCGCCGTCCTGCGAAACTTTGGCACGATCGACTACGATCGAGATATCTTCGGCACGGGTGTTTCCGTCCACGCGGGGCAGAAAATCCTCGATCGGCAGAGTCTCTCCCGCCGCATGTACGCGCAGGATGCCTTCGCCCAGCACCAGGGTCAGCTTTTCGATGACGCCCTGCCCTTCGCGCAGTTGCAGCGGCGCTGCGACGGCCACGCGGCTGCCTTCGGGCAGGGAGAGGATATATTGCGCCACGTCGTCCTCGGTGTAGCACTTGACCTCCTGTCCCGATACGGGCGAGAAGGTGTGTCCGATGCGGGCGTAGAGGAGTTTAAGGTAGTCGTACAGTTCGGTCGTGGTGCCGACCGTCGAACGCGGATTGCGGGTATTGACCTTCTGTTCGATGGCGATGGCCGGAGCGATACCCGTAATGACATCCACATCGGGCTTGTTGATCTTGCCCAGGAATTGTCGGGCATAGGCCGAGAGGCTCTCCACGTAGCGGCGCTGCCCTTCGGCGAAGATCGTGTCGAAAGCGAGGGTCGATTTGCCGGAACCCGAAAGTCCCGTAATGACGACCAGTCGGTTGTGCGGAATTTCGACCTCGATGTTTTTGAGGTTGTGCACCCGTGCACCTTTTATATAAATGGACTTTTGTTCTTTTGTCATGTTTTTTTACGTGGATCCGGTCCCTGCGCCGTGCGTGTTCCGGGCCGGACCGATATTATTTCATTTCGAGGGTCACGCCCCCGATCTTTTCCAGTTTGCCGATCATACCTCCTGCGAGACTTTGCCGGATAGCCAGCGTCATTCGGCAGAGGTTGTCGAACTGCTGTGTCAGCACCCGGGGCTGTTCTTCCTTGACCACGCGCATCACGTCGTTCATCGCCAGGTACGAAAACTCCACCTCCACGACGGTATCGACCGTCCGCTCCACGATTTCGGCCGCTCGGATCGCTTCGGCCGCCGACTCCTTGTAGGCACCGATCAGGCCCGATACTCCGAGTTTCGTACCGCCGAAATAACGCACCACGACGATCAGGCAGTTGACCAGTTCGTTGGACAGAAGCTGACCGAGGATCGGCTTGCCCGCCGTGCCCGAAGGCTCTCCGTCGTCGTTGGCGCGGAACGTTTCGCCGTGCGGACCCAGCCGCCACGCGTAACAGAGGTGCGTCGCGTCGTAATATTTCTTGCGCAGCGCATCGAGCAGCGTGCGAATCTCCTCCTCGCTTTCGACCGGATAGGCATAAGCGAGGAACTTGCTGCTTTTCTCTTTGTAGATGGCTTCCGCAGGCCCGGCAAGCGTATGATAACTGTCCGAGGTCACGACTACCCTTGTTTTATTTGACTTTGGTGAACATCCTGTTCCAGCGGATGTTCGCGGGGAAGCTCTTTTCGGGATCCAGCGACAGCCAGATGAAGGAGGCTTTGCCGACGATGTGGTCTTCGGGAACGAATCCCCAGAAGCGGGAGTCCGCCGAATTGTGGCGGTTGTCGCCCATCATCCAGTAATAGTTCATCCGGAAAGTATAGGTGTCGGTCTGTTCGCCGTTGATGAAGATCTTCCCTTCTTCGTCCACACGCAGGTCGTTGCCTTCGTACGTTTCGATAATCCGCCGGTACAGGGGCAGGTTGTCGGCCGTCAGCGCAACGGCCGTTCCCGCTTGGGGAATCCAGATCGGGCCATAGTTGTCCTGATTCCACGCATAGCGGCGATCCTGCGGAAAGACATCGAAATTGGGACTGCGGGCGATGTATTTCTGTACGGAAGCGACGTTGTCCAGCTTCTCCAGTTCTGCGGCGTTTTCGTCGGTGAGCGCCATGTAGTAGAGCGTGCCCTTGTTGCTCCATTCGGTGATACCCAGATTGTCGAGTGCGTATTGGGTGATCGGCGAGGTGGTTTCCACCAGATACATGAACTGTTTTCCGGCGACGGGCTCCTGCGGCTTTCCATTGACGTAAACCGCCGTTTCCTCGATTCGTATCGAATCCCCCGGGAGGCCGATGCAGCGTTTGATGTAGTTTTCACGCTTGTCCACCGGGCGCGTGATGACCGTGTATTCCTGCATCAGCCGTTCGCGGCCGGCCTGATGTCCGAAAGTTTGCTGATATTGCCGCAGCACGTCGTAGTACGAAACGTCCTGTCGTTCGAGCAGCACCGTATCGCCTGCCGGAAAGTTGAATACCACTACGTCGTTGCGCTCGATTCGGCCCAGTCCCTTGAGGCGGTGATAAGGCCATTTGACGCTTTCGGAGAACGATTTTTTGGTTTTCGAAAAAGGCATCGTATGGTGTACGAACGGAAATGCCACCGGGGTATTGGGCATCTGGGGACCGTAGGCTACCTTGCTGACGTAGAGATAGTCCCCGACCAGCAGCGATTTCTCCATCGACGACGAGGGAATCACGTACATCTGAAAGAAGAAGATGTGTACCAGCGACGCTACAACGGTGGCGAAAATGATCGCATTCACCCATTCGTAAACGGCTTTGTAACTTTTGCTTTTCTTGCACATCTCGGCGTTGTGCCGCCAGACGTACTTGTAGAAATAACGCGTGATATAAAGGTCGAAGATGACGATTTCGCCCAGCAGCAGCCACCAGTTGCCCGTCCAGAGGACGAACCAGAGGATGTATAAAATACTTGCCAGGGTGAATCCCACCCATTTGTTGCGGAAGAAAGCTTTGATTTTTCCCATGTTCTGTATCGTTTATTTCAGCAGGTCGTCCATCGTATAGACACCCTTTTTGCCGCAGAGGAACTCCGCAGCGACGACGGCGCCCAGAGCCAGTGTCCGGCGGTTTTTGATCGTATGTTTGAGTTCGATCCGGTCGTCGTCCGATTCGTAAGTTACCGTGTGTGTACCCGGAACCGCTCCTTCGCGCAGGGAGGTGACGACGATTTGCGAAAGATCGTCGCTGGGTTCATTCACCCAGCCCGTCTTCCGCCCGATTTCGCTGATGATCCCTTCTGCCAGCGTGATGGCCGTGCCGCTCGGAGCATCCTTTTTCTGTGTGTGGTGAATCTCTTCGATCCGTACGTCGTAGGCGTCGAAGCGCTCCATCATCCGGGCCAGCCTGCGGTTGAGGCGGAACATCAGGTTGACGCCCAGGCAGTAGTTCGAGGCGTAGAAGAGCGCACCGCCTTTTTCCCGGCAATAGCTGCGCAACTCCTCCAGACGATTTGTCCAGCCCGTCGTGCCGCTGACGACCGGAATCCCTGCGTCGATGCACGCCCGGATGTTGCCGTAGGCCGCGTCGGGGGTCGTGAACTCCAGTGCTACGTCGATGCCGGCCAGGTGTGCGGCATCCAGTTCCGATGCGTTCGCCTCGTCGATGACGGCGCCGATACGGTGTCCCCTTTCGAGGAGTATTTTTTCGATTTCACGGCCCATTTTGCCGTGTCCGATGATCGCTGCTTTCATTGGCTGAAGGGGATTTTACGGTATATTATCGCAAATATAGCTATTCGCCGCCGAAATAAAAAATAGTTTCAAGTTTATATGGTTTGTTGGCACGAATTGAAAATAAAGTGTTAATTTTGTCGAATTAAATTCGCGACGGATCGAAACTTAAACGTCAAAAACAATTATAAATTATAAGTATTATGGCAAATAATCAGAAAATGCGTACGGAGAGCGACCTGCTCGGCAGCGTAGAGTTGCCTGCCGACGTACTTTACGGTGTCCAGACCCTGCGGGGTATCGAGAACTTTCGGATCAGCAAATTCCATTTGAACGAGTATCCCCTCTTCATCAAGGGACTCGCCGTTACCAAGCTGGGAGCTGCGGAAGCCAACCACAAGTTGGGGCTGCTCACCGACGAGAAGTTCAATGCGATCGCACAGGCCTGCCGCGAGATCATGGACGGCAAGCACCACGACGCATTCCCCGTGGATATGATCCAGGGCGGTGCCGGTACGACGACCAACATGAACGCCAACGAAGTGATCGCCAACCGCGCGTTGGAGATCATGGGCCGTCAGTACGGCGAATACCAGTACTGCTCGCCCAACGACGACGTGAACTGTGCGCAATCGACCAACGACGCCTACCCGACTGCCATTCATTTGGGGATGTACGCTACGCACCTGAAGTTGGTCGATCATCTGAAGCTGCTCATCGAATCCTTCGAAAAGAAGGCTGCGGAGTTCGCCGATGTACTGAAAATGGGCCGCACGCAGCTCGAAGACGCCGTGCCGATGACTTTGGGCCAGACTTTCCACGGTTTCGCCAGCATCCTGCGCGATGAGATCGTCCACCTGAACGAGGCTGCCGAGGATTTCCTGACGATCAATATGGGCGCTACGGCGATCGGTACGGGTATCTGCGCCGAGCCGGGCTATGCCGAACTGTGCACCGAGAACATCGCCCGCATCACCGGCTGGAAGATCCGTCTGACGGGCGACTTGGTAGGCGCTACGTCCGATACTTCGTGCCTGGTCGGTTACGCTTCCGCCATGAAGCGCGTCGCCGTGAAGATGAACAAGATCTGCAACGACCTGCGCCTGCTGGCTTCGGGTCCCCGCTGCGGTCTGGCCGAGTTCAACTTGCCGGCCCGCCAGCCGGGATCGTCGATCATGCCGGGTAAGGTGAACCCCGTGATCCCCGAGGTGATGAACCAGATCGCCTACAAGGTGATCGGCAACGAGCTGTGTGTTACGATGAGCGGCGAGGCGGCCCAGATGGAGCTCAACGCCATGGAGCCGGTGATGGCCCAGTGCGATTTCGAGTCCGCCGAGTTGCTGATGAACGGTTTCGATACGCTCCGCACGCTTTGCGTGGACGGCATTACGGCCAACCGCGAGCGCTGCGCCGATTACGTGAAGAACAGCATCGGCGTGGTGACGGCTCTCAACCCGATCATCGGTTACAAGAATTCGACCAAGATCGCCAAGGAGGCTCTCGCTACGGGTCGCGGCGTTTATGATCTGGTGCTCGAACACGGTATTCTCTCGAAGGAGGAGCTCGACACGATTCTCAAGCCCGAGAATATGATTCGTCCGGTGAAACTGAACATCAAGCCGCGCAAATAATCGCGGGATAGTATAGATGCGGGGTCGAAATCCTATCGGGTTTCGATCTCGTTTTTTATGGAGCGGAGGTTGGCGTTCTGGATTTTATTATCTTTGACATAGTCTTAAATAGGTTGCGTCTCGGAAAACTGGGAACAAGTTCCCGTTTTCTGTCGGCTTTCACTATCTTTGCGGAAGATGGGAGGCGGTTCGGCAATCTTTGCGTGCAAGCCCGCACGATTGCTCTCACCTTTCACTATCTTTGCAGAGTATCATGGGTTCGGATTCTTTTTGCGAATGGAGATCCGATCAGCCGTGATTCTCGGCTCGGGATCGAAAGATTCGGGACGAGCCGGCTGGGATTCCTCCCGAAATGCGGGGACTGCCTGCAAGATGTGATAAATGGAAAAACGATGCGTTATTTTATCGAATTGAGATACAACGGCGGAGCCTATTGCGGTTGGCAGCGGCAGCCCGATATGCCGTCGGTACAGCAGACGATCGAAGGGGCAATCTCTACCCTGCTCCGTGAACCGATTCTGTTGACCGGTGCCGGACGCACCGATACGGGAGTGAATGCCTCCTATTACGTGGCGCATTTTGACACTTCCTCTCCCGTCGCCGATCCGGAACAGGTCGTTTTCAAGCTCAACCATATGCTTCCCGGCGATATCGCCGTAAGCCGTATCGTGCCGGTCGCGGCCGATGCCCACGCCCGTTTCAGTGCCCGGGAGCGGGAGTACCGCTATTATATCGAACCGCGCAAGAATCCCTTTACACGAGCCGCTTCCTGGCAATATTACGTCCCTCTGGACGTGGCGGCGATGAACCGTGCGGCCGACGTTCTGATGGAGTATGAGGACTTTACCTCCTTCGCCAAACTCAATTCCGACAACAAGACCAATATCTGCCATCTCAAACGGGCCGACTGGACGGTCGGCCGGGACGGTACGCTTTGCTTTACGATTCGTGCGGACCGCTTTCTGCGGAATATGGTGCGGGCTATCGTCGGCACGCTGGTCGATGTGGGCCGGGGACGTTATACCGTTGAACAGTTCCGCGACATCGTCGCCAGCCGCGATCTTTCGCGGTCGAGTGCCGGAGCACCCGCCCAGGGCCTTTTCCTGAGCGATGTGCTCTATCCGCCGGAAGTATTCGTGCGGGAAACCCGGCTGCCCGCTCTCCGCTATTTTTCATCGGTGGAAAAGTAGAGGCCGCCTTCGCTTCGATCCGGCAGCCTGTTTTCCCTTATGTTCGGGCGGTTTTCTCTTCGATTGTTTCGTTCGGCCGCTTTTCTTTTCATTCAATCGCCGATCGTCCCGGGGCCATGATTCCTTCGGTGTTATCGATTACTCCTTGACGGGCGTATGCAAATGAAACGGGGACGATCCTGTGCAGGCCGTCCCCGTTCGCATTGCGGTAATTTTCGATTTATACGTGGATCGCGGCACCCAGAGCTACCTCGGCTGCCTCCATAACTCCTTCGTTCATGGTCGGGTGTGCGTGGATCGTGTGCGCGATCTGCTGTACCGTCGCTCCCAGCGATTTGGCGAGCGTCGGCTCGGCCAGCATTTCGGTTACGTTCGCTCCCACCAGATGTGCGCCCAGCAGCTTGTCGTTCTGGTCGAAGATCAGTTTTACGAAGCCGTCGCGGTCGCCTGCGGCGGTCGCTTTGCCCGAAGCGGTGAAGGGAAAGCGTCCCACTTTGTAGTCGATGCCCTTCTCCTTGACCTGCTGCTCGGTCATACCGACCGAAGCCACTTCCGGCGAGGTGAATACGCACGAGGGAATCGTCGTGTAATCCACCGGCTCGGAATGTACGCCGCAGATGGCATTCACGCAGCAGAGCGCCTCGGCCGACGCTACGTGCGCCAGGGCCGGGCCGGGTACGATGTCGCCGATGGCATAAACACCCGGTACGTTGGTGCGGTACTGTTTATCGACGATGACTTTGTCGCGTTCGGTCTTGATGCCCAACTCTTCCAGGCCGATCCCCTCGATGTTGGATTTGATGCCGACGGCCGAGAGGACGATATCGGCTACCAGCGTTTCCGTGCCCTTCTTGCCTTCCACCTCGACGTCGCATTTGCCTTCGGCATTGACTTTCACCGATTTCACGGTGGTCGAAGTAAGTATGGTCGCTTTCAGCTTGCGGAATGAGCGTTCCATGGTTTTGGCGACCTCTTCGTCTTCGAGGGGCATGATCTGGGGCAGATACTCGACGATGGTGACCTTCACACCCAGCGCGGCATAAAAATAAGCGAACTCGCTGCCGATGGCGCCCGATCCCACGACGATCATCGCTTCGGGCAGTTTGGGCAGTACGAGCGCCTGTTTCGAGGAGATCACGTGCTCTCCGTCGATGGGCATGAACGGCATTTCGCGGGGCCGTGCTCCGGTGGCGAGGATGATGTGGTCGGCTTCGTACTCCGTGCCGTCCACGTCGATCCGGCCGTTTCCTTTCAGTTTTGCGAAGCCGTTGATCAGCTCCACGTTGTTCTTTTTGAGCAGGAACAACACGCCTTTGTTCATCGTTTCGGCCACGCCGCGCGAGCGGGCTACGATCTTTTCGAGGTTGGGCCGCACTTCGCCTGCGAAGTCGAGTCCGTAATGTTCGGCCGACTTGCAATAGTTGTAAACCTGGGCGCTCTTGAGCAGCGCTTTGGTCGGGATGCAACCCCAGTTGAGGCATACGCCGCCGGCTTCGGCACGCTCCACGACGGCCACTTTTTTGCCCAGTTGGGCCGCGCGGATGGCGGCTACGTAACCGCCCGGACCGCTGCCGATCACAATGATATCGTATTTCATATTTTTTGTATGTGTTTATTGAATTACTTTCAGCACTTCACCGTGGTCGGCTACTACGGCGCGTTTCCACTTTTCGTTATAGCCCGGGAACTGGATCTTGTCGGGAATGTCGCGCCCGTTGCCGTTGTCGAGGAATTTACCCGGTTCGGTTTCGCTCTTCAGGTTGCCGTCGATGTATTTGACGAGCAGGTACCGGTCGAGTTCCGTCCAGCGGTCGAAGAGTTGCCGGGCCATATCCACCGAATAACGGGTAAGCTGCTTCTGCCGTTTCTTGGGCGAGTCGCCCTCTGTGGCTGCGTCGATCTGTTTGACCTCCTCCAAACGGGTATTCTCCCACTCGTCAACCACCTTGCGGATGTCGGCCGCGATCAGATCGTAACGCAGATAGGCGAAGTTGGTTACGCGGTTGAAGAGCCAGAATGCCGACGTGGGCGAATATTTGAGCATCGTGCCGTTGCCCTCGCGGAAACATTCGGGAACCTCGGTTGCCGAGCAGTAGATCGGCGTCAGGCAGGATGTCGCTGCGTCGTCCACCCCGAACCAGAGGATGCCCATGTCGTCCGGCAGCCAGGGCCGGGCCTGTGCCACGAACCAGAATCCGGTCTGCTGGGTTGCTACCGCACGCTCGTTCAGGTAGGTTACGCCGTCCACTTCGAAATCCATCGGGCGCCAGCGGTACGGCAGGGCATGTCCGCCCGCACCGATGTCCTGGGTCATGTCCATCGGAGTTCCTTCGTAGTGGTCGCGCATGGCGTCGAAAACGGTCTTGGGATCGACTTTGGTGCGGGGTTTCACCCAGAGAGGCATCCGGTTGGACATGTTGTATCCCATTGCATAGTCCGTGTATTGATCCATGTCGTCCGCTACGGTGCGGAAGAACGCCCACACGCGGGCGTCGCATCCGCGCACCGTGCCGAAATCGGCCGGAGCGTAGGCATCGCAGAAGCTGAACTCCTCGTCCGGGCCGTTGAAATAGCCCTTTTCACGGGCGAAGGAGATCACGTCGGGAGCGTAGAGGCAGTTCTCGGGATCGTCGAGCGGGAAAGTCGTGATGCGCGACTGGTTGGCGTGTGCCGAAACGTATCCGTCGGGAATGCGGCGGGCTACCCAGACGATGCCCTTGCGGGTGTTGTTACCCTCGGCGTCGAGTTCGCAGCCCTTGCCGATCAGCTCCATGATCCAGGCTTCGTTCCGGTCGGCGATCGAGAAGGATTCGCCGCTCGAAGCGTAGCCGTAGGTGTTGGCCAGATCCACGATGATCCGGATCGCTTCGCGGGCAGTCTTGGCGCGTTGCAGGGTGATGTAGATGAGCGAGCCGTAATCGATGCGGCCCGTCGAATCGACCAGCTCCTCGCGTCCGCCGTAGGTCGATTCGGCGATGATGAGCGAATGTTCGTTCATGTTGCCGATCGTGGCGTATGTTTGTGCCGCTTGCGGAATTTCTCCCAGGTAGCGGCCCGAGTCCCAGTCATAGACCGGGAGCATCGTGCCGGGTTTGTAGCGCCCGGCGAAGGTTTTGTAGAGTGCGCCGTAGAGCTGGTGGGAGTCGGCGGCGTAGGAGACCATCACCGAGCCGTCCGAGGAGGCTCCCCGGGTGATGATGAAGTTGGTGCAGGCGTCTGTCGCCTTGAATGTCAGACAGCACAGGGCTGCGGCAAACAGGGTTCGGAATAGTTTTTTCATGCGAGAATTTTTTATTTTGAGTGAGAACGGCGCGTATTCCTTGAACGATGCGGTTCCGTGTTTCCGGAATACGGCCGGTCCGGGCAAAAGTTATTTTCGCAAAGATAGCATAAACCGGAAATAAAACAAAACCAGCCGCATCCCTTTTTCCGGAATTCAACCGGTATCGTAAAAACCGGGACGGGATGCGTCGGGAGCATTTATGCCGGATGTTGTCCGGCCGGTTCGTTCGTTTCGGATGCGACGGGATGTTTTTCGACGGGAGGCGGGAGCGGCTGTCCGCTGTGCTCCTGCCGGGGGGCGGATTCGGGCTCCCGGCTCGCCCTGAGGGGCCGAAAGGGACATTATTCTCCGAAAAATTTGAATTGACCGCAAGTTGAGGCACATAACTTGCCGTGTATTTCGAAAAATGCAGAAACTATGTGTTACAGATCGTCTTCAATTCCCTTTATCCTGCTCGCGCTCTCTTTGCTCGCGGTTTCCTGCGGTTCCCGTTCCGGACATACCGGGCAGATGCCGCCGATGGAGATCGAAATCGCTGTCGCCGAGTTCGATTTGCTCTATACGCGGCGGAGCTTCATTTCCCAGATCAACAGCGATAACGAAGTGGTGGTCGAACCCCGTGTGAGCGGGTTTCTCGTAGCCCGGCACTATAAAAAAGGTATGCCCGTGCGCAAGGGTCAGTTGATTTTCGAAATCGACGACAGTGAGTATTACACTGCCCTGCTTTCGGCTCAAGCGGCTCTGGAGTCGAGCCGTGCGCTGGCGCTCGAAGCCAAGAACAATTTCGACCGGGCGGTGCCGCTGGCCAAGATCAATGCCATCAGCGGTACGCAACTCGACCAATATACGGCGCAGTACGCCGCTTCGGAGGCCGACGTGAAGTCGGCCCGGCAGGCTCTGCGGAATGCCCAGCTCAATCTGGGCTACACGAAGATCTATGCACAGATAGACGGCATTATCGAATCTTCGAACGGCTCCGTCGGTGATTATGTCGGTCCGGGTACGCAAATTCCGACCCTCACCACGATTATGAATATTGATACGGTCCAGGTCCCCATTGCGATTCCGATGACGCAATTCCTTCGGTTGGACAGCAATCGGACGAATATCTACGACAACGCCGAACTGCTTTCGGAGATCGTGCTTTACGAGGCGGACGGTACCCGCTATCCGCTTTTCGGCAAGTACGATTACACCCGGACGGCCGTATCTTCGGCTACGGGGACGATCGTGCTGATCGTCCGCTTCCCGAATCCTTCCTACCGGCTCAAGACCGGACAGTTCGCGCGTGTCGAAGCCAATATCGGGGCGAAGCTGCCCCGTGTACTGGTGCCGCAGCAGAGTGTCGTGCAGACTCTCGACGTATCGTCGGTCTGGGTAATCCGGCCGGACAGCACGGCCGAATACCGCAAGGTTACGCCGGGCGAGACGTTCGGCGGAATGTGGGCCATCGAGTCGGGCCTGGAACCGGGAGAAACGGTCGCTGTGACCGGTTTGCAGAAACTTCGTCAGGGAATGCGGGTCGTTCCCGTTAAAAAATAGGCAGGTATGGGAAAATTTTTCATCGCGCGGCCCATTTTCGCCATTGCGCTGGCGGCAGCTATCGTGCTGCTGGGTATCATTTCTATATTCGACCTGCCGATCGAGCAGTATCCCGACATTACGCCTCCTGTCGTCGAAGTTTCGACGACCTATCCCGGTGCCGATGCCGAAACCGTGAACAATGCGGTCGCCACGCCCGTTTCGCAGAGCATCATGGGTGTCAGCGATATGCTCTATATGCAGGCTACGAGCGCCAACGACGGGTCGATGAATCTGCAGGTGACCTTCGATATCGGATCCGATCCGAACATGGACGCTATTTTTACGCAGAACAATGTTTCGACGGCCCTTTCGCAACTTCCCGCGTCGGTGACCCAGCAGGGCGTCACCACGCGCAAGACCATGACCGGCTTTCTGATCGTCTATTCGCTCACCAGCGACGGACGCTACACCGGCGATTTTCTCTCCAACTACGCCTATATCAACATCCAGAACGAACTGTTGAAGATCGACGGCGTAGGTAAGGTGGACATTATGGGCGCCGGTGAATACGCCATGCGTATCTGGCTGAAGCCCGACCTGTTGGATTACTACAAGATCTCGCTCGACGAGGTTTTTGCGGCTGTCGAAGCGCAGGGCGGCATCTTTCCGGCGGGCAAGTTCGGCGGGGAACCCGCTGCGGGCGACGTGACTTATACCTATACGGTGACCATGCCGCCCCAGATCTACGATGCGGAGCAGTTCGGCGACATCATTATCTCCACCACTCCCGAAGGCGAGCAGGTTCGGTTGAGCGATATTGCTGACGTGGCTCTCGGCAGCCGCCAGTACGGTGTCGAATCGCTCTTCAATAGCGACCCGACCGCCCTGCTTGTCATTTATCAGCAACCGGGCAGCAATGCCGTCGATGTGGGCAATTCGGTCAAGGCCGAAATGGAGCGCCTTTCCAAGCGCTTCCCCGATGGCATTACCTATACTTCGATGGTCGATGCCACGACCAGTATCGAAGCCGGCGTGAAGGATATTTTCGTCACGCTCATTATCGCTCTGATTCTGGTGATCGCCATCATCTTCCTCTTCCTGCAGGACTGGCGTGCGACGCTCATCCCGCTGCTGGCGATTCCGGTGTCGATCATCGGCGCTTTCGCGCTCTTCCCGCTACTCGGGTTCTCGATCAATATCATCTCGCTGTTGGGTATGGTGCTGGCCATCGGCCTGGTGGTCGATGACGCGATCGTGGTGGTCGAGGCCGTGCAGGTCAATATCGAGAAGGGGCTGAGTGCGAAGCAGGCGACCGTCGAAGCGATGCACAGCGTCTCGTCGCCGATCGTCGCTACGACCGTCGTACTGCTGGCCGTGTTTATTCCCGTATCGTTCATGGGGAGTATCACGGGTCTGCTGTTCCAGCAGTTCTCGATCTCGATCGCCGTATCGGTCTGCATCTCTTCGTTCAATGCCCTCACCCTTTCGCCTGCGCTGTGCGCGTTGCTGCTCAAGCCGCGCCCGAAGGTGCAGAAGGGATTCTTCGCCGCTTTCAACCGCTGGTTCGGCAAACGTACCGAAGAATACACATCGGCTACCACCCGTTTTATCGGTCACCTGAAGCGTACCGGAGGAATCGTCGCCGTAACCCTTGCCGCTATCGCCGTGATCTGGCACTTCCTGCCTTCGGGCTTCCTGCCCGACGAGGATCAGGGGTATGTCATGGTCTTCGTGCAGACGCCCGAGGCTTCATCCCTGCAAACCACCGTCAAGGCGATGCAGCGGGTCGATGAACTCGTCCGGCAGCGTCCGGATGTCGAGGCGACCTCCTTTGCCGCCGGTTTCAATATGCTGGCGGGTATCGCTTCGAGCAACAGCGGTATTATCTTCGTGAAGCTGGTCGATTACAGCCAGCGCAGCAAGACCTCTTCTCAGATCGCTTCCGCCTTGACGGAGGAGTTGTACGTGGCAGTTCCCGAGGCCGTCAGCTACGCCTTTATCTCGCCATCGATCCCCGGTTTGGGCGTAACGTCCGGCATTACGTTGCAGGTACAGGATCTTGAAGGCCGGGGTACGGAGTTCCTGGCGGACGAAACCATGCGCTTCATGGATTCGCTGCGCAAGCAGCCGCAGATCGGCTCCGTGACCACCCAGTTCAACGCCGGCATCCCCCAGCGGCGAATCGAAGTCGATAAGGAGAAAGCGCTGGCACAGGGCGTGCCGCTCCGGAGTTTCTACAAGACGATGAGCACTCTGCTCGGCGGTTCCTATATCAACAATTTCAACCGGTTCGGAAAACTTTACCAGACTTATATCCAGGCTGCGCCCGAGTACCGTCGTGACAAGTATTCGCTCGAAAGCTATTTCGTGGACGACGGTCAGGGCAACTCGATTCCCGTTTCGTCGTTCACGACCGTACGGGATACTACGGGTGTCGAATTCGTCTCGCAGTTCAACCTCTACCGGTCGATCGAGCTGACGGTCAATCCCGCCGCGAAAGTTTCGACCGGTCAGGCGATGGACGCCATCGAAGCGGTGGCCGCCGACGTGCTACCCGAGGCGGTCGGAACCACCTGGAGCGGCTTATCCTATCAGGAAAAGACGGCTTCGGGTAGCAGCGGCGCCGTTTACCTGCTGGCTATTGTCTTCGTGTTCCTGACTCTTTCGGCCCTCTACAACAGCTGGGGGCTGCCGCTGGCGATCCTGTTGAGTGTCCCGCTCGCGGTGCTCGGCGCACTGTTATTTGTCGGTGCGGCGTACCTGGTCAGCCCTGAGTTTATCAATAATATCTACATGCAGATCTCGTTGGTCATGCTGATCGGTCTTTCGGCCAAGAATGCCATTTTGGTCGTGGAATATGCCGATCAGCTCTTCTTCGAGAAGAACATGGACCTGAAGGCCGCGACGATCGAGGCGGCGAGGCTGCGTATGCGGCCGATCATGATGACCGCCTTCTCGTTCATCCTGGGCGTCATGCCGCTGATCTTCGCCAGCGGAGTCTATGCTACGGCCCGCAATATTATGGGTATGGCTCTGGTGGGCGGTATGTTGCTCGCCACGATGCTGGGCATTTTCATTTACCCTGCTCTGTATTATCTGGTTGCCCGTGTCGGCAAGTTCGAACACAAGCGGGAGTTAAAACAAAAAGAGTCATGAAACGATACTTTGCAATCATTCTGTTCGCTGCCGCACTGGCATCGTGCACTCCGAAACTCTACGACGCGCAGGTCGAAGTGCCTGAGAATTATCGCTTCGCGGGCGATTTCCCGCAGGATTCGGTGTCGCTGCCTTTCGCCTGGTGGGAGATTTTCGGGGATTCGACGCTCAATCGCCTGGTGGAGCACGCGCTCGAGAACAACCGCAATCTGGCGCAGGCGGCTTCGCGCATCTTCGAAGCTCGCGCCAATATCGCCGTGGCCCGTGCGCCTTTCCTGCCGTCGGTCGGATTGAATCTTTCGGCACAGGGAAACTATACCGAGCCGACCGGTACGACCCAACAATATACGATCGAACCGTCGATTTCCTGGGAAGTACCCCTTTTCGGAACACTCCGCAGCGCTAACCGGGCGGCTAAGGCAGCTCTCTACTCTTCGGAGTGGGGCTATCGGGGCGTGATGCTGTCGCTGACGGCGGAAGTCGCCACCTCCTATTTTACCGTGCTTCAATACACCCGCGACCTGCGGATCGCCCGGCAGAGCTATGTGCTGCGCCGGGAGTCGGCGGCGCTCGTGGATTCGCTCGCCCGTTACGGCATGTCCAACGGCGTGGCCCTTCAGCAAGCCATGAGCCTCGTCTATCAGGCCGAGGCCGATATTCCGCAGTATCAGCGTGCCGTCGAGCAGTCGCGTCTGGCCCTTTGTGTCCTGCTCGGCGAGAATCCCTCCTATTTCGGGGACGAAACTTTCGACGATGCCTTGCTGGACAATTATCAGGTAATGGATATTCCCGTCGGACTTCCTTCGGAATTGCTCGAGCGGCGTCCCGACATCATGGAGGCTTCGTTCAACATGGATGAGGCGGCCGCGAACGTGGGGCTTGCCCGTAGCAAGCGTTTTCCGTCGATTACGCTGACCGGAGCCGGGGGTATCGTTTCCAGTTCGATCGAAGGTATTTCCGACGGTCATTCGTGGGCGTGGTCGGCCGTCGGGTCGCTTGTGCAGCCGATCTTTAATTTCGGCAAGCTCAAGCGGCAGGAGCAGGTTGCCAGGGAGCGATATTATCAGAGTGTGTTCGCCTATGAGGAGACCGTGCTCGAAGCGTTGGGCGATGTGGAAAAGAGTCTGCTCGACATCGCTACCTACCGCAGCCAGGCCGAGAATTACGCCCGGTTGCTCCGGGCCAATATCGAGATCGCCACGATGACCAATTCGCTCTACCGCAATGGTATGTCGGCCTATCTGGACGTGATCGACGCCGAACGAAACATGTACCAGTCGCAGATGGAGTATGTGAACCTCGTAGCTCAACAGTATATCAATTATGTGAATCTGTTCAAGGCGTTGGGCGGCGGTTGGTAGCCGTCGCCGGCTTACCGGCCGGAAGAGCGGTTGTCCCGCTCCGTGCTGTAGGTCTGCCTGTAAAAGAAAGAAGAATCAAAACAAATTTTTACTTCTTCTTTCTTTTTTAATATCGCAAATTTCACTATCTTTGTTAGCGTATGTACTAATAAAAATCTTTTTTTAATTCTATTAATTAGTAAAAAATTATATTATGGAACTGCCTTTTGCTGAATCATGGAAAATTAAAATGGTTGAACCTATCCGTAAAAGTACGCGACAAGAACGTGAAAAATGGATCAAAGAAGCTCACTACAATTTATTTCAATTAAAAGCGGATCAAGTTTATATCGATTGCCTTACCGATTCGGGTACGGGTGCGATGAGCGACCGCCAATGGGCGGCGATGATGATGGGAGATGAGAGTTATGCCGGCTCTTCATCTTTCTTTCTGTTGAAAGATACCATTACCCGGCTGACCGGATTTGAATATGTAATTCCGACCCATCAGGGACGAGCCGCAGAGAATGTTCTTTTCAGTCATCTGGTGCATAACGGAGATATTGTCCCGGGCAACTCGCATTTTGATACGACAAAGGGGCATATAGAGAGCCGTAAAGCCGTAGCGCTCGATTGTACTGTAGATGAGGCGAAAGACACCCAATTGGAAGTGCCGTTCAAAGGCAATGTCGATCCTGCAAAACTGGAAACAGCCCTGAAGCAATATAAGGACAAAATTCCTTTCATCATCGTGACAGTCACCAATAATACCGCCGGTGGCCAGCCTGTTTCCATGCAAAACCTGCGGGAGGTGCGCGCCCTTGCGGACAAATACGGCAAACGTGTTATTTTCGATTCGGCACGCTTCGTGGAGAATGCCTATTTCATCAAGACCCGGGAGGACGGGTATGCGGACAAGACCATCAAGGAGATCGTAAAGGAGATGTTTTCTTTGGCTGATGGCATGACTATGTCCTCCAAGAAAGACGGCCTCGTAAATATGGGCGGTTTTATTGCTACCAGGCATGAAGACTGGTATGAAGGTGCAAAAAAATTCTGTATTCCTTTTGAAGGTTATCTTACCTACGGAGGTATGAACGGCCGGGATATGGCGGCTTTGGCCGTTGGTCTTGAGGAAAATACCGAGTTTGATAATATCGAAACACGTATCAAACAGGTTCAATATCTTGCGGCGCGTTTGGATGAATACGGTATTCCCTATCAAAGACCTGTCGGAGGTCATGCGCTGTTTGTCGATGCCGACAAGGTGCTCTCGAGTGTTCCGAAAGAAGAGTTCCCTGCGCAAACTCTCGCTATCGAGTTGTATTTGGAGGCCGGTATCCGTGGTTGTGAAATCGGTTATATCCTCGCAGACCGTGACCCTGTAACTCGTGAAAATCGCTTTGGAGGCCTTGATCTGCTCCGCTTGTGTATCGCTCGGCGTGTTTATACCAACAATCATATGGATGTAATCGCAGCGGCTCTAAAAAATGTTTACGATCGTCGTGACGAAATAAAACGAGGCGTTAAAATCGTCTGGGAGACGGAATTGATGCGTCACTTCACTGTAAAATTGGAGAGATTGTAGGATGTCGATAGCAGATCGGATATTGCGGGTCAAAAGCTCCTTGCCCGGGCAGGTGGAGCTGGTGGCCGTTTCAAAAACCTACCCTGCCCAGCGGATCATGGAGGCTTACGAAGCCGGCCAGCGGATTTTCGGAGAGAACCGGCCTCAGGAGATGGCTCAGAAGTACGAGGAGCTTCCCAAGGACATCGAATGGCACCTGATCGGCCATTTGCAGACCAATAAAGTGAAGATGGTCGTGCCTTTCGTGGCGATGATCCATTCGCTCGACAGCGTTCGGCTGGCCGAGGCGATCCAGAAAGCCGCTGCCGCTGCGGGCCGTACGATCGACGTACTGCTGGAGATCCACGTGGCTGACGAGGAGTCCAAATCGGGCTGGGAGTGGGCGGAATTGCAGGAATACGTTCGCAGCGGCGCCTTTGCACGGCTGCCCAACCTGCGGGTGCGGGGTGTCATGGGCGTGGCGACCAACACCGGCGACGAGCAGGTCATCCGGCGGGATTTCGCCGCTTTGCAACGGTATAAGAGCGAGTTGTCGCCCTATTTCGGGCCGGAGTTCGATACCCTTTCGATCGGAATGTCCCACGACTACCGGATCGCTCTCGAATACGGAGCGACGCTGGTGCGTATCGGTTCGCTGATTTTCGGCGCCCGCGATTATTCCAAATGATCCGAGAGCCATATCGAAACGGCCGTGCCGCCGGGAAGAATCGGCAGTAAAAAAGCGGGCCGCAGTAGCGATACTGCGGCCCGCTTATGTGGAAATAAGTCGGGAAAAGCCTTGTTTCGCAAAGGCTTTTGCCCTATTGTTTTTCCTCGTCCCGGTCTGCCCAGCGTTCGAGCGTCTGACGCACGGCCTCCTTATAGTCCTTGTCGGTAATCTGGTAGGTCCAACGGACGGCGTTCGGGCGGTCAGGAAACTCTTCGAGCACCCACGCCGACTGGTCGCGCGGTGTGCCGCTCATTCGGAATCATAGGTTCAAAGAAAAAGTAATGAGCGGATGTGCCTAATTTTTATTAGCTATTTGATAATTTGTTTCCGGAGTCGCATCATCCGGTACGGAGCCAGTTTCATACCACACCCCGCCCTGTTCCGGCTCGTCTGTTTGTTTAGCGGACCCGGAGCTTGCGTCCGAGCCGCAGGATCGTGGTCGATTTGATACCGTTGAGCGAACAGAGCTTCGATACCGTCGTGCCGTACCGCCGTGCGAGGGCGCCGAGCGTATCGCCCGACTTGATCGTGTGGTAAGTTACGGCGGCTCTTTCCGCAGCCTCCTTTTTGTCGGCCTTTTCCACTTCCGCCTCGTCATCGAAATCCTGTCCGGCGTTGGACCGGATGTCGAAGAACGATTTCTTGAGCAGGAATGTCTGACGTCGCAGAATGCCCGATTCGAAGTCGATCAGCCGCTCCGGGTCGAAAGCCTGTCCGTAATAACGGGTTTCGAAATGCAGGTGCGGGCCGGTGCTGCGGCCCGTCGAACCGCCCAGACCGATGATCTGTCCTGCCTCGACCCATTCGCCGCTTTGCACGAGCCGTTCGGAGAGGTGTCCGTAGTAGGTTTCCAGACCATTGTCGTGACGCACGATGATCAGGTTGCCGTAACCGCCCCGGTTGTACTCCGAGATGCGGACCCGGCCGTTGAAAGTCGCATAAACGGGATCGCCCGTTTTAATCGGAATATCGACTCCCTGATGTCGCCGGCGATGGCGGATGCCGTATTTGGAGCGGATGCTGCCCTTGTGGGGATAATGATAGCACTTGAGCGAATCCACCAGATCGATCGCAAGCGATGCAGGCATCTCCGACAGCGGATATTCCTTGTACGGGAACAGCGTGCCCGTGTCCCAGTATTTGGTGTAGATCGAACTGTCCTTGACAAACTCTCTGTCGCGGACGTATTTCCACGAATTGTCGTTGTAAATGACGATTTTCACCGCTTCGTTGATCGTTTGCAGCGTGTCCAGGGGGATGATTCCGTTCATGTTGGCGATGGGTTCCACGGGATCGGAAAGCAGCGCGGGTTTCTTTGCGGCCAGGGTGTCCCGCCCCTTTTCGAGCAGGTCGAGCTGCCGTTGCAGCGTTTCGATCTGTTGGCGGAGCTGTTCGGCATTCGGTGCCGTTTGCAGGTTTTCACCGGTGTCCGGGGCCGTCTCCGTATGGCGGTCCTGTGCCGCTGCCGTCGTGGTGAGCAGCAGCAAGGCGGCAGCGATGATATGTCGGTTTTTCATTTCGTGTCGTTGTTTCTTATTGATTCTTGAGCAGTTGTTCCGCAGTTTCGAGCGCTTTGTAGAACTCTTCGCCGAAGCGACGGATGATCGGCTCCCGAAGCGCCTTGTACACCGGGATCCCGAGCCGTTTTCCGCATTGGCGTGCCGGTTCGCAGACCGACCAGCGGTGGTAGTTGAGTCCGACCGTGCCGTTCGAGAAGTTCATCAGGCGGATCGGATAGAGATGGCAGGAGATGGGTTTGCGAAAAGTCGTTTTTCCCTCCCGGAACGCCTTTTCTATGGCGCAGAAGGTGATCCCCTCTTCCGTATAGGCATAGGCGCATTCGGCGTCGTCCACCAGCGGCGTGGTGTAGTCCCCGTCTTCGTCCACGACCATAAATCCCTGCGCTTCGACGGCCCGGATGCCTTCGGGCGTCATGTAGGGCTTATAGTTGGGATATTCCTCTTCGAGCGTATCGACTTCGTCCGTTTCGAGCGGTGCCCCCGCGTTGCCTTCCACGCAGCAGATGCCTTTACAGGCCCCCAGGTCGCAGGCGAAACATTCGCGCAGCAGGTCGGTGCTGACGATCTTATCGTCTATCTCGATCATAAGTGTCTTCGATAATCAGGTCGTACAGTTCCCCGAGCGTCATGCCGGCTTCGCGCACCTGTTTGGGGACGATGCTGCCGCCGCTCATGCCGGGAATCGAATTGATTTCGATCAGGTAAGGCTTGCCCTCGGGCGTGACGATGAAATCCACGCGCACCACGCCCCGGCAGCGGCAGGCTTTGTAGGCCAGCGCCGTCAGGCGGTTGAGTTCCGCCTTGATTTCGGGCGCGATGTCCGCCGGTGTGATTTCGTCCGAACAGCCGGCCGTATATTTGGCTTCGTAATCGAAGAACTCTTTCTTGGAAACGATCTCCGTGATCGGGAAGATGTACTCCCTGCCTTTGGCGATCAGCATGCCGCAACCCATTTCCCGGCCTTGGATGCACTCCTCGATCAGGATTTCGTCGCTCTCGGTGAAGGCTTCGGCGACGGCGGGCAGGATATCCGCCTCGCTCTTTACTTTAGTTACACCGAACGAACTGCCGCTGGCATTGGGTTTTACGAACACAGGGAGGCCGAGCGTGCGGACGATCTCCTTCGGATCGATCCGGCTGTCGCGGCCGAAGAAAAAGCCCCGGGCCAGCGGGATCCCGAATTCGGCTACGGTGCGTTTGGTCGTGATCTTGTCGAAGGTGACTACCGACGAGGTCATTGAACAGGAGGAGTACGGAATCCCCATCATGTCGAGGTAGCCTTGCAGACGGCCGTTCTCGCCCGGCGTGCCGTGAATCAGGATCAGGGCGTAGTCGAATGCTTTGTGCTCGCCGTCGATGGTGATCGAGAAGTCGTTTTTATCGACCTGCCACTGCCGTCCGTCGGGCGACGTGTAGTGCCAGTCGCGGCCGTGCAGGTCGATGAGGGTTATGTCGTATTTCGCAGGATCGAGCGCCGATGCGATCTGTGCGGCGCTCTGGAGCGCGATCTCCCGTTCCGAGGAGTCGCCGCCCGCCATCAGGGCGATGTTGAGTCGTTTCATATCAGGGGTTGTAGATGTCCGTATGCCGGAACGAAAGAATTTCATAGGTCATCTCCACGAATTGCCGGGCCTCCCGGTGGTCGGGATCGATTTGCAGCGCCCGGTTGAAGTCGTTGAGGGCTTCGCCCCATTCGTTGCGGCGGTAGTGCCACTGACCGCGTTCGACGTAGAGGGAGGCGTCGTCGGGAGTCGCTTCGAGGCGTGCGGTCAGCGATGCGATGTAGCTGGCCGGACTCCACAGGTCTTTTTCCCGGATGTATCGCATCACCCCTTCGGGCAGCATGTTGCCGACATCTTCGCCGCGACCGAGCCGCTCGCGGATCTCGCTCGACGAGTACGGATACAGCGGCGCGTCTTCGAGGAGGGTGATTCGTCCTCCGAGGTCGGGCAGCGGCTGTCCGGTACGGGGATAGACGAAGATCGGATAGTTGTCGATGATTTCGCGGTACTGTTTCCATTCGGGCAGTTGCGGCACCAGGTCGTCGCCCATTAGGATCGAGAATCGCATCTGCGTACCGTAGTTCTCCGTCAGGTGACGCAGGATGTGGATCGTGTACGACGGTTTGTCGAGCATGAATTCGATGACCGACGGTTTGATCTTGTCAGGATATTTCGATGCGGCGCATGCGGTTTCCGCCATCGAGAAGCGATCCAGCTCCGGAGCCTGCTGTCCGGCGGGCTTGAGCGGGTTTTGCGGAGAAACCACCAGTACGACTTCGTCGCAGAGTCCTTTTTCGATCGCATATTCGGCCAGCGCGATGTGGCCCTTGTGGATCGGATTGAAGGACCCGAAGTAGAGCATTACGTGTTTCACGGTATTGTTTGTTTTGTCGTTTATTTTTTTCGTTCGGTCCCGGCTGGGCCGGGAATGATCCGCGAAGGGCGCCGGAACAGGTTCGGAACCATATCCGTCGGATTTTGAGCGCGTTTTGCCCGCAGGCATCCTATCGGGCGAGAAAATCCGAGAGGATGCGGGTCGCCTCCTCGATGGCCTGGGCAAGATCGTCGTTGACGACCACATGGTCGAATTCGGGAGCTTTGGTGAGTTCGAACTCCGCCTTGGCTACCCTGCATTCGATGGTTTCGGGCGAATCGGTGCCCCGTTTGACGAGCCGCTCGCGCAGAGTCTCGATGGAGGGAGGCATGATGAAGATCGCACAGGCCCGATCGCCGAAGATACGTTTGAGGTTGAGTCCTCCGATCACGTCCACGTCGAAAACGATTACGTTGCCTTTTTGCCAGATCCGCTCCATTTCGCTGCGCAGGGTCCCGTAGCAGGTCCCGCTGTAAACTTCCTCCCATTCGACGAATTTATCTTCCTGCACGGCTTGGCGGAACTCCTCGGGGGAGAGGAAGAAATAATCCACGCCGTTCCTTTCCTTTCCGCGCGGTGCCCGGCTGGTGGCTGAAACGGAAAATTCCAACCGGGGGAATCGCTGGAGCAGCTCCCGTACGATCGTAGTCTTGCCCGAACCGCTCGGAGCGGAGAATATCACTAACTTGCCCATCGTCTGCCGTCGGTTATAGGATATTGAGAACCTGCTCCTTGATCTTCTCCAGCTCGTCCTTCATCTTGACCACGAGGATCTGTATCTCGGAGTTGTTGGCTTTGGAACCCATCGTGTTGATCTCGCGGCCCATCTCCTGAGCGATGAAGCCCAGCTTGCGGCCCGCGCACTCCTCGGAGGCTGCGACCTCCCGGAAATAGTTGCAGTGGTTGGTGAGCCGGACCTTCTCTTCGGTGATGTCGAGTTTCTCGATGTAGAAGATCATCTCCTGTTCCAGGCGGTTGTTATCTACTTCGGCCTGCAACTGCGCCAAACTCTCCCGGATGCGGGCGCGGATGGCTTCCGTGCGGGCTTTTTCGAAAGGAATGACCTCCTGTTTGTACGCTTCTATCCGGTCGATGCGCTTCAAAAGATCGGCGATCAGAATCGCTCCCTCCTGCGTGCGGAATTCGTCCAGATGGGCGAGCGCCTGTCCCACTGCGTCCAGTACGGCAGCGTGTTCCTGTTCGCTTACACTCTCTTCCTGTGAAGAAACGACGTCCGGCAGGCGCAGGATCGACTGGATGAGAGCATTGTTTTCCGCGCTGCCCGGAGTGCCGATTTCCGGTTGTTCCCGGCAGATTTTCAGCAGTTGATTATAATATAAGTGGAACAACTCTTCGTCGATGCAGGCGCGCGTCTGCCGGGCGGTCGATTCCACGGATATGTAAAGATCGGCTTTACCGCGCTGAAGAGCTTTCGCCGCCAAAGCCCGGATTTCGTATTCCAGGGGCCGGTAGGCCGAAGGCAGTTTGACGGCGAGGTCCAACTGCTTGGAGTTCAGCGTGCGTATCTCGACCGTTATTTTTTTATCGGGGATTGCGACTTCGGCTTTGCCGAAGCCCGTCATGGATTTTATCATGTGGGTTTCGTCGAAAGTTAAATTCGTGCAAATTTAGTAAAAACAATTTAATTCCGGCCTTGTTGAGCTCCCTTTTCCGAGGCAGGGAAAATTTATCGGGTTTCCTTGGCGGATTGGTGAAATAATTCCTATATTTGTGTGCAATTTTGAAGAATACCTGAAATAATAGCTATAATTTAATCACTGTTAAAGTTTTATGAAAAAGCACAATTTCAACGCAGGACCCTGCGTATTGCCCAGAGAGGCGGTAGAATCTGCCATTGAGGCTATCCGTGATTTCGACAACACAGGCATCGGCCTGCTGGAGATTTCTCACCGTACTCCGGGTTGGGAGCGTATCATGGCCGAAACCGAGCAGTTGTGGCGCGACCTGCTGAACATTCCCGACGACTATGCCGTAATGTTCCTGGGCGGCGGTGCTTCGACTCAGTTCTTCGAGGTTCCGGCGAACCTGCTGAAAAAGAAAGCTGCCTACCTCCAGACCGGTGTTTGGGCGAAGAAGGCTGCTAAGGAGGCTAAGTTCTACGGCGAAGTGGAGATCGTCGCTTCTTCCGAGGATAAGAACTATACCTATATTCCGAAAGGTTACAAAATCCCGACCGATGCGGATTATTTCCACATTACGACCAACAACACCATCTACGGTACGGAGATCCACGAGGATATCGATTCTCCTATCACGCTCGTTGCCGATATGTCGTCGGATATCATGAGCCGTCCGGTCGATGTGAAGAAGTACGGTATGATCTACGGCGGTGCGCAGAAGAACGTAGGTCCTGCCGGCGTGACGTTCGTCATCATCCGCAAGGATCTGATCGGCAGCTCGGAGCGTCCGTTGCAGACGATGGTCAATTACGCTACGCACTATCCCGAAGAGGCTCGCAACCACTCGATGTTCAACACGCCTCCCGTACTCCCGATTTTCGTAATGCACGAAACCCTGAAGTGGGTGAAGGCACAGGGCGGTGTCGAGGCCATGTATAAGATCAACAAGAAGAAGGCCGAGACGCTGTACAACGAGATCGACCGCAACTCGATGTTCGTCGGTACGGCCGTGAAGGAAGACCGTTCCATGATGAACGTCTGCTTCGTGATGGCTCCGGGCCACGAGGATCTGGAGGCTGAATTCATGGCTTTCGCCAAGGAGAAGGGCATGGTCGGCATCAAGGGTCACCGTTCGGTGGGCGGTTTCCGCGCTTCGATCTACAACGCATGTCCGCAGGAGAGCGTGGATGCGCTGGTTGCCTGCATGCAGGAGTTCGAGAAGAACCACAAGAAATAATTAACCGGATTTGATCTATGGCGCAGTTCTTTACTTTTACGCCGAAACGTAAGGAGGACGGCGCCATAGATTTTTATACATTAATGGACGTTTTCGATGAACGGAAAGAGGATGGGACTACCTCCCCTGCCGGGCATGGGGAGCGAAAAATAAAATTCAACGATATGAAAGTTTTAATTGCAACCGAGAAGCCTTTCGCAAAGAAGGCTGTTGATGGAATTAAGAAGATCATTACGGATGCCGGTTACGAAGTAGCCCTTCTGGAGAAATATACGGACAAGGCCCAGCTGCTCGCAGCCGTTGCCGATGCCAACGCCCTGATTATCCGCAGCGATAAAGTGACTGCCGAGGTGATCGAAGCTGCCAAGAATCTCAAGATCGTCGTTCGTGCGGGTGCCGGTTACGACAATGTGGACTTGGCTGCCGCAACGGCTAAAGGTATCGTGGTGATGAATACTCCGGGTCAGAATTCGAACGCCGTGGCTGAACTGGCGCTCGGTATGATGGTCTTCATGGCCCGCAACCAGTTCACACCGGGTACCGGCAGCGAGCTGAAAGGCAAGACGCTGGCGATCCATGCTTACGGCAACGTCGGCAAGCTCGTCGGTCGTAAGGGCAAGGCGCTGGGTATGAATGTGATCGCTTTCGATCCTTTCATCACCGATGCAAAGGTATTCGAGGCTGACGGCGTGAAGAAGGTGGACAGCATCGAGGAGCTTTATGCACAGGCCGACTACCTGTCGCTGCATATTCCCGCTACCGAGCAAACCAAGAAATCAATCGGCCACAAGCTGATGACTTCGATGCCCAAAGGCGCTACCTTGGTGAATACCGCCCGCAAGGAGGTGATCGACGAGGCAGGGGTGATCCAGGCGATGACCGAGCGCGAAGATCTGAAATATATCACCGACATCGCTCCCGAGGCTGCCGCCGAGATGAGTGAGAAATTCGGTAAGCGCTTCTTCGCTACTCCCAAGAAGATGGGTGCTGAAACTGCGGAGGCGAACATCAACGCAGGTTTGGCCGCTGCAAACCAGATCGTCGATTTCTTCAAGACCGGCAATACCCGCTTCCAGGTGAACAAATAATAAAAATATCCCCTTATTTTCAAACGATAAAGAGAGAATATTATGGTAAAAATCAAACCGTTCGCAGGTATCCGTCCTCCGAAGGAGCTGGCTGCCGAGGTTTCGTCGCGTCCTTACGACGTGCTGAACTCGCAGGAGGCCAAGGCTGAGGCTACCGAGCGCTCGCTGCTCCACATCATCAAGCCGGAAATCGACTTCGATCCGATTGCCGACGAGCATGACGAAAAGGTGTATAAGAAAGCGGTCGAGAACTTCAAGAAGTGGCGCGACAACAAGTGGCTGGTGCAGGATGGCGAAGAGCACTATTATATTTATGCCCAGACGATGAATGGCCGTACCCAGTACGGTCTGGCCATGTGCTGCTACTATGAGGACTACTGGTCGGGCAAGATCAAGAAACACGAGCTGACCCGCATCGAGAAAGAGGAGGACCGCATGAAGCACGTCGAGCTTCAGCAGGCCAACCTCGAGCCGGTATTCTTCGCGTATCCCGACAACGACGAGATCAACAAGATCGTTGCCGACTACGTGAAGAACAACAAGGCCGATTACGATTTCACGGCCGCTCCCGAAGGCTTCGGCCACCATTTCTGGGTGATCCGCGACAAGAAGATCAACGACCGTATCACCGAGATTTTCGCAGGTATTCCCGCTCTGTACGTGGCTGACGGACACCATCGTACCGCTGCCGCTGCCCGTGTGGGCAAGAAGCGTCAGGAGAGCAACCCCAACCATACCGGCAACGAGGAATACTGCTATTTCCTGGCCGTTACGTTCCCTGCGAGCCAGCTTCGCATCATCGACTACAACCGCGTGGTGAAAGACCTGAACGGGATGACTACCGAGCAGTTCCTCAAGGCGCTGGAGAAGAATTTCACCGTGGAACCCAAGGGCAAGGAGATCTACCACCCTTCGAAGTTGCACAACTTTTCGCTCTACCTCGACGGTCAGTGGTATAGCCTCACGGCGAAGCCGGGTACGTACGATGACAACGATCCGATCGGAGTGCTGGACGTAACCGTGCTGTCGAACCTGGTACTCGACCAGTTGCTCGACATCAAGGATCTGCGGACGTCGAAACGGATCGATTTCGTCGGCGGTATTCGCGGCCTGGAAGAGTTGAAGAAGCGTGTCGATAGCGGCGAGATGAAGGCGGCTTTCGCACTCTACCCTGTTTCCATGCAGCAGCTCATCGACATTGCCGATACGGGCAACATCATGCCTCCGAAGACCACCTGGTTCGAGCCGAAACTCCGTTCGGGTGTGGTGATCCATACTTTCGAGGAGAAATAGTGTCCCGTAAGGGATTCAAAAGAGAAAGGAGAATCTTGAACAGATTCTCCTTTCTCTTTTGTAATTATATGCTTTCCTGTATTTCACCGGGAGCGTCGCGTCCCTAGTTCTTTAGGGTCAGTTCGGAATTGCAGATGCAACTGCGAGCTACGAATATGCGACCGTCGGATTTGGTGTTGCGACCGTCGAAAATGGTGCGGGCGGTGGAAAGTACCGCCCTCGCAGCAGAGCGCGATCAGCTTTTTTTGTGTTGTTGGCGATAGCTGCCAATGCACGGAACGTTTCGGCTGCTGCGCGAGTCACCACGACGATTATGAAGCCGTAGATCGGATTGAGGACGATGTAAATGAGCGAACCGCTGCCGAAGAATGCTCCCGTACCCATCATGCGAAGCATGGAGGCGTCGCCGTTCAGGAATATTGCGGCGATCAGGGTGAGCAGTGCTCCGCCGATACCGACGAACATACCCGCCCATTCCCCGAAAGTCTGGATGAAGTGCGAGAATACGGGAATGGCGACGAAATCGTCATGCGCTGTCGCAGCTGCATATACTTTTTCGCGGCGGTTCCACCAGATCTGGAAGCCGAGCCAGGAAACGAAGGCGATCACGAGCCAGACCAGAATAAACGCGGCGATCATCCGGCCTCCGCCGTACCGAAACAGGTCGTTGTTAATGGCCATTACCAGCAGTATGATGGGTGTCAGCAGGTTGAGGATCGCCAGGATCGCATACAGCCAGCGGAAGGGTTCGCGGAAAAACTTACCGGTGTCGATATACTTGAGTACCGGGTCGAAAAACGAGGAAAATTAGTTGTCTTTCATACGCATTGAGGATTTTAAGGTTAATACTTCACAATAAATTTAGGTATAAATTCCTTGAAAAAGAAATTTTCCGCCCGGTTTGTTTGCTGCGTGGCGGTGTGTTATCTGTCCGAAACAGAATGTTTTTGAATATATTTTAAGCGTTAGGTGAAATTTTATTACGAAATGTTATCTCAAACCGTAAAAAATGCTTACATTTGTAAGCAACTTATAATAAATGGATGTCTTATGGCAAAAATTAAAGGAACAATCCTCGTCGATAAGGAGCGCTGCAAGGGTTGCGGAGTCTGCGTGGCTTCGTGTCCCTGCGATGTGCTGCATTTATCGGCCGAGGTAAACAGCAAAGGTTACCCCGTGGCTCAGATGGCTAATCCGGATGCCTGCACAGGATGTGCGTCCTGCGCGATTATCTGTCCGGACAGTTGCATCACGGTTTATCGTCAAAAATTTGAATAAACTATGGCAGAGAAAGAAGTAAAATTGATGAAAGGCAACGAAGTGATCGCTCATGCAGCGATTCGCTACGGTTGCGACGGCTACTTCGGCTACCCTATCACGCCGCAGTCGGAGGTAATGGAGACGTTGATGGAGGAGAAACCCTGGGAGACGACCGGTATGGTCGTACTGCAGGCCGAGTCGGAGGTTTCGTCCATAAACATGGTTTACGGCGGTGCATCGACCGGTAAGCGGGTGATGACTTCGTCTTCAAGCCCCGGTGTCAGTCTAATGAGCGAGGGTCTGAGCTATCTGGCAGGTGCCGAACTGCCTTGCGTGGTTGTGAACTGTCAGCGCGGCGGCCCGGGTCTGGGTACGATCCAGCCTTCGCAGGGCGACTATTTCCAGGCTTGCAAGGGCGGTGCGCACGGTGACTTCCACTTGATCGTACTTGCTCCGAACTCGGTTCAGGAAATGCACGATTTCGTGGGTCTGGCTTTCGACCTGGCATTCAAATACCGCAACCCGGCGATGATCCTCGCCGACGGTGCGATCGGTCAGATGATGGAGAAAGTCGTGCTGGCTCCGCAGCGTCCCCGCAAAACCGACGCAGAGATCGCCGAAGAGTGCAAGGATTGGGCTACTTGCGGCAAAGGTGCCCGCAAGGATCGCAACATCATCACTTCGCTGGAGTTGAAGTCGGAGGTGATGGAGAAGATCAACCAGCGCTTGCAGGCCAAATACAAGGCGATGGAGGAGAATGAGGTGCGTTACGAGGCTATCGACTGCGACGATGCGGATTACGTGATCGTAGCGTTCGGTTCGTCGGCGCGTATCTGCTCGGCGACGGTGGAGATGGCGCGTGCCGAAGGTATCAAAGTCGGCTTGCTGCGTCCCATCACGCTCTATCCTTTCCCGACCAAAGCGATCGCCGACCTGGCTAAGCGCGGTGTGAAGGGCTTCTTGAGCGCTGAACTCAATGCCGGTCAGATGGTGCAGGACGTGAAACTTGCTGTAAACGGTGCAGCTCCCGTAGAGCACTACGGTCGTCAGGGCGGTATGATGTTCTCACCGGACGAGGTGCTGGTTGCACTCAAAGAAAAACTGATTAATAAAAAGTAAGAATATGGCAGAAGTAGTAGAAATCAAACAGGAGAACCTGGTGTATGCCAAGCCTAAGTTGATCACGGAGAACGTGATGCACTACTGCCCGGGTTGCAGTCACGGTACGATTCATAAATTGGTTGCCGAGGTGATCGATGAGATGGGCATGGAAGGAAAAACGATTGCTGTTTCGCCTGTCGGTTGTTCGGTTTTCGCGTATAATTATATCGATGTGGATTGGATTCAGGCGGCTCACGGCCGTGCTTGTGCCGTAGCTACTGCGGCAAAGCGCCTGCATCCGGACAGTTTGGTCTTCACCTATCAGGGTGACGGCGATATGTCGGCTATCGGTACGGGTGAGACGATTCATGCGGCTGCTCGAGGCGAGAACATCGTAGCGATTTATATTAACAATGCGATTTACGGTATGACCGGCGGTCAGATGGCTCCGACTACCCTGCTGGGTATGAAGACCGCGACGACTCCTTACGGCCGTGATCCCCGGTTGAACGGTTATCCTTATAAGATCGCCGAGATGATGGCTCATCTGGACGGTGTGACCTATATTACGCGTCAGAGCGTATATAATCCGGCTCATGTCCGCCAGACCAAGAAAGCGATTCGCAAGGCATTCGAGAATGCAATGGCCGGTAACGGCTTCTCGCTCGTGGAGGTCGTTTCGACCTGCAACAGCGGTTGGAAGATGTCGCCGGTAGCTGCTAACAAGTGGCTCGAAGAGAACATGCTGCCCTTCTATCAGTTGGGTGATATCAAGGACTTAACCAAGAAGTAAGAGGACAAGAATATGAAAGAGACTTTAATTATTGCAGGCTTCGGTGGACAGGGTGTCCTCTCGATGGGTAAGATTCTGGCTTACTCGGGCGTTATGCAGGATTACGAGGTTACCTGGATGCCCTCTTACGGCCCTGAGATGCGTGGCGGTACGGCTAACGTTACGGTGATTCTTTCGGACAAACGTATCTCGTCGCCGATCGCTCACGAATTCGATACGGCTATCGTACTGAACCAACAGTCGATGGATAAGTTTGAGTCGATGGTTCGTCCGGGCGGTACGCTGATCTACGATACCAACGGTATCACGCGTCACCCGAGCCGCACGGATATCAACATCTATACGATCGACGCTACGGCGGAGTCGGCCCGTTTGGGTCAGGCTAAGCTGTTCAATACGATGATTTTGGGCGGTTATCTGAAAGTTTGCCCCGTTGTCAAACTGGAGAACGTGATGATCGGACTGAAGAAGTCCCTTCCGGAGCGTGCCTGGAAGATGCTGCCTGAGAATGAGAAGGCTATCAATCACGGTGCGGAGATTATTCGCAAGGTGCGTTAATCGTCCGATGATTTTTTCTGAGTGTCCGGCTTGCGAAGGCCGGACACTTTTTTTATCGCTTGCGGCACTATGTTTGCGCTGGGTTATAAAACATTAAACAAGCAATACTATGGAAACTGTAAAACAACTGAATAAACAGGAGTTCACGACCAAGGTCGCCGATATCGAAAAATCGAAGGGCGAATGGAAATTCCTGGGTGAGCGTCCCGCCGTGATCGATTTTTTCGCGACCTGGTGCGGTCCTTGCAAGGCATTGGCCCCTGTGCTCGACGAGCTGGCGGCCGATTACCAATATAAGGACCGGATCGATTTTTATAAGGTCGATATCGACCGGGAACAGGAACTCGCTGCGGTGTTCGGCGTACGGTCGGTGCCTACCCTGCTGTTCATCCCGCTGAGCGGGATGCCGCAGATGATGACCGGCGGTCGCCCGAAGAGCGACCTGAAGCGAATTATCGACGAGGTTCTGATGGGTAAGTAGTGATAAATCGGGTGATCGCATCTTCGGGGTTTCGACATCCGGATTTTTCGGGTTCGACGACCGATGTACGGCTTGATTTCCTATGCGGACGTGCCCCGTGTAATCATAGGCTGCAAACGGTACGACCGTCGGATTCGAAAATCCGAAAAGAAACTTCGAGAGATATGATTGCCATAAATTAAACAAGCGATGAAAGAGTTCATAAAACACAATCCGGCTACGCTCGATAATGTAGAAACGATGGCCAATGCGATGATCGAATCGATGCGTTTCGTCGATAATACGTTGGATTATCCCGAAGCGGAGAAGGCTCGGCCGAACGACGGCGTGGAACCCGAGTGGTTCTATGACGCCTACTACGGCGCCATTCCCACCTCGGAACTGACGGCTATCATTCAATACACCCAACAGCGGATGCTCTTCGAAAACATTGGCGAAACATTCCTGGGGATCGCTTTCGTCGAAATGAAGCATTTCGACCGTTTGGGCGATTTTATCGGACAACTGGGTGGGCGCGTGAATACTCCGAAGTATTCGAGTTCGGCGGTTACGGTCGAATATGAATCGGCTGCCGAGGCCATTCGGGTCAATATCCAGGCCGAAAAAGATACGATTGCCGCCTATCAGCAGTTGATCGAGCGTATCCGAAAAAACAATCCCGAAAAGCTGACACAGTCGGCCACAGTAGCTATCCAGCTTCTCAATAAGATTGTTTCCGACGAGCGGGTGCATGTCCGTATTCTTTCGGAGCTGGCGCAATCGGTCGCGGCGGAAGAGGGAAAAGAGGCATAATCCGCTTCCCGATCGAGCCGGTGTTTTTGGAGTGTTTTGTATCGCTCGAAATCCGGCCCGAAAGGATTCGCCCGCGAATGACCGGAAAAAGAGATCGAATACTTGGAGATCCTATTGGTCCAAGGTCGATGGAATGTCGGGGATGATGTGAAGAGGCTGTCTGCAAGTTGCAGACAGCCTCTTCGGTTTGGATTCGCCGATAATTTCGAACAGGCGGCTTGTGCCGTGTTTGAAAATTTGCCGGACGTATTTTAGAATCCGATTCCGATGCGGAACAGGATGGCATTCAATCCTTCTCCCATGTGCTGAAAGCGGATGCTGAAATCGCCCCGCACTCCGCCGCTCTGACGGCCGAACGTGACGCCCGGGCCGATGGAGGTGTAAAATTCGGTGCCCTCGTTGAAGTAACCCCCTACCCCTATTGCGGCACCGAGATCCCACGACAGATTGAGGGCCGCTTTGCTTGAAACGGGCAGATAACCCTTCACATTCGCAAATACGGGGAGGACGGTTCCGCTATTGCCCAATTCGTATATGTTCCAACCGTTGGAGAAATAGATGTCTTTGTAGAAATAATTGATTCCCAAGCCGACACCGGCGAATAGATACGGATTTATCCGCACGCCGTGTACCGTTTCGAATACGATGCGGGGAAATAGATCTTGCATTCCTTCGCTTACGGCCGAACCGTATGCGAAGGCAACTTCTCCCTGGTAACGAGGTAATTTGCCGAATTGTTGTTTGTCGGCAGCCGATCGCCGGGAGGAATCGAAATGCGAGATGACCTCTTTCGAGCCGTTTTGATAGGTGATGGTGAAGACATCCTCTGCGGGAATCGTATAGATCGGGCCGTCCGGATTGTCCCATCTTTGGTATTCGATTTCCGTGTCGGTTATTTTCAGCACTTTAGCTTGGATCTCCGTCGCATCTTTTTTCTGGATGATGTCTTGTGCGCAGACAGTTTGTCCGAGGAGTATTGAAGCAATTATGAAAATCAGGCGTTTCATAGGAAATTTTCTTTTGAGTTGAATAATGAATGGTGTTGTTTGACAGGTATATAAAAAACGCAGGCTAAACTTTTTATTTGCTTTCTGAGGTCTTCGCAATACCTTGTCTGACAAATAAGAGTAAAGCCCACGTTGAACGTGAGCGTTTACACTTTACTCTTGTCAGACTTTTTGAAAGTTGCGAAGTTTCAGAAAGCAAGAAATAAAGCTAACGCTTTTTATATGTATTGTCATACCCGTATCCTATCGGACGGCATGACATATTGTACTGAAGAATAGAAGAGCTGTTATTTTCTCATAGGCAAAATGGTTTTATGTTCCGATTACAAATATAGTAAACCGATTGAGCATTATGCGATTTTTACGGCTTATTTTTATTTATCGTTTCGGTTTATTCATTGCTTTGTTGCCGGGCGTTCGACCGGAAATTCGATGCTTCGTCTAAAAATCCTCTTCGGATTTCCTCGTTATTCCGATTGCAGATAGCGTTTTATCGACAGACGTAGGAGTTTGCATCGCGGAATCCGAGCAGCAGCTCTTGCGCTGCCATGCGTTTCTTGCCGGATAATTGCAGCGAGAGGACGTCGATCCAACCGTCCGCACATCGGATCCGCAGGTATTTGCGGTTGTCGGTGTCGATCGTGCCGCATGGAGCTTCCGGACCACCGGCTTCGAAGCGCGCTTCGAAAATCTTGGCCGAATTCGCCTCCTGTTCCTCTCGCAGCAGCCGGGTCCAGGCTGCCGGATAGGGCGACAGCCCGCGAATGAAGTCGATGATGCGTTTTCCGGATTGAGTCCAGTCGATCAGACAGTCGTTTTTGAAGATTTTGGGTGCCGGCCGCAGCGATGTGTCCTCGTCGGACTGTACGACGGGGGTGATCTCTCCGGCGGCGATCCGTTCGACGGTCTGCACGACCAGATCGGCTCCGACGGTCATTAGCCTGTCATAAAGAGTTCCTACGTTATCTTCCGGCTGAATCGGCATTTCCACTTGGCCTAAAATCGCTCCCTTGTCGATTTCGTGGTTCAATAGGAAAGTGGTGACGCCCGTTTTGGATTCTCCGTTGATGATCGCCCAGTTGATCGGTGCCGCACCCCTGTATTGCGGCAGCAGCGACGCATGCAGGTTGAAGGTGCCGAGTCGGGGCATCGCCCAGACGACCTCCGGCAGCATCCGGAAGGCAATTACGATTCCCAGGTCAGGCCGCAACTCCTCCATCGTACTGACGAAGGCCGGATCGCGCAACTTCTCCGGTTGCAGAATCGGCAATCCGAGTTCTCGGGCCGCGATCTTTACGTCGCTTTCATGCAATTTCTGTCCGCGTCCCGCCGGTTTGTCCGGAGTAGTGACCACCCCGACGACGTTGTAGCCGCTGCGCACCAGTGCACGCAGCGACGGCACGGCGAATTCGGGCGTACCCATGAAGACGATTCGCAAATCCTTGGCGTTCATTTTCGTTGAAATATTGCTGTCCGGAAATTCGCTTCCGGCTGTCCGGCGGTTCCATTCGCGGTTCTGCCATCCGTTCCGTTCATGCCTTGCGGACAAGGATTTCGGGCTGCGGCAAAACCGAGAAAATCCCTTCGGACGATTCTTCGGTAATATCTTTGTATTTTAATGCTTGCAGAGGTTGAGTTTGTGGTGCATGCGCTCCTGTTTGGTTTCGAGGTAGCGTTCGTTGTACTTGTTGGGGGCGATGACGATCGGTACGATCTCGTCGATCTTCAGGCCGTAACCCTCCAACCCTACTCTTTTGAGCGGATTGTTGGTCATCAGACGCATGTGTTTGATCCCCATTTCGCGGATGATGCTGGCGCCCACGCCGTAGTCGCGCTCATCGACGCCGAAGCCCAGGCGCACGTTGGCATCCACCGTGTCCAGTCCTTCGTCCTGGAGTTTGTAGGCTGCGATCTTGTTGAAGAGTCCGATGCCTCGTCCTTCCTGGCTGAGATAAACGACGGCGCCCTTGCCCTCTTTTTCGATCATGCGCATCGCTTCGTGGAGCTGTGCGCCGCAGTCGCAGCGGCACGATCCCAAAATGTCGCCCGTGGCGCACGAGGAGTGCACGCGGAGCAGTACCGGCTCGTCTTCGGTCCATTCGCCCTTGGTCAGTACCATGTGTTCCAGCCCGTTGCTCTTCTGACGGAACACGGTGATTTTGAACATGCCGTATTCGGTCGGCATCTCGGCCGTTTCACCGCGTTCTACGATCGATTCGTTACGCAGGCGGTAGGCGATCAGGTCGGCGATCGAAATGATCTTCAGGCCGTATTTCTCCGCCACTTCGAGCAGTTGCGGCAGGCGGGCCATCGAACCGTCTTCGTTCATGATCTCTATCAGTGCTCCGGCGGGTTGCAGCCCGGCCAGTCGAGCCAGGTCCACGGCGGCTTCGGTATGTCCCGGACGGCGCAGAACGCCTTTCTGACGGGCTCGGAGCGGGTTGATGTGCCCCGGACGCCCCAGGTCGGAGGGTTTGGTCTTCGGGTCGGCCAGTGCCCGCAGGGTCGCCGCGCGGTCGTGGATCGAAACGCCCGTGGTGCAGCCTTCGCCCAGCAGATCGACCGTCACGGTGAATGGCGTGCCGAGCAGCGAGGTGTTGTTCGGCTCCATCATGTTGAGTTCGAGCTGTGCGCAGCGCTCTTCGGAAAGCGGGGCACACAACACACCGCGACCGTTCTTGAGCATGAAATTGACGATTTCGGGCGTCACCTTCTCGGCTGCTATGATGAAGTCGCCTTCGTTTTCCCGGTCTTCGTCATCGACGACGATGACGATTTTTCCCTGACGGAAATCCTCGATGGCTTCTTCTATTGTATTCAGTACTTTTTCGTTTTTCATGGTCTGTTTTATTTTTTGTTTTTATGTGCGAAACGTGCGAATATCCCGGAGATCTTCTCCTTGATTTTCTTGAATTTTACGACGTACCAATCCACGTCGAGCAGCCCCGAGTCGTTCGTGGCCTTGTATGTGAGGTAGATGGCGACGGGCGCCAGTACGAAGGCCGAGAGCCACGTGCCGTAGAATGCCTCCCACGTGCCCTCTTTGGCCATCTTTTCGCCCGAACTGCTGATAATGTAGTAGATGACGAAGAAGATGACCGAGATTACGATCGGCATACCCAGACCGCCTCTGCGGACGATAGCGCCCAGCGGTGCTCCGATCAGGAAGAAGATGATGATCGTCACCGGAAGCGCCAATTTCTTGTGCCATTCGACCTTGCTGCGGTAGAGCTGGTTGAGCGCATTTTTGGCCTGCGATTCGTCGAACGAGAACATAGACCGGGAGTTGCGTGCGGCTGAAACGGCCTGGCTCCAGATTCGGTCCTTGGAGCGCAGGTCGAGAGTCGCCAGGGAGTCGAGGGCATCCATCGGCCTGAAATCCCGTTTTTCTACGACCACCGAATCGTTTCGGTCGGTTATGACGGTCGTATCCCGCACGAAGATACGCTCCTTGAGCAACGGGTCATAGGATCGGGTCGTCGCCGAATTGACCTGCTGTGTCAGCGTGTCGATTTCGTATTGCAGCTCGGAGATGTTTTTGGTCTGGGCGTTGTTGAACAGATCGGCATCCGTGCGCTGCATTTCGAATCCCGAAATGGAAATATTGGCTTTCTGAAGCTCGAATTTATTGCGTTGCAGGGAACTTTTGTTGTACCACTGACTCGAATTTCGGGTCTGTTCGTAGCGTTCGCCGTTGAAGAGCGTGATCTCCAGAAAGCGCTTGTCGTCCGAGAGCCGGATATAGCCCGAATCGGCGACGGTCGTGGTCATATTGCCCGATGCGTTGCGGTTGTCGTAAATCAACACGTCGGTCAGCAGCCCTGTTTCCTGATTCTGGTGTCCGACGCGGATGCTCATGCCGTCGATGCCGTTGAAGAAGAGCCCGTCCTGAAACTCGAGGGTCTGGTTCATCTGGCGAATGTCGTATATCGTACGGAAAAATTTTTTGTTGGCGTATGGCACTAAGTTGTTGGCGATGAAGAAACTGCCGACAGCCAATATACTTACGACCACGAGCAGCGGCCTCATGATCTTAGGCAGCGACATCCCCGCCGACTTCATAGCGAGCAGCTCGTAGTTTTCGCCCAGATTACCCATGGTCATAATGGCCGCCAGCAGCGTGGCGAGCGGCAGAGCCATCGGGATCATGTTGATCGTGGCGTAGCAGAGCAGTTCGATGATCGTACCGGGATCGAGTCCTTTGCCGACCAGCTCGTCGATGTAGCGCCACAGTACATTCATCATCAGCACGAACATGATGATGAAGAACGTCAGCACCATGGGTCCCAGATAGGACTTGAGAACGAGTTTATAGATGGTTTTCATCGGCGCGGCGGCGTTTTTTGACGAGCAAAGTTAGCAGTTTTACTAAAATAAGCGTAACGGTCAGGGTAAATATTATGGCCGCACCGGGCGAAACTTCGAAATTGTAGCTCAGGGCGAGTCCCGCGAGGTTCCCCGCGACGGCGACGGCTGCGGCGGCCGGTGCGAGCGTGCGGAAGGATTTGGTGAACGTATTGACGATCGTTACGGGAATAGTCAGCAGCGAGATCAGCAGCACGATGCCCATGATGCGGATCGAGAGTACGATCGTGACGGCGATGAGTGCCGACATGGTATAGGAGATTAGCCGGGTCGGGATTCCCTGGCTGCGGGCGAAGTCGCGGTCGAAGGCGACGTACATGACCGGACGCAGCCAAAGGAGCGTGCCGACAATTACCACGAGCGTCAGAACGGCGAGCGCCTGGACATCGGTGCGGGTGACCGTTACGATGCTGCCGAACAGGAAATTCGAGAGGTCGCCCGATGTGTAGCCCGGGCGCAGGCTCATGAACAGTACGCCGATGGCCATACCTACCGACCAGATGATGCCGATGGCCGAATCCTCCCGGATACGGCCCCGGTCGTTGGCCCATTCGATCCCCAGTGCCGAGAGGACGGCGAAGACCATCGCACCCAGAATCGGATTGATTCCGAGGTAGAAAGCGATGCCCAGTCCGCCGAACGAGGAGTGCGTGATGCCGCCGCTGAGGAAGACCAGCCGCCGGCAGACGACGTAAGTGCCGATGATTCCGCACGTAATGCCCGACAGGATGCACGCCCAAAAAGCGTGATTGAGGTAGCTGTATCGGACAAGGTCGTTGAAAAACTCCATGGTGCGGTAATCATTAGTTTGCAAATTTACGGATTTTTTACAAAAAATAGAACCGGGAGCCGTTTTATATCGCAGCAACCGTATTTTGTTCCGTCCGATTTGCGGGGCCCGTGCCTTGGTTGCCGCAGAGAGCGGTATCGGTCGGAAGACAGGCTGTGCATACACCGGAATTCGTATGCTTTTTGGTGAAAGACATTAAAAAATCGAATATTCGGTGCGTCATATCATTTTTTTTCGTATATTTGAATACGAATGCTTGTTCATAGGTTCTTCGGCATTCGCAAAACCAATCTTTAATCTCTTAAATTTTTACATTTATGCGTACATCTTTATTTCTCGGTTTGACCGGATTGGCATTGCTGGCAGCGTGCGGACTGTCGGGGTGCAGTGATGACGGTGTCGAAAACAAAGACCCACAACTCCCCCCCCCACAGTTGATGTCAGCGTAGATGAAGTAAATCGTACAACGGCTTCATTTACAATCAATACGAACAATGCCTCCGACTATGTCTATGCCGTATTGCCGGCCACAGAAACGATCGCCGATGCGGAGGCGCTCTTCGAAAGAGGACCTGTCCGTTATTTCGAAGGAGAGAAAACAGTAAAGGTCGATCTGAACGATCTTGCCGGCGACACGGAATACAATCTTTATGTTGCGGTACGCAACATCAATCCTTTAGTTTACAGCGATCTCGCTTCCGAGGTGATCGACACGCATGTTCCCTATACCGAGATGATTACGCTCGAAAGTGTCGGACTTACCTCTTTCTCCTACCATATCATGCAGCCCGAAGGGGTGACCAAGTACAAGCACGTCTGTCTTTCGAAGTCCGACTACGATTACATCGTAAGTTTAATCGGAGGAAGCCTGCATTCGTATGTAAGTGCTTTCGGTGCGGAAGCGACCGAGGATCAAACCTATAATTTCGATACCACTTTCTTCGATATCGTCGATTTTCGTCAGGATATCTATTCCGACATGGAGTTTATCATCATTGCCGGTGAAGTGGACGAGAATGGCCAGGTCGCAGAGTCGGCTGTGAAGTCGCTCCTCTTCAAAACCAAGAAGGCCGGTGTCGCGCCTTACGACTTCGAGGTTTCCGTGGGTAACATCGGTTCGATGACGGCCGATATTGCCATCGAGCCGGAGGAGGGAATCGAGCGTTTCCGCTATTTGGTTGCTTCTCGGGCAGATTTCGATTATACCGCTTTCGAGGGAGAGGCTTCCGTGCGTCGCATGATCATCGGCCACTGGGACGATCTTACGAACGAGAGTACGAAGGCTATCACCGTCAATGCGACGGGACTCAAACCCAATACCGAATATCAGGTGGGTATCGTGGGCTTCGACAAGGAGTTGCGCGAAAAGGTTCTGCTTTACGACTTCACGACGGGAGAGCCTACAGGCCCCAAACCGACTTTGGCCGTCGAAACACAGACTGTCGAAACTCCGTGGAACAAGGCCGCTTTCAAGGTCAATGCGACTTATGCGGTAGCGATGACGGCCGGTGTTTTCCCGAAGGGCTCCATCGACGAAGTGCTCGGCCGCCCCGGTAATGAGAATCTTACGGCCGGCGATGTCATTTACAACAACGGTACGCAGCTTACCGAACAGGAGGTGGCTGCGGCTATGAGCGAAGAGGGACTTGTCATCGAGAGTGGAGAGCTGCTGCCCAATACCGAGTACGAGTTCGGCGTTTATGCGGCCAACGCAGAAGGTGTGGGCGTTTCCGAAATAGTGGAGTTCACCACCCTTTTACCGCCGCAGCAAGGCGGGGAGCTGCGTGCGAAGCTGCCCGGCAAATACACTGCGACGACCAAAGACAGCAACGGTGATCCGGTCACTTTCTCCGTTACCATCGCTACGGGTGTGAACGAAGCTACCGAGAAAGCCTATTCCGATCTGAACCGTCTGGTCGTTCTGGGCTTCGCGCCGTGCGGAGTGGATTATGCCAGCCCCGAAGAGCTGCTCGCCAACGGCTGGGCAGCGACCGAAGAGGAGGCCAATGCGAATTACGGGCCGAAGTGGTTCATCGAGTTCACCAGCGACGAAACGATTTCGACGAGTCTGCCTGTGAACAACGAACTGGATTACACGATGTTGAATTTCGATGGTAAGCAATACTATTTCCACGCTTTCGCCAAACGTCCGACTAGCGACCGCTATACGGATGCGGTACGCAGCTTCCCTGTCGAGGTGTCGGATGATCTGACAGTGACGATCAAGAAGTTGGTCGAAGAAACCGATTACGGTACCTTTACCTACTATCCCGGTGTGTTGTCGGGTACGAGTCAGTGGTGGGGCGACATGGTGTTCGCAGCGTCGGAAGAGATCGTGCTGAAGCGCGATGCCGATCAGGGGCCCGAGCCTGCTGCCGTGAAGAGCGTGCGACATCTCTCCATGCCCGAGCGCGTGACCGTAAACCTCGGAGCGTCACCTGCAGTGGACAACCGTCGAGCTGTGGCTGAACGATTGATGCGTTAATCCTAAAAAACTTGTGTTATGAAGAATTTATTCGGATGGATGCTGGTCGTACTGCTGGTGCTGACGGCCGGCGTGTCGTGCAGCGACGATGAAGAGCTTCTTGCGGGCAATGGAATCGCCGATGCAGCCTGGAGTGCCGAAAACCAGGTCGAGATCGAAGGCGGGGTGCTTAATTACACGTTTGCCGCCGCAAGCGATTGGACTGCCCGGAGTTCGGCTGACTGGTGCGAAGTGCAAACCGGTTCGGGTATGGCGGGCGAATCGTTGCTGCGTCTGAAAGTTGCCAAAAATACCCGGGCCGAAGCTCGTTCCGCGACGATTACCGTCAGTGTGTGGGGATATGCTTCGCCGGTTTCGTTCGTGGTGAAGCAGGGCAAAGGATTAATTGAGCAGGGGGACGGAAAATACCGCAGCGTGAACGAATGGGTTGCCGAGTACATGAAGAGCCGTTATCTCTGGAATCGTGCCATCGAGAATGTTTCGCTCGATTACAGTCTTTGTTATGACTTCTTTTTCTTCTCGATTCTCGACGGTGTAGCCGCTCAGGACGAGGTGAACCGCGAAGACGGTCATTGGCAGGGGCAGAAACGTATGTATTACTATTCGCGTTTGGAAAGCGATGCGCCTCTGTCGCGTACTCCCGGCGAGGCGTATGTCGGTTCGGGTATCTATCTGTTGGATGCGACCCGACTCGGGGACGATTATATCGGAATTGTGGTCATGGTCGTCATCCCCGGAACGCCGGCTGCGGAAGCCGGTCTCGTGCGCGGCGACTTCATCACGGCGGTCAATGGCGAGGAGGTGACCGAAAGCAACTATCAGAGTTTGGGCCGGGCCGTGTACGACGGTGCGGTCGATGTTACGGTGAACAGTGTCACGTGGACCGACAACGGGACTACTCCTGTGCTTACCCCGAAAGGGAATGTGCAACTCGGAAGTGCGACCTTCACCAGTCCGGCTATCTATATGGATAAAGTGGTCGAAATCGAAGAGTCGGACAAGAAGGCCGGTTATCTGCTCTATATGGGCTTCGATGTCGATTACGATGAGGAGTTGATAGCCGCTTTCGACCGTTTCCGTGCACAGAATGTCACCGACCTGATCCTCGATCTGCGTTACAACAACGGTGGCGATGTGCTTTCGAGTACTGTGCTCGGTACGCTTATCGCAGGTGAGGCGTACAAGGGACAGCTCTATGCTCATATGACGTTCAACGAGGACCGCACGGAGGCCGGAGAGAGTGGCGACTACAAGATCGGCGTCAAGGAGACGTTCGAAAGCGTGTACGAACCGATCGAAAGAGCCTTGCAACATGCTTTGGGCTTGAAGAAAATCTATGTCCTTGTGAGCGAAACGACTGCTTCGGCGAGCGAAATGGTCATCAACGGTCTGCGCGGCCTTGATATTGAGGTCAATCTTATCGGGATGCCCACTAACGGTAAGAACGTAGGTATGGAAGGTGTGGTCCGCTCGTTTCACAATTACGATTTCCTGCTTTTCCCCGTTTCGTTCTATATTGAAAATGCCAAGGGCTTCCGGGATTACTCGGATGGCTTCACACCCGATGTCCAAATCGATGATTCGGCGATTTATCCGGGTGAATTCGGTACGATGATGGATCAGCTCGGATACCTTGCCCTGCAGTGGATCAAGACCGATAACAAACCGCAGTTGCCGTCCGCCATGCACACGCGCGGCAGTTGCCGGTCGATGAGATCTTTCGGCGATCTGTGGGAAAACCGGCCCGTACAGCCTGTGGGCGGAGCCGTGATGCAACCCGTGAGAGAGGAGTAGATCGCCCTGTTTTGATGTATGTCGCAGGGGTGCCCGTTGCAGGGCGCCCCTGCTCTTTTATCCGGACGTGTGTGTGATTTTTGCCGATAAAATGGTCGGATTCGCATAGTTTTTCGTACTTTCGCTCAAATTTACAGCAGAAATATGCAGCGACGCAGAGTCAATTTTCACACCTTGGGCTGCAAGCTCAACTTTTCGGAGAGCTCTACCCTCGCCCGTGAATTCGAAGCGGGCGGCTTCATCCGGGTCGGGGTTTCGGAAGCGGCGGATATTTCGGTCATCAACAGTTGTTCTGTGACCGAACATGCCGACAAGAAATGCCGTAACCTGATCCGTAAAATCCATCGGCGCAACCCGGCGGCGATTATTGTCGTCACCGGTTGCTATGCCCAGCTCAAACCGCAGGAGATCGCCTCGATCGAAGGGGTCGATCTGGTGCTGAGCAACAACGACAAGGGCGAACTTTTCAGGCGTGTAGCGGCTCTTGCGGGCAAGGGGCCCGCACAGTTCACCAGTTGCGACGCGGAGGAGCTGACCAATTTCTTCGCCGCCTTTTCGAGCGGCGACCGTACCCGCGCGTTCCTGAAAGTGCAGGACGGCTGCGACTATAAGTGCGCCTACTGTACGATCCACTATGCGCGGGGCGCCAGCCGCAATATGCCGATCGCCGATCTGGTGAAGGAAGCCGAACAAATCGCCGCTGCGGGACAGCGGGAGATCGTCATCACGGGGATCAATACGGGCGATTTCGGACGCACGACGGGTGAGCGGTTCATCGATCTGCTGCGGGCCCTGAACGAGGTCGAAGGCATCGAACGCTACCGTATATCTTCGATAGAGCCGAATCTTTTAACGGATGAGATAATAGCGTTTTGCGCTTCGTCACCTAAATTCCAGCATCACTTTCATATCCCGCTTCAGAGCGGTTCGGACAGCGTGCTTGCACGGATGCGCCGCCGCTATACGACCGAAAAATTCGCCGAGCGGATCGAGGCCGTGCGGCGCCTGATGCCGGACGCCTTTATCGGGATCGACGTGATCGTCGGTTTTCCCGGTGAGACGGAGTCCGATTTCCGTACGACCTACGAGTTCCTGGAGCGCCTTGCACCGGCCTATTTGCATATTTTCCCCTTCTCGGAGCGTCCCGGCACGCCGGCCGTCGATTTTCCGGACAAAGTGCAGCCTTCGGTGGCTACACGGCGCGTGGAGGAGCTGGAAGAGCTTTGCCGCCGACTGCACGGCGAATTCTGCGCCCGGGCCGAAGGTACGACGGACGAGGTGTTGTTCGAGAGCACGATGCGGGGCGGGATGATGTTCGGCTATACGGGCAACTACCGCCGGGTCAAGGCCCCCTACGACCGGAGTCGGATCAACACGATTTGCCGGGTGCGGCTGGGGCGTATGGACGATGCGAACGATCTCGAAGGCGAAATCGTGGATAATTAGCGATTTCTTCGTATATTTGTATCAGGCGAAGGTTCGGGTGAATTTCGTTTCGGCATTCCGGCCGGATGCGGCCTTGCCTCCGGGCCGCATTGTATTTTGCGAAAATGGCCTGTATTTCGGGCGGGCGGCGGCTGGGCTTGCCGTACCGTCCGGTCGTTTTTGTAAGAACGAGTTGCGGTGTAGTCTGCCGGATTCGGCATTGGTTACGCCTTGAACTGTTTTTCGGAATACGGCTTGTAGCTCGGTAAGATTCAAACAAGTTTGCTTTTGCCCTTGCCTTGCATTATATTTGTTGCATCGCTCCGGATATGTTCGGGTGGGGGGACTGCCCTGCCGATACGGGCGGTTTGGGACGATTTTAACAGTTAAACGCGTATGACGGGAATTCGAAGAAGAATATCCATTGCTTTCTTGAGTATCGTCGGGTTGTTGTTCGCCTCGGGGATGATCTCTTTTTTCGAGCTGAGTCACTTGAGCTACGACACCGAGGAGATTTTGAAAGCCAACCAGCGGAATGTGGAGCTCGCCAAGGAGATGCTCGGCGCCGTGCATGATCAAAACGTGGCGATCGTGCATTTGGCGATCCTGCAAGATGCGAGTTACGATAGCCTGTGCCGCACGGGAATGCAGCGGTTGGAACATGCGGTGGCTACGGCCCAGAAAGGAGCGTTGGACCGCTCGGCGCTCGACTCCCTGACGGGTGCGACTACCGAGTTGCTGGTGCTGACCAAGATGTTTCTCGCGACCGAATCCCCGAAGGCAGGGGACGAGTCGGGAGAGGTGTGGTACAACGAATATTATGAAAAACAGTACGAAAAGGTCGTCACGGCGGTTCGGGACTATATGACTTCGACGCAGAGTTCGCTGGCTCCGCGGGCCGAGCAGCTCAAGAAAAACGCTTACCGGGCCGTTACTCCCGTGCTGATATCGCTGGTGGTGATGATCGCTACAGTGTTGATGCTCTTTTACTTTACGATGCTCTACTGTGTCAATCCGATCGTGGCGATGAACAAGGGGCTCGGACAGTATCTGACCTTCAGGATACCCTTTGCCGTGAAAGCCGAGTGTAAGGACGAAATCCTGGAACTCAAGGAAAAAATCGAGGCACTCGTCGCCATGCTGAAACAAAATAAAGCGTAGAGAGTCATGCGGGTCAATGTGATATTGCGATACGTGGGAATGATTATGCTGTTGTTGGCATTCTTTATGTTCGTTTCGGCAGGGATCTCCTATGTCAACCACATGGATTCCGCGTTTTACCCGTTGCTGCTCTCGGCTCTGCTGACGGCGCTGTTGGGGGGCTTCCCGCTCATTTTCGTGGAAAAGCAGGATCGGATCACCAATAAGGAGGGGTTTTGCATCGTGGTCGGTTCATGGTTGCTCGCCTGCGTCGTCGGTATGTTTCCCTACCTGATCTGGGGCGGTGAGTTCAGCGTGATAAATGCTTGGTTCGAAACTGTTTCGGGCTTTACGACCACAGGATCTTCGATTTTGCAAAATGTCGAGGCGCTGCCCCGGGGATTGCAGTTCTGGCGGATGTCCTCGACCTGGGTCGGAGGTATGGGCGTGGTGATGTTCGCGCTGGTGATCCTGCCTGCACTGGGTACCAGCAAAATGATGCTTTCGAGTGTCGAGATGTCCACCCTGGCCCGGGACAATTATCGTTACAGGGCTCAGATGGTGGTTCAGATCTTGTTGTTCGTCTATGTCGGACTTACGATATTTTTCACTTTCATGCTGAAATTCGCCGGAATGAACTGGTTCGATGCCGTATGTCATTCGATGTCGGCCTGTGCGACCAGCGGGTTCGGAACCAAAAATACCAGTGTCGCCTTTTACGACAGTGCGATGATCGACATGGTACTCATCTTCGCGATGGGTATTTCAGGCATCCATTTCGGTTTGATCTATGCGACCGTTACCGGTAAGCGCAACAATATTTTCCGTAGCGAAGTCACTTTGTTTTATCTCGGAATGTTGATTCTGGGAAGCCTGCTGATCGCCCTGAGTTTATATATCGCCGATATTTATCCTACGTTCAGGTCATCGCTGCGTTTCGCGTCGTTCCAGTTTGTTTCCGTGACATCGACTTCCGGCTTCGCTACGGCCGATTCCAGCCTGTGGACTCCGTTCGCAATTATTTTGCTGATACTGGGCTCGTTGATCTGCGCTTGTGCGGGTTCCACCTCGGGTGGTATGAAGGCCAATCGAGCATTGATGGCTCTGAAGATGCTTTACATCCGGGTGAAGCAGCAGCAGCATCCGAATGCCGTCATCCGGCTCAAGATGGACGGTGTGATTCAGGAAGCGGGCGTGCTGCATACGGTGTCGCTTTTCATCGTGGCCTACCTGCTTCTCATTCTCATCGGAACGATTCTCTGTACGCTTTTCGGCGTAGATCTGATGACCAGTTTTTCGGGGTGCGTGGCTTCTATCGGCAATGTAGGTCCGGGATTTGGAGGGGTTAATTCGATGGCCAACTACGGTGATTTGCCGGCGATCGTGAAATTTATCTTCACGGCGCTTATGTTGTTGGGACGTCTGGAGATATTCGGATTGTTGCAATTCTTGTTAATCAGATGGTGGAAATGATGTGGCATAAGTTATTGATCGGTTTATTTTTGACCTTCTCGGTCGTTATCGTGCGAGGAGCTTCCGACCCGGCGGGGCCCGGTATTCCTGCCCTGCAGTCGAATTCGGAATACGTTGCGCTTCGGGATCAGGACAGTCGGTTGCAGGTCCGGATCGACGAGATGCAGACCCGGATTGCAGGACTGCGTGCGATGCTGCGGGAAAATCCGGCCGCACAGGAGACTTACGGCGCTCAGATTCTCTCGCTCGAAAGCGAAATGCTCTCTGCCCAGGGACTCCGTACGCAGGTCGCGGCCCGGATCAACGCCATCGAGCAGGCTTGGCTGACCGAACATCCCGATTATGTTCCGGCGGCCGAAACGGAAAAATCTCTTATCACGCAGACTCCCGAATCGCAGCAGAGTCGGAATCTCGTGTTCAACGGTTATTTCCGTGAGAATCTTCCGGCACGTGATTACGAGGCTCTGCTCCGGGCGCAGCGCATGGAGGCGGAGGTGGCCGGATGTGCCGGGCGCCTGCTGGAGAACTACCGGCAGCAGACTCTTTTGAAGCAGCAGTACGATACCGTTCGTACGGAGCAGGCGGCTGTCGATCTTTTCGGTCGTTACCGCACGGTAGCCAACCTGGGCCGGGTTTTGCGGGATTCGCTGACGGCCGTATGGGGATATGTGTATGATAACAAGAGCTATGCTTACGATTATATCCTGGATAAGTTGAATTGCAGAGAACAGCAGGCACGCCAGCAGAAGGCGTTGGACGATGTGCGGCGGCAGATGTCTGCGGCCCAGGCCGAAGGGCTTGTCGATGCGCTCCCCGATTATTATATCCGGAAACGCTATTTGACGGATTATGAGCGGGAAATCGCCCGGCTGCTGGGGTTGGGACTTGCATCCGATTCCTTGAAGCGGGTGGCTTTACAGCTTCAGACGATAGATTTTCGTCTTCCGAAGCCGGAGATTACGGAACGCTATTTCCTCGATTACGAGCCGGTCGAATTTGTTGCGGGGCGCTATACGTATAAAAAGCCGATTCCGGACTGTCCTGTCTATGAGCATGGAGTGATCTACCGAATCTTGCTCGGGGAGTATAAGTACAAACAGAATATCTCCATTTTCCGTAACGCTTCTCCGCTCTATGTATTGAAGACCGACGTAGGGCGTTACCGCTATTTCGCGGGAGGTTTCGCGACCAAGGCCGAAGCCGTCGATGCACAGGAGTTGCTGCGGACGAAAGGATTCCGCCGTCCGGAACTGGCCGTGTGGTACGACGGGGAATATACCAATCTGACACGGACCCCTGAGGCTGAAATGGCCGTTTTCCGGGTGGAGATCTCCAGTGAGCAGAATCTGTCGGATGCCGTGAAGCAGGCGATCGCGCAGGCCGCTCCCGGCTGCGACCTGTCCCGCGTGGGGGCGGATCTTTTCGTCGTCGGACAGTTCGACAACAAGGCTGTCGCGGATCAGGCGGTTGCCGCGATTCGCGCCGCCGATCCTCAATTATCGGTAAAAGTGACGGAAATTGCTGAATAATCGAATTTTTTGCGTATCTTCACCCAAAAGAATGTAGGTCCGTATTCGGACGTATATCGGTGCATCGGGTGGAAATTCGGCCTGCGAACCGGTTACTCCGATCTTTTTCGGTAATTTTTAATGCTGTGAATATGTTTTTTATCGTTCTGCTGGTCTTTTTCGGGTTACTGTTTTTGGTGGCGGAGCTCGTCCTGCTGCCGGGCGTATCGATCGGGGCGATTCTCGCGTTGGTCAGCTACGGCGGTGCCATTTATATCGCTTTCCGGGATTATGGTCCTTTGGCGGGCGGAATCGTCGTCGCCGTGGTTCTCGTCCTTTCGTTCGTGGCGACTGTCGTTTCGCTGCGATCCAAAACCTGGCGCCGTTTCTCTTTGAAACAGAAGGTCGATTCCTCTGTGATGCCCGAACCGGTGCAGCAGAGTGTCCGTGTCGGAGATACGGGAATGACCGTTTCGCGCCTGGCCCCGATGGGCAAAGTGGAGATCGGCGGTAAGATTTACGAAGCCAAGTCCATGGACAGTTACATAGATCCCCGCCGGGAGGTAGAAGTCGTCGGCTTCGAAAATTTCAATATAATCGTACGCAAACACATTAAATAGATAAAAGATGGAAATCGGTATCATTGCATTAATCGTCTTCGTTTCGCTTTTTGCGATTTGGCTTATTTTTTACTTCATTCCCGTAGGCTTGTGGTTTTCGGCACTGGTGTCGGGCGTGCGGATCAGTTTGTTGCAGTTGATCTTGATGCGCTGGCGCAAGGTGCCGCCCTCGACGATCGTATCGTCGATGATCGAGAGTACGAAGGCCGGTCTGGAACTCAATCCCAACGAGCTCGAAGCCCACTATCTGGCCGGAGGTAACGTGACCAATGTGGTGCATGCGCTGGTGTCGGCCCAGAAAGCCAATATTATGCTCGATTTCAAGATGGCTACGGCGATCGATCTGGCGGGCCGCGATGTATTCGAAGCGGTACAGATGTCGGTCAATCCCAAAGTCATCAATACTCCGCCGGTAGCTGCAGTGGCCAAGGACGGTATTCAGCTGATCGCCAAGGCGCGCGTTACGGTGCGGGCCAATATCAAGCAGTTGGTCGGCGGTGCCGGTGAGGAAACGGTTCTGGCACGTGTCGGCGAAGGTATCGTTTCGTCGATCGGCTCGGCACAGTCGCACAAGATCGTGCTGGAGAATCCCGATTCGATCTCCCGCGTGGTGCTGGAGAAGGGATTGGATGCGGGAACGGCGTTCGAAATTCTTTCGATCGACATCGCCGATATAGACGTAGGTAAGAATATCGGCGCACAGTTGCAGATGGACCAGGCCGAAGCGGACAAGAACATCGCCCAGGCCAAGGCCGAGGAGCGTCGTGCTATGGCCGTAGCTCTCGAACAGGAGAACAAGGCCAAGGCGCAGGATGCCCGCGCCAAGGTGATTCTGGCCGAAGCCGAAGTGCCGCTGGCTATGGCCGAAGCGTTCCGCAGCGGAAATCTGGGCGTGATGGATTACTATAAGATGAAGAACATCATGGCGGATACTACGATGCGCGAAACGATCGCCAAACCCGATAAGAAATAGGACGACGAATCGTTGTTCGCATGAAAAACCCCGTTGAAATCTCAACGGGGTTTCTTTTATCGATATGGGCGGGAATCTATCGGAGCGTATTGTAGAATGGAGCGTCCCGTTTCGGGGCCGAAGTATGACGGGCCAAGCCATACAGCGTGCCGGTGGACTCTATTTTATTCGAATGGAACGGCAGGCCGGTCAGTGGGTTTCGATTTTCGCACTGGCAACGCTTCGGGGGAGCGTTTCTCCATTGGGGGTTCCCTCCAGCCCGTCTTTCCATTTGACGGCGGCATGCGCACCGTCGCAATAGGGCTTGTTGCGGGAGTGTCCGCAGCGGCAGAGCACTACCCTGTTCCGAACTTCGAAGGTTCGGCCGTCTTCGCGTTGGATGCGGATCCCGCCGCGTACCCAGAGTCCTCCGCTGGCGCCGATCGCCGGGTCTTCGATCAATCCCAGGCTGGGTTCGAAGATGAATTCGTAGGGTTTTCCCGTGCGGTTGTCCCAGGCGGTCAGGCGGGCGCTCGGACACATCGAAGCTTCGCGGACGGCCAGCTTGCGGGACTGCGAATCGCCGGATGCGGCCGTCAGGTCCCAGACACCCCCGTAAGGATGGCAGAAACGGGCGAAAACACAGTATTTTTCGTTGTCGTTCAATGTCACCCGTTGTCCCTCGGTGATCTCTACTTCGTCCATAATCCGGTCCTCTCCGGAGGTGATCGCCGAATCCCATTCCTCCTTGAGGTGCGAGCCGTCGCAATAGGGTTTGCTGCGGGATAAACCGCAACGGCACAATGCCGTCGGTTCTTTTTCCGTCGAAAAATGCCGCCCTTCCTGAAAATACCAACTCTCGCCCTCGGAGTCGGGCATGATGAATTGCATGGCCAGCGGCGGGTTTCCGGTGACGAGGTACGGACCCTTTTCGGTGACGGTAATGGCTATTTGGTTCCCTTTGGAAGATGATTCGTGGGGCGATGCTGTCTTTTTTGCCATATCGGATGCGTATTTTTAAGTCGATTTGTTACGTTACCTTTGCAAGAATTGTTCCTAACGGAATTTCTGTTGTCGGAAGAATCGGAAATTAGCTGTTTTAGTAAAAATGTCGAGGTTAATTTTGCGAAAATAAGGCCATGTTCCGACAGGACCTGTTTGTTCTGTATGTGGTTTGTACTATCTTTGCCGAAGATGGGGTGCGGTTCGGCGATTTTTGCGTACAAGTCTGCACGATTACTCTCGCCTTTCCGTATCTTTGACATCATGGTCTTTAGATAGGATGCGCTTCGGAAAACCGGGACAGGTTCCCGTTTTCTCTCGGCTTTCCCTGTCTTTGGCTTCGTTTTGGATGCTTTGGCTTCGGTCAAACGCAAATAAAATTGCTTTTGCATTAGGCTTATTCGTATCTTTGACTTCGTCTTAGATACTTCGCCTCGGCAAAACGCGAATAAAATTTGCTTTTGCGCTCGGCTTATTCGTATCTTTGTAACGTTTAGCAAAATTGGATTTTGAACATGAAAAAACTTGTGTGCCGCTTTTTATGCCTGGGAATCGTCCTGGCCGTTTCGATGAATCTCGTCGGTTGCAGCGACGACGACGGACCGGTGGGAACCCTCTATTTCCCTCGTGATGTTTGTATGGTCGATAAGCCTGGGGGAACGGCTTCGGTAGAATTTACGGCTGTGAATATCGTGAAGCTGAACATTACCGATACGCCTGAAGGCTGGACGGTGACCGCCGATTTGCAAACGAGCCGGATGACCGTGACGGCCCCCGCAAGTGATGACTCCGATGCCGAAACGGGAGGAGTCCTGACGTTGGTCGGTTACGATACCGACGGAAAGACCGTTTCCGCCGATTTGAGGGTCGGAATCGGGCGGACCGTCGATCTGACGGGGCGGACGGCTAACTGTTATATCGCCAACTATGCCAATGCCTACTATACTTTCGACGGTACCGTAAAGGGAAACGGCGAAAAGATTCCTACGGCTCGGGTAGAACTTATGTGGGGAAGCACGTCGCATATGATCGAGAACCTGACACTCGACGACGGTCGGGTTTCGTTCTTCGTCGCGGCGGATAAGAAAGGTGAGTTTATCGAAGGAAACGCATTGATCGCAGCTTTCGATGCCCAGGATAAGGTGGTTTGGAGTTGGCATGTGTGGGTTACGCAGTACGATCCTTCGGCGGAGTCGGTTACTTCGGCTGCCGGAGATGTTTTCATGACCCGTAATCTGGGAGCCGGAGCCGGCGGCAATGCCACGGAGGACGACATATATCTCTCCTACGGACTCTATTACCAGTGGGGACGTCCGACCCCGATGATCGGGCCGGCGTATTATAACTGTGCATTTGCGGAGGATCATAAGATGTATAATATCAACGGGCGTCTTACTTATCTTGACTATGTGGAATCCACCCCCGAAACGGGCACGATGGAGTATGCCATAGCCTATCCGATGAGTTTTATTCTGGGAGTCGAGGAGTCCGGTTACGATTGGCTCTATTCCGACCATGACAACGAGTTGTGGGGGGCGGTCAAGACCGTTTACGATCCCTGTCCTAAGGGATGGAAGGTTCCGGACAAGGATGTTTATGCCGATTTTATGATCGGCGACGATCATGACCAGGAGCAAACGGAGGCGTTGCGCGAGGCTTACGGCTGGAACCTGACCGACGGAACGATGACTTCATTTTTTCTCGGAGGCGGGCGTCGCCCTTATCTGACGGGGCTTATCCAGAATGTAAACAGCAATGCGGACGCGCAACCGTGGATCGGATGCTATTGGACCAGCGGTTTGGGAACCGACGAATTGAGCGCTTCGGGCCTCTATTTTTCGCTCGATACGGACGATGCTGCTTCGAGTGAATTTGTTCCGGCACGGAACTATCAACGAGCCAATGGTTTGCAGGTTCGTTGCGTAAGGGAATAATATCTTTTTTCCGAATCAATATACCTTATTTTCGCCGGAGTTTTCGCTCCGGCGATTTTTTGGTATAACAGTTGTTCCTCTTTTCGGAAGAATTTTTATTTGTCTGCAAACATGAGAGTACAAACCGGTAAAGGGACCATTCCATGGATGACCGTGTTGGCGATTTGGTCGGTATCAGCGGTCGTTTCGCTGCCGGGACTTGCCATCTCCCCCATCCTCGGCGACCTGAACAAGGTCTTTCCGCGCGCGACCGATCTGGAGATACAGATGCTCACTTCGTTGCCTTCGGTGCTGATTATTCCTTTTATGTTATTGGCAGGCCGTTTGTCTGTGACCGGGAATAAGTTCAAGCTGCTTGTGGTCGGACTTGCGGTTTTTTTCTTGAGCGGCTTCGCCTGTCTTTTCATTAACCAAATGTGGCTTCTGATTTTGGTCAGTTGTCTTACGGGTATCGGTGCCGGTATCATCATTCCTTTATCGACGGGATATATCGTGGATTACTTTACGGGAGACTACCGCATACGGCAGTTGGGTTACAGTTCGTCGATCAATAATCTCACGCTGGTGTTGGCTACTATGCTGGCAAGTTATTTGGCTAATGTCGATTGGCATCTGCCCTTCCTGGTATATACGTTGCCGGCGATTCCGTTGATTCTTTCGGTTTTCATTCGCAGGACTCCCGCTGCTCCGGAACCTGTCGGGAGCGATGAGCTGAAACACAAGAAGGTCGATTGGCCGAAGCTGGCCGCTGTCATGGGATTTTATTTCCTGGCGACCTTCCTGTCGTTGGTTATCGCCTTCTACATTTCATTCCTGGTGGATCCGCACGGCAACCGGAATTCTTTTTCGGGTTTTCTGATATCTCTCTTTTTTCTGGCTATCATGCTGCCCGGCTTTTTCCTCTCTCCGATCATCCGGCGGCTGCGCAGCAACGTCAATCTGATTTCGTTGGTTATGATCTGTGCGGGATTGCTCTTTATCGGACTCTTCAAGGCGCATTTCTGGCTGATTGCGGGATGCACTCTCGTAGGACTGGGATACGGCATTATTCAGCCGATCGTTTACGACAAAGCGGCTGCGGCGGCCCCACCGCAATTGGCGACATTGGCCCTTTCGGTCGTGATGTCGGTAAATTATCTGGCGATCGTTCTTTGTCCGTTCATTATCGACCTGTTGCGAAACATTCTGCACATGCAGGGAGAACGCTTCCCTTTCATCTTGAGTGCTGGTCTGGCTTTCGTTGCGGTCTTGCTGACCTGGCGGTACAGAAATAGCTATGCGTTCGGGTTGGATAAGTCTTATTACCGGCAATGAATAAAGAGGAGAGCCGCTTAAAAAGTGGCTCTCCTTCCTGTTGCCGACGTTTTTTCCTGGATCGTTGTTGCCGGGCGTTGCCGCTTTGCCGGAAACGTCCGGTCGTATTGTGCGCTGCGTCGGTCCGCGATCCTTCTTCGTGCCGGCTATTTCCCGGATGCGGGATTCTTTACGCAACGTACCGGCATGCCTGAGCGACAGTCTATGTCGATTATGTTTACCTGGTTGCTTTTCGAGAAGAGCAGGTATTGGTAGTTCAGATCCTCCGGAGTATAGACCGAACTTTCGGTACTCGTACAGAGCAGGTAACCTTTGGAGAAATCCCCGGACATCAACGATCCGATGTATTTCCCGCTCGGGTCGCGTGTCCCGGCATAGGTGAAGAAGGAGCTGCCGAGCTCACTGTTCATGGCGATAAGCGACTCCAGATCCGCCCGGGTCGGAAGGTGCCATCCTTCCGGACAAATGCCTTGCACGCCCTCGATATTGCGGAAGTTGTCCGCAGTAACAGGTTCCCCTACGGCCGTAGCCAGATCGTAGAGCAAACCTTGCCGTTGGATGTATTCCGTGTCGCTGGATGCGGTAAAGGAGGTCGTACACGGATACCAAATGCCGTTTTCTTCGGACGGGGATGAGGAAACGCGCTTGTCCTCGGGAATGTAGCGCAGGTTTTCCGCCATCCAGGTCGTACCGTTGCTGAGTTGCCGGATGCGATACTTGACGCCTGCGTACTCCAGCAGGTCGGAATCTTCCGGCAGGTCGTCTTCGACCGGAGCGATCGCTCCTCCGTCCTCCCAGCCTTTGACGGCGCCGCTGATGGAGGCGTGGATCTTATTCGTGTTGCTGATTACCGCCTCGATCGCATATTCCGCACCGGATTGCAGGTCGGTCGCCTGGAATGTTTTGGTGTGCCGGTTGCCGTCGGAAGTTTGGATTTCGAGTTCGAGTGCCGCCCGCTGCGGTACGAGAATGGCTTCATATCGTCCTGCGGTCACCGTTGGAAAGGGATAGATATCCGTTTCCGCCGAAGAAGCATCGACCTGAACGCTTTTCGCCGAAAGATCGACGGTCGCCGTGCAGCGGCTGCCCTTCAGGGTGACTTCCTCGATCGTATTGGCGGAGTTGTTCGTAATATCGATCACGATTTTGGTGAGCAGGTGGGTGAATACCATATTCACGGCCGTTTGGCTCGGTACGACGTCCGTCGCTGTCGCTGCCAGCAGGTCCGAGGCTTCGTGATCGGCGGCGAGCTTCTGGTCGGCACGAACGGTGAAGCTCGCCGGAGCTCCTTCCGCTAGGTAGGGATAGTAAGCCGTAAGATTTGATTTTTCACTCGGATCGTCGTACCAGAACAGGTCGTCCGAAACGAAGACCGTACCGTCGAAACGCAGAGGCGTATTTTCACAGTAGTTAGCACCGGATTTGACGATCGTGAGCCCGATGCGGTCCCCGGTGTCGAAATTGAGCCCCGTAACACGGGAGATGCTCGGAGCGATTCGGATGCGGGATTGTACGGGGCCTTCGACAGAGTCGTTCTTGCTGCTGCATCCTGTCAGCAATGCGAGGCCGGATAGGATCAGGAAGAATTGTTTCATAGCGTTTTCGGGTTAATTGTTTTTTGTAAGAAGTATATACAAAAGTATAAAAAATAATATATTTCGTTCAATTTATGGAACGATAAAGTCTGTTTTTGCGGTGAATTGGGTGCTTGTGATGCAATAAGCTCGTTTTTTTGCCGGTCTTGTCCGTAAAGGGAACGTCCGGAGGTGTAATTGTACGAAACAGAGAAGCCCTTCCGTCATCGACGGAAGGGCTTCTCTGTTGTTTTTTGCGGTTACATCCGCAGCGAAATGCCTCCTACGCAGTTCATGTCCTCTTTGAGCGGACACCAGGAGAGATGGGTGAAGAGTCCGATTCGGAAGGAACCCATGCTTTTGACCGCCCACAGTTTTCCGGCGTTTATGAAGACGTTTTTCACGGCAAAACCTTTGGCTCCGCCCTCTCCTGCCGTTTTCCAGGGCGCGGCTCCTACGCCCGTTTTCAGGTCGATGGTTTTGACCGTAAAGGGATAGGCTACTTCGACGTATGAGGAGTAGCACCGCCGCCCCCGGGTATCGACATCTCGCGCTCCGAAAAGGATCGTGTACCAGGAGAGCGTGATGGGGACTTTGCGCGATACCTGCCATTCGATGCCGGCTTCGATGCGGTGCGGGGAGTCGGCGCCGAAATGGAAGTAGTTGCGGCTGATCTGCGGATTCCGGTCCGAGGCCGAACCTTCGTCGTAAAGGTCTTTGAGGTGGAAGGTGATGTTTTTGAGCCGGTAGCTGAGCATCAGGTCCGCCTCTTTGTATGAACTCGACGTGAAATCAACCGATCCCCAGGCCGCTATCGTAAAGTTTCCTATGCCGAGCGTCAGTCCCGGTTGCAGACTGGGGCCCGCTTCGTAAACACCGCGCCAGATATAACTGCTGACCAGATCCATTTCGACCTGAAGCGTTAGCCCGGTCTTTTTCCCTCGGGAAGTGCGGTTTCTTCCGCCTTTGCCCGAAGTGCGGACAACAGAAGACAGGGGATAAGGAGTAGGAACATCATGCGGTTGGGTCCCGCGTGGCGTGAGAGGTTTCTCATATCGGAAATAGGGTTAATCGGCTGCAAATGTAGCCTTTTTCGATGGACTGTGCAACTGTTTCGTCGGGCGTGTAACGGATTTGAAACGGTTGTTTGACGCTTTTGTAACGAGGGTGTAGCCCGGGTGAAACAGCGGCCCGGTACTTTTGCCGCTGTAAAATAATAAGTGGATGAATAGATTTTTATTGATTGGGTTATTGATGCTGAAGGGGATCTGCACGACGGTTGCAGCGCCCCTTCTGTCTGTTGTGACCGGTACGGTGCAGGACGCATCGACCGGCGAGGCGGTCATCGGCGCCGCCGTGATTTTGCAGAATACGACGTATGGGGCCGTCGCCGATGCCGACGGCCGCTTCGTTATTAATAATGTAAAGCCGGGCACTTATACGATCGAAGTGCAGATGCTCTCCTACCAGCGCGTAGTGATCGAGGGGTGTCAGATCAAGCCGGGAGAGAATACCCTGCCGCTGATTTCGCTGCAACCCTCGGCCGAAGAGATCGACGAGGTGGTCGTGACTACCGTGCGGCGGCTTTCGAGCGAGGCGGCCGTGATGCAGGCCGTCCGCAACTCCAAGATGGTCGTGAGCGGTGTGTCGAAGCAGATGATCGCCCGCACGCAGGACCGCGATGCGGGTGAAGTCGTGCGACGCATACCCGGTATCTCGATCATCGACGACAAATTCATCGTGGCGAGAGGTCTCTCGCAGCGTTATAATAATGTGTGGGTCAATGATGCGGCCATTCCGAGCTCGGAAGCCGATTCGCGGGCCTTCTCCTTCGATCTGATCCCTGCGGGGCAGATCGAGAACATCATGATCCTGAAGTCCCCCGTTCCGGAAATCCCTGCGGATTTCACGGGCGGGTTCGTCAAGATCAACACCAAAGATACGCCGGGTGAACTACCCTTCGCCCTCTCCTACTCGATCGGGTTCAACACGGCGACCTTTGGCCACGACTTTCTCTACAATCCGGGAAGCGGCAGCGACTGGTTCGGCTGCGACAACGGCAAGCGCGGCGTGCGGGGTGGTATTACGGGTGCTTTTGATAACGACGATCCGGATTTCGTTACCGACATGACCCGTCACGGCTTCAACAACGACTGGTCGATCAAGACCCGCAAGCCGATTCCCGACCAGCGGTTCTCATTCTCCTACGGCCACAGCTTCCGCCTGGGCAACGGCGCCGATCTGGCGCTGAACGGAGCGCTCAATTACAGCTATGCCACCCGGACCTTCTCGAATATGGAAAACTCCCGTTACGGGGTTTACAACAAGGTGGAGGACAAACCCGAATACTACTACAAATATACCGACGACCAGTACCAGACCAACGTCAAAGTGGGCGCCTTGCTGAATCTGGCTTACCTGAACGGAAAGAATCGCTACTATTTCCGTAACATTTTCAACCAGATCGGACAGGACAAGCTCACGCTGCGCGAAGGCTGGCAGAATATGTCGTCGCTCTATATCCAGGAGAAAACGGAGTATTGCTACACCTCTCGCAGCACGTACAGCGGGCAGATAGCGGGTGTACATACTCTCGAACTGGGAACTCTGGACTGGGATGCCGGATATTCCTACGCCGACAAGAACCAGCCCGACCGCCGCATCGTCAACCGGCAGGAGAACGACATGGTGGGCGATGCGCACTACGGTCAAATGCAGATCGATCAGAACGAGATCCGGCGTGACTTTATGAAATTGCGCGAACACATCGCTTCGGCGGGCATCAACTACTCCTGCACCTTGCGCGAAGGTTCGTCGTTCGCCCCCGAACTGAAGGTCGGACTCTACGGCGAATACCGTACGCGGGATTATCGCACCCGGGCCTATTTCTATCGCTTCGACACGGACAACCTGCCTGCGGACTTCGCTTACGGCGATGTGATCGACGATATTTTGCAAGACGGTAATTATGGCGCCGACAAGCTCTATATCTACGACGACAGCGACAACCGCAACAGCTACAAGGGCGACAACATCCTGACGGCGGCTTATGCCGGCATCGACCTGCCCTTCGGCCGCTGGAACGTTTATGCCGGCGTCCGGTTCGAATACAGCCGTATGGCGCTCACCTCGTACACCAAGATCAAGGACTGGGACAGCGAAACACGAAACTATACCCATGCCGATCCCTTCCCTTCGGTCAATGTGACATACCGCATCAACGACAAGCACCTGCTGCGTGCCGCTTACGGTATGTCCACCAACCGTCCTGAATTCCGCGAAGTTTCCCCTTCGGTCTATTACGATTTCGACCTGTTCAGCGACGTGAAGGGTAATGCCGATTTGAAAGCGGCCTATATCCAGAACGCCGATCTGCGCTGGGAGTGGTATCCGGCTGCGGGCGAAGGTATCTCGGTGGCCGTGTTCTACAAGCATTTCCGCAATCCGATCGAAACGGCTATTCTCGATGCGGGCAGCGGCAGTTATACTTACACGTTCGAGAATGCCGACCGGGCCAATCTGTACGGTGTGGAGCTGGACGTGAAGAAAAACCTCGATTTTATGGGGATGCGCAATTTCTCGGTGGTTCTGAACGGTTCGCTCATGAAGAGCCGTGTGGATTTCGACGACGAGAGCCTCGAGCACGACCGTCCGTTGCAGGGCCAGTCGCCCTATCTGGTCAATGCCGGACTCTTCTACCAGTCGCCCAAACTGGGCCTTACGGTCGGTGTCCTGTATAATCGCATCGGCAAGCGCATCGTGGGCATTGGCCGCAGCGATATGAGCGTGGGCGGCAGCATCGACAACGATATTCCGGATATGTACGAGATGCCGCGCAACGCGCTCGACGTGGTGGTCAGCAAATCTTTCGGCAAGCATTGGGAGCTGAAGTTCAACGCCAAGGACCTGCTCAACGAGAAGGTGCAGTTCGCCCAATTCCCGAAATTCGAGAACGGAGGCGATGTGGTGTCCCGCAAGCAAATCACCAAACAGTTCACGGCGGGACGGATGTTCTCGCTGAGCGTGACGGCCAAATTTTAAGTGAATCGCAGAAATTCGTTCGGGTTCTACCGAGTGAGAAAATAGTCGAAGTAAAATCAACCTTTTTTAATCAAATAAATTATGAAGAAAATTTTATGGGCAGCATGTTTGATGGCTGCGTTGAGTCTCGCAGGATGCAGCGACGACGAGAACGGTAACGGTGGCAATGGAGGCAACGGCGGTAGCGGCGAGGGCGGAAATCCGTCCGGTGGCGATCTGACGGAGATACTCTTCGAGGACGGGACCCAGATCGGCGACGGACGTCAGGAGTTCGAGATCAAGGGCGACTACACGCTTCCCAAAGGTACCTACCTGTTGAAAGGCTGGTGCTATATCGCCGACGGTGCGAGCCTGACGCTGGCTCCGGGTACGATTATCAAGGGCGACAAGGAGACCAAGGCAGCGCTCATCGTAGAGCCGGGCGGCCAGTTGTGGGCCAAAGGCACGCAGAGCGAGCCGATCGTCTTCACCTCCGAGATGCCTGCCGGCAACCGTCGGCCGGGCGATTGGGGCGGTATCATTCTCTGCGGTCGCGGTGTGAACAACAAGGGGACGATGCAGATCGAGGGCGGTCCCCGCACTACGCACGGAGGCAGCGACAATGCCGACTGTTCGGGTGCTTTGAGTTACGTGCGCTGCGAGTTCGCCGGCTATCCCTTCAAGGAGGACCAGGAGATCAATGCCATCACGTTCGGTTCGGTGGGATCGGCTACGCAGATCGACCATGTGCAGGTGTCCTACTCCAACGACGACTCCTACGAATGGTTCGGCGGTGCGGTAAATGCCAAATACCTGATTTCCTACCACACCTGGGATGACGATTTCGATACCGACAACGGATTCTGCGGCAAGGTGCAGTTCTGCCTGGGCGTACGTCAGCCCCGCATTGCCGATACCTCGGCGTCGAACGGCTTCGAGAGCGACAACAACGGCGAAGGCTCTGCAACCTCTCCTTTCACCTCCTGTGTCTTTTCGAACGTGACCTTCGTCGGTCCGGTCGGTCAGGATGCAGCATTCTCCAACACTTCCGACTATATTACCGCAGGCGACATGAACCCCAAGAACGGTTCCAAGCTGGGCCAGTTCCAGTCTGCCATGCAAGTGCGCCGCAATTCGCATCTGAACTGTTTCAATTCGGTGGCGATGGGTTTCCCCGTCGGTCTGATCGTGGAGAACGACAAAGGTTCGCAGACGCAGACTGCGGCGTCCGAGGGTACGTTGAAGATTCAGAACGTCTATATGGCCGGTATGACCGTCCTGGGCAGCGACGTGAACAAATCGTTCGAGGATGGTTTCTGCGACAACGGCGACAAGAACAGCATCGACAAGTCGAAGGAGTCCTTCTCTTCGACCTATTTCAAGTCGATAGCTTCGAACAAGTATTTCGATGCGATCGCCGATCTGAAACTCTCCCAGCCCAACAGCCTGCAAGCCAATCCGAACTACGGTCCGCTCTCCGATAGCCCGCTGCGCGGGGCCGCTTCTTTTACCGATCCGCTGGTTGCCAACGGTTTCGATGAGGTGACCTACATCGGAGCCTTCGCCGACGAAAACGACGGATGGATGTCGGGTTGGACGGAGTTCGATCCCCAGAACAAAGCCTATTAAACCGGGCTTTCGATCAAGCGTTAATAAAAAGTAAAAAGGGAAAGGCAGCGTTTCAAACGCTGCCTTTCTTCTTTTTGTTTTCGGTAAATCCGATTGTCGGATCTTCGACGTGAAAATGTCAGGAGTTCGGCTTTTTTCCGTCGAGCCATTCGATACCCCGGTGAGTGGCGATCCCGCGCAGGAATGCCCATCCGAAAGCGTCCATTTCCTGCCGGGTGCCTCCTTCCAGGTAGAGGTTGAGCAACATGTTCATCAATTGTTTGGCGAACAGGGGACAGTCCACATCGGGCAGTACACTGTTGTCGGCGATGCAATGTTCCAACACTTCGGTGAATGAATCCAGCCAGAAACGACGGTTTTTTTCGTAGGAGTCGGCATAAGAAACCTTCTGTTGCAACTCCTGAAGTGAGATGCAGCTGATCATGCACAGAGCATCGATGTACTCTCTGATCAGATTCTGGGCCTGTTCGAGGGCAGAACCGGGTTGATAAAAGAGGTAACCTGCGATCTTTTTCTCCTGCTCTTCCCGGATTTTGTCCCAGCACTCTCCGACCAGGGTATCTTTATCGCTGAACAACTCGTAGAGTGTCCGCTTGGAAATCTCCAGCTTTTGCGCGATCTCATCCACCCGGACGGCACGAATGCCGTCCCGGATGATGAGGTCTCGCGTGGTGCGGATGATGTCTTCGCGTGTTACCCTGCGTTTCATCGCTATTTGCTCGTTTCGGGTTCGAGATCACGGCCGCCGCCCAAAGCGTGGTAGAGATCGACGATAGCCTGAATCTCCGAGAAGCGGTCGTTGATTTGCGACAGTTGAGCCGACAGCAGGGTTTGCTGTGCGGTCAGCACTTCGAGATAGGTCGTGCTGCCATGGCGCATCAGGAGCTGGGTGCTCTCGACGGCGGTTTCGAGCGAAGCGACCTGTTTCTGGCGCAGATCGACTTTGGAACGTGCCGACTGGCATTTGGCGAGGGCATTGTTCACTTCTGCTCCAGCGTTGAGCAGGGTCTGCTGGAACGACAGCAGGGCCTCCTGTTGTTGCGCTTTGGCGATTCGAAGCTGTGCCTGGTTTCTGCCCGCGTTGAAGATGGGCTGTACGAGCGATGCCGCAGCATTGAAAATCCATTTGGCGGGGTCGAGCGTCGTAACACCTCCGTCGTTGGTCCAACCCAGCGTACCGCTCAGACTGAGGGCCGGATAGAACGCCGACCGGGCTCCGGCCGTGTTGTAAAAGGCCTGTGCCAGCGAGTATTCGGCATTTTTCACGTCGGGACGGTTGGAGAGCATCTGTGCGGGAATGCCGACCACCAGGTTCTCCGGAAGAATTTGCTCGTCGAGCGTACCGCGCTCGAAGCTGCGGGGAGCTTCGCCCAGCAGCGACGAGAGGCTGTTTTCCATCTCGCGGATCTGGTACTCCAGATCGAACAGTGAAGTTTCGATCGAGTAGTAGTTCGCTTCAGCCTGCGAAACCGCTGCTTCGTTGGTCATGCCCGCCTCTTTCATGGCCCGCATCGTATTGACGGTTTCGAACCATTTTTCAGCGGTTTCCGAAGAGATCTCGTATTGTGCGTCGAGCATCAGCAGCGTGTAATAGAGGTTGGCGACCGAAGCGATGACTTGCGTGCGGACGGCCTGCTGGTACTCCTGGCTTTGCGCGAGAAGAGCCTTCGCCCGGCGCTTGCTGTTGGTGAGTTTACCGAAAATATCGACTTCCCAACTGGCCGTTACGGGGACGGTGTAGGTCCACGTGGCATTCCAAGGGTTAGTCAGGCTGCTCACTCCTCCGTTCGGAGCGAAATTGAACGAGGGCAGGTATGCCAGGCGTGCCGACTTCAGTGTCGCTTCCGCCTCTTTTACGCGCCAGTAAGCCGACTGGAGGTCGGTGTTGTTGTCCAGTCCCTGCTGGATAAGTTGTTGCAGGTAAGGATCGGTGAACATCTCCTGCCAGGAAATGTTCCCCAAGGTCATCGTATCGACCGTTTCGACCCCCTGGCCGTAGAGCCCGTCGGTTTTGATCTCTTCCGGCCGTGTGTAGGGCTTGTAAATGCCGCAGCCAGCCATGGCGGCTGCGGCAAGTATGATGATTAACTTTTTCATGGTTTACTTCTTCTCTTCGTTTTCTTTTTTGCTGTCTTCGATTTCAGCTTCGATCATCCAGTCGGGAGTATTCGTGAATTGAATCGGCTTGACCTTCTCCTGCAGGTGCTGGAAGACGATGAACAGGGACGGCACAAGGAACAACAGAGCCAACGTACCGACGATCATACCGCCGACGACGCCCGAACCGAGGGTCGAGTTACCGTTGGCGCCTACACCCGTTGCGATTACCAGCGGGATCATACCGAATACGCAGGTCAGCACGGTCATCAGAATAGGACGCAGACGGGCTTTGGCGGCCGAGAAGGCGGCTTGCGAGAGACTCATGCCCGACTTGCGGCGGTCGGCCGCATACTCCGTAATCAGAATCGCGGTTTTCGACAACAGGCCGATAATCATGATAAGACCCGTCTGGAGGTAAATGTTGTTCTCCTGTCCGATGAGCTTGACGAGAATGAACGAACCCAACAGACCGCACGGTACGGCCAGAATGACGGCGAAAGGAATCAGGAAGCTCTCGTAAAGGGCACTCAGAATCAGGTAGATCAGAATGATACAAATACCGAAGATGATCGCCGTGTTGCTACCTGTCTGACTCTCCTCGCGCGTAAGACCGCCGAAATCGTAGCCATACCCCTTGGGCAGTACTTGTTCCGCAACTTCCTCGATGGCCTTGATCGCATCACCGGTCGAGTATCCGTCGGCGACAGTTCCGCTGACAGCGATACTGTTGTACATGTTGAATCGGCTCAATACCTCCGATCCATATACTTTGGTGAGTTTGACGAACTGGCTGATCGGGGCCATTTCACCGTTCTGCATCCGTACATAGACGTTGTTGAGCGATTCGGGGTCGAGTCGGTATTTCGGATCGGCCTGGATCATTACGCGGTAAACTTTCGAGAAGCGGTTGATGTTCGAAACGTACTGTCCGCCGTAATAGCCCGAAAGAGTCGAAAGGATGTCCGTCGGCGAGATGCCCGCACGTTTGGCCTTCGCTGCATCGATGTCCACCATATACTGTGGGAAATTGATGTTGAAGGTCGAATAGGCCATCTGGATTTCCGGCCGTTGGTTGAGCGCGTAGATGTATTGCAGGTAGATGTTGTAGAAGTCCGTGATGTCACCGCCTGCACGGTCTTGCAGGTACATTTCGAAACCGGCCGAAGTACCGTAGCCGGTGATCATCGGGGGGGCTACTGCGAAGATCTGCGCATCCTTGATGTCGGCGGTCCGGGCATAGATCTGGCCGATCACGGCATTCACGGCATCGGCTTTGTCGGGACGCTCCGACCAGTCTTTCAGTTTGACGATACACATACCGTAGGAGTTACCCTGCCCGGCGATCATACCGTAACCGGCTACCTGCTGGAAGTCGCGGATCTGGGGAATCCCCTTCAATCGCTCGCCTATCTCTCCCATGATTTTGTTGGTTTCGGCGAGCGAGCTGCCCGGAGCCGTCGTTACGTTGATCATGATCGTACCCTGGTCCTCGTCGGGCACCAGACCGGTTTTTGTGCTGTTCATCAGCAGAACCAGGCCGACCATTGCCAGACCCAGCGTTGCCCAAGTGAGCCATTTATGTTTGATGAAAAGCATGACGCCGCGCTGATATTTCTTGAGCACAGCGCTGAAGGCCGTATTGTAAGCCTTGCGGAACCGGGCTGCGAAGTTGTTCTTCACGTTGCCGTCTTCATCTACATAGGGTTTGAGCAACAGGGCGCAGAGTGCCGGAGAAAGAGTCAGTGCGTTGAGTGCGGAGATACCGACGGCAACGGCCATCGTGATACCGAACTGCGTGTAGAACGTACCCGAAGTACCGCCCATCATCGACACGGGAATGAACACGGCCATGAAGACCAGCGTCGAAGTAATGATAGCCGAGGTGATGCCGCCCATGGCATCGACCGTAGCCAGGTATGACGACTTGTAGCCGCTGTCGAAGCGTGCTTGGACGGCTTCGACGACGATGATCGCGTCGTCCACCACCGTACCGATGGCGAGCACCAGTGCGAAGAGGGTCAGCAGGTTGATCGAGAAGCCCGCGAACGAAAGGAAGGCGAACGTACCGACCAGCGATACGAGGATCGAGATGGTCGGAATCAGCGTCGAGCGTATATCCTGCAGGAAGACATAAACCACCAGTACGACGAGGATGATGGCCTCGATCAGGGTCTTGATTACTTCGTGGATCGAAGCGTACAGGTAGTCGTTGACGCTCATCAGCGGACGGATTTCGATGCCTTTGGGCAGATCCTTGCTGACCTCGGCGAGCAATGCGTCGATCTCCTCTACGGTCTGCGTGGCGTTCGTACCTGCGGTCTGGAAGACGAGCGCCGAAACGCCGGGATAGCCGTTGACAAGGCCGTGATAAGCGTAGGACTCCTGTCCCAGTTCGATGTCGGCCACGTCTTTCAGACGCAATACCTGACCGTCGGAAGTGGCTCGAATCACGATCTCTCCGAACTCTTCGGGAGTCATTTTACGGCCACGATACTTCATGGTATATTGGAACGTATTGTCGGAGTTCTCGCCGAACGTACCGGCTGCCGATTCGATGTTTTGTTCCGCCAGGACGGCCGTAACATCCGAAGGGATCAGTTTATACTGGGCCATTACGTCCGGTTTCATCCAGATACGCATCGAATAGTCCGATCCCAGGACGACGAACTCACCCACGCCCTGAATACGGAGTATCTGGGGCTTGATATTGATGTTCATATAGTTGGAGAGGAACGACTCGTCGTAGGAACTGTCGGGGCTGCAAAGGGTGAAGACTTCCAACATCGAAGACTGGCGCTTCATGGTCGTCACACCGATTTTGGTAACCTCGGCCGGGAGCGATCCGGTTGCCGTCGCTACTTTGTTCTGCACATTGACGGCGGCCATGTCCGCATCGGTGCCCTGTTTGAAATAGACCGTGATCGATCCGCTACCGGCGTTCGATGCTTCGGATTTGATGTACATCATGTTCTCCACGCCGTTGATAGCCTCCTCGAGCGGAATGATGACGCTCTTCTGGATGGTTTCGGCGCTGGCGCCCGGATAGCTGGCACGCACCATCACCGTCGGGGGCGCGATGTCGGGGTATTGCTCGACAGGTAGCGTCGCAACACCGATAATACCGCCCAGGACGATTACGATGGAAATGACCGCCGCCAATACCGGGCGGTCTATGAAATGTTTTAGTGTCATATTTTACTGCTCTTTTGTAGGTTGTTCTGCAGGAGCGGTCGCGGTCGTTGCGGCTCCTTTGGGTTTGATCGGGGTTCCTTCGCGCATCAGACCGACGCCTTCGGTCACGATGACTTCGCCCGGGGTGAGTCCGGCGGTGACGATGAAATTCTTGCCGTCGCTCTGGGGCGATACGGTGATATTCTGCGAGGTGGCTACGCCGTTCTCGACCTTATAAACGAATTTCTTGTCCTGCAATTCGAAGGTAGCGACTTGCGGAACGGTGACTACGTTTTTGTAGATGTGCGGCAACAGGACATTACCCGAGCTACCGCTGTGAAGCAAGCGTCCGGGATTGGGGAATACGGCGCGAAGCTGTACGCTGCCCGTCGAAGTGTCGATCACGCCGCTGATCGATTCGATGCGTCCCTCCTGGGAGTAAAGCGATCCGTCGTTGAGCACAAGCTGCACGTTCGGCAACGCCGCCAGCGCTTTGTCCATCGAGCCGTATTCACGGGTCAGGTCGAGCAGTTGATTCTCCGTCAGGGAGAAATAAACGTACATATCGGAGTTGTCCGATACGGTGGTCAGCGGTTGGGGAATCGATGCGCTCACCAGGGCACCCACACGATACGGCAGGACACCGACTACGCCGTTGGACGGACTTTTCACTTCGGTATAGGAGAGGTTGTTGGCCGCATTGACGAGCTGTGCCTCGGCCTGTGCCAACTGGGATTTTGCCGTCAGCAGGTTGTTCTGGGAAGTTTGCAGGTCGAACTGCGAAACGACGTTCTTGGCGAACAGCTCTTTTTTGCTGTCGTAGGTCAATTGAGCGGTGGCTACGCTGGCCTCGGCAGCTGCGACGTTGGCTTTTGCGGTTTGCAGGGCTGCCTTGTAGGGCACCTGGTCGATAATGAACAACAACTGTCCCTGGCGAACTACTTCACCCTCTTTAACGCACACTTTGGAAATGGTACCCGATACCTGCGGGTAAATGGCGATGTCCTGGCGCCCACGGATGGTTGCCGAGTGGGTGCTCGGAATCGTTACGTCCGATGTCGAAATTGTCATGACGGAATATTCCGCCTCGCCTCTTGCCGTCGGAGCCTGGCCGCACGATACGGCGAAAGCCATGCAGCTTCCGAACAAGACTGCCTGAATTAACTTCTGCTTCATAGTTTTTTGGTTGATTATTATTACTTTGAAAAAATATTTTCCCGTTAAAAAACTTTTTGTCATGCAAAAGTACCGTAAAATTTAATGTGTAACTTTCTTTCTTGCGAATAATATTGTCACTTTTCGGTATATTTATGCCATATTTGTACGATAATAATATCAGGGGCTTTTCGTTTGTCCAAAAAAGAAGAAATCATTATGTCCGCAGCAAACCCCATAGCTGTTTCCGAAGAGGAACCTTTTGTTATCGGAAAATCCGATCTCGCTTATTTCTTCAATAATCCCTGCCGTTGCGATTGCGCACTGGTTCTGCTTTGTACGAGCGGTCATGCCCAGGTGACCGTCGATCTTCGCCGGGGACCTTTGCAGCTCAATACGATCGTACTCTTACTGCCCGGCAGCGTATTGATGTTCGACGATGCGTCGGCCGACTTTTCGGTGAGGTTCGGCGCCTTCTCTCCCGACCTGTTCGGGGAGGCCGGATTTCGGCTGGGGCTCTCGTTTTTCAGCTTTTTGAAGGAAAATCCCATTTCTCAAGTAAACGAAAGGATGGCTGCCGGATTGTCTACCTGGTTCGAAATAATGGATTACACCTATCAGGATCGGGGTAATATGTTCCGAAAGACGATCGTGAGAAATCGGTTGCAGAATATTATGCTGGAGCTTTACGATAAGATCCAGCGTAAGGTCAGCAGCCAGTGTCCCACGACTTCCAACCGGCAGATGGAGCTGTTTCATCGCTTTGTTTCCCTAGTTCATGACTGTTGTATCGAAGAGCGTGAGGTTTCTTTCTATGCGGACAAGCTCTGTATCTCGACCCGTTATCTTTCCGCCATCGTGCGCCGGACGACGCATCAATCGGCCAAGGAGTTGATCGATAAGATCGTAATAATGGAAATAAAAGTATTGCTTCAGAACACTACCCTGCCCATTCAGGAGATCGCTTATAAAATGCATTTCCCGGATCAGTCTTATTTGGGGCGTTATTTCAAGAAACATACTGGGATCTCTCCATCGGCTTTCCGGCAGGAGAGCCGATAGTTTGCCGACAAGTTGCCCGGAACGATTTTACGGGCGGTCGCCTCGCTTCACCCGTGCTGATTTTTCAGTGCGGGTGAAGCGTTTTTATGGACTTCCACTACGGAGCTCGATGTAGTTCTGTGGCTGGGTTACGAGTATTCCGGAAGACCGGGTTCGGGTCATTTTGAAATGTGGGCATCACCCCTCCCCTCGATCGTGTACAGGCTATCGTACGCTTCACGGCATGCAACGGCAGGTATTGCCTCTGCTTTTTGCGAATGTATTTTCTTTTCTTCGGAAGACGAAAGGCGGAACCTGTCCGTACGGCTGTCCGTTCCCCCATTTTCGGATAATGTTTTGTCTGTTAGCAAGTTGCATAACTATAAACATAGCAAATAAGTTATGGAGTTTTATAGATCAGTATATGCAGACGCCTAATGAAAAACTTCCCGTAATATAATTTATTATATTCGAGTTCATTTCAATTTCTTTACAAAATCGGTATTTTTGTTTGTGGTATTAAAATGACTTGTCGTTATGAAATTATTGATCGTGGAGGACGAATCCTCATTGCGTGAGTTGCTGGCACGTGCACTTCGCAAAGAGCAATATGTCGTGGAAACGGCCAGTACATACGCCGAGGCTTCGGACAAATTGGCAGCCTATTCGTATGATTGTATCTTATTGGACATTATGCTGCCGGACGGCAACGGGTTGCAACTTCTCGAGCGTCTTCGAAGAGCGGATAAACGCGAAAACGTAATCATTATCTCGGCTCGGGATTCTTTGGAAGACAAGGTCCTCGGGCTGAAAGAAGGTGCGGACGACTACCTGCCTAAACCGTTCCATTTGGCGGAACTCTCGGCGCGTATCCAGAGTGTCATTCGCCGTAGTCGCGGTGGCGGGAAAGGCGGCATTGCGCTGGGTAATGTAACGCTCGACCCGGAAAGTTGCCGAGTGGAAATAGACGGCAAGGAGGTCGCTTTATTGAAAAAGGAGTTCGATATTCTTTCGTATTTCATGCAGCGTCCGCGTCATGTGGTCGATAAGGCAGTTTTGGCCGAAGCCGTATGGGGGGATCATGTCGATCAATCCGATAATTTCCATTTCGTTTATTCGCAGGTCAAAAATCTGCGCCGCAAACTCGAAGAGGCCGGAGCCTCGATCGAAATCAAAGCTGTGTACGGTTTCGGTTACAAACTGATTGATTAAGCAATGCATTTATGAAATTGATCTATAACATATCGCTTCGTTTGTCGCTGGTCTTGTTCCCGCTGATCGCTTTATGGGCGGTCGTGTTTTATTTTACCATGATGGACGAGATAAACGATGAAGCGGACGATGCTCTCGAGGATTATTCGGAATTGATCGTAATGAGGGTGCTTGCCGGGGAGCCTTTGCCCCGTTCGAACGAAGGTTCCAATAACAGTTACACGATCATCCCCGTTGAATCCGGATACGTCGCCACCCGTCCTTCGATCGACTACTACGATACCGAGGTGTATATTCCGGAAAAGGATGAAACCGAGCCGGCCCGGGTGTTGGCGACTATTTTTCAGGATAAGGACGGTAATTTTTATGAACTGAAGGTGGCTATGCCTACTTTCGAAAAAGACGATCTGCTGGAAACAGTCATGTGGTGGGTCGTGTGGCTCTATCTTTTCCTTTTGGTGACAGTTTCCGGAACGACCTTGTGGGTGTTCCATAAAAGCATGCTGCCGCTTTATGAGTTGTTGCATTGGTTGGATAGCTATGCTCCCGGGCGCGAAGTCGCGCCTGTGCCGAACGATACCTCTATTACCGAATTCCGTCGATTGAATGTTGCGGCACAGCAGGCCGTGGATCGCTCCGAGGAGTTGTTCGAGCGTCAAAAACAGTTTATAGGCAATGCCTCGCACGAGTTGCAAACTCCGTTGGCTGTACTTGGCGGACGTATGGAGTATCTGCTCGATTGTGCGGACCTGGACGAGGAAACGACGGGCGAAATTATTCAGATGCGGCGTACGCTCGACCATATCGTCCGGCTGAATAAAACGCTGTTGCTGCTTACCAAGATAGATAACGGTCAGTTTTCGGAGAGCACCGACATCGATCTCGTTCCCCTGGTCGAGGAGCGGAAGGCGCTTTATGACGATATATACGGAGAGCATAAAATCCGTTGTCGTCTGCATTTGCCCGGTACCTTCTCGGTCCGGATGGATGAATCGCTTTGTTCGATATTGGTTTCCAACCTGATCAAGAACGCCTACCTTCACAGTGCCGACGGAGCCGCCGTAGATATTCGTATCGAGGGAAATGTATTGACGGTTATTAACGACGGAGTATCGCCGCTTGATGAGAAACATATTTTCGAACGCTTTTATCAGGGGTCGCAAAAAGAAGGCTCGACAGGGCTCGGTTTGGCACTGGTCAAAGCCATAACGGATTATTATCGCCTCGGACTAATTTATTACTTCGAAAATGGCCGCCACCATTTTGGCGTAAGCTGGCGATAATTGGGACGACGATCAGCTGCATTCGAATATGACGACTGTTTTTTGCTGATTTCGGCGATAACCCTCTGTTACCGGTTCTGACTCTGTCCGAAATCCCTTTCTCGGAGGAAAGTCGAAGCATATCGGCCGGTTTCGGATCGGGGTATCGAAATATATAATCGGGTTCGGAAAAAATATTTTGTTAAAATATCGAAATTCCAAATTCGCTCCAAAATCGGTTCTCAATTTTGTACCATACAAACCGATCGGGTGATCTCCCGATAAAAAATATTGAGAAAATGAAGAACACGAGAAAAATGATGGCGTTTTTGATCGGCATCACGCTGCTGACAATCTCGCCGGCTTATGCCGATCACGACCGTGCGGTCACAACCGAACAGATGCCGCGACAGGCGCAAGAGTTCATTGCCCGGTATTTTCCCGGTGAAAAAATCGCCTACGCAAAAAAAGAAAGCGATTTTTTCGAAGTCATTTACGAAGTGATGTTTACGAACGGCAGCAAGGTCGAGTTCCGTCGAAACGGAGCGTGGAAAGAGGTGGATTGCCGTTATTCGTCGTTACCCGCAGGAATCGTTTCGATGCCGATCGAAACCAAAGTACAGGAGCTGTATCCGGGTGCTGCGGTCATCAAAATCGAACGCGACAAGCAGGAGGTCGAGGTCAAGTTGAATAACGGAATGGAGCTGACTTTTGATCGAAGTCATAATTTGATAGGTATCGACGATTGATACCCCGTCCGTTTCCGATAAAGATTTTTCAGGCTGTGATTTCGCAGTACAAATTATTGATAAACATTTAAGTAAACGAAACAATGAATACGAAGAAAAAAACATTATCTGTTTTAACAATGGCTGCGACGGCTCTCCTGTTCGCTGCGTGCGACAAGGATGAAGTCGGAGGACCGGGCGACTCACATATTTCGCAGGAGGTATTGGCGGCTTTTAACGCTCGTTATCCGGGTGCCCAAGATGTACGATGGTCCCTTCGAGGCGACTATGCTGTGGCGAACTTTTTCTTCGAGGCTGCCCGGACGGAATCCAGGGCCAACAATGCGGCATGGTTCGAAAATGCAAACGGACAATGGGCCATGACCGAAACGAATATCGACTTCGCGGCACTTCCGCAGGCTGTCCGGGAAGGTTTCGATGCCAGCAAATATACCGAAGCCGAAGGATGGACCCGTACTGGTAAGGTGGATAAGCTCGAGCGCAAGGAGGTCGTCGGGGCCGGTGGCAGCGAGGGTGTGACCGTTGTCTATGTTATCGGCGTCACCCGCACGGCAGACGGCATAACGACCGGGATGGACCTGTATTTTTCGACCGAAGGCGTATTGGTGAACGAAGTAACCAATGCTGCGGATGATGGTTATGAAGACTATATTCCAGAGAAACCTGCGGCGGGTATCGAACAGCAGATTCAAGGTTACCTCGATGATAACGGCGGAGGCTCGGTGATAGACGTGGACCGGGAATACGGAGGTACGGAAGTCGAGCTTGTTTGCGGCGGTTACAAGCATGAACTCTATTTCGATGCGCAGGGGAACCGCATCTATGCAAAGATCGAATACGGACGTCGGGATATTGGTTCGGCCGTGCCGGAAGCGATTTACAATGCGGTAGCGGCCGACCAGCAGCTGTCGAGCCCCAACGATATCGACGACATCGAAAAATGGTCACTCGATAAGGCTACGGCAGACGGAATCAGCGTTTTCTGGTGTGTCGAAGTGGAGACACGGCATAAAGAGGTAGATATTTACGTAAACGATTCCCCTGTTCGGATCATTCCCCGTCCTGTAATAGATATGGGAAACACGGGAGGTAATGGACTGCCGGTAGAGGATGAGATCGAGCGCTTCCTGAACGATCGTTATCCGGGAGCTAAGGTCGTGGAACGCGACTATGATGACGGATGTCTTGAACTGACGATTCTTCACGAAAATCTCAGGAAAGAGGTGCTTTTCGACGGTCGCAACAACTGGCTCCGCACCGAGTGGGAGCTCCACCGGTTGCCGCAAAATATTTTGGATGCGGTGCAGCAGGCTGGCTATACCCTCGACGACGACGAATTTGAATGCATCGAAACTTCCGGCGGGATGTGGTATGAGTTCGAAGCACGAAAAGACCGTCGAGAGTATGATTTGCGTGTGGATACGAACGGAAATATCGAGGCCTACGAAGATTGATGGATCGGCTAGACAACTTTTGAATTTTTGTATGGCTAATATTCACTTGATTAAAATCAATGTATTATGAAAAAGATGATTTTAGCAGTGGCATTGTTGCTTACAGGCATCGTGTCGGCCCAGGCCGACGGACGCGAGAAACCGATTACGATCGACAACCTTCCTAAAGCCGCGCAGGAGTTTCTCGCTACGTATTTCAAGGATCTGACCGTAGCTTATGCGGTTGAGGAGAGCAAATACTTCGGTTCGGAATATGAGGTGACTTATACCGACCGCACGGAAGTGGAATTCCGTGCCGACGGTCAGTGGTCGGCGGTCGATCGTAAATATTCGGCCGTTCCTGCGGCGATCGTTCCCCAGCAGATCGCGGATTTCGTAGCGAAGATGAACTACCCCGGTCAGTTTATCCGCAAGATCGACCGTGATGCCTATTCGTGGGAAATCGAACTGTCGAACGGATTGGAAGTCGAATTCGATTTGAATTTCAACGTCATAGACTATGATGACTAAAATTCCCGAAGTTTTGAAATCCGGCTCGGGAAAAAGGTGGGTATGGATCACGGGTGTCGTTGCTATATTCGCTCTACTCTTTGCAATCGCATGGAATATAGAGTGTGAAAGAGCCGTAGCGCCACAGGAACTGCCCGGTGAGGCCCGCTCTTTTATCGCACAGCATTATCCGGAAGAGAATCCCGTTTTGGTAATCAAGACGCTCGACGAACTTGCAGTTACGTATAAAGTCGTTTTCGCCGACGGTACCCAAGTGAAATTTCGCCGAAATGGAATGTGGCGAGAAATTAAAAGCCGTTCGCGGGCGGTTCCGTCGGCTGTTGTTCCGGCGCAGATTGCGGATTACGTCGCTCGGAACTTTCCGGGAACCTTCCTCGTCGGAATCGAGCATACTTGCCGGGAATGGGAAGTGAAGTTGAACAATACGATCGAATTGACCTTCGATGACAAGCGTTTCGCGTTGAAAGAGTACGACGATTGATCGATATATTGTTCCGCTTTCCCGGAAATGGGGAGTATATTATTGGGAGGTAAAAACCAGCTTCCGGATCGGAGGCTGGTTTTGCTTTGTGGATGTTATTTCCGATTGCTGAAAAGTGTCGGGTATTTCGCTTTTCGAAAAGCGGTTGCGGAATGTGTATCGTTTACTATTGCGGTTGCGAGTTGTTACGCAGTGTGGTTCAGACGGATTTTTGTTTCCCGTTCCGAAGAATCCAAGGGGGCGACGGTTTATCGCTGCAAATGGTCGTGAAATCGGGTTGCAGCCATCGATGTATCGGAGGTGTTCGTCGAATAATTTTTAAGCTCAATATAGAAATCGGTTCTTGCGGGATGGAGGATGCTTGCGGAAAGGTTAAAACCAAGCCGCCCGGGAAGGCGGCTTGAGAAAAATGGAGAGTTAATTTAGTTGGAATTGGTCGTTTATCGTAAACTTCCGGAAATAAAATTAAGAAAAATTTTTCGAAAAATAAAATTGTTGCGAGAAAAAAATATCGATACACTCCCCGAAAAGAGGAGTGTATCGGCTTTAGGACGTATTCTGGTGTTTCAGAGTGTATGCAAGGAAGGAATCAACCTCCGATCTCGCTCAATTCCAGCCATCGCATGCTTTTGGTGTCGATCTGGTCCATGAGTGCCGTGATCCGCTCCGAAAGCGCCGTAAGCTCTTCGAACGGCAGGTCGCCGGACGAGAGTTTTTCTTCGATCGCGGCTTTCTCCTGTTCTAATTCCGGTATTTCGGCTTCGAGATGCTCCATCTCCCGTTTTTCCTGGAAGGTGAGCTTGCGTGCCGCTCCTGTTTTTGCCGGGGCCGTCCCGGACTTCCGGATCTCCCCGCCCCTGCTTCCGGATGCCGTGCTCTTGGCTTTTTCCTGGGCGACGGCAGCCTGTTTCGCCGCTTCGTAGTCGCGTTTCCAAGCGGTGTAGTCGGAGTAGGTGCCGGCGAATTCGCGGATCTCCCCGCCTCCGCAGAAGACGAGCAGATGGTCGGCGACCTTATCGACGAAGTAGCGGTCGTGCGAAACCACGATCACGCACCCCTTGAATGCTTGCAGGTACTCTTCCAGTACGCCGAGCGTCACGATGTCCAGGTCGTTCGTAGGCTCGTCGAGGATCAGGAAATTGGGACTCTGTATCAGGATCGTGCAGAGGTATAACCGCTTGCGCTCGCCGCCGCTGAGCCTTGCGACATAACTGTACTGCACCTCGGGCGGGAAGAGGAAATATTGCAGGAATTGCGATGCGCTCATCCGGCGTCCGTCGCCCAGGTGGATTTCGTGGGCGATGTCGGTTACGATGTCGATCACCCTCTTTCCCTCGTCGAAGTCCAGCCCTTGTTGGCTGTAATAGCCGAAGCGGACGCTTTCGCCCACTTCGATCGTGCCGCTGTCGGGCTGTATGATGCCGGTGAGCAGCTTCAGGAAGGTCGATTTGCCGCAGCCGTTGTCCCCGACGATACCCAGTTTGTCATACCGGGCGAAGTTGTAGTTGAAACGGTCGAGGATCACCAGATCCCCGAAACGCTTGCAGAGCTCTTTGGCTTCGAATATCTTGGTACCGATGCGCGTAGCCTGAACGTCGAGCTTCAGCGACGCCTGCGTGCGGGTGCTTTTCAGCCTGGCGTCCAGTTCGTGAAAGGAGTCGATGCGGGCTCGGGCTTTGGTCGCCCGCGCCTGGGGCTGGCGGCGCATCCACTCCAGCTCGCGGCGGTAGAGATTCAGGTCGCTCTCGCGCCGGGCTTCGGCGGCCTCGGCCCGCTCCTGCTTCTTCTCGACGTAGTAAGCGTAATTTCCTTTGTATAAGCAGACCGACCGTTGGTCCACCTCCAGGATGTCGCTGCACACCCGGTCGAGGAAATAGCGGTCGTGGGTGACCATCAGCAAGGCTGCCTTGTTTCGCGTGAGGTACTCTTCGAGCCATTCGGTCATGTCGGTATCCAGGTGGTTGGTCGGCTCGTCGAGGATCAGCAGGTCGGCTTCGCTGATTAGCACCGCTGCCAATGCCACACGTTTGAGCTGTCCGCCGGAAAGCTGGCCTATCTTTTTGTCGAAATCGTTGATCTTTAGTCGGGACAGAATCTCCTTGGCCCGCTGTTCGTAGTCCCAGGCAGCGAGGGCGTCCATACGGCTCATGGCCTCCTGCAACCCGTCCTGCGCAGGATCGGCGACGGCTTGTTCGTAGGCTGCGATGGCTCGCAAGGCCGGATTGTCGGAACGGAAACAGGCTTCCAGTACGGTTAGATCCGCAGCATATTCCGGGTTTTGTTCCAGATAAGCGATACGCAGGTCACGGCGGGGCGTGATCGTTCCGCTGTCGGCCGTATCTTTGCCTGCGAGAATATTCAGCAGGGTCGTTTTACCGGAACCGTTGCGCCCGATCAAAGCGATGCGCTGCCCCTCGCCGATCGTGAAAGAGATATTGTCGAAAAGCACCAGATCGCCGTACGACTTGGTCAGATTTTCGACTTGGAGGTAGTTGATCATTCTTTGTGCGTCGGTTTAGATGGACAGTTTCTCTTTGCTTTCATTCAGTAGGTTGCGGTATTCTGTCACGATGTCGTGCACGATTTCTGCCGCAGTTTGCTGCTCGCGGAAAAGCGAGGCCACCTGCCCTATTTCAAGCTCTCCGTTATCGAGGTCGCCTTCGAACATACCTTTTTTGGCGCGTCCTTTTCCGAGAAGCGTTTTCAGCTCTTCGGCCGTAGCTCCTCGGTTCTCGGCCTCTTCGACCTCGCGGAAGAAACCGCCCTTGACCAAGCGCGTGGGAGAAACTTTTTTGAGCATCAGCATCGTATCGCCCTCTTCCAGACTCAGGCAGCGGTTTTTGAAGTTTTCGTGTGCCGAGCTTTCTGCGGCGAATGCGAAGCGGGTTCCGATCTGCGCGCCTTCGGCCCCGAGGGTCATGGCTGCCAGCATCCCGGCGCCCGTAGCGATGCCTCCCGCAGCGATCAGCGGCAGCGAGGTGACACGTCGTACGGCCGGAATCAGGCATAAGGTGGTGGTCTCTTCGCGTCCGTTATGACCGCCGGCTTCGAAACCTTCGGCTACGATGGCATCGACTCCCGCCTCTTCGCATTTGCGGGCGAATTTCGAGGAGGAAACCACATGGACGACCGTGATGCCGTGCGATTTGAGAAAGCCTGTCCAGAGCTTCGGATTTCCGGCCGAAGTAAAGACGATCTTGACCCCTTCGTCCACTATCAGTTGCATGACTTCATCGAGTTGGGGGTACATCAGCGGTACGTTGATGCCGAACGGTTTGTCGGTCGCCTGCCGGCATTTGCGGATATGTTCCCGCAGTGTTTCGGGATGCATGGAGCCTGCTCCCAGCAGGCCCAGTCCGCCGGCGTTGCTTACGGCCGAGGCCAGCCGCCAGCCGCTGCACCACACCATGCCGCCCTGAACGATCGGGTATTCGATTCCGAAGAGAGTGTTGATTCGGTTCATAGTCGTCGTTTTATTAGATGTGACCAAAGATACGCAGATTTCGGCGTTTCTGCAACCCTGCTCCCGGTTCCAAAAAAGCGGACAGCCCGAAAGAGCCGTCCGCCGGATAATATGCTGCGGATGCGTCGCTTACATGCCGAAGGCGAACGCTCCGATCGAATCGTACACTACACTGGCGATACCCAACAACAGCACACCGGCAGTACAGAGCGCCAGGCTCAAACGGGTTCCCCGATCGCTGCGGAAGGTCGGGATGGGGTGTTCGCCGGGGGTGATGAACATGGCTTTGACCACCAGCAGGTAGTAGTAGAGCGAGATCACTGTGTTGAGCAGGGCGATGAAAACCAGCAGATGAAATCCCTCCTTGAAAGCGGCCGCGAAGATGAAGAACTTCGAGAAAAAGCCTGCGAAGGGCGGGATGCCGGCCAGCGAGAAGAGCGAGAGGGTCATCAGCACGGCCAGTTTGGGGTTGGTGCGGTAGAAACCGTTGTAGTCCTCGATGCAAACTTTCCCGTCCGTATGTTGTTCGACGGCCGAAACGATGCCGAAAATCGCCAGGTTGGCTGCCATATAGACCAGGATGTAGTAAACCAGCGAGGTCATGCCCAGGGCCGAGCCGCCGATCACGCCCAGCATGATGTAGCCCGCCTGCGAGATGGATGAGAAAGCCAGGAAGCGTTTGAGGTTCTGCTGGCGGATGGCGAAGAGGTTTGCCACCGTGATACTCAGGATGATGACTACGAACAAAATCGTTCGCCACTCCTGCACCATCGGTGCGAAAACCTTGATTAGAATGGTCATCAGCACGAAAGCGGCCGAGCCTTTCGATATGACCGAAAGATAGGAAGTGACGGTCGTGGGCGCTCCCTGGTAAGCGTCGGCCGTCCAGAGGTGGAACGGTACGAGCGAGAGCTTGAAGCCTAAACCGGAGAAGAAGAACACCAGCGCCATAATTTGAAGCGGTGAGCCGTCCAGACGAATGTCGTCGAAATAGAGCGTACCGGCCGTGCCGTAGATGAACGAGATGCCGTAGAGCATCAGACCGCTCGAAAACAGGGCGCAGAGGATGTATTTGGCGCCCGCTTCGGCCGAGTTGTGGCGGTATTTGTCGAAAGCGATCAGACAGGCCATCGGGATCGATGCCAGCTCCATTCCGAGGAAGAACATCAGGAAGTTGCCCGCACTGATCATGAAGTACATGCCCAGCAGCGTGGAGAGGGTCAGCAGATAGAATTCTCCCCGTTTATGGGCGGTGTCCTCGCGCCGTAGCCATTCGTTCGATTGCAGGAAGACGACAAACGTGCCGATAGCCAGCATGCTTTTGACGATGCTCTGCATCGGTTCGTACTGGTACATACCGCCGAACAGCTGCCCTGAGTCCGGTGTCGGAACGATATTGACGAGGATCTGTACCGTCAGGAGGACGCAGGCCAGAGGGTGGAAATATCTGCGGAGCCGCTCCGGGGCGAACAGGTCGAACAGGAAAAGCAATGCGATCGTGACGATGAGCGTCAATTCGGGTCGCATGAAGTGGAATATTTCGCTGTAATTCATAGTCGGATTAGTTCATTAGCTGTGAGATGATCGTGGAAACGCTGCCGCTTACCATATCGCTGATCCAGAGTGGCATCGTACCCATACCGGCGATGGCGGCGATCAGGCAGATGACCGTGAGCCGTTCGTCCCACGTGGCGTCGGTGAGTTTCAGATGCGCCTCGTTGCGGCAGGTGCCGTAGAGGATGCGGCCGATGACGCGCAGGATATAGACCGCCGTAATCACGATCGATGTGCAGGCGATGATCGTCACGACGCGGTGGAACGTGTCGTTATTCATGAAAGCGCCGTTGAAGATTGTCATTTCGGCGACGAAACCGCTCAGACCCGGCAGTCCGAGGTTCGCCAGACCTGCGATTACGTACCCTACCGCCAGGAAGGGCATCACCTTCATCAGGCCGCTCAACTCGCGGATGTCGCGCGTGTGCGTGCGGCCGTAGATCATACCGATCAGGGCGAAGAAGAGGGCCGTCATCAGGCCGTGACTCAGCATCTGCAGAATGGCACCCGTGCCGGCCGTGGTATTCATCATCAGGATAGCGAACAGGACCAGTCCGCAGTGCGATACCGAGGAGTAGGCGTTGATATATTTGAGATCGGTCTGCACGCAGGCTGAGAAAGCGCCGTACACGACCGAAATCGTCGTGAGGATGATGAAAATCCAGCTTAATTCGTGCGCCGCTTCGGGCATCAGGTACATCGCCACGCGGAAACAGCCGTAGCCGCCCAGCTTCATCAGCACGCCGGCGTGGAGCATCGACACGGCGGTCGGTGCCGATGCGTGACCGTCGGGGCTCCAGGTGTGGAACGGGAAGAGGGCGCCCAGCACGCCGAAGCCGACGAAGACCATCGGGAACCAGATGTACTGTTGCGAGAGGGGAATGTTGTGCAGCGCGGCGATCTCGTGCAGGTTCATCGTCTGCGCCCCGGCGCCGAAGTAGATGCCCAGGATGCCGCAGAGCAGCAGGGCCGACCCGCCCATGAGCATCAGCGTCAGCTTCATGGCCGAATACTCCTTGCGGCCGCTGCCCCAGACGCCGATGAGCAGGTACATCGGGATCAGTGCCACTTCGTAGAACATGAACATCGAGAAGAGATCGACGGTGATGAAGAATCCGAAGACACCGACCGAGAGCAGGCAGAACCAGAGGAAGTAGGCTTTGACGTCGCTCTTCATCTGCCACGAGGCGAACGTGCCCGTGAAGACGATGATGGCCGACAGTAGCAGCATGGCTACCGAGATACCGTCCACGCCCACTGCGTAATGGATGTTGAGTGGAGCGTACCAGACGACGCTGTCCGTAAGGAGCATCGCGTCCGTAGCGCCTGCTTCCCGCAGGCCGAGGTAATGGAACACAAGATAAATCGCCAGCGCGAGCAGTGCCGAGGAGCCGGCGACCATGACGGCATGGATCTGCCGCGTATTTTTCGAAATCCACAGCCCCAGCATCATCACCAGGGGGATCAGCGGAAACAGAGAAAGTATATTCATAGCGTTCGGATTATCGGAGGATGAGTAACAAAAGGGTCAGGCCGAGCGTCCCGGCAAAGAACCAGATGCAGTAGCGCTGTACGCTGCCGCTCTGCATGAAGCGGATCCCCAGTGCGGCGCTCTGGGTTGTCCGGGCCAGTAGGTTCATGAAGCCGTCCACCACGTGACGGTCGAACCAGGCGATCGGACGCGAAATGCAGCCGAAGATGATTCGGTGCGTGACGAACTGATACGCCTCGTCGATGTAGAAGCGGTGGTAGGCCGCCTTGTGCAGGCCGCTGAAGGTCGTGGCGAGCCGGTCGGCGACGGGCTGTTTGGCCCGCAGGTACATCCAGGTCGCCAGGGCGATCGCAGCGATGGCGACGGTGAGGCTGATGGCCACTACCCCGCCGTCGAGGTGGATCGTATAGGCTTCTCCGTCGCTCGATATGAAATCGCCGAAGGGAATGAATCCCGCGACGCAGGTGATCACGGCCAGGACGACGAGAGGAACGGTCATCGTGGCCGGAGCTTCGTGCGGCGTGTGATGTGCATGCAGTTCCTTGTTCTCCTTGCCCCAGAAGATACCGTAGTAGAGCCGGAACATATAGAAGGCCGTCAGTCCTGCGATACCCGTCATCACCCAGCCCATCAGAGGACTGAATGCGAAGCAGGCGGTCAGGATTTCGTCTTTGGAGAAGAAACCGCTCAACGGCCAGATACCGGCGATGGCCAGACAGGCGACGAGGAAGGTGATGTGCGTGACGGGCATGTATTTGCGCATGCCGCCCATCGCCGACATCTCGTTGGAGTGTACCGCGTGGATGATGCAACCGGCGCAGAGGAACAGCAGCGCCTTGAACATGGCGTGGGTGAAGAGGTGGAACATCGAAGCCATGTAACCCAGTCCGCCCGTGTGGGGATCGGATGAGGTGCAGACACCCAGCGCCACGAGCATAAAACCGATCTGCGAGATCGTACTGAACGCGAGCACGCGCTTGATGTCGCTCTGCACGCAGGCGACGACCGCCGCATAGAGCGCGGTGAAAGCGCCGATGTAGGCAACCCAGTGAAGCACGTCCGGAGCATAGCCGATGTAGAGCGGGAACATGCGGGCGACCAGATAGACGCCCGCGACGACCATCGTCGCCGCATGAATCAGGGCCGATACGGGGGTCGGACCCTCCATGGCGTCCGGCAACCAGATATGGAGCGGGAACATGGCGCTCTTGCCCGCTCCGCCGATGAACATAAGTCCGAGGGCCAGCGGGATCATTGTCCCGGCGGCGGCCAGCAGTTGTGCGTCGGGCGTGAAGGAGAATGTCCCGGCATAATAGCCGTAGAAGAGGATGCCGATGAGGAAGCCCAGATCGGCGAAGCGGGTGACGATGAAGGCTTTCTTCGATGCCGCGATCGCTTCGGGCTTGGTGTAGTAGAAGCCGATCAGCAGGTAGGAGCTCACGCCCACCAGCTCCCAAAACAGATACATCTGGAAGATGTTGGTGGCGACCACCAGTCCCAGCATACTCATCGTGAAGAGCGACAGGAAGGCGTAATAACGCTGGAAGCCCCGCTCCCCTTTCATGTAGCCGAACGAATAGATATGGACCATGAGCGACACGGTCGAGATGACGACGAGCATCATCACCGAGATCGGATCGAGCAGGATGCCCATATCGATATGCAGCGTCTGGCTGATCGGGAGCCAAACGGCGTTGTAGGGCATCAGCGTCGGGAAAATGCCCTCCGCGTTACGCCCGGCGCCGAAATAGAGAATGGCCGTGAGGTAGCTCAACACGGTGACCGCACCCAGCACGACCGTACCGATGGCGCCCGCCGCTCCCGGTTTGAGTTTGGTGCCGGCCAGTCCGAGTACCAGGAAACTCAACAGCGGCAATACGAGAATTAGAATGGTAAAATCCATAGTCGATGCGTTTTAATCCGTTACCATTTGAGTTTCTTCAAATCTTTGACCTGGATGTGGCGCAGGTTGCGGTAGATGTTGATGATGATGGCGATAGCCACGGCCGTTTCCGCAGCGCTGATGCCGATGGCGAACAGGGCGAAGAAGAAGCCCTCCAACTGACCCGGAAACAGGAAACGGTTGAATACCACGAAATTGATATCTACCGAATTGAGGATCAGTTCCACCGAGATCAGCATCGCCAGCAGGTTGCGGCGCGTGACGAACCCGTAGATTCCCACGAACATCATGATCGTCGAAACGATCAGGTAATACTCCATGTGTATCATAGCAGTAATTTGTTTTGTACACTTTCCATCGACCGCATCGCTTTGCCGCAGCCTTCATGCACGACGTTTCGCTGTTTCCTCGCCCCCTGCCCGGCTCCTCCGCCGGAGGAGCCGTTATACGGTAAAATGGACGAATGCGGCCGGTCTCTCTTTTTTACTCTTTCTGGTACCTTTTTATTATCGTTTGCGGGCGATCAGGATACCGCCGACGATGCAGGCCAGCAGCAATAAACTGATGACTTCGAACGGCAGCAGGTAGCCCTGTTTTTCGGGACTCATCAACGCGAATCCGATCTCCCGGACGGCCAGTTCACCGTGCTCGAAGTGTTCCGGCAGGAACTGGTGGCGCAGGGTGACGAACAGGCAGATCGCCAGTCCTGCGAGGGTTGCCAGGATGCCCACGACGAATTTGTAGCCGCGCAGTTTTTCGGCCTTGTCTCCCTCGGAAGAGGTCAGCAGGATCGAAAAGACGTATAGAACCGTGATACCGCCCGCATAGATAAGCAGCTGGACGGCACCCAGGAACGAATAGTTGAGCTGGAAATAGATGCCTGCCGTGCCGAAGAGGACGAACAGCAGGAACGTCGCCGCACGCAGGATGCGTTTGGTGGTTACGGCCAGTACGGCGCTCGCCAGCGTGAAGACGGCCAGCACGGTAAAGACGATCAGGTCGAGTGTTATCTCCATGACGTTATTTGTTCAGGGTTTTTACTAATTTGTCGCGGGTATAGACCGCGTGTTCGAAAGCCGTGTCGAAACGGATCGCGTCGTGCGGACAGGCGTTCACGCACAGGTGGCAGAACATACAGGCTCCCAGGTCGTATTCGTATTTGACCAGACGACGCCGGGGCTTGCCCGTCTCTTCGTCCGTGACGGTTTCGGTGGTGATCTTTATCGTACCGTTCGGACAGGCTGCCTGGCAGAGTCCGCAGGCGACGCACTTGTTTTTGCCCTCGGCGTCGTGGGGCATCGTGAGCGTTCCGCAGAAGCGTTCGTTCATTTTGAGCGTCGCCCGGTTTTCGGGATACTGCTCCGTGATTTTCGGGGTGACGAACTCTTTGCCCGTTACCTTGAGGCCCGTGAGCAGGGTGCGGATGCCGTGAAAGAGTCCTTGGATATAATTTGCCATACTTAAAAATGCAGTTTGAATACGACGATGACGACCATCAGCAGCAGATTGACCAGCCCGATCGGTACCAGGTATTTCCACTCCAGCGTCAGAATCTGGTCCACGCGCAGGCGCGGGAAGGTCCATTTGATCCACATCAGCAGCCAGATGACGAAGAGCGTCTTGCCGAAGAACCAGACGAAGCCCGGAATGTAGTCCATGACGGTATTGAAACCCTCCCAGCCGGAGATGTGCAACGGCATCCAGCCGCCGAGGAAGATCGTGGAGGCTACACCCGCGATGATGAACAGATTGACGAATTCGGCCACGTAGAACAGACCGAAATGCATACCCGAATACTCGGTGTGGTAACCGGCCGTCAGCTCCGATTCGGCTTCGGGAAGGTCGAACGGCCCCCGGTTCACCTCGGCGTTGCCGGCGATCAGATAAATCACGAAAGCGATCATGGCCGGGATGTGCCCCTTGAAGATGAACCAGCCGTCGGCCTGTCGGGCGACGATCTCGGAGAACTGCATCGTATCGGTCAGTACGATGATCGTGAGGATCGAGAGTCCGATCGAAAGCTCATATGAAATCATCTGCGCACCGCTTCGCATGGCGCCGATGAGCGAGTACTTGTTGTTGCTGCTCCACCCTGCCAGCAGGATGCCCACGATACCGATCGACGAGGCGGCCATCATGAAGAAGACGCCCACGTTGAAGTCCAAAATCTCCATACCCTTATTGAAAGGCAGGCAGGAGAACGCCAGTACCGAGGCGAGGATGACGATGTACGGTGCGAGGTTGTAGAGGAACTTGTCCGAGCGCCGGATCGTGATGATCTCCTTGGTGAGCATTTTGAATACGTCGGCGAAGACCTGGAGAGTACCCCAGGGCCCGACGCGCATGGGACCCAGACGGCATTGGAACGCAGCGCAGACCTTGCGTTCCATGAAGATCATCAGGATCGCCACCACTACGTACATCAACAGGATGCAGAGCCCGACGATCACGCATTCGATGAAAATCGCCAGTCCGAGCGGCATGAAAGAAGTGAGCAGTTCATGTACCCAACTTGTTACTATGCTGAAATCAAACATATTGATCTGTTTTATCTGATCTGTTAATTTAACGGTCTATATCCGGAACCACGTAGTCGAGCGTACCTCCGATGGCAATCAGGTCGGCGATCTTCGCACCCCGCGTAATGGTGTCCATACACGAAACGAGCGGCAGGCCCGTCGAACGGAATTTCAGGCGGTACGGCGATTTGTCGCCCCGGCTTTCGAGATAGACGCCGAATTCTCCGCGGCTGCCTTCTACGGCTGCATAGTAACTTCCTTCGGGAACACGTATTACGGGTTTCATCTTAAGTTGATATTCACCCTCGGGGATATTGTCGATAAGCTGCTCGATGATGCGCAGGCTTTCCAGGATCTCCTCCATGCGGACCATATAGCGGGCGAAGCAGTCGCCCTCGGTGAAGAGTACCTCACGGAAATCCACTTTGCCGTACATGGCATAGGGATGCCGCTTGCGCACGTCGCAGGCCCAGCCCGATGCACGGCCCGTGCCGCCCGTAGCACCGAACGAAACGGCGTCTTCGCGCGTCAGCACGCCCGTGCCTTTGAGTCGTTGCTGGGCGATGACGTTGCCGGTGAAGATTTCGTGATACTCCTTCAGGACGGGACGCAGGTATTTGATCAGTTCTTTGACCTTTTTTACGAACTCCGGATGGATGTCCGCCTGTACGCCGCCGATGGTGTTGTAGGCCTGGATCAGGCGTCCGCCAGTGGTTTGTTCGAGGATGTCGAGCACCTTCTCGCGGTCGCGGAAACCGTAGAAGAAGGCCGTCAGCGCACCCATATCCATACAGAGACAGGAGAAGAAGAGCAGGTGCGAATCGATACGCTGCAATTCGTCCATGATGGTGCGGATGTACTGTACGCGTTCCGACACCTCCACGCCGAGTCCCTTCTCGATGCACATGCAGAGCGCATGGCGGTTCTGCGAAGCGCCGAGGTAATCCAGACGGTCGGTAAGAGCGAGCGTTTGGGGATAGGTCAGGCTTTCGCACAGCTTTTCGATGCCCCGGTGGATGTAGCCGCAGTGTACGTCGAGCTTTTTGATGATTTCGCCTTCGAGCGATACGCGGAAGCGGAGCACGCCGTGCGTGGCCGGGTGCTGAGGACCGATGTTGATGACGTACTCGTCCTCCTCGAAGAGCACGTTGCGGCGGCGGATGATGCTGCCGTCGGGCTGGAGCTCGTAGCTCGGCGAACTGTCGTGCGCCACTTCGTTGGTCATACGGAGCGGATTGGTTTCCCCGCTCTGGTCGTAGTCCTTGCGGAGCGGATACCCCACCCAGTCGTCGCGCAGGTAGAGGCGCCGCATGTCGGGATGGTTGATGAAGCCGATACCGAAGAAGTCGAACACTTCGCGCTCGTTCAACTCGGCCCCCTTCCAGATGTCGCTGACCGTCGGCAAACCGCATTGCTCGCGGCTCGGGGTGAGGACTTTCAGTACGACGTTTTCTCCCGTCGCGGTCGATTCGAGGTGATAGACGGCACCCAGCCCCTCTTCGCCCCAGTCCATACCCGTCAGGCTGCGCAGAAAATCGAAGCGCAGCGCCGGATCGTCGTGCAGATACCGGGCCAGATCGTGGAACTGTTCGACCGGGATGGTGAACATCCCGTCGCCGGCCTCCGTATAGACGGCCCCGGGTACTTTTGCCGTAATTATCTCTTGCAGGTTCATACGTTTTTCTTCTCTTCGGGTTCCACATTCAGTTCGGGACGCTCCGCTGTGAGGTCCTCGCGGAGTCGTTTTTCGTACTCTTTCTTGTCGATCTGCCGATTGACGTCGCCGAAGAATTTTTGTAGCTTGACTTTACGCTGCAGCTGCATCATACCGTAAAGCATCGCTTCGGGACGGGGCGGACAGCCGGGGATATAGACATCGACGGGCAGGATCTTGTCCACGCCGTTCACTACGTGATAGGATTTCTTGAACGGGCCGCCGCTTACGGCGCAGCTTCCCGTAGCGATCACATACTTGGGGTCGGCCATCTGGTCGTACAGACGGCGCAGCACCGGTGCCATCTTGTGCGTGATCGTGCCGGCGACCATGATGAAGTCGGCCTGGCGCGGGCTGGCACGGGCTACTTCAAACCCGAAGCGGGCAAAATCGTAGCGTGCGGCACCGACCGCCATAAATTCGATACCGCAACAGCTCGTGGCGAACGTAAGCGGCCAGAGGCTGTTGCTGCGGCCCCAGTTGATAACTTCGTCCAGGCAGCCCATGACGACGTTCGTGCCGTTGGCACGCAACTCCTCGATCATCTTCTCGAGGTATTCGTTGTCGGTGAAATCTTCGTATTTCATCGACTTGATTTTCGGTTTTCTTACTTCCATTCCAAGGCTCCTTTCCGCCAGGCGTAGGCCAGGCCAAACGTAAGTATCAACAGGAAGAACAGGGCGCTGACAAGGCCGAAGACGCCGATCTCCTGCACCACGACGGCCCACGCGAAGAGGAATACCGTTTCGACGTCGAACATCAGGAACAGGATCGCAAAGAGGTAGTACCCTACTTTGAACTGCATCCACGACTTGCCGCGCGTGGGAATGCCGCACTCGTACGCCTCGCCTTTCTGCGGGTTGTACGAACGGGGCGAGATCGCGCGGGCCACTCCCAGAGCGATCGCCACCAGTCCGATGGCGGTCAGGATTACGACCATTAGTAGTACGAAATACATATACTGTAAAGAGTTGTTTTTTTCGGGCAAATTCGGTTAAACAAGAGTGGTGCGCCTCTTCGGTCGGAAGATGCGCATGGGGGCAATCGAAGCGGTCAAATCCGGATTTTGCCCAGCGAAAAGACGTAGTAATCCACCGCGTCGGGATGGGGATTCGCCGGACGATTGCTGCAAGGGAGCGGACTTTTTTCCGAAGGCCGGAGAGAAGGAGTCGCTGATGCGAGTTGTCTGCAGTTTATATGCAGCATCGGTGCGATGACCTCGCTTACGGTTTCGGACGCGATGAACGAATGGTGGAAATAGTGCAGGCCGCTCTTTTCCTGAGGCGGAACGTGCTGCGTCAGGCTGCCGACGGAATCGCCGCCGGAGGCGTATTGCACCGGAAGTTGCTGGCGGCAGAGCGTTCCTGTCGTCAGTACCAGCAAGGCGAATAAAAAGTATCCGATTTTCCCGGTCATTCCGATTCTTTTTTCCGGCCACAAAGATAACCTTTTTCCTGTTAGATGTTCTCTTTTGTCCGGCGGAAAAGTCTCGGATTGGATAATTTTGATCTCGAATTGACGAATTTTCCGTTCCTGTAACGCGTTACGGTGAACGGTCGAAAACGGGTGATATTCGGAAAAGCGGTTTCCTGAAGCTGCGGCTATGCAGCTTGGTCACTTTTCGAGGTTTTGTACGATGATGTACGGATATCGGATGCAAAGCCTGTTTTTGAAATTTCGGGATTACGGATAAAAATAGCGCTGCAAAGTCGGGTTGCAGCGCTATTTTTCGATTGAATGCAGGCGGCTACGACGCCGGATGTTCCGCCGACCGGTATTCGTTGGGGGTAAGGCCTGTGATTTTCTTGAACAGACGGGTAAAGTGCTGCGGATATTGGAAGCCGAGTTCGTAGGCGACCTGTCCGATCGTCTTGTCGGGTGCCAGAATCCGTTCCTTGGCCGTGGCGATCAACTTGAGTTGGATGTACTCCTGGGCCGATTTGCCGGTTTCCTTCTTGATCAGATCGCCGAAATAGTTCGGGGAAAGGCACAATTCTCCGGCGCACCATTTTACCGAAGGCAGCCCTTCGCGCTGGGCGCGATCCCCCGCAAAATAGTCGTCGAGCAGCCGTTCGAACCGGGCCAGAATGTCATGATTGACGTTCGAACGGGTGATGAACTGCCGCTCGTAGAAGCGCAGACAGTAGTCGAGCAGCATTTCGATGTTGATGGCGATGAGCCGTTTGCTGTGGCGGTCGATAGCGTGTTCCAGCTCCTGCCGGATCTTGAGGAAGCAGCCGACGACCATTTCGCGCTCTCGCTCCGAGAGGTGCAGCGCCTCGTTCACTTCATACGAGAAGAATGAATATTCACGGATGTTGCGTCCGAGCGAGGTGCCGCGAACCAGGTCGGGATGGAAGACCAACGCCCACCCTTTCGGCTGATAGACTTCGCCATTGTCTTCGATGCCGATAACCTGCCCCGGCGCCAGACAGACCAATGTTCCTTCCTGATAGTCGTAATGCTGACGCCCGTAGAGCAGGTCGCCGCACTTCACTTCTTTCAGAAAGATGGCGTAGAAGCCGAAAATATGACGGACGTGCTTCATCGGATGCGCTTTCGAGAGATCGATCACGCTGACCAGCGGATGCAGGGTTTCGACACCCAGCAGGTCGTTGTATTCGAAGACGTTTTCGATATAGTGGATTCCCTTTTCCATAGTCGGTTCGTTTTTTTGCATGGAAGCGATGCTGTTTCAGGTTGCCGAGCGGAGTCTGCGGTTCTGTCGCTTGTTCGAAACGAAGAACGTGAACGGCAAAATCCGATTCTTCCGTGTTCGTCCGGGACGCATCCTTACTATTGCAAGGATAGTGAAAGGCAGGCGGCAAGCCAAATTTAACGTTCTGTTTTCCTCCTCCTTGCATAGCAGAGTTCACCAGTGTCCTCTGCGTATGCTTCGAGCGTCGGTCGTTCGAGCTTGTCCGAGCCGCATCTTCTCTTCTGCAAAGATAGTGAAAGCCGAGAAGAAAACGGGAGCTTGTTCACAGTTTTCCGAGGCGTGTCCTATCTTCTGCAAAGATAAGCGCTTTATTCGCTTCCCGGACGCTTCGTCCGGCAAAAACCGTAATTTTGGTAAGAAGCTCCGTAATCTGTGTCAGGGAACGATCGACCAGCCCCGAATTACGGGTGCGGAATCTGTAATTCGGGTAATTTCTCCGGTAATTTGTTTCCTCTTTTTTCGTGCGGAATATCCTATTTTTGCAAAAACGAGGAGAGGAAAATTCGAGTCCCGTCGTTCGAAAAATCGGGATGTTCGAAAAAATCCGCTTCGGGACGAAAATAAACAGTTAAATTTAATAGGTATGAAGACGAATTTGAATTACGACATGTTCGTTCCGACGCGAACGTTGTTCGGTGCTGGAACTCTGAACGAATTGCACGCCCAGCCGATGCCGGGCCGCAAGGCGTTGTTGGTTATTTCCAACGGACGTTCTACCCGGGCCAACAGTTATTTGTCACGCACGGAAGAGCAGCTTCGTATGGCCGGAGTGGAAACGGTATTGTTCGATCGCGTAGAGGCCAATCCGTTAAAATCGACCGTTATGGCGGGAGGTGCCATGGCTCGTGAAAACGGATGCGATATGATCGTCGCTCTGGGCGGCGGCAGCGTGATGGACGCTGCGAAGGCTATTGCGGTCGTTGCGTCCAACGGCGGAGATTATTGGGATTATATTCCTTGTGGAACGGGTAAGGGCAAGGCAGTTGCCGAGACGCCGCTGCCGATCGTGGCGATCACCACCACGGCCGGTACAGGTTCCGAAACCGATGCGGGGTGCGTGATTACCAATGCCGAAACCCACGAAAAGACGGGCTTCGTACATCCGGGGCTGTTTCCAGTGCTCGCCGTCGTCGATCCGGAGCTGATGCTTACCGTTCCGCCGAAATTCACGGCTTTCCAGGGGTTCGATGCGCTGTTTCATTCGACCGAGGCCTATATCTCCAATGCCGCCAATCTGATGAGCGACATGTACGTGCTCAACGCTATTGAGAATGTGGCCCGCTACCTGCCTCGTGCCGTGGCCGACGGCAGCGACCTCGAGGCCCGCACCCGTGTAGCGTGGGGCAATACCCTTTCGGGTTCGGTGATGTGCGTGGGGCGCTGCACGAGCGAACATTCGCTCGAACATGCGATGTCGGCCTACCACCAGGAGCTGCCGCACGGCGCCGGCCTGATTATGATTTCGAAAGCCTACTACGCCCATTTCATCGAACGGCACGTTTGCGACGAGCGTTTCGTGGCGATGGCCCGTGCGCTGGGCGTGGAAGATGCCCGGGAGCCGATGGATTTCATTCGGGCGCTCGAGGCTCTGCAGCGGGCGTGCGGTGTGGCGGATTTGCGGATGTCCGATTACGGTATTTCGCCCGACGAATTTCCGGCGATGGTCCGCAATGCCAGGGAAACGATGGGCTTCCTGTTTCCGTTCGACCGGGAGCCGCTTTCGGACGAGGAGTGCGAAGCCATTTACAGGGCGTCGTATCGGTAAGGGGTTGGTTCCGGATCGGGCCTCGGTCGGAAAATGCAGCCCGGGGTTCGTTGAGAGGGATGATTCACACGATCGAGATATTCACGAATAAAATTTAACGATTATGAGCAAAAAAGTATTGATCCTTTCGTCCAGTCCCCGCCGAGGCGGGAATTCGGACACGTTGTGCGACGAATTTCTGCGCGGAGCGCAGGAGGCCGGACACGAAGTCGAAAAGATTTTTCTGAAAGATAAAACCATTCACTATTGCACGGGCTGCGGCGTATGCAACGAAGGCAAGCCCTGTCCGCAGAAAGACGATGCGCCGGAGATCGTACGGAAAATGGTCGCGGCCGACGTGATCGTGCTGGCTACGCCGGTCTATTTCTACACCATGTCGGCCCAGATGAAGACGCTGATCGACCGCTGCTGCGCCGGATATCTGGAAATCCGCGACAAGGAGTTCTATTTTATCGTCGCGGCCGCCGAAACCAGCGTTGCGGCTATGGAACGTACGATCGACGGTTTTCGGGGATTCCTCGACTGTCTGGACAATCCGCAGGAGAAGGGTGTCGTCTATGGTGTCGGGGCCTGGCACAAGGGGGATATCCAAGGAAAACCGGCTATGAAACAAGCCTATGAAATGGGGCGTAACATTTAATCGTCCGGTCCGATGAAAGTACGGTTATCTATATTGGCGGCCTTCGTGACGATATTGTCGTTCGGTTGTTGCCAAGCACAAAGTACGAATGTTCTGAATATGAAAAACGAAACGATTTTTCCGCAGATCTTCCCGCAGGGCGATAGACTGCCCGAAGAATTCTCCCGCTATTTTACGGGGCAGGCTTATCTGGCTTCGATAAGTAACAACGAGGCATTGGGAACGCATATTTCGAATGTGACTTTCGAGCCGGGCTGCCGCAATAACTGGCACAGTCACACGGGCGGTCAGCTATTGCTGGTGACCGCCGGACGGGGGTATTATCAGGAAAAGGGAGAGCCTGCCCGTGAGTTGCGGCCGGGTGACGTGGTCGAGATTCCGGCCGATGTCGTCCACTGGCACGGAGCAGCTCCGGACAGTTGGTTTTCGCACCTCGCGGTCGAGTGCAATCCCGCTGCCAATGTGAATACATGGCTGGAACCGGTCGGCGATGCGGAGTATGAAGCGGCTACGGCGATGTCCGGGTGCCGGCCCGGACTTTCGGCCGCTGCCGTAAAAAACGCGGAGATGTGGTTTCCCGGCGAGGCGCCTGCATTTGTGAAGACGGACCCCGAACTGGCCGAAGTATTCGGTAATTTCGCTTTCGACGAAGTGCAGCGTTACGGGAAACTGGATGTCAAAACCCGTGTTCTGGTGACGATGGCCTCCTCCCTTGCGCAGCAGGCTGCCGCCACCTATGAAATGACGCTGCGGGCGGCATTGGCCAACGGGGTCGCACCCGTTGCGGTTCGGGAAGTACTCTATCAGGCCGTCCCTTATGTCGGTATGGCCAAAGTGGTCGATTATATTGCATTGACGAACGATTTTTTAATGAAAAATATATTATCCAATAATAGATACCCACAGCGATAAACAGCATCCCGACGGTGCGTGCGAGCCACTTTCGGATTATCTGCATTCGTCCGTAGAAGATGCCCACTCCTGCCGCGCCGTAAGCCAGTATCCAGGCTGCGATGACCACCGGCATACCGGTCGCAATAGCAAATACGACAGGCAGAAACCAGCCGCCCGGTTCGGCTGCCGCCATCGGGATCAACATTCCGAAGTAGAAAACCCCGCTCGAGGGGCAGAATGCCAGCGAAAAGAGAATACCTAACAGCAATGCACCCCAGCTTCCGTGACGGCCGATCTTCTCGCAATGGCCCGAAAATCCGAATTTCGGCAGGTTCAACCTGTGGCCGAAAAGCATGAACAGCCCGATCAGAATAAGTGCCGGAGCGACGATCGCATCGCCGTATTTGCCGATGATTTTTTGCAGGGCGTAGGTGTTCGCCCCTTCGCGCAGCAAGGGAATGAATGCCAGCCCGATCCCCGCATACGTGAGAATTCGCCCGGCAGTGTAGAGCAATCCGTTGCAGAAAACACGGTGTTTGTCGTCGATATCCTTGCCGATGAATCCGACGGCGGCGATGTTCGTCGCCAGCGGACAGGGGCTGATTGCGGTGAGCAAACCCAGAAGGAATGCCGTAACGATCGGTGTCGTGCCGCTCTCGAGCAGTCGTTGAATCCATTCCATAAGATTATTTTGACATTCGGGTTATTGCATCGTTAAGCCGGGCCTTGAATGTGGCGGGCTGGTCTTTGGCATAGCTGAATCCCATGCGGGTCAGATTTTCCACCCGGCCGTTTCGGTCGAGGATCAGCGCCGACCACCCGGCTTGGTATCGGTCGGCCAAGGCTTCGTTCTCGGCGATGTCGATGATCCGAAGGACCACTTTTTCGCTTCCGATACTGTCGATGACCTCCCGGGTCAGCCGTTCGATGGCGGTGCAGGTGGCACAACGCTGTTTCCCGTGGAAATAGAGAACCTGTACGCAGTCGTCGGCGACAGCTTCAACCGTTACGCGGTGCCGGGAGCCGCCGCATGCGTACAACAGCGCTGCGGCGAGGAGAAGAGTGGCCGCTTTCATCGGTTCAACAACTCTTTGACCTCTGCGAGCGAAAGCTTGCGTCCGGCCGAAACCACCCTGCCATCCACGACCAATCCGGGCAGTGTCATTACACCGTAAGAGAGGATTTCTGTAATGTCTTCTTCCTTAACTATTGCGGCCGAAATACCCAATTCGGCTATGGCCTGCGTTACCGTTTCGTAGAGTGTCCGACATCCGGTACACCCCGTTCCCAATACTTTGATCTCCATATCTGTTTCTATTATTAAATGTAGTTCGACGAATTACGAACATTTTCCCTAAAAAAAGCGGTTTCAACCGCAACAGGAACCTTTCTTTCTGTATTCGCAGAAAAAATCCGCGAACGATTCACGGGCTTTCGCCCAATTCTCCCGATTGATGCAATAACGTACTTTCGGAGCTTCGATTTCTCCCTGGATCAATCCGGCGGCTTTCAACTCTTTGAGGTGTTGCGATACGGTGGCTTTGGCGATGGGCAGCACTTCGTGTATGTCTCCGAAAAAACAGCTATCCTGTCCGGCGAGGAACCGCAGAATCGCCATGCGTGCCGGATGCCCCATCGCTTTGGCGAAACGGGCCAGCTGTTCCTCTTGTTCGGTATAGGCTTTTGGGGACATATTTTCGGATCTTGTGTTCGTAAATATACGAACAATATTCGAATATGCAAATAATTTTTTTATTTTTGAAAAATCCGTTATTTTTGCACAAACATCAGATGATGTGATGATAGAGAGTACGGATACGACGATTCGAAAAAGATCGTTGGCCGAAGAGATGGCCGTCCGGTTGCAGGAGCAGATCGCGCAGGGACGGTTCGAGGTCGGCGGGAAGTTGCCGACCGAATCCGAATTGATGAAAATTTTCGGGGTCGGCCGTTCGACGGTGCGCGAAGCCGTGAAGATCTTGGCCAACATGGGGTTGCTGAAAGTGCAGCAGGGGGCCGGGACGTTCGTCGAAAGCCGGACGGCACGGAACGAGTCGATGGAGCGGTGCATGCAACGTGCCGACATCGGCGATCTGGAGGAGGTCCGGCGGATTCTGGAGGTCGCCATTGTCGAACGGGCCGCGCAGCGACGTACGCAGGCGGATATCGAAAAGATCGGGACACACCTCGCCCGGCGCGGTGCGGCCGCCGCAGCCGGACGATTGAACGACTGTATCGCGGCCGATGTCGATTTCCACGTGGCTCTGTCCGAGGCTACGCATAACGAAATATTGCACGAACTCTATCGTGCGGCCTCCGTGCATTTGCAGAAACGACTCGAACACATTTATACGGATACCGGTTGTCTGCTCGCCTCCCAATCCACGCATGAACGGCTGTTGCGGAATGTCGTCGCCCAAGAGCCTCGGAAAGCGTTGGAAACGATCGCTGTCATCCTGCAAGAACCGTAACCTATGAATACCGCAGCCAAATCCGTACGATCATACCGCTCCCTGACGAGCCGGACGGTTTACCCTATTTTGTTGATGGTCAGTATCACCCATCTGTTGAACGATATGATGCAGTCGGTGATCCCGGCGGTTTATCCGCTTCTCAAGGAGAAGTTCGATTTTACGTTCGCCCAGATCGGCCTCATTACATTGGTCTTTCAACTCACTTCGTCGCTGTTGCAGCCGGTGGCCGGTCTGCTCGCCGACCGTCATCCCCGCCCCTACTCGCTGGCCGGCGGTATGTGTTTCACGCTGGCCGGGCTGCTGGTGCTTGCCTTCGCGCCGGGTTTTGTCTGGATTCTGATTGCGGTGGGGCTGATCGGCTGCGGTTCGTCGGTGTTCCATCCCGAATCCTCGCGGGTGGCGCAACTTGCCTCGGGCGGCCGTAAGGGACTGGCACAGTCGATCTTCCAGGTCGGCGGAAATGCCGGAAGCGCTATGGGGCCCCTGTTGGCCGCGTTGATCGTCATTCCGTTCGGACAGTCGTCGATCGGTTGGTTCGCTCTGACGGCATTGCTGGCGATTTTTATCCTCGTAAGGATCGGCGACTGGTACAAACGCCGGCTGGCGATCGCGGTTCGCAGGCCCGACGCTGCGGAAACGGCTTTCGCGCACAGCCTGCCGCGGCGGAAAATCCACACGGCCCTCGTCATTCTGGGCATTCTGGTCTTTTCGAAGTATTTCTACATCGCTTCGATGACGAGTTACTTTACGTTTTTCCTGATGGACAAGTTCGCCGTATCGGTGCAAGGTGCGCAATATTGTCTTTTCGCTTTTCTTGCGGCTTCGGCTGCGGGTACGTTCATCGGAGGACCGCTGGGCGACCGCATCGGACGCAAATATGTGATTTGGGGTTCGATTCTGGGGGCTGCGCCTTTTACCCTGCTGCTACCCTACGTCGGTTTGGCTGCGACCGTCGTGCTGTCCGTAGTGATCGGGCTGGTCATTTCGTCGGCCTTTTCCGCCATTCTGGTTTATGCCACCGATCTGATGCCCGGCAAGGTGGGGATGATCGCCGGAGTCTTTTTCGGCCTGATGTTCGGGCTGGGCGGTCTCGGTTCGGCGTTTTTCGGCTGGCTGGCGGACCGGACGAGTATCGAGTTTATTTTTCAGGTCAGCACGCTGTTGCCCCTGTTGGGTGTTATCACCGGTTTTTTGCCGAATATAGAGTCGAAAAGCGGAAAATAGGATTTTCCGTGCATGTTCTCTTGCTCTTGTTCGGCGCAGGAAGGGGCTGAACGTGGGTGCAAGCTGAAAATCGGTCGCGTCGGCCGTGTTTTCTGCTGCGGATCGCGGGAACTTCGGTCGATATATTTACTACCGCTTCGACTGTTCTGCCGCAAGTGTTAGGGTTCGGGATGGATATGTAAACTCATCTCTATTGTCTTTGCGAAAAATATTGGAGTCCGATCATATTGGTCGGATTCTTTGCTATGACCGTTTCTGGTCCCGATGTAATGTATAACCTGTAATCGGGTCTTTTGTTGCGGCTCCGTGTTCGAGGGTGTTACAGCCCCGCTCCGGCCGTTGTTGTCGTAGCTCCGGATATGCGCGGGGATACTCCGCGTCGAATTGTTATGGCGGAGGCGGGAATCTGTTCTTACGTCGTACCCTCTCTTTTTTGCCGCTTTTCTCTTTCTCTCCGGTAACATGTCTGTCTGTTTTTTTTCGGGGTTGGCCGCAGGTGAAGAAGTACATTATATATAAATAGTGATTTTGTATTGCCTTTTTTTATGAAATATTTATTTTATTAACAGATGGTAGAATAATCGGTGTCGGGGCAGAATCTAATAAATTCTTTAAATAAGAAACTTTGATTGCATATCCAACATTTTGAGCATCGGGAACACCCGCATTTGTGATGCCAACTAAATTGCCGTTTTTATCAAACAATGGGCCGCCACTATTGCCAGGCTGTATGGGAACAGAAATTTGATAAGTTACAACATCGCCTTGATAGCCTGTTTTTGAACTTATAATGCCATCCGTAACTTTTATTTCTTCTCCTAATATATCTGACATGGGATAACCTAATGCAAACACACTTGTTCCGACATCAAGGATAGGTGTTTTTACTGCATATGGGAGTTGTGCAAAATTTGTAAATGATTTATCCTCGATTTTTAGAATGCTAATATCGTTTGCTTTATCTGAAATGAGTACTTTAGCATTGTACGTTTTAACCTCTCCGTTTCTATTTACGAACACGTCGATTCCATTGGCTCCGTCTACAACATGGAAATTAGTGACGATAATGCCATTTGTGGCAATAACAAAACCGCTACCCGACGAGGTGTATTGTTTTTCCGTTCCTGAGGATATTGGTCGCTGTTGTTTAGATTGTGTTTGTGTTGAAGCTATGTATTCGTATGCTATCGAGTAGTAATAATATTGATATGTGGCCGCTGCAAATGGAGTGCTATTATCACCTGTGCCGTATGAGAACTTAATTTTTAGTGTAGGTGTTTTCCATAAAACAGAAGAATTGCCTGTTATTAGCGGTTCTCCATAAGTCACAACTAAATCCATATATTTATCTTCAACCATGTTACTGTTGAATCCAGATGTATAATATTCGAGTTTGGTCAATTTATCATCTATGAAATATAAATCATAAGTAGAATGTGGGGGTTTTCGAACATCGCCTCTTACATATTCAATCCATTTTACACCATTATCATAGGTGCTTGAATTTTGATATTTGTATCCCGATTTTTGACCAATGGCTCCAATCGCAGTAATTCTACTACCTCCTAATTCAAAACCATCAATGGTTTCTGTTTGAGCATGTAAAATGAATGCCTGAAACATTAATATTATAAGTAACAACAAAGATTTCATGTCTTGTGATTTTTATTATGGCTTGTCATAAATGAAAGATAGCTGTTAATATTTCTTTGACGGATAAATCTGAGAATGATTTCCCATCAGGTAAATAGCATGGGACAAAATGGCCTGTCACATCGGAAAAGTTTTCATTAGATGAAACAATATTTACCTCATTCCCATTAGCCTCCGATAGTTGGATTATCGCATTAAAAACACGTGTAGGATCATGCCGTTTACAAAGTATGGCATTTAGTGTTTGTGACTCTGAGTTACAATTCACAATCTTTTGGATTACAAATTCAGTTGGCATTTGACACATAATAGAAAAATATATGTGCCGTCCCATCCCTCAAACGGCAAGTTAATGGTAATAAGAAAGCGCAGGGCTGAAAGCTCATTTGAGGATAGTAGGCCGTAGGATTGCCCGAACATTCAAATAAGCAACAACCCCGCGCCGTATCCGTAAAGGATATGACGGGAGATAAGGTCTGCCTATTCTCATGTTCAATGAATTTCCTACGTTCACTATCCGAGAATAAACTTACGCTTCCGTAAATTTCAATATGTCATCCACAAAGGTAAAAAACATATTCTGAAATCGCAATGACCTTATCCCGCTTTTCGGGATTGTTGCCGTATCAAATTTCTGAAAAACAAAGTTTCTATCCAATAGCAGGGAGTATGGAATCGAAACTTTGTTAGTTGTAGGTTGGGTTAATCGTTCCCGCAGATTTCTTGTATTACGCCATCCATGTAAATAGCCTGTCCGCTGGATTGTCTGCCCCACCAGTAGCAACCGTATTCCTCGATGATAACCTCGCCTTGCTCTTTCAGTCGTTCGGCCAGCCAAGAATCAATCAGCCACCATTCCATGACATCATCCACGAACGGATAAAGATATTCTTCGGAAATAAGGTTTGCCCGTATCATTTCCTCGATAACCGTGCTTTGATTCTTCAAAACACAATTCTGTACTACTCGCCGTGCATTCATCGAATCCCCTGTTGAGCGGCTATGTTACGGAGCCATTGGTTCGCAAATGTGGTATGGTCGGCCTGCAAACGGCGGTTCAGTAAAATGCCCTCGTCTGTCCACTTTACGCTGTACTGTTCCACTCCCATATAATCGTTACGGTAGTAGTACGGAATGAATTGCCGTGTTTCTTTATGGAGGGCAAAGAGCATTTCGGGGTCGCGCATCATATCCCCGTTCTGCTCCCCGTAATGTGCCAGCGAAATGTGCTTGTAGGTTTCCGAGCGGTCGATGATCTCGATATAAACGGGCATATAGGCTTCGTCCGTGTTGTCGATTTTGGATGTTTGCAGGGCTAACAAGGCTCGCAGAATCTCTGACGCCCGTTTGTCTAATGTTTTCATAGCGATTAAGTTTTTGTTTATCGCTTATCAGTAGTAATCCAACTTCATGTAATATCAATAATTCTATGCTGTTATATGGTTTCGGACGCAGATAGGGGTGGCTTGTATTATGTGGAATCCTATTATATGTAATGGATAAAAATTCAATTTCCCATCTGAAAATGGGGAGGGGTGAAAAATAGGGATTGTCCGCTCGGTCATAAAAAACGGACCGATTTTTTCAAAAGGTCTATATTAAGACCCCTTGACAAAATTGGTCCGAATTCTGCGGAATGGTATTTAGCTTATTCTTTCCAGATTTTTCCGCCTAACCATCCGATGAAATTGATTCCTGCGGCCAAAACGATCGGTCCGATAAACAGCAAAGCCAATGCGGATAAAAGTTTCATATTTATTTGATCTTTAATTGGTTTGATTCAGTTTGCAGGTCAGGGGCTTCGCCCCTTTCCAAATAAAGTCAGAATGGTTTGGAGGGAATGAATATTGCCGCAAGGATTTCAGCTATGATGCTGTAAATGGTCAGCAGAATGCGAAAAATAAGCATAAACAGTCCGATAACAATGTATTTACCCGACAACATCAGAAAGACTACAAACAGAAATGCAATAAAGCCCGTCATGGCAGATTATATTTTGATTATTAAATGATTATTGTTGTTTTTATTTAGGACCAACTTGCGCAAAGGGGTTTATATAAGTCCCCTTTGCAAAGTCGGTCCGATGCCCTTAAAACTCGAACATCTTTTTTCCGAGCAGAAATGCCTTTTGACCGCCGAGGCGTTTTGTGTCGTCCTCGATCTCGAAAAAGAGTTTCACGACCTTACGATCCACCCGCCGCCCCTCGAACGGAATGCCGTTGTTCACGATCAGCCGATGCAGGAAATTGTTGATTTCCGAGCAGGCCACCAGATCGCCCGTTTTGTATTGCGCGTAAACAGCTTCCTGCATCTTGGGGGCTGTCAGCAGCACGTTTTCTTCGGTGCGGGTCATGGCCGCTTCGATCTTACTGCGGCTGTACCCCAATTCTTCCATCCGTTTTGCACCGAGAATCGTGAACGCCTGTACGATTGCCGCAAATTCATTCCCCAGTTCTTCTTGCAGAAATGCAGGTTCCATGTCGGAGTGGGCCGTTTGGAGTTTGGCAAGCTGTCCGACCACCTCGCGCCACAATTCGCGGGTATTCATTTTCGCTTTCTCACGACGCAGACGGTCCGCATCCGTTATCGGGTAATGGGCCGTGCAGACAGTCAATCGAAACGGAGCCGATTTATAGGCCGCGGTCAGCGTGGACGGATAGCGATAATATGCTTTAATTTGTTCATCCGTCCACGCATTGTCCCACATGAAATGGTTGCGGTTTCCGTCGCGGGTTACGAACCGTTTGTAGGCCATGCCGTTCAGGGCTTGGAAACGGGCCTGCGCTTCATCCTCGCCGTCGGGCTGTATCTGGCGGATTTGGTTATAGATGTTTTCCTCGCCCGTCAGTCGGCGTTCGAGGGCTTCGCGGGTCAGGCATTGCAGGTTGTCGCTTGTATTGGCGATATGGTATGCCCTCGCCACGCCGTTACGGAACCGCCCGATGGCCTGCACGACCTCGGTCTGCGGGTCTACTGCCGAAAAGGGGGCACGCATTACATCCGTCAGCAGGATTACATGGGGTTTGTAGTCTAATTTGATATCCACGGCCGCATAGAAACGGCTGGTCAGAAAATTGACGGGAGCCAATTCATCGAGCGTTTCGCTGGCGTCGGTGAAGTTCATCTGTTTGAGTTTCCGCACGCTCTTTTCACTGCAAAAGACCCTGCTTCGGCCTTGCAGTCTGAGGGCATAGATAAGGCTCAAAATCGTTTCCGTGGAGTTCAGAAACACGCAGACCGTTTCGTTTTCCAGACGCTTCAACAGTTTCCGCATTACTGCGACCGTGTTGTTGGTCGTGCAAAGCGTCAGTTCGATCCGACTGTCATAGGTCGGAACGAGTTTCAGTATCTTAAACCCGTTTTCCTCGAAACGCGGGTCGGACGGAACGATAGGCGTTGCCGAAACCATCGCCTTGTTCTCGAATTTGAAAAAATCCTCGACAGGCAGGTAGATGTCCCCGCGGTAGCCTACATCCTGTATGGCCTTTTCGCACTCGTCGAACAACAGGAAATAGTCCTTATAGACGGGGATTTCCAACTCGTGCATGGCAGGGAGCACCTTTTTGTCAAAGCCTTCGGGCGTCGTGATGATTTTGCGATAGCCGTCATGCTCGCCCGCAATTCTCCAGATCCTCGTTGGTGGCGGCGATGATGCGGACATTGAAGCTCTTGTCCG